>Ga0101941_1000029_pt1:372500-426646 | contig 426646 bp, 425 predicted proteins | sample DewCreD2012metaG_3_FD_75242 | JGI IMG/M metagenome (GOLD analysis project Ga0101941, IMG submission 75242) | Hot spring sediment bacterial and archeal communities from British Columbia, Canada, to study Microbial Dark Matter (Phase II) - Dewar... ... | reverse complement strand
GGATCCCATACCGCTAACTCTCCCCTCATAACTAATCACCTCCTTAACCTTGAAATTTATTCTTTATATCTACCTCAACCCAAAAATAATCACTCCATATAACGGATTCAAGGGGAAAGTGTGCTTTTATAATAAGCTTTTGAGCTATTTAAGTGCTTCTATCAATCTATTAATGGAGTCAATGATTGAGCCTTTAAACCTTGAGATATCATTGTATATAGCAAGAAACATTATAAATATAAGAAAGGTAAAGCCTATACGTTGAGAGATTTCAAGGGTTCTCTGACTAAGGGGTTTTCTTCTGATTAGCTCTATTAATAAGTAAAGTACATGACCTCCATCTAGCATTGGTATGGGTAGTAGGTTAATGAGTGCAAGATTTATGCTGATAAAAGAGGTAAACTGAAGTAAGGGTGCGATCCCACTTTTTGCTGCAGAGCCCGAAACTTTGGCTATAAGAAGTGGTCCTGCAATGCTCTTTCCTGCTGTGCCAAGAGTGATTTTACCGGTGATAATGTTGTATAAAAAGGAGAAAAGTAGAACCGTAACCTCAACTATGAGTTCTGCTGCTTCTTTTATTCCCTCTACTATAGACCTAAAGAAGCCATACTTTTTTACTATCTCTTCTCTGTAAGGGGTAATTCCTATTGCTCCTTGACCATTTTCCTGTAAAGGTTGTGGAGTTATTTTGAATTTTAGAACTTTCCCATTTCTTTCAACAAGCAGTGTGATTTCCTGGTTAACCTTGTTTCTTATAATGGAGGCCATTTGATACCAATCTGAGATCTTAACGCCGTCTATCTCTACTATCTTATCCCCTCTCTTAAGGCCTACCTCCTTAGCGGGTGTTCCATCTATTACGTCTCCAACCCTTGCTTCGAGAACCTCTGCTATGCCTATGGATACTATCCCCTGTGAAGAAGCTGTCTTTACTCTTAGGGTTTTAATATTTCCTCCCCTTTCTACTTTTACGTCTAAAGTGGTATCAGGGTTCATTTGAAAGGCTATATTTACCTCTTTCCACGTATATACACGTTTGCCTCCTATCTCTATTATCTTATCCCCTTTTTTGAATCCTGCTTGCTCTGCCAGAGAGTTTGGCTCTACATAACCTACAACGGGAGGTTTCTCAAGATAAGCCGGGGTACTTATACCGGACATAAAAACAATTGGCATTAAAAGGAATGGGAGTACTATATTCATTAAGGGTCCGGCTATGACTATTAAAAACCTATTAATTATAGGTTGATTTGAGAAACTTCGTGGATATTCTTTGAGCGAAAAGGCTTTTAATCCCTCTAGAGCATCACCCGGAGTTTTTAACTTTAGCCTTTTTTCATCTCTTTCTAGAATTACTGTGTATTCCAGGTCAGGAGTTTTTTTGAGGTAGACCTTAAGTTCGTCCCATGTTGAAAATGTATCAGCTTGTACTTCTTCTATTTTTATTATCTTGTCACCGGGTTTAAATCCCCTCTTCTCTGCTGGGGAGCCTGGCTCTACCCAATCTATTATAAAGTTTTCTTCCCCTCCCTCTCCATACATCTTGACGTATCCACCAAAGGGAAGAGCAGAGATTAGGTATTCGGTTTCTCCTCGTTTAAAACCCAGGAGTTTCTTACCGAAGCCCAGAGAGAATTTCTCCACCCTTACTCCACACCATTTTGCTATAAGGAAGTGTCCAAGTTCGTGTATAAAAACAAGTATTCCTATCACAAACAGAAAAGCCAGAATTGTAACCATTCTCCTTGCTCCTCTAGGATATAAGTGCCTTTGCGGTTTTTCTTGCCCAAGAATCCATTTCAAGGATTTCTTCCAAGGTGTTACCTGGAAGGGGTTTATGTACTTCCATAACCTTGCTTACTATTCTTATAATATCTGTAAACCTTATTTTACCCTGTAGAAAGGCCTCAACAGCTACCTCGTTTGCTGCATTCATTACAGCGGGAACTGTTCCTCCTTCTTCTGCAGCTTTATAGGCAAGCTTTAGTGCTGGAAATCTGCTAAAACTAGCCTCCTCAAAAGTCAGTTCCTTAAAACTGTTTATCGAAGTTTCTCGATTGAGGTTTAGTGGAATCCTTTCAGGATAAGAAAGCGCATAAGCTATCGGTATTTTCATATCCGGTACACTCATCTGTGCTATTATTGATCCATCTATATATTCCACCATGGAATGCACTATGCTCTGGGGATGAATCCAGACTGAGATTTTATCAGGAGGAACTCCAAATAACCATTTTGCTTCTATCACTTCAAATCCTTTATTCATAAGGGTAGCTGAATCAATTGAGATCTTCTTACCCATTTTCCAGGTAGGATGATTTAGTGCCATTTCAATTGTAACTTTATTTAGCTGATCCTGAGAAAGCTTAAGAAGGGGGCCTCCAGAAGCTGTAAGGATAAGTCTTTTTATAAACTCCCTTTTGTTATTTCCTAACGCTTGGAATATCGCACTGTGTTCACTGTCAACAGGAAGTATATTTACCCTATTTTTAAAAGCTTCTTCTGTTAATATACTGCCTGCCATTACTAGCGTTTCTTTATTTGCCAAAGCTACATCCTTTCCGGATTTAACTGCACACAGGGTTGGCTTTAGCCCAGATGCTCCAACCATTGCGGAAACCACTATATCTGCTTCAGGATAAGCTGCCACAGCTTCTGCTCCATCTTCTCCCCAGAGAACCTTAACCTTACTTGTAGAAAGCTCTTTTAAAAGCAGGTTTGCATCCTCTTTGTTCTTAAGGGATACAACTTCCGGTCTAAAAGCTATTATCTGTTCCTTAAGGAGACCTATGTTTCTCCCGGCAGCAAGTCCAACCACACGGAACCTGTCAGGAAATTGGGATATAACCTCCAGAGTCTGACGGCCTATTGAGCCTGTTGATCCAAGTATGGATATCCTTTTCACTGTATATGCCTTTTCCTTATCTGGTCACTTGTAAGACCAAATCTCCTTTCCCTGTTCTGATAGTTTAAGATTGCCTTTATAAGGTGTCTTTTCCTGAAATCGGGCCACAGTGTCTTTGTAACGTATATCTCAGTATAGGCAAGCTGCCAGAGCAAAAAATTTGAGAGCCTCATTTCCCCACTTGTTCTTATGAGAAGGTCTGGTTCGGGTAAATCTACCGTGTACAAAAACTGTGAAAAGCTCTCTTCATTTATATCTTCAGGAGATATATCTCTCCTTGAAAGGATTTTTCTTACGGCATCCACTATCTCTTCTCTTCCACCATAGCTCAGTGCCAGCGTAAGTGTCATTTCTTTACAGTGTTTGGTTTTCTCCATGGTATCTATTAGTACCTTATAGACGTCGGAAGGAAGCTCTCTAAGTCTTCCGATTGCGTTTAGCCGGATTTCTTCCTTCACCAGCTTATCTCCTTCTTTAATAAGGTATTGCCTAAGGAGTTCCATAAGAGCATTAACTTCTTCTTTAGGTCGTTTCCAATTCTGCGCAGAGAAAGCATAAAGTGTTACCGATTTTATACCAAGCTCCCTGGCTGCCCTTACTACTGATCTAACGGCTTTCATTCCCTCCCTGTGACCGCTTATGCGATCAAGGCCTTTTCTGTTTGCCCATCTTCCGTTTCCATCCATTATGATTACTATATGTCTTGGAAGTTTTTCTTTGTCGAGTAACGATTGTAGCTTTCCTTTCATTGTTTTATATCTTAACACATCATAATTTTTAAATTAGCTAACCAAAGAATGTTTAAGCCTTGCTTTAGACAGCTTGGAGATCGGTATTGCAATTCCAATAACAAAAAGAAGCAAAGCCAGAATTACAAAAAGGGTAAAGATATATATTACTACCACTATCGGTATTAAAAGCGGGCTGAGCAGGATAAGGCGGCTTCTTAAGATTTTTAGGGTAATTTCCCTAAATCCAAGAAAAAACCTATCTATAAGAACTTCTCTAAGCATTTTTTTCATTTTATTATACTTAAAAGTATCTGATTTTGTTTGTGAGTTCAAGGAAGCAAGCCGTTTTGTTTGTTAAGGTAAGATAAGCAGGTTTGACAACATATAATGTGGCATTATATTATAAGTTTTACCAAATAACTAGCCGGGGGATTTGTAAAAACAATATGTTTAAGAGAACAAGAGACGTTGAGGTGCTAAAGGAAATTGCAAGACAAGTAAGGATTGATCTCCTAAAGGCACTTCATCATGCCAAATCCGGGCATACAGGCGGCTCACTTTCTTCTGTAGAGATATTAGTGGCCTTGTACTTTGCGGAGCTAAGGCATGATCCCAAAAACCCGCGATGGGAAAACAGGGATAGGTTTGTGCTATCTAAAGGGCATGGTGTTCCTGCGCTTTATGCGGTTTTGGCTCACGCTGGGTACTTTCCCCGTGAAGAGCTTCTAACCCTAAGAAAGCCTGGAAGTCGGCTTCAGGGGCACCCTGAGTACGATCTCTCTATAGGTATAGAAGCTACAACTGGTTCATTGGGTCATGGTCTTTCTGCTGCTAATGGAATGGCTCTTGCGGCAAAGCTGGATAAAAAGGATATACGGGTGTATGTTCTTTTAAGTGACGGGGAGCTTCAGGAGGGTGCAACTTGGGAAGCTATAATGACTGCTTCTTACAGAAAGCTGGACAATCTATGTGCTATTGTTGATAGAAATAGATTTCAAAATGATGGGGCTATGGCTGATATAAAGGATATAGAACCACTTCCGGATAAGTGGCGTGCCTTTGGGTGGGAAGTTGAGGTGCTATCGGATGGGCATGATTTTGCTGGTTTACTTTCTGCCTTTGATAGAGCTAGAGTTACAAAGGGAAAGCCTTTTGTTATCATTGCAAATACCATAAAGGGGAAGGGTATATCTATTTTTGAAAATCAGGGTAAGTATCACGGTGTTGCCCCTACAGATGAGGAACTAAAGTTAGCACTAAGAGAACTGGGGGAAAATATATGAGCAAATCAAAGTTAAGCGATGTGGTTGTTGATGAGGTAAAGGAGCACGTTTATATAAGAGAAGTTTATGGTAAAACCCTTGTAGAGTTGGGCAGAGAATATCCTGAGTTGGTTGTTCTGGATGCGGACCTTACGGTTTCTACCAAGACAAGTCTCTTTGGGAAGGAGTTTCCTGAGAGGTTTTTTACAATGGGGGTTTCTGAGCAGGATATGATGGCTACTGCTGCAGGTTTTGCACTTTCTGGAAAGATACCTTTTGCCAGCACTTTTGCCGTCTTTGCAACGGGACGTGCATGGGAACATATAAGGCAGTCAATAGCCTTTCCCAAGCTGAATGTAAAAATAGTTGCAACTCATGCTGGGGTGACGGTAGGGGAGGATGGAGCTACCCATCAGGCTCTTGAAGATATTGCACTTATGAGAGTCCTTCCAAATATGACCGTTATTGTACCGGCTGATGCTGTGGAAACAGAGAAGGTAATAAGAACCATTGTAAAACATCAGGGGCCTACTTATGTAAGGCTTGCAAGGGCAAAGTTCCCAACCATCTTTAAAAAGACATATGAATTTGAAATAGGGAAAGCAAAGATACTAAGAGAAGGAAAACATGTAGCTATCTTTGCAATAGGGATCATGGTATATGAGGCCCTAGAGGCTGCAAAAATACTGGAAAAAGAGGGAATTAGTGCTTTTGTGGTTAACGTTTCAACGATTAAGCCAATTGACGTTGAAACTATAGTTGAGTGTGCAAGAATTGCAGGTGCAGTTGTAACTGCTGAAGATCATAACATTATTGGTGGACTTGGAGGGGCTGTTGCAGAGGTGCTAAGTGAGCATTATCCAACCCCTATGAGAAGAATTGGAATGAGGGATAGATTTGGTACATCTGGTGATGGTTTGCAGCTTTTAGAGTATTTTGGCCTTAAGGCCAGAAACATTGTTCAGGCAGTTCACGAGTTGCTTGAATTCAACTCGGCAAAAAAATCGGTAAGTTTTAAGTAAAGGAGTATCTAAAGAAGTTCTATCTTATCTTTCTTTTTATACAGCTGTTTTTGGGTGGAGGAGGATATTATGAGAAGATTTGCATATGTATTTATTGTAGTTCTGTATGTTTTTCTTCTGGCAAGTAGAGGGAGCTTGGCTGTTGAGGGAAACGGTAAAGAGGAAGATGAGGTCTACGAAGCACTTTCTAGTTTTACAAGGGTTCTTGATTTGGTGGAGAGAAACTATGTAGATGAGGTTGATACTAAAAAGCTGGTAATAAGTGCGATTGAGGGGATGTTAAAAACTCTGGATCCTTACTCTGCATACCTAACTCCGGAACGCTATAAGGAACTTGAAATAGGTACTTCTGGGGAGTTTGGAGGTGTAGGAATTGAAGTTACCGTTAAAAACGGTGTACTTACGGTAATATCCCCTATAGAAGATACTCCTGCAGATAAAGCAGGGATAAAGCCTGGTGATCAGATAATAGCTATTAACGGTAAATCGACACAGGGTATAAATATCTCTGAAGCTGTAAATATGCTTCGTGGTCCAAAAGGAAGTTCGGTAAGGATTACTATAAGAAGAGAAGGTGATGCTGAACCTAGGGAAGTGGAGCTGGTAAGGGATATTATACATGTAAGAAGTGTTAAGTATAGTTTGCTTGATGGTGGTATTGGATATATAAAGATTTCCCAATTTCAAGAAAGAACCTCAAGGGAGCTAGAGGATGCAATAGAGCGTCTCGAGTTGTTAAATGGGGGGAAATTAAAAGGAGTTATACTTGATTTACGTAATAATCCAGGTGGATTACTTACGCAGGCTGTGGAGGTTGCAGATGAATTTATGGATAAAGGGCTAATAGTTAGTGTTAGAGGAAGAACAGAAGATCAGATTACGGACTACTATGCTACAAAAGAGGGGAAGCTTACCAAGTGTCCGCTTGTTGTCATAGTGAACAAAGGTAGTGCAAGTGCTTCTGAGGTTGTAGCTGAGGCTCTACAGGATAGTAAGAGAGCTGTAATACTTGGAACAAAAACTTTTGGAAAAGGGTCTGTGCAAACAATAATTAAGCTCGAAGATGGTTCTGGTCTTAAGCTTACAACGGCTAGATTCTATGCACCTAGTGGGCGGTCAATAAATGAGGTGGGTGTTACTCCCGATATAGTGGTTGAAAACAGGGATAATAGGGATATTCAGCTTGAAAGAGCTAAAGAACTCCTTCGGTCTTCAAAGGTTAGTGGGGTTTTTCCGGGGATCAACAACTGAAGAAGGGGTTTTTTCTTGATTGAGTAAAAGATATCGAAGGTTTAATAAAGCTGTAAGAACGGGTAATACACGGAAAGTAGGGAAACTCAGAGCTTACCTGTTTACTTTGGGGATTGTTGTATTTATGGTTTTAAGCTTCTACAGTATCGACTATTTAAGAAAACTCTTTAACCTCTCATCTCCTCCCACATCGAGTATAGATGGGTTGATAAATCAGGTTGACAAGAATATATCGGGTGCACTCTTTAACCTTGGGGTGTCTTTAAAGGATGTTAAGGTGACCAGGGAAAAGAGAAAGGATGGGGAACTTGTTTGGGAGTTCAAAATTATAAGGGTTAAGCTTACACAAATAGTTAAAGAGGAGCAGATTAAATCTGAATTCAAAAGGTTTCTTTCAGACTTTTACATCACGAAAGAGTTTAAAAAAAACAGCGCTTTTTTGATAGTTAATGTAAGTGTATATGATATTCCTACTCACACAATTAAATTTGATTTTGAGGGTAAAAGGCCTTACTCCTCAAATGCTATTGATTCGGTCTTTAAACAAAAAGATAACAGGATAAAACCCCAGGTGGCTATTATAGTCGATGATCTGGGACTGGAAAAAGAACCGGTTGATAGAATCATTGGTATTTCTAAAAAGCTTAGCCTAGCTGTTCTGCCTTACCTTCCATATTCAAGGTATACAGCAGAAGTTGCACATAAAAGAGGGGTTGATGTTCTTCTTCACCTCCCAATGGAACCTAAGGAGTCTTCTGGGTATATGGGAGTTGATGCGGGTGATGGCGTGCTTCTTGTGGGACTCTCAAAGCAAGAGATACTTTCTAAGCTTTATAGGAACCTGGAATCTGTTCCGTATATAAAGGGTGTAAATAATCACATGGGTTCAAAATTTACGGAGAATGGAGAGCTTATGGAGGTTGTTCTTAGGGAGATAAAGGCTAGGGGGCTTTTCTTTATAGACAGCCGAACTTCTCCTAATACAACCGGGTATCAACTGGCAAGAAAGCTCAAGGTAAAAACGGCCCAGAGGGATCTTTTCTTGGATGACCCTAGACGTGATGAGGAGTATGTAAGGGATCAAATAAGAAAGCTTATACTTATTTCTAAGGAAAAAGGATATGCTATAGGTATTTGTCATCCTTATCCTGCTACGATTAAAGTACTCTCTGAATCAATTCATGACATTGAGAAAGAGGTTAATGTGGTTCCTGTATCCAAGTTGGTAGAATAGGTAGGAGGTGTTTTTTATGGGACTTATTGACGATATAAGGAAAAAGAGGGATTCATGGATGAAGAGGTTTGAAGAACACCGTAGAGATGAATCCGAAGAGAAAGGTTATACTGATAGGGAGGAGGAGATCCAAAGAAATCGACAATTGGTTGGTGTATTTCCTTCAAAAGACAAGCTCCTATCCAGGGATGGGTAAGTTTTATCGTCGTTTTTCGTTTCTTGACAATTTGGAAATAATATTTTAGCTTTTGTAAAAAGCACTTTAACAGGGTTAAAAAATGGGAGGGATGTGAATGCCTGGTATTATAGTTGGCAACAACGAGAGTATAGACAGTGCGCTTAAAAGGTTTAAAAAACAGGTTGAAAAAGGAGGGATTCTTTCGGAGCTGAGAAAAAGAGAATTCTATGAAAAACCTAGCGAGAAAAGAAAAAAGAAATTGTTTGCAGCAAGAAAACGGCTTATGAAAAAGGCAAAAAAATCTTAACGGGAGGAAAAGAAAATTTTGACCGGAAGGTGGAGTTGTTTTCTGTTTCTTGTTCATCTGCCTAAGGTTTTTCTCCCTGTTTTTTGGTTTTTCCTTCTCGGGTTTTAGTTTTTATATAGCCTGTGTGTAATGGGCAATTTATTATATGACCCAGTTATTAAAGAAATAAAAGAGAGGTTGGGTATTGTAGACCTCGTAGAAACTTATGTATCCCTTAAGAAATCCGGAAAGAATTTTGTGGGGCTCTGTCCATTTCACGACGATAAGAATCCATCTATGTACGTAAGTGAAGAAAAAGGGGTGTTTCACTGTTTTGGTTGCGGTGCCGGGGGAGATGTTTTTGCTTTCTTAATGAAATATAAAAATATAAGTTTTTCTGAAGCTGTAGAGGAACTTGCCAAAAGGCTAAACCTTAAAGTTCACAAAAATCAAGCTCTTCCCCCTTACTCAGGGCGTAAGAGGATCGAAAGCTCTTTGTATAAGATAAACAAACTGGCTTCTCTTTTTTATCACAGGTTGTTGATTGCTTCAAAAGAAGGGCTAAAGGCGAGAGAGTACTTAAGAGAAAGGGGGATCTCTGGTGATGTTATAAAGGAATTCGAAATAGGATATGCTCCAAGTGGTTGGGATACGTTGTTGAGCTTCTTTAAAAAGAAAAACGTTCCTCTTTACTTGGCAGAGAAGGTAGGGCTTGTAATCAAAAAGGAGAACAAAAGGGGATATTATGATAGGTTTCGTGAAAGGATAGTTTTTCCTATCCGAAATGTTGATGGTATGGTGATTGGATTTGGAGGTAGGGCTTTAGGTGAGGGACAACCCAAGTATATTAACTCTCCTGAATCTGAGATCTATCATAAGGGAAGTGTATTATACGGACTTGATAAGGCTAGAGAGCATATAAGAAGCAAAAGAAAAGTTATTTTAGTTGAAGGGTATATGGATTTGCTTTCTCTTTTTATGACTGGGATAAAAAATGTGGTTGCCACTCTGGGAACTTCCTTTACTCAGAACCACGCACGGTTATTAAAGCGCTATACAGATAGCCTGGTTGTTATTTTTGATGGAGACGAAGCTGGGATTAAGGCTTCTTTAAGGGTTTTAGATATCTGTCTTGAGGAAGGTTTGTTTCCCTTTATGGTTGTTATGCCAAAAGGTGAGGACCCTGCTTCGTTTGTCTTAAAGGGCTTACAAGAAGTGTTCTCTCAAATGGTAGAGAACTCTAAGCCCTTACTGGATTTCTTTATAGAGAAGGCAAAAGAGGATTTTGAGCATGCACGCATAAGCAGAAAAGAAGCCATCTATGGTGTGGTGCCTCTTATTGCAAAACTCGGAGATCCAATAGAGAGAAGCCATTATGTAAAAACGGTAGGCGAGGTTTTTGGTATAAGGGAGAACGATATCATTTCGTTAATAGATAGGTATAGGAAAGGATACACTCATAATCACGAAACAGCAGGTTATTATAGGGTAAGCTCTGAGAGCTTGGATAGATTGATTTTAAAAATTATTCTTAAGTTTCCCAGGTTTTTAGATTCTCTCTTAAAGGAGGATGTGCTTGACTGTCTTATAGACCCTGATGTTAAAAGCATTTTGGGGGAAATGATGGACAAGGGTCTAAGTGATATATCTTCTCTTCTTGTAAGGTTTCCAGAGAGTTCCATTCAAGGGACTTTGTCTGAGGCTATCTTGTACTCAGATAATATTGCGGATGAAGAAAGTGCATATAGGATGCTTAAAGATTGCATACGAAAGGTGAAACTAAGGGAGTTAGAAAACAGACTAAAGCTTCTTCGAGTAAGATTAGATAGGGCTGTAAAAGAGGGAGACTATTTATTGGAAAAAAAACTGCTTGGTGAGTATAAAAACCTGGTAGAAGAGGAAAAGAGAATAAGGGGAGAAGGTTAATGAAATTCAAGAAAAAGCTTGAGTATCAGTTTGAATATGATATAGAAGAAGGGATTTCAAGGATTTCATATGGTGGTTCTATTAAGCACGATAGCTCCGAAGAAAAGGAGTTTATGAGCTACGGTATTTACGATGAGGATTACGAGACGGGTGATTCTGATAAGGAAGAGATTCTTACCTCTACAAAAGATATAGATATCCAGAGAGATAAGGAGTCCGTAAGTGAGTATGATCTTATAAAGTTTTACCTGCATGAGATTGCTTCACATTCCCTTCTTTCCAGGGAAGAAGAGATTCAGATTGCAAAGGAAATAGAAAAGGGAAAAAAGATAATTGCAAAGGCTATCCTTAATTCACCTATTATCCTTAGGGAGATTATAAATCTGGGCGAGAAGTTAAATAAGGGTGCACTAAGTGTAAGGGACATAACGAGCTCTTTAGATGAGGAGTCAGATGAAGAGATAGAGGAGGAGGTTGTTTTAGGTATAAAGAGATGCATAAACACAATTAAAAGGCTTTATAAGGAAAATGAACGGATAAAAAGACAGCTAGGTAAAGCCTCCAGTGAGAAGGAAAGAAAGTTGCTTGGACAGAAACTGAAGAAAAACAATCGTAAAATAGCTTCTTACCTTGAGCAGCTAAATCTCAACAAGAACCAGATGGACAGAATACTATCTGTTGCTAGAAGTTATATAGGAAAAGTTGAGGAAGTGCAAAGCGAACTTGGAGATTTAGCAAACGACAAAAGAACACATACTCTGGAAATAAGGGGTGTATTAAAGAAAAGATTAAAAGAACTAAGGGCAGAAATAGGACAGCGTATTGAAGAGCTTAAAAGAAACCTTGAGAGGATAGAGCAGGGAGAGGAGAGGGTATATAGAGCAAGAAAAATGCTTATTGAGTCTAATTTAAGGCTTGTTGTAAGCATAGCAAGAAGATACATAAACAGAGGGCTTCCTTTTCTGGATTTAATCCAAGAGGGGAATATGGGTCTTATGCGTGCAGTTGATAAGTTTGAGTATCAGAGGGGGTATAAATTTTCTACCTATGCCACCTGGTGGATAAGGCAGGCAATAACCCGATCGCTTGCAGATCAGTCAAGAATCATAAGAATTCCTGTTCATATGACGGAAACTATAAATAGGCTCATCAGGGTTTCAAGAACACTTGTACAGGAGTTAGGACGTGAGCCCTTCCCTGAGGAGATAGCTGAAAGGGTGGGTATACCGGTTGATAAGGTTATAAGGGTTCTTAGGATTGCAAAGGATCCGGTATCTCTTGAAAGCCCGATAGGTGATGAGGAAGACGGTAAATTAATGGACTTTATAGAGGATACAAATATGGCCTCACCACTGCAGTTGCTCGAAATGAAAGAACTCAAGCAGATAATAAGAAATGCATTATCATCTGTTTTGAGTGATAGGGAAGCAAGTATACTAAAGCTCAGATTTGGAATCGATAGTGATAAGGAACACACACTTGAAGAGGTTGGTCAGGAGTTTAACGTAACGAGGGAACGAATAAGACAAATAGAAGTAAAGGCTATAAAAAAGCTAAAACGTGCAAACCGTATATACCCTATAAAGAGTTATATTGATAAGGACTAGGTGCTTTTATTGTAACTCTTACTTCTTTTAAGTTCCTCAGCTTCTTCAAAATAGACAAGAGTGGAATCAACTGTTTTATGACGTAGCATCTGTTTTACTTCCGATATTGCTGCTCCACTTTCAATTGCAAGTATTGCGGCTGTGTGCCTTAAACTGTAGGGGGTTATTCCTTCTCTTTTAATCCCTGCTAGCTTCAGATAGTGGTTAACACGTTCCCTTATAGCCCTGGTTGTTATTCGTCCTCCCTTTGCTCTGTTACCTACTCCCCAGAAAAGTGGTTCATCTTCTTCTGTTTTTTCTCTTCCTTCCAGATATCTTTTTAGTGCTTCTTGCACCTGAGGAGGCAGTATAACATATTCGTCCTTCTTGTCTTTGCTTTTACCCTGAACAAAGATAACCTGTTTCCCGCCTTTTATCTTTATGTCCCCTACATTGGCCCTTACAATCTCTATTTCGCTGAGGCCACATCTTACCATAAAGTTAATCATGGTCCAGTCTCTAAGCCCAACAGGTGAAGATGTATCTATTGAGCCAAGCAACTTCTCTACCTCTTCGGGTGTTAGTGCTGCCCTAAGGTGTCTTTGTGGTCTTTTGCTTCCCTTGATCTTCTTTGCAGGGTTTTCAGATACAAAACCCTTTAATATAAGGTAGTCATAAAATCGCCTAACTGCTGTAAGGTATGTTGACAGGGAGGTGGGTGAGAGATTCTTAGATATCAACTCATCCTTGTATTTCTGGATATCGTTTGAAGTAAGCCCAAGAGGGGAGGAACCTCCAAGCCACTTTGAAAATTCACGAAGTGCCTTCAAATAGGTTTCTTTTGTTGTTTCTCTCCGTGCCAGCGAATCGATAAATTCCTTTATTAACTCTTCCATGTTAATAAATTAAAGCATTTTTAGATGTGAATTGCAATAATAATGTGCAAGCTTGACAAGGTTTTAATTTTTGTTAAAATTATTGTGAATCTGGGTGGCGATACTGAGGAGGAAACACCCGGTCCCATTCCGAACCCGGAAGTTAAGCTCCTCAAGGCCGATGATACTGCCTCCGCACGGGGGTGGGAAAGTAGGTAGCTGCCCTGATTCACTTTAATTTTATTGTATCTTCCTGTATGAATAAAAAAACCCGTCTGGCAGTTTTTGTTTCTGGAAGCGGAACAAACCTACAGGCTATCATAGATGCAAAGATACCAAATGTTGAAATAGTTGTCGTAGTAAGTAATAACCCTGGTGCTTATGCTATAGAACGTGCGAAACGTCACAATATTCCTGTTGAGATAGTAGATCACAGAAACTACTCCTCAAGAGAGGAGTTTGAGAGAGAGATTATAAAGAGGCTTGAACCATATAGAGTTGATCTCATTGTGCTTGCGGGTTTTATGCGGATACTTTCCCCGTTATTTGTACGGGCGTATAAAAATAGAATAATGAATATTCATCCCGCACTTTTACCTGCTTTTCCGGGTGTTAATGCTGTAAGACAGGCTTTATCTTATGGGGTAAAGTATACTGGATGTACAGTGCACTTTGTGGATGAGGGGGTTGATACCGGACCTATAATACTTCAATCTGTTGTTCCAGTTTATGATGATGATACTGAGGAAAAACTCCTTGAGAGAATTCACAGGGAGGAGCATAGGATATATCCAGAGGCAATAAGATTGTTTGCAGAAGGGAAGCTTCATATTGAAGGTAGACGGGTGTTTATAAGGGACTAATGTCTCAATGTCCTATTTGTAAAAAAAAATACGATAAGGAAGTCGAGTACTGCCCTGGGTGCCAGGTAGGTAATATTCCAGAAAGCACCTTTGAAAGAGAGCTTAGAAGAGCAACCTTTGTAGAGGTTTTTAGAACGGAAGATGTGGGTCTTGCTGGTCTAATCAAAGAGGTTTTAGAAGATCACGATATACTTTGCTATCTGGACAATTACTTCTCACACAGCCTTAGCCTTCATCTATTCTCTCCCATTGCGTACCAAGGCATCAGGGTAATGGTTTACTCTGAGGAAATTAAAGAGGCCAGAGACATACTTTCTCTGTTTTTCAGTAATTAGTTAAGCTACATTAAATCTCTCTTCCCACAGCTTTTGCAACAGCTTTTGCTTTCTCCATTAATGCGGCAAATTTAGAGGGTTTTAGCGATTGACCACCATCACTTACAGCGATTTCGGGTTTATAATGAACTTCTATAAGTAATCCATCTGCCCCTGCTGCGATAGCAGCAAGTGCCATAGGGGTTACATACTGCCAGTAACCAGTTCCGTGACTTGGGTCAGCCAGTACAGGTAAATGGGTCTTTTCTTTAAGTACGGGAATCGCGTTTAGATCGAATGTGTTTCTTGTGGCAGTCTCAAAGGTTCTTATCCCCCTTTCACACAAAACAACATTTGGATTTCCCTCAGAAAGTATGTATTCAGCAGCCATAAGGAATTCTGTAATTGTTGTTGCCATTCCTCTTTTCAGGAGAACAGGTTTATTACATCTTCCTACGTGTTTTAAAAGGGCGTAGTTCTGTGCATTGCGTGCTCCGATTTGGAGCATATCTGAGTATTCTGCAATAACCTCTAGATCATGTGGATCCAGGATCTCGGTTACGACTGGAAGACCTGTTATCTGTCTTGCTTTGGCAAGTAGCTTAAGTCCTTCTTCGCCGAGTCCTTGAAAGGTGTAAGGTGAGGTTCTTGGTTTATATGCTCCCCCTCTAAGAATTGAGGCCCCTGCGTTTTTTACAGCTATTGCTGTTTCAATTATTTGCTCCTCGTTTTCAACGGAGCAGGGACCTGCCATTACAACTATTTTGTTTCCTCCTATCTCTACATTACCAACCTTGACTATCGTGTTATCGGGTTTAAACTCACGACTGGCAAGCTTATAGGGTTGTAATATGGGAACTACCTTTTCAACACCTTCAAGGATGCTTAATGATTCAAGGTGATGGGGTTTTCCCCTTTCATCCCCTACAGCTCCTATTACGGTTCTCAACACACCCTTAATTACATGAGCTTTATAGCCGAGTTCTTTTATTGTTGAAACTACCTTTTCGATCTGCTCATCTGTAGCTTCGCTTTTCATTACCACAATCATCTTTTTCTCTCCTGGGTATGGAATATTGTTATTTCATAATACTTAACATGGAAGAGTTTTTTTTGTCAACATTTGCATTAGTTTTGTGCATTTGAGTGTATAAGAATTAAGTAGTATATTTATGGTTAGCACGATGTCAAAAGGAGGGATAGATGGGGAGATTGTTTATTTTGGGAATAGTGATTTTGGTTTTTTTGTGGACTCAATCTAGCTTCTCTCAAACGGTTAATACAGAGGTGCAGACTGTTTCTCCACAGGGTCAACAGCAAGGGGAACAATTTATTAATCCGCCTTACTTTCCTCAAAAAGACCTAGATGTTTTTGAGATGTCGACTTTGGGTAACAGCGGTCTTAAACAGAGAAAAACGGAGAGCACGTTAACAAGCCCTACCAAAAGAAAAAGTAACCTTGAAGTCAATAAGCCACGGGAGAAAAAAGGATCAGAAAAGGATTTTATGGAAATCGAGGTTGGCTCTATTGGTGAGAGTAGAGGGGAGGAGGTGGGAGAATCTTCTGAGGAAGTAACCTATTCTTCACTGAGTGGAGGAGGTAAGCTTTATAGATGGGTAGACGATAAAGGTATACTTCATGTAACCAATGACTTAGGTTCTGTACCAGCTAAATATAGAGACAAGATTCTAAACAAGTAGAAAATTATTATCTATTTGGTATTGTTGTTCTTTTCTTCAAATTTCTTTAGTTTTTCCTCCAAGTTTTCGAGCTTGCTTAGAGCCTTTTTTATCTGTCCTTCGATGACAAAAAGAGAATCTGATATGCTTTCAGCTTTTCGAAGTATAAGAGTGCCTATAACAATAAGCGGAATTATTACAAATACAAAATGAAACCAATATCCTGCACCTTCTGAATTTCCTGAACAGCTATTAAGAAGCGTCAGTAGCACTATTATTGCAATGAGTTTCATTGATTTTATCCTCCTTCTTCTCATTTATAAATCTCAAATAGTATATTTCTCTGCCTTCTTTTCTAAATTCCAATTCATATCGTGTTTTCGGTCTGTCAGAAGGGGGTACCGTTATATAGTGGGGGTATTCGAATTCAGCTCTAAAGGTTTTAGCTTCTTGTATGGCTTCGAGAATATAATCAATATATTCTTTGTGGTCACTTACAATCTCTAGAATAGCGCCTGGTTTCATTCTTAGCGAAAGCCTTCTTAAAAATGGTATGTTTATAAACCTGTGTTTTTTATGGCGTTCTTTGGGCCAGGGATCTGGAAAATTAATATAAACTTCACTAAAACTATCTTTGGAGAAAACCTCAGATATTGCAATCTGAGCGTCCATAAGAAGAAAACGTATATTCTTTAATTGAGATCTTTCTGCCTTTTTTATTGCTTTTACGAGGCGTTTTCTCTTTATTTCAATTCCAATGAAATTCCAATCCGTTTTTTTTCTGGCAAGTTCTATTAGAAAGTCTCCTTCACCAAAGCCAATTTCTAGGGCATTATCGTTTTGGTTACCAAAAACCTGTGTGGGATTTAAGGGTAAGATGTACTCCGTTATGTCCAGAATAAGGGGGCTAAGAATCAGATTCCTCATTGGTGTATGGGGTTAATAACAGCTTTGTAAGCAAGAAAATACCTAAGTTTCCTTAAGAATTCGATATATCAAATCGTCCTCAACCTTTATACCGTATGATCCATTTATCATTGCCATCTCTCCAATTTTTTCCGGGAAAACCATCTCGATTTTTCCTTCTCTTGCTTTTTTATCCAGCTTCATGGTTTTTATCATATCATTGGCATCCAGTGTTTTTGAAGGTTTGGTGGGAAGTCCAGCTGCTTTTAAGAGGAGTATAAGTCTATTAAGCTCATTTTTATCCCATAACCCAAGTTCCACAGCTATTTTGCCCTCTATTATCATACCTATAGATATGGCCTTTCCATGTGAGATCTTAAAATTGTAGAGTTTCTCAATTGCATGCCCAACTGTATGACCAAAGTTTAGTATCTTTCTAAGGTTTGATTCCTTCTCATCAAGCTCTACGACTTCTCCTTTAATTTGGCAGCTCCTTTTTATTATATAAGTAATGACTTCTGTATCTAATGAGAATACTTTGTCTATGTGTTTCTCTAGGAATTCGAAAAGTTCTCCATCCCTTATCACTCCATATTTTATAACCTCTGAAAGCCCTTCTTGAATATGGTTTTTAGGTAGTGTTCTTAGTGTACTGACATCTATATACACTCTCCACGGCTGGTAAAAGGCACCTATTAGATTTTTCCCATAAACGGTATCAACCCCGGTTTTTCCACCTATAGAGCTATCTACCGATGCAACAAGAGTGGTTGGAACCTGAACATAGGGAATACCTCGGTTGTATGTTGCTGCAACAAAACCTGCAAGGTCCCCTACTACACCTCCCCCTAGTGCTATTATGGCTGAATCTCTTGCCATCTTAAGGCTAAGCATCTCGTCTTCTATCTTGGCTTTTGTCTCACGATTCTTGTTTTCTTCCCCTTCAGGAAATGAAATAAGATGAGCTTTGAGACCGCTATTTAAAAACTCTTTTAGCATCTCCTTACCGTAGAGGGAAGCAACCTTAGAGTCCGTTATTATGGCATAGGTGTAGGCTATATTTGCTTCTTTTAAATCCAGAGGGATATTCCTTAGTATGCCGTTGCCTATAAGGATTTCATACGACCTATCTTCTGTTCTTCTAAGTTTTATACTTATCCTCTCCATCTTAGCTGTTTTTATATTGGAAGTTGTATAAGAGACCACACAGGGTAGGGCTTTAATCTTTCTCTTCCCTTTAGTTCTGTAAGCTCCACAAGGAAGGAGTAACCAACAATTTCTCCCCCAAGTTTTCTTACGAGTTCTCCTACAGCAGCAGCGGTACCTCCAGTAGCAAGGAGATCATCTACAAGAACCACTTTGCTGCCATCTGATATTGCGTCTCTGTGCACCTCAAGTATATCTTTTCCATATTCAAGGTCATAAGTAGCGTTTATGGTTTCATATGGAAGTTTCCCAAGTTTTCTTACTATGACAAGTCCTTTTTCCAGCTTGTATGCAAGTGCTGAGGCAAATATAAATCCCCGTGCTTCTATTCCTATTAGGTATTCTATATCCTTATCTTCAAGCATCTCAGCCATCGAATCTATAGCTTTTTTAAATGCCTTTTTGTCTTTAAGGAGTGGGGTTATATCGTGAAATATTATTCCCTCTTTTGGGAAATTCGGGATGTCTCTTATGTATCGTTTTAAATCTTCCATAAATTCTCTCCTTCCCTTCTTAAGGTAAGTATTTTAAAGGATTTAGGGGTCTTCCATTCTTTCTTATCTCAAAATGAAGGTGTGGGCCGCTTGCATTGCCACTTGAACCTACCTCTCCTATTATATCTCCTGCTCTTACACACTCTCCTGCTTTTACAAAATTTACCCTGTTATGTGCATAAAGGGTTCTTACCCCATTTGTATGTTCTATAATTATTATTTTCCCATACTTTGCGTAACCATCAAGGCTTTTCCCACTTTTAACGACCATGCCATCTGCTGCTGCCTTAATAGGTGTCCCTTTGGGAGCAGGTATATCTATGCCTGAGTGAAAACCATTTCGTCCTCTTTTCCCAAAGGAGGAGGAGATACGAGCCTTAACGGGCCATATAAATTGTGGGGTTTCATATCGTGGGATTTTTAGCGTTTGTCCAACAAATATATGAGAAGGGTCTTTTATTTCATTTAGTCTTATGAGCTCTCCTAACTGGACATTGTAGAGTCTTGAGATTTTATAGAGGGTATCTCCTGGTTGCACTATATGATAGATTATCCTTCCCCCGAACATTTTGTTTTGTGATATACAGTCCTTTACATTTTTTCTGGGGGTTAAAAGAGGAGGCTCTTTTCTGGCGCATGCTCCACTAAGGCTTAGAATGAGCAATAGTAAAGGCCAAATCCACAGCTTCTTTTGCAGTTTTAGCTTTTTTAATATCAGCAGAAACCTCCCATGTGTTTATCCCGATAATCGGAGTCCTTAGCTTTAAAGCAAAAGCTATTTCTGAGAGGGTTCCATATCCACCATCTATTGCAATTATAACATCACTTGAGCGAACAATAATAATATTTCTTGCATGGCTCATCCCGGTGACAATTGGTATCCCAATATAGGGATTTGCCTCATATTTGCTAAAACCAGGGAGAATACCAACGGTTATTCCTCCTTCCAAAGCTGCTCCTCTACTTGCAGCTTCCATAATTCCTGTCTCACCTCCGCAGATGAGTATACCTCCTCTTTTTGCTACTTCCCTCCCTACCTCCTCTGCAATTTGGCACTCTCCCTCTTGAGCTTCAGAACCTCCTATAACACCTATTATCAACTGTCTTTTAAATGCATGCTTCTCATGCATTCTATCCTATTCCTTCTCTATGGTTAGGCTGTCCTTACCTGTCCAAGGAGAGATAACAATGCATTTATCTCATAAGGTACTTAACTATTATAAATCCTATTACTACCAGTAAAAAGAATGCGGTAACAAGAGGGTTAAAGTATTTATCAATGAAGTTTTTGATTTTGAAACCAAACAGGTATATCAGGGCTCCTTCTAAAAAGAAGCGTGCTGATCTCCCAATAATTGAAGCGAGTATAAAGGTTAACGGGTTTATCTTAAAAACCCCTGCAGATACTGTAAAGACTTTATAGGGAATAGGGGTAAAAGCTGCTCCCAGTATGGCAAGAAAGGCATTCTCTTGGTATTTTTTGCTAACGTATAAAAAAGAATCGATACTAAAGACGTATTTTAAAAAAAAGTCACTAACCATCTCCCATATGCCCCAGCCTATTAAGTATCCTAGGAGTCCACCCAAAACGGAGGCAATTGAACAGACTGTAGCAAACCAAAGAGAACGTGATGGTGCCCCAAGACAGAGAGCTATAAGTAATGGGTCAGGTGGTAAAGGGAATAGAGAAGATTCTAAGAAAGCAACGGTTGAGAGGGCTGGCACTCCGTATCTTGTTTCAGCCCAGCTGAGTACCCAGTTATATAATCGTTTAAGCATTTTCTAGTTTTTTTAAATCCAGCTTTAGTTTGTTTAAAAAATCGTAATCTGTAAGATCAAGTTTGATTGGAGTTACAGATACGTATCCCTGTTTTACAGCTGTAATATCAGAGTTTTCAATATCTAAAAATCCAAGTTCATTCCCACCTATCCAGTAGTATTTTCTTCCCCTAGGATCTATGTTCTCCACAATTGGCTCTCCGTATAACCTTTTACCCTGTCTGGTTACCTTAATTCCTTTTACTTTTTCTTTCAAAAGGTTGGGAACATTTACGTTAAGTAGAGTACCTAAAGGGAGAGATTTCTCCAGAACGTATCTTGCCAATATAATTGCATAGTAAGAGGCAGTTTCAAAGTGAAAGTTGTCTCTGCCTGAAAGGGAAACAGCAATGGATGGAATACCAAGAAGGGTTCCTTCCATTGCTGCACTTACTGTGCCTGAGTAGGTTATATCATCCCCTAGATTTTCACCTTTGTTTATCCCGGACACAACCAGATTCGGTTTCCTGTCCTTTAGAAGCCCGTTTACTGCAAGGTTTATACAATCAGTTGGTGTTCCATCAACACTGTAGATGTTTTTGCTTATTTCCTCAATCCTTAAAGGACGATGGAGGGTTAGTGCATGACTTGATGCACTTTGATCGCGATCAGGAGCAACAACAAAGACCTCCCCAAGGTCTTTTAAGGCTTCATATAGTGCATAAAGCCCTTCTGAGTTTATTCCATCATCGTTTGATATAAGGATTCGTATTGACATGTGGGATACTTTGCTCAAACAAAAATAAACCAATTATTAGGGGAAATAGAATAACCGAAGAAGAACATATTCTCAAATTATCCTAAAGGGCTTTATACGTAGGATGCAACTGTTTAAAACGTACTTAACTGTGGTCGGGGTGACCGGACTCGAACCGGTGACCACCGGCCCCCCATGCCGGTGCGCTACCATCTGCGCTACACCCCGATTTCTGCATAGGGTATATATTATATTACTCTATTTTCTTTGTGAATGGAATAGATTTTAGCTCTGTAAGGATTTCTCTTAGCAACTCGTTTACCTTTGTTGTTACACGTTTTTGGTTCATCTCCTCTTTGAGCTTCTTTTTTGCCCCCGCTATGGTGTAGTTTTGCTCGTAGAGCATGTGTTTTATCTTCATAATTAAGTATATGGTTTCTCTGTCATACAACCTCTGGGATTTTCTTCTTATTGGTTTTATTTCAGGAAACTCGGTCTCCCAGTATCTAAGAACATATGGTTTAATTCCTGTGTACTCGCTTACCTCTCCTATTCTGAAATATATTTTATCAGGTAGCTTAATCTCTTGTGCTCTTTCATTGAGCATAGGATAAAACTAGAATAAATGGATAAAATTGTCAAGATAAAAGACATCTCCACTTAAAGAACCCACTTAAATGTCTTTCGGTGAATAGGGCATGGCCCAAACCTCCTGAGGGCATCTATGTGCTCTTTTGTAGGGTAGCCTTTGTTTTTTATAAAGTTGTACTGTGGATACACACTGTGATAGTAGTTCATAAGTGAATCCCTGGTTACCTTGGCAACTATTGAGGCTGCTGCTATAGACGGGTATATGGAATCCCCTTTTATAACTGCTTTTTGTGGGATCTCGATAGAGGTTTTTATATTTCCATCTATTAATACAAATAGGGGTTGTACCTCTAGGCTCTTTATTGCTCTTTCCATGGCAAGGATGGTTGCTTTAAGTATGTTTAATTCATCTATTTCCTCAGCTTCTACTATGCCCGTTGATATTGCTATTGCAGTATTTTGTATGTGGCGAAAAAGGTTTTCTCTTCTCTTGGGTGATAGTTGTTTTGAGTCTTTTAAACCCTCTATTTTGCACCCTCTGGGTAGGATAACAGCTGCTGCAATAACCGGCCCCGCAAGAGGCCCTCTCCCAGCCTCATCTACCCCTACGGGTATTTTCCCCTCATTCCATATCTCTTTTTCAAGCGCATAATCAAGGATTTTTCTAGTTTGGGTCATGATTCTATACAAATAAAGCAACTGGATATCCTAGTTATATTAACCCGTACTGCTTTAGAGTAGTTTTTAGCTTCTCAAGGTTATTCGGGGACATGGGGGAGAGAGGAAGTCTGAACTCATCTTTAATCTTTCCCATGAGACCAAGGGCGGTTTTTACTGGTATTGGATTTGTTTCAATAAACATAACCTCATTTAAGGGAAAGAGTTTGTAGTGAAGTTCCCTTGCACGGTTAAAATCCCCCTTTACGTAGGCGTTGTAGAGCTCTGCTACATCCTTTGGAGCAATATTTGCGGTAACCGTTATAAATCCTTTTCCCCCTATTGCAAGTATCGGAAAGTTAAGTGCATCTTCTCCAGAAAGGAGTATAAAGTCCATACCGCATAAGTGGAGAATTTTGCTTGCTTGATAGAGAGAACCTGATGCCTCTTTAATCCCCACTATGTTTTTGCATTCCTTTGCTAGCTTTGCTATTGTCTCAGGGGCCATGTTTATCCCGGTTCTTCCAGGGATGTTATAGAGAATAATTGGTATCTCAACTTGGGAGGCTATGTGCTTAAAATGGCGGTAAAGACCTTCTTGGGTAGGTTTATTGTAGTACGGTACCACAAGAAGCGCTGCGTCTGCTCCCACTTTCTCAGCAAATTTGGTAAGCCTTATAGCTTCTTCGGTACTGTTTGACCCAGTTCCCGCTATAACCGGGATTCTTTTTTTAACAGTTTTTACGGTTAACTCAATTACATACTCGTGTTCTTCGTGGGAAAGGGTAGGTGATTCACCGGTTGTTCCACAGGGAACTATACCATGGGTTCCATTTGCTATCTGGAATTCAATAAGCTCTTTAAGAGAGTCTACATCTATCTCACCATCTCTAAACGGTGTGACAATGGCAACTATTGAACCTTGTATCATCAAAGACCTCCCCATTTCTGGTTGACTTCATTATATTTAAGCTGTTGGGGAAATCAAGATATAAGTAAATTATGTTAAAAGCCTTATACCACACTCTGGACAGAACTTGCTATGCCTTGGTATTTGGCTTCCACACTCGTAACAGAATACAACATCGGGTCTTATCGTATAAGCTTCTTTTAATGCTTTTTTTACCATGCCCTCTATGTCTTTACAGTGTGCTCTGACTTCCTTTAAAAACTCTATGATATCAACTGTGCCTGGTGAATGTATTGTAAGCCTTGATTCTCGTTCTCCTTCCTCATACTCTGTTTGATTAACTGTATGAAGAAGGATATCTCTAAACTTCTTAAACGATGAAGAGTTCCGTGCAACTATTATCCTGTGGTTTGTTAGTATAAACCAGGAGTTAAAAAAGGTATTACTATCTATCCATCTGGGAGGTTTATATATTGCCCGAAAGCTCCTAAGGGTAAGAAGTATCTCTTCCTGTGGTTTTAGGTGTTTTAAAAGACCCGTTTTTATTCCTTGTGGAAGCTCGGTTAAGGCTGCTTTTTTTCTTTCGTTTATCCATAGCTTTAGTTTTCTTATTATTTGGGAAAGGAAATCAAACATAATCCCTTATAAGAATTTCAGCAATTTGAACTGCATTTAGAGCAGCTCCTTTTCTTAACTGATCTCCTACTACCCAGAGGTTAAGACCTGAAGGTATAGTATAGTCCTCCCTGATACGTCCTACAAAGCACTCATCTTTTCCAGCTGCTTCTATTGGCATAGGATACTTTGCACTATATGGGTCGTCAACCAACTTAATCCCTGGAAAATCCTCTATGGCTTTCCTGGCCTGTTCAACCGTTATCTTTCTTTCGGTCTCTATGTTAAGTGCAACTGAATGGGCTCGAAAAACGGGGACTCTTACAGTTGTTGCTGCAACCTGAATGGATTCATCTTCAAGGATTTTCCGGGTTTCATTATGAAGCTTCATCTCTTCCTTTGTGTATCCGTTTTCAAGGAATGAATCTATGTGAGGGATAAGGTTAAAGGCAATCTGATAAGGAAAGACTTTGGTTTCAAGGGGTTTTCCCTCTAGCCATGCACGTATTTGAAGTCTCAGCTCTTCTATGGCTTGTGCTCCTGCTCCTGAAACTGCTTGGTAACTTGATGCAATGACTCTTCTTATCCTAGCTATATCGTGTAAAGGTTTTAGTGCCATAAGGGTTATGGCTGTTGTGCAGTTGGGATTTGCAATAATGCCCTTTTTCCTGTAGTCTGCCACCCTGTGAGGGTTTATCTCAGGTATAACCAGTGGAACATCCGGTTCCATACGGAATGCCGAGCTGTTATCTATTACAACAGCTCCAGATTGAACTGCCTTTGGTGCATACTCTCTGCTTCTTGAAGCTCCCGCTGAAAAAAGTGCTATGTGTATGTTCTTAAAAGAGTTTTCTTCAAGTTGTTCTACTATTAGTTTTTCCCCTTTGAATTCAACTTCTCTCCCTTTTGACCTTTCTGAGGCAAGGAGTTTTAGTTCTCCAACGGGAAAGTTTCTCTCTTCTAGTATCTTAATCATTTCCTGCCCTACAGCACCTGTTGCGCCAACTATTGCTATGTTATAACTCTCCCTTTTCATTGTTCCTCCATAGAAAGTGCCTTCTTGCTTTGCTTAGCACTGTGTGTATTTCCTCTCTATATCTTTTACCTTCTCTATGTTTGGTCTTTCTTCTTCTTCTGGACTTGTGCTAAACCATGCATCCAGTATTTCTTTGGCTACGATGGGCGAGGTAAGTCTTAGGCTCATTGCCAGTATGTTGGCATCGTTCCACTTTCTTGCTCCCCTTGCGGTTTCTGCATCCGTGCATAGTGCCGCCCTTATTCCAGGAACCTTGTTTGCAGCTATGCTTACTCCAGTTCCAGTCCAGCAAAAGAGTATGCCCTGTTTACATTCTCCACTTGCAACCTTTTCTGCAACTTTCTGAGCGACCTCTGCCCATTGAATGGATTCTCCAGCAGGTGGCCCATATAACTCAACTTCAAAACCTCTTTTCTTTAACTCTTCTATTACGAAATCCGTTAGGTAGGTACGTTCATCGCTTCCAACAGCTATTTTCATAGCACTCACCTCTTTTAGATACAGTGGGTGTTTAAGTAGTTTAAACAAGATAACACCCGGGTTCAAGATGAGCCTGCCTTTATCTGCCGTATTTTATAATTTGTACCTTCTCCTTTGTAACAAGCCCTTCTTTTACTACCTCGTTAAGGAAGGGTATGAGCCTATTTATGTTTTCTTCAGAATCAACCAGTTCTATAACGATAGGTAGGTCTTCAGACAGTCTTAGAAGCTTGGCTGTGTGTATGCGGCTATTTGCTCCAAACCCCATTATCCCTCTTATAACTGTTGCCCCCGCTATGTTTAGTTCCCTTGCTTTAAGAACGATCTGTTCATAGAGTGCTTTTCCCTTATAGGTATCGGCTTCTCCAATAAAGATTCTCAAGAGTATTCCTTCCCCATCTAAATTCATATCTTTATCCCCCTATTTGAGTAGTAAAGTGAACAAAAACCTTGATAGCACAAATCCGAAGAAAACAAAAACTATTCCCAATGCGTTATTTAGAAGGAAATTGTAAAGTGCAAACATAACTTCATTTTCCCGAATTAGGTTGAAGGTTTCCAGAGCATATGTAGAGAATGTAGTGTAAGCTCCTAGAAAACCTATCAAAAAGAGAGCCCTTAAACTGGGGGAGGCAACTGTTGTCTCAAATAGTTGCCATAGAAAACCTATTATCAGGCATCCGCTAATGTTTACAATAAGTGTTCCCCAAGGGAAAAATCCGTTTAAGTACTTATAGGTAACTCCTGATACCCCGTATCGTAGCAGTGCACCTACTGCCCCTCCAACTGCTATGAAGAAGATCTTTAGCATCTCTTTGCTCCTGCCAACTGGAATTAAAACTGTATAATAACTCTGGTAGGAGTCATCAACTGACCCAAATTGGACAGTGGTTAGAGGCAGAACTCCATTGCCTGCGATAATATACATGGGGAATTTACCCCTATCAACAGGGTTCTTAAATGGGGTTATTTGCCTTTACTCTGGCTATATGACTCAAGCCACTCCTTAATATCTTTGCGATCCCGATCAATTACAGCTATATTGACTTTTATCATCTCGATTGCCTGTTTAATGGTTCGCTTTGCTCCTGGAACTTTATGTGTTTTAAAGAAGCTTTCTACATCTTCTAGCTTGTCTCTTGTGCATAGATTCGTTGTGGTTCCCTCAATTATCCTTGCAAGCAGAAAGAGTCCTCCGTTGCCATAACGTTCCATAAGTGTCTTCCAGTTCTCCTTTAAAAATTCCCAGGCTAGTTCTTTTCCCCTAGGATTTTGACCAACAGAGTTGAATGTGAAGGGGGTATCTTGTAATCTCACCTGCGTAGATAGCGCAAACTCCAACGCTCTTCTAAGGAGATTCTTATCATAGAATTGTCCTATGGCTGTAAGTATTCTGTTTTTTTCCTCATGTAGGTCTGTTGCCTCATATAGCTCTATTAATCTATCGAATTCTTCTTTTCCCCCATGTCTTGCCACAATTGTGTAGACTGATAGTCTTAGGTCGGGATCAAGGTTTTTACCATTTATAAAATTCCAGAAGCGTCTTTTTGCCTCTTCTATGGTTGGGATGTCTCCATACACACCCAGGTTTCTTAGAACAAGGGATCTTAACATTATATCGAGATGGGTATCTTGGTTAGATTTTTCCCATCCTTTTATGAGCCCAATTGGTCTGAAAAGATCCCTTACAAAGCTATCAAACGTATCCTTCCAGGGCTCTTCTGCTATAAGGTTATCGATAAACTTTATATTCTTAGAGATTACAGTCCATACACTGAAGTTTGTTTCGTTTTGGTAAGCAGTTAAAACACCAAGAGCCTGAGATGTTTTCATAAAACCTGCCAAAGATAGGGCAAATACATCGTCTAAAAAACCCAGTCTATCAATGGTTGATAGACTACTGTTTCTTATTGCTTCTATAAGACGTTTAAGAAGCTCTTGAGGGTAGAGGACCCTATAAAATCCGCTCTGGTATGGGTTTAGTTTGATCCACTCATTATTCTCTAGCTTTACCGAAAGCTTCATTTTTCTTTCCTTCATGTACTCAAAAATCGGCTCACTCATACTAGAGGTTAAAATACCAACGGGTATTTTCCAAAGGAGATTTTTCTTATCCTTGCTTCCATCTATAAGGAATCTTCTCTGTTCTAGTTCAAGCATAAGCTTTCCTTTAGAAGATTCTTTGACTTTTACAGTAAGAAGCGGGTAACCGGGTTGTTTTGTATAACTTTCCATTATATCCCTTACAGGTTTTCCTGAAACCTCTTCCAGTACCTGCCATAGGTCTTTAGTTTTTGCGTTTCCATAGGCATAGCGGTTAAGATATGAGTTCAATCCCCTTCGGAAATCCTCTTCTCCTAGATAGTGTTCGATCATGCGGTTAACTACAGATCCTTTTCTATAGGTGATTGCATCAAATATCTCGTTTATCTCGTGGGGTTCCTTTACCGGAACTTCAACGGGATGGGTATTTTTTAAGCTATCTTTGAAAAGTGCACCTATAAAATCATCCGCTACAAACTGTGTCCATATATCCCACTCAGGGAACTGGTGATCAACTGCTTTAGGTCCCATATAAGATGCAAACCCCTCATTAAGCCATAGATCATCCCACCATGCCATTGTTACAAGGTTGCCAAACCATTGGTGGGCAAGTTCGTGATCTACAACTTCAGCTACACGTTGTTTGGCGCTGGTAGCTGAATTTTGGGGATCAACTAGAAGGGCTGTTTCCCTGTAGGTTATAAGTCCCCAGTTTTCCATTGCACCAGCAGCAAAGTCTGGAATAGCTACCATGTCTAGTTTCGGAAAGGAATACCCTATACCAAACCAGTCTGCAAAGTATGGAAGGGTGTGGAGTGCACATTCAAGAGCAAATCTACCCTGTTCTTTTTTCCCAATTGTTGTCCATACCCTTATGGGAATTCCGTTTCTGTCTATTGCCTCTATTGACTCAAGCTCGGCAACTACAAAAGCAAGAAGATATGTGGACATCGGAGGAGTTGTATCGTAAATTACCCGCTTTAGTGAATCCCCTACATACTCCTCCCTCACTATGGGCATATTCGAGAGTGCGGTTAGGTTCTTTGGAACAATGAGAGTCAAGCTAAACCTTGCTTTTCTATCCGGTTCATCCCAGCATGGGAATGCACGCCTTGCATCTGTTGCTTCAAATTGTGTTGCTGCACCGTATCTTTTTGTTCCGTTTATCGTATAGGATGTCCTGTAGAAACCGTGCATTTTTTCGTTTATTGTTCCTTCAAACTCCAGATACAGTTCAGCTCTTCCCTGTATTTCTCTGTTAAGAAAAAGGGTTATTGTCTCTTTCTTTTTATTGGTGGAAATGCGACCAACCTTCTCTATTCTATCGTTCTGTATAAGATAAGCTTTGTGGATCTTGAGGTTCACACAATGCATTGTAATTACAGAAGTTGACTCTTTGATATCAACCGTTACCCTTTCTTTCCCGGAAAATACGAATTTGCTAAGATCAGGCTGAATCTCAAGGTGGTAATGAATTGGTTTAACGTTTCTGGGTAAACGATATGGGGTTTCTTTCTTGTCAGGCATTTTCTTAACCTCCCCAGCAATTTTAGTATGGGCCTTCTAGGTTAGCAAAACAGCTAGGATACCAGTTAAAAATATTCCATCAAATGTTCCTGCTCCTCCTATTGATACAACCGGTGCTCTCAGCTCCTTTATTTTATTAAGATTCATAAGGTCTGCACCTATAAGGGTTCCTAGGCTACCTACAATGTAGGCTAGGGGTGAGGCCAAGTCTTTAGAAAATAGAATACCAATTACTGCTGAGAGTATTGCGGGAATAAAAACCGGAACTGCAATTCCCAAACCGGGTATGGGTTTTGCGATTCTATTTATTAGTGTAGCTACTATGGCTGTACCTATGATACTCTGGATATAGAGAGCGTTCTTAATAGCAAGATATACAGATAAAAGGGTCGGTATAATTGCTCCACCTACATTTATAGCAACCACTGTAGCTCTTACCTCTAAGCTTCTTGGTATAACGTATCTGATCCCAAAATAGGATACGGTTTCTCTTTCAATAATAACTACCTGTGTTGGCAGCTTTAAAATGGGTATGTTAATGTAACTTCCAAGAAGGGATAGTAACAGCAATACGGCTACAAGGTGCTTATCTATCCCTATTTTCTCATATGCGTAGTGGATGATGCCTATTTCAATCATAGCGATGAGTGTAATAAGGATGAAAAAGAAAAAGATGAAGAAAGGTCGTGTAAAAGGAAAGTAGAAAGTACTGTGTTTGCCCATCTTTCTTTATTTCTCCTAGCTTATTTAGGACCTGTTGATTGTAAGAATATATTTTTATAACTTACTTAGCAATGCCATTTGTAAACCTTGTTGTTGATTGCTGTTGACCCTTTAAGATTTTCCTTTTAATTTTATACTTTCATGCTAAGGTATTTTTGTAGTTTAATGAAGCCTTGTTTGTAGTTTTTACAGCTGATGAGGAGCAGAAGAAATTTGGATTTTATGGAAGTTGCTATAAAGGCGGTCTTAGAGGCCGGAGGTATTCTCAGGGGAAGTTTGGGTAGGGTAAGGGAGATTGCATACAAGGGTGAGAATAATTTGGTTACTGAAGTAGATAGGCTCTCGGAGAACACAATAATTAAGGTAATAAAGTCTTCTTTCCCATCACATGGTATCTTTGCGGAGGAGAGAGGTAAAAGCAATAGTGAATCAGATTACCTCTGGATCATTGATCCGCTCGATGGTACCACAAATTATGCTCATACCTATCCTGTATTTTCGGTATCTATTGCACTGCAGATAAAAGGGGCTTTGGTACTTGGGGTAGTTTATGATCCCCTACGTGAGGAATTGTTCAGCGCGGAGCTTGGAAGTGGTGCATACCTGAATGAAAAGAGCATAAAGGTTTCGGGTGTAAGAACTGTAAAGGAGAGTCTTCTCTGCACTGGATTTACACACGAAAACGAGTGGATGGTTGAAGAGAATTTAATACACTTTTCAAACTTTATAAAAAGAGCACAAGCAGTTAGACGGGATGGATCTGCAGCTCTTGATCTATGTTACGTTGCCTGTGGAAGATACGATGGTTTTTGGGAGCTTGGACTCAATCCATGGGATACTGCAGCGGGATCTTTAATTCTTAAAGAGGCTGGAGGTACAATTACAGATTTTAACGGCAGGGAATTTAGTATATATAGTGAGGAGTTACTTGCAACCAATGGGATAATCCATAAAGAGATGCTAGACATCTTATCTTTGGGAAGACAGGAAGCCCGGTAAGTAAATTCCTAATTTAGGAGTTGTCTTAGATACTTGGCTGTATATGAATCTTTGCTTTTGGCAACCTCTTCTGGGGTTCCCTGAGCAACTACATATCCTCCCTTTTCCCCACCTTCAGGTCCTAGATCTATTATGTAGTCTGCAGACTTTATAACGTCTAGGTTGTGTTCAATAACTATTACGGTGTTTCCGGCATCAACTAACTTGTTCAGAACGGAAAGTAGTTTTTTTACATCCTCTATATGAAGCCCAACAGTAGGTTCATCTAATATGTAGAGTATGTCTTTACCGTCTTTCCTGCCAAGCTCTCTTGCAATCTTTATCCTCTGTGCTTCTCCACCTGAGAGTGTAGGCGCTGGTTGCCCCAGTCTTAGGTAGCCAAGCCCAACCTCTTTTAGGATATTTAGTTTTCTGATTAGTGCTGGGAACTCTGCAAAGAATAAGATGCTTTCCTCAACTGTAAGGTTTAAGATATCATCTATATTTTTCCCCTTGTATTTTACTTCCAGTATCTCTTTTTTAAATCTTTTCCCCTGACATTCGTCACACGTTATGTATATATCTGCAAGGAAATGCATCTCTATCTTTTGTTTTCCTTCTCCTTCACAGGCCTCACATCTTCCCCCAGGGGTGTTAAAGGAAAAGTGCGAAGGCAAAAATCCTTTTAGCTGAGCATCCCTTGTATGAGCCATAATCTTTCTAATATCGTCATAAGCCTTTATATAGGTTACGGGGTTTGATTTTGAGCTTTTCCCTATAGGATTTTGATCAAGCATTACTATATCCGATATATTGAATGTGCCAACTATATCTTTAACCTTTCCAGGTTTTTCTAGCTCTTTGTTAAACTTGCGTGCAAGGTTTGAATAGAGTACATTGTAAATTAACGAGCTTTTCCCAGAACCAGAAACCCCTGTTATACATATAAGAGTGCCAAGCGGGAAGGTAACGGTAATGTTTTTGAGGTTGTTTTCTGAAGCCCCTACAACTGTCAGGGTTTTACCGTTCCCCTTACGCCTTTTGGGGGGAAGGGGAATTATTTCCTTTTGGGTCATATAGTTTCTTGTTAGAGAGGGGCAACCGTTGTTAAGGAAGCCATTTTGGGGTCCCTGATAAACCACCTCTCCTCCTTTCTCTCCTGCGAAGGGACCTAGTTCGATTATGTAGTCAGCTGAGCGGATCATGTCAAAGTCATGTTCAACGACCACAATGGTGTTGTTTCGGTCCCTTAGTTCCTTGATAATTGAGATCAAACGGCTTATATCTCTTGGATGAAGCCCTACAGAAGGCTCATCCATTATATAGAGGGTATCTGTAAGACTTCCCCCAAGCTGGCATGCAAGATTTACCCTCTGAGCTTCTCCTCCTGATAGGGTTCTTGTAAGCCTGGAGAGTGTTAGGTAGTCTAAACCAACCTTTAGGAGGAAATCTATTCTTGAGTTTATCTGTCTAAGGATTTCCTTTGCTATGTTCTCTTCATACTCCGTTAGTTTCAGTTTTTCAAAGAAGGCTTTTAATTCCTTTATTGAGAGTTCTGTAAGCTCCCATATGTTTCTTCCTCCGATCTTTACCCAGAGTGCTTCGGCTTTTAGCCTGCTTCCTTTACAGGTTTTACATGTGAAGGCTGATCTGTATTTGCTAAGAAATACCCTCACATGAAGCTTGTAGTTTTTCTCTTCTAGGTATTTAAAGTATCCATTTATACCCGGAAAATCTCCATCTCCTTCAAACAAGAGTTCTTTGGCTTCTTCCGGAAGATTCCTATAAGGGGTATTTATATCTATTCCCTTCTTTTTTGCAAATTGAAGAAGCCTTTTCATCTCGTATCTAAAAGAAGGTTTTGTAAATGGCTCTATTGCTCCCTGTGCCAGTGTCTTATCGGGGTTGGGAACAACCAGGTCGGGATCCACTCGGAGTATGTTTCCAAATCCCCTGCACTCTTTGCAGGCACCTTGTGGGCTGTTAAACGAGAAAAGAAGGGGAAACGGTTTATAGAATTCTCTGTTGCAATATGGACAAACCAGTTCTTTTGAGTATCTAAGCGTTTTCCCCGTCTCTGTGTGTATGTTTATCAAGGTATTTTGATTGAATGCCTGTTCGAGTGAATCTGTTATTCTGTATTTAGACTCATCCCCTGCAACCACCCTATCAACAAGTACTTCAAAACCCTGAGGGAGGAAGGTTAGCTCTTCTATCTCAATCAATTTACCTTTATTCCAGACTCTGGTAAAACCCTTTGATAGGAGTTCTTCTGGGGCTTTAGGAACCTTTAAGGGAAAAGTTATAAAGATGCGATTGCCTCTGTAGTTTTTAACAACCTCTTCTGCTATGTTTTCAGGAGATGAAGGTCTTACCTCTATATTGCAATCCGGACAGAATATCCTGCCTATTTTTGCAAAAAGGAGTCTTAGATAATCGTATACCTCAGTGGTTGTCCCCACAGTAGAGCGAGAATTCTTTACATGGTTCCTACTCTCAATTGCAATTACTGGAGGAAGGCCTGTTATATCATCTACATCCGGTCTATCGACCCGTTCTAGAAACTGTCTTGCGTATGTGGAGAGACACTCAACAAACCTTCTTAGAGCTTCTGTATATATTGTATCAATAGCAAGAGATGATTTGCCAGAACCGCTAAGACCAGTAATAACTGTGTATCTATACCATGGGATTGTTATGTTTATGTTCTTTAGATTGTTTTCCCTTGCCCCAAGTACCCTGATCTCACCCTGCATCTTTCCTCTCTTTATGGCTGGTTTTCTATTCTAGGTGGGTCTTGTTATTATGTTTTTTATCTCGGTTAGATTCTTAACCATTGTAATATTTTTACTGTTGGGCTCATCTATTTGCCTTTGATTAAACCATATAACTTCTAAGCCAGCATTCAGTCCTCCCATAACATCAGAGCCGTAGAGGTCCCCTATATGTATTGCCTCCTCTGGGTATATGTTAAGCTTGCTTAGTACAAAATGGAATATACGAGAATCCGGCTTTATCAGGCCTAGCTTTGTTGAATCTGCTACGAGGTCAAAGTAATGCCTGATACCGACTTCTTCGCATTTTTCTTCTGTTTTCCCATCGTTGTTTGATATTACAACAAGCCTAAATCCTCTTTCCTTAAGTGATTCAAGAAGCTCAATGGCTCCCGGAAGCGTGGCTCTTTTGAACTTTATCTCTCTTAGAGCTTCCCTTGTTTTTATGCGGACACTTTGTGGATTATCTGTTATCGATAGGTAACTGCAAAGTATGGGGAAAAACCACTCTTTGTATTCCTCAGGAGAGATTTTGCCGTGGACTTTATACATCTTATATAATTCGTAATCTGCTTTTATGTAGGCTCTTTCAAACTCTAAATCTGAAACACTGTATCCTGCTTCCCGCATTGCCATTGCAATACGGGTTAGATAGGATGGCTGGGTTGATGCAAGTGTATCCCCGAAATCAAAAAAAACAGCTTTCTTTTTTTGTCCCATTTTCTTTCCTGATAATTTATTAAAACTGAAAAAAAAAGTCTTTCAAGTTGTGGTATTTAAGGGACTGTTTCTCCCTGTTATTTTAATCCGGTTACGGGATTTGCTAAATTCTCTAATTTTAGATACCATTTTCGTGAGTTTATGGAGGTTATGTAAAATGGTTAATCTGGAGAAAGTAGACCCTGAGGTTGCTCGTGCAATAAGGCTTGAGATAGAGCGCCAAGAATGGAGGTTAGAGCTTATTGCCTCTGAAAACTACGTAAGTGATGCAGTGCTTGAGGCACTGGGCTCTGTTCTTACAAACAAGTATGCAGAGGGGCTTCCTGGAAAGAGGTATTATGGGGGCTGCGAGTTTGTTGATATAGCTGAGACACTTGCAATTGAGAGGGCAAAAAAGCTTTTTGGAGCTGAGGCTGTAAATGTACAGCCTCATTCGGGAGCACAGGCTAATATGGCTGTTTATTTTGCGGCCTTAAAACCAGGAGATACTATCCTTGGAATGAACCTTGCCCATGGTGGGCATCTTACCCATGGAAGTCCTGTAAATTTTTCTGGTTTTCTATACAATGTGGTTCCCTATGGGGTAAGTAAAGAAAGTGGTCTTATAGATTATGATGAGGTAAGAGAACTGGCTCTAAAGCATCGCCCAAAGTTGATAGTTGTTGGATGGAGCGCTTATCCTAGGAAGATAGATTTTAAAAGGTTTCGTGAAATAGCAGATGAGTGTGGAGCGTTACTTATGGCTGACATTGCGCACCCTGCAGGGCTTGTTGTTGCGGGTCTTTATCCAAATCCGATTCCGTACTGTGAGTTTGTAACCACAACTACTCATAAAACCCTGCGGGGACCACGAGGTGGTATGATTATGATGAAGAAGGAATACGAAAAGACGGTAAACAGTAAGGTTTTCCCAGGTACTCAAGGGGGGCCTCTTATGCATGTAATAGCAGCTAAAGCTGTTGCCTTTAAGGAGGCTCTTCAACCTTCTTTTATAGATTATCAAAACCAGGTTGTGAAGAATGCAAAGGTTATGGGTGAGTGCTTGAAGAAAAGGGGTTTTAAACTTGTGTCCGGTGGAACAGATACCCATCTTGTGCTTGTTGACCTTAGGGATACAGAGATTACAGGAAAATTGGCTGAAGAGACTCTAGAGAAGGCCGGAATTACCGTAAACAAAAACGCGATTCCCTTTGATCCAAGGCCACCTGCAATAGCAAGTGGTATAAGAATAGGGACTCCTGCTGTTACCACTAGGGGGATGAAAGAGAAGGAAATGGAATTAATAGTGGATTTAATATACGAGGCTTTAAACAACATTGATAACGAAAAGGTGCTTTCACGAATAAAGGAAGATGTAAGGGAACTGTGTGGTAAATTTCCTATTTACAGACATAAGTTAACTTAGATGAAGTGTCCTTTTTGTTCCAGTCAAAGAGATAAAGTTATAGATTCACGTCTTAGCAAAGATGGTTTGGCTATAAGAAGGCGCAGGGAGTGTCTTGAGTGTAGAAGACGTTTTACCACATATGAACGTGTTGAGGAGATAAACCTGCTTGTGGTAAAGAAAGATGGAAGAAGGGAGCCATTTGACAGGAATAAGATTATAACGGGAATGCTTAAGGCATGCGAAAAAAGACCAATAAGTGTAAAAATCATCGAGAACTTTGTCTCGGAGTTTGAAAGAGAGCTACAGGAAAGAGGGGAAAGAGAGGTGGAAAGTAAGGAAATAGGCGAAAGAGTTATGAAAAAATTATACGAACTTGATGAGGTTGCTTATGTAAGATTTGCCTCTGTTTACAGGTCGTTTAAGGATATAAACCAATTTATGGATGAGCTAAAAGAGCTTCTACGGGAGAAGGAGTCTCAGAAAGCCAAGGATAAGGGTCAGGGAGAATTTAGGTCTAAACCAACTTTGGAACTTATAAAGAAAGGTGTGGAATAGATTTAGATGTTTGTGGATACCCATGCGCATCTAGAGATGCTAGAGGATGTTGAGGTTGTAATTAAAAGAGCACTTGCTCATGGGGTTAGTAGAGTTGTTGCTGTTTCTTCCAATCTGGAATCATCAAGAAGGACTCTTGAGATTGCAAGAACTTTCCCACAGGTTTTTGCAGCTGTTGGAGTACATCCTCATGAGGCTTTGAGTTTAAATAAAGAGGTTCTAGAAGAATTGGAAAAACTTTCGGAAAACCAAAAGGTAGTGGCTATAGGAGAGACTGGGCTTGACTACCACTACATGAATTCACCTCGTGAAGTTCAAATAGCCAGTTTTAAAAATCATATAGAGCTTGCAAAAAGGCTTTCTCTTCCTCTTGTTATACATGTTCGAGATGCACATGAGGATATGGTTTCCATACTTAAAGAGCAAATTGCGGAAGGAGTAAAAGGTGTAATACATTGCTTTACAGGTGATTACCTTACAGCAAATAGATATATCGATATGGGCTTTTATATTTCGTTCTCCGGTATAATTACATTTAAAAACGCAGATAAGATAAGGGAAGCTGCAAGAATTATTCCTCTTGAAAGGTTGCTTATAGAGACTGACTCTCCTTATCTTGCTCCTTTTCCTTTTAGGGGAAAGAGAAATGAACCAGCGTATGTGGTATATGTTGCTGAAAAGATAGCAGAATTAAGAGGTGAACTTTTGGAAAAAATTGCTGAGGAAACAACAAGAAATGCAAAAGAGCTTTTTGGCTTTTATTGATAATGATTCCTGCTATCTGGGGTAGTTTTATGCAAAACAGACTTACAATAGGAATTACAATGGGGGATCCAAATGGTATTGGAGCAGAGATTATAGTTAAGGCACTTGCTCGCAGTGAGCTTAGAGAGCTTTGTGATTTTTTGGTATTTGGTAGCAAGGAAGTTATGGAGGAGGCAGAGAAGCTGGTTGGACTAAAACCAACGTATAGGGTGGTTAATATTGGTACTTTTGGAAGGAGAGATCTAAATCCTGGATTTCCTGATAGAAGAGCAGGAGAAGCAAGTTTTTTATACATAAAAGAAGCTACCATCTCTGCAATGGAAGGTAAGGTGGATGCAGTTGTTACAGCACCTATCAGCAAAGAGTCTATGCACCTTGCTGGTATAAAATACCCGGGACATACCGAGATTCTTCAGGAGCTTACAGGAGCAAAAAAGGTTGCTATGATGTTTGAGGGGGGAAATTTTAGAGTTGTACTTGTTACAATACACTGCGCTTTATCAGAGGTTCCGAAGTTAATTAGCAGGGAAAGGGTTCTCTCTACAATTGAGATTGCAAATGAGTCTCTTAGAGACCTTTTTGGTATTCCAGAACCTAAAATAGTTGTCTCTGCTTTAAATCCTCATGCAGGTGAAGCAGGCGCGTTTGGAAACGAAGAGATACTTTATATTGCTCCTGCAGTTCAGATGGCAAGGGAAAAGGGAATAGATGTTGAAGGTCCTATGCCAGCAGATACCCTTTTTTTTTACGCTTTGCAGGGGAACTGGGATGTAGTTGTTGCCATGTATCATGATCAGGGATTGATTCCCTTTAAGATGCTTTACTTTTATGAGGGGGTTAATGTAACGCTTGGACTCCCTATAATAAGAACCTCTCCAGACCATGGTGTAGCTTATAACATAGCTTGGAAGGGAAGTGCTGATCCATCTAGTATGATAGCTGCTATAAGGTTAGCTTATAACCTTGCAAAAAAAAGAAAATCGTTTTCTCTTGGCTAGTAAACAATAAGAGGGAGTACCTCTCCGGATTTTCCCAAAATGGTCAGGTCATAAAGAGTTGAATTGAGGGTTGGTTCTAGGTTTACCTCTATTACAACTTTGCCAGTTTGCTTTGCTAGAAGTCCCAATGAGGCTGCAGGTTCTACAACCCCAGAGGTTCCAACTATCAACATTACCTGACACTCTTCAATTGATTTAATTGCTCTCTCTATTATAGACATTGGAATTATCTCTCCAAACCAGACAACATTTGGTCGTCCAATTCCTCCACATTTTTTGCACTCAGGGGGTATTTTTTCAAGTGGTACGTTAAAATCCTCTTCTACAAAACCGCATCTTGTGCACCTTATCTGCCATAGGTTTCCGTGCAACTCGACTATATTCTTGTTGCCTGCCATCTTATGAAGCCCATCTACGTTTTGAGTTATCAGTGTGAACTTAGGTTTTTCCTCTTCGAGTTTAACAAGTGCAAGGTGACCCGGATTTGGCTTTGCTTCTTTTACAAGCTTTCTTCTCCACTCATACCATTCCCAAACAAGTTGTGGATTCCTTGCAAATGCCTGTGGGGTTGCAAGCTCTTCTGGACGAAAATTTTTCCATAGTCCGTTTTTTCCTCTAAACGTTGGAACCCCACTTTCTGCAGATATCCCTGCTCCTGTAAGTACTGTTATGCTCGTTGCCTCTTTTACGATATCTTTTGCTTTTAGGATCATTTCTTCTTTCATTATATCTAAAATGTAAATTAAAAGTTTTTCCTTTTCAAAATTTTATTTAGCAATTGGAGATGAAAATTTAGTAGAAGCAAAAATAACAAGTGTGATAAAATCTCGATATATAGATATCTAAAAAAGGAGGTAACAGAGATGGTTTCAAAGGATGGAGTTCTTTTGGGGATTGTTTGGATAGTCTTTACACTTCTTTTTGCTGTTTTAACTGTTATGATGATCAGCCCATCTCCTTCGTTAGATATTCTTAGGCCTCTTGTGGGTCCAAAACTTGTATTCTTCTCTGTTATAATAGCTCTTTCAGCTGTTGAGTACAGAATCTCCAGTACTCAGATAAGAGGTCAGGGTGGGCTCCTTTGTTATACCTTTATTCTGATTATCACGTTTGCTCTGCTTTTCAGCCTTCTTTTTTCCGTATCTATAGATCTAGTTCACCTCTATTCTATGAGGATCAATGAGTATGCTTACAGTCTCTCAAGTGCCTTCTTTGCGCTATCTATTTACTTTATAGTAACGCTGTTTGTTGTTTTTCTCTACACTGCTCTAATTGCATAGTGGTTTCTTGACAATTCTCTTATTCATCTTAACCTTATTTCTGTGATTGCTGGATATATTCCGATATTAATAATGATAGTACTGGCGGTGCTGCTAGCTGCAGTATTGCTTCTTGTATCGCATGCTCTTGGACCAAAGAGGTATGAGAAAAGAAAACTTACCCCTTATGAATGTGGTATTCCTCCTGTAGGGGACACTCGTGGTAGATTTTCAGCTAGATATTACCTTATTGCAGCCCTGTTTATACTTTTTGATGTGGAAATTGCTTTTCTCTTTGCTTGGGCTGTGATTTTTAAAGAACTTGGCCTTCTTGCTTTCATAGAGGTTCTTGTTTTTTTAATAATAATTTTAGGAGGGTATTTCTACCTTCTTAAGAAGGAGGCTCTTGAATGGGACTAAACATGAGCCCCATTTTTGGGGGGGATGGTTTTATAACCACAAAACTAAGCGCAATAGCCAATTGGGCCAGAAAAAACAGTCTGTGGCCAATGCCCTTTGGTACAGCTTGTTGTGCTATTGAGATGATGGGAGTTTTTGCTTCCAGATTCGATCTCTCACGGTTTGGAGCAGAAGTGGCCAGATTCTCCCCAAGGCAAGCAGACCTAATGATAGTTTCGGGAACCATCACGTATAAGATGGCATCTGTGTGCAGAAGGATTTATGATCAAATGCCTGAGCCAAAGTGGGTGATTGCTATGGGTTCATGTACCTGTGGTGGTGGACCTTTTGATAGCTATGCAGTTGTTCAAGGGATTGATGAGTTCCTCCCGGTTGATGTTTACGTGGGAGGGTGTCCTCCGCGACCAGAAGCTTTGATTGATGCTGTGATGAAAATTCAAAAGAAGATAGAAATGCAGGGAGCTCCTGTACTATGAGTGTTAGTATACAGCAGGTTATAGATTCCCTAAAGAATAAGTATCCATATGCAATTGGTGAGATAAAGACTTTTAGGGGAGAGGTTAGTGTCTTTGTTAAGAGAGAACTTATAAGGGAGATATGTAGTTATTTAAAAAAAGAATTTGACTTTAAGTTTATTGTTGACATTACGGCCGTTGACTATCTTGGAAGAAAGACGCCGCGTTTTGAGGTGGTTTACTATCTGCACAGGTTTGGTCCGGATTTTGAGGAAAATATAAGGATAAGGTTAAAAGTTGAGGTTCCTGAGGAAGATCCAAAAGTCTATTCTGTAACTTCTGTCTGGAGTGGTGCAAACTGGCTTGAAAGAGAAGTCTATGACATGTTTGGAATAGAGTTTGTTGGGCATCCAGATTTAAGAAGAATTCTTATGCCCGAGGACTATGAGGCATTTCCGTTGAGAAAGGACTTTGATGTAAGGAATCGTGAGCCCTCTAAGCGTTCTTTTGAAAGGGCTCTTAAAGAGGGGACCTAGTATGGAAAGGGTTCAGTTCATAAAAGAGGAAGTTGATCAGGAGGGGAAGCTCCGTACTGAAACACTCATGCTAAACATGGGTCCCCAACACCCTTCTACACACGGTGTTTTGCGTGTTGTTTTGCACCTGGATGGGGAAATAGTGGTTAAGGCAATACCGTATATCGGTTACCTACACAGAGGGATAGAGAAACTGTGTGAGCATATAACCTATCAACAGTGTCTGCCATATACTGACAGGATGGACTACGTTGCTTCTATCTGTAATAACATAGGGTTTATTCTTGCTGTGGAGAAGCTTCTTGGTATTGAAAATGAGATCCCCGAGAGAGCAAAGGTTGCAGAGGTTATTCTGTTTGAGCTTGGAAGAATAGAATCTCATCTTATAGGGATTGGGACGAGTGCCATGGATTTGGGAGCGGTAAGTGCTTTTCTTTACTGCTTTAAAGAAAGGGAGAGGATTTACGATATCTTGGAAATGGTTTGTGGAGCAAGAATGACCACTTCTTATCCACGGGTTGGTGGTTTGCCAGAGGATCTTCCTGAGAACTTTGAAGAAGCGATTAGAAACTTTCTTAAAGCGTTTCCAAAGACCCTTGTTGAGATAGATAAGCTCCTTACAAGGAATAGAATCTGGGTGGAGAGAACAAAAGGGGTTGCATACATAAGTGCGGAAGATGCAATTGATTTGGGTCTTACGGGACCTGTGCTTAGAGGTAGTGGGGTTCCATACGATGTTAGGAAAGCTATGCCCTATTTGGGGTATGAAAATTACGATTTTGAGATTCCGGTTTCAACGGATGGAGATGCCTATGCTCGTTATCTGTGCCGTCTCGAAGAGATGCACCAGAGCCTTAAGATTATAGAGCAGGCAATAAACAACCTTCCGGATGGTCCATATATAGCTGATTTGCCTGATATAGTGCTTCCACCCAAGGAGCTTACATATACACGAATGGAATCTCTTATAAGACACTTTGTCCTTGTGTATGAGGGGTTTAAGCCTCCTCCTGGAGAAGTGTATCATGCTGTTGAAAATCCTAAGGGTGAATTAGGCTACTATATTGTAAGTGATGGTTCCGGGAAACCATACAGGATGCGTGTAAGAGGCCCTTCCTTTGTCAACCTTCAGGCCCTTCCTAAAATGGTTGAGGGAAGGTTGCTTGCAGACGTTATTGCTGCAATTGGAAGTATAGATATAGTGCTTGGTGAGGTAGATAGATAGGAGGATGCTTAGCAATTAGTATATCCAACACAGCTTTGAGAGCTCTTTCCAGTCTCCGCTGTGTACGTGAACGCAGAAGATCTGGCCAAGTTCCTTACTTCCCTTTGAAATCACATCTGCTGCTATATTCTTTGCCTTTTTAGGGTCATTTACTCTTGCCTGAATCCAGAGATCTACATGAGTTTTCCATACGGCATTCTCAACACCAGGTATGGAATCTATAAGGGATTTTGCAAATTCAAACTGTAGTTTGCTGGGAATAAACTCTTCCTCTGTAAAACCTTGGTAGGTGAATGCAGCTAAAAATGTAATTATCACTATGATCAAGATCACCTTGATATTTTTCATATCTTTTTCGTCCTTGTTGTTTAGTGTCTTTCTGTTAAAGATGGTGCCTTTATTAATTCTGTTCCCTCTGGTATATCCAGTTTGAATACGGAATCGGGAATACCCTTATTGATTTTGATGTCTCTTAGTATTACTTTGGTTGCATTTCCGAAAGAGTCATATAAGTAAACTGCTTTGAGCATCAGATTCTTTCTATCTAAAACTATAGTTAGCTTGTTGTATTGATCAGTTTCTTCTATTGGGATGAGGTCTATTACATAGTTGCTACTGTCTTTTATATCTGAGAAAGCAGGTCTAAATAGAGTGTTTATATTGCCAAGTAGCTCGGGAAGAGAAGAGGTGGTTGTTGGGTTTCCGGGGTTGATAAGCTCGCTTATAGGGTATTCAATAACCTGTTTTTCCTGAGGATTATAAAACCAGAAAGTATAACCGTTTGATACGTATTCCTGTTTCTGGGGTTTGTGATAACTCCATCTTAATTTACCAGGCTTTTTAAACCAAAACTCACCTTCAGATTTCTGAACCTGGTTCAGGGCCTTAATGCTTGCTTCCTGGTTAAACCTGGCATAGAAATCCGTTACGGATCTGTACTTCGCTTGGATCATTTCAATTATCTCTTGGAGACTTTTTTCCTGTTGCCCCTGTGTGGAAGCAGATAAGGTAAAAAGGATAGCAGTGATAAAAATGGCTATTTTTTTCAATTTTTCCCTCGCTCCTTAATCTGGTCTAGATTTATAAATACCTCTCTTGGTTTACCTGCAGATTCTTGGGGACCTATTAAGCCTTCCTTCTCCATTATCTCAACTATACGTGCTGCTCTATTGTAGCCTATTTTAAGCTTTCTCTGAAGCATTGAAATAGAGGCCTGACGGGTTTGAGCTATTATTCTGAGGGCTTCATAGTAAAGCTCATCCTTTTCGTCTTCTAATCCCGAGGACTCTTCCGATTCTTCAATTCTGGTAATCTCTTCGTTGTACTCTGGTTTTCCCTGGTTTCTTAAAAACTCTGTTATCCTTTCCCTCTCTTCATCTGATATAATTGCAGCCTGTATTCTTATGAGTTTTGAGGTCCCTGGTTGAAGGAAAAGCATATCCCCTTTCCCAAGCAGTTGTTCTGCTCCGGTGGTATCAAGGATTATACGGGAGTCTATACGTGAGGATACAAGAAATGATATTCTTGCTGGAAAGTTTGCTTTGATAAGCCCTGCTACTACATCAACTGATGGACGCTGGGTTGCAACTACCAGATGGATTCCTGCAGCTCTTGCCATTTGAGAAAGCCTTGTTATGGATTCCCTAACTTCGTGTGGAGCAACCATCATTAAATCGGCTAGCTCATCTATTATTATTACAATGTAGGGAAGACGTTTTTCTTCGCGGTGTTCAACCTTACTGACTTTTCTATTGTAGCTCTCTATATCCCTTACACCCTCTTCTGAAAGCATCTTGTATCTGTTTTCCATCTCTTTTACTGCCCATTTTAACGCCTGAGAAGCCTCCTTTGGGTTTGTAACCACTGGATGTAGGAGGTGGGGAATGTTCTCGTATACAGAGAGCTCAAGCATCTTGGGATCTATCATTATAAACTTAAGCTCTTTGGGACTCCCCTTGAAAAGCATGCTTGTTATAACCGAATGAAGCAGAACACTTTTACCGGAACCTGTGGTTCCTGCAATCAAAAGGTGGGGGGCCTTTCTTAAATCCATGTAGAATGGAAGGCCCGAGATCTCTTTTCCCAGGGCAAGGGTTAGAATTGATTTGCTGCGTAAGAATTCAGGGCTTTCAAGAAGTTCTCTAAGAACTACTGTTTCTCTCTTTTCATTTGGGACCTCGATACCAATAACGTCTTTTCCAGGAATTGGAGCTATAATCCTTATACTAAGAGCACTAAGAGCCATTGCCAGATCATTTGAAAGGGAAGCGATCTTGTTAATCTTTATTCCAGGCGAAGGTTTATACTCAAACATGGTAATTACAGGGCCAGGTCTTATCTCTGTAACTTTTCCAGATACACCAAAGTTGCTTAGCTTTTCCTCAATGAGCCTTGCTTTCTCGTATATAGCGTTTTTGTCAATCCTTATACCCGTATCTTTCTTTGGTTCAAGAAGCTCAATGGGGGGAAGTTTAAAATCTGTATGTTGTAGGGAAGGGGTTTCCGCCTTGGCTTCCCCACTCTTTCTAACCTCTCTAAATACAATCTGAGGATTGGAAAAACCGATTTCTGTTTTACTTGGAGAGACTTCTTGTTTCAGGAAAGGTAATTCCTTGGTTTCCTTTTCAGATGAACCTAATTGAAGTTTTGGTTTTGAGAAAAGTTCATTTAAGCTTTCTGGAAGTTTTGCAATAAGGTTTAGCAGTGATTTTGTTCCTCTGTTAATTGTATTTGCTACAAGCATAGAAGCTTTTTCAATACCATCCAAAACCTGAGATAAAGTAAGGTTTGACATTATTATTAAACTCAGAGCAAAAAAAATGGTTACAAATATGTAAGAACCGATAGTTCCCGCAATCTTATCTTTTAGTGCCATAGCAAGAAAGGTGCCCACAATTCCGCCCGGAGGGGTATACCCAAGCAACTCTCCTCTTCCAAAAGTAAGTCCTAGAATGGTTGTTGAGGCAAATAGAAAGATAAGTGATGAGAAGGCCTTGCGGTAGAGGTCAACGGTTGTTCTATTGGTAAACACAACAAACGCTGAGTAGAACATTACAAATGGGATTATAAAGGAGCAGATACCAAAAGCTTTTCCAAGTATGGTGGATATGAAAAAACCGATTGTCCCCATTGCTCCTTTTACATCCAGTCCGGATTTGTTGCTATAGAACAATAAACTTAGAAAGGAAAAAACTCCTAGTGTAAACAGTACTGCGGAAACTGTTTCCCTTAATAAATAGCTTTTGTTTGCCTCTTTTAGATGACCTTTTCTTTTGGGCATCTTAGCTGATGGTAATTTTGTTTTATTCGGTGTTTATCAACAAAATAGCGGAGTTAAAGAAAGTTGTCAAATAAATAACATTTGGAAATATGGTGTGAAGTAAGATATCCTTTTAGATATTAGGATCCTAGACGATTCCTTAAAACCTTTTCCACTTCTGAGAGCATTTATATGTTGAAAATAGACTGTCCGGTGGTAATAAGTGGGGAGAAATCTCTTCCAAACAGTGTTTTTAGTGGTGATTGTGGGGTGTCCATTCCCAAACCCTCTAGGGATTATGAGGTTGTTATTGTCGGAGGTGGTATAAGTGGGTTAAGTGCTGCATATGAATTAAGGGACATGAACATACTTGTTATTGAAAAAGAAAAAAGGGTAGGAGGACATGCAAGGCGTGAGTCCTGGAAGGGTATCTGGTACTCTGAGGGAGGTGCTTACTTTGCAGAACCAGAAGGGGAGTTTGAGATGTTCTACAATGACCTTGGCCTGCAGCTTAAAAAGGTTAAAAAGCCAGTTAAGAGCTTTTTTTCTGAAGGATCATTGTTTGATCTATCCAGTGGTTTCTTGGATAAAAATGGTAAGGTAGCAGTTGAATTTGAGAAGTTTAAGCGGGATATTAAAGCCCTTTTCCCACCCCCTAAGTTACCTGTAGAGAAAGCTGATCCTCAAAGCCTTAAGTATGACCGTTTTTCCTTTAGAGAGTATCTAAAGCCTTATAGTAGAGAACTCGTTAGTCTTTTGGATCTTTACTGTAGGTCAACCCTTGGGGGTTCAGTATCCCAGATCTCTGCTTACTGGGGGATAAATTTTTGTTTGGGTGAAATCGAATCGGTTTATTCCCTTCCTGGGGGAACAGCTTTGCTTGCTGAGATTCTAGAAGGGTCTATAAATAAAGCAGGGAATGGAAGGTTTATAACCGAGGCTGCCGTTATAAGTGTTAGACCTGCAGAGAGTGGAAAGGTCTGGATAACCTATATAAAGGATGGCAATCTGGAAACGGTTTCTTCAGACTGTGCTATTGTTGCTATACCAAAGTGTTTTGCCAGATACATTGTAAAGGGTCTTTCTGAGAGGCAAAAAACTGCTATGGGGAGCATTGTTTATGAACCCTATCTTGTGGTTAATTTGTTTCTAAGAAAAGCCCTTTACCGTGTGAGTTATGATACCTGGGTAAGTGGGGTTAACTTTACGGACTTTATCGTTTCAGAGTGGTTGGATAGCAGGGCACATCCTAACTCGGTTATAACTGTTTATAGTCCAGTTGAGCCTTATAATCGCAAGTTGCTTTCAAGCAAAACTTGGATCAATTACAAGGTGGGGAAAATAGTTTCTGATTTAGAAAGTGTTATTTCAGGTATCTCTCAGGTTGTAGATGAGATCAGGGTTTTTAGGTGGAACTACCCACTTGTACTTTCTGGTGTTGGAGCACTAACCAATATAAGGCCATATATAATAGAGCCTTTTGAAAATATCCTGTTTGCTCACAGTGATGGTCAGATGGCTTCTGCAGTGGAATCTGCTATCTGGGAGGGTAAAAAAAGTGCTTCTCTTGCAAAAGATATAGCTTGTAAAAGCAAAAGGAAGAGTTGATTTTTGTATATCTTAGGGAATAAATGACTCTGCTGCTTTTATAGCAAGTTCCCACGAGTAAAGTGGAAAGATCCCGAGTATAAGGGTGCCCAGCGAAAGGATTGCAATTGCAAAAGCCGAGAGAGGTTGTGGTGCTGGAAATTCCATCTGTTCTTCCCTCATATACGCATATACAAGTACTCTAAGGTAATAGTATGCTGATAGAACGCTGTTTAGTATTCCTATTATAGCAAGCCAATAAAACTCGGCCCTTATGGCTGATAGAAATACCCTGTATTTTGCAAAGAAGCCAATTGTAGGTGGAATACCCGCTAGAGAAAACATGAATATACCCAGTGCTATAGCAACAAGAGGTTTTCTCTGCCAAAGACCGGATATATCCTCCAGCATCTCACACTCCCTATCTTTTAGTGAAAGGTATGCCAGTGTTCCAAAAGCCCCTAGGTTCATAAAGGTGTAAGCAAAAAGGTAGTAAAGCACACTGCTTAAGCCAAGTTCTTTTTCTCCATAAGAGGCTACAACCCCTACAAGTGCGTAACCTGCATGGGAAATACTAGAGTATGCAAGCATCCTTTTTATACTTCTCTGTACTATTGCTGCAAGATTCCCTATTGTCATTGTAAATACCGATATAACCCACAATACCTGCATCCATTGTACTTCAAGCGTTGAAAATCCTTCAAAGAATACCCTAAGGAAAACCGCAAAGGCTGCAGCTTTTACCCCAACTGACATGAACCCTGTAACTGTCATAGGTGCTCCTTCGTATATATCTGGAATCCACTGGTGAAGGGGAAAAGCTCCTATCTTAAAGACAAAACCTGCCAGTATCAGGGCTGTGCCTGCAATGTATAATGGGTTTTCCATGTTGAATCTAGAGGCTATTTCACCCAGGAACACAGAACCAGAGGCTCCATAGATCAGAGCCATTCCATATAGAAGTATGGCTGATGAGAATCCACCTAATACAAGGTACTTTATACCTGATTCTACCGAACGTGGAGACCTTCTATTAAATCCAGACAGGATATAAACGGAAACAGACATTATTTCAAAACATAGAAAAAGAGATATAAATTCCCGCGCAGAGCTTAAAAGCATCATACCTGATGTTGAAAACAGAATTAAGGCATAGTATTCTCCGTGCTTTAATGCTGTTTTTTCAATGTAGTCTCTTGATATTACAGTGGCTAGCAGTGCACCTATTATAAAGATAATGTTAAAGTAAGCGGTGAACTCATCCAACGAGAGGGTTCCTGCAAATGCACTCTCTTTATACGTAAATCTGTTAAGGTTTAATGCAAATCCTATGAGTAACCCCAGAACTGTTATCCAAAAAAGCTCTTTTTTAAACCTGTTCCTTATAAATGGATCAATAACCATGAGTATCATTCCTGTTACTATAAGGGAGAGTTCTGGTGTTATAAGAAAGGTGCTTTTTAGAACCTCATTTAAATCCATCTTTGCTCCTTTCTCTTTATTATACGACTCTGTGGAATAGTGACTTGAAAGGTGTAGTATGTGTAAGGTTAAAAAGATTGTCAAGCTTTTTTATTTAATTAAACTTCCCCCATCTACCACTATAACCTCGCCTGTTATGTAGTCTGAGTCAATTAGGAAGGTCACGGCTTTTGCAATATCTCTTGGCGTACCTAATCTTTTAAGAAGGGTGGTATGTGCTATTTTATCTTTTTCTTCATCCGAGCAGTATTCTGGAAGAAGTATCGGGCCTGGTGCAACTGCATTTACGTGTATCCTGGGAGCAAGGGCTTTTGCAAGTCCTTTTGTAAGCATAATTAAACCCGCTTTCGAAACACAGTAGGGAATAAAGTCTTTCCATCCTTTGAATCCTCCTGCTGCGTCTGCGATGTTAACTATCTTTCCGTATTCGTTATCTCCCTCTATGGAATCAAGTATAGCTTTTGCAGCTTTTTGAGAACATAGAAAGGCTCCCTTTAGATTTACCTTCATGAAGGTATCCCATTGGTTTTCCGTTATATCAAATAGAGGCGTTTTAAAAAACACTGCGGCGTTGTTTACCAGTATATCAAGCCTGCCAAAATGGTTTAACGTGGTATCCACCAAGTGGTTTGCTTCTTTTGAGTTTGAGATATCAGCTTTTACTGCAATTGCTTCTTTTCCTGTTTGCTTAATAAGCCTTACTACCTCTTTTGCCTCTTTTTCTGATTTATTGTAATTTACAACTATGTTTGCTCCAAGTTTTGCTAATTCAAGGGATATTTCTTTTCCTATGCGCTTGGCTCCACCGGTTACTATTGCAACTTTGTTGTTTATATTCATACGGGTGATAGTATTTTGGTTAGTTTAAAGTAAACTTTAGCTTTCTTATCGCTTCTTTGGCAAGTTCATATTCAGGGCATAGTTCAAGGGCCTTATTAAACTCTTCTAAGGCCTTTTTAATCATTCCCTTTATCAGATAGACACGACCAAGATTAAAATGAGGGTAGTGTCTGGGTTCATACCGTTTTGCCTGTATTGCCTTTTCAAGCCATGGTATGGCTTCATCGTACTTTCCAAGCTCAATCAGGTATGCTCCTATATCGTTATAAGGGTTTCCGAAATCAGGGTCTATTTCAATAGCCTTTTTACACTGGGCGATTGCTTCAATGAGCCTGCCTTGAAAGCTGTATGTCCACCCAAGAAACGTGTAAGCTTCGGCAGTAGGATAGGTTTCAATTGACTTTTTGTAGTACTCTATTGCTAGGTCAAGCTCACCACTCATTTGATACTCATATGCCTTTTGAAAGTACTCAATGGCCAAGAGCAAACGATCCCTTTCTGACATAACCCCTCTACCTCAGATTTTAGCACTTGAGTTTTAAACAGTCAAACACTACTTGTTTACAATAAGTGATGTAAGATCAAATTCACATTCTTCTCTCTGGCTGTAATCGTAATCCGATAAATCCCTTATAGAGGGGTTTTCTCCACACAGGGGACAATTTGGATCTTTTTTTACTTTTATATCGGTAAAAGACATATTTAACGCATTAAAAACGAGAAGTCTTCCTACAAGGGAGCGACCTATCTGAAGTATTTCTTTAAGGGCCTCAACAGCTTGGATGGTCCCTATTATGCCAGCTACAGCACCTAGAATCCCTGCTTCCTGACAGCTTGGAATCATCCCCAGTGGTGGGATTTCCGGATAAAGGCAACGATAACAAGGGCCACCTGCAAATGGTTTGAATACAGATACCTGCCCTTCAAATTGCAAAATGGCACCTGAGATGAGGGTTTTCTTCTCGAAATAGCATGCATCATTTACAAGGTAACGGGTGGGGAAGTTATCGGAACCATCAAGCACTATATCATAGTTTTTTATAATATCCCTTATATTCTTTTTCGTAATAGCTTCTTTATACACTATAACATTTACATCCGGGTTTAACCTCTTTAGTTTCTCTTTAGCTGATTCTGTTTTTGGTTTTCCTATGTCGTCTGTAAAGTGGATAACCTGTCTTTGTAGATTAGATATATCCACTTGATCAGCATCGGCTATTCCTATAGTGCCAACTCCTGCTGCAACTAGATAAAGTGCAACAGGTGATCCAAGTCCTCCAACTCCAACGCAAAATACCTTTGAGCTTAGCAGTTTTTCTTGTCCTGAACCTCCAACTTCAGGAAGAAGTATGTTTCTACTGTATCGGTATATTTGTTCCTCTGTTAACTTCACGGTTGTTACCCTCACTTATTGTCTTCGATTAGTTCTATTTTTTCTTCTTTAAAGTGATTGTGTTCGTTAAGAGTCCATGCTCTTGTGTCTATATGTTTTCCTCTTCCTATTGAGAGGATTATATATACCCATCCAGGCCAAGCATGTTCCCTATCGAATTCTGATGGACGTGGTGGATGATCCGGATGTGAATGATATACACCCAATATCTCCAGTTTGTTCGCTCTAGCCCAGTCATCTGCTTCCTTAAACGATAACGGGTCCAGCTCGTATCTATCACGTGCTCTTTCTTTGTTAAGATTTCTGCACTCTTTGAAGTTACTTATAGTGTTACCAGTTCCAATAAGAACCCCGCACACCTCATTTGGATAGCCAGATTCGGCATGTTTAATCATTCCTTTGTAAACGGATGTTAGCAATTTTACCACCATATACCTCCACTTAGGTATCTGTATCCTCCGTCCGGAAGTATTGTTACAACTACTCCTTCTTTTAGTTTTTTTGCGTACTCAAGGGTTGCATAAACTGCTGCCCCGCTTGAGTGTCCTACGAAGATTCCTTCTTTTCTTAGGAGTTCTTTCATTACCTTATAGGCATTGTCTGTGGACACAAATATCGTTTCGTCAGGGAATTGTGGGTCGTATATGCCTGGAACAATGGAGGATGCCATGTGTTTTAATCCTTCCAGCCCGTGAAGGGCTTCTGCTGGTTGAACAGCTATAACTTTTATGTTCGGGTTTAGCTCCTTTAGCCTTTTCCCCGTACCCATTAGCGTTCCACTGGTGCCAATACCCGCAATAAAGTGAGTTATTCTTCCTTTTGTTTGTTCCCATATCTCTGGAGCAGTTGTTTCGTAGTGTGCAAGTGGATTTGCTGGGTTATTGTACTGGTCCGGCATAAAGTATTTCTCAGGGTTATCAGCATAGAGTTTCCTTGCAAGTCTTATAGCACCGTCTGAGCCCTCAAGAGGGTCTGAAAATATTATTCTTGCGCCAAATGCTTCTAGGGTTTTTTTTCTTTCAATGTTTATGTTTGCCGGTGTTACCAGCTCAACCCTGTATCCAAGTGCTGCGCCAATCATAGCATAGGCAATAGCAGTGTTTCCCGATGAAGAATCCATAATAGTTTTGTCATGTGTAAGCTTTCCTGTACGAATTCCGTCGAGGATCATCCACAATGCAGGTCTGTCCTTTATGGAGCCTCCTGGATTGAACCACTCTGCCTTTGCATATATTTCTACTCTGGGGTTTAAATTGAGATCACCTGTGATTTTTGACAGCCTAATAAGGGGGGTGTTACCTATCAAATCAATTACAGATTCGGCTTTTTTTTTCTCCAGAACCAGGGGTTTTAACTTTAGAAAGAAATCCATTAGCGACGCTCAATAAGGATTTTATAGTAGTCGTTTTCTTTACGTATATCTAGGATCTTATGACCTTCTTCTCTTACGCTTTTGGGAACGTTTTTTAGCGGTTCTCCACCTTTTAAAGTTACCTCAAGCACTTGTCCTGAGCGCATAGATTCAAGCTTTAACTTTGTTTTTACAAAAGTCATTGGGCAAATCTCTTTTGTTATATCGATTCTCTCATCAATTTTTATTGATTCCATATTGGATATTCATTAACTATGATTATTATTTTTAAGATTACCATAAAAAAAAGAAAATAAAATTCTTGTTTGGCTATACTGTTAGCGGTTCTATTTTCAATTGGGGTTGTCCCTGTTTTAAATCTCTTTGAGAGATCCAGTGGATAACCGATTGAAATATTAGTTTTCCATGGTGCCCTCCTAGGATATCTTCACAACATCTCTCAGGATGTGGCATCATACCTAGGACGTTTCCTTCAGGGTTACATACTCCAGCTATATTCTCGATTGAGCCATTTGGATTTGATTGAGATGTAATTTCTCCTCTTGTGTTGCAGTATCTAAATACAATCTGGGAGTTTTTCCTAAGCTGGTTTAACTCCTCTAAGGATATAAAGTAGTTGCCTTCACCGTGAGCTATTGGTATTCTTAACACCGTTCCTTCTTTAAGTAAGCATGTAAAAGGTGTTTTTGTGTTTTCTACACGGATATTTACCCACCTGCATATAAATTTAAGAGAAGCATTCCTTAAAAATGCACCTGGAAGTAGTTTTGCCTCAACCAGAATCTGAAACCCATTGCAGATCCCTATAACGGGTTTGCCATCTGATGCAAATCCTTTTATTGCCTGCATTATGGGTGAGAATCTGGCTATGGCGCCTGGACGTAGATAGTCACCATATGAAAAACCACCGGGAATTACCACACAATCAAACCCATCTAGACTTTTTTCTTCATGCCATACGAATTCACATTGCTGGTTAAGTATGTGTTTTATTGCATGATAACAGTCATGATCACAATTTGAACCGGGAAAAACAACTATACCAAATCTTGGCATCTTACTCCTCAAATCTTATAATAAAGTCTTCTATAACGGGATTTGCGAGTAATTTCTTGCACATATCTTCAATCCTTTTCGTTGCCTCTTCTTTGCTTGTATCTTTTAATTTTAGTTCAATCAGTTTACCAACCCTTGCTTCTTCGATCTCTCCGTAGCCTAGATTGTGAAGTGCAGAAAGAATTGCCTTTCCTTGAGGGTCTAAAACTCCTGGTTTTAATTTTATTTCGACTTTGGCTTTTAGTTCTTTCATTCATCACCTGCCTACCATATCTGTTTGTTTCCTGTAATTATCTCCAGAATTCTCTCAAGTTCGATATGGGAGTAGTATTCAATTTCTATCTTTCCTTTTCCGTTTTTATCTATTAATTTAACCTGGGTTCCAAGGGTTTTCTTTAGCGTCTCAGCAATATTGTTTATATATGGGTTAACTTCTTCAGTTATTTTGGTTTTTTCGGTTTTCTTGGAGATGTTGTTAATAAGTGCCTCTGTCCTTCTAACCGAAAGTTTTTCTCTCTTTATGATTTCAAGTATTTCCTTAATCTTGCTTGTAGACTGGATGCTAAGAAGTGCTCTTGCATGCCCAGCTGTAATTTCTCCTGATATTAAAGCTTGCTTAACCTCTTCTGGTAGCTTTAAAAGCCTAAGTTGATTTGTTATTGTGGATCTGTCTTTCCCAATCCGCTTTGATATCTCCTCATGGGTAAGTCCAAATTCTTCTATAAGCTGTTCATAGGCTGTGGCTTCTTCAATAGGGTTAAGGTCTTGCCTTTGAAGGTTTTCAACCAGTGCTAACTCCAAAGCCTCTCTATCTGAGACGTCTTTTACTATAACTGGAATCTTAGCGAGACCAGCCTTTTGAGCAGCCCTCCATCTTCTTTCTCCTGCTATTATCTCATAGTTATTTTCTTCCAACCTTCTTACAATTAAGGGTTGAATTATCCCTTTTTCCTGAATAGAAGCTGCAAGTTCCTCGATTCCCTTTTCGTCAAAGTCTTTTCTTGGCTGGTATGAGTTGGGTTTGATTTGAGAAATATTTATAAAAACTACCCCGTGTTCTTGCTTTTCAGTGGGTATGAGTGCATCCAGTCCTTTACCTAATATAACTCTTTTCAACCTCTTGCCCTCCGTTTTTTTCTATTATTTCTTGTGCGAGTGCAATGTAGTTTCTTGCTCCTATGGACTTAGCATCGTATAGCAAGACTGGTTTCCCATGACTTGGTGATTCAGCAAGCCTTACATTCCTTGCAATTACTGTCTGAAATACCA
>Ga0101941_1000029_pt1:0-367500 | contig 426646 bp, 425 predicted proteins | sample DewCreD2012metaG_3_FD_75242 | JGI IMG/M metagenome (GOLD analysis project Ga0101941, IMG submission 75242) | Hot spring sediment bacterial and archeal communities from British Columbia, Canada, to study Microbial Dark Matter (Phase II) - Dewar... ... | reverse complement strand
GGACGGAAAGACCCCGTGCACCTTTACTACAACCTGGCACTGAACTTTGGTGCTGCATGCGTAGGATAGGTGGGAGCCTGTGAAGCTCCGCTTTCGGGCGGAGTGGAGGCGCCGGTGAAATACCACCCTTGCAACACTAGAGTTCTAACTGAGGTCCGTTATCCGGATCCAGGACACTGCTAGGCGGGTAGTTTGACTGGGGCGGTCGCCTCCTAAAGAGTAACGGAGGCGTGCAAAGGTTCCCTCAGCCTGGTTGGAAATCAGGCGTAGAGTGCAAAGGCATAAGGGAGCTTGACTGCGAGACCGACAGGTCGAGCAGGTGCGAAAGCAGGCCTTAGTGACCCGGTGGCTCCACGTGGGAGGGCCATCGATCATCGGATAAAAGGTACGCCGGGGATAACAGACTGATCCCGCCCAAGAGTCCACATCGACGGCGGGGATTGGTACCTCGATGTCGGCTCATCGCATCCTGGGGCTGGAGAAGGTCCCAAGGGTTGGGCTGTTCGCCCATTAAAGCGGTACGCGAGCTGGGTTTAGAACGTCGTGAGACAGTTCGGTCCCTATCTGCAGCGGGCGCAGGAGACTTGAGGGGGTCTGCTCATAGTACGAGAGGACCTGAGTGGACAAGCCTCTGGTGTACCAGTTGTCGCGCCAGCGGCAGTGCTGGGTAGCCATGCTTGGAAGGGATAACCGCTGAAGGCATCTAAGCGGGAAGCCTGCCCCAAGATTAGGTCTCCCGAACCGTTAAGGTTCCTGAAGGTCCCTCGAAGACTACGAGGTTGATAGGCCCAAGGTGTAAGCTCCGTAAGGGGTTGAGCTGATGGGTACTAATCGACCGTGAGGCTTAACTGCGGGGTTTAAAATTTCTCAAACTCGGCGTTTCGGTTTACAAGGCACAACATATAAAATTGTCAAAGAGTTAATCTTTTTCTTTGTTCGCCTTTGATTCTTTTCTTCTTTTCCCCTAAAAACATATATATTATTGGAGGAAATTAATGCTTAGAAACAGTTTAAAGCCTTTTTATGTGCGTGAATACACACTTAAGCTTGGCCGTTCCTCAAACGGTGAATATGTTATCCTAGAGGGAGATGATGAGAGAGTGTCCAAATATATAGATTTACTTAAGCTTGATAAAAAACTTATCCCGTATGGAATGGATTGTGTTATAGTAAACTTAAGGGAGACATTTTCTAGTATTTCTTTTGAGGTGAAGCCATCTACCACCTATGAGGAGAGGTTAGATAGTTGAACCCTAGTTTTGGGAGATTTGGGCTATGAAGGCTATGGTAATTAGCAGAATATCAAGTGTTTCTGAGAATGATACCCCTCTAGAGCTTGTTGATTTACCAAAGCCTTCGGTTGGGAAGAGAGATATTCTGGTAAAAGTTTTGGCATGTGGTGTTTGCCATACGGAATTGGATGAGATTGAGGGAAGAGCCACTCCAGCTTTTTTTCCTGTTGTTCCGGGACATCAGGTGGTTGGAAGGGTTGAGGAGATTGGGGAAGAGGTTAGAAGGTTTAAAATCGGTGATAGGGTTGGGGTTGCATGGATATACTCAACCTGTGGTAGCTGCGAGTTTTGTGTGGAGGGAAAGGAGAACCTTTGTGCCTTCTTTAAGGCAACTGGAAAGGATGCTAATGGTGGATATGCCCAGTATATGAGCGTATCTGAAGATTTTGCATATCCTATTCCTGAGGTCTACTCTGACGTGGAAGCAGCTCCTCTTTTATGTGCTGGGGCTATAGGCTATAGGTCTCTAAAACTAACAGGGCTTCAGGATGGTAAGAGGTTGGGACTTACAGGGTTTGGTGCTTCAGGACACATAGTGCTTAAGCTTGTAAGATTTTATTATCCAACAACTGAGGTTTATGTATTTGCAAGGAGCGAGCGGGAAAGGGAATTTGCAAAAGAACTTGGAGCAGTATGGGTTGGAGATATAGAGGAGGAATCACCTAGGAAACTCCATTGCATTATTGATACCACTCCTGTTTGGAAACCTGTGGTTGAGTCTTTAAAGAATTTAGAGCCTGGAGGCAGGCTTGTGGTAAATGCTATTCGCAAAGAAGAGGTGGATAAGGATTGTCTTTTAAAACTTGATTATCCCAACCATATGTGGTTAGAGAAAGAGATAAAGACAGTGGCTAACGTTACAAGAAAGGATGTAGAAGAATTTTTAGAGCTTGCGGCTAGAGTACCTATAAAGCCAGAAATTCAGGAGTTTACCCTGGAAGAAGCAAACAAGGCTTTAAAGGAGCTTAGGGAGAAAAAGATTCGAGGAGCAAAGGTTTTGAGAATAAGCTAGATTGAGAGGTTTTCTCTTAATACCCTTAAGAAGTTTTCTCCCATTATCTTTCTTACCCTTTTTTCAGAGTAGCCCTTTTTTATAAGAAAATCTGCAACCAGTGGTAGGTCTGCCACAGTGCGAATCTCCTTTGGGAAACAGTCTATGTTTGCACCATCGAGGTCACTTCCAATTCCTACATGGTCTTCTCCGCATAGATTGACCATGTAGTCTATATGAGCAAATATGTCTTCAAGAGTTGGTTGTTTCTCTCCGGTTTTAAGAAACTCATTGTAAAGTGCTATACCGATAACACCCCCACGTTCGGAGATTGCACGTAGTTGTTCGTCTTTTAGGTTTCTAGGATGGTCAGTAAGTTCTCTTGCGTTCGAATGTGATGCAATGGGAGTGGTTTTACATATCTCAAGAGATTCCCAAAAGCACCTTTCGTTTAGATGGGATAAGTCAAGTATTATTCCAAGGTCATTCATTCTCTTGATCAGTTCTTTCCCTTCGTATGTAAGTCCAGAGCCGGTTTCATTACCGGAAGCATATTGATTTGCATCGTTCCATGCAGGTCCTATTATCCGTATCCCTTTTTCGTAAAAATCATTTACCAGTTTTGGATGTTCAATTGGATCAGCTCCTTCCATAAGGGTAATGAATCCTATTCGAGGGTTTTTTTCTATGTTTATAATGTCTTTGTTGCTTTTTACCTGATATATATCTTCACAGTGGTTTTTATAAAGACTTTCATATACTGCAAGTTGATGCAAAGCAACAGCTAGTGTCTTAGCAGGTTTAAATTTCTTGGGAACAAATACTGTATTAAAGACAAGTTTTACTTTGCCCTGTTTTAACCATGGAAGGGTGATCATGCAGGGAATAGAGGGTGTTACAAAATCCCTGTTAAAGTAAGTTAGGTGATATGCTATGTCTTCGTGGGCATCTACTATAAATAGGTCTTTTATCATAGAACGCTATGAATAAAAACCCATACTTGCAAAACTAACCACTGATCCGGTATCGGGTTCCAGTGCTTGGTCGTAATCCAGTATCTTCCCATAGTTTGCCTTTACCGTGGAGAGAAGGGAGTATATAGGGGAAAGACCACAGATCTTTCTCTTGTCTTTCTCTTCTTCTATTGATTTAAAGAAGCCCTCTGCGTCTATCTTTTCAGCAAATGACAGGCTGAGGGTATCTCTTTGTTTAACCCAGTTTAGTATGGATTGTGTAACTGGTTGTGGGTCTCCAAACTTAAGTCCTACGTGAGCTAGATCTGCTCCAGCTATTATGCATACCCTTTTATCTAACGCTTCTACTATATCCTTAATAAGCTTGAGAAAAAGGGAGACTCTTTCGTCTTCCTTTGGAGATGTTCCATTGTGTACCATCTTAAAAAAGGAATTGCAGAGTATGGGAACTATCTTAAATTTCTTTTTTTTCCTTAGTCCGCAAACGTATTGGAGAAAAACAACTTGAAATTCTATAGAGTGCTCACTACGATGGGCTATTTCTCCGTAAAACAGATCCCAGCTGCAGTGTCTTACCAGCTCTTCTATTATCTCATTATCAGTTTCAACTTCACCAAAAGGGGTTTTAAAGTTTTTGCTGGTCAGGATAAAAGGGTTTTCTACATCTGCATAATGAGAGGTTCCAAATATTAAACAGATTTCCGGATCACAAAAGTTTAGTAGCTCTCTATACGCAACTGCGTAGGATTTCCCTCCTCTTCTAAAGTCTATGTGGGGAGATATTATTCCTCTGGTGATTACATCATCAGGTTGTTTGCTGACGTTATAATGCTCTGCTTCTTTAAAAAAAGACTCAAGCCAGTTCTTAAGCTCATCTGATCTTTCAGGATATGAAAGACCACAGTGACTTGATTCTCTAACCGGGGATTTTCTAAACTCTTCCTCAATTTTCCTCTTAAAAGCCCTGTAGTTTTCGCTGTCAAGTAGAAGTGCTTCGTCTAGCTGGCTAATTAACCTCTTTATTTCATCGCTGAATACAAGCCTTCCAAATTGCCTCATAAACTTCTCTTGTATATCTAGGATCGAGTGCTTACCATCAAATAGGCTTATGATGAAAAGTGACTCGGGGGAGACAAAAACTATCTTTCCACTTAGGTTTTGAGGATCCCTTAAGCATATAAGCCTCTGTCCATTAACATTTACAGGGAAAGCCTCAATATACCTTAACTTTGGATAGTCCATAACTTATCTATTCTATGGATGGATAATATTAAAGTAACATCCACCAACTGCAACCAGAATTGTACCAATAGTTATAAGTATAGCTAATATGGCAACAACAATTTCTTGGCCACCTTCTTCATTCCTGCTGTTTTCCATTATCCTTTCTCCGTATGATGTTTTAAAATAATAATAAATAATGTAACCTTTCTTTCAACTATCTTTGCTTCCCCATCCTCCACCGCCTGGTGTTTTTATAAGCACTATATCCCCCTTCTTTGCTTTAAAGGTTGCTTTGGGGGGAAGTATTATATTTTTTTTGCTTCTAATTAAAAGGTTTTTCCCTTTCCTACCTGGTTTTCCTCCACATAGGCCGTAGGGAGCAAATATCCTTCGCTCTGTTATTATAGAAACTGTTGCCTTAGAGAGAAACTTATATGCCCTTACAATGCCGTCTCCACCTCTATACTTACCCTTTCCTCCACTTCCCCTCCTTATCGAGTAGGTATCTATCATTACGGGTAGCTCTCTTTCAAGTGCTTCAATGGGGGTATTGAGTGTATTTGTCATGTGTGTGTGCACTGCGCTTACCCCGTTTTTCCCATATCTTGCCCCCATACCACCTGCAATTGTTTCGTAGTAAGCAAACTCCTTTCCCGTATTTGGGTTTATCCCTCCAAAAGTTATATTGCTCATTGAGCCAGAACTTGCTGCAGGTATCTTCTCCGGAATAGCTTTTGCCAGTGCCCCAAAAACCACATCTACTACACGCTGGGAGGTCTCAACATTCCCTCCTGCAACTGCTGCTGGGTGAATTGCATTTAGAATTGACCCCTTTTCAGCCAGTATATCTATTACCCTTAGAGGGCCTGAGTTAAGGGGCATCTCCTTGGGAGCCAGACAGTAAAATACATACGAAACCGCTGCTGTTGTTACGCTGATAGGGGCATTAAGGCAACCCTTTACCTGAGGAGAGCTTCCACTAAAGTCAACTATAGCCCTTCCTCCCTTTACCGTTATCGAAACTCTAATTGGGATTTTTTTTGTTCCAACCCCGTCATCATCTAAGAAGTCCTCGAATGTGTATACCCCTTCGGGAATCTGCTCTATTACTTTCCTCATCATATTCTCACTGTAGTTAAGCAACTCAAAACCTGCTTCCTTTATTTTCTTTAGTGAGTACTTCTCTATAACCGACTTTAACCTCTTTTTGCCAACTTCAAGAGAACCTATCTGGGCTCTAAAGTCTCCTTCTCTCTCTTCAGGGTCACGTGTGGAAAATATTATTCTATTAAATAGTTCTCTGTCTAGTTTTCCTTTTTTATACAGTTTTGAAGGCGGTATTATTATCCCTTCCTCGTAAATTGAAGTTGAGAGGGGCATTGAACCAGGTGTTTTCCCCCCTATGTCTGCGTGGTGCGCTCTTGATGCGACGAAGAACTCTGCTTTCTTGTTTAGCACAACAGGAGCAATACAGGTTACATCAGGAAGATGGGTTCCGCCGTTAAAGGGGTCATTTAATACAAATACGTCACCCTCTTCAAAATCCCTTTCATGTAAAATGGCTTTTACCGCAAAGCTCATTGACCCCAGGTGAACTGGGATATGTGATGCTTGTGCTATCATCTCCCCATCGGACTGAAATATCGCACAGGATATATCTCTTCTTTCCTTTATATTTGGTGAGAATCCAGCACGTATAAGAACCATTCCCATTTCCTCTGCTATGGAGGTAAGTATGTTCCTAAATATTTCTAGCTCGAATGAAGAGATGCTCATGCCTGCTCTATTCCATGTATATGATTTTGTTCTCTTCTAGAGTGTTTTTTTCGATAAGCGTTTTTATGGCTTCTTTTACCCTCTCTTCTGGGATTTCGTAAAGATTTTTTGCCTTTAAGACCAGCACTCTTTTACCTCGGGGTCCCCATATGTGTGGGTTTGTGGGTCCAAAGAGTGCAATAACTGGGGTGCCAGCTGCAGCAGCAAGATGTGATATGCCTGTGTCGCATCCAATGTATAAGCTTGCTCTTTTTATAACTGATGCTACTTTTGGAAGTGGGGTAAAGGAAAGAATCTGATAAAGGGGAAAATCATTCCTTATAGCCTCCAAGGTTTCTTCTTCTGCTGGCCCGAGAATCCATACGACTTGTCCTCCAAGGTCTTTTTCAATCCATTTCCCTAAGTTTATAAAACTCTCCCTTCTCCATCCTTTTATACCAAAGGTCCTTGGGTGGATTGCTATAATGGGTTTACGTAAATCAAATTGCAGAAGAAAACTGGATGCAAAGTCTGTATCCTCTATGTTAAGGTGTAGGGTAGGATAAAGGGGAGAGGTTGCCTCTATACCTAATTCCGTAAGAGCGAAGGCAGTATAGTCCACGGCGTGTATGCCTGCCTCTTCATTTGGGAAAGGAGGGTACACAATGATTCTTTTACTTCCAGCTTTTTGCAGTTTCTGTGTTACCGTACCTTCGGGATCACTTATGTATGCTAATATTAAGTCAAAGGAAGAGAAATACCTACCTATCTCGTTATCTATTAAGCCCTCTTTTGTGTAGAATTCCTTGGTTATCTTTGTATCTCCTGAGGAAACACAGTCTACATAGTATCTTTTGTAGGCAATTTCCCAGTACTGGGGATTACCTATGACTTCTATGTATGCGTTTTTGTATTTATCTCTAAGTAGATCTAGAGTTGGAAGGGTAACAACTGTATCTCCTATTGCTCCTCTCCTTACTACAAGAATGCGCATAGCAATCTGGAAACATTATACTAGCGGAATTTGTTTTTTCTTTTCACAGTGTGAGTTTAATGTTATTATAAATTCAAATTTTGTCAATAAATTGGGTGTATATATGAATGCACTGGTTACAGGCGTAGCAGGTTTTATAGGTTCCCATCTAGCAGAGAGGCTAATTAAAGAGGGATTCAGGGTAGTGGGTGTTGATGCTTTTACTGATAACTATCCAAGGAAAATCAAGGAAAACAATTTAAAGAGTCTGGTTACAAACCCACGCTTTAGATTTATCGAGGGGGATCTTATAAGCTTAAATCTTGAAGAGATCTTAAAAGAAGTTGAGGTTGTTTTTCATCAAGCAGCTATTCCAGGGGTTAGAACAAGCTGGGGAAGGGAATTCAACCGGTATGTTATAAACAACATACTGGCAACACAGCTGATTCTTGAAGCTTGTAAAGACAGGGGTAACATAAAAAAGTTTATATACGCCTCTTCTTCCTCCGTTTATGGTGATTCTTGTGTGCTTCCCCTAAGTGAGGCTACCCTTACCAATCCCGTATCCCCATATGGCGTTTCGAAGTTGGCTGCTGAACACCTTGCTGTCCTTTATTGTAAAGGATATGGGGTTCCTACGGTGTCTCTTAGATACTTTACCGTCTATGGGCCAAGACAACGACCTGACATGAGTTTTCATAGGTTTATAAGTGCTATTCTTACAGACGGGGAAATTGAGATCTACGGAACCGGAGAACAAACCAGAGATTTCACCTTTGTGGATGATGTAGTTGAGGCAAATATACAGGCTTTCTTACGTGGCAAAGAAGGAGAGGTCTATAACATAGGCGGTGGGAGTAAGATAAGGTTGATTGATGTTGTAAGGATAATAGAGGAAGTCTCTGGCAGGAAAGCCCGTCTAAGACACTTTGATTATCAACTGGGGGATGCAAAGCATACCTATGCAGACATATCAAAGGCAAGGGTGGATCTTAACTATTCTCCCAGGATCACCTTATACGAGGGAATTAAGAGACATTATGAGTGGTTAAAGAAGAACCTTGATATATATGAACATTAACCATTGGAGAAGCTATGCCAATAGATAAGAGGCTTTTAGAAATACTTGCGTGTCCCAAGTGTAGGGGAGAGATAAGGCCAAGTGATGATGAATCGGGTTTGATATGTGATAGCTGCAAACTGCTTTACCCTATAAAAGAAGGAATTCCTGTAATGCTTGTTGAAGAGGCTTTAAAGTTAGAAGAAGAGCCAGCTGGCTAGGGTTTTTAACCCCTAAGTACCTCTTTTACCGTTTCTCCTATTTCAGCAGGACTTGGGGCGATTTTTACCCCAGCACGTTCTAGAGCAGCGATTTTATCCCTTGCCGTTCCAGAGCTTCCCGATATAATGGCTCCTGCGTGCCCCATTCTTTTTCCCTTGGGAGCTGTAGAGCCTGCAATAAAAGCAACAACGGGTTTTGTAAATTTCCTTTTGATAAACTCTGCAGCTTCCTCTTCAGCGCTCCCCCCTATCTCTCCTATTAGAACAACAGCGTCTGTGTCCTTATCCTTCTCAAACAGCTTTAGTATATCTATAAAAGTGGAGCCCACTATAGGGTCTCCCCCGATTCCAACGCAGGTTGATTGCCCTATACCAAGATTTGTAAGTTGCCATACGGCTTCGTATGTAAGCGTTCCACTCCTTGAGATTATCCCCACTCTCCCCGGCAGGTGAATGTATCCTGGCATTATCCCAACCTTTGCTTCTCCCGGTGTTATAACACCTGGGCAGTTGGGTCCAATAAGCCTTGCTTTTTTCCCTTCCATATATCTTTTAACCCTTACCATATCAAGGGTTGGAATCCCTTCAGTTATGCACACAATGAGTTTTATCCCTGCATCTACTGCCTCTACTATTGCATCCATTGCAAAGGGAGCGGGAACGAAGATAAGGGATGTGTTTGCATTGGTTTCTCTTACAGCTTCTGAAACGGTATTGAATACGGGAAACCCTTCTACCTCTGTTCCTCCTTTCCCGGGAGTAACCCCCCCAACGATTTTTGTTCCATATTCACGGCATTGAGTTGCATGAAAAAGACCGGCACTTCCTGTTATACCTTGAACGATAACCCGTGTGTTTTTATTCACGAGGATACTCATTGTGGGTTTTCTCCTTTGCGGGCTTATACAAATTGGATTGGAATCATAACATAGCTTAGAGGCAGTTTCAACTTTTTGGTTTAGAATCCTTGTGAGGTTAGGCTAGGTTGTAAACAGTTTGTTGTTTAAGAGATTGTTGTATAAGTAGTCTATTAGGTTTTCAAGTACAAGTATAAATGTCTCTATAAGTTTATCCTCCCCTTCTTTGCTTTTTAGAAACTCGGTACTGTTTTCTTTTAGATTCTGTGTCATTAGGCGATTTTCAATCGTATCTAAAAAAGAGCTCTCAAGTATTTTATTCTCATCTCTTAGAATTAGCTCGATTATGGCTTTATCCTGAACATCGTATCTTTTCTCTATAAGCCTCTTCTGAAGGGTCTCTTTTGTCTTTTTTACCTGAACCTCTGGGTAGTTTTCCGTAATTACCTTTTCAAATATCTCAGCAAGTAAGAGCTCTACATCTGCTTCTCTATCCATTGTTTCTACTCCTTAGATTTAATATACCGTGGTGGGTGAAATCTTAAAGTTCATGGTTGAAAGAAGTTTGCCCTGTCTCTAAAGGAGTATGCTGTTGAGCTAATCTTCTTATCTATTTCGCTTATCATGTCCTTTGCTATTTTAACGTTTAGGTGCCAATCAGCAAGAAAGGTTGGTTTCTTTTCGTTAATTATCTCCTCAAGGGTATCTTTAGCCTCTTTGTATCTACCCTGTTTTAAATATATTCTTGCAAGGTATATTTTCAGTGTCGTAAGGTGTGGATCAAGACTTATGGCTTTTTTCACATACAACTCGGCAAGGTAGGTATCCCCTCCTAGAAAGCCAGGAAGTGCGTAGTAGAGGAGTCCTTTCATGGCTAGACCGTATATGTGATCCGGTTTTAGCTCAAGTATTGTATCTATTTCCCTTTTAATTGTTGGAAGAAGGAAAATCGATTTTAAGATTCCCTCTACGGCTCCTAAAGATGAAAGATTTGCCACATAGAAGAAATGGGCATCAGGGTTTTCTGGGGCAAGTTCCAAAGCCCTTTTTGCAACCTCCATCCCATTTCTAAATACCCGGATCATCTCTTCTTTGTTTGGAGCCTTTGCGTATCCATATGTAAGCCATACTCTGGACAGAAGAAGTAGGGCTTCAAGGTTATCGGGGTCCTTCTCCAGTATACCTTGCAAAATATCTATTGCCCTATCAAGATTCATAGAGTCTTTGTGGTAGTTAAAAAAAACAATTTGGGCTCTCTCTAGCTCCTTCTTTAGGCTTTGGGCTTTAGTGCTTGAAGAGAGTTTGTTAGAACTATAGGTGGTTTGTAGAAAAAGTAAAGATAATAAGATTATAATACCAAGGGCCTTTAAAATCATATCAGGCGTGGAGGTACCTATTCAGTTTCAGTAAAGTACCTTATCTCCTCTAAAATAGCCACTACAAGCTTTATTGTTTCTTCTATGTCGCTTTTGTATGCAAGACAGCTTGGGCTGTGTAGATAACGAACGGGTACGGAGACAACACTTACCCTAGTTCCTTTTCCAGTTACCTGCATGGCTGTAGCGTTTGTACTCCCGGCTTTCTTTACCGTTATCTGATAGGGTATTCCATGTTTCTCAGCAATGTGGGTTATAAATTTAGAGAGGGCTCTATCTGCAATAAGAAACCTATCGGAAAGCCTTATCTCAGGGCCTTTCCCAACCTTGGCCAGCATTTTGTGCTCAGGTACACCTGGTAGATCATTTGAGACCGTTCCTTCAAGGACAATTGCAAAATCGGGCTCATATACAGGAACTATAATGTTTGCTCCTCTTAGCCCCACCTCTTCTTGCACCGTTGCAGAAACAAAGAGGTCACAACCCAACTTTGGTCTTCTCTTAAGTGCCTCTAAAATGACAAAAAGTCCTACCCTGTCATCTATTGCTTTAGATATTATGGCATCTTCGGTTTCTACAAAGGGTGAGTAGTAAGAAACAAGGTCTCCAACTTTTACCATGCTGTAGACCTTTTCGGGAGAAAGCCCAAGATCAATAAGACAGTCTTCAACTTCAGGGGTTTCCTTGTTGTTTTCTCTTTTGGCAATATGTGGGGGTAGGGCTGCTACCATTCCTATAAGGGGTTTTTTTCCCCATACAACAACCCTTTGCCCGTAAAAAACCCTAGACTCTATTCCTCCAAGAGGAATTACCCTGAGAAACCCACGCTGGTCTATATGGTTTACCATGAACCCTACCTCATCCATGTGAGCATCCAGGATAAGCCTTGGGCCGTCTCCTTTTATATGGGCTATTACGTTACCTAGGGGGTCTTTTCTTATATCCTCGGTAAACTCCTTTAGGAGGGAAACCACTAAATCTCTTACCTGATCCTCTGCACCCGGCAGCCCAGGTGCCTCACATAGTTGTTGTAAAAGCCTGATATCCATAATTGAAATTTAAATTATACCTTAACGTATTGATGCAACAAATGCCTATAATTCCTAGTTGATATACCCCTTACTCTTCAAACGTGGAGTTGATAATCCTGTGGCGGTTTTTCTCTATAATGCTCTTTAGCTGATCCCTTGGAGTATAGCTTACCCTGGAGCTTGTTGTATAGGTTATACCTCTTGAGAGTATAACCCCTGTTATCATTCCCTGAATAAATCCCCAGTACCATATAGCAGGTAGTATAAATATCATCTCCCTGTTTCCTCTGGATTTTTTTCCCATTATAGCTCTTATGGCTTATAAACTCAAGTTTTATTTTCTATTACCGGTGCTGCCTCAATCAGGTAGAAGATGCCAAAGAAAGTGGTCTGTACGGATAGTACCTTTAATCCGGATTGGGCTAAAAGTTTTGGTAGTTCTATGTTCCATCTACAACCAAATTGCCTTTCGTGTTTATCAGCCCTTAGGTCCTGCCATCTTCCTAGCCACTCTCTGTTACTTCTTCCATGCTCAAGGAGAAGAATACGACCATTTGGATTACACACCCGTCCCATTTCTTTAAGCGCTGCTATAGGGTCGTAAAACGTGCATAATCCAAAAGAGTCAACAACCGTATCAAAACTTCCGCTGCGGAACGCAAGGTTTTCTGTATCAGAGATTACAAATCTCACCTTAAGGCCGAGTTTTTTTGCCTTCTTTACAGCAACCTCTAGCATTGGAAAGCAGAAATCAGAGACGGTAATATCACAGTCTCTTGAATAGTAAATTAGGTTTTTCCCCGTTCCCACAGCGGTTTCTAAAACCATTCCACTGGCCTTTTCTACAAGCCTTTTCCGTAGTTTCTTTAACCCTAGCATCTCAGGTATTGCTTCAACCGCATCGTACCACCTTGCAAACCTGCTGTACTTTTCTTTTATTTCCTGTTTTTTGATTTGCCTGTGTTTGTAGTTATGCATATTTAAAATACCTGCAACCGATTTTTTATTTTTAACATCTAAAGATTTTAAATCCTGGAATAATGCTTAGAATCTAGTATTATAAATGCTCTAAACATTTTGGTTCAAGGAGGTAGAAGATGTCTGAGGATAAAAGATGGTTTGAAAAACGGGCTCCGGAGATGGCAAAGGGATGGTGGGACTTTTACAATGCAGTTGAAGGGGATACAGCGCTTGATAAGAAGACAAAGGCACTTATAGCTGTGGCTGTAGCGGCTCATGGAAGGTGTCCCCATTGTACTGAGTCCCGTATAAAGAAGGCCCTTGCAATGGGAATAAGTAAAGAGGAGATTGCAGAGGCTATTATGATGACGGCTCTGCTTTCCTCCGGTACAGAGATATTCTGGGCTAAAGATGTATTTGATAAGTATCTTGGATAGGATGGAAAAGGGCTTTTTAGTTCCGTAATTCATTCTATCTAATTTGTAAAAAGAGCTCGGCTAACGCTACAAGCGTTTCCGGTGCATCTTCCTGGCAGAAGTGTCCGGCATCTTTAAGCTCTACCACCGGGCTATGGGGGAAGAGTGTCCTAAAGTCTCCGATTGCACGTAGTGGGGGTATGGCTTTGTCTTTCATGCCAACAACCAAACACGCATGTTTCTTACGTAGTTTCTTAACCCCTTTTGCTCCTTCTTTAACGTATTCAGCTATTCTCCGCAGTGCAACATCAAGCGGAAACTCTATAGCTCCTATGCATTCTTCTTTTGTTTCAAAAGGAGAAGAGTATGCACGAATCCATGTGTCATCTATAACTGAGGAGTTTTCAAAACCGATTATCTTCATAACGCTAAGAACTGTACTACCCAGGTTTCTCATTATGTCGTAGTAGGAACCATCTTGGAGGTGCTCTCTAACCCATCTAAACCATGGGGATGTATGTAAGGGTGGTAGTTTGGGTGCGCCTTTAACAAAAGGGCTGTAACCAAGAAGCGTATTGATGAGAAATAGGCGCTTTACGCGCTCAGGGTACCTTACCGTATATGCTCCGCATATCGGTCCACCCCAGTCATGTGCAACAAAGGTTATATCTGATAGCTTTAGCTTCTCAATTAGAAGGCTCAGGTTCTCCACGTGTGTGCGAAGTGTGTATTCCTTATCCTGTGGGGTTTCACTCTTTCCAAAACCCATGTGATCCGGGACTATAACCCGGTATCTCTTTGGAAGAGGGGATATAAACTTACGGTAGAGATACCCCCAGGTGGGTTCACCATGAAGACATATAACTGGTTCTCCTTTCCCCTCATCAACGTAGTGCATACGGAAACCGTTTATTTCTTGGAAGTTTGGTTTAAAAGGAAAGGTTCCATTAAAGGTCTCACCAGGGGGTATCATTGCCTTACTATAGGGTGTCTTCAAGTATGAAAGTAATCCTTACATGTGCTCTGTATTCAGTAATCTTACCGTTTTCTATGTGGGCATTCATCTTTGTAACCTCTAACCCTGTTAGGTTCCTCAGGGTTTTGTTTGCCCGTGCAAGGGCATTCTGAACCGCATCTTCCCAGGATTTTGTTGAGGATCCAATTACCTCTGTTATTCTTGCTACAGCCATTGTAACCTCCTTATGGTTAAAATTTCTACCCGCTATTATCTCACGATGGTATGTAAAATGTCAAGGAAAACGTTATAGTATTGGGTAGAAAATTAAGGTAAGGTGTGAAAAAATGAGTGATCAAACTGCTGTTCAGGATTACCTTAAGAGGAACATGTGTTGGGGGTGTGGTAGAAATGAATACGGTCTTCAGATTAAAAGTTATATTGCAGGGGAGGAATCAGTATGTGTGTGGCAACCAAAGGCATACCATATGGCTGGCCCCAAACACATACTGAATGGGGGAATTATTGCTACGATAGTTGATTGTCACTCCATATGTACTGCTATTGCGGATGCGTATAGAAGAGAGGGAAGAGAGTTGGGCTCAGAGCCTTTTATCTGGTATGTTACGGCTTCACTGAGGTAAACTATCTCCTTCCTACACCTATTGATGAACCGGTTACTTTAAGGGCAAGGGTTAAGGAGGCTAAGGGAAGAAAATCGGTTGTCAGCTGTTTGCTTTTTTCAAAGGAGAAGAAACGGGTAACTGCTGAGGTAATTGCTGTACGTGTATCTCCGGAGGAATGGTACGGGAGCGGGTAAATTGAATACCTCTCTCTTTTAGGGTAGCTTTCTACCCAAAATAAAAAAGATGCAGGTGTTTGTGGATTTAGACATAGTTGCTGAAGATGTGGAAAAGTTTTTTGGAAGCGTTAAGGTTTTAAACAGGATTAGTTTAAAGATCCGAAAAGGTGAGTTCTATACCATTCTCGGTCCGAATGGAGCTGGAAAGACCACACTTATAAAATTGCTTGCTACCCTCTCTAGGGCAACTTCGGGAAGGGTAGTTGTGGCAAACCACGATGTCATGAAAGAGCCCGATAAGGTGAGGGCCAAGATTGGGTTTGTTTCCCATGATCCCTATCTCTACGGGGATCTCAGTGCGCTGGAGAACATAGAGTTTTTTGCAACCCTATACGGTGTACCTAAAGCCAGAGACAGGGCAGTTGAGGTAATAAGCCAGGTAGGACTTCAAAACAGGATGTATGACCTCGTTAGGACCTTTTCAAGGGGTATGCAGCAAAGGCTTGCTGTTGCAAGGGCTATAGTTCATGATCCCCTGATTCTCCTTCTTGATGAGCCGTATACCGGTTTGGATCAGCATGGAATCAGGGTTCTTGGTGATATGCTTAGATGGCTTAAATCTCAGGGTAGAACTATAGTTTTAACCACCCATAATTTAGCTGAGGTTTTCGATGTAAGTGATAGGGTTTCGATCTTAAGCAATGGAAAAATAGTCTATGAAGGTTTTTCAAGGGAAGTCGATATATCAAGATTTAAGAAAATCTACTTTGACAGCGTAGGGACTTGAGGCTATGAAAGGTATATGGGCAATTGTCTGGAAGGATATAGTGACTGAGCTTAGAACAAGAGAGCTTATACTGTCCATGTTTACCTTCTCTCTTTTAATAACAGTTATATTTAACTTTGCCTTTGATTTATCAGTTGATCTTATATCTCTTGGTATTCCAGCCATCTTATGGATAGCTTTTACACTTGCCGGGGTTTTGGGGCTTAGCCGCTCGTTTGCCATAGAAAAGGAAGGAAACACCATTTTTGGTCTCCTTCTTTCCCCGCTTGATAGAAGCTTTATTTTCTTCGGTAAGGTTATAGGAAATACGGTTTTTGTTTTAATAACCGAGCTTATAACCCTTCCTCTGTTTATGCTTTTTTTTAACCTGGGTTTTGGTAGTTATCTTATTCCGCTATTGCTAATTGTCTTTCTGGGTACAGTTGGTTTTGTTTCCGTAGGAACGCTTTTCTCAGCTATAGCTCTAAACACAAGGCTTCGGGAGGTTCTTTTTCCAATTCTCTTTTTCCCGGTTATCGTTCCCGTAATTATTAGTTCGGTAAAACTTAGCCGTACGGTGTTTGAGGGAAAACCTATTGCTGAGGCAGGATCAGCCCTGGGGATTCTTATTTCCTTTGATGTCCTTTTTCTCGTTGTCTGTGCTGTTGTTTTTGAGTACGTCCTGGAAGAGTAGGTAGTTATTAAAGATTTTTTTATCAAACGGGCATGAGGTTGGCATTCTAAGGTCTTTTCCCCTTGCTGTGGGGACAAGTAAAAAGATAGACCATCTCTTTACTGGGGGTGAAAATTTCTTGGTCAGGAGATTGTAGATCCCTCTGATTTCTTTTATTGTTTCAGCTGTGCATGTTGTATTAACCTGAACCGGTATATCCAGATCCCTGGTGTAATTTAGAACGTTTGTTGAGTTCTTAAACGTCCCTTCTACGCCTCTAAAGCCATCCTGAGATTCTTTGGTTGCTCCATCAAGGCTTATACCAAGGGTATTTATCCCAAGTTCTTTTATCACTTTTATAGTTTCGTAAGTAGCCAGAGGAGAGGTTGTGGGTGTAACACTAACTGGAATCCTCTCCTGCCTTGCATATAAGAGGACCTCAAACAGATCCTCTCTCTTTAGGGGGGTCTCCACCTGATACAATTAGGTGGGAACCCAACTCTTTTATGTCCCTTAGCAGCTTTTTTACCTCTTCGGTGTTTATCTCAAAAGGGCTTCTCCTGGGGATGGCATTGACCCTGCAGTGTTTGCATGTAAGGTCACATGCTACTGTGCTTTCAAAGTAAACGTTAATTGGTTTGGAGTAGATAAAGCGTTTTTCTAAGCTATGCACTTTTGTGTCCACATGAATTTGTTTCTTTACCCTTTCCGTAGGAGGACTTTATGCTGCAGAAATCAAGTGCCTTTGCCCAGGAACCGAAGTGGTATGTGGCTGCAGAAAGGATGTATGTCATACCCTCTTTTTTTAGATCAGATGGTCTTAGGCTTTTCCCACTGGAATAGAGTTTTTTTATCTCGTTTGCTATTTTCTCTCGAGACCATTTTCTCCTGTTTCTTGTGCGTTCATAGTCCATCCCACATGCTTCTATAGCCTTTTTCCAGGAACCAAAGGCCTTTCTTGCCTTTAGGTAAAGGGCTGGATATTGCTTGGCTACATTAACAGGTTTTTGAGAGTTGCTGTATATAGCCTTAATCTCTTCTTTTATCTTCTCCAGTGAGTCTCTCCTGTATGCCACACTTGAAATATCTTGCAAGAAAGATACCACACTCTGTCCTTTAAAAACCCTTTGTTTTTTTATAGCTTGTTAAGCTTGCTACTGTCAGAATTTCTTACATCTTACAGTTCTTAAGTACGCATGCTCCGTTATTAAAATTGTCTCTAGAAGCGTTTACTTCGTCTGTTATATAATCCCTACAGAGCCCTTTATAAGGAGGTGGAGAGTGAAAAGAAAGGGGGGACCCCATAGATTCCGAGTAACTCTTCGCTGTGTTTTTGTTTTTTTATTATTTCCCCTGATTGGTATCCTAGGATGTGATGATAACGGTGGGGGAGGTATTGTAGGTGAGAGACCTGCTCTGGTTACCAAAAACAAGTTAAATGTGGAGATACTGGATGCAACTGTGGGACCTGATAGAAGACCATCTGTAACCTTTAGGCTTACAGATGAAGATGGAAACCCGATAGGAAGAGACGGGGTAAGAATACGCTTTATTATTGCAAGACTGGATGAAGGGAAATCCCAGTATTTTGATTACATAACACGCGTTCAAACAAGCCCAGCCGGAAGCTCTGCGGTGCAGGCTGATTTTGAGGAGTCTGGGACCTATGAAGACCTGGGAGACGGGTTGTTTACATACACCTTCGATACTGTTTTGCCGGAGAACTACGACAGAAATGCTACCCACACTGTAGGAATTTTTGCCGATAAAACCGTAGGTGCCCAAACTTTTGTTGCAAACGCTACATTTGATTTTGTTCCTTCAGGTGGTGAGGTAAGGGTCATCTGGGATAAGGTAAGAACCGAGACATGTAACAGCTGTCATGACCCCTTGGCTGCCCATGGTGGCTTTAGAAGAGATGTCAAGCTCTGTGTCCTTTGTCATTCTGAGGAGATTGTTGATCCAGATACGGGAGAGATAGTTGAACATGTTGATCCCGATACAGGTAACAGTATAGGTTTTGAGGTGATGATCCACAAGATTCATATGGGAGCTGAGCTTCCAAGCGTCAGGAATGGAGTTCCCTATCAGATCGTTGGCTTCAGGCAGATGGTTTTTGACTTCTCAACTGTAGAGTTTCCCCAAGATATAAGAAACTGTACAAAGTGCCACAGTGGGGCAACACAGAGCGATAGTTTTAAAACCAACTTGTCCAGGGCTGCCTGTGGTTCGTGCCACGATGACGTTAACTTTGTCAGTGGAGCAAATCATGGTGGGGGGATACAACTTGACGATAACAACTGCTCCTCATGTCATCTACCATCTACGGGCAGGGAATTTGATCTATCGGTTGTGGGAAGTCATACAATACCGCTTAAATCTGCTCAGGCTCCTGGGGTGAACTTTGAGATAGTCAGTATAGAGAGTGCTGAGACGGGGGATACTAGGGTAAGGCGGGGGGAGCATCCCAAGGTAACATTCAGGATTACAGACAACACGGGTCAAATCATACCCCCCTCTGAGATGAACTTCTTAAGGCTTACACTTGCCTTGCTAACACTTGAGTACCATGGTCAGGACTATAACGGTGATGGCATTGTTACCTCAGGTGATCCAACAAGTCCATGGACTCCAGGAGGGGAAAACTACATCCAGGAGGACCCAAGAGAAGAAGCCCAGGGACCGGATGCTTCTGGTAACTTTACATACGTATTTAAAGCGATGATCCCAAACGTCAGCGGTAGTGGAGCTATTGGAATAGAGGGGTTTAGGTGTACTACCATTCAGGGGGCAAATCAGCGCAGAGGAGGCATAAACTGTGATGGCACAAGGGATTTAAACGGAAACGGCGTTGAAGACGTTGGAGAGGTCTTTAATCAAATCAGAGAAGCCGGGCGGGCAGTTGTTCGTTATTTCCCCATAACAGATGCTGAGCCCACACCGAGACGAAGGGTTGTTGATGATGAGAGATGCTCTACCTGTCATGGGGTGTTCTCAAAAGACTTTAGTGTTCACGGAAACATAAGGAATAACACAGAGTACTGTGCCCTATGTCACAATCCCTCACACGATACACTCAGCCGGCAACTCCCTCCTGTAGGGCAGGTTGCCCTTACCAACTCTCTTGACTATAAGAACTTTATACACAAGATCCATACCGGTGAGGATCTTACCAAAAAACCATATCTGCTTTATGCCCCTCCCGGAGGTGCGTTCCCCAATCAATTTGAAAGGGCTACGGACTTTAGTGAGGTTCGTTTCCCTGGAGACAGGCGGAATTGCGAAACCTGCCATCTGCCTGATACATACATACTGGATCCAGGACGCGGTGTTTTGGGAGCAAACGTGCTGCCCTCTACCACCCATGAGTTCATAAGAGGGGAGACCACAAAGACAGTAAGAAGGACGTTTTTTACATCTCCAGTTATCTCGGTATGTACATCGTGTCATGATAGCCTTGGTGTTAGCCCTAGCGGTGATGCGCTTACTGGGGAAAACCACCTTGGAGGAGCCCAGCCTGAGAGTGCGTGTATCAATTGTCACATAGCCGGTGAGCCACTGGGTGTGGAGGAGGTCCATATACCTCCACTTCCACCAGAAGAGCGTATAATTCGCCCTCAGTGAGGATAATGAGCAGGTTAAAGCTGATTCTATTTGTTGTTTTGCTTGTGATTGGGGGGTGTGGAACAGCAGACGATGAAGGGCAGGACTTTGGGGACCTGTTTTTGGGTATCGAGGGGGTGGTTCTTACGGAGGAAGAGCATCCCGGTGGGTGGGGGCGCTCAGATTGTGTTGCCTGTCACCCAATAGCTGAGATTCATCGGGTTGACAGAACGGGGATGGCCCTTCCACTGGAGGACATAAGGGAGTTTGTTGAAGAAGAGGGCCCTGATAGTTGCCCTATATGTCATGGAGATAATGGAGTAGAAGAGTGGTAAAAAATGTAGCGGTTACCACGGCAGCAATTTTGTTTCTGTTTGTGATGGGGGGATATGGTCAGGAAGAGGTTATATTGCCCCAAACCGTAGGTATTTTTGGGGAGTTTTATCCAGTGTTTCAGGGAAACGCTCCCATATTGGTTCCTGATGGCAGGAAGAAAAAGATTCACCCGTTTTATCAGTACCTTGAGCTAAATGCTGGGAGTCCAAAGGACGGGGTTTTTTTTAATACCTTCCTTAGGGGAAGAGAGGTTCTTGGTGGTGGGGACAGAACCTTTGATGTTTACAATGCTTTTTTTGAGTTTAACAATAGAGCCAGAACCTTTGAGATACGTCTTGGGAGACAGCTTGTTATGGAAAGCACGAACCTGTTTTTGCTTGATGGAGGGCTTGTTAGAATAAGCCCTATAGATGGAATAAGGCTTGTAGCTTACGGTGGATACCAGGATAGGGATTCCCAGCCTGATCCCGAGGAACCCCTAAAGAGTTTTTCCGTTTTTGGATTCAAGCTTATATCCGATAGGCTACTTGGCTCTATTGTATCGGTTGGATACGAGCTCTTTGATTCAGATGACTTCTCACCCAGACACTTTCTCAGTTTTTCTTTCAACAGGGTGTTACCCTTTACCAGGTCTGCAGATGTATACAGCCGTGTTGAGTTTGATATGGGACAGGAAAACCTCTCTCTCTTTACCTTGGGGGTAGGTTTTACCCCCTTGAGCGTACTTCATCTCAATCTTGAGTATGATACCTATGAACCAGATGATGATAGAAATGACTTCCTTCAGGATGCAATATTTGATCTTTTCTCTGTAAGCCGACTTCACGAGGCAAGGTTTGGGGTTACGTATATACCAACCAGCTTTCTTGAGGTTTCCTCAAGCTATTCTTTTACCAGCTACGATATAACTGAAGGTGTATCTACAAGTGGACATATCTTACGCTTGGGATTTATATGGGACTTGTGGCGCCAGTTAGGCCTTAAGGCCTTTCAGAGGTTTTACTTTATTGATGGAAGAAAGGATGACAGGGCTTTGGGTTTTAATTTTTTGGTTTCCGAGGAGGTATTAAGAGGGCTTAATATTCACTTTGCCTTTGCTTACGCCCATTTTAAAAAGGTAACGGATCAGGATGGAGATGCCTTTAGTTACATAACAGGAGTTCAGTATCTTTTAGTTCGCAATCTCCTGTTAAGGTCTGAGCTTGAGGTAAATAGCAATCCTGATTTTAAAAGGGATATCAGAATAAATCTTGGAATAAACTACTATTTTTCGAGGAATGAATGAGATCGCTTAGTCTCTGTATCTTTGTTCTCTTTGGGGTTGTTCTATACGGATGCCTCTCCCAGGATAGAGAGGTGGGGTGGGGATGGAAGGCAAACAAACCGCAGAGGATTCAAGATACCTTTTCTCACGAGGTGCATAGGGAAGTGTTTGAAAAAGAGGGTTTTGGCTGTTTTGTCTGCCACCCTATGGAGGTAGGTATTGAGGAAGCAGAGGAAGAGAGGATGATAAAGATCTCTGAAGCTTCTTTCTTTCCGGGAAAAGAGACATGTCATTTTTGTCATTTTAACCCCAAGCGGGGTAACATAGCTCCCGAGAGGTGTAGTATCTGCCACTTTAACGTACGGGAGGTTCAGCCAGCAAATCATAACTTCGATTGGATGGCAAAGCATGCAGTTTATTCCAAAGCAGATGTAGAGGACTGTGAGAGTTGTCATAGCCCCAGGTTTTGTGAAGATTGTCACAAGAGAAGGGACCTTCCTACAAGGCGCTTTCATGACAGAAACTTTAGGTTTATCCATGGAATCGAGGCAAGAGCGGATCCAAGGAGTTGCGGAAACTGTCATGAACTTAGGTCTTTCTGTGAAAAGTGTCATCTAGAGGGTGGATATGAAAGGTAGATTGTTTGTGGTATTTTTTGTTATTGCTCTAATCTCACCTGGGTCTCTTGCCCAGGAGGAGGAAAATCCCCACAAGGAGATGATAGAGGATCAGTTTGTGTGTCTGGATTGCCATACAAAGGTTCCCAAAGAGGGAGAGAAAAGCCCAACTTACTTCCTAGTTGATCTTCCCTCGGAGAATTGTCTTGGCTGTCATGAGGAACTTGAACACGCGGGGGTAAAGGAACACGAGGGAAAAGATGCAAACCCCCTTCCTGGGGATGAGAACGGAAAGATTGCATGCTTTACCTGTCATGATCCTCATCCAAGGGGAGTTATAAAGGACAGGATGGTTTACGAAGCGGATGTTGATGAAAGGAACAGGATGTTTGTAAGGCTTGTTGTGCTTCCTGATATTAGGGAAAGGATTAATGTGGAGGTTAAATCAAAAGCTAAGAAAGAAGTTTATCTAAGATTACCTGTTAGTGGTAACAAGCTCTGTATTACCTGTCATGAAACCGTGGATAAAGCTAACTGGAGGAGGTATATAACATGGGACAAATTCTTTGGATTGTTTTCTTACTAGCTACGATCCTTGTTTCAGGAGGGAAGGTCTTTGGGCAGGATGCGGATTTGATAACAAAGGGGCGTAAGGTCTTTATAGAGAAGAGGTGTTATACCTGCCATACGGTAAATGCTGAGGCAAAGGAAATCGAAAGAGAGAAAGAGGAATTTGCTAGGGCAAAGGGTATAGAGATCAAAGCTGGTGAAGAGGAAGAAGAAGACCAGAAATCTGGTGGAGACCTCTCGGATATTGGTAAGACAAGAGATGCAAAGTGGCTTATGGTTTTCCTTAAGGATCCAAGAAAGTACTTTAAGGATGAGCCTGAATGTGCTAGAAAAGCAAAAAAGAAATACAGAAAAAGGTTTAAGGGAACGGATGAGGAATTTGAGGCGCTTATAGCGTATCTAACCAGTTTGAAGTATGAAAGGGAGCAGGATAAGGACTTTAAGTCATGCTTAAAGGAGGAGTAGGATTGTTCCAATCTGTACTTGCTCGGGAGTTGGGGCAACTACAGGAACCAGGTGCCAGTATGGGGTTTATAAACTGGATGATTATCGTTTTATGTGCCTTAACCATAGCTCTTATAGCCTATGTGCTTTTACTTAGAAGGGGTAGACGCATTGTTGATGATTCGACCTCGAAGTGGTTGCTTTTAATAGCCCTTATACTTCTCTCTCCGATCGTATACTTGGTGTACTTTGGTATTGCATTTGAGGAGTCTAAAACGGTTAGCTTCTGTAACTCGTGTCATGTAATGAATGGCTATGTTAAAGATCTTATAGATCCTGATAGTGAAACGATTGCAGCCCTTCATTATCAGTATCGTTGGATAGCGGATAATCAGTGTTTTCAGTGCCACAGTGAATACGGTATCTTTGGAAACTTAGCTGCAAAGTTTTCGGGAATTAGGCATATATGGTCATATTACATAGTGGGTTATGAAACACCTATTAAATTAAGGGGTACTTATAACAACCAGGTATGTCTTCATTGTCATGGCCCTGTTAGATCCTTTCAAGACGTTGATGAGCACAAGGAGTATCTTAAAGATTTAGAGGCGAATAAACAGTCCTGTTTTGGAGCGGACTGTCATGTTTCACCGCATCCAAAGGAGGCATGGAAAGTTAATGAGTAAGGGCAATGGAGGTGAAGGACTTATAAGGTTTGCCTGCATCCTTAATATCTTGGGATTGGTTTTAATAATGGTAGCTATTTTTAAATTGACCCCTATTACACTTGTGGTTTCCATTACATTTGGTGGAATCTTAATTGCCTTTTCCCTTGTTCTCTATATCTTTGTGGTAATACGGGATCTTAGGGCGCGTGGGGTAATCTAGGGGGGTTTTGTAATTTTGAGTTTCGTTCGATATAATCTTTGTGTTATCTGCAATCAATCTTGCCGGAGTGTATTTGGTGTGTCTAGAGGAATTAAGCTTCTCTTTGGTTTGAGCTTTATCGGTATGCTTGCCTCTCTTTATTCGGCTTTTATATATGCCCCAACTGAAAGGGTGATGGGTGACATTCAGAGGATTTTTTACTTCCATATGGGCACAGTATGGGCTGCTACTTTGGCTTTTTTGGTTGTGTTTGTTGCAAGCATTCAGTACCTGCGAACAGAGAGGCGGTTCTGGGATGTTCTTGCTTACTCATCTGCTGAGATAGGGGTTTTGTTTCTAACACTTACCATAATAACGGGGAGCATATGGGCTAAGCCTGTATGGGGAACCTGGTGGACATGGGATCCACAGCTTACAACCACCTTTATCCTCTGGGTCTTATATGTTGTTTATCTTATACTTCGCTCTGCCATTGGAAACGAGGTTAAAAGGGCAAAGTTTGCAGCCGTTTTTGCAATAATAGCATTTCTTGATCTTCCTTTGGTATACGCATCTGCAAGGCTTATGAGGGGGATTTCCCCTGTTGTTTTTGGAGGAAGGGGAGGGGGAATTGCTCCTGATATGATGGTTGCTCTTTTAATCAATATAGTTACCTTTACGCTTTTGTTTTTCCTTTTGCTTAAGGGAAGGCTTGAGGTCGAAAACATAAAGGATGAGATTCTATTCTTAAAGAAGGGGGTCTGATATTGAGTTATCTCTTTTGGGCTCATGTGGTATGTTGGATTGGTCTTTTTGCATACGTGTATGGCTTGATAAGAAAGGTTAAGAACCTAAGAAGGGAGTTGGTTGTCCTTAAGAGGTCTCTCGAAGAAGAGAGGAGGTATGAGAAGAAATGAAAAACAGAAAGATTGCTATAGCAATCGGCATTGTTCTTCTCGTTTTTTCGTATCTTGTGTATGGAGGGGTAAAGGAGGCAAAGGTTTACTACCTTACGGTAACTGAGCTAAAGGAGAGGATGCCCTCTGTTTACAGGGAAAAAGTAAGGGTTTCTGGCAAGGTGGTTCCTGGTTCTATAAAGAAGGAAGAAGATGGCGGGCTGAGGTTTAGAATGTCTGATGGAAATGAGACCATAGAGGTAAGATATAAGGGTGTGGTTCCCGATATCTTCAGGGATGGGGTAGAGGCAATAGTAGAGGGGAAGTACTCTCCGGAAAACGTATTCTTTGCAAACGTGCTTCTGGCTAAGTGTCCAACTAAGTATGAAACTGCAGATGAGTTACTAAAGAATAAAAAGGAGAATACCTGATATGGTAGAGATTGGAGCTGTCTCCATTACCCTTGCCTTCCTTGTTTCCGTTTATGTAGCAGCTGCTTCCTTTATAGGAGCAAGAACTGGAAGAAGAGAGTTTGTAAGAAGCGCGGAAAATGGTGCCTTTGGTGTGTTTTTTTTGCTTACCGTTTCCTCATCCGCTTTGCTCTATGCACTTCTTACACGAGACTTTAGCTTAAAGTACGTTGCCTCTAACACAAGTAGGGACCTCTCAACGTTTTACACTATTACGGCTTTCTGGGCTGGACAGGCAGGTTCCCTTCTTCTCTGGGCCTGGATTCTATCTATATATATGGCGCTCGTTGTTGTTTACCATAGAAAAAAAGATAGATTGCTTATGCCATATATACTGGGAACAATTGCGGTTGTTTCTTCTTTTTTCGTGTATCTGCTAGCCTTTGTTGAAAGTCCTTTTGAGAGGCTTCCCTTTGCTCTGGAAGATGGAAGAGGGCTTAACCCTCTGCTTCAGAATCCCTACATGGCCATACACCCCCTTTCTCTATATCTTGGATACGTGGGTATTACTGTTCCGTATGCATTTGCCATGGGAGCTCTTCTTAGCGGCAGTATGGGGGATGAGTGGATTAAAGGGTCTAGGAAGTGGACTATCCTTTCCTGGACTTTTCTTGGCATCGGTCTTATACTGGGAGCAAGGTGGGCCTACCTGGAGCTTGGATGGGGTGGATACTGGGCATGGGACCCTGTTGAAAATGCTGCCTTTATGCCATGGCTTACGGCTACCGCTTTTCTTCACTCTGTTATGATTCAGGAAAAAAAGGGGATGCTAAAGAAGTGGAATGTTTTCCTTATAATAATTACGTTTTTCTTTGCGCTCTTTGGAACTTTTATAACAAGGAGCGGAATAGTATCTTCTGTCCACTCTTTTGCACAGTCTGATATTGGTCCTTATTTTCTTGTGTTTATTGGCTTTGTACTGGTTTTTTCCTTTCTGATGTTTGTTTTAAGGCTTGATTCCCTAAGGAGTGAAAATCGTTTTGACTCTATTCTTTCAAGGGAAAGTGCCTTTCTCTTTAACAACATTGTTTTTCTCGGTGCTGCTTTTTCGGTATTTCTTGGAACTATCTTTCCTATAGTTTCAGAGGTTGTTAGAGGGGAAAAGATTCTTGTTGGCCCACCCTATTTTAACAGGGTAAATGTTCCAATAGGGCTTATATTGATACTTCTTATGGGAGTTGGTCCGCTTATATCCTGGAGAAAGGCTTCAAAAGAAAACCTGATTCGTAACTTTTCCTATCCTGTGGTTCTCTGTATTCTGGTGATGCTAGCTTTGTTTATTGGAGGAATAAGAGAGATAACTCCTCTTCTGTCATTTGGCTTGTGTGCGTTTGTAGTTGCAACTATTTTTCTGGAGTTTATAAGAGGGGTTAAGGTGCGTGTTAGAAGAGGAGAAAACCCTTTGGTATCTCTTGTAAAGATGGTTTCAAAGAACCGCAGAAGATACGGTGGATACATAGTTCACCTTGGTGTGGTTTTGATAGTTATAGGAATAACTGCATCCTCCTCTTTTGTTGTTCAAAAGGAGGCAACCCTTAGAGCTGGTGAGTCGATGAGTGTGGGTAACTACACATTGAGGTTTGAAGGGCTTAACCAGTATACGACCAGATCAAAACATGTAACTGCTGCAAGGATTACAGTTTATAACTCTGATAAGAAAATAGATGAGATGGTACCTGAGAAAAACGTATATAGGTTTGAGGGAAACAGAGAAATTAACCAAGAAACGGAAGTAGCACTTCGTTCAACTTTTAAAGAAGACCTCTACATTATCCTCACCGATTTCGATTCGGAAGGGAAAGCAACCTTTAGGGTGCTTATAAACCCTATGGTAAGCTGGATATGGGCTGGAGGTGGAGTGGTTGTTCTTGGAGCGGTTATATCCATCTGGCCGCGTATGAGTGAAAGAAGGGAAGAGATTGTAAGGTACAGTGTAGAGGTTTCAAAAAACGGCACTGTAAAAATCTGATTTAGCTGGATCAAATATATGGAAAAGGTACTTATATTTGTTCTCGTGTTGTGTATAGGTTTTTTTGTTCTGCTCCCTTTATTCAGGAGGTATGAAGATGATAACTGGGTGGAAGATTCTAAACCTTCCCTTAATCCCTTAGAGAGGAAGCTAAGAGAGCTTCACCTGGAGAAGGAAAACCTCTACAGTGCTTTAAAAGAGATAGAGCTTGACTATGAACTCGGTAAGCTATCTAAGGAAGATTATGATACGCTTTTAAACGAATACAAAATCAGAGCTGCTAGGGTCTTAAAGGAGATCGAAGAGACAGCTCAGGGTTGGGAAAAAGACAAAGAAAGAAATCGGGTAAATGAGGGTGGAGGGCAAGGTGGGGTAGATGAGATTGAAGAGGAGATACTTAGGGTACGCAGGAGCAGGTTTTCAGATTTAAAATGTCCAGATTGTGGAAAACAGGTTAGGACAGGTGATGTATTTTGTCCCTTCTGTGGGAATAGATTGGGTGGGTATGCTAAAGAGGCTTCTAGTTAATATACTTATCCTTTTTATGCTGTTTTTGTTTTTAATAGAGCCTTTTCCTCTATATACCTATGCACAGGAGGGCTCTTTTGAGCATGTGTTAAACGGTAGGGAACTCTTTATAAAGAACAGGTGCGTTAACTGCCATACCATAGGAAGAGGGATATTTGTCGGCCCGGATTTAAAAGGGGTTGGGAGCAGATACAGCAGAGAAGAGATAATAAAGTGGGTAGAAAATCCTCAGGAAATCTATAGCTCTAGGGGAAAGATCCCGATAAATGAGGGTTTCCCTCCGATGCCGAATATGGCTGTTCCCCCTGAGGAAGCGGTATTAATTGCTGACTACATACTATCCTTTAAGCCCCCTGTTTCAGGTGCTGAGAGTGGAGAGATCAGGGGAAAGGTTGTAAACAAAACCACTGGTAGTGCTTTGGGAAATGCAAAGGTGGTTCTTACGTATTATATGGGGGATCGCCCTGTTAATAAAGAAGAAGCCACAACCGATGCTAATGGCAACTTCCTTTTTAAAGGGCTTCCCTGGAATCGGGCTTATTCTCTATCAATTAACTACAAGGGAATGGTGTATGTAACAGACAAGATGGTTTTTTATCCTGAAGAAAACTCAAAGGAACTGGATCTACCGGTGTATGAAACTACAAGCAACGATAGAGAAATAAGCATAAACTCGGCTCATATGATTCTTGAGGTTTCTAACGAGGTTGTATCGGTTGCAGAGCTTTTGAGTTTTCATAATGGAAGCAACTACTTCTACATTGGGAACAGAGAGCTGGAAGATGGTAGAAGAGAGGTTTTAAGGTTTAGCTTGCCAGGAAACGCAAGTGAGGTTAGATTACTTCACGGTCTAGAGCCTGAGGATGTTGTAAGAACTGAGTGGGGATTTATAGATACTCAGGGCCTTGAACCTGGTATAAGAAGGGTTGTGTATGTATACAGCGTTCCATTTAAAGGGAGATCAGCCTTTATCGAGAGGGTAATAGATTATCCTGCACTTAGCTTTCTGGTTTTAATCCCAGAACTGGGTAGAGAAAGGGTAGAGGTAGAAGGGCTTTCTGAGGCAGGAACGGTAGAGGTTGGAGATAAGAGGTTTCTTAAATGGGTTGGCTCTAATCTTAAGTCGGGAACCAGGATTAAAATTAAGATAGAAAGACCCTATTTTTACGTGGATGCGGGATCTCTTAAATGGATAGCAGCTTTGGTTTTCTGTGTGATGCTGGTAATAGGAATGGGATACTCCCTGTACAGAAAAAGGGGAGAAGATGCCGCAGGTAAAGTCTCTTCTGAGAACACAGAGAAGGAGAGACACAGGCTAATACTTGAAATTGCAGAGCTTGATAACAAGTTTGAATCCGGAGATATCGAAGAGGAAGAGTATAATAGGTTAAGAAGCGAAAAGAAGAAAAGGTTAGTAGAGCTTACGAAGCTAACCAGAAAATAGGTTTAGCCTCGGGTTCCGATATCTCCAAATACAAACTGAAGGATTGAAACAGCCACTATACTTGCTGTCTCCGTCCTAAGTATCCTAGGGCCTAAACCTACTGGGGTAAACCCTTTTTCTCTAGCAGTTGCTACCTCTGTTTCTGAAAATCCTCCTTCTGAACCAATGCAAATTGTAATATTTACAGGTAGTTGTATGAGATTTTTGATTATATTTGTTAAATAATTATCATTCTTTTCATGAAAAATGAGTTTTAACTCACTTTGATTGCTGATATTTATTGCTTCGTTAAAGCCTTTTGGCTCAAGTATTGTGGGGGGGGTGGTTCTTCTGCACTGTTTTGAAGACTCAATTGCGATTTTCTGCCATCTTTTTAGCTTTTCTGTGTTTCTTATCTGTGTTCTTTCCGTTATTGTAGGTATTATGGTTTTTACACCAAGCTCAGTGGCCTTCTCCACTATGAGGTCCATCTTATCTCCCTTGGGGATACCCTGAATCAAGGTTATGTTAAGGTTTGACTCTGTTTTTACGCACCTTGAGCTTAAAATGGTGACCTTTAGGTCCTTTGTACCTATCTCCTCTATCCTTCCTGTGTACTCTATGCCATCTTCGTTAAAAAGCGTGATCTCATCGCCTGGTCTTAACCTGAGAACCTTTGTAATGTGTTTGTAATCAGAACCGGTGATTCTGGCTGTTTGGTTTTTTATGCTTTCTTGTTTTACAGGAAACCTAGGCATGCTTGCCGTTTATGATATCATTGATCCCTGTGAATGTAAAACCTTAATCTTTAATTTTAAGTTCGGTTTCACATGAAACCTGTTTGAAAGCACTTTCTTGTTTTTGTATGTAACTTTTTGATTTTACATGATTTTTATTGCATTTGCCAGAAAAAATGGTCTCTTAAATGGTTATCTTTGGCGTTTTTTACGTTTTTTCTGAATTTAAATTGTTATCGGACAGTTAAGAGTTATTGCTAAAAGAGCACTTAAGGTGTATTTATAAGCTATTTTAAAGCCTGTGGACAAGTATTAAAAACCTTGTAAGTTGGTTTAGATTTTGTGGAATATTTGGCCTTATACGTTTTTTTGATATCCTGGGGAATCTCTAAAATAACTTACAATCTCTTTTACAAGCTCTTCTATTGTATACCTTTTTCTGCAGATTATATGGGGTTCGATGCCGAGACCACGCAGATACTCTGCTGTAACAGGGCCTATACATGCAATTTTCGAATTTAGCAGGGTGAGTTTATCGTTACCGAGTATTGACAGGAAGTTTCTTACGGTTGAAGGACTCGTAAAGGTTATAACATCTATTTTCTTCTCAAGTAGCATGGAGTTAATCTTTTCTGCAAACTCCAGAGATTGTGGAATCCTTGTCTGGTAGGCTTGAGCTATGTAAACCTTTGCCCCCATTTTGGAGAGCTCAGCAGGTAAGGTTTCTCTTGCTTCCTTTGCCCTGGGAATGAGAATTTTTTTCCCCTCTATGTTTATGCCTTTAAAACTCTCCACTATACCCTCTGCCCTAAAGTCCTCAGGTACAATGTCAACGTGTATTCCTAGCTCACGTACTGCTTTAGCCGTTTGCTCTCCTATGGTGGCAATCTTTATGCCTTTAAGATCCCTTATATCTCTCTTTAAGGCCTTTAGCCTCTCAAAGAAGAAAAGAACCCCGTTTACGCTTGTAAATACAATCCAGTCATAGTTACCAATCTCTTCTATAGCTCTATCCAGCTCAGACCAGCTTTCGGGAGGGGTAATCTCAATGGTTGGAAACTCTATAACATCTGCCCCCTCTTCACTTAGTAGCTTTGAAAGAATGCCTGCCTGTTTTTTGGCTCTTGTAACGAGAATTCTTTTACCAAAAAGAGGTTTTGTCTCAAACCAGTTTATTGCGTTCCTTAGGTTTACAACATTTCCAATTACAATAACAGCAGGTGGCTTTATACTCTCCTCCCTTAACATAAGGCCAATTTCTCCAATGGTTCCTGTAAAGGTTTTTTGCTTTGGAAGTGTTCCCCATGTTATTACTGCAATAGGGGTATCTGGTGGTTTTCCGTGTTCTATAAGCTTCTTTATAATTCCTTCTAGTCTCCTTACTCCCATAAGGAGAACCAGTGTTTCTATTTTAGACAGAGCTTCCCATGGTATGCTGGATTTCTCTTTTTCCGGATACTCATGGCCTGTTATTACGGCAAAGGAAGAGGTAAGGCTTCTATGGGTAATGGGGATCCCTGCATAGGCAGGGACAGCTGATATAGAGCTTACCCCGGGGATTATTTCAAAGGGTATCCCATGTCTTGAAAGCTCTTCTGCTTCTTCTCCTCCTCTTCCAAAGATAAAAGGGTCCCCACCTTTAAGCCTAGCAATGATTTTCCCCTCCCTTGCCTTTTTTATAAGTATCTTGTTTATCTCTTCTTGGGATATTCTCTTTGGGTTGTTCTTTTTCCCCACGTATATCCTTTCTGCTTCCTTCTTGGCAAGTTGAAGAAGGGAGGGATTAACCAGATAGTCGTAAACTAAAACATCGGCTTTCTCTAGGCATTCCTTCCCTTTTATGGTAAGAAGCCCTGGATCTCCGGGGCCAGCACCTATAAGGTATACAAATCCCTGTTTGTTCATTCCGTAGTCAATTAAAAGGAAACCAAAGCTGGTAGAGGTTGTCAAGAAACGTATAAAATATTAGGACTTGGTCGCTTTTGTTTGCTCCGGAGCTAGTATATACTGAGATTTCTCTTAAGGTTTAAGAAAGCCTTAGAGGTGAAACCTTTTTTTTTCTGTGTAGTTATTACTAACAATTAAAACAGTATGTGTACTGATACAGATATTGAACTCATTAATAAGGTAAAATCAGGGGATGAAACTGCTTTTAATGAGCTCATGAGGAGACATTACAGAGGGGTGCTAAACTACATCTACAGGTTTACAAACAACAGGGAAACTTCTGAGGATTTAGCTCAGGAGGTATTTTTGCGTGTTTACCGTTCCGTGAAACGGTACAAACCCGATGCCAAGTTTTCAACATGGCTATATAAAATCGCTACCAACGTTTGTCTTACAGAGATCAGGTCCAAAGGTAGGGAAAACAACGTAAGCTTGGATGAGCTTTATCAGAGTACAGGTGAGGTACAGGACCAAAGTGGTCATAGTGCATACGATATTGTTTTCAGAAAACAGGTAAGAGAGCTTATCTTTGGTGCCTTAAGATCCTTGCCTCCCAGGGAGAGGATGGCTATTATCCTTTGCAAGTACGAGGAGCTTCCCTACGAGGAGGTAGCAGAGATCATAGGATGTACACCAGGTGCTGTAAAGGCATATGTTCATAGAGGTAGGATGAAGTTAATTGAGAAGCTAAAACCTTATTTAAATTTAAGAAAAGAGGTAAAGGGGCCATGAGTTGTAAGGATATTAAGGGGTTTATACTTGAGTACCCCAACCTAACTCCTGACCAGATAGGCAGGGTCAAGGAGCACGTAAAAGACTGTAGTGACTGTGACTTGCTCTTTAAGCAGTCAAAAGATGTCTGGGAACTTCTTGACATGTGGGAAGAAATAGAGCCTGGAGATGACTTTATCTTAAGGTTCTGGAACAGAGTTGATAAGGAGAGAAAAGAGGGTTTTTCTTTGGTGGATCTTATAAAGAGCCTAAAGATAAGATGGATTGCTCCAATAGCTTTAGTGCTAGTTTCCTTAATTGCTTTTTTGGTTTTTAGCTTTTTTGAGCATTCAAAGTCGGTTGTGGTTATTACAGAAAAGGATATAGAGGATGATAAGATACTTCTTGAGCTTGAAAATGACCTCTCAAGTGAAACTCTAGATTTACTCTATATTTACGGTCTATGGGATGAAAAAAGCGAGGGTAAGGAGGGATAGCAACTTGAGAAATGTTTTTTGCTTCTTTCTTATAGTAATTGTGATTTCTTCTATAGCTCCTAAGGTATATGGTAAGGAGTTAAGGGGTAAATGGTGGAAGAATCCAAAGGTTGTTGAGGCACTTGACCTTAAACAGGATCAGATAGAAAAAATTGAGAGGATCTTTTACCAGTACAGAGATCAAATAGTGCATCTTGACGGAGCTCTTAAACAAAAGGAAGCGGAATTGAGAAAAGAGGTAAGGAACCCAAACTCTAGGAGAGAGGATATTCTCCGGCTAACAGATGAGGTGGAAAAGATAAGAGGACAACTGCGAAGGGTTGAGGTGGATATGCTCCTTCGCATACGGGATGTTTTAACCCCTGAGCAGAGGATAAAATTGCAAAGCATAAAGGAAAAAAGAAAAAGAGGTTGGTCTGATTAAGAAATATAGATGGTAGGGAAACTCCCTGCTGGTGATTCTTTAGCGTTTACAATCAACTTAGATTACATTAAAATTTTTTTAATGTGTTTAGGCTTAAAACGAGGTTTTCTCCCACAGGGGATCAACCCAAGGCTATAGATAAACTTACAAAAGGAGTTCTTAAAGGGCTCAAACACCAGGTTCTTCTTGGGGTAACCGGTAGTGGAAAAACCTTTACAATTGCAAATGTAATTGCAAGGGTTGGACGACCTACCTTAATTATAGCCCATAACAAAACACTTGCTGCTCAGCTCTATGAAGAGCTAAAAGAGCTCTTCCCTGAGAATGCTGTTCACTATTTTGTAAGCTACTATGACTATTACCAGCCTGAGGCCTACATTCCTGAAACGGATACATATATAGAGAAAGACGCAGCAATAAATGACTATATTGACAGGCTCAGACACGCTGCAACCTCATCTCTTTTTGAGAGGAGGGATGTGATTATAGTGTCGAGTGTATCTTGTATATACGGCATAGGTTCTCCAGAGGACTACTACGGGATGCTAACCGTAGTTGAAGAGGGGATGAGGTTAAACCGTGACAAACTCCTAAGAAGGCTTGCAGAGGTTCAATATGTAAGGAGTGATTCTGATCTTTACAGGGGGTGTTTTCGTGTAAAGGGGGATTTGGTTGAGGTATTCCCATCACATGAGGAATCTGTAGCGTTTAGAATAGAGTTTTTTGATGACTGGGTAGAGTCCATTAAGGAGGTAGACCCTATAAGCGGGAAGTCTATTAGGAAGGTCAGTAAGGTAACTATATACCCAGGAACCCACTATGTTGCCCCACGTGAGAAACTTCTTCGTGCTATAAAGAGTATAGAAAAAGAGTTAAAAGAGAGGATAAAATATTTTGAATCCCGTGGAATGATTACAGAGAGAAAAAGAATTGAGGAGAGGACAAAACATGATCTGGAACTCCTCTCGACAATGGGTTTTTGCCCCGGTATCGAAAACTACTCAAGACATCTCTCCGGACGAAAACCCGGCGAACCTCCCTGGACCCTTATAGACTATTTCCCTAGGGATTCCCTCTTTATAATTGATGAGAGTCACCAGACTATACCCCAGCTAAGAGGCATGTATGAGGGGGATAGAAGCAGGAAACTTACCCTTGTAGAGCATGGTTTTAGGCTACCCTCTGCCCTTGACAACAGACCCCTTAATTTCTCCGAGTTTGAAAAAAAGATAACCCAAGTCATATATGTATCTGCAACACCGGGTCCGTATGAGTTGGAGAAGTCAAGGGGAGCGGTAGTTGAGCAGATAATACGTCCAACTGGACTTACAGACCCGGAGGTTGAGGTTAGACCTGCTGAGAACCAGGTAGATGATCTCCTTCAGGAGACAAGAAAGAGGATCGCTATGGGGGATAGGGTGCTTGTAACTACTCTTACAAAGCGTATGGCTGAGGATCTTACAGAGTACTATAGAGACCTTGGTATAAGGGTTAAGTATCTTCATTCCGATATTGATACTCTGGAGAGGGTAAGGATCGTAAGGGATTTAAGATTAGGAAAGTTTGATGTCTTAATAGGAATAAATCTTCTAAGGGAAGGTCTTGACATTCCGGAGGTTTCTCTTGTTGCTGTGCTTGATGCTGATAAGGAAGGGTTTCTGCGTTCCGAAACTTCACTGATACAGATTTTTGGGCGGGCAGCAAGAAACGTAAGAGGAAAGGTAATTCTTTATGCGGATAGGATTACATCTTCTATGTCTAGAGCTATTGAGGAGACAAATAGAAGGAGAAGGATACAGGAGGAATACAATAGAAAGAACGGTATAACCCCAAGGAGTATAGAGAAAGGCATAAGTGATACACTTCTGTCGGTACAGAATTCTGATTACCTTACCGTCGAGGTTGGTGAAGATGAGTTGATTGGGGTTTCTGTTGAGAGGATTCCTGAGTTGATTAACAACCTTACAAGGGAGATGAAGGAGGCGGCAAAGAAACTCGAGTTTGAAAGAGCTGCCCAGCTCCGAGATAGGATAAAGGTGCTTCGTGAGTACGAGCTTAAGTATGCTGGGGAATTTAAATGAGTATATCCCAAGCTCTAAACCTTTTTACTCATCTTGTTGCCCTTGTAGGGTTCTTTGCTATTTCAGTAACTGGCTATATCGATTTTATCAGCATATGTTTGTTTGCAATAGCGCTTGCAATAAGCTTTATTAACAGCAGGCTTAAGAGACCCTACTATCTAAATCAAAAAGTAAGTGCGTTTTTTGCAGGATGCATTCTTCTTTATGTCTCTATATCTTTGTTTTTGGGAGGCAGAGACTTCTTTAACACCGTTTTGGTTTTCCTTGTTTATGCACAGATACTTAAGCTATTAGGAAAGAAAGACATAAGAGATACGGTTCAAATCCAGGTGTTAAGCTTTTTTCAGTTTCTTGCAGGAGCCATTCTTACAGTTGATCTCTACTATGCTGTTGCGTTTATCGTTTACATATCAGTTGCTCTTTGGACAACAATGGTCTTTACAATGCATAGGGACTCGATTGAAGCATCTTGTGTAGACAATTCAAAGGTCATTACCCCTCTTTTCCTGTGTGTTACTCTGGTAATAAGCTTTGCTATTTTTGTTCTTACAGCGTTAACCTTTGTGTCAATGCCGAGGGTAAAAACGGGTTTCTTTATGCCAGGTGTTGCTAGAGCTCAACTGTTAAAGAGCGGGTTTTCAGAAGAGGTTGAACTTGGACAGGTAGGTAGAATAAAGCTTGATGATTCTCCTGTTATGATGGTAAGGATACTAAACAGGGATTTTCAAAGCCTTCCACAGCCAATTTATATTAGGGGAATAGCTCTGGATGAGTTTGATGGAAGTACATGGAGGGTTGGTGGTTTTAATTACAAAGTACACAGGAGAAAACACACTGATATAATAAAGGTAAGAGAAACTCAAAATAAGACTTTGTTGTTTCAGGAGATTATAACGGAGCCGCTAAATACCCATGTTCTTTTTGCTGTAAATGCTCCTGTGGGTTTTCGGGGATTGATAGATGATAAATTAATTGATTTGAATGATTCCTATATGCTTCCTAATAGGGTGTCTTCAAGATTAAGATACATTGCCTATTCAGATATTAGCAGACCTTCTGTGGAGGAACTAAAAAGAGATGATGGAGGTTATCCTGCACAGATAAAAAAACGCTATCTTCAGCTTCCCCACTTAACTCATAGGATAAGAGAGCTTGCCATCAAGGTAACCGCTTCCGGTAAAAACACCTACGAAAAGGTATATTTGGTTATGAGGTACCTGGCAGATAACATGAACTATACGCTTACCCTTAATGGGGGTGAAGGTGTTTTCCCAATTGAAGACTTTCTTTTTAGAAATAGAGCAGGACACTGCGAGTACTTTGCAACGGCTATGGTTGTTTTGCTAAGGTCAGTTGGGATTCCCTCAAGGATAGTCAATGGATTTATGGGAGGGGAGTGGAATGAGCATGGGAGGTTTATTTTGATACGTGAAAGACATGCACACTCATGGGTAGAGGTTTTTTTCCCAAAGTACGGTTGGGTTTCCTTCGATCCCACCCCATATGACGTAGGTGTTTTGGATTACAACGGTGGATTGTCTTTTTTAAAGTCCTATCTGGAGTATATAAGATACAGGTGGAGTAGGTATGTGGTGGAGTTCAGCCAACGGGACCAGAAGGCCATTTTTAACAGGTTGCAGTCTGGATGGAAGTGGCAGAGGAGTAAGTTTAAAAATGGATTTAATCTTAAATTTGAGTCTGGGAGAAAAAAAATATTGATTCTCTCTGGGGTTTTAGTTCTATTTGCATGGGCTTTTGTGGCATTTAGACCTTTTAAGGCTTCTGGTATGTTTTGGCTTCGAAACAAAGGATCTGAAAAGAAAGCTACGGTTATATACAGAGAGGCACTTTTGTTACTCTCTAAGAAGGGATTTGTTAAATCAGAGTTTCTAACACCTAGAGAGTTTGCTGAGGAAGTGGTAAGAAGCGGAGTGAAAGAACTAGTCGTATTTAAGGAGCTTACAGATAAGTACATGACTATAAGATTTAAAAAAACAACTACGGAATCCGAGATTAAGGAGCTTGAAGAACTTTTTGCCAGATTAAAGAAGTCTTTTAAAGGTGTTCGGATTGGCACTTACACAAGTAACAATGCTATACGAAAGCACCAGTAAACGATAAAACCCATAAGTGATATAAAGATTGCCCTTCCGGTTTCACAATCAAGGGATTGCCTTACAGCTACAATGAATGCTAAAAGATACCAGATGGTTGTAATAGTGTATATAGCTGTACCTACTTTAGGAATAAGCCCTAGAAGGGCAAAGACACTTGGAGAGTAGGCAAATCCCAGGGTTCTAAGGAGTTCTCCAAGATCTGAGGTGTGTTTAAATACTTTTACCCCTATAAGGAATATGACAAGACTCCATATAAACCAGCCAATAACCCCTGATACAAGCCCGGCTATTGCAGCCCTTACCCCCAGAATTCCCGTAAGTCCAATTCCGCTACAGACCCCTCCTATAACAACCACTATAAACGCTTCACCTGTGGCTTCTGTATCTTTTTCTATTTCTTCGTAGAATGCGGTATCCAGACTTAAAGCTCTTAGGATTTTATTAAAAATACCCATCCGTCTCCTCACTGAGAAGGAACTATCATATAGGCCTGGTTTATTTCCAGTCCAGGGAGTTTTCTAAATTACCTCTTTATCTTGTATCCTGCCTTCTGCATATCCCAGGTATCAGCTGTTACTCCCTGTTCTTTGAGAATGTGTTTTTGTACCCTTTCTGTAGGGGTTTTGGGGAGTGAATCAACAAATCTTACAAACCTGGGTATCATAAAGTAAGGCATCCTCTCTTCACAGTGCTTTATTATCTCTTCTGGCGTTACATCCTGACCAGGTTTTTTTACAATGACCACCATTACTTCATCTTCTGCAAATTTGCCTTCACCGGACTTTATTCCAACTGCTGCTGCTTCGAGTACAGCCGGGTGCTGGCAAACTATTTTTTCAACTTCGAATGAGCTTATGTTTTCTCCTCTTCTCCTGATATAATCCTTTACCCTGTCTACAAAATACACGTATCCGTCCTTATCCATTCTCCCTGCATCACCGGTGTGAAACCAGAAGTTTCTAAAGTCCTGAACGGTTTTTTCTGGCATTTTGTGATAGTAGTAGAGCATGATGTTTGGGATCCTAGGCCTAACCACGATCTCTCCAACTTTGCCCCTTGGTAGTTCTTCATCGGTTTCTGGATCCACTATTTTTACCTCGTATCCTGGTGCCTCCTTGCCGCAGGAACCTATACGAAATGGTTCATTCGGACGCATGTATGTTACCACTCCGGTTTCTGTAAGACCGTATCCTTCTAGGATCTTTAGATTAAACCTTTTCATAAAGTCTTTAAGCATATCGTGTGGTGCAGGGGATATAAGGGCAAGTCTTACCCTGTGTTCTTTCTCTTCAGGAACAGGGGGTTGTCGCCATAGAAAGTAGCTCATAGCTCCAAGTGAGTTAAATAACGTTGCACCAGACTCTTTTATCCAGTGCCAGAACTGTGAGGCACTGAACCTCTCATATATTACAACCTTGGTTCCGGCTATTAAGGCCGGGTAAACACAAAGAACCTGGGCATTTGAATGAAAAAGAGGAAGACAGGTAAACAGAACATCGTTTTTTCTGGTCTCTGTTATCTCAACGTATCCTCTGGCGCTGTAGTAATCTGCAGCGTGTGACTTTGTAACCCCTTTTGACCTTCCTGTGGTTCCGGAGGTATACATCAATCTGGCTATATCAATAAATCTTACCTCAACGTCTGGTTCCTTTGGGGATGAGTTATCCAGGAACTCTCTATACGGGATAAGAGATTTTAGATTGACCCCTTTGTTTTGAAAATCTTTTGAGCCATCTTTTGTCCAAACAACTATCTTCTCAACCTGTGGTATTCTGTCCTGAATAGGGGCTATTCTATCTAGGTACTCATCTGCAACGAAAAGAACCTTTGAGTCTGAGTTATCAATTATGTATTGAAGAAAATCCATCTTATATGCTGTATTGACAGGAGCCATAATGCCTCCGGCTTTTAATATTCCAAACCAGATGAGTACGTAATCAGCAGAGTTAGGAAGAAGAACTGCTACTCTGTCTCCTTTCTTTATACCGAGTTCAATTAAACCGTTTGCTATTTTGTTGGCTAGGGTGTTTACCTCTTTGAAGGTAAGAGGTCTTTCATTTTGATACTGAAGAAAAGGCCTTTCGGGAAACTTCTCTGCTCTGTCTTTCAATATAAGGGGTAAAACCCAGTTTTCTCTTTTTTCTTTAAGATACCATTCCGGGTTAAAGGGCTTTTTTCGTTCAATTTTCATATCTATGTCTTTGGGCATATCCAAACACTCCTTTTTTTCTTTGCTGTTTTTTTATATTTAAGAATATTTTAGAAGATTTTTCAATAGATTATTGAATACTGTATATCCGTAGTTTTGAAAGTTCTGTTGCTTTTGTTTACCTTCTTACTTGCCCTCCCTTTGGGTTTTTGGTAGAATTTAAAGAAGCGGATTGGAAATCCGCTTTTTTAATGTTTTAAGGGGGCTTAAAACAGTATGGATTTATTAGAGGAAAGGATTATTGAGAGTGTAAGGGAAATACTTAACCCCCTTATTGTGGAACAGGGGCTTGAACTTGTAGATATAGAGTACAGAAAAGGGGGAAAAGGTGGGATTCTTAGGATCTTTATAGATAAGGAGGGAGGGGTAACCATAGGTGACTGCACAAGACTCAGTCGGGAATTGAGTACCTTACTTGACATATACGATTTTATCCCCGGACCTTATACACTTGAGGTTTCTTCTCCTGGGCTTAACAGGGTTCTTAAGAAACCGGAGGATTTTAAGAGGTTTAGGGGGAAAAAGGTCAAAATCAAAACGAGAACTGCTACTGGTGAGAAAAAGCTGTTCATAGGAAAGTTGCTCGATTTTAGGGATAACTCTGTCTATATAGAAGTGGGAAAGAACAGATGCTCCATTCCCTTAGAGGAGATTGAAAGGGCAAATTTGGAAGTGGAATTTTAGTTTGGCAGGAGGAAGAATATGGCTGTAACAGAGCTAAGCCGTGTTATAGATTCTGTGACAAAGGACAAAGGGGTAGAAAGAGAAGCCGTTATTAGAGCAGTTGAAGAAGCTGTGCTTTCTGCTGCACATAAGCTTTTTAGGATGGAAGGGAAGACAAAGGAGCTTGAAGTACGTTATAATGAGGAAACAGGTGAGGTTGAGATATTTGAATTTAAGACCGTTGTGGAAAAAGTTAATAACCCGGATGTTGAGATCAGTATGGAAGAAGCGGTTAAACTCGATCCTGATGTTGAGCTTGGAGATTCAATAGGGATTAAGATCAATCCGGATTTTACGCGAATTGCAATACAGAATGCAAAACAGAAAATACTTCAGAAGCTTAGGGAAGCAGAGGGTAAGGTAATACTAGAGGAGTTTAAAACCCGCAAGGGTGAGCTGATAAGTGGGATAATAAGGAGAATAGAGAGAAAGAACGTAATAGTGGATATAGGAAGAACAGAAGCCATTCTTCCACCAGAACACCAGGTTCCAAAGGAGTACTACAGACCAAAAGAGAGAATAAGGGCTGTGCTTATAGACATAAAGGAAACAAAAAGAGGGCCCCAGCTTATACTATCACGTTCGCATCCAGATTTTGTAAAAAGGCTGTTTGAGGCGGAGGTTCCTGAAATCAGCGAGGGGATAGTTGAGATAAAAGCAATAGCAAGAGATCCCGGTAGTCGTACCAAAATCGCTGTTGCCTCCAATGACCCTGATGTTGACCCCGTGGGGGCATGTGTCGGAATGCAGGGGTCAAGGGTTCAAAACATCATTCAGGAGCTAAAGGGAGAGAAAATTGATATAGTTCCGTGGTCTTCAGACCCTGCAAGGTTTGTGTGCAATGCGCTTTCTCCCGCCAGGGTCAGTAAAGTTATTATAGATGAAAACAACAGGTCCATGGAGGTAATAGTAGATGATGACCAACTTTCTCTTGCCATAGGGAGAAGAGGACAGAATGTAAGGCTTGCCTCTAAGCTTACCGATTGGAAGATCGATATAAAGACCGAATCTCAGGTTAAACGTGAGCAACAGGAGGTAATCTCACTTCTTATGACGCTTCCAAATATTGGGGAGGTAACTGCAAACCTGCTTTACAATGAGGGATTTCACTCTCTGGAGGATATAGCGTTTGCTGATCCTGAAGCCTTGGTAAAAGCAGCTGGATTAAAAAGCATAGAAGATGCAAAAAAGATCCAGACTGCTGCAAGGATTGCACTCAAAGACAAGCTTGAAAAGATGAGTGTTTCTGAGCAACCTCCAACTCAAACCAGTGAAGGTCAGTAGTTTTCTTCTTTTACAAGATATCTTTGCATAATAAGAAACTTTTAGGTAGCATAAATTAGATAAACTTTATCTAAAGGTATAATCGGTAAAGATGGCAAATATTAGGGTTTATGAACTCTCAAAAGAGTTGGGTATATCGAACAAAGAGGTTATAGATATAGCGAAACGGATTGGTATATCTATAAGAAGTCATACCAGCTCTATTTCTGATGAAGAAGCAAACAGAATTAAAGAGAGGGTAAAAAGTAAGGATTCTCCACAGACATTGGATGGAGAAGAAAAGAAGGTTAAAGAAGAGGTAAGGGTGTTTCGTTCAGAAACCGGGGAAGAAGTTGTTGAACGCAGGAGGGGAAGAAATGTAATTATCAGGAAAAAGAGACGACAGGAGCAGGAAGAAGCTGAAACGGAAACTGTGGAGGAGGTTAAAGCTGAAGGTGAGAAGGTAGAGGAGATAGTCGATGAAGAAAGAGAAATTTCGGCTAAAGAGGAAACTGTGGAATCTCCACAACCAGTAGTAGAGGAGGGAGTAGAACCTGAAGGGCAAATAGAGCATGAAGAAGCAGAGTCTCGGGAATTGAACGCACTAGGAGAGTCTGTTGTCGAGGAGTCTTCTTTTGAGAAACCTGCAGGTGTGGTGGAGGAAGAGAAGTTGGTTGAGTCTGAAAAAACCATAAGTGTATCTTCAGAGGAAACCCGAGAAGAGAAGCTGCAGGAATCTTTTTCTATAGAGGAGGCAAAGCCAAAGAAAGATAAACCGAGTGTTTTGGTAGAAACAAAAGAGGAAGCTGAAGAGGAAGAGGAAGGACGGAGAAAGGAGGAAGGAAAAAAGGTTCGGAAAAAAGGCCAGAAGGTTAAACCCAAACGGGAAGAGATAATAGATGAGGAAACTCTGGAAGAACTTAGAAGGGCTTTTAGAACTAAGCTTCCAGGTAGAAGAAGGGAGTACCTGGTAGAGGATAGGAGATCTCAGAGGAGTAAAACCGAGGCACCTTCACAACAGAGAAGAAGTGAAGATGTAAGAAGACACTTTACAGCAAGAAGAGAGGGTAGAGGAACCTCTCAGCAGCAGTTAGCTGATGAGTCTGCTCAGGTTATTCCCTTTCCGGTAAAACCCTCAAAGCGAACCATAAAGATTGGTGAATCCATAACTGTTGGTGAACTTGCTAAGAGAATGGGGGTTAAAGCCAGTGAGGTTATAAAGAAACTCATGTCTCTTGGGGTTATGGCTACCGTAAACCAATCTATCGATCACGAAACGGCAACTATTGTGGCCAGTGAGTTTGGGTTTGATGTTACCGTTGATGTTTTTGAAGAGAGGGAGCTCCTTGAGGAGCAAGAACAGGATACTCCAGATAAATTGCTTCCTCGTCCTCCTGTTGTAACGGTAATGGGTCATGTTGACCATGGGAAAACCACACTTCTCGATGCTATAAGACACACAAACGTGGTGGAGAAGGAAGCAGGTGGGATCACTCAGCATATAGGGGCCTATAGTGTAGATGTAGATGGAAGGAAAGTGGTTTTTATAGATACCCCGGGACACGAAGCTTTTACGGCCATGCGGGCACGTGGTGCTCAAGTAACCGATGTTGTAGTGCTTGTTGTTGCTGCAGATGATGGTGTTATGCCCCAAACAATAGAGGCTATAAACCATGCCCGTGCTGCGGGTGTTCCGATAGTGGTTGCTATAAACAAAGTGGATAAACCGGAGGCAAATCCTGATAAGGTTAAAAGGCAGCTCTCAGAAATAGGGCTCATTCCGGAGGAGTGGGGAGGCGATACACTCTTTGCTGAAGTCTCGGCTAAGAGGAAAACAGGGATAAAGGAGTTGCTGGAACTTATCCTACTTCAAGCTGACATCCTAGAGCTTAAGGCGAATCCCTATAAAAGAGCAAGGGGTGTTGTAATAGAAGCGAAATTGGATAAGGGGAGAGGACCAGTTGCCACTGTGATTGTTAAAGAAGGTACCCTTAGGGTCGGAGACTATGTGGTTGCGGGTACGACTTACGGAAGGGTAAGAGCACTTATAGATGATAGAGGAAATAGGGTCGAAGAAGTTGGACCATCTATGCCAGCTGAGATAATGGGTCTCTCTGGGGTCCCCACTGCTGGGGAACAGTTTTATGTTGTTAAGGATGAGAAGACCGCAAAGGAGATAGCAAGCTATAGGGAGACAAGAGAGAGACAAAAGATTGCTGCCAGGGAGAGAAAGCTTTCCCTAGAGGATCTATTTAAGTCCCTGGAAAAGGGAGAGATAAAAGAGCTGCCTCTTATTATAAAGGCTGATGTTCAAGGCTCTGTTGAAGCTCTTAAAGAGGCTATTACAAAACTCAGCACCGATAAGTGCAGGGTTAAGATAGTACATGCTGGTGTTGGTGCTGTAAATGAAACCGATATAGCTCTTGCATCTGCATCAAATGCTGTTGTGGTGGGCTTTAATGTACGTCCTGACCCTAAAGCTCTTGAAGCGGCTGAAAGGGAGCAGGTGTCTTTAGAGCTTCACACGATTATATACGATGTGGTTGATAGAATTAAGAAGGCTATGGAAGGCCTTCTTGAACCTGTAATTAAGGAAAAGGTTGTGGGTCATGCAGAGGTTAAAGCTACTTTTCACATATCAAAAGTTGGAACAATTGCTGGATGTTTGGTTACAGACGGTAAAGTGGTAAGGGGTTATAACGTTAGGGTGATAAGGGATGGAGTGGTTGTGTTCGAGGGCAAATGTGCTTCTCTAAAGAGGTTTAAAGAGGATGTAAAAGAGGTTCAGAGCGGTTATGAGTGCGGAATAGGAATCCAGGACTTTAACGATATAAAGGTTGGGGATAGGCTTGAGTTCTATACCTTTGAGGAAGTTAAACAGGAGCTCTAGCTGTTGGTTGTAGGTGTACTTAAAATCGACATATATATGGATGGTAACAGATCACTTAAAGCAAAGAGACAGGTGTTAAAGAGTTTGATTCAAAGGGTTAAATCGAAGTTTAACAACGTTTCTGTTGCTGAGGTTGATTCAAACGACCTGTGGAAAAAGGCAACGATAGGGGTATGTTTTGTTAGCAATGAAACCCCCTTTGTAAACTCCACTCTTGATCAGGTATTGGGATTTATAGAATCTACTGGGACTGTTCACATATTGGCCAGTGAAATTGAAATTATCCATTTTTAGGAGAACATGTTGGGGTTTGGATACAAACGTGCAGCAAGAGTTGGTGACCTCATATTAAAGGAGATTTCTCAGATGATCCTAAGAGGGGAGGTTAAGGACCCTCGTATAAGCTCCGTTGTCCTTACGGGAATAGAGCTGGCGGATGATTTAAGCTTTGCCCGTGTGTTTTTTACCGTTATGGACAGTGATAATGTAAACACTGAAGATGTGCTTGCGGGTCTTGAGAGTGCATCTGGTTTTATAAAGAGGGAGCTTTCTAAAAGACTTCACTTAAAGAAGATCCCTAATCTCAGATTTGAGTTCGATTCCTCTCTAAATGAGGGTTGGAAGATAGAGAGGCTTTTAAAAGAGGTAAAAGGTGAGTGACCTAGAGAGTGTTATAGAGCTTATTCAAACAGGCAAGCGGTTTTTGATTACTTCCCATGAAAACCCCGATGGTGATGCAATTGGCTCTATGCTTGCCCTTGGTTTGGCTTTAAGAGGGTTGGGAAAATATGTCAGCCTATACAATAAAGACGGAGCCCCAAGGCTCCTTTCTTTTCTCCCGGGTTCGGAAGAGATTGATAAAGAGCTTCCTTTTAAAGATGGTAGTTTTGATGCAACTTTCGTTGTGGACTGTTCTGATACAAGCAGGGCTGGTGATGAGTTTGAAAGATTTAAAAGCACCGGAAGGTGTGGAACAATAGTTATAATTGACCATCACGATACATCAAAACCTTCTGCACATTTCTATATTCTTGATCCCAAAGCTCCCTCTACTGGTATTGTAGTTTACTCTCTTTTAAAAACCATGGCGCTTAACATCACACCTGAGATAGCAACGAATATATATACAACTATAGTTGTAGACACCGGTTCTTTTCGGTATCAAAATACTCTGCCTGAGGCCTTTGAAATTGCAGCTGAGTTGGTTCGTATTGGTGCTAACCCATGGGAGGTTTCAAAAGCCCTTTACGAAAGTGAATCTGTGGGAAAGCTTAGGTTGCTTGCTCTTGTTCTTCAGACACTGGAAGTAAGCGAGGATGGGCGTATTGCATCGGTTGTTGTAAGGAAGGATATGTTTAAATTAACAGGCACAACCAAAGAGGATACAGAGGGGCTTGTAAATTTTCCTCGGTCTATAGGTGGAGTTGAGGTAGCTGTTTTGTTTAGGGAAGAGGAATATGAGGAGGAAGGAATGAAATGGAAGGTGAGTTTGAGGTCAAAGGGTAAAGTAAACGTTGCTAAGATTGGAGAGAAGTTTGGAGGGGGTGGACACGAAAAGGCTGCAGGATGCACTGTCTTTGGTTCGCTGTCTGAGGTAAAGCAAAGAATATTCAGTTCGATAATAGACTCGCTGGAATGGATGGAATAGTGATAGTAGATAAACCAAAGGGAATCAGTTCGCAGGAGGCTGTAGATAGGGTAAAAAAGATACTTAAAATTAAGCGTGCTGGACATACAGGTACACTTGATCCATTTGCTACAGGTGTCCTACCTGTGTGTTTAGGAAAAGCCACAAAGATTATACCTTTCCTGGACGAGGAACTTAAGGAATACGAAGCAGTTCTTAGGCTTGGAATAACGACGGATACTATGGACTTAACGGGTAGGGTGTTATGTGAGAAAGAAGTTGGACATATAGAGGAAGAGAGGGTTAAAGAAGTGTTTTCTGAGTTAACTGGGGTGATTGCCCAAACTCCACCGATGTTTTCTGCTTTAAAGAAAGATGGGGTAAGGCTCTATAAGCTGGCTAGGGAAGGGAAAAGTGTTGAGAGACCTGCCAGAAAGGTTATTATCTACGAGTTAAAACTTCTGGAGCTAAACCCACCTTTTATAAGGTTTTTTGTAAGGTGCTCGCGCGGCACTTACGTAAGGGTTCTTGGCTATGATATCGGGATGAAGCTTGGATGTGGTGGGCATCTTGTAGAACTTAGGAGAATTAGAAGTGGTCAGTTCAGTATAGAGGATTCTGTCTCCATAGAGGATATAAAGCGAGGGATTTTCAAGTTGATTGATATGAATCAAGCCCTCTCTCATCTTAAGGAAGTTAAGCTTAAAAGCAAAGAGATGGCAACCCTAATAAGACAGGGCAGACAGATCGAGAAATCTTATCTTAATCTATCTTTACTTCCCGAGTTCAGTGTAGGGGATAAACTTAGGGTTTGTTGTAACTCGGATTTGGTTGCAGTAGTTGAGTCACTTGTAGAATCTTCCAATTTAGATAAATTACATGATAGATATAAGGTACTTAAGCTTCTTAGGGTGTTTGACAATCAAAGTTAAAGGAGGAAGAAATGGTACTTGAAAAAGAGGAAAAGGCAGAGATCATAAAAGAATTTAGACGACATGAAAAGGATGTTGGTTCAACTCAGGTTCAAATTGCAATACTTACAAGGCGTATAGAAGAGGTTTCTAAACACCTTAGGTCAGCCCCAAAGGACTTGCACTCCATGCGTGGACTTGTAAAGATGGTTGGAAAGAGAAGAAGGCTTCTTCGTTATCTTAAAAAGGAAGATCCAGAGGCGTATAACGAGCTTCTAAGCAGACTCAATCTGCGAAAATGAAAAACTATAAGGAGGTACTAAAGGGGTGGTTAGTGAACTAAGGCGCGTTAAGGTTCGTGTTTTTGGAAGAGAATTTGAGCTTGAAACTGGAAGGCTTGCAAAACAAGCCAATGGTGCTGTGCTTGCTCGCTACGAAGGAACTGCTGTACTGGCTACGGTTGTAGCTGGAAAAGATAGAATAGAAGGTGAGGATTTTCTTCCGTTAACTGTTAATTATCAAGAAAGGGCTTATGCTGCAGGAAGAATCCCCGGAGGATACTTTAAGAGGGAAGGACGACCGAGTGAGAAAGAGGTATTAACTTCCAGACTCATTGATAGACCCATAAGGCCTCTTATTCCCAAGGATTTTACCTATCCCATGCAGATTATAGTTACAGTTCTATCTGCTGACCAGGATAACGATCCGGATGTGCTCTCTGTTACAGCGGCTTCGGCTGCTCTTTGTGTATCGGATATACCCTTTGATGGCCCTTTAGCAGCGGTTAGGGTTGGACGTATAAATGGGGAGTTTGTGTGCAATCCAGTTAGAAGCGAACTTGAGAGAAGCGATATGGATATAGTTGTTGCTGGAACGAAAGAGGCCATAGTGATGGTAGAGGGTGGTGCAAATGAGGTTCCTGAAGCTGATATAGTGGAAGCACTTTTGTTTGGTCACAGGTGTCTTCAGGAGTTTATTAAACCTCAGGAGGAGCTTATAAGTGGTTTGGATATCGTAAAAAGAGAGATTCCAAGCTTTGTTGAGGATCCGGTTCTTACTGAAAGAGTTGTAGAGTTTGCAAGAGAACAACTTAAAGAGGCAATCTGTATTCCGTATAAGGTAAAGAGACGAGAAAGGATTCAAGAGGTATATCAAAAAACCATTGAAACCTTGCTACCACAGTTTCCCGGAATGGAGGTTGCAATAGCTAAAGCCTTTGAGAAACTCAAGAGGGAGCTTGTACGCGAAATTGTAATCAATGAAAAGAGGAGAATAGATGGGAGGGGCTACAAGGATATAAGACCCATAAGTGGGGAAGTTGGTTTCTTACCTCGTACTCATGGTTCTGCTCTTTTTACAAGAGGGGAAACCCAAGTTGCTGTAATGACTACTTTGGGTACAGCATACGATGAGCAGAGAATAGATGCGCTTGAAGGTGAGGTTACAAAGCGATTTATGTTGCACTATAACTTTCCCCCTTTTTCCGTAGGTGAGATTGGAACGCGTCTTGCCCCTGGAAGAAGGGAAATCGGACACGGTGCACTTGCTGAGAGAGCACTTGTTCCCGTACTTCCATCGAAAGAGAATTTTCCCTATACGATTCGTGTTGTTTCGGATGTACTTGAATCAAACGGTTCTTCCTCTATGGCAACTGTATGTGGAGGAAGTCTTTCCCTGATGGATGCGGGTGTTCCCATAAGAGCGCATGTTGGTGGAATTGCAATGGGTCTTATAAAGGATGAAGACCGCTTTATAATACTATCTGATATACTCGGAGATGAGGACCAGTTGGGTGATATGGACTTTAAGGTTGCAGGTACTACAGAAGGTGTTACCGCACTGCAAATGGACATCAAGGTTAAGGGGATTACGCGTGAGATACTTACAGAGGCACTGCAGCAAGCACGTGAAGGAAGGCTATTTATTATCGATAAGATGAACGAGATAATAAAAGAACCCAGACCGGAGATATCTGCTTTTGCCCCCAGGATTATCTCTATTCAGGTGAAACCGGAAAAGATAAAAGATGTAATAGGACCTGGAGGAAGGACTATAAAGAAGATTATAGAGGAAACGGGAACAACTATAGATATAGAGGAATCAGGTAGGGTAAACATTGCTGCTTATAGCAAAGAGGCATGTGAGAAAGCAGCTGCAATGATAAAGGAGATTGTTCAGGAAGTTGAGGTGGGGAAAATATATCTTGGAACAGTTAAGAAGATTCTTGATTTTGGAGCCATAGTTGAGTTATTCCACGGTGTAGATGGACTAGTACATATATCAGAGCTTGCTCCAACTAGGGTACGTAGTGTATCTGATATAGTGAGGGAAGGAGATGAGATACTTGTAAAATGCATCGGTATTGAAAAGGATGGTAGGATAAGGTTAAGTAGAAAAGAAGCCCTGGGAGAGAACATAGAAGACTACAGAAAGGGCCAAGACCGTGCCAACGTATAAGGTTTTTACCTTAAAAAAAGACTTTTATGCTGGACAGGGAAGAGAAACCCAAACTGGTTGTTATACTAGGCCCTACAGCGATAGGGAAAAGTAAGCTTGGCATTGAAATAGCCAGAAGAGTAGGTGGGGATATAGTAAGTGCTGATTCCCTTCAGGTTTATAGATACCTTGATATAGGTACCGCAAAACCAACGAAAGAGGAAAGACAACAGATCCCACATCATCTTATCGATATAGTTAATCCCGACGAAGAGTTCAATGCAGGTCTCTATAGAAGGTATGCTAGAGAGGTGATCAAAGAGCTTCACAGAAACGCTAGGAGGGTAATAGTTGTTGGGGGCACTTATCTTTACGTAAGGGTACTTCTCTACGGTATAGTTGAGGGAATTTCAGCTGACAGTAACATAAGGGAGCACCTAAGGTCTCTTAAATCCAGGTATGGTCTATCCTGTGTCTATAGTATGTTAAAATCAGTTGATCCAGAGTCTGCTGGCCGTATTCACCCAAACGACTATGTAAGGATTGAAAGGGCCTTAGAGGTTTATTATCTTACGGGAAGAAGGATGTCGGAGTTACAGAAAGAGCATGGATTTAGAGAAAGTGAGTATCATGTGCTTAAGATAGGGCTTTTTGAGAACAAGGAGGTTCTTAAAGATAAGATAAACAAGAGAGTTGAGAAAATGCTGAAAGGGGGCTTTGTGGAAGAGGTAAGGATGCTAAGAGAGATGGGCTTTAACAGGGAACTAAAGCCTATGCAGTCTATAGGTTATAAGCAGATAAACCGGTATCTTGATGGTGAGATTACTCTTGAGGAAGCTGTTGAGCTTATAAAGCGGGATACAAGACGGTTTGCCAAGCGCCAGATGACATGGCTTAGAAGGGATGGTGACATAGAGTGGTATAGTTTATCAAGGGATCTGGACAGGATTGTTGATAGGGTTTATGATTTCTTTAGTCACTAGCTCCAGAGTATCATCTTTAGAGAAACAAAAAAGAGCAGGATTCCAAACAGCTTCTTTAAAAGTGGGTCTGAAACATAGTGTACAAAAACTGCTCCTAGATATGCACCTACTACAAATCCTAGGGCTATAAATATGGCTATATAGAGGTTTACATTTCCTTCCCTATAGTACTTTATAGTGGCAAGAAGCACTATTGGAGGGGTAAGAACTGCTAAAGAGGTGCCCTGAGCTTGGTGTTGGGTTAGGTTAAAAAAGTAAACCAAAGCAGGAACGAGTATAAGCCCTCCTCCAATTCCAAAAAAACCACTTGCTATCCCTGTAACAAGGCCTATTATTACCGATAAAAGTGCAACCATCTCTAGCCTCCACAAGCAATGGAATTCTACATAATGCCTCTTGTTTCCTGAATAAGTAACTCCCTATATATTTTTTCGGCTTTATTGAATTGACCGAGTTTTTCAAGGGCCAATCCTATATGAAGCTTTGCTTGACTTCTATAAGGACTTTTTTCTCCTTCTACCTTCGATAGGTAATCTATGGCTTCCTGCCAGTTACCCTTGTTAAAGTTTGAGAGGCCGATTGTAAAATAGGCTGCATCTTTTAGATTTTTATCCTCGATTCCTTTTTTAATGAGATCCCCCAGGATCCTTATGGATTCATCATAATTTCCCAGATCGTAGTTAATTGCTCCTGCATAGTAGAGCGCAATCTTTGATATCTTTTCTTGAGGGTATTTTTCTGAAATGCTTAAAAATTCCTTTAGTGCCTCGGCTTTGTTCCCTTCTAAATAGGTCTGTACAGCTTTTCTGAATTCAGAGTTTGCTCGAAGCCTTTTTTGCTCAAGGGAATGGAGAATAAAAAAGGATACTATAAGAACGGTTAAAATACCCAGCAGTGCTAAACCGAGTTTTGTGTAGTTATCGGAAACAAACTCAACAGCTTTTACAATTGTCCTTCTAAATTTATCCGGTTTCTTTATCTCTTTTGGTGTTATCTTTGCCACCTTTTTCATACAAAGATTATAGATAGTTAAAAAAACAAGTCAATTGGAAAGAACCTGGTCCCCTGTGTTGTACTTGCGGTTTTTTAAGTAGAAAGCTACAATATCTTTGAGTGCGGTTAAAAGCTATGAAAAAAACGTTTTCACTTTGTGTGATTGTTCTTATATTCCTTCTGGAATTATTAGCCTACGGTAACCCTTCTGGTTTAGAGAGAAGGATAATCCTTTTGGAGGTAAACGGTACTATAAACCCAGCTACGGTTGACTATATAAGAAAGGGCTTGGAACTAGCTAAGGAAAGCTCGGCAGAGGCTATGGTGATACTGCTTGATACACCTGGGGGGCTTCTTACATCAACCAAGGAGATAGTACAGCTGATTCTAAACTCTCCTGTTCCCATTATAGTTTATGTTTATCCAAGTGGTGCTACTGCTACCTCAGCAGGTGTGTTTATTACCCTGTCTGCCCATATAGCTGCGATGGCTGAGGGAACAAGTATAGGGGCTGCTCATCCTGTTATGATTTCCCCAGATGGTAGGCAGGATGGAGATGAAAAACAGAACTCGGAAAGGAAAAAATTCAACGAAAAAATTGAGAATTTTGCCTCTTCTTTTATAGAGAGTATAGCTGAGAAGAGAAGGAGAAATACAAAATGGGCAATAGAGGCTGTAAGAAACAGTGCTTCGATTACCGCTACGGAGGCTTTAAAAAAACGTGTAATAGATGTTATTGCTCCTAACCTGACGGAGCTTCTTGCCCAGATCGATGGACGTGAGGTTGAGCTTCCGGAAGGAAAAAGGGTACTTCGTACGAAAGGGGCAGTTATAGAGAGAGTGGAGATGAATTTTAAGCAGAAGCTAATAGATACTCTAAGTACCCCAGATATTGCATTCTTGTTGATCTCACTGGGCTCTCTTGGGCTTCTTATAGAGTTTTACAATCCCGGTTTGATTTTTCCCGGGGTTGCAGGTGCAATATGCCTGCTTCTTGGCCTTGTCTCCCTTCAGATTCTTCCTTTTAATTACGCTGGACTGGCCTTGCTTGTGCTTTCTCTTCTGCTCTTTATAGCTGAGATCTACATAACGAGCTTCGGGGTGCTTGGTGTCGGTGGAGTTATAAGCTTTATACTTGGTGCTCTTCTTCTCTTTGACACTCCAGAATCTGATGTAAGAGTTGGATTTGATGTTGTAATTGCTGCAACACTTGCCGTTGGACTTTTTTTCCTTTTTGTTGCATATCAGCTTGTAAAAGCCCAGCGTCTGCGTGCAACTGTGGGGTTTGAGGGACTTATTGACAAAGAGGGAATAGCAATAACCGATATAGATACAACTGGAAAGATTTTTGTTCAGGGGGAGTACTGGGATGCTGAAAGTGAAAGTAAAATCAGTAAAGGCGAAAAGGTAAGGGTTGTCAAGGTTGGTGATAACTTCAGGTTGAAGGTGAAAAAAGCTTAGACTAAAAGGAGGAAGGAGTTATGTCTGGTCCTGTCCTTATATTTATAGCCTTTGTGATACTTTTTATACTCTCTGGAATAAAAGTATTAAATGAGTACGAACGGGGTGTGGTATTTAGGTTGGGAAGGGTAATTGACCCGCGAGGTCCAGGTATTACGTGGATCATCCCTGGGGTAGATAAGATGGTAAGGATTGGCCTTAGGGTAATAACAATGGATGTTCCTCCTCAGGATGTTATCACCAAGGATAATGTCTCTGTTAAGGTCAATGCCGTTGTTTATTTTAGGGTTGTTGATCCAATAAAGGCTGTGATTCAGGTAGAAAACTACCTTTACGCAACCTCTCAGCTTGCCCAGACCACTCTTAGAAGTATACTCGGACAGGTAGAGCTTGATGAGCTTCTCTCTGAAAGGGAGAAGCTAAATGTTCACATCCAGGAGGTTTTGGATAAGCATACGGATCCGTGGGGCATAAAGGTTTCCCTTGTTGAGATCAAGTACGTTGACCTGCCTCAGGAGATGCAACGTGCAATGGCTCGCCAGGCAGAGGCCGAAAGGGAAAGGCGTGCAAAGGTTATAAGCGCTGAGGGGGAATATCAAGCTGCAACCAGGCTTGCAGAGGCATCTGCCATTTTGTCACAGAATCCAATGTCTCTTCAGCTAAGGTTTTTGCAGACCCTTACTGAGGTGGCATCTGAGAGAAACTCAACGATAGTTTTTCCAATTCCCCTAGACCTTCTTAGACCTTTTTTTGAAAAAGGTTCAAAGTGATTCGGTAATGTTAAGGGTATACGGTATCTGGGCTTTAATTCTGTTTTTTGCCATTTTCTTGTCTGTTATTATCTCCTGTGGTGGGTCAAATGAGAGCGAAGGTGTTTCTAACGAGGAGACTTATTTGGATGGTGTCAATCTGGAGCCGGTTGAAGGAGACTGGCTTATATATAATTTAGGAGCAGAACCCGGTACACTAAATCCGATTACCGCAACCGATGCCTACGAGTCTATAGTAAACAGTGGGAAGATATACGAAACCCTTGTAAAAAGAGATAACAAAACCCTTGAGATCATCCCTCTTCTTGCGGAGTCATGGGAGGTGTCTGAAGATAAACTTACCTTTACTTTTCATCTAAGGAGAGGGGTTAAATGGCATGATGGATACCCTTTTACAGCTCACGATGTTGTCTTCTCTTATGAGAAGATAATGGATCCAGAGGTTGATGCTCCCCACCTCAGGGCATATTACAAAGACATTAAAAGCATAGAGGCTATAGATGATTATACCGTTAGGTGCTCTTATTCCAAGCCTTATTTTCTGGCTCTTGAGTTTTGTGGAGGAATCCCTATAGTACCAAAACACGTGTTTGAGAAAGGTGATTTTAATACCAATCCCGCCGGAAGAGCCCCTGTTGGAACTGGCCCCTACAGGTTTGTTAAATGGAACACCGGGGAGGAGATAATTCTTGATAGAAACGAAGATTATTGGGGTAAAAAGCCTTACATAAAAAGGATAGTGTTTAAGATCATAAGTGATCCTACTGTGGCTCTTCAGGTGCTTAAACGGGAGGAAATAGACCTTACAGGCCTTACCCCTATACAGTGGGCAAGGCAGACCTCTTCACAACGCTTTAAGAAGAACTTTAGGAAGTTAAGCTACTTTACCCCAAACTACAGCTATATAGGCTGGAATACAAGAAGGCCTTTTTTCTCGGATAAAAGGGTAAGGAGAGCAATGACACATCTTGTAAATAGAGAACTGATACTGGAGAAGATCCTCTATAACTTGGGGGAAATAGTTACCAATCCTTTTTACATATACAGTCCTGAGTATGACCACTCAATAAAGCCGTATCCCTATGATCCCGTGGAGGCAAAAAAACTTCTTGATGAGGCGGGCTGGGTTGATCATGATGGTGATGGAATCAGGGATAAGGATGGGGTAAAATTCGAATTTGAATTTTTGATACCAAGTGGTTCCATAACTGCCGAGCAGATAGCCACTATATTGGAGGAAGAACTTAAGAGGGTTGGGATAAGAATGAGGATAAGAAGGCTTGAATGGGCAGTTTTTGTTAAGCATCTTGAGGAAAGAAGATTCGATGCTGTAACGCTTGCTTGGTCCATGGGGGTTGAGTCTGATCCCTATCAGGTGTGGCATTCTTCTCAGGCTGAGAGGGGATCGAACTTTGTTGGGTTTAAAAACGACGAGGCTGACAGAATAATGGAACAGGCACGAAAAGAGTTTGATAAAGCAAAGAGGGTTAGATTATTTAGAAAACTTGCAAAGATAATCCATGAGGAACAACCATATACATTTCTTTTCTGTCGTAAATCAACTGTTGCTCTTCATAAGCGGTTTAGAGGGGTAAAGGTTTATCCCCTGGGTATTGATCCACTTGAGTGGTATGTTCCGTTACCTTTTCAAAAGTATGGAGAGAAGTTAGCTCTAATCTATTGAATAAACTCCAATCTCTGTTTGAGTGGTAAATATGAGAAACTACATACTTAAACGGTTGATTTTGCTTATACCTACGCTTCTTGGAATTACCCTTATCACGTTTTTCGTAATTCAACTTGCTCCTGGTAATCCGATCTCTAGAAAGGTTCAATTCGGTGAGGGGATAAAGGCAGAGGCTATTACCCAGGAGATTATTGAGCAAACCAAGAAACTATACGGATTGGACAAACCCATATATGTGCGTTACTGGATATGGTTAAAACGTGTTTTTACCCTTGATTTCGGTCGTTCCTATAAGGATCATCGTCCGGTTATAGAAAAGATAGCAGAAAGACTGCCTGTAACTTTATCTCTTAACCTAATTTCTATATTTCTCGTATACCTGATATCGATTCCTTTAGGGGTATACTCTGCTGTAAGACACGGAAGTCTAGTCGAAAGAGCAATCACCTTTGTTCTTTTCGCTCTCTACTCTATTCCAAGTTTCTGGCTTGCTGTTGTACTTATATATTTCTTGGGAGGAGGAGATTTTTGGGATGTCTTCCCCATATACGGGATTTTATCCCCGGGTGCTGAGGGCTTTCCTTTCCTTAAAAAGGTGGTTGACTTCTTATGGCACATTACTCTTCCTGTAATTTGCTTAACCTATGGAGATTTAGCCTATCTTTCTCGCTATCAGAAAGGAAGCTTACTTGAGGTACTGAGAGAAGATTTTATACGAACAGCTAGGGCAAAGGGACTTCCTGAATCTAAGGTTATATTTAAACATGCACTAAGGAATTCCCTTATCCCTATAATTACACTTGTTGCCTCTGTTCTTCCTGCTATGATAGGCGGTAGCGTTATAATAGAAAACATATTCTCGATACCAGGAATAGGGCAACTCGGTTTTGAAGCGGTGCTCTCTAGAGACTATCCTGTTATAATGGCAATTGCTACAATATCTGCTTTTCTTACATTAGTGGGGATTCTGCTTTCTGATCTTGCTTACGTCTTGGTTGACCCAAGGATCACGTTTGAGGAGAGAAAGGGATAAATGTCCTTAAGAGCTTATAAAAGTGACCACCATAGTTATTGGTCTTTAGTATGGAGGGAGTTTAAAAAGGATAGGTTGGCTGTAGCAGCGCTTTGCTTTATCCTTGTGCTCGTTGGAGTGGCTATATTTGATGACCTTCTTGCTGGCAGCAAACCTATTGTGCTTAGATGGAATGGCAAGATTTACTTTCCTGCTATCTTTGAATACAGGGAGTTTTATGCCGTTGACTTTAAGGAATTGGCAGAGAACCTTAAAGAGGGAGATTTTGCCGTGTTCCCTCCCATAAGATACAGTCCTACCGAGTATGACCTTCTTTCAGTTCTTTCTCCACCTTCCAAGGAACATCTCTTTGGAACAGATGATAGGGGAAGAGATGTATTAAGTCGCATGATACATGGAACAAAGGTCTCTCTCTCTATAGGTTTTGTCTCTGTTGGTATAGCGTTGCTTATAGGAATCTTTATGGGGGGGATAGCAGGTTATTATGGCGGGATCGTTGACTTTATCGTTTCAAGGATTTTTGAGGTAATGATTACCTTTCCTGTTTTCTTTCTGATCCTTACAATCCTGGCCTTTAGAGATCCAAGTATATACAACATAATGATTGTTATCGGAGCAACCGGTTGGACTGGAATTGCAAGGTTGGTAAGGGGTGAGTTTTTAAAGCTAAGAGAGTACAGTTTTGTTGAAGCTGCTATTGCACTTGGTGGAGGTGATCTAAGGGTTATGATAAAACACATACTGCCAAATGCTCTTGCTCCTGTACTCGTTGCTGCAACTTTTGGTGTTGCAGGTGCTATTCTTGTGGAATCTGCCTTGAGCTTCCTTGGATTTGGAGTCCCCCCACCCAATCCTAGCTGGGGTGAGTTGTTATCCCAATCTCAAAGATATGTGGATTTTGCCTGGTGGCTTGTTCTGTTTCCGGGTATGGCGATTTTTATGACCGTAACTGCTTTTAACCTTGTTGGTGAAGGCTTTAGGAATGCTATGGATCCAAAGTTAAAATCAAGGTAAACCTAGGTAGGTGTGCTTTAACATGAGAAATATTCTTGAGATAAAGGACCTTAGGGTTTCTTTCTTTAGCAACCAAGGGTGGGTTGAGGTTGTAAGTGGTGTTTCAATATCTGTGCCTGAAAGATCAACTGTGGGTATAGTGGGTGAAAGTGGTTGTGGAAAAACCGTAACTGCACTTTCTGTAATGAGGCTTATTCCTGAACCCCCTGGAAAGATAGAAGGGGGAGAGATACTCTTTAACGGTATAGATTTACTTAAGCTATCGGACAGACAGATGAGAGCGATTCGTGGAAACAGAATATCCATGATCTTTCAGGAACCTATAAGTTCCCTTAATCCCGTTTTTACAGTGGGTGAGCAAATTGGAGAGGCTATTAGAGCCCATAACAGGGTTTCCAGAAAGGAGGAGAGGGAACGGGTTATAGAGCTTCTAAAGCTTGTAAAGATCCCAGAGCCAGAAAAAAGGTTAAACAGCTATCCTCATGAGTTAAGTGGGGGAATGTGCCAGAGGGTTATGATTGCAATGGCTCTCTCTTGTAATCCGGAGCTTCTCATTGCGGATGAACCCACAACAGCACTGGATGTAACCATACAGGCAGGTATATTGGAACTGCTTAACGAACTTAAGGAGAAGATGGGTATGTCAATTCTTCTGATAACCCATGATCTCGGTATCGTAGCTGAGATTGCGGATGAGGTTTATGTTATGTATGCTGGAAAGATAGTGGAACACGCTTTAACGGTTGAGCTTTTTAACAACCCACGTCACCCTTATACTGTTGGGCTTATGGAATCCATACCCGGTTTGCATGATACAAGAAAAAAGTTAAGGGCTATACCAGGGATAGTTCCGAGTCCTTTAGATTTTCCAAAAGGCTGTAGGTTTCAGGATAGGTGTTCTATGGTTATAGACAAGTGTAGGGTTTTAGAACCCCCAGTTGTCGAGTTTGATAACAGGCACTTTTCTCTGTGTTTTAGAGCGGAGGAGGTGGGACAGGGAAATTGATGAGTCAGGTGGAGCTTGTTAGAGTAACCAATTTAAAGAAATACTTTCCCGTAAGAACTGGTTTTTTTGCAAGGGTTACAAACTTTGTAAAGGCTATAGATGGGGTTAGCCTTAATATACTTAAGGGAGAAACCCTTGGTTTGGTTGGAGAAAGTGGATGCGGAAAAACAACGCTTGGAAAGACCATAATAAGGCTTATAAAGCCTACAGGTGGGGAGATAGTTTTTGATGGACACAACATTACCAATCTAAGCTCTGGAGAGATGAGGCGTCTTCGTAGGGAGATGCAGATTATCTTTCAGGATCCTTACAGTTCTCTTAATCCACGGATGAGAGTTGAGGATATAGTGGGAGAGGGATTGGCAATACATGGAATCGTTTCCAAAAAGGATATAAGGGAGGAGGTCAAGAGACTTCTTGGCACCGTGGGCATCAGAGAGGATGCTCTTTTCCGCTATCCTCACGAGTTCAGCGGAGGTCAGCGTCAGAGGATTGCAATAGCACGTGCTCTTGCAGTAAGGCCCAGGTTTGTAGTTTGTGATGAGCCTGTATCTGCTCTTGATGTTTCTGTTCAGGCTCAAATAATAAACCTTTTACTTGCCCTTCAGGAGGAATTTGATCTTACCTATCTTTTTATATCGCACGATTTAAGAGTTGTAAAGCACATTAGCAATAGGGTCGCAGTGATGTACCTTGGTAAGATAGTTGAGCTTGCAGAGGTTGAAGAGCTTTTTAAAAATCCTCTTCATCCGTATACAAAGGCACTTCTTTCCTCCGTTCCAGTTCCAGATCCCTCGGTAAGAAAAAAAAGAATAGTTCTTCCAGGTGATATCCCAAGCCCTGTTAGTCCTCCTTCGGGATGTAGATTCCACACACGGTGTCCGATAGCTGTTGAGAGGTGCAGGAGAGAAGAACCTGCTTTAAGGTATGTTAGTTCACATCATGCGGTTTCCTGTCACCTTGTGTGAGGTTGTAAAGAACTTGCAAAAGAGAAATGTTATATTATTATTTAATGCCATAATTTTGGGTTAATGGGGTGGTAAAGATATGAAGATAAGATGCTCTGATATAGGAAAAGAGGGGTTACACATAGTTACTTATAGAAAACCCGAGTGGTTAACCAATATACCTGAGATTGTATCAGAGGGTGAGGAAACCCATATTTCTTCAAACATAGATTTTGACCTGAGGGTAACCCGGGTTTTAAAAGAGATTACCGTTATGGGAAATCTCAGGTTCTCCATAACCTCTCCGTGTGCAAGGTGTTTAACACCGGTAGATTTAACACTTAGTCCGGAGGTTAAACTGGTCCTTTCTCCCGCTCCGGTTTTGAAGGAGGAGGATGAAGAGGACGATACGGATTACGAAACCTATAGTGGTGAAGAAGTGGATATAGGGGATTATCTAAGAGAAGTTGTAGCAATGGCATTACCTATAAAGATACTCTGTCGAGAGGATTGTCTTGGGTTGTGTCCTTACTGTGGAGCAAACCTTAATGTAGAGAGGTGCTCTTGTAAGGAAGAGTGGGTTGATCCAAGGTTTGCAGTTCTAAGGAATATAAAAATCTAATACGGGAGAGAAGATATGGCACTTCCAAAACGAAGGACTTCAAGATCAAAATCAAGAAAGAGAAGAACGCACTACAGGCTCTCTCGTCCTGCTCTTTCTATGTGCCCAAACTGTAACGAGCTTAAACCTCCACACAGGGTATGTCCAAGCTGTGGATACTATAAGGGTAGAACCCTTAAAAAAGAGAGTGAAACTCAGGAGTAAAGAGGCTGTATTCCATGATAGCGTTTGTGTTTCCAGGACAGGGTTCTCAGTATGTTGGAATGGGGCAGGAGTTATATAGAGAGTTTAAAACTGCCCGTCAGGTGTTCGAAGAGGCTAGTGATACGGTGGGTTGTGACCTTGCAAAGCTGTGTTTTGAGGATAATGCAGGTCAACTTGATTTAACGGTTAATGCACAACCTGCTATTCTTACGGTAAGCGTGGCTGCGCTAAAAGTGTTGCAAGAGGAAACTGGAATCCAACCCGATTTTGTTGCAGGTCATAGCCTTGGGGAATACACAGCACTTGTGGCAAATGGGGCTTTGGAGTTTAAAGATGCTGTATGGGTTGTAAGGAAGCGCGGGCAGTTTACACAAGAGGCCGTTCCTTTTGGTGTTGGGGCAATGGCTGCTGTACTTGGGCTCCAGGAAGCAGAAGTTGAAGAGATATGTAAATATGTCTCAAATGAAAAGCTCATTGTAAGTCCAGCTAACTTTAATGCTCCAGGTCAAACAGTAATTGCAGGGCACAGGGAAGCTGTTGAGAGGGCAGCGGATATAGCAAAGGAAAGGGGGGCAAGGAGGGTTGTAATTCTTGATGTAAGTGCTCCTTTTCATTGTAAACTCATGGCTCCTGCCGCTAAGAGGTTGTCCGAGGTGTTAGATGAGGTGACTTTTCATGATTTTAGAGTACCCATTGTGACAAATTTTGATGCGCAGATTAACTTTAACGTTTCTAATTTAAAGCATCTTCTTGTGAATCAAGTTATGAATCCTGTTAGGTGGTGTGAGTCCGTTAGGGTATTATATGAGAGAGGGGTTAGAAGCTTTTTTGAGATAGGTCCTAAAAATGTGCTTTCTGGGCTTATAAAAAGGATAGTTTCGGATGTTGAGGTTTATAATTTTGAGAAACCAAACCAGCTTGATTTATTAAGAGGATTATCGTATGATGGAGTTTAAAAACAGGGTTGCGCTTGTAACAGGGGCTTCAAGAGGAATTGGAAGGGCTGTTGCAATTGAGCTTGCAAGGCGAGGGGCTTTTGTGGTTGTTAACTATGCACAGAATCAGAGTGCAGCAGAGAAGGTTTTAGAAGAGATAAGGGCTCTCGGTGGGAGGGCTTATCTCTGTCAGTTTGATGTGTCCGATTTTTCTCTTGTTCAGGATATAATTGCCAGGGTGGAACAGGATTTTGGAGGTTTGCACATACTTGTAAACAATGCAGGAATTACAAGAGACGGTTTGGTTATGCGTATGAAAGAGGAAGACTGGGATGAGGTTATTAGGATTGATTTAAAGGGTGTCTTTAACTGTACCAGGGCTGCTTTAAAATCAATGATTAAGCAGAGATATGGAAGGATTGTGAATGTTACATCGGTTGTGGGTGAGATGGGTAACTCTGGACAGGCCAATTACTCGGCTGCTAAAGCTGGTATTATAGGTTTTACGAAGGCGGTTGCAAAGGAAGTAGGCTCTCGGGGTATAACTGTTAATGCGGTAAGTCCGGGTTTTATAGAAACCGATATGACCTATAATCTTCCCAAGGATTTAAAAGATAGGTACATTGAGGAGATTCCTCTTGGCAGGTTTGGAACCCCTGAGGATGTTGCCAAGGTTGTTGCTTTTCTCGTTTCTGATGACGCTTCCTACATAACAGGGGAAGTTATAAGGGTTAATGGGGGACTCTATACTTAAAACTTGAAAAAAATAGGAGGAATAATATGGCTACTCAAATTGAACAGGAAATAGTTGGGAAGGTAAAAAAGATGATAGCAAATCAGCTTGGTAAATCAGAAGAAGAAATCACACCTGAAGCCTCATTTATAGAGGATCTGGGTGCTGATTCTCTTGACCTTGTAGAGCTTATAATGTCGATGGAGGATGAGTTTGGTCTTGAGATCTCCGATGAGGATGCGGAGAGAATAGTAACCGTACAGGATGCAATAAACTACATATTGGAGCGTAAGAAGTAATGAGAAGAAGAGTTGTAGTTACAGGAGTAGGACTTATAACACCTCTTGGAACGGGGAATAAACCAACTTGGGAAGGAATCTGTGAAGGACGTTCTGGTATAAGGCGTATTCAGAAGTTTGACCCATCTCAGCTAAAAACTCAGATAGCTGGAGAAGTTCTTGATTTTGATCCATCTGCTTTTATGGACTTAAAGGAGATAAAAAGAAGTGATCTATTTATACAGTATGCGGTTGCAGCTACCAGGATTGCTTTAGAGGATGCAGGGCTTGAAATTACAGAAGATATTTCACCCTCTGTTGGTACTATTATCGGGTCTGGAATAGGTGGTATGGATACATATTATAAGACAGTTCTGGTAATGGAGGGAAGAGGACCAGGTCGTGTTTCCCCGTTTTTTATCCCTAACATAATTGCCAATATGGCTGCAGGATATGTTTCTATATACTTTAATGCAAAGGGGCCTAACAGTTGTACAACAACGGCGTGTGCAGCAAGTGCGCATGCAATTGGTTATGCTGCTATGGCAATTGAAAGAGGGGATGCTGATGTAATGATTGCTGGGGGAACAGAGGCACCCATTATTCCGGTAACCATTGCTGGTTTTAATTCCATGAAGGCTATTTCAACCAGGAATGACGAGCCCCATCGTGCTTCACGTCCTTTCGATAGGGATAGAGATGGGTTTGTCATAGGAGAAGGGGCTGGGATTTTGATCCTTGAAGAGCTGGAGTTTGCAAAAAAACGTGGAGCAAGGATCTATGCTGAGATTGTGGGATGTGGTATGAGTGGAGATGCTTATCACATAACTGCTCCCTCTCTTGATGGACCTGTAAGGTGCATGAGAAGTGCCTTAAGAAACGGTAATCTTAATCCAGAGGATGTTGATTATATAAATGCTCATGGAACCTCAACCCCGCAAAACGATATAAATGAAACCCGGGCTATAAAAGAGGTTTTTGGAGAACATGCTTATAGGCTTGCTGTGAGTTCAACTAAGTCTATGACGGGACATCTTTTGGGAGCAGCAGGTGGTATAGAGGCTGCTTTTACCGCTCTTGCCCTGTATCATGGTATTATTCCTCCCACCATAAACCTTGAGAATCCTGAACCTGAGTGTGATCTGGATTATGTTCCAAACCAGGCAAGGGAGGCTCCAATTAAGGTCGCCCTTAGCAATTCCTTTGGTTTTGGTGGGACTAATGTTACCTTAGCTTTTAAGAGATTTGATGGTTAGAAAGAAGTTGGCTTTAGCTTCAGATCACGCAGGGGTTGAGCTAAAGGAGGAAATAAAAAAGTTCCTTTTAGAGCTTGGTTATCTTTTTGACGATTTCGGGGTTGAAGGCTCAACCTCAGTAGATTATCCAGATTATGCTAGTATTGTTGCCGAGAAAGTGTCCAGTGGTGAATATGAAGGAGGAATTCTTTTCTGCGGATCAGGGGTTGGAATGGCAATTGTAGCCAATAAGTTTCCAGGGGTCAGGGCAGTTCAGGTAAACGATGTGTATACTGCTATAATGAGCAGAAAACATAATGATACAAATGTACTTGCTTTAGCTGGTAGAACCACAGCAAAAGAGCTGGCAAAAGAGATAGTTAGAGTGTGGCTTGAAACGCCCTTTGAGGGGGGAAGACATACAAGGAGATTAAAGAAGATAGAAGAGATAGAGAAGAGAATATACAATAGCAAAAGGAATCTCTAAAGCAGCCTTTTTTATAAGACTTTTTTCTTCAGATTCATAGTATATAATAATTAAGTTAACCTTAAGAAAATAAACCTAATGGAGAGGAGCTATGGTCAATAACAACCCTTTTGGTGCACTCTTATCTGTTAAAACCAGTCATGGGGTATATGATCTGTATTCCCTTGAACGTCTTGAAAAAGCTATTGGGGGTAATATTTCTAGACTTCCTTTTTCAATAAAAATCCTTCTTGAGAACATATTGAGAAACTTTGATGGAAAGCTTGTAACTGAAGAATATGTTTACTCACTTGCAAAGTGGGAGCCTAAGAGAACCGAACCAAAAGAGATTCCCTATATGCCTGCCAGGGTTATACTCCAAGATTTTACCGGTGTACCTTGTGTTGCGGATCTAGCCGCAATGCGTTCTGTGGTTCATAGAATGGGAAAGGACCCAAAACGTATAAATCCGGTTGTACCTGTGGATTTGGTAATAGATCATTCAGTTCAGGTTGATTTCTTTAGATCCCCTGAAGCTCTAAAGAAAAATGTAGAGCTCGAATTTGAGCGCAACTACGAAAGATACGCTTTTCTTAGGTGGGCACAGAAGTCTTTTAATAACTTTCGTGTGGTCCCCCCTGGAACCGGTATAGTTCATCAAGTAAATCTAGAGTACCTTGCAAGTGTTGTAAGATCCAAGGAAGTTGACGGAAAGGTCGTGGCATTTCCTGACACTTTGGTGGGAACCGATTCTCATACCACTATGATAAATGGTTTAAGCGTGCTTGGTTGGGGAGTAGGTGGGATAGAAGCTGAAGCATGTATGCTTGGACAACCACTTTATATGCTGATACCAGAAGTTATCGGGTTCAAGCTCTATGGTGAATTAAGGGAGGGTGCAACGGCTACTGATCTCGTTCTTACAGTGACGGAGATGCTTAGACAAAAAGGGGTTGTGGGTAAGTTTGTAGAGTTCTTTGGTCCTGGACTCAGTCGCTTAAGTCTTGCAGATAGGGCAACTGTGGCTAATATGGCACCGGAATACGGAGCAACTGTTGGTTTCTTCCCTGTTGATAGGGAAACACTGAATTACCTTCTTGGAACTGGGCGTGATAGAAAGCTGGTTGAGTTGGTAGAGGCTTACACAAAGGCCCAAGGGCTTTTTAGAACCGACGATACCGAGGATCCCGTGTATAGTGATGTGTTGGAGTTAGATTTAACCACAGTTGAACCATCACTTGCAGGTCCTACGCGTCCACAGGATCGGGTGCCTCTAAAGGATATGAAGAAAGCCTATCAGTCGTTTTTATCTAAAAAGGGAATAAGTGAGGAGAAGAGGGTAGAGGTTCTAATTGATGGACATAGAACAAGCTTGGCAAATGGTTCTGTGGTGATTTCTGCTATAACCAGTTGCACAAATACCTCAAATCCATCTGTAATGATAGGAGCAGGATTGCTTGCAAAAAAGGCTGTTGAGCATGGTCTGGAGGTAAATCCTGCTGTTAAAACGAGTTTGGCCCCCGGTTCGCGTGTTGTTATGGATTACCTGGAGGGTTCTGGTCTTATGCCTTACCTTGAAAAACTAGGCTTTTACCTGGTTGGATTTGGTTGCACCACATGTATAGGAAACAGTGGTCCTCTTCCTGAGCCTGTATCTGAAGCCATAACAAAAAATGACCTCTACGTTGCAGCGGTGCTTAGCGGTAACAGGAATTTTGAGGGACGCATTCATCCTCTTGTTAAGCTTGCATACCTTGCTTCCCCCCCGCTTGTTGTTGCTTATGCGCTTGCGGGAACGGTAAATATAGACATGTTAAATGAGCCACTTGGAATAGGGGTAGATGGTAAACCTGTATACCTAAGAGATATATGGCCTTCTCAGGAGGAGATTAGAAAGACCGTTGAGAAGGCACTGAATCCAGAGTTATTTAAGGCAAGATATGCTCATGTTTTTGAGGGGGATGAAAGATGGAAGTCTCTACAGGTTCCAGAAGGAGACCTCTATAACTGGGATCCCAAATCAACCTACATTCAGGAACCCCCTTTCTTTGAGAATTTCTCGTTGGATCTTCCTCCATTAGAGGATATAAAGAGAGCACGGGTTCTTGTTCTTCTGGGAGATTCTGTAACGACAGACCATATATCACCCGCCGGAAGTATTCCCAAAGATAGTCCTGCTGGTAGGTATCTAATTGAAAGGGGCGTTGAACCTAAGGATTTTAACAGTTACGGTTCGCGTCGTGGGAACCACGAGGTTATGATCAGAGGCACTTTTGCAAACATAAGGCTTAGAAATCTTCTGGTTCCTGGTACGGAAGGTGGATGGACAATATATATCCCTACTGGGGAAAAGATGAGCGTATATGAGGCTGCAATGAGGTATAAAAAGGAAGGAACCCCTCTTATTGTAATTGCTGGAAAAGAGTACGGAAGTGGTAGTTCAAGAGACTGGGCTGCAAAGGGAACTATGCTTCTTGGGGTTAAAGCGGTTATTGCTGAGAGCTTTGAAAGAATCCACAGAAGTAATCTGGTTGGTATGGGTGTTCTTCCTCTTCAGTTTAAGCCTGGTGAAAACTGGAAAACACATGGACTTACCGGATTTGAGGAGTATGATATCTCAGGAATCGCTGAGGGGATTTATCCTGCTAAGGAGATTCCCGTTAGGGTTAGAAGAAGCGATGGAAGTGAGTATGAGTTTAGCGTTATATGTCGTCTAGACAGCCCAATAGAGGTTGAGTACTATAAAAACGGAGGAATACTGCAAACTGTGCTTAGACAGATGATCAGGGATAGTTAGGGGCTGTATATTTTTTGTTGCAAATCTTATGGTTTTTTATTATTTTATTTTATTAAAATTCATAAAAGGGGAGATTGTGTCATGTCGTCATTCGTATCAATTAATGAGGGACAAAAGATTAGGATAAACAGAGAAGAAGGGAGAATAGAGGTTCCCGACAACCCTATAATTCCGTTTATAGAGGGCGATGGAACAGGTCCGGATATTTGGCGTGCTTCTCAACGTGTTTTTGATGCAGCAGTGCAGAAAGCGTATGATGGAAAAAGAAAGATTGTTTGGCTTGAAGTTCTTGCTGGAGAAAAGGCCTACAATAAAGTTGGAAGCTGGCTTCCTGAGGAAACCATTGAGACCATAAAGGAGCATGTCATTGCCATAAAGGGCCCCCTTACAACTCCTGTAGGAGGTGGTATAAGGAGCTTAAACGTTGCACTAAGGCAACTACTTGACCTTTATGCCTGTGTTCGTCCGGTAAGGTATATTCCCGGAACACCCTCTCCTGTTAAAAAACCCGAGCTTTTGGATGTTGTAATTTTCAGGGAGAATACAGAGGATCTCTATGCCGGGATTGAATGGCAAAGTGGTTCTCCTGAGGCAAAGAAATTGATAAATTACCTAAAGCGTAATTTTAAGGTAAACGTAAGAGAGGATTCCGGAATAGGGGTTAAACCAATAAGTGAGTTCGGTACTAAAAGGCTTGTAAGAAAGGCGATAAAATACGCTTTGGATAACGGGAGGAAGAGCATTACCTTGGTTCATAAGGGTAACATTATGAAGTTTACAGAGGGGGCTTTTAGGGAGTGGGGATACGAGGTTGCCAAAGAAGAGTTTAGAGATACGGTTATAACCGAGGATGAACTCTGGAGCAAATACAATGGAACGATACCCGAGGGAAAGATAGTTATAAAAGACCGCATAGCTGATAATATGTTTCAACAGATCCTTACAAGACCTGACGAATACGACGTAATTGCAACCCCCAATGTAAATGGAGACTATCTTTCGGATGCTTGTGCTGCACAGGTTGGAGGCCTGGGAATGGCTCCTGGTGCAAATATAGGTGACTTCTATGCGGTGTTTGAGGCAACTCATGGAACAGCCCCCAAATATGCGGGTCAGGATAAGGTAAATCCTAGCTCTGTTATACTTTCCGGTGTTATGATGTTTGAGTACATGGGCTGGAAGGAAGCAGCTAACTTAATAGTAAAAGCGATGGAAAAGACAATTTCCGCTAAAAAGGTCACATATGACCTTCATCGTCAGCTTGAAGGTGCAACCCTACTTAAGTGCTCTGAATTTGGAGAGGCTATAGTGTCCAACATGGATGCTGTGCTGAGTGAGCTGAATTATTAAACCATAATCAAACAACAAGGAGAGCAATAATGAGCAGGCCAAAAATTTCCATAATTGGAGCAGGGAATGTGGGTGCTTCTGTAGCTTTTAAGTTAGCAGAACTGGAGTTGGGGGATATTGTTCTTGTTGATATCATAGAGGGGATGCCCCAGGGAAAGGCTCTTGATCTGTTGGAGATGGGGCCTATATCTGGTTATGATCTTAAAATAGTGGGAACAAATAGCTACGATGAAACAGAGGGTTCGGATATAGTTGTTATAACCTCTGGCATTCCTAGAAAACCAGGTATGAGTAGGGATGATCTCCTCTCAACGAATGCAAAGATCGTTAAAGAGGTTACAGAGAGAGTGGTAGCTAAGTCTCCAGATTCAATACTTATACTTGTTACGAATCCGCTGGATGCTATGGTTTATGTAGCCTATAAGGTAAGTGGTTTTCCAAAAGAGAGGGTTATGGGAATGGCGGGGGTTTTGGATTCTGCTAGGTTTAGAACCTTTATAGCAATGGAGCTTGGGGTTTCTGTGGAAAATATACATGCTTTTGTTTTGGGCGGTCACGGTGATGATATGGTTCCTCTTGCTAGGTATACAACCGTTGCGGGGGTACCAATTACTGAGCTATTGCCCAAGGAAAGAATAGATGCGCTTATACAGAGAACCAGAGATGGGGGAGCAGAGATAGTTAAGCTTCTAAAAACGGGAAGTGCATTTTACGCTCCTGCTGCTTCGACTGTAGAGATGGTTGAATCCATACTTAAGGACAAAAAGAAGATTCTTCCGTGTTGTGTACTTGCTAATGGCGAGTTTGGGATCAAGGACACTTTTGTTGGGCTTCCTGTTAAGCTGGGTAGAAAGGGAGTTGAGGGTATATTTGAGATAAAACTTACCCCTGAGGAGCTTGATGCACTGCATTCATCTGCCAATCATGTAAGAGAGTTGTGTAAGAGGGTTCATGAGCTTGGGGTTCTCTAATCTTTTTGCTGTAGATACTTGACTATATTAGGTATTGGTATAATATTTAACTCCTAAACTTGTCTGTTTTTAGCTGAAAATGTACTCCCAATTTTCTACCTGTGGAGGAATTGTGATATGGCAAATACAACCACAGAAGGCCCTCTAACGCTTAGGCGGGATGCCTGGTGGGTGGCTCCGCTTTTAACCGTTATAGTTCTTACCGCATTCGGTATATACGCTACCTGGCGTGCACTCGAGGGAAGGTACTATGAGGTTGGTCCCTATCTATCCCCTTTCTATTCTCCTCTTATTCTTGTTGACTGGTGGAAGTTTTCACCTGCCATACTTATACTCTGGGCTCCTCTTGGTTTCAGGGTTACCTGTTATTACTATAGAAAGGCCTATTACCGCTCCTTTTTCTGGTCTCCTCCTGCTTGTGCTGTAAGGGGATTAAAGTCAAGGCAGGGAAAATACACAGGGGAAACAAGGTTCCCTTATATCCTTCAGAATGTACACCGTTACTTCTTTTATGCAGCAACTGTGGTGCTGGCTTTTCTGTGGTATGATGCATTTAAGGCCTTCTTCTTTGAAGATGGGTTTGGTGTAGGTGTTGGTTCTATTGTTCTTTTGGTTAACGCGGCTTTGCTTACCATGTATTCTGTATCCTGCCATTCCTGTCGTCATCTGGTTGGTGGTAAACTTGATATTTTTTCAAGCTGTCCTACAAGATATAGATTGTGGAGGTGGGTAAGTGCCTTAAATGAGCATCACATGTTTTGGGCATGGATAAGCCTTTTTGGGGTTGCTCTTGCCGATCTCTATGTTCGGCTTGTAGCAACTGGGACTATTATTGATGTGAGGTTGATTTAAGATGGAGAAATACGAAACACATGTACACGATGTTTTAGTTATTGGGGCTGGAGGGGCAGGGCTTCGAGCTGCTATCGAAGCTTCTGCAAGAGGTGCATCGGTTGGTCTTGTTTGCAAATCCCTTTTGGGTAAAGCCCATACTGTTATGGCTGAGGGGGGCATCGCTGCTGCTCTTGCAAATGTTGATCCGCAGGATAACTGGAAAACACACTTTAGGGATACGATGCTTGGGGGGAAGATGCTAAATAATTGGCGAATGGCACTTATTCATGCTCAGGAGGCTCCAGACAGGGTAAAGGAGTTGGAAGAGTGGGGAGCATTGTTTGACCGTACAAAGGATGGGAAGATCCTACAGCGTGCTTTTGGTGGTCACTCTTGGAGGAGGCTCTGTCATGTAGGAGATCGTACTGGACTTGAGATGATTAGAACCCTTCAAGAAAAGGGAATCCACTCCGGTATAGATGTGTATATGGAGTGTACGATAACAAAGCTGTTTAAGGATGGCGAGCGAATTTCTGGGGCTTTTGGTTACTGGAGAGAGAGTGGTAGGTTTGTTGTCTTTAAGGCAAAGGCTATAGTTCTTGCTACAGGTGGCATTGGAAAGGTGTATAAGATTACCTCTAACTCGTGGGAATACACAGGCGATGGCCATGCTCTTGCTTATGAGGCTGGAGCGGAGCTTATCGATATGGAATTTGTTCAGTTCCATCCTACCGGAATGGTTTGGCCTCCAGGCGTTAGAGGTATACTTGTAACGGAGGCTGTACGTGGGGAAGGGGGAATACTGCGAAATGCCAAAGGTGAGCGCTTTATGGAAAGGTACGATCCCAAGAGAATGGAGCTTTCAACTCGTGATGTTGTGGCAAGGGCTATCTATACTGAGGTCAAAGAAGGTAGAGGCTCTCCTCATGGAGGTGCTTTTCTTGATATATCTCATAAAGGTGCAGATTTTATAAAAAAGAAGCTTCCAAGCATGTACCATCAGTTTCTTGAGCTTGCAGATGTTGATATAACAAAGATGCCTATGGAGGTTGGACCAACTACCCACTATATAATGGGAGGGGTAAGGGTTGACCCGGAAAATGGTGCAAGCACGGTTCCCGGGTTGTTTGCTGCGGGAGAGGTGGCTGGTGGTATGCATGGAGCAAATCGTCTTGGTGGTAACTCTCTTTCTGATCTTCTTGTGTTTGGAAGAAGGGCTGGATGGGGAGCGGCTGAATACGCTAAGGAGATTGGCGATAACACGCTTAAGATAAACGAAGAGGATATAGAAAAGGCCGCAAGGGAGTTGCTTCAACCTTTTGAGAACGCAGATGGAGCAAATCCCTATATAGTTCATCAAACCCTGCAGGAAACCATGCAGGACTACTTTGGTGTTTTTCGTGTTGAGGATGGTTTGAAGAAGGGGCTTGAGGAACTTGAGAAGATAAAGAGAACCGCATCTAGGCTAAAGATAGAAGGTTCTAGGTTGTTTAACCCTGGGTGGCACCTTTGTGCTGATCTCAAATCCATGTTAATTGTCTCGGAGGCAATAGCAAAGAGTGCATTATTTAGAAAGGAAAGTAGGGGAGCACACAGTCGGGTTGACTATCCCGAATCCGATCCCGAGTGGGGAAAGTATAACACAGTAATCTGGCGAGAGGGGGAAGAGATGAAGGTTGGCAGGAGGCCGGTGCCAGAAATGCCGGATGAGCTAAAACAGCTTTTTACGGAGGTTAAGTGATGTCTGAGGTGGTCTTGCAGGTGTTTCGAGGTACAACACGTGAACAGGGAGAGCTAAAAGAGTACAGGGTTCCTTATGTGGAAGGGATGGTTGTTTTGGATGCTCTGCACTATATACAGGCTAACTACGATGGGGATCTGGCTGTACGTTGGAACTGTAAGGCTGCAAAGTGTGGTTCATGCAGTGCAGAGGTTAACGGTAAGCCACGTTTGACCTGTAAGACGCGTATAGACAGTTTGCCAAAGGATGAACCGATAAGAGTCTACCCTATGAGAGCTTTCCCTCTGATTAAGGATCTGGTCACCGATGTTTCGTGGAACTATGAGGCTAAAAAGAGGATCCCTCCCTTTACCCCTGATAAAAATACCGATTGGATAATGTTTCAAGAGGATATAGACAGATTACAGGAGTTTAGAAAGTGTATTGAGTGTTTTCTTTGCCAGAATGTGTGTCATATACTGAGGGATCACGGTAGGAAAGACGCTTTCTTCGGCCCTCGTCTTATGATAAAGATTGCTGAGCTTGAGATGCATCCCAAAGATATTCTGGATCGCACTGAGTTTCTGCGAAAGGAGGCAGGTGTTGGATTTTGCAACATAACCAAGTGTTGTACTGAGGTATGTCCAGAAGGTATACATATAACGGATAACGGTATAATTCCTTTAAAGGAAAGGGTTGTTGATAGGTACTTTGATCCGTTGATGTGGATCTTTCGCAAGATAAGCGGAAGAAGGTAGCAAAAGTTTGATTGGAGGAAGCCCCAAGTGAATATTCATGAATATCAAGCGAAGGAGTTACTTTCGAGATACGGGGTAAGGGTTCCGGTTGGAAAAGTAGTTTTTACCCCGGATGAGGCTGAACAGATAGCCAGGGATCTTAATTGCAAAAGGTTTGTTATAAAAGCCCAGATCCATGCTGGGGGAAGGGGTAAGGGCGGAGGGATTAGGTTTGCAAGTACACCTGAAGAGGTAAGACAGGTTGTCTCTGAGATGTTAGGGATGCGACTTGTTACCCATCAGACGGGGCCAGAGGGAAAGATTGTTAAAAAGGTACTTATAGAAGAGGCTACAGAAATTCAAAAGGAATTCTATCTTGGTATAGTTATTGATAGGTCTCAAGAAAAGATTGTTGTAATGGCAAGCTCTGAAGGTGGGGTTGAAATTGAGGATGTTGCAAGAACCTCTCCGGAAAAGATTCTAAGGGAGTACGTTGATATATCTCTGGGGCTACTTCCTTTTCAGGCACGAAGAATAGCCTTTTCTTTAGGACTTGAAGGGCGAACTTTAAGTAAAGGGATAAATTTCATTCTTGGCCTTTATAAGGTATTTGTAGAAAACGACTGTTCTCTTGCAGAGATAAATCCTCTGGTTCTTACGGGTGATGGAGAGGTCCTTGCTCTTGATGCGAAGCTGAATTTTGATGATAATGCCCTATATCGACATCCAGAGATTGAGAAACTAAGGGATCCTGATGAAGAAGACCCTATGGAACTTGAGGCAAAGAAATGGGGTATTAGCTATGTAAAACTAAATGGCAATATAGGTTGTTTGGTAAATGGAGCCGGTCTTGCAATGGCCACCATGGATATAATCAAATATCACGGAGGAGAACCGGCAAACTTTTTGGATGTTGGAGGTGGGGCAAGTGTTGAACAGGTAACTCAAGCCTTTAAGATGATACTGAGTGATAGAAACGTAAGGGCTATATTCGTGAATATCTTTGGTGGTATCATGAAGTGCGATGTTATAGCAAGTGGTATCATCGCTGCTGCAAAGGAAGTTGGTGTAAGGGTTCCACTTATTGTAAGGCTTGAGGGAACAAACGTGGAGTTGGGAAGACAAATGTTATCTGAGTCTGGTTTAAATATAATCACAGGAAGTGATATGCGTGATGCAGCGGCAAAAGCGGTTGCTGCTGCAAGTTCCTCAAGGAGTGTAGAGACGGAGAATTAAAAGGATATCTGCCTTCTATACTTTTCTTGCTGACCTTAAACTTGACATTCATTTGTTGATGATTACCTTTATGAAAGTCAGAGGTTAATGGTTTTTGCTAACCACTAACCCGGTGATTTATTGAAAAGTTTGATTGGATATTGGTTTGCTACTTAAATTAAAATAACTAGGAGGAGAAGGATTAATGGCTAGCAAAAAGATAATAGGTATAGACCTTGGAACTACAAACTCTGTTGTTGCAGTAGTTGAGGGTGGTGAACCTAAGGTACTAATAAATGAGGAAGGTTCTAGGCTTACTCCTTCTGTGGTTGCCTTTACAAAAGATGGAGAGATCCTTGTTGGTGGACCTGCTAAGAGACAGGCTATTGTTAATCCCGAGAACACCATTTATTCCATTAAACGGCTTATGGGAAGAAGGTATGAGGAGGCCCTAGAAGAGGCAAAACGGCTTCCTTATAAGGTAGTTAAGGCACCAAACGGGGATGCCTGGGTTGAGGTAATGGGAAAACAGTATTCTCCTCCTCAGATCTCTGCATATATATTGATGAAGCTTAAAAAAGCTGCCGAAACCTATTTAGGTGAGGAAGTTACAGAGGCTGTAATAACCGTACCTGCTTATTTTAACGATAGTCAAAGACAGGCCACAAAGGATGCCGGTAAGATAGCTGGATTAAACGTAAGAAGAATAATAAATGAGCCTACAGCAGCGGCTCTTGCTTATGGGTTTGATAAGAAAAAAGAGGGTATTATTGCGGTGTATGACCTGGGAGGTGGTACTTTTGATATATCGATACTTGAAGTGGGTGATAATGTAATTGAGGTTAAATCAACAAACGGAAACACCCATTTGGGAGGGGATGATTTTGATAGGAGAATCATGGACTACCTAATCAGTGAGTTCAAGAAGGAAACTGGTATAGACCTTAGTAAGGACAAAATGGCTCTCCAGAGGCTTCGTGAAGCGGCAGAGAAGGCTAAATGTGAGCTTTCTACTACCCTTGAGACCGAGATTAACCTTCCTTTTATCACAGCTGATGCTGCCGGGCCAAGACATTTAATTATGAAACTAACTCGTTCCAAACTGGAGCAGTTGATAGAAGACCTGGTAATGAGTACACTTGAACCTTGCCGCCAGGCTCTTAAGGATGCTGGTTTAAAGCCAAGTGATATAACGGAGGTCATCCTTGTTGGAGGTTCTACTAGGGTTCCTCTCGTTCAAAAGGTTGTAACCGATTTCTTTGGTAAGGAACCTCATAAGGGGATAAATCCTGATGAGGTTGTAGCAATTGGTGCTGCAATACAGGGAGCTGTTCTTGCAGGTGAGGTAAGAGATGTTCTTCTTCTGGATGTTACTCCCCTTTCTCTTGGTATAGAGACACTGGGTGGGGTCATGACCGTAATTATCCCAAGAAATACCACCATTCCTACCAAGAAGAGTCAGATATTTACCACGGCTGAGGACAATCAGACATCTGTTGAAATACACGTTCTTCAGGGAGAGCGTCCAATGGCACGTGACAATAGAACCCTTGCCAGATTCATACTCGATGGTATCCCTCCAGCCCCAAGAGGTGTTCCTCAGATTGAGGTTACGTTTGATATCGATGCCGATGGTATATTGCATGTAACTGCTAAAGACCTTGCAACTCAGAAGGAACAGAAAATAAGGGTTGAAGCCTCCAGTGGTCTAACAAAAGAGCAGATCGAGAGGATGATAAAAGAAGCTGAAGAAAGGGCAGAAGAGGATAGAAGAAGAAGGGAGCTCGCAGAAAATAGAAATAGACTGGATGACCTTATTTACAGAACCGAGAAGAGTTTTAAAGAATTCGAGGGCAAGCTTTCAGAGAGTGAGAAGAAGGAACTTGAAGAAGCTCTGGAAGAGGGTAAGAAGGCTCTTAAGAGTGAAAACATAACTGAGATTCAACAGGCCATTGAGCGAATAAATAGGGCGTCACATAAGATAGCTGAGATGATGTATAAGAAGGCTGCTGGAGCAGAGGGATCTGCTCAGAGTGGAGAGGCAACTGGTGGGGGTAAGAGGGATGGAGAAGATGTAATTGATGCTGAGTTTACAGAGAAATAGTTTTTAGAGGTTCTTTGGTGTATGTTTGCTAAAAAGCAGGCAGCTTCTGTGGAAGCATGCCTGCTTTTTTATAAAAGCAGAGCTTGTCAGTTGTGTTTTTAAATGTTACATTAAAACACGTAAAACAACATGGGAGGCTTATATGAAACCAGGGATTCATCCTGAATATAAAGAGGTAATAATTACCTGTGCATGCGGTGCTGTATATAAAACAAGGTCAACAAGAACGGAAAACTTTACGGTTGAGATTTGCGCTAACTGCCATCCATTTTATACAGGGAAAGAGAGGATCACCGAATCAAAGGGAAGAGTTGAAAGGTTTAGAAGAAGATATAAAGAACAAGAAGCTTGATTCTCTTTTTAACCTTCCTTATAACATATAATTCTCCCCTCCTGTGTATAAAATAAGCTTTACAACCAAACCATCCAAGCTCTATAATAATAAAAAAGCTCAGGAGGGGTGTTGGTATGAATGAATATGATAGAGATAGAGTAAGAAACGTTGCAGTTGTTGCCCATCATGGTGCGGGAAAAACATCACTTGTAGAAGGCATGCTGAGTTTGAGCGGTGTTATACAGAAGACGAGTAGAACAGAGGGTACATCATCCTTATTGGATTACGATGTAGAGGAGCAAAACAGAAAGATGTCTATTAACCTCCATGTGGCTTTTTGTGAGTGGAATGGGTGCTTGATCAATCTTATAGATACTCCAGGTTTTGCCAATTTCCTATTCGAGACGGAAAATGCGCTTAGAGTTGTTGAGGGGGCTATTATTATAGTAAGTGCTATTACAGGTGTTAAGGCTCAAACACAGAAGTTTTGGCAAATAGCTTCAGATCTCGGTATTCCGAGGATTCTGTTTATGAACAAACTCGATAGGGAAAGGGCAAATTTCGAGCATTCCATTGCGGATATAGAAAAGGATCTGGGGGTTAAACCGGTCCCTCTTACCATTCCAATAGGTGAGGAGCAGGGTTTTAAAGGGGTTGTGGATATTATAGAGATGAAAGCATATCTGTATAAAGACAACGGTGAGTGCCTGGTAGAAGATGTTCCCTCGGATATGAAAGATAAGGTAGGTGCTTGGAGAGAAAAACTAATAGAGTCAATAGCCGAGATGAATGATGAGCTCTTAGAAAGGTATCTGGAAGGGGAAAGCTTTGAGAACTCACTAATATATAACATATTAAAAGAAGGAATTGTCAGCTCAAGGATTGTTCCTGTATTTGTGGGTTCTGCGACCAAACTAATAGGAATTGATCTTCTTATGGAAGCCATACTGAGGTATCTACCTTCCCCTATGGAGAGACCTGTAATAAGAGGCTATAACTTGGCGGGTGAGGAGGTTGAAAGGGAGCCTAGGCTTACGGAGCCTTTATCAGCATTTGTCTTTAAGACCATATCTGATCCATATGCCGGCAAGATAAGCGTTCTTAGGGTTTTTTCGGGTCAACTGAAAGCCGATTCTACAGTTTACAATTCGGTTAAAAAATCAAGAGAGAAGATAGGACAGTTGTTTAGAATCATGGGGAAAAAGCAAACACCTGTATCTACAGCTCAGTTTGGTGATATTGTTGCAGTTAACAAGCTTAAAGACACTGAAACTGGGGATACGCTTTCGGATGAATCTGAGCCCATTGTAATTCCTTCTGTTCCCATACCTCAGGCTGTTATATCATACGCTGTCCAACCTAAAACCAGAGCAGATGAAGATAAATTGATGCCTTCCCTAAGCAGGATAAAAGAGGAGGATCCTACAATACAGTTTAGGCGTGATGAGGAAACAAAGGAGTTTTTGCTTTCAGGGACAGGTCAGGTTCATATAGAGGTTGTTGTAGACAGATTGAAGAATACCTATGGTGTAAACGTTGATATGAAAACCCCCAAAGTTCCATATAGGGAGACCATTAAGGGAACGGCAAAAGCAGAGGGAAAATACATTAAGCAAACGGGTGGTAGAGGCCAATATGGGGATGCCTGGCTTCAGGTTGAGCCACTCCCAAGAGGGGCTGGATATGAGTTTGTTGATAGGATTGTAGGGGGTGTTATACCGAAGAATTTTATTCCATCTGTTGAAAAAGGGGTTAGGGAAGCTATGCAAAAGGGTGTACTTGCTGGCTATCCAGTGGTGGATGTTAAAGTAACCCTTTTTGACGGAAAGCATCATCCTGTAGATTCTTCAGATATAGCTTTTAAGATTGCTGGTTCAATAGGGTTTAAAAAAGCTATGGAAATGGCTCAACCTGTACTTCTTGAGCCAATAATGAGACTAGAGGTTTTTACTCCTGAGGACTGCCTTGGAGATGTTATTGGTGATATAAATGCAAGAAGAGGTAAGGTTTCGGGTGTTGAACCTCAAGCTGGTGGTCATCTGATAAGGGCTTTGGTTCCAATGGCTGAAATCCTTACCTATGCTCCTGAACTCCGCTCTATAACAAGTGGACGTGGTATGTTTACAATGGAACTTTCTCATTACGAAGAAGTTCCCAGTCATCTTGCAGCTAAGATAATAGAGGAAGCTCGTAAAAAAGAAGAGGGATAATAAGATGATAAGGGCCTATTGTGGTATTTCACCGAGGATTGACGCAACTGCTTTTGTTGCTGATAGTGCTGAGGTAATAGGAGATGTTACCGTAGGTAAGGAATCTAGCATATGGTTTCAAAGTGTGGTAAGGGGAGATGTAAATTATATCCAGATAGGGTCTAGAACAAATATCCAGGATTGTTGTGTTCTGCATGTAAGGAAGGATACTTATCCCCTTGTAATAGGAGATGAGGTAACAGTTGGGCATAGGGTAGTGCTCCATGGATGCACAGTAAGGAGCAGGGTTCTGATAGGAATTGGGGCTATAGTCCTTGATGGTGCAGTGGTAGAGGAGAACTCAATAGTTGGAGCAGGTACACTTGTACCACCCGGGTTTCGTGTACCTTCAGGAACCGTTGTTATGGGTATCCCTGCTAAGGTAAAGAGGGATTTAAGAGCTGATGAGATACAGTTAATAGAGCAATCTGCAAAGAACTATGTGGAGTATCTGAAGAAATACATTTAGCCTGTAGGTAGTGGCTTTGCCAGACCCAAGGTTGAGTTTCCTTTATGCGTGTAGCTTCAATAGATATAGGTACAAATACGTTTAGACTTCTTATCGGTGAGTTTAGAGACTCAAAACTAAAAAAGATCCATATCGAGCGTGCAATTACAAGACTGGGAGGTGGTTTTGAATCGGGTAAGGTCATTACGAAAGATGCTATGGAGAGAGCCATCTCTACACTTAAGGGCTTTTCCAGTATTTTAAAGCAATATAAAGTAGACAGAGTAAGGGCTGTGGCTACAAGCGTAGTTAGAGAGGCTTTAAATGGTCAGGAGTTTGTAGAAAAGGTAAAACAGGAAACCGGAATGGAGGTTGAAGTTATTAGTGGGGATGAAGAAGCTATACTTACTGTAATTGGGGTTTTAAACTCTGTTAATGTAGATTCTAAGTTTTGCGTGATCTTTGATGTAGGGGGTGGAAGTACTGAGTATGCCTGCGTAGACGCAAAGAGAAAAGAGGTTTTATGGGCAAAAAGTACGGCATTGGGTGTAGTTTATCTTGCCGAGAGGTTTTTAAAAACGGATATACCTTTAGATACGGATATAAAAGCCCTATGTGAGGAGGTTAAAAGCGTTTTATCTAGGGAGTTATCCCAGGCTTTTAAGGAACGTCTGGAAAGTGATTTGATAACTCTTGTTGGGACAGCTGGAACACCTACCACGCTTGCTGCTATTGAATTGGGTCTGGAAAACTATGATCCGGATATGGTAAATGGTTTCTTGCTAAAGAAAGAAAGGGTTTTCTCTATCCTTAACAGGTTAATAAAGCTTCCTTCTAGTGAGAGGCTTAGCATTAAAGGCCTTGAGAGGGGAAGAGAGGATGTAATTATCCCCGGAACTATAATAGTTCTTAAAACCATGGATTGGTTTTCTAAAGACACTGTCGTTGTAAGTGACGGTGGTCTTTTGGATGGGGTTGCTTATAGCATCGTTAATCTTTCCAACTAGTACTCCAGGCTTTCGTTGACAATTAGTCTTGTAATCATTATATTTTTCAAAGATAGTGCGATCTTATTTTAAGTCGGAGAGCAATGGATCTTTCAGAAAGAGCACAGAAGATTCTTAATTTAATCATAGATTGTTATATAAAGACGGCTGAGCCTGTGGGTTCAGCCCAGCTTGTTAAAAGCTACAATCTTAAGTGTAGCTCTGCAACTGTAAGGAATATTATGGCAGAGCTAATGGAAAAAGGGTATCTTATGCAACCTCATGTTTCAGCTGGCAGGGTACCTACAGAAAAAGGAATTAGGTTTTATGTCAATTCTCTACCGTATTCGAATAAACTTCCTGATGAACAAAAGGCAGCTATAGAGAGAATCTACAAAGAGGTAGATGGAACGATTGAGGAGGTTATGTATGAAACGGGTAGGGTGCTTTCGGATATTTCCCGTTGCGCCAGTCTGGTGACTCTTCCAAACACTAGGTTTATGAGGATAGAGTCTGCAAAGCTGGTCAGGTTAGGGGAGAAAAAAGTACTTGTTATTATAGTATTTGAAGGAGGATTAACTGAGAAGACACTTATAAGAACGGAAAGAAGGGTTCCAAAAGATGCACTAGATAGGATGAGCGAGTATCTAAACAGGCTTGCTGTTGGCCTTACCCTTGGGGAAATGAAGGGGGTTTTGGATAGGCTTAGAAGGGAGAGGAAAATATATAAGGAGTTTATAGAAGGTGTTATTAAGCTTAGTGGCAAGTTTGAACAGGGATTTATCTCTGAAGTATACATAAAAGGACAAACGGCTTTCTTTGAGCATATCTCTCTGAGTAATCCTAAAGAGTTTAAGGAACTTATAAGGATTTTTGAAGAAAAGAGTTTTCTTATTGATGTGATTGATAAGGTTATGAAGGAAGATGGTACAAAGGTATTTATAGGTTCTGAAAGTGGCATAATGAAGGGTTACAGCTTGGTTGCGGCTTCATACGGAAACGATAAGAGATTGGGAACCCTAGGTGTACTGGGACCAATGCGTATGGACTATTCTCAAATAATTCCTTTGGTCGATTATACAGCCAGAATCGTGAGTAAAATAGTTAGCGAGGGAGGATAAAATGGGTAATAACGATAGAGAGAACAAGGAGATATCGGAAGGTGTAGGTGAATCTCAAATGAAGGAGGAATCGATAGGAGATCTATCTGAGGAGAATCTTTACGCTAAAGTTAAGTCCCTTGAGGAGGAGCTTGAGGAAAAGAAGAGGGAATATAACGAGCTCTATGATAGACACTTGCGAATGGCCGCTGATTTTGATAACTACAAAAAGAGGGTAACAAAGGAAAAAGCTGATATTATAGCTTATGGAAATGAAGAGCTTATAAAGGCTCTTCTAAATGTACTTGATAATCTTGAAAGAGCAATTGAACACTCTGAGTCCATAAAAGAAGCTGAACCTATTGTAGAAGGGGTAAAACTTGTACATAAACAGTTTCTAAGCTGCCTTGAGAAGTTTGGGGTAAAAACAATAGAAGCTAAACAGGGGCAGCCTTTTGATCCAAGGTATCATCAGGCTATAGAGTACGTGGAATCTGATGATATTGCACCAGGTGTTATTGTTTCTGAAATGCTAAAAGGATATATGCTTAAGGATAGGCTTTTACGACCGGCCCTTGTGGTTGTGTCAAAGGAAAAGAAAGAAGCGCAGCCTGAAGCGAAATCCTCTGTTGAGGGGGATTCAAAAGGAGACGATACATTAGAAGGGGATATACTTGAATTAGTAGAGGAAGAGGAGTAAAAATTAGGGAGATAGGCTATGGCTATAGTAGGTATTGATCTGGGAACAACAAATTCATGTGTAGCTGTTATTGAGGGGGGAAGCCCTGTTGTTATTCCCAATGAGGAGGGAAGTAGAATCACCCCTTCTGTTGTAGCCTTTACCGATGATGGAAGTAGGTTTGCGGGTGGTATTGCAAAAAGACAGGCAATGGTAAACCCTCAAAATACTGTATTTGCTGTAAAAAGGCTTATAGGAAGGCGTTTTGATTCTCCTGAGGTTCAAAAGACAAGGGAATTGGCTCCTTATAAGATAATACCAAGTCCTTCAGGTGATGCTTGGATTGAGATAAACGGAAAGGGATACAGCCCTCAGGAGATATCTGCAATTATACTTATGAAAATGAAGCAGATAGCAGAGGATTATTTGGGTCATGAGGTAACCGAAGCTGTAATAACAGTACCTGCTCAGTTCAATGATAGGCAGCGTCAGGCAACTAAGGAAGCTGGTAAAATAGCCGGATTGAATGTAAGGCGTATAATAAATGAACCCACAGCAGCGGCTCTTGCTTATGGTCTTGATAAAAAGGGTAGCCAAAAGGTTGCGATTTTCGATTTAGGTGGGGGGACTTTTGATATAACGATACTTGAGATATCGAATGGTGTGTTTGAAGTCAAAGCTACAAGTGGGGACACATTCCTAGGTGGTGATGACTTTGATAACAGGTTGGTTGAGTTCATAGTGGAGGATTTTAAAAAACGTTATGGAATAAACTTAAAGAATGACAGAATGGCCCTTCAAAGAATTAAAGAAGCCTGTGAGAAAGCAAAACACGATTTGTCATCTCTTTTTGAGACCACTATCAACCTTCCTTTTATTGCAGTGGATAGCCATGGTCCCAAGCACCTCAACTTTAAAATCACAAGGGCAGAGTTTGAAAACCTTGTTGCTGACTTAATTGATAGACTCGAGGGACCATGTCTTCAGGCCCTTGAGAATGCAAGGCTTAGTCCATCAGAGATAGACGAGGTTGTTCTTGTAGGTGGTATGACAAGAATGCCCAAGGTGCAGGAAAGGGTTAGAAAGCTCTTTGAGAAAGAACCTCAACGAAGAATAAATCCTGATGAGGTTGTAGCAATTGGTGCTGCAATTCAGGGAGGTGTCTTAGAGGGGAAGATAGATGAGGTACTTCTTTTGGATGTTGTTCCTTTATCTCTTGGAGTTGAAACACGAGGGGGGCTATTTACCAAGATAATTGAGCGAAATACCACTATTCCGACAAAAAGAAGCAGGATTTTTACCACTGCTGTTGATAATCAGGACTTTGTAAGCATACATGTCCTTCAGGGTGAAAGGGAGATGGCTGAAGATAATGTTTCTCTTGCAAGGTTTAATCTTGTAGGGATACCTCCAGCTCCAAGGGGTGTGCCTCAGATTGAGGTTTCTTTTGAAGTGGATGCCGATGGTATTCTGCATGTCTCTGCAAAGGATTTGGGTACAGGTAAAGAACAGGCAATTCAGGTATTCCCTTCAGGTGGTCTTAGCGAAGAAGAGATTAAAAGGATAATAGAAGACTCTCAGAAAAACATTGAGTTGGACAGGAAGAAAAAGGAGATTGCTCTTCTTAGGAATGAGGCTGAAGGTCTTGTGTATTCTGTTAGTAGATCTTTAGATGCTTATGGTGATAAAGTTGATCCTGAGCTAGGAGAGCTTTTAAGGCTAAAGATAGATAAGGTAAAAGAAGTTCTTGATGGTGAAGAATACGAGGAGCTGAAAAATGCTTTGAAGCAGCTTAAGGAAGTTTCCTATAGATTCGCAGAGCTAATATATACTCAGCGAGCAGCGAATACAAAAGAGGTTAATCGAGATTAAGGGTGTTTTTGCTATGGCCAAGAAGGATTACTATGAAATACTAGGTGTTAGTAGGGATGTTAGTCAGGAAGAGATAAAAAAGGCTTATAAAAGGCTTGCCTTTCAGTACCATCCTGACCGAAATCCAGGTAATCCCGAAGCAGAAGAAAAATTTAAAGAGATAAATGAGGCTTATCAGGTTTTAAGTGATCCCGAAAAGAGGGCTCAGTACGATAGCTTTGGCCATATTTCGAGTGAAGGTCTTTTTTCCGATTTTGGTTTTGGTAGTAGTTTTGGTGACCTGTTTGAGAATCTCTTTGAAGAGGTTTTTAACGTTGGAGGCAGACAACGACAGGGAAGAGGAAGAGATTTAAAATATACACTTGAACTGACGTTTGAAGAAGCTGCTTTTGGTGTAGAGAAAGAGATTGTCGTACCAAAACGGGTTTTGTGTTCTGAATGTAGGGGGAGAGGAGCAGCTCCTGGTGGGGAAGCTGTATGTATGATCTGTGGTGGGAGAGGAACAATAAAGTATTCAGAGGGGTTTTTTGCTATAAGCAGAACGTGTTCAAATTGTAGGGGAACCGGAAGGATTATAAGAAAGGTCTGTCCAAATTGCCGAGGAGAAGGTCTAACGGTATCGGAACAAAGGGTTAGGGTAAGAGTTCCTGCCGGGGTTGGAGATGGAACAAGGCTTAGAATTCGTGGAGAGGGGGAACCTGGGCTATTTGGTGGTCCTGCAGGTGATTTATATGTTGAGATAGTTGTAAAGGAACATCCATTCTTTAAACGTGAGGGAAGAGACATATACTGTGAGGTTCCTATAAGTTTTGTTCAGGCAGCTCTTGGAACAGAAATAGAGGTTCCTACGCTTGAGGGAAAAACAACACTTAAAATTCCACCTGGGACCCAACCTGGACAGATATTTAAGCTAAAAGGGAAGGGCATTGTAGGTCTTAATGGTCGTGGGAGAGGTGACCTGTATGTAAGAGTGCAGGTTGAGGTTCCTGTTAAGTTAAGTCCAAAACAAAGACAGCTACTTGAGGAATTTGCAAGGCTAAGTGAAGGTGATGAAAACCCTATGATAAGAAAATTCATGGAAAAGTTTAAAGAGCTTTTTGGTTAGGACTTTGAAGCCAGCATCTAATCGAGTTAGATGCTGGCTTTTTGCTTTATGCTACATGGAAGGAAGTGATCTAGTTGGGATGAAATGAGCTCTTCTGTTCAGTTGATAGGCTTCTTCTGTTGTTCCTTCAGCCCATTTAGTTGTTTCTCCTCGGCTTATAGCCTGTATCCTTGAAGGGGAGATGCCCAGTCTAACAAGATAGTTTTTGGTTGAGTCAGCTCTTCTTTGACCAAGCGCGAGGTTGTATTCTTCTGTTCCCCTTATATCACAGTATCCCTCTATAACCAGACTTATATCGGGGTTGTTTCTAAGAATCTCGGCATTTCTTTCAAGTACCGGTATTGCATCAGGTCTTATATCGTATTTATCGAAATCAAAGAATATATCCTGAATGCCAGTGCCTGCTACCTCTGGGATTCCTTCCCCTCTTAGTCTCTCCAGTTCCTTGTCCTGTTTTGCAAGCTCTGCTTTGTACCTTGCTTCATCCGCTTTAATCTTGGCCTGTCTTAAGAGTTCTCTTGCTTCCTTATGCCTTCCCTGATTCATGAGTTCTTTTGCTCTCTCTATTAATTCCTCTGCAGCCCTAAATTCTTCTGGTGCTAACTCTCTTGCTCCAGCCTCCTCTGCAGCTCTAAGGGATGCTTCTGCACCTGTAAGTTCCTCTGCAGGTTTCTTGGCGCAACCTGTTAGGATAAGTGTGGTGAAAACCAAGAATGTAATACAGATAAACTTATAGTGTTTTAACATATTTTTTCCTCCTTTTTATTGTATTTTATTTGTAGGGTTTATAGAAATTACCTAGAGAGGAATAAAAAACATGGCTGTCTTGCAAGGTTTAGTGAAAAAAAGAAAGCTTTCTGAGGAGCATAATCTATTTGAGGATACCTTTTTAGGCGTTTTATAGAGTAACCTCTAACAATAGATTCTGTGTATAACAACATGTATTTTTATAACTTAATATCCACCAGCAATAGCAGGAATTATGGATACAACGTCGTTTTCTTTTAGTTGAGTTTCAACTCCATTTAAAAACCGTATGTCCTCGTTGTTCACATACAGATTTATGAACCTTCTTATGTTACCGTTCTCATCACAGATCCTCTCTTTTATACCTGGAAACTGCTTTTCAAGCTCTTCTATCAGATCCTTAATGTTTTTTGCGTTTACTGTGACTTCGTCCTTATCACCTGTTATTCTCCTTAGCGGAGTTGGTATTCTTACAGAGGGCATATTAGCTACCTCCTTTTTTTAACTTTTCGTAATAAAGTTCTTCAAAATCCTCAAGCCTTGCTTCTATTATATGTGGTTTTGAGATACTGTTAAGAATTGCTTCTTGGGTTTTAAGACCGTTTCCGGTTATCGATATAACCACGGATTCATCCCTCGGAATTATACCCTGGTTTATGAGTTTCTTGGTAACTGCTACCGTTACTCCCCCTGCAGTTTCGGTGAATATCCCTTCAGTTTCTGCAAGCAGTTTAATTCCCTCAACTATCTCTTCGTCAGTTGCTTCTTCACTCCATCCGCCACTTTCCCTGATTACGTTTATAGCATAGTAACCATCGGCGGGATTTCCAATAGCGAGGGATTTTGCTATTGTTTGAGGTTTGACAGGTTTAAAGAAATCCCAGCCATTCTTTACAGCAGTTGCTATTGGAGAGCAACCCTGTGCCTGGGCACCGTAGATCTTCGTTTCCGTTCTATCTACTAACTCTAGAATTTCAAACTCTTTTATGGCTTTCCATATCTTTGTTAGTAAAGAACCGCTTGCCATTGGAACTACAATATGCTTTGGAACCCGCCACCCTAGTTGTTCCATTATCTCAAAACCAAAGGTTTTTGATCCCTCAGCATAATACGGACGCATGTTGATATTTACAAATGCCCAACCAAATTTCTCTGCAATTTCGCTGCAAAGGCGGTTTACATCGTCATAACTTCCCTTGATTCCTATAAGATTTGCTCCATAAATAGATGTCCCCAGTATCTTTGATTGTTCTAGGTCCTGTGGGATAAATATAAAGCTTTCGAGTTTCCCAGATGAGGAAAGAGCAGCAACGGCATTTGCAAGGTTCCCCGTTGATGCACATGCAACTGTTTTAAAGCCAAACTCTTTGGCTTTTGAAAGTGCTACTGAAACAACTCTATCCTTAAATGAAAGTGAAGGATGGCATACCGCATCGTTTTTTACATAAACCTCTCTAACCCCTAGTGCTCTTGCTAGATTGTTGGCTCGTACAAGTGGTGTGAAACCTACATGTTTTCCAATCGTTGGTGGATTGTCTACTGGTAAGAGTTCTGCATATCGCCATATGTTTGGCTCTCTCTTCTCTATTAATTCCCTGGACACAATGTTTCTTAAACTTTCGTAATCATATGTTACCTCAAGGGGACCAAAGCAAAACTCACACACATGGATTGGAGCTTTTGGGTACTCTTTGGAACATTCTTTACATATAAGACCTTTTACATAACCCATTAGGATTCCTCTAGGACGTATTCGTAAAGAATTACCTTTTCTTTTTTACCTTGTCAAGGAGTCCTGCTCCAGTTTGAGGGTATCCACTTTTATTGCAGCTTTTCTTACCTCTGTTGCTTCGATTTCGTTTTTTGTCCTTCTATATATGCCTCCAACTGCTATGTAATCATCTTCTTTAATATCAAGAGGTTTAGTAAAAGAAACATTTATAAAGTTTCCAAGTGTATCCAATACTTTAAACTTTGTACTTCCTCTTGTGTATGATATGTCTTTTGCTATTCCTTCTACAACAACTATAGCACCATCAAAAGCTAGGGGTGATATAAGGATTTTTGAGATCTGTGTTTTTATTCCGGGAATCCCTGTTGAAAGAGGTTGTTCTTTCTTACCTGTAGATGTACATCCTATCATGTATAGCAATGTTATAATAAGAATTTTGCAAACTGATATTTTGGAATGCATAATTACAAGCTTAGGAAAAGTTTTATGGCATAATATTATATCATATATCTTTTCTCATTCTATAAGGAGTTATTATTATGAGAGAGGAAGAACTTATTCGGTTTGTTGGAGTTCCTGTAGATGCTGTGATTATGAATTACCGTATGGTAATAAGGGGAGTTATTGATAAAGTGGAGAATGGTTATGTGAGGTTTTCATCTATAGAGGATCTCTTTGTGCTTGTGCATGGAAGAAGGTTGAGTATAAGGTTAATGCTTGCAGGAAGTTTTATGGAGCTCGAGGAGTTATTACAGAGGGTGTTGATTCCCTGCAATTTATTTGAATCCTGCAGAGAACGAAAACTAAAAGCCTAGTTAGGGGGTATAGATGGATATATTTGATTACGGTACGTATTCAATAGGAAGGATACGTATTGAAGGAAGTGATTCTAACTATAACTACATTATCTGGTGTAATACTACGCTTCACGGAGCTTTTGTGGATCCTCTTGATGGAAGCCTGTTGCTTGATTTCACCAGAGCAAAAAAAATTAAAATCAGATACGTAATAAACACACATGCTCATCCTGATCATATAGGCGGAAACGATGAGGTATTAAGAAAAACAGAGGCCGTTGTTCTGGCACATCCTGAGGCAAAAGAGTTTCTTGAGGGTAGTAGGTTGAAAACGGTTGATGAGGGAAGTATGGTGCAGCTTGGGGAACAGAGAATTAGGATCATACATACTCCCGGACATTGTCCAGAACACATTTCTGTTGTTCTTGGAAACAATATTTTTGTTGGAGATACCTTGTTTCTAGCTGGTTGCGGTAATACCAAATACAGAGGAGATATTAGTATGCTTTATAAAAGCATTGCCTTTAAGTTAAGGTCTCTACCGGATGACTTTAGGATTTTCTGTGGGCATGAATACTCCCAAAAGAACCTCAGGTTTGCTCTTAACATAGAACCCGATAATGAGGCAGCTAAAAGGAAACTTGAAGAGGTTCTTTACGTGTATTCTCAGGGAAAAGACCCTTTCCCTACCACTATAGGGGAAGAAAAACTCTACAATCCTTTTTTTCGTTTTGATGTGCCTGAAGTGGTCAAAAAACTTAAGAGAAAGGTTCCTTGGTTATCTGATGACCCATATGAGGTTTTTAAAGAGCTTAGGAAACTTAGAGATGAGTGGGTATAAGGTATCTTAGTTCTAATGTACTAAACCTTTTGGGTATACTCTTCTGTATGATTGAAAAGACAGTTAGCGAAAAACACAAGGTGCTTAAGCAGTTACTTGGTGAGCGTATTGTTGTACTGGATGGTGCCATGGGTACCATGATCCAGTCGTATGGACTTGGGGAAGAGGATTTTAGGGGAGATCGGTTTAAAGATCACTTCATCGAACTCAGGGGAAACAATGATCTTCTTAACCTAACCAGACCTGAGTTGGTTGCTGATATACATCGTAGGTATCTTGAAGCAGGTGCTGATATAATTGAAACCAATACCTTTAACAGCACCCGTATCTCTCAATCTGATTACGGGCTAGAGGATCTGGCCTATGAGCTAAGTAAAGCGGGAGCTCAAATTGCAAGGCAAACTGCAGATGAGTTTATGTACAGGTATCCCCATAGAAGGTGTTTTGTTGCGGGCTCAATAGGACCCACAAATAAAACACTCTCTATATCACCGGATGTTAACAACCCCTCTTTTAGAGCTATAACATTTCAGGAATTGGTAGATGCCTACTATGAGCAGGTAAGGGGACTTGTTGAAGGGGGTGTTGATATTCTTCTTGCAGAAACTGTTTTCGACACACTGAATCTTAAAGCTGCTATATTTGCAATGGAGCGTTTCTTTGATGAGTATCCAGTTCGCCTTCCTATTATGCTCTCCGTTACAATTACAGACGCATCGGGTCGAACTCTTTCTGGTCAAACTATTGAGGCTTTCTGGTACTCTGTTATGCATGCCAAACCCCTTAGTGTAGGGATTAACTGCGCTCTGGGTGCGGGACAGATGCGCCCTTACATAGAAGAGCTTTCCCGGATTGCTGATTGCTATATAAGCTGCTATCCCAATGCGGGATTGCCAAATCCTTTAAGTGAAACCGGCTACGATGAGGACCCTGAAACTACAGCGGGATTATTGGAGAAGCTGGCAAAGGATGGATTGTTAAACATAGTTGGTGGGTGCTGTGGAACAACCCCTGACCATATACGCCTTATCAGTGAAAGGTTAAAAGGTATTCCTCCGCGTAAAATTCCAAAAATACCTTCTGCAACACGGTTAAGCGGTCTTGAACCCTTAAAGATAGAAAGCGGATTTGCTCCCTTTATCATGGTAGGTGAGCGAACAAATGTAACTGGCTCACCAAAGTTTGCAAAACTTATCAAGTCAGGTGATTTTGAAGGGGCTTTGGAAATAGCAAGGCAACAGATAGAAAACGGTGCAAATATAATAGATGTTAACTTTGATGAGGCACTGCTCGACAGTGAGACCTGTATGGTTCGCTTTTTAAATCTGATATCTTCTGAACCGGATATTGCAAGAGTTCCTGTTATGATAGATAGCTCTAAGTGGTCTGTTATTGAGGCAGGACTTCGTTCCATTCAGGGTAAGTGTATAGTTAACTCTATAAGCTTAAAGGAAGGGGAAGAGAAGTTCCTTGAACAGGCAAAACTTATAATGCGCTATGGAGCTGCTGTTGTTGTAATGGCTTTTGATGAAAAGGGGCAGGCCGTGAGGAAAGAAGATAAGGTTCGAATATGCCAGAGGGCCTACAAGTTGCTTACCGAGAAGCTGGGAATGGATCCATCAGATATCATCTTCGATCCAAATGTTCTTGCTATAGCTACAGGTATAGAGGAGCACAATAACTACGCTGTAGACTTTATTGAGGCTTTAAAGGAGATAAAAAGTACCTGTCCAGGTGCACGTACAATTGGAGGTATAAGCAATATATCATTTTCATTTAGGGGAAACAATGTTGTGCGTGAGGCAATGCATTCTGTCTTTCTGTATCATGCTATCAATGCAGGGCTTGATATGGGTATTGTTAACACTGGAATGCTGGCCGTATACGAGGAGATTGATAGAGAACTACTTCAACTTATTGAGGATGTTATCTTCAATAGAAGACCTGATGCAACTGAGAGACTTATAGAATATGCAGAGGGTGTTAGAGAGCAGGAAAGAAAACAAACCAGCGGAAGCGAAAAGCTCTGGCGCAGTACCGGAGTAGATGAACGCCTCAGGTATTCTATTGTAAATGGGATAGTTGAGTATGTTGAAGAAGATATCTTAGAGGCCTTAAAGATCTATAAGAATCCCCTCGATATTATTGAGGGCCCTCTTATGGATGGTATGAGGGAAGTTGGAGACCTTTTTGGTGCTGGTAAGATGTTTCTTCCACAGGTTGTAAAAAGTGCCCGTGTTATGAAAAAGGCTGTAGCCTATTTGGAACCTTTTATGGAATCACAAAAACACGGCTCTGGCAACGGAAAGCGGGGAAAGTTTGTTATTGCTACGGTTAAGGGCGATGTTCACGATATAGGCAAAAACATAGTATCCGTTGTCCTTTCCTGTAACGGCTATGAGGTGATTGATCTTGGTGTTATGGTTCCCGCTGAGAAGATACTGGGTGTTGCAAAGGAGGTAAATGCAGATTTTATAGGTTTAAGCGGACTTATTACCCCATCTTTAGACGAGATGGTTTATGTGGCTTCTGAAATGGAAAGACAGGGATTTAAGATACCTCTGCTCATAGGAGGGGCTACAACCAGTAGAACTCATACTGCTGTTAAAATTGCTCCCAGATACAGCGGTGTTGTTGAGCATGTAGAAGATGCTTCGCGGGTTGTGGGTGTTTGTAATAGCCTGCTAGGTGGTAGAGAATCAGATGGTTTTGTCTCTGAGATTAAATCAGCTCAGGAGAACTTAAGAAGACTTCACTCTATGTACGAACAAAAAAGGAGTTTTGTCTCAATAGAAGAAGCACGTGCTAAGGGGTTTAAAACCGAGTGGTCAAAGTTAAAAATAGATATTCCAGCTAAACTTGGCCTAACCGTTTTTAATGAAATCGAGCTTGAAGAGATAGTTCCCTATATAGACTGGTCTCCTTTCTTCTGGGTATGGGAACTTAAGGGAACATATCCCAGGATCCTAAACCATGCAAAGTGGGGAAACCAAGCCCGTCAGCTCTATGAGGATGCCAAGAGGTTTGTTGAAGACATTGTTAAAAATAAACGGTTTGGAGTACGTGCAATTATTGGTTTCTGGCCTGCAAACAGTGTTGGAGATGACATAGAGGTCTATAAAGACGAGCTAAGAGATGAGGTCTTGGGAGTTTTTCATTTCCTTCGTCAACAGAGAAGGAAGGAAGGTGAAGAGGTTTACCTTTGTCTTGCCGATTTTGTTGCACCTAAAGAGTCAGGGTACAGGGACTATCTAGGGGGGTTTGTTGTAACGGCTGGCAACGAGGTTGAAGAGCTTGCTTCCTTTTATAAATCCAAACACGATGATTACTCCGCAATTATGATTAAAGCAATAGGTGATCGTTTTGCGGAGGCGCTTGCAGAGATGATGCACAAAAAAGCACGGGATTTGTGGGGATTCGGAAAAAATGAGAGCCTTTCCTATGAAGAGATTCTAAAAGAAAAATACAGGGGGATTCGTCCAGCTCCTGGGTATCCTGCATGTCCTGATCATACTGAAAAAAGGCTACTCTGGAAACTGCTTGAGGTTGAACTTAATGTAGGGGTATATCTTACAGAGAGTTTTGCTATGAGTCCTTCAAGTTCTGTTGCTGGGTGGTATTTTGCTCATCCTCAATCCAGATACTTTCATGTGGGAAAGATAGGGCTTGATCAGGTTAAAGACTATGCTAGGCGAAAGGGAATGTCTGTTGAGGAAGTTGAAAAATGGATTAGGTCTAACCTTGGATATCGTACGGATCTGTAAAAAATACCGTTGGAGGAGAAATCATGAACCTTATACTGGCAAACACAGGTAGCTACCCACGAATAGGGGATAAACCTGAAGAGCAGATTTTACGGAAAACGATTGCTGCCTGGGAGAGGGGAGAGAAGACTGACAGTGACCTCCGTGCTGCGGAAAATGAGGTAACAATGCAGGTGATATATGAACAGGTTGCTGCCGGACTCGATATGGTTACCGATGGCCAAGTAAGGTGGTATGATCCCATCTCACACATTGCGGGTAAGTTTGAAGGGGTAGAGATTAACGGTTTGCTTAGGTTTTTTGATACCAATTTTTACTTTAGGCAACCTGTAATATCGGGAAAAATCAGAAGAAAGGAATCTATTGTGGTTGATGAGTTTCTCTTTGCCAAAGCAGTTTCACCAAAACCTGTAAAGCCTGTAATTACAGGTCCCTATACACTGGCAAAGCTTTCTATAGTGAATTCGGATCACTATAGAGAGCTATCTAAACTGGTAGAGGATTTTGCTATCGGTATATCCGAAGAGATAAAGGAGCTTTCTAAAGCCAGGGCTGAAGTGATTCAGGTAGATGAACCTGCAATCCTAAGGAATCCTAGAGATTTTGATATTCTAAAAGAGGCATTGCTAATTATGAATGAAGCAAAGAGAGCATCAAAGCTTGCATTGTATTCTTACTTTGGAGATGCATCCTCACTTTATGATATGCTTCAGGAGCTCCCAGTTGATATTATAGGTTTGGATTTTACCTATGGAAGAGACCTTATACAGGTTATTCTTGATAGAGGTTCTGAAAAGGCACTTGGCCTTGGACTTATTGATGGTAGAAACACAAAACTTGAAAACAAAGAAGAAGTTGCAAAAACGATTGAAAGGCTTCTTCCTAAAATCAAAGTAGATATATCATACCTAAATCCCTCATGTGGTTTGGAGTTCCTTCCAAGAGATAAGGCTTTTGAAAAACTTAAAAACATGACGGAGATAAAAAAGATGCTCTTTCAAGGAGAGGGAAATGGGACGAGATAAATTAAAACAACTTGGAATTGACCTTCCTCTTTTCCCTACAACGACCGTTGGTAGTTTTCCCAAGCCTGATTATCTGCTACAGGCAAGAGCTGGTTTTTTAAAGGGTGAAATTGGTCCTGAGAAGCTTAGGGACCTGGAAAAGAAGGCCACCGAGTTTTGGATTGGCGTGCAGGAAGAGCTGGGAATAGATGTGGTAGTTGATGGAGAACAATACAGAGGGGACATGGTTGCCTTCTTTGCAGAGCACCTGTCCGGATTTGAAATTGGAGGATTGGTTAGGTCTTATGGAAACAGGTATTACCGCAAACCAATAATAGTGTCTGAGGTAGCATGGCCAGGGCCTATTACGGTTGAGTGGTGGAGGTTTGCTCAAAGCCTTACTTCAAAACCTGTCAAGGGCATGCTTACAGGGCCCTATACGATTATGGATTGGTCTTTTAATGAGTACTATCCTGATAGGAAGTCTGCCTGTTTTGCTCTTGCCAGGGAAATAAGGAAAGAGGTAGAGGCTTTAATAGAGGCCGGGGCCAAGATAATACAGATCGATGAACCTGCTACATCTGTACGTCCCGAAGAGCTGGATATGGTGGTGGAGTCGATGCACATCGTGACCGATGGTCTTCCTGCTTACTTTATTACCCATATCTGCTATGGTGATTTTGAGAGTATATATCCATCGATGCTTAGAATTCCGGTTGATAATTTTGATCTCGAAATGTCAAACAGCAATCTTGATCTTCTAAATCTCTTTAAGAGATATCCCTTCTCTGCAGATATAAGCTTTGGAGTGATAGATGTTCATTCACATAAGATAGAGGATCTGGAAACGGTTAAGGAGAGGATTAAAAGTGCGCTTGAGGTTTTACCAAAAGAAAACGTATGGATTGACCCTGATTGCGGTCTTAAAACAAGAACGATAGATGAAACAATAGCCAAGTTAAAGGTAATGTTGCAGGCTGTAAGGGAGTTTAGGGATTGATGTAGCTTTTTATTATGTCTTTGATTTTCTTTGAGAACTGTGATCTTGGAAAAACAGCATCACAGCCTGCCTCCAGAGCCTTTTTGTACAGGTGTGTTTGCACATGTGGTATGTATCCTATTATGTAAATCTTTTTTTCTTTCTTTAGCTCCTTTAACCTTTTTATGATATCAACTACATTGTGTGTTCTTAGGTTAAGATCAAACACTATAAGGAAGTTGTTTGCGGTGTGTAAAAGATCATATAAGCCAGCCTCATCTTTTACAAATTCTAAGTTGTGGCTTAGGTTTAATGATTTTACAGCTTCTTTTATTTTTGAAGAGAAGATCAGATCATTTGCAAGGATAACTATTTTTAATTCTTCTTTGAGGTCTTTCATTGTTTGCTTGCTCTCTATAGAGTGTATACTTAAGGTATTTTACTCAAAGGGGTTATGAAAATGAAGCTTGGTGAGATTAAGTGTATCTTTTTTGATGCTGCAGATACGCTGTTTCGTGTAAGAGGAGGGGTAGGGCAGGTTTATTGGAGGGTTGCCCAGAAATACGGCGTTAGGGGTACACAGCATGAGATTGAGTCGGCTTTTAAAAACGCGTTTAAATCAGCTCCTCCTATGGCATTTCCTGATGCAAAACCTGAAGATATAAAAATTCTGGAGAAGAAGTGGTGGTACAATGTTGTAAAGAGAGTTTTCTCGGAAATAAAGATCGACAATTTTGATTCTTATTTTGAAGAGCTTTTTGAGACTTTCAGAAACGATGCATGGGAGTTGTTTCCGGAGACAATAAGGGTTCTTAAAGCTCTTAAGTCATCTGGTTTTAAGCTTGGTATAATATCTAACTTTGACTCTAGAATCTATGATGTTTGCTCTAAACTCGATATTATCGATTTTTTTGACTCTATTGTAATATCTAGTGAGGTGGGATTTGCAAAACCTATGGTGGGAATCTTTAATATAGCTCTAAAGAAAAACAATGTGGGGCCATATGAATCTCTTCACATAGGTGATAGCCTTTACCATGATTTTTACGGAGCACGTTCAGCAGGAATACGGGCACTTTTGCTGGATAAAGAGGGTAGATACAGAAACGATCCCAATGTACAAAGGATAGACACTCTTGAAGAGATAGTTGATATTCTAGCTAACGGTAGAAAGCAAGGAGGCAAATTATGAAGTCGGTATTTCTGGCTCTTCTGGTTGCATCTATTTGGGGGTTGACTCCAATTTTTGAAAAGCTTAGTTTGCTTAGGGCATCACCCTTTACTGTTATAACGTTGCGTTTTGTATTTATAACCGTTTGTGTGGTTGTTGTATCGGTCGTGACTGGTAAGTATAGGGAGTTTGCCCTTGTTGATGGGAAGACCTTGCTGTGGATACTGTTAGCGGGTTTTCTGGGAGGAATCGTTGGGTTGTTTGTGTATTTTGTTGCTCTTAAACAAGGCCTTACCTCTCATATAGTGCCTATAATTGCTACCTATCCGCTTTTTACCGCCCTGTACGCTTTTTTGTTTTTAAATGAGCCAATTTCATTTCAGCGTTTGATTGGAATTGTGTTAATAGTGGCTGGACTGGTCCTTATAAACTGGAATAACATAGGGACAACTTCTAGCAACTAGGGGGTTTCTCCTTGGTTTTCGTTTGAGTTCTTACTCTTGGTAAAGATTACAAATGCCATTGCAGGCCTTTTTGATGACTCTCTCATTGCAAAGTGGATAGTATCTAGATTCCAGCCTTTTTGAACCCATTCGTTTATTGCTGCTTCAAGCTCTTCATCTGTAACAGTTGTGATCTCAACGACTTTATAAAGAGTGGTTTTCATATTTGATATGAGTTTAAGGTCTTTGCTATCTCCTTTGCAAAGTAGGTGATTATAATGTCGGCTCCTGCACGTTTTATGCTCGTAAGAATCTCTATAGCTACCTGGAGTTCATCAATCCATCCAAGTTTACCTGCGGCCTTTACCATTGAGTATTCTCCACTTACATTGTATGCAGCTACTGGGTGGTCAAACTCTTCTCTTACTGCCCTTATAACGTCAAGGTAAGAAAGAGCAGGTTTTACCATTACTATATCTGCTCCTTCTTCTATATCCATTGCTATTTCCCGTAGAGCTTCTCTTATGTTGGATGGATCCATCTGATAACTCCGTCTGTTTCCAAACTGAGGGGTTGAGTAAGCAGCTTCTCTAAAGGGGCCGTAAAAAGCAGAAGCATACTTGGCTGAGTAGGACATTATTGCTACGTTCTCAAATCCGTTTTTATCAAGCATCTCTCTTATAAACCCAACGCGTCCATCCATCATATCGGATGGAGCTACTATATCTGCTCCCGCCTTTGCATGGGAAAGGGCAATCTTTCCAAGGTATTTAAGTGTTTTATCGTTGTGAACATTTCCTTTTTCTATAATTCCACAGTGTCCATGGCTTGTGTACTCACACATACATACATCTGTAATCAGTACCATATCATTAACCTTCTCTCTTATCCTTCTTAGGGCTCTTTGCACTATACCATTTTCGTCATAAGCTTCTGAACCGTACTCATCTTTTCTTTCCGGGATACCAAAAATAAGGATAGCCTGTATACCAAGGTCTTTAATTTCTTTTACCTCGTTAACCGCCTCATCTACAGAGTATCTAAATATACCGGGCATTGAAGGTATCTCTTCCTTTACTTTCTTCCCTGGAACTACAAACAGGGGGTATACAAGCTCTTTTACCGAAAGCCTTGTTTCTCTGGTAAGGGTACGAATGCCTTCGTTCTTCCTAAGTCTTCTTGGTCTGTATGCGGGGAAAAACATTTTCGTATAAAGTTTAATCAGCGGAGTTTAACAAAGTCAATACTGTGTCCTGTATACCTAACTTGAGAGTGGGGTGCAAATAGGATAAAATTAAAAACCTATTGAAATTGCTTTGGAAATTGTATTGTAAATAGGTGGTTTCGGATTATTTTTCAAACAACACATATACAAGGAAGTGAGTTTTATGAGTCCAAAAGCAGCCAAGAATAGAACAATTCGGCCTTTTCGTAGGGTAATGGCAGCAAACCGTGGGGAGATTGCAATACGTGTGTTCCGTGCGTGTACAGAGCTAGGTATAACAACTATTGCTATCTACTCCGAAGAAGATGCTCTGTCCCTACACCGTAACAAGGCAGATGAGGCCTATCTTATAGGTAAAAATAAGGGACCGGTTGAAGCCTATCTGGATATTGAGGGGATAATACGTCTTGCCCTTGAGAAAAACGTTGATGCTATCCACCCTGGTTATGGGTTTCTCTCAGAAAACGCCGATTTTGCAAGGGCCTGTATTGAGGCCGGAATAGTATTTATAGGGCCTGAGCCTGATGTGATTTCGCTTATGGGTGATAAAGCAGAGGCAAGGCGGCTTGCCTCAAGTCTTGGTGTTCCTGTGGTTCCCGGGACAGAGGGTTTTGTAAAAAGTGAAGAAGAGGCTGTGGAGTTTGCTGAAAAGTACGGTTACCCGGTACTTCTAAAAGCAGCACACGGAGGAGGCGGAAGGGGTATCCGTATTGCCCGTGATTACAGGTCTCTTCTTGAAAACCTTGCTCAGGCTCGTTCTGAAGCCAGGGCTGCTTTTGGAAGTGATGCTATTATACTTGAAAAATACATAGAGAGTCCAAAACATATAGAGGTTCAGATTCTGGGAGATAAGTACGGAAATATAGTTCATCTCTTTGAGCGTGACTGTTCGGTTCAGAGAAGGCATCAGAAAGTTGCAGAGTTTGCCCCAGCTATCACAATCGACCGTGAGCTAAAGGAGAAGATATTTGAAGCCGCTTTGCGCATAGCCCGTGCTGTTAATTACACAAATGCTGGTACTGTAGAGTTTCTGGTTGATAAGGATGGAAACTTCTATTTTATAGAGATGAATACACGAATACAGGTAGAGCATACGGTTACGGAGCTAATTACAGGTATTGACATAGTTCAGGCTCAAATTCGTATTGCTGAGGGGTATTCTCTGTTTGATCCAGAGATTGGAATCCCAAGGCGTATTAAGTGTCATGGGTATGCTCTGCAGTGTCGTATCACAACTGAAGACCCAGCAAACAACTTTAGGCCCGATATAGGCCGTCTCATAGCCTATCGTTCTCCGGGTGGTTTTGGAATAAGACTTGATGCAGCCAGTGCTTATGTAGGTGCCGTAATTACTCCTTACTACGATTCTATGTTGGTAAAGGTTACCTCATGGGGACTTACTTTTGAACAGTGTATAAGCAAGATGGACAGGGCCCTTCAGGAGTTTCGCATACGTGGTGTAAAGACAAATATTCCTTTTCTCCTTAATGTTATTCGCCATCCTGTTTTTAGAAAAGGGGCCTGTACCACTACTTTCCTGGAAGAGCATCCAGAGGTTTTTGAAATTCAAGAACCACGTGATAGGGCTACGCGTCTGCTCAATTTTATAGGGGATGTTACCATAAACAAGGCTATTCCAAGACCATCTTCCTGGAAGGATCGCCCTCCAAGTATTCCACGTGTTCCCGAGATAGATTCTAAGGATTTGCCCGTTCCAGAACACCGTTTGGTTTTTGAAAAAGAGGGACCTGTTGGATTGGCAAATTGGGTTTTAAAGCAAAAGAAACTACTGGTCACTGATACAACTTTTCGAGATGCCCATCAGTCTCTACTTACAACCCGGATGAGAACATACGATATGCTCAAGATAGCAAGGGCAACTGCCTACCTTGGTAAGGACATATTTTCATTTGAGATGTGGGGAGGGGCAACATTTGATGTGTGTTTACGTTTTCTAAAGGAATGCCCCTGGGAACGGCTTATGCGTCTTAGGAGTGCTATGCCCCACTCTATGTTTCAGATGCTTCTTAGGGGGGCAAATGCTGTTGGTTACGCAAACTATCCGGATAATGTTGTACGGGAGTTCATAAAGGAGGCGGCTGCATGCGGAATAGATATATTTAGGATTTTTGATTGTTTTAACTGGATTCCCAATATGAAGGTGGCCATAGAAACCGCTCTTGATACAGGAAAGGTAGTTGAACCTGCAATATGCTACACAGGGGATATAACGGATCCAAAGCGTGATAAGTACTCGCTTAAATACTATGTTGGGTTAGCAAAAGAACTTGCAAGCATGGAGGTTCACTTTATTGCCATAAAGGACATGGCAGGGCTTTGCAAGCCTTATGCGGCTGAAAAACTTGTCCGTGCTATAAAAGAAGAAACGGGTCTTCCTCTTCATTTTCATACCCATGCAACTAGTGGAAATGGTGAAGCTACAGTTTTAAAAGCTGCTGAAGCGGGGGCTGATATTGTTGATCTGGCTATAAGCAGCATGTCTGGGTTGACTTCCCAACCTAGCTTAAATGCAATTGTGGCTGCTTTGGAGAGAACGGAGCGGGATACAGGAATAGATGTAAGGGGCCTTCATAAGCTTGCCGCCTACTGGGAGGCTGTAAGGGAGTATTATGCACCGTTTGAAGGTGACATGAAGGCATCAAATGCTGATGTTTATCTTTATGAGATTCCAGGTGGTCAGTATACCAATTTAAGGGCTCAGGCGCAGGCACTTGGCTTGGGAGACAGGTGGGAAGAGGTAAAGCAGATGTTTGCTGAGGTAAATAGGTTATTTGGGGATATTATAAAGGTAACACCATCATCCAAGGTGGTGGGTGATATGGCCCTTTTCCTTGTACAGAATAACCTTACGGTAGAGGAGGCAATGGAAAAGGCAGATCAACTGAGTTTTCCCGAGTCTGTGGTTGATATGATGAGAGGAAATCTAGGACAACCTCCTGGAGGATTTCCACCACATGTTCAGAGATTGATTTTAAAAGATGAGGAGCCTATTACCGTACGTCCTGGTGAGCTTATACCACCAGCGGATTTTGAGGCTACCCAAAAACGTCTGGAAAAGCAGCTGGGTCATCCTATAAGCAAACAGGATTTAATATCAGCTCTTCTTTACCCAGGGGTTTTTGAGGAGTTTGATAGGCATAGAACAGTATACGGTGATACCTCGGTTGTCCCAACCCCTGTGTTCTTCTATGGTATGCAGACTGGTGAGGAGACCTCTATTGAAATTGAGGAAGGAAAGACCCTTCTTATAAAGCTTTTTGCCATTGGTGAAATAGAGTCAGATGGTAGAAGACCCCTTCTTTTTGAGCTTAACGGGCAGCCACGTCCCGTAAGGATAAAGGATGAATCCTTTTCTGGTGCTGTTGTTGAGTTAAGACCGAAGGCTGATCCGTCAAACCCTGCTGAAGTTGGGGCTCCTCTTAGCGGTAAAATAGTTCGTTTCTTTGTAAAAGAGGGGGATAGGGTTAGTCGTGAACAGCCTCTTTTTGTTATCGAAGCAATGAAGATGCAGACAAACATTAAAGCACTTAGGGACGGTGTTGTGGAAAAGATTCTGGTTACAGAAGGCACAAATGTTGATGCAGGGGATCTTATACTCCGTCTTAGGGAACCAGAAGGTTAAATTTGAATGCCGCTATTGCTTATTTAGCTTGGAACGCTTATAAAGCACTTCTTCTTCTATCTTTATCCTTCTATGAACTAAAAGCAGGTTGATTGGGCTAAATACAGATGCTGTCAGATAACACGAAAATATTAAAGGGATTGTGGCTATCTCCATTATAACCGCAGTGTAGTTTGGGTGTTTTATGTATTTGTAAGGTCCTTTCTTTATTAACTTATGAGATGGTAGAACAAGTACCTTTGTATTCCAGTACTCCCCTAGGGTAAGGATTGCCCAGTATCTAAGAAATTGGGTTATCAAGAACAACAGAAAAAAAGGAAGCCACAGTTTGTTTAATTCTCTATTTAAAAGGTTTTTTTCAAGAAGTAGGGAGATGAAAAATAGGATATGCATTGCTACTATTATCCTGTAGCCTCTCTGATCCATTTCTATAGCTCCTTTGGCTCTTAGTTTCTTTTCGTTAAGCTTTGCCAGAAGAAGTTCTCCACCACGTTGTAGTAGTAAAAGGGTGAAAAAAATTGCAAATGGGTTCATAGGGTTTGAAATAAAAGAAGCTCTGATGTAAATCCTGGTCCAAGAGCCGATATCAATCCATATTCTCCTGGCTTATAGTTCTTGTTCTCAATAAACTCATTTAGTACATAGAGGACAGTTGAAGAAGACATGTTACCGTGCATACGTAAAACCCTATAGGAGTAAACTAGTGCTTCCTCTGATATTCCAAGTGCATCTTCATAAGCTTTTAAAACCTTTGGTCCTCCAGGGTGCACTATAAAGTGCTTTATCTTATCAATACCTAAGTTATACCTGGATATGAATTCCTCTACATTGTTCCTTATGTGCTTGCGTACTATGGCTGGGATATCTTTGCTAAAGATCACTTTAAAACCACTCTCTTCTATATCCCATCCCATTATATCCAGCGTATCATAGTAGGTTGTCGAGAAAGAACCTACTATCCTTATGTTACCCAGACTAAATAGTACGTTTTTCTCCCCTGCTATTAATGCAGCTGCTGCCCCATCGGAGAAAAGGGCGGTGGCTATTATGTGGCTTTTAGAGAGATCATCCTTGTGAAAGGCCAGACTACATATCTCTAACGTAACAAGCAAAACCAGGCTATTTGGAAATGCGGTTGTGTATTCGAAGGCACGGCTTAGACCAACGGCTCCTCCCACACAACCCAGTCCCCAGATGGGTGTTCTTTTTATGTGGTTGTCCAAGCGGAGTTTGTTGATTATAATGGCATCTATACTCGGTGTGGCTATACCTGTTGTGGATACAAACACTATGTGGTCAGGTTTTGTATACCTTGCCTTTTTAAAACATCTGCATATGGCTTCAACTGATAGGTTGGATGCATGTTTGATGTAGACCTCGTTTCTTTCCCTAAAACTATGTAACTGATTAAACCATTCTTTTGGTTGTACGAAATGACGTATTTCTACTGTAGAGTTATCAAAAGCACTTATCAGCTTTTTTAAATCATCTCTGGAGTGTGAAAGCATTTGGTTTATATACTCCTTTATTTCATCCTGGTGGAGTCTATAGGGAGGATTAGCTGTGCCTACAGCGACTATCCCTGCCATTTGTCAATTTAACCTTGATTTACAACCTCTAGGACACCTACCATGCCCTTTTCCCTGTGGTTGATAAAAAGCAGTTTCTTGTTACAGTAAAACTCAAATTTGCCGGTTTTTTGAGGAACAAATCTTACCTTTACATCTCTTCCATGGGGTATGTCTCTATTTACATCAAGTCCGGCATCTGGATAGTGGATGGTAAAGTTATGAGGTATTAACGAGGTTACGCTTCTCAATGTAATCTCAACGGATGTGTTTACGGTAACCACTATGTGGTCAGGCTCAAAGTAGTAGCTATCTACCTTTATCTCTACCCTTTGCACTCCGTCAGTATCCAGTAAGGCCTTATAAGGCTTAGATTTTAATCCAAGGCTTAATAAAGGAGCTGTTACTAAAAAAAACGGAAGTAAAAGTAATACCTTTTTCACTTTTTTCGCCCCTTATACCCTTACCACCTAATATTTTAAGAGATTTCTTTCTGCTTTACTAGTGTTTTTGTTTTGATTTCAGTGTTTTATGGTAAACTGTTTTTTCTATATACAAGCCACTTATCCTGTACCAAGGGAGGAGTATAAGTTGAACTTCAGGCTTTTAAGTGGTGATGTGCTTAAGTTAAAATGCACTACCCTTGTACTTGGGGTGTTTGAGGGAGAAGGTATTAAGGGAATTACAGATAGGGTTGATGAAGCCTTAGGTAGGGTTATTACACGTTTGGCCCAGGAAGAGAGATTTGGAGGTGAACTCGGAAAAAGTGTCTCTGTAAATACCCTGGATCAAATAGGAGCTCAAAGGGTATTGGTTATAGGGCTTGGTAAAAGGTCAAAGATCTCTCCTGATACGTTTAGGAAAGCAGGAATGGTGGTTGCAAAGAAAACCAAACAATCTTTAGGCAATGTAGTTGTAGGTTTTGAAACTGACAAACAAAATGGATATGTTTCTGCTTTTGCTGAAGGATTTCTTCTGGGAGGCTATGAGTTTGATAAGTACAAAACAACCAATAATAAGAGAGATGCCGGTGTAAAGGAGGTAGGATTCCTTTGGGCTGGGCTAAGTGAAGAGGTTTTTAGGAAGGAGATAGAGTTTGCAGAAATAGTTTCTGAGGCTACTAACTTTGCAAGAGACCTTGTAAACGAACCCCCTGCTGTTCTTACTCCGACTAAACTTGCGGAGATTGCCAAAGACATTGCAAGGCAGGAAAACCTTGAGTGTGAGGTCTTTGATAAGGAAGAGATAGAAAGAAAGGGAATGGGAGGTCTTCTTGCTGTTTCCCGTGGTAGTGAAGAGCCTCCGAGGTTTATACACCTGATTTACAAACCGAGAAAAAAAACCAGAAAAAGTGTTGCCATTGTAGGTAAGGGAATTACCTTTGACAGCGGTGGGCTTTGTATTAAGCCAAGGGAAAGTATGCGTACGATGAAGATGGATATGTCAGGGGCAGCCTGTGTATTGGGAGTTATGAAGGCTATACCCAGATTAAATCCGTCCTGTGTTGTTCATGGTCTTATATCTGCAACTGAAAACATGCCGGGAGCGAGGGCTTATAAGCCAGATGATATAATACGCACGTTTAGTGGAAGGACAATAGAGGTAGTGGATACGGATGCTGAGGGAAGAATAGTTCTTTCAGATGCTATTTCCTATGCTGTAAAACTGGGTGTTGGTGAGATAATAGACGTTGCAACTTTAACAGGTGCCTGTATTGTAGCTCTTGGAAACTATACAGCAGGTATTATGGGAAACGATGAAAAGCTCATACAAAGGGTTATAAAGGCTGCACAGCGTGCTGGTGAAAAGGTATGGCAACTCCCCATGGATGATGAGCTTCGGAAGGAAATCGAAAGTGATGTTGCGGATGTAAAAAACGTGGGGGGTCGGTGGGGTGGAGCTATAACTGCTGCGATGTTTCTTGAGAAGTTTGTGGAAAATACACCCTGGGTACATCTGGATATTGCAGGTCCCGCATTCTTTGATAAGGGAAGTGAGTGGAATCCAAAGGGTGGAACCGGATTTGGAGTAAGAACTTTGATTAGATACCTTCTTGAGAGGTAAAGTAACTGTAATGATTGGCCTTTTTAAATCCCTAACATCTGCTAGGCAATACAATTTCATTGAGCTTGAGCTTGGTGGAGAGATTCCTGAGGAAGAAGAAAGGGTCTTTATACCCTTTTTCCCGTTCTTCCCACGTAAAAGGAAGCTGACCATATGGGACTTAGAAAGGTTGTTCTGGTACGCCTCTATCAACCCAAAGATACTTGGTGTTTTGATAAAGATAAGAGGGCTTAAGGTTGGACTTGCGAGGGCAGAAGCCATAAGAAGGGGAATAAGAGAGTTAAGGGAAGTGGGGAAAAGAGTGTTTATCTATGTAGAAGAAGCCGGAAACATTGAGTATCTGATAGCTTCTGCTGGGGAAAAGGTGTTTCTTCCTAGGTGGTCTGTGTTAAATCTTATCGGGCTTAAAGCTGAAGTTACTTTCTTTAAAGATATGCTTGATAAGCTGGGGATTAAACCTCAAACCAGAGTTGTTGGTGATTACAAAAGTGCTGTAGAGATGTTTACACGTAACTCTATGTCCGATTTTCACAGGCAAATGCTTGAGTCAGTGCTTGAGGATATATTTACATACTTTGTTAGATACGTTGCAGAAGATAGGGGGATAGATGAGGAAAGACTTAAGGAATTGATTGACTCTGGCCCCTTTACCTCAGAAGAAGCTCTTAATCTTGGCCTGGTAGACGGGGTTTTATATGAGGGGGAGCTTGAAAGGAAGGTTGAGGATATGGTTGGAGTAGGTGTAGAGAAGATTTCAGCTACAGCTTTCCTTAGGATGGAAGGTGTAAAGGAGTTTTTTCGTTCCGTTAAGGAAAGGATTAAGGGGGAAGCAAATACCGTTGCACTTTTGGTTGATTCTGGGGTTATAACTCTTGGTGAGAGTAAGGGGGGAACAAAAACCCTTGGTTCAAGAACCGTTGTAAAGATACTGCAAAAGATAGCTGATGATAAGAGCATAAAAGCTCTTGTTTACAGGATATCAACTCCGGGAGGCTCAGGTATAGCTTCGGACTTAATTTGCTCTCAGTTGAGGTATGTTTCCGAAAAAAAACCTGTTATCGTATCCATGTCTGATGTGGCTGCTTCTGGAGGCTATCTTATTGCTCTTGGAGCAAAACGTATAGTTGCAGAGGGCTTTACCCTTACAGGATCAATAGGCATAATAGGCGGAAAGTTTAACGTAAAGGGCTTTCTCAACAGGGTAGGTATAACAAAGGAGTGGATTCTACGGGGAAAGAGGGCTATGATGTTTTCCCTTTATAAGGAATTCTCCAAGGAGGAAGAGCAGAGGTTAGCAGACATTTTAAATGCCTTTTACAAAGGCTTTATACAAAAGGTTGCCAGTGCCAGAGGGATGCTCCTTGAGGAAGTAGAGTCATTAGCGCAGGGTAGAGTGTGGACTGGAAGACAGGCAAAGGAGCTTGGGCTTATTGATGAGATAGGTGGGATAAGAAAGGCTATCGACATTGCCAAGAGGGAAGCAGGTATTCCTGAGGGTGTAACCCCTTTTATAAGGCTTGTTGCAAAGCCCCGTGGAATACAGATTATGCCTTTTAGCAGGGAATTGGGTGGTAAAGTAGAAATTAGCCCTTTCTTTTTAGAGATTTTAGATATGCTTGAGCGTGAAAGGTTTCTTGCATTAATGCCAGTTTGTGTAAGTATCAACTAATACAACCTAAACTCTCTATCAAGAACCAGGTGACTTAAGTATCCTATCAAAGCAGGCACATAGAGTTCTAACCCTCCTGTGTTAAGCTCAGGCTTTAAAAGTGGTAGTATAAGTAGAGGGGAGGGGATAATGAATGCGGCTAGAATGGTATGAGTCCAGCCACGGTGTTTCCCAACTATAGGGAGAAGGGCAAAGAGTCCAAGGAGTGAAGCCTCCTTATATTTCCCTGTAAGGATGAGAAAGGAATCTATCACCAGGAATGTACCATAGAAGAACCTCTGAGCCATACTGTTTGTATCTACGTCGGGCCAGAGGGCTCCCAACATACAGACCCCAAACCATATAAGAACATCTGCTTTTGGGCTAAATGAGAAGAAGAAAATTAGAATCAAGATATACAGGAAAAAAGCTACAAAACCACCTGCTAGGTGTCCTTTATATAAACTCATATAATCCAGGATATCTACCAGGGAATGAACTCAAGCCATTTAACAAATTTTTTATCCTTTCCCCTTACAACTTCAAAAAACCTCTCCTGGAGTTTTCTGGTTATCTCTCCAGGTTTTCCATCTCCAATCGGTCTTCCATCTACCTCTCTTATAGGGGTAATCTCTGCAGCTGTTCCTGTAAGGAAGGCTTCGTTTGCGATATAGAGTTCATCTCTTGTAAATCGCTCATGTATAACTGGAATTCCCTCATCTGTAGCTAGCTCTATAGTGGTGTTTCGTGTTATCCCTTCTAGGATAGAGGTAAGTGGGGGGGTCTTTAATACTCCATCCTTTACAATAAAGATATTTTCTCCGCTCCCTTCCGATATGTATCCCTCTGTATCAAGCAGTATGGCTTCATCAAAACCAAGTGAGGTTACTTCAAGCTTTGCCATAACTGAGTTTACATAGTTACCACATATCTTTGCCTTTGTCATAAAGGTGTTTACGTGCATTCTGTTAAAAGAAGAAATCTTTGCCCTTATTCCTTTCGTTACGCCTTCTTCTCCAAGATAAGCCCCCCAGGGATATGCTGCTATAGCTACCCTGATTGGATTGTCCCTCGGATGTATTCCCATTACACCTTCGCCTATAAAAACAATAGGCCTTATATAGGCCTCTTTTAGATTGTTTATGATAAGGAGGTTGAATATGGCTTTTTTTATCTCCTCTTTTGTAAAGGGTATTTTTATGTGTGCTATCTGGGCTGAAGAGAAGAGCCTGTTTATGTGGTCTGTAAGCCTAAAGACCGCAGGACGACCGTCATAACACTCGTAGGCTCTTATTCCCTCAAAAACTCCCAATCCGTAGTGAAGGGTGTGTGTAAGGACGTGGACTTTTGCCTCATTCCAGGGAACAAAATCCCCATCAAACCATATCTTGTAGGGTTTATCGGCCATTCTGGATCTCCGGTATAGCTGGTTGTTTTATGCTCATAGAATATTGCTAATTTTAAGGGCTTTTGTCAAGTACAGTTTTTGTTTTTCTTGACTAGGAGGTTTTTCTCCAGAATAATAATGGTATCATCTGTAAAGACTATACAGGGGGGAAGGTATTTGGGTGAGCAGATTGTTATAAAGAAATATAGCAATAGGCGGCTCTATGATACTCTTCATAAGAGATATGTTACACTTGAGGAGATATCCAATTTGATAAAAGAGGGAAACGAAATCCGGGTTATAGATTCTCAAACCAATGAAGATATTACCAAAGTTATACTGATACAGGCTATACTGGAGAGCGAGAAAAACAAAGAGGATATACTACCTGCTTCTTTTCTGCATATGCTTATAAAATATGGAAACAAGGTTGCAAGGGATTTTTTTGAAAACTACTTCTTAATGATGTTCCAGGCTTATTTATCCTTTCAGGAAAGCATGAAAAAGAATCTTAGTTGGTGGCAAGAGGTTAGCTGGTTTCCTCCAGGGTTTAAGTTACCTTTACCAAAAAGCCCTTTTCAGGAGGTTTTCAAAAACAATAAAGCAGAAGAGAAACTTCAGGGGGAAAAAGACACTCCTAAAATTGGTGAACCTATCCCCTCGACCTTAACTGAGATAGAGTCTTTAAGGGAGCGCATAAGGGAACTTGAAGAAAGAGTTAAATCTATTAGTAAGAGCAAAAGAGGTAAAGAGAAAAGCACAGGATAATATTATTTTACCTCTATGCTGTCTGCCTGGACGGTATCTCCGGGAAGAAGCATGCCTCTTATTTCAACTTCGTTGCCTATAAGAATATCTTCACATGCAAGTTCATCACTGTCTCTGGTTATCTCGGTTGAAGAAAGAACCTGAACTATTACCTCTGTGCTGTCAGTTTCAACCTCTATAGTCCCCGTTCCCCCAGAGCAGTTATTCTCTATGACATCTCCTTCAAAGACAACGACTATGTCTCCTTCGATATTTACTATTCCATTATTGATAGATATGCTTCCAAGGTCAACTTCTGCCCCTGGAAATACGGTTACACTTGTAATGGCTATTTGCGAGGAGCTTTCATCCAGGAACTCTAACCTTAGCAGTGTTCCGTGAAAGCTTCCCTCAATTTGGAAAAAGCCCGAACTGTCCGTTGTGTCGGAAAAAAAGCTTCCCGTCTCCTTATCCTCAATCTGGACCGTTATTCCGCTTAGGTCTCTATCAGGTACAATGCTTGTTATTGTTCCCCTAAGTATTGATTCATTATTTTCCCCACTGTTGCTGTTGTTGTTTGTGCCTCCAAAATCCACCTCACAACCTCCTGATGCAAAAAAGGCAAGTAAAACGATTAACGTAAAGATGAGGTTATTTCTCATGTAGTGTTCCTCCGGAGGGATTGCTTGATGAGAGTAATTATACACGCTTACTCTTTTTTTTCATTAGCCGTTTCCCCTACATTATGGTAAATTACTAAGCTTAAAAGCTTATGTAAGAAGACCTTTATAATGAGATCGAAAACAAGAGTCCTTTTTATAAACCACTCTGTAAGGGATGGGGGGCCTGGTAGAAGCCTATTTTATATCCTTAAGTACCTGGATAAATCCAGAATCGATCCTTACGTTTTGGTTCCACGTAAAGATGTTTTTACTGATATGATCAGCAACGAAGGGCTTGGTGATAGAATAATCGTTGAAAGAAAATTCCCGGATAATATATTAAGGCCGAGATTTAATGCTCTTAATATAGTACATGAAGGTAGATTCCCCAGTGTGTTTTACAGGATCTTAAAGATTACCTCGGTTTTGCTAAATGTGTTTGATCTTATCTTGTTTGTTATTATGTCTCCCTTTCTGATCAGGGGGAAAAGAATAGACCTCATATACTCTAATGGAACCCTAGCAAAGATTGTAGGAGCTATAATTGGTTTTGTAAACAATCGCCCTGTCATATGGCATGTAAGAAATATCCAGCAGACAAGAATTCTTAGATTTACTATAAACCTGCTTTCTTCTCTACCGATGGTAAAAAAAGTAATTTGCGTTTCACATGCTACAGCAAAACAGTTTTACTACAGCAGAGATAAATTGGTTGTTATTTATAACGGCATAGATGCTGAGGATTTTAACCCTGATAAAGTAGAAGGGATCTTAAGAAAGGAGTATAAGGTACCCGAAGGGACTATTATTCTGGGTAGTGTGGGAAGGGTGGTTCCCAGAAAGGGTTACGAGTATCTTATAAGGGCAGCAGGTGTGGTATGTAATCATCTGGGTAAAGATAAATCTAGGATTAGATTTGTTGTTGTTGGTGATACCCCCTATTTCTTTGGTAACAATCACCTTGAGTATCTTAGGGAGTTGGTTAAAAAACTCAATTTAGAGGATGTATTTATCTTTACGGGTTATAGAAAGGATGTAAGGCCTTACCTTAAGGACTTTGACATCTTTGTTATAACCTCTAACTATCCGGATCCCTTTCCGAGATCAGTAATAGAGGCTATGGCTTTTTCCCTTCCTGTGGTTGGGTTTAGGGTAGGTGGAATTGTTGAGGCAGTAGAGGATGGGGTAACAGGAATTTTAAGTGACCCGGGGAATGTGGATCAGATGGCTTTTGCAATGCTAAAGCTCATCCAGGATAGGTTCCTTAGATCTTCTATGGGAAGAGCTGGAAGAGAAAGGGTTAAGAGTATGTTTTCTGCAAGAGAGCTAACAAGGGAAATTGAGAAGATCATACTGGGGATTGCAGAGGTTTACAGCTAGGTTTTATTTCCTGGCCCTAAATATGAACCTTATAGGTGTTCCTTCTAGTTTGTATTCTTCCCGTAGTCTGTTCTCCAGAAACCTTTTGTAGCTTTCAGGTATCCCTTTTATAGAATTTGTAAACACTACAAAGGTTGGAGGTTTTGTGATCGGTTGGGATATGTAGTAAAACTTTATCTCCTTACCTCTGTAAATCGGAGGGGGATTTTTCTCTAGAATCCGTTTAAGAAACCTGTTTAGCGATTTTGTTGGAATTCTTTTTGTGAAGTTTGCATATACCCTATCTATTGTATCAAAGACCCTATCTATTCCTTGCCCTTTTAGGGCAGAGATGCGTAGCACAGGGGCAAAATCTATAGCTTTTAATCTTTCTCTTACCATCTCTTCTATGTCTGTGCTGGGTATATCTCCTATGTGCTTTGGAGCAAGATCCCATTTGTTTAAAATAACAATACAACCCTTTCCTCGTTTTCTTATAAGCTCTGCCAGACGGGCATCCTGATGGGTTGGTCCTTCCTGACTGTCGTTCATAAGCAGTACGATGTCAGCTTTGTCAATTGATCTAATAGCTCTTGATACACTGTATCTTTCCAGAGGAAGTTTAATCCTTGATTTTCTCCTTATACCTGCGGTATCTATAAAGACATATCTTTTATGATTTATCTCTACAGCTATATCCACTGCATCCCTTGTTGTTCCGGGTATTGGGCTTGTAATTAGTCTTTCCTGACCAAGGATAGTGTTAATCAGGGTGGATTTTCCAACGTTTGGCTTTCCTATTATGGCTATCCTTATCTCATCGGTTTGCTCTTCTTTTATGTGGTCTGACTTGGGTTCGGGAAGGTTTTCCACAATAGCATCTAGCAATTCGTTTATCCTTCTTCCCTGTGTTGCAGATACTGTTATTAGATCAGCTATACCAAGTGCGTGAAAATCCAGTGCTCGGCTTTCATGATTTTCATGGTCTATCTTGTTTACCACATACAAAACTGGTTTTGCTGTTTTTCTAAGTATTTTTAGGATATCGTGATCCTGAGGCATAATGCCTGTTTTCCCGTCAAGAACAAAGAGTATAAGATCAGCCTCTTCAATTGCTTTCTCAACTTGGGATTTTATAAGGGAGAAGTGAATGTCCTCAGAAACTGGCTCATATCCTCCTGTATCTATAAGAGAAAATTGTATGCCATGCCATTCTACATCTGCATAAATCCTATCCCTTGTTACCCCTGGTATGTCTTCAACAATTGACTTCTGCCATCCTACTATTCTGTTAAAAAGGGTAGATTTTCCCACATTTGGCCTTCCAACAATCGCGACAACGGGCTTTCTCCTTGAACTTGGATACGATATGGCTTTGGTGTGTTCCATGTTTTTTTAAGTTATCTAAGGGTTAGTGTTAATTAAAGTATACCTAATCACACCAGTATTTTTTTACATCCCTTAAGATAGCTCTTTGGTGATGGGCAAGTTGTTCCTTCGAGTACTGGTGCTCCATGCCATAGGGACAGGCCCTTCTGGATATGCAGTTTGAGGAACAGATATCGGTACTTAGCCTAAAATGTAAGCACGCCTTGTAGTTCCATCCATTTAGGGAAATAGCTTTAGCAGGACAAGCATTGATACAAGGCTTTTGGCACCCTTTACAGGGGGTGAAGTTGGCAAGTGGGCCATCATATGAGTTAAATTCAGCATCTGTTAATATAGCCCCCCTTATCGAAATCCAGGAACCATAGGTGGGATGTATTAAGATGCCAAGGAGGCTCTTGGTTCCTATCCCTCCTAGCTCTCCTAGTTTCATAAAATCAAGGTTTAATCCAGGCTGGGAAAAGGGGAAAACCACTTTGCATTTGCTTATCCTTGGTTTTAAAATAGCTGTTACCTCGGTAATTTTTAAAACCGTGTACTCATCTATCCAGTTTTCTGTTGATCTGGCAAACCTGGGGTTTTCCTTTAAGAATCTTTTTAGCTTTTCCCAGAACTCTTTTCCTGCAAAAGCAACTATGATAGCTGATTTTGCTTCCGGAAGTATGTTGCTTATACGTCTTGTTAATGGGGTTTCCTTATCATACTCCTCTACATTGATACGGCAAATCAGGTTAAAACCCTCCTCCTTTAGTAGGGTTTTAAGCTTTTCGTAGGTGGAATATATATCGATCATCCTGTAGAATTTTATCTGATATTTGTGTGTGACGGAATATGAAATTCCGCTATTGCAATTTAAATCAGATACACCATCATAAATAAAGGGATATAAGATGCAAATAGATGTGGTTGATACAGTTAACTTCCTTAGTAAGAACCAAATCAAGGACTTAAAAAAGAAGATTAAATATATCTTACAAAGCCTTAAGCTACCCAAGAACACAGAAATTTGCATAACCTTTACAGACGATCACCTTATGAGAGAGCTAAACTCAACCTATAGAGGGATCAACAGAACAACCGATGTTCTTTCTTTTCCCCAAGAGAAATTAGATTCCGCTATTGCATTGGCTCCCAAAAACAAAAATATAACGTTACTAGGAGATATAGTAATCTCTATAGATGCTGCTAAAAGAAACGCAACACGATACGGTATAGATATAACCAAGGAGATTGACAAACTCATAACACACGGCATCCTACACCTTCTTGGCTACGATCACAAAAAGAAAAAAGATGCAGAGAAAATGAAAACAAAGGAAAACGAAATCTTAAGTAGCTTAGTCTCCAGAAATCAATTTTAACTCCCTATCAATTTCCTCAATCTCTTTCAGGGTAGGGAGATCCTCTAAGCTTCTCAACCCAAAAACCTCTAAAAATTCCTGAGTAGTTCCATACAAAAATGGCCTACCAACCACCTCCTTTCTTCCCTTTATCTCAATAAGCCTTTTGTCAAGTAACACCCCAATAACACCTGAAGAATCAACCCCTCTTATATAGTCAATCTCCAATCTGGTAATCGGTTGCCTGTAGGCAACTATAGCAAGAACCTCAAGAGCAGCACGACTCAGCTTAAAAGGCTTTATCTCTTTAAACCGTGCTATAAAATCACTATATGAAGGGCAGGTACGAAACTGATATCCACCTCCAACTTCATAGATTGAAAAGCCCCGATCAAGATCCCTCCACTCCCTAATAAGCTCCTCCAAACAACCAGTAATCTCCTCCAAATCCACATCAGAAAACACCTTATGAAGATCCCTGATACTAACAGGCTTTTGGGAAACAAATAAGATACTCTCAATAGCCTTTTTTAGAAAAACACGTTCCAATTCTATCCCTCCCCAACATAACACAACTCTATTGGACCATATGGCAAGTCTTGGGAAGCAACAACAAAACCTGCTCTTATAACTTCCAGTAAGGCAAGAAAGGTAAGTATTAATTGAATTTTTGAAACAGCGTTTTTAAAAAGCTCTTCAAAGAAGAGCCTTCTTCTTCCCCTAAGCACTCCAATAATCTCTTCCATCTTTTCCTCAACACTTACCAGTTCTTCCTCAAACCAGATATACTCATTTTCCTTAAGAGCATAAGCCCCCCTACGTTCACAGAGGCTTTTAAATGCCTCTATAAGAGACCAAAGATCAACTCTAAGGGGTCTGGAGTTTTCATCCTTTTCGTTCTCCTCATAAAGATCATCTCTGGAGAAAACGTCTCTTCCAAGAATATCACGGGCAAATAGCTCATAAGCAGCATCCTTATATCTTTTGTATTCTATAAGTCTTCTAACCAGTTCTTCTCTGGGATCACCACATTGATCCACTTGTTCTTCTATTTCCTGCCTTGGAAGAAGCATTTTTGATTTTATCAGTCCAAGCTCTGCAGCCATTACCAGGTACTCACCTGCAATCTCAAGATTAAGCTCCTTCATCAACTCAAGGTACTCAATATACTGTTCTGTTATAACAGAAACAGGTATATCATAAATACTTACCTCATTCTTCTTTATAAGATGCAAAAGAAGATCAAGAGGCCCCTCAAAAACCTCAAGCTTTACCAGATAAGGCTCACCCAATGAAAAACCACCCTTTATACCCAACACCTTCTAAGAGCTACCTCAGGAAGCGATATGGTAAATTATACTTGATAGCTGAAAGTAATCATATCCCGAAAACAAAACAGTAAGGAGTGAGACAGGGTACCAGAAAATATGGGAAAAAAGCCTACCTCCAAAAATAAACAGGGCAAATAGGATCATAACACCATAGGGTTCCAAACGGCTAAAGGAATCAGCCTGTTTTGAAGGCAGCAAGCCATAGAGCACTCTAGAGCCATCAAGAGGAGGAAGTGGAATCATATTAAACACAGCAAGAGCAATTCCATACTGAAGCATAAGGATAACTATTGCCAGAGATACAACTACCACACCGGGTATCACTGAGCTACCAGCCACCAAAGGAACAAGCAACCTTAAGGTAAGCCCAGCAAAAAGAGCAGTAAGCAGATTCGACAAGGGGCCTGCAAGAGCCACAAGAAGCAGTCCTTTCCTTGGGTTTTTAAAATTAAGGTAATTTACTGGAACTGGCTTTGCCCATCCAAAACCTGCAAGAAACATAAGCACAGTTCCAACAAAATCAAGGTGTACAAGCGGGTTAAGCGTTAGTCTTCGCTGTCTTTTAGCGGTGTCATCTCCCAACATGTATGCAACCCATGCATGAAAGAACTCATGTATCGTAAGGGAGAAGAGTATAACCGGCACCTGAATAAGTAACAGTTTTAGATTAAAATCCATAAGCACTTCCTTATGACCTTGGATGAAACTTCTTATGAATTTCCTTTAACCTTTCTCTTTCAATGTGGGTGTATATCTGTGTTGTTGAGATATCAGAATGACCAAGCATAAGCTGTATGGTTCTAAGGTCTGCGCCACACTGAAGCAGGTGGGTAGCAAAGGAGTGACGCAATGTATGGGGGCTTATATTCTTTGAAATACCTGCCCTAACCACATATCCCTTTAGAATCTTCCAGAAACCCTGGCGTGTTAGCCTCTTACCACGTCTTGACACAAAAAGATAAGATGAACTCTTATTCTTTAGGAGATAAGGTCTTGAAGTACCAAGGTATTGCCTTAACTTTTCCTTTGCCTTCTGACCAATTGGAACAAGCCTTTCTTTGCTCCCCTTACCATAGACAACCACATATCCCAGCTCAAGATTGACACTGTTTAGCTCTAAAAGAACGAGTTCAGAAACCCTAATACCAGTTGCATAAAGAACCTCAAGCATAGCTCTATCCCTTATGCCCTCAGCAGTAGATTCATCAGGTACAGAAAGAAGTGCATCAACCTCCTCAATAGAGAGCACTTCAGGTATCTTTTTTTGAACTTTGGGTGAGCGAATCAAAAACACAGGATCCTTAGAAACAACTTTTTCCAGCAGAAGAAACTTAAAAAACTGTCTTACAGATACCAGGGCTCTAGCTACAGAGCGTGCTCCGAGTCCTCTGGCTTTTAGATACGATAGGAAATCCAAGACAGTTCTGTAATCAACGGAGTTAAGGTCATAGATCTCCTTATCCTCAAGATACCTTGCAAACCTAGAGATATCCCTTTGGTAAGATTCCACAGTATTCTTTGAAAGTCCCTTTACCACTCTCAGATAAGAGAGAAAGGAATCAACAACGGTATCTGTACCCATCTACTCAGTACCAATTTCCCAGGAGCTAAGATATCTTTTTTGCTCAGGTGTAAGCTTATCAATTTTTATCCCCAGGGATTTAAGCTTCATCTCAGCCACCGCCTTATCTATCTTCTCAGGAACCCTGTAGACCTGATTTTCAAATTTACCTCTGTTTTTTATAAGATACTCAACACAAAGCGCCTGATTTGCAAAGCTCATATCCATTACACTTGATGGATGTCCTTCAGCGGATGCAAGGTTTACAAGCCTTCCATCTGCAAGCACATTTATTCTTCTTCCATCCTTGAGTCTGTATTCGGTAACATATGGCCTTACCTCTCTTTTGCTCTTTGCGATACGTCTAAGTGCATCTAGATCAATTTCAACGTTAAAATGACCGGAGTTACACACTATAGCACCATCCCTCATCTTAGAGAAGTGCTCTTTCCTAATAACGTTTATGTTACCTGTAACAGTACAGAAGAAATGACCAACTTTTGCTGCCTCATCCATTGACATCACCCTGAATCCATCCATTACAGCTTCAAGCGCCTTTATAGGGTCTACCTCTGTAACGATCACATTGGCTCCCATTCCTCTTGCTCTCATTGCAACCCCTTTACCACACCATCCATATCCACAGACCACAAAGTTTGTTCCAGCAATAAGCCTGTTTGTTGCCCTTATAATACCATCAAGTGTACTTTGGCCGGTTCCGTAACGATTGTCAAAGAAGTGTTTTGTATCGGCATCATTTACAGCAACTATAGGGTATCTAAGAACACCACGCTCAGCCATACTCTTTAGCCGAATAACTCCAGTTGTTGTCTCTTCTGTTCCCCCCACCACATTCTCAATCAGATCAGTTCTTTCCCTGTGAAGTGTTGAAACGAGATCCGCTCCATCATCCATGGTAATATGTGGAACCATATCGAGAACACTGTTAATGTGCCTGTAGTAAGTTTTTGTATCCTCTCCCTTAATGGCAAACACAGAGATTCTGTGGTCCTTAACCAGATGTGCTGCTACATCATCCTGGGTGCTAAGCGGATTTGATGCACAGAGGGCAACCTCAGCTCCTCCTTCCTTAAGGGTAATGGCAAGGTTTGCAGTCTCAGCAGTTACATGAAGACAGGCTGCAATCCTTACACCTCTAAGAGGCTTTTCCTTCTTAAATCTCGCTCGTATCTGAGCGAGAACGGGCATTTCCTGTGCAGACCACTCAACCCTTAGTTTGCCTGCTTTGGCAAGCTCTAGATCCTTTACATCGTATTTTATATCCTGCATTTTCTTCCTCCAGATTTAATATATGGCCCTATCCAACTGCATTCTTAAGCTCATTGACCTTATCGGTCCGTTCCCAGTAGAACTCCTCTTCACTCCTTCCGAAATGACCATAGGCTGCTGTCTTCTGATAGATTGGTCTAAGAAGGTTAAGAGAACCAATGATACCCCTAGGTCTGAGATCAAAAACCTCTCTTACTGCTCTGGAGATTACATCCTCAGGGACAATTCCTGTTCCAAAGGTATTTATCATAACGGAGACGGGTTCTGCAACCCCAATTGCATATGCAAGCTGCACTTCACACTGCTTTGCAAGTCCAGAAGCAACCACATTCTTTGCAATGTAACGGGCCATATAGCTTGCACTTCTATCAACCTTTGATGGGTCTTTTCCGGAGAAGGCGCCTCCGCCGTGTCGTGCCCATCCACCATACGTATCTATTATGATCTTTCGTCCGGTAAGTCCGGTATCCCCTTTAGGCCCACCTATGACAAACCTGCCTGTAGGGTTTACAAGGATCCTGGTCTTAGGTGAGAGAAACTCAGGGGGAACCACAGGTTTTACCACCTCTTCAATGATTGCCTCGTAGATGGTAGAGTTGCTAACCTCTGGGGAGTGCTGTGCAGAAATAACTATTACCTCAATAGCTGCAGGTTTACCCCCCTCGTACCTTACGGTGACCTGGGTTTTTCCATCGGGTCTTAGGAATGGGAGGGTTTTATTTTTTCTGACCTCAGCAAGTCGTTTTGCAAGCTTGTGAGAGTACATTATAGGGGCTGGCATAAGCTCGGGCGTTTCATCTATAGCATAGCCAAACATAAGCCCCTGATCACCGGCTCCCTGTTCCTTTTCTCCCGCTGGATTAACCCCAATAGCAATGTCTGGGGACTGCTTCCCTATTGCCACCATCACCCCACAGTTATCAGCATCGAACCCCATAGCACCGTCAGTATAGCCTATCTCTTTTATCGTATCCCTTACGATATGGGGTATATCAACCGTTGCGGTTGTTGTAAACTCTCCAGCCACAACAACAAGCCCGGTTGTAAGAAGGGTTTCGCATGCAACCCTGCACATTGGGTCTTGGGCTATTACAGCATCAAGTATAGCATCTGAGATCTGATCTGCCATTTTATCAGGGTGTCCCTCAGTTACCGACTCTGAGGTAAAAATAAAACTGCCTCCTAGATTCATATAGGTAAAACCTCCCCAATTTTATTATCAGGATAGCGAAAAAACTATATACTTTTCACTATATATGTCAAGAAATTAAAGAGCAAGTCTTGAAGTATGGATAATTCCGTTTAGAATTTTAGCGATAGCAATTCAAACCAGATACGGATTTATACAGAGATGAAACTTATAGCTCCATCAATACTTGCGGCAGACTTTGCAAGGCTGGCTGAAGAGGTAAAGGCTGTACAACAGGCAGGTGCAGACTGGCTTCACGTTGATGTAATGGATGGTCACTTTGTCCCCAATATAAGCATAGGTATCCCGATAGTGGAGTGTATAAGAAAACTTAACCCCCCGCCCATGGATATCCACCTAATGATAGACAATCCTGAGGATTTTATAGAGGCATTTTTTGAAGCGGGAAAGCCATTTGTTAAAGTTATTACGATTCAGGTAGAGAGTTGCAAGCTTCTATACAGTACTGTTTCTAGGATCAGATCCCACGGGGTTATGGCCGGGGTTGCACTAAATCCGGCAACACCCTTATCCGTTTTAGATGAAATCTTCCCTTACATAGACCTTGTGCTTATTATGACAGTAGAGCCTGGATTTGCAGGACAAAGGTTTATAGAGTCCATGATTAGCAAGATAAGGCGTGTTAGAGAGGTAATTAATAACTCTTCTCACAAACCGCTTCTTGAAGTTGATGGAGGAATTAAGCTAAATAACATAGGAGAGGTTGCAAAAGCAGGGGCAGATGTGTTTGTATCGGGATCGGGGATCTTCCACACTGAGGACTACCTTGAAACGATACGTGCAATGAGAAGGGAGATAGATAAGGCAGTAGCCTAGAGAGGTTCTTCTCTTTAATTTACACCTTCAGTGTTATTCTGTTAGAATAGATAGGGAAGTGGGGTATGTAAAAGATATAGAGAGGTACTTTCTTACCCTAACAGGAAAGGGGATCATGCTTTCACCTAGGGACTATAGTATGATTCTTGAGTGGCAAAAGAAAAAGATTCCAAAGGAAGCAGTTTTACAGGGAATAAGGATGGCTTTTAAGGAGAAGGCAAGAAGGGGAAGAAGAGGGGTAAGCCTTAGTAATTGTGCTCCGTTTGTTGAAAGGGTAGCAAGGGTGTGGAAGACAGGGGAGGGAGGAACAGAGGAGGTTGGTAGAGTTGATCAGATAAAGACCTCTATCATAGAAAGGGTAGAAGATGCTATAAGGAATGAGAGAGACCGAAGGGTAGAGTCAGTTTATATCCATTTAAGGGAGAAGATTTTAGGCATTAAGGCAACGGAAGAGGAGTTTTTTTTAGCTATAGGTGAGGTAGAGGAGTGGATGTATGAGGAGTTTTTTAAAAGGCTTTCGGATGTGGAGAGGGAAGAGGTTTTAGCTCAGGCAGAGAAACTTGCAAGCAACAGGAGACAGTTTGTAACGGAGAAGGCCTTTAGAGAAAGCCTTTTGTTTTTTCGGAATCTAGTTCTTAAGAGAAGATACGGCTTGATAGATTTGGCTTAGTAGTGGACAAGGCAATGGAGATAGGCTGTGAGAGGTGTTACGGCAATGGGTATCTGGTTGAGAAGCGGGGGAACCTTGCTGTATCACGCATATGTGAGTGCGTTACCAGGTGCAGTGGGTGCAGCGGGAGAGGTGTTAATATCGTTAAGGATAAGAAGGGGTATACGTACATTGCAGCTTGCAGGACTTGTGGGGTTATAAGGAGGAATGTAAACCTTTACAACCTTGCTGGCATTCCTGCAAAGTACTCACACGTGCTTCAGGTAGATACATTTCAACCGAAACACGAAACCCACAAATACGCTCTTAAGTATGCAAAGGAGTTTGTTCAGATGTACCCAGACAAGCGCGGGTTCCTTCTTATGGGAAAAGCGGGTCTTGGAAAAACCCACCTTGCAATAGGTGCTATATCTGAGCTTACCCTTAAGTACGGTGTAAGGTGTTTATTTAAGGACTTTTTCTTTCTTCTTTCGGAACTAAAGGAGGCATACTCACTTGGAACCCCTGAAAATGAGGTTTTACTTCCCCTGATAGAGACTGAGGTTCTGGTTATAGATGAACTCGGTAAGGGAAAGACAAACGAGTGGGAGTTAAATATCCTGGATCAGTTAATCTCAAAGAGATACAATGCCTCAAAAACCACTCTTATTACCACAAACTACATTGCCAGAGACTTTGTAACCCATCAGGAAGAGTACGAGGATAGGGAGATACTTGAAGAAAGGGTAGGAGCGAGAATTGCATCCAGGTTGTATGAGATGTGTGAGTTCATCTATATGGAAGGGAAGGACTTTAGAAAGACAGGTAAGAGGGTGTTAAAATCTCCAAAACTGTGATTGCACCTTTTTAACCTGTTCAACTACCACATCAGCCTTTGTTATGTTGTTTTTATTCTCATACACGGTTTTTCTCTTACCGATTAGCTCCTCTATAACTGCTCTGGTTGAGTGCCAGAGTCCTTCAAGGTTATATCCTCCCTCAAGGATAAGCACAAGCCTGCCATCACATAAGGATTCTGCAAGCTCTTTAAGAAACCTTCCCATCTGGGCAAAACCGCTGGGGGTAACCTGCATACCCCCAAGAGGGTCATCAAAGTAGGGGTCAAAACCTGCTGAAACAAGGATGATTTCGGGTCTGTACTGTTGCGCAATGGGTCCAAGTATTTCAAAGAATACCTTAATGTACTCTTTATCCCCCATACCAGCAGGCAGTGGGACATTTACGTTGTAGCCGGTTCCTTCTTTTGCTCCCACCTCGTTTATTCCACCGGTTCCTGGATAGTAGGGATACTGGTGAAGAGAGAAGTAAAGTACGTTGGGGGAGGTATAGAACATGTTCTGTGTGCCGTTTCCATGGTGTAGATCCCAATCAACGATCAGGATGCGTTTGAATCCATAAGAGTTTATAGAGTAGGCAGCTCCTACTGCAATGTTATTAAAAAGGCAAAATCCCATGGCTCTGTTTCTCTCAGCATGATGTCCTGGTGGACGCACAAGGGCAAAGGCTATATCCACCTCCTTTTTAACAACGCTGTCTATACCAGAGAGCATTCCTCCTGCAGCTCTGAGTGCTGCATCAAAGGAGAGGGGGGATGTTGATGTATCCGGATCCAAAAAGATGCGGGGTCTTCCCCGGGTGGATTTTATGAGGTTAAAGTAATCGGGGTCGTGTACAAGGCATATCTCTTCCTGGGTTGCATCACGGGGATTAATACGTGTTACTTCTTTAATAAGTCCGGTAGTTGTTAACATGTCGTAGATGGCAAGCAGTCTCTCGGGAGATTCAGGGTGTCCCATACCGTTATCATGTTGAAGGTAGAGGTTATCGAAAACAATTCCAAGTTTCTTCATTATGTTTGCTCCTTCTTCAAGCAAATAGTAACACATACAAAAGGTAGCTACAACAAAACCTCTTTGCTTAGAAGTTTTTTTGCCTCGGCTACCAGATAGAGGGACCCGGTAATACAAACGGGAGCCTCTAGGTTGGCTACCCTGCACAGAGCTTCTTCTGTGTCCTCTATAACCTCTACCCTGTTGGTGAGGTTCTTGAATTTAGAGGCAAGAGTTTTTGCATCAGTTCCCCTCTTAGATGGGATGTTTGTTACAGCCACGATATCTGTTATCTCTACTAGCTCTTCTATATAGCCTGAATGATCCTTATCTGAGAGCATCCCTATTAGAAACACAAAGCGTTTCCCCGGGAACATGTGTTTAAGGGAGTCTCTAAGGGCTGCTGCCCCTGCTTTGTTGTGTGCCCCATCAAGGATAAGAGGGGGGGATTCCCTTAGAATTTCCATTCTTCCCTCCCATCTGGTTGTGGAAAGAGCGGTTCGCAGGTTGTTTTCTTCAATCTTTATCCCGTGGAATCGCGATAGGCACTCAAGTGCTGAGATTGCAACTGAGGCGTTTTCAAGTTGGAAGAGGCCTTGGAGGTTAAGAGAAAGCCCCTTTAAGTGCCACATTGGTCCAAGGTAGGTAAAGTCTCTAGGGGTTTTCCCCTCATATGTAAAGTCTCTATAAAGCACTACTGTGGGTGAGAGGTTGTCTCTGGCTACTAGCTCTATCTTTCGCAAGGCTTTATCTCTTGCCCCTGTTACAACGGGGACACTGGGCTTTATAATCCCTGCCTTCTCAGAGGCTATCTCTTCTATGGTGTTTCCAAGAAACTCCATATGGTCCATTGATACGTTTGTAATTACGGATACAAGGGGGGTTACAACATTTGTTGCATCCCATCGTCCCCCCATACCAACCTCAAGTACTGAGATATCGGCTTTTTCGCAGGCAAAGTAGAGGAACGCTGCAGCGGTTAATACCTCAAAGAAACTGGGTTCCTCATGAAGTTTTAAAGCAACCTCTTTAATCTCTAAGAGCAGGTTTGAGAGTGTATCAACAGGGATTTCCCTACCGTTTATCTTTATCCTCTCCGTAACGCTTAGGAGGTGGGGGGATGTGTAAAGGGCGGTTTTGTATCCCTGGGATTCGAGAACGGAAGATATGGTTGCCGATACGGAGCCCTTTCCGTTTGTGCCACCCACAATTAGTGATGGAACCCTGTGTTGAGGGTTACCAAAGGCATCTAGTATCTTAAGGATCCTTGATAGACCGGGCTTTACCCTGTACAGGCAAAGAGAATCAAGATAGGCTAATCCATCCATACCTTATTAACCCGGTGGCCATCCCATTTTGCGACCCCCAAGCACGTGAAGGTGAATGTGCCACACAGATTGACCACTTTCAAGCCCGCAGTTCATAACAAGCCTAAAACCCCTTTGGGCTATTCCGTGCTCTCTTGCAACTGTATTTGCAACGGAGAAGAGGTGCCCCAGAAGCGGTTCATCACCGCTTTGAATATCAAGTAGGGTTCGTATGTGCCTTTTGGGTATTACCAGTATGTGCACCGGGGCTTGGGGATTTATGTCCTTAAAGGCAATGGTAGAGTCATCTTCATAGACTATATGGGCTGGGCTTTCCCTCTTTACTATCTGACAGAACACACACTCTCTCATGAAACCTTCTCCAGTGTTGGGTTGATTTATTATATCATAAAATTTAATGGTAATAATTTCCAGGTGGTATATATTGTTGATATTTGGTGTTTTTTAGTGTAAAGTTGATATTATAAATCAAATTCAAGCATTAAGGAGCCTGAAATTGATTCCCAAGGTAAGAGCAAAATCCGAGAGAAAAAAGGTTCTTGAGCTGTATCTGGCAAAGAAGCATCTAAAGTCTACAAAGCAAAGGGATATAATATTTGATGAGTTCTTTAATCATCCCGGTCAACATATAACGGTGGAAGAGCTTTATGAGAAGGTAAAAAAGCAGTATCCCAAGATCGGTTATGCAACCATATACCGAACGCTAAAGTTGTTTAAAGAGTGTGGTCTGGCATTTGAGAGGAACTTTGGAGATGGGAAAACAAGATACGAGCCGGTTAAGTTTGAGGGAGAACACCATGATCACATGATATGCGTTGGATGCGGGAGGATTATAGAGTTTGAGAATCAGAGAATAGAGTACTACTCACGAGAAGTTGCAAGATTAAATGGGTTTGAGGTTCTAAACCACAAGCTTGAGCTATACGGTTACTGCGGGTCCTGCAGGGAAAAAAGAAAAGAAGGTTCAAATAACCTTTAGGGACTGCTCTCGAGTAAAACCACAGCTACTGAGTACTCTCCGTCGTGAGAGATAGAGGTGTGTATGGAGCTTATCTTAAGGGTAGAGGCTGTTTTCTTTGCCTCTCCGTAGAGATTGATATAGGGTTTTCCGTGCTCATCTCTTAGGGTCTCAATATCCTTAAATCGAAATCCCCTGCCTATAGCCTTAAAGAAGGCTTCTTTTACAGCAAAATTTGCTGCGTAGTGGTTTTCGTACTTTAGGTGTTTTTCCGAGTATGCTATCTCATTATCGGAAAACACACGCTTCTTAAAGGTATTCCCCCATTTATCCAGCAGTTTTTTTATTCTGGGGATATAGACAAGGTCTATGCCTATACCTATTATCATTCTTCCGGTAGTTTGCAGAGTGCAAGCATCTCCCTTACAGCCCTTTCCATACCAACTATAACAGCACGGGCAACTATACTGTAACCTATGTTTAGCTCTTCTATTCCCTGGATTCTGGCAATATCCCTTACATTTGAGTAGTTAAGACCATGTCCTGCCGCAACCCTTATTCCTATTTTAAGAGAAGTTGCAACGGCCTCTTTTATCTTACGCAGCTCTGCTTGTCTCTGAGTCTTACTTGTTGCCTCGGCATAACGTCCAGTGTGTATCTCCACCATATCGGCTCCAACCTGTTTTGAAGCTTGTACCTGCTCCAGGTCAGGGTCTATAAACAGGCTTACAAATAGGGCATTTTCCTTTAGGGTTGAAATGATTCTGGTAAGGTTATCTATGTTGCCAACTACATCCAGCCCACCCTCTGTGGTTATCTCCTGTCTTTTCTCGGGAACAAGTGTTACCATATCGGGTTTTACAGAAATAGCTATTTTAACCATTTCCTCAGTTGGTGCCATCTCAAGGTTTAGTTTGGTCTTTACAGTTTCTCTAAGAAGCTTTAGATCTCTTTCCTGAATGTGCCTTCTATCCTCTCTCAGGTGAACCACAATACCGCTTGCTCCCGCAAGCTCTGCTAAATAGGCAGCAAAAACGGGATCTGGCTCTTTTTCCCGTCTTGCTTGTCTTAGGGTTGCTACATGGTCAACGTTTACGTTTAGCTTAGGCATCTTCCAATCCTATGTGTTTTTCTATGTGAGAGGCGATTTCTTTTGCAATATCCCTTATAAGTTCTTCGTTCTCCCCTTCTACCATTACCCTCAGGAGCGGTTCTGTTCCTGAGTACCTTAGAAGTATTCTACCATGAGTGTCAAGTTTTTTTGAGTGCAGATCAACAAGATTCTTTAGCCCCGGGATATCCTCAAGTGGCTTTCTTTCTCTAACCCTTACGTTTAGAAGTAGCTGTGGAAAAAGCTCTATTATCCTTGAAAGCTCTGATAAACTCTTTTCCCTGCGTACCATAAGGGCGAGTATCTGAAGTGCAGCAAGGGTTCCATCCCCCGTTGTGGTGTGGTCAAGAAAAACGATGTGTCCGGATTTTTCTCCTCCAAAGTTGCAGTTTCTCCTCCTCATCTCCTCCACAACGTACCTATCCCCAACGGGGGTTCTTATGAGCTGTGCACCCCGGCTGCGGATAAACATCTCAAGGGCCATGTTGCTCATAATTGTAGTTACCACGGCATTGCCTGAAAGGGTATGGTTGCGTATCATCTCATCAGCACACATGGCTATTATCTTATCTCCGTCTATCTCTTCTCCTCTCTCATCACAGAAAATCACCCTGTCGGCATCACCGTCAAGAGCAATTCCTATGTGGGCTGAGGTTTCAAGAACCTTTTCTTTAAGGAGCTTGGAATTGAGGGCTCCACACTCTCTGTTTATGTTTCTGCCATCGGGTGTTACCCCTATGGTTATAACCTCAGCTCCAAGCTCCTGAAGCACTATGGGGGAGACCTTATAAGCTGCCCCATTGGCACAGTCAAGAACGATCCTTATTCCCTCAAGGGTAAGGTCTTTTGGGAAGGTGTTTTTTACAAAAACAACGTATCTTCCCTGTGCATCCTCAATACGGAAGGCTTTTCCTATATCAGAAGGAGGGACCTTTAGGTCTTTGGTGCTATCGCTTAGAACCAGTCTTTCTATCTCGTATTCGAGCTCATCTGGAAGCTTAAATCCCCACCTGTCGAAGAACTTAATGCCGTTGTCCTCATAGGGGTTGTGAGAAGCTGAGATTACAACCCCTGCATCTGCACGCATGTTTACGGTAAGGAATGCAATAGCCGGGGTGGGAAGTGGACCTACCAGAAGCACATCTGCTCCCATGGAGGTTATACCTGCCGATATGGCTTGCTCAAACATATACCCGGAAAGCCTTGTATCCTTTCCGACAACAACCCTTATCTTCCTGGACTGGGCTTTCTGTTTCTTAAGTATCGATACCAGGGCTTTCCCAAGCTTGAGGCTTATTTCAGGGGTCATTGGCTCAAGATTTGCTATACCTCTTACACCATCTGTGCCGAAGAGTTTTTTAGGATTTTGTACCAACTCCATCCTCCCTGGTATTTAATTTTATCGTAATTGTATCCGGCTTTTGTCTTTTAAGAACGAGGTGTTCATTTTGAGGATAAGCTACGCTTACTTTAAGCTTCACGGTATCCCTAAGGGAGTTTTTATCAAGTGTTTTACCATCTACAAAAACCCTTATGTCATCACTGTTTAGGTTCTTGATTATGCTGTAGGGACCTTCAAATTCTACCTCTGCTTTGGGTTCATTTACAAGTGGTTTGAAATTAATGTTATCAAAGTTAACAAACTCTATGTCTATGTCTTTGAACTTCTTAACAACGGTTATCTCCCGGATGTTTACGGTAACCTGTACAAGCTCGTTCCCAACTACCTTTACAAGTGGATAGGGGGGTTTTAGTGGAACCTGAATGGTGAAGGTAGATTTAACACCTTTGGTTGATACTAGATCCGTAGGGATGGTTTCAAGCTTGGATACAAATCTCTCGGGTCCCTGGATCTCTACAGTTGATGGTATAACCCTTGGTTTGCCAACGATTTCAAATCCCTCAGGTGGGTTCTCTATAACTGGGGTAACCTTTACTCTTTTTCGTACTAATTTGTCAATATCAAGCTCGATCTGTGCGGGGCTTATCCCGGTAACCTGGATGCCACGTGGTGTTTTAATCTGATCCGTCTGGATCTCGAATTTGGATATGCCAGGGGATACGTTTGAGAGGTCTAGTGTAAACACAATATCTTGGGGAGATAGGGTGGAGAGTTGGGTACGAGGACCCCGAACCCTGAGGTGGAGTTTCTGAGGAGGATTATTTACAACTATAAGCTCTGAAGGTAGGTTAACGTAGTTTATATCTACTGATATGCTTCTTTCTATCTCGTGCTCTATGTTTGCTACAAACCAGAGGGATACTGCCAGTATGAGGGCAAGTACCTTCTTGCCAAGATTGTTAAATAGGGGATTTTTAGATTCCTCCTTACCAAATATGCTAAGTAAAGCACCCTTTATTATGCCTTTCATGCTTACCTTAATGAGCTCTTTCTCTCCTATGCAGGATATGGCTTAAAAGTCCGCTTCCTTTTTTCTTTTTTAGCTCTAGCATTTCAAGCAGGCTGTTTGTTAGCGAGGTTGCATCAAGTCCTCTTATTAGGTTTCCCTGGAAGGCAAGGGATATGATCCCTGTTTCCTCAGAGACAACTATCACTATAGCATCCGTTTCCCTGGAGAGTCCGATGGCTGCTCTGTGCCTTGTTCCAAGGTCTCTTTCAAGATCAGGATCCATGGCAAGTGGAAAGAAGGAACCCGCAGAGAGTATCTTGTTGTTACGCCCTATTATCACCCCACCATCGTGGAGGGGAGATGAGGGGTTAAAGATGCTTATTAGCAGTTCCTTTGACACCCAGGCATCAAGCCTCATGCCTATCTCAACAAAATCTGAGAGGCTGGTTTTTCTCTCAAGGGCTATTAAGGCCCCGATCTGACGATTGGCAAGAAGGCTTACTGCCTTTACTATTTCGTCAACCAGGACTTCCTGAGAGTTACCAGGGGTCAGCCTAAGTATAAGAGGGTTTCTACCAAGGGTTATAAGCGCTCTTCTTATGTCATTTTGAAAAAGGATAACGGCTATAAGGATTATGGAACCCAGGAAGTGCCCAAGAATCCAGTTCAGGGTAAAGAGTTCGCCAACCTGAGAGAGCAGGTAAAGACCTGCAAGAACCGCAAGGCCAAAGAGTACATAAACAGTGCGGGTTTTTTCTATTATGTTAAGGATGTAGTAGATGATCATCGCAACTATAACGATATCCACTACGTCCCTGTATCCGAAATTTGAGATAACATCAAACATCTTTTATCCCTTTGTGTTTCTGGTTACCTTGCTCTAAGTATTGCATCCACTACTGTGGCTACCCTCTTCATGTAAAGTACATCGTGAACCCTGATAACGGAAGCTCCATTCAAGATTGCCACTGCCACAGTTGCAGCTGTTCCCTCCAGTCGATCCTGGGGGTTTTCAGTGCCAAGAACCTTTCCTATAAAGGATTTCCTTGAGGTTCCAACGAGAATTGGCTTACCCAGGCTCTCAAACTCTCTGAGGTGTTTTAGCAAAAGAAGGTTCTGGCTTACGGTTTTTCCAAATCCAAATCCTGGGTCAATCAGTATACTCTCAGGGGCTACCCCTTTTTCCTCGGCCATCCTTACAGAAACCTCTAGAGATTTCCTTACATCGTCTATTAGGGAGTTATAGTGGGTTTTTTCCTGCATATCGTAGGGACGGGAAGGGGTGTGCATGACAACCAGTCCTGCTCTGTGTTTGGCTACAAGATCTGCAATTTTGGGTTCGAATTTAAGCCCGCTTATATCATTTACTATTGAAACCCCTTCTTCAAGGGCTGCCTTTGCAACATTTAGTTTTGTTGTATCTATTGATAATATGGTGTTAAATCTCTTCACTGCCTCCTTTATCACCGGAAGAACACGTCTTAGTTCCTCATCCTCAGACACACCAAGTGAACCTGGTCTTGTTGATTCTCCTCCTATATCAACTATATCTGCTCCTTCTTCCAACATCCTCTCTATGTGCCTTAGGGCACTGGGCAGGTTAAGATACTTTCCCCCATCAAAAAACGAATCTGGGGTCACGTTTAAAATACCCATTATGTATGTTCTCTGACTCAGATCAAGCTGGAAATTCCTGCAACTAAACACCTTGTTATGCGTGCTCCTTGGGTAACCTGAGACCATAGTTTTACCAGAGTTTTCTGATAGGTGGTACATAATGTGCTTTCCTAAAGGATGCTTGGTGTTTTACCACGAGAAAAAAGTATCTAACAACTATGTATCTTCAACGTTGGTTCTTAATGCTACCGCACCCTTGGTTCCAACTCCACCGTCCCAGGAGGGATATGAAGGCTTTACCTGCTTTACCAGCTCATCCAACTCCCTTCCATCAACCACCTCTTTTTCAAGCAAAACCTCGGCAAGCTTGTGCAGCAGGTCTATGTTTTTGGTAAGAAGGGTCTTGGCCCTCTGGTAATTTTCGTTAACTATCCTCTTAATTTCCTTATCTATCTCTATAGCTGTTTCCTCACTGTAGTCTTTGTGGCGTGCAAGCTCCTTACCCAAAAAGATCTGTTCTTCCTTCTTACCAAAGGTGATTGGGCCTATCTTTTCACTCATTCCCCATTCACAAACCATCTTTCTTGCAATCTCGGTTGCCCTCTCAAGGTCATTACCCGCACCACTTGTTTGCTCGTTAAAAACTATCTCCTCAGCTGCTCTACCTCCGAGAAGAACAGCTATGGTGTTATTCAGGTAGGTTTTAGAAAGTGTGTATTTATCCTCAATGGGAAGCTGTTGGGTAACACCAAGTGCGAGTCCACGGGGGATTATCGTTACCTTGTGAATGGGGTCTGTACCGGGGGTAAGTTTTGCAACTAGGGCATGACCTCCCTCATGGTAGGCTGTTATCCTCTTCTCTGTTTCGCTTATAATAAGGCTTTTTCTCTCAACCCCCATAATAACTTTGTCCTTGGCATATTCAAAATCATCCATCGTTATCTTTGATTTACCAAGTCTTGCAGCACGAAGAGCTGCTTCGTTAACTAGGTTTTCAAGATCCGCACCTGAAAACCCAGGGGTTGAACGTGCAATTAAGGAGAGATCAACCGATTCATCCAGAGGTGTGTTTTTTGTGTGTACCTTTAAAATAGCCTCACGTCCTCTTACATCTGGCCTTGGAACAACCACCTGCCTGTCAAATCTTCCGGGACGTAAAAGGGCAGGGTCCAGCACATCTGGACGGTTGGTGGCAGCAATAACTATTATACCTTCGTTTGTTTCAAACCCATCCATCTCAACAAGGAGCTGGTTTAGGGTTTGCTCTCTTTCATCGTGTCCTCCCCCAAGCCCGGCACCACGGTGACGACCTACAGCATCGAGCTCATCAACGAATATGATACAGGGGGCATGACGTTTTGCCTGAATAAAGAGGTCTCTTACCCTGGAAGCTCCAACCCCTACAAACATCTCCACAAAATCGCTTCCGCTTATTATAAAGAAAGGAACTCCCGCTTCTCCAGCTATTGCCTTTGCAAGAAGGGTTTTCCCCGTTCCTGGAGGGCCCACAAGAAGGACGCCTTTTGGAATACGACCGCCAAGCCGGGTAAATTTCTTTGGGTTTTTTAAAAACTCAACTATCTCCTGAACCTCTTCCTTGGCTTCATCTATACCAGCTACATCCTTAAACGTTATCTTGTTCTGGCTCTCTGTTATCATTCGTGCCCGGCTTTTGCCAAACGACATAGCCTTTGTTCCACCAGCCTGTATCTGCCGCATAAAGAGAACCATGATTGCGATAAGCAGGATAAGAGGAGCCCAGTTAAAGAGTATGTGCATTATTGAGTTTTCTTTTCTTTCATCAAAGCTAAAGGATATATTCTTTTCACTGAGCTTCTTTAGAAGCTCATCGCTTGCTGGGCCTACTGTTTTAAAGCCCTGGTGTAGTTTATCCTTAGCCTCAAGATACTCTCCCTTGATCTCCTCTCCACTGAATTTAACCTCTTTTATCTCGCCTTTTTCTACGCTTTTTAGGAACTCACTGTAAGGGATCTCAATGTAGTTGCTGTGTGGGGTCTGGATAAGCTGGTATAGAGCAATTACAGCTACAAAGATAACTATCCATAAAATTAAATTCTTAAAAAGCTGACCGTTCACCTTTCCCTCATTAACCCTTAGAAGTAGCTTTTAAAAAAGATAGCACACATAAAAAAGTTTTCAACTTTATTATAAACCCTCATCACTAAAAAAACCAGTACTAAGATACCTCTCACCGGCATCACAGAAAATGGTTACAACCTGTTTGCCCCGACCGAGTCTTTCTGCAACCCTTACTGCTGCAAGACCTGCAGCGCCTGCAGATATCCCTACAAGGAGTCCTTCTTTTTTTGCAAGCAACCTCATAAATGCCTTTGCCTCTTTGCCGCTAATTGTCATAACCTCGTCGTAGATGTCATCTGCAAGGATATCGGGGATAAAACCAGCACCTATTCCCTGTATATCGTGCACGTTTGCCTCTTTGCCAGACAGTACTGCCGATTCTGCGGGCTCAACAGCAACTATATACACGTCTGGAAAGCGCTCTCTAAGGACTTTTCCAACACCGGTTATGGTTCCTCCAGTTCCAACACCCGCTACAAACGCATGTATTTCACCTGAAATCTGTTCCAGTATCTCGGGTCCGGTGGTTAACATGTGAGCCTCAGGATTGGCCGGGTTTTTAAACTGCTGTGGCATAAAAGCGTCTTTGTTCTCACGCACTATCTCTTCTGCTTTTTTTACAGCTCCTTCCATCTTTTCATGAGCAGGAGTAAGCACAAGCTCAGCTCCATACGCAGCAAGCAGTAACCTTCGCTCCAAGCTCATATCCTCTGGCATCGTAAGTATCAGCCTGTATCCCTTAACAGCACATACAAGTGCAAGTCCTATTCCTGTGTTGCCACTTGTTGGTTCTACAATTATGCTTTTGCCCGGTTGTATTTTCCCCTCCTTTTCTGCAACCTCTATCATGTGCAAACATATCCTGTCCTTTACGCTCCCACCTGGGTTGAAGTTCTCAAGTTTTGCCCATACCGTGGCAGCTCCCTCAGGAACAACCCTTCTTAGCTTGATTACAGGGGTGTTTCCAATTAAATCAAGAATGTTATCAACGACTGGTAGTGCCTTCATTCCCTTTTCAGTTAAGGATCATGGGAAGTATGTCAAAAAGCACATCCTTTCTTTTCTCAAAAAGGGTACGGATAAGTGCCCTTATAACCTCCCACTGTGGATTTTGTTTCTGTAACTCGTTTTTAAGCTTAAGGAGTACTCCTTTGATCTCTTGATCATCCATACCACGTATGTAGTCGTTTAGCTTCTCGTTTACAGCCATCAAAATACATTATAACAGATAAAATACATTATAACAGATAAAGTTGGAACTTTATAATTAACCTGATATTATTTCTTTATTGACATGAAAAAGGGCATAAACCTCTCAAAGAGAAAGGGAAAAATTAGAGATTTAGTTGTATTTGCTGCTCTCTTTTCCTTTATCCTGTTTGTGCTTACATCTTTTCTTGTTTACTGGTACTTTGCTCATGATCTTCCTGATCTTACAAAGATTACGGGTTACAGGCCAAAGCTTATAAATGAGGTGTATTCCTCAGATGGTCAGCTTATAGGCGAATTTGGGGCAGAGAGGAGGAAGTTGATTCCCTACGAAGAGATTCCACCTCATGTGGTAAACGCGTTTATAGCAGTTGAGGATAAACGTTTTTTTGAGCACGAAGGGATAGATTTAAGGCGTATTGTTGCAGCGCTTTTAAAAAACATAAGGGAGTGGAGACCTGTTGAGGGAGCAAGCACAATTACCCAGCAGGTTGTAAAGAACATAGTTCTTACCCCGGAACGCACAATATCTCGCAAGATTAAGGAAGCAATTCTTGCCTACAGAATGGAGAAAAACCTCTCAAAAGAGGAGATCCTCTACATATACCTCAACCATATATACTTTGGGGATGGAGCATATGGGATTGAGGAAGCAAGCAGAAGCTATTTCGGAAAGTCAGCCAGGGACCTAAACATAGCTGAGGCTGCGTTTCTTGCTGCCCTGCCTAAAGCCCCAGGCTATTACTATCCGCGTGAGCACTTTGAGAGGGCAAAAAGAAGACAGGAGCTTATACTAAAGCTAATGGAAGAGGAGGGGTTTATAACCCCGGAGCAGAGAAAAGAAGCACAGGCTTACCCGATAAGAATCGTTCCAAGACAAAACCTCAACATGCAGGTAGCTCCTTATGTTGTAGAGTACGTAAGACAGTATCTTGAAAACAAATTTGGAACGAAGGCCCTCATTGAAGGTGGCTTTAAGGTGTTTACAACAGTGGATGTGGATCTAAGTCTTGAAGCTGCCTGGGCTCTTAGGCGTGGTATCCTGGAGATTGAGGAAAGACATGGACGAAGTATTGTTGTAAAACACCTTGGCACTCAAAAAGCAATAGAGGAGTTTGCTAACTCTCGGGGGATAGATAGGGTTCAAAAGGGGAAAACATACGAGGGGGTAGTTACTAGCGTAAGTGAAACTGATATCCCGGGGGTTTTTAAAGCGGAGCTACGCATAGGAAGCTTAGAGGGTATGCTTACATTTGCTGTAAGCTCACCGTTTGGTAAGGCAATAAAGGGCATGTACTTTCCCCTGTCAGAAGATTATGCTCCCTTAAACGGCTACAACGGTGTAAGTCTTTTGCCTTTTAAGTTAAGGGTTGGTGATGTAGTAAGGATAAGGGTACGAGGAGAGAAAGATGGGGTGGTTTTTACCTCCCTGGACATACAGCCTCTAATCCAGGGTGCATTAATTGCAATGGATACAAGTGGATATGTTAAGGCCATGGTAGGTGGATTTGACTTTAGGCATTCGCAGTTCAACAGAGCACTGCAGGCCCTAAGACAACCGGGTTCATCCTTTAAACCCATAGTCTATGCTGCCGCAGTAGATAAGGGGTATACGGAAACCTCAGTTGTCTATGATCTCCCCGTTGTTATTAAGGACTGGTTTCCCCAAAACTACGATGGAAACTACCTGGGGGCAATTACCCTAAGAGAAGCCCTTGCCCAATCGAGAAATCTTGCAAGTGTAAGGGTTCTTCTGGATATAGATCCCAGATACGTTGTAGAGTATGCAAAGCGATTTGGCTTTACATCCAGTCTTAATCCGTATCCTTCTCTTGCCCTGGGTAGTTCGGATGTATCTCTTATAGAGATGGTAAGGGCATTTAATGTGTTTGCCAGCGGAGGGAAACTGGTTCAGCCAAAGTTTATACTAAGAATCTATGACCGTGATGGCAGGCTGGTTGAAAACAACATAAGGTATGTTGAGGAGAAAGATGCCGAAAAATGGGAACGTGAGATGAAAAGGACCGAGATCATAAAAGAGATTGCAAGAAGGGTAGGGAGGGATGTTGAGGGAGGTATACAAGTAAGCTTTATAAAGGAAGAGCCTCTTTCTGGTTCAACAAAGGCCGCTGCTGAGTTTCAAACCCCTGAGGAATTCCTGGCGTTGCTTAGGAACAAATCCATAAGGATATTGCCGGACCCTGGAGAGCAGGTAATAAGCCCTGAAACTGCGTTTATAATGGTTGACCTTTTGCAGTCCGTTATAAAAGAGGGAACTGGAAGAAGAGCACTTTCGCTTACCTCTCTTGCTCCTCTAGCTGGGAAAACCGGAACAACCAATGATTTTACAGATGCCTGGTTTATAGGGTTTAGCCCCAGGATAGTTACAGGTGTGTGGGTGGGCAGGGATAACCACACACCGATAGGTAAGGGTGAGGTGGGTGGACGTGCTGCTCTTCCCATATGGATCGACTTTATGAAAGAGGCTTTAAGAAAGCTTCCTGGAGGGGAATTTACTGTTCCCTCAGGTATCCAGTTTGTAAACACACCTTACGGGTTTATTCCTTATAAAGTTGGCACAGTTGATACGGCTGTGGATACAAATCCGCACGCACCTGATGGAAATGTATCACCCCCGGATGGGGGAAGCGGGTTATTTGATGAGGAAACAGAGATTGATTTCTTGCTTAGACGCTAGTTAAGGTCTATAAAGGGTTTTATTCGCTCAAACCTCTTCTTCCCTATTCCTTTTATCATTAAGAGTTCTTCAATTTTTCTAAAGCCGTTATTTGAGTTTCTGTACTCAACGATTCTTCTGGCAAGCTCTGTACCTATACCCGGTAAGGCCTTAAGGTCTTCGATGCTGGCTGAGTTTATACCAATTGGCATTCCAAGAGCTAAACGTCTTTTGCCACTTATTTGCGATACGTAAACACCTTTGTCTTCCCTTACCAAAATACTGTCTCCACCGTTAATTTTAATTGAGGGTTCTGAGATCCCATAGAGTGATAATAAGTGTCTGAGTTCGGTCTCGTTTCTTAGGGGATATACCACTGGAAGGCTTTTTGATACCGATACCTCTATGTAGGTGCTATACTCTGTGCTTTTCCAGTTTAAATCCGGAGTACGGCATTTGCATAAATAAAAAAGAAGGCAGCATAGAGCGGTAATGAAGACAGATTGAGAGGACGGCATGGTTACATCAACCTTAGAATACTGCTTTTACAAGGCCACCATCTACCTGAATCGTTGTACCCGTTATATAGCTTGCCCTTTCAGAAGCAAGAAAAACAACTAGGTTGGCAAGCTCCTCTGGAGTGCCAATCCTTCCTGCAGGGATATCCTCTTCCATCGCCCTTATTACCTCGTCAAGGCTTTTGTTGTAGCGCCTTGCCCTTTCACTGGCAAGCTCTATGATTCTGTCCGTAAGGATGCGACCTGGACATACATTGTTTACAAGAATATTTTCCCTTGCAAATTCGTTGGATACCGTTTTTGCAAAACCTATAACACCCGCTCGTGCTGTGTTTGAAAGGATAAGTCCATCAAGAGGTTGTTTTACGGCTATGGAGGTAATGTTTATTATCCTTCCCCACTTCTGTTTTCTCATATAAGGAAGCACTTCTCTTGTAAAGTTTACGGTGCTAAATAGGTTTAACTCTACAGCCCTTTGCCACTCATGTGGGGGAATCTCAAGAAAACTGCCAACAGGTGGGCCTCCTGCATTGTTTACAAGTATGTGCACGGTTGAATAGGTAGAAACGGTTAAGGATACTACCTTCTTTACATCTTCAGGATTTGAAACATCTGCCTGGACTGAGAGTACATTAACTCCAAACCTGTCTCTTATCTCATTTGCTGTTTTTTCCAGAGCCTCTTTCCCTCTTGCACATATCGTTAGGTTAACTCCTTCCTCTGCAAGGCCTAAAGCAACAGCTTTGCCAAGCCCCTTGCTTGAAGCACACACAATAGCTGTTTTCCCTCTTAGTCCTAGGTCCATTAAATATACACCTGTTATGTTATTTTTTAAGCATTTGCGATACCAGGGTTCTTCGATCCCTTGGCTTCGCTCCCCTCTGATTTGCTACCCTCAGAGGAGTCACCTTCCTTTGAAGCTGCCTTGGGTGGAATACCAGGGTTCTTTGCGTAATCTGTTGCATACCAACCTGTACCCACAAGCTGGAAAGATGAGAGTGATATTATACGATGAACCTTTCCCCTGCAATGCTTGCATCTCTTTAGGGGGGGATCGTTAAACCCTTGAAGAACTTCAGTTATTCGTCCACACTTTTCACACTCGTATTCATAGATAGGCATAATCTTTTCTCTCCTTTAAAGAGGGATTTTGGTGTTGAGACTCTAGATTACCTTAAATATAATACACATATCAAGACCTGCAAGGCATTTTAAGGAGCAAAACGCTATGGAAGAAAAGAGATTTACTGTGTATGTAGACTCTGAGCTCTCAGAGATTGTCCCTGTGTTTTTTTCAAACAGACGTAGGGATATAGAGTTAATAAGCAAGGCGCTGGAATCGGGAGACTTTGAGTCTATAAAGAGGGTGGGACACATGATGAAGGGTTCTGGAAGTGGATATGGATTTGATTTCATAACGGATCTCGGGAAGAAGATTGAAGAGGCTGCTGGAAATAGGGATGGGGTCAGCATCAGGCACTATATGGAGGAGCTTTTGCTTTTTCTTGATACCGTGGAGGTTGTCTACAGGTAGCTTTATTAGTTGACATAAGATATCTTATCAGACATAAAGGTTGTATTAACCAATCCACGATTACACGGTATACTATCCCTTCTATGAAACTAAAAGACAAAATAGCCGTTATCACCGGAGGAAGTAAGGGAATAGGAAAAGCCGTTGCAAAGGCCTTTGTAAAAGAAGGATGCCATACCATAATATGCAGCCGTAACGAAGATAGCCTAAAAAACACGGCACTGGAACTGGAGAAGTTCGGTAGGATAGAATACATAAAAGCAGATATCTCAAGTAAAGAAGATGTAAGGAGGCTTCGTGATTTTGTTGCCGGAAGATTTAAAAGAGTTGATATCCTTGTAAACAACGCAAGCATACTAGGGGTCCGTGCACCCATTGCAAGTTATCCTGAGGATATATGGGAAGAGGTCATAAAGATTAACTTAAATGCCCAGTTCTTTGTTACAAAGTCACTTCTTCCGCTTCTGTTAACCTCCAGAAATGGCTCAATAATAAACGTAAGCTCAAGTGTAGGAAGACGTGGAAAAGCAACCTGGGGAGCCTACGCTGTGTCAAAGTTTGGGCTGGAGGGATTTACCCAGGTTCTTGCAGATGAGTTAAAGTCAACCAGCGTTAGGGTAAACTCGGTAAATCCGGGAGGAACAAGAACAGAGATGCGAGCAATGGCATATCCAGAAGAAGACCCAAGAACCCTACCTGCACCTGACGATATAGTGCCGGTCTTTATCTACCTTGCATCAGATGAGTCGGTAGGGATAACCGGTTGTCAGTTTGATGCAAGAGACTGGCTAAATAAACCTAGTAGATAAGCACAAAAAGGTTTTTTGGTCCGTGGGCTCCTATTGTCAGGGTAAGCTCAATATCGGCTGTTCTGCTTGGACCAGTAATAAATGTTAGGCAACTGGGTTTGCTGGATGAAAAAAGGTCTGACAAGAGGGTAAAAAGCTCAAAAACGTTTGCTACCATTTTCCTAGATTCAACTACAGCAATGTGAGAGTGTGGTATTAGAGAGACAGAACGAGGTTTAGTGCTATCAGTAAGTAGAACCAGCGTCCCTGTATCGGCTATTGCAAAATCCACTTCTGTAATGCCAACATCTGCTTCTATAAGCTCCTCTTTATTATTTGATACTGCTCTAAACCCCTTCTCTAAGAGAAACTCCTTAACCATTAAACTCTCAAGGGTTTGAGAATTCCATATAGCAAACCTCCTGTATCCATTTTCCTTAAAAATGTCCTCTATGCTTTTTGGAATCTCCTTTTTATCTCCTATGGTTTTTACTTTTGCTGAAACCTTTAGAGCCTCTTCAATAAATATAGGAACTAGGTCCTCTGCTTCTTGCTTCTTTTTATGTGTGTAGTCCTTATAAACCAATTCTGTGTGAGAGTTTCCACTTAAGTCTTTATCCAGTTTTTTGCCAAGACCGGCTCTAATCTTAGCTAGAATAGAGTGTTTAGAAGAGGCCTGTGTCATCCTCTGGGTCCTCTGTTAACGGTTGATCTTTTCCATCTCTTTCTAAAAGGTATCTTTAAGACCGGCAGATCCCTGTATCTGGTCCACTGACTAAATAAGGGTAAGGAACGCAACTTTCCGTCTGATTTAAAAGGATGCTGGAGCACATAAAGTAGGGAAGTAAGGATATCGTATACACCTGTATGTGAAACCACAAATCTCCAGATCCTCATTGCCAGATGCTCTTTTACATTTTTATGAAATCCATTCTCTACAGCTCTTCTTCTAAGCCCAACCAATATTCTGGGGATGTTAATCTTTACCGGGCACACCTCCCTGCACGCACCGCAAAGGGTTGAGGCAAAGGGGAGCTCTAAAGCTCTATCCATACCGATTAGCTGTGGAGTTAGAATAGCCCCTATTGGACCTGAGTAAACCCATCCGTAGGAGTGCCCCCCTGCTTTTCTGTAAACCGGACATGCATTAAGGCAGGCCCCACATCTTATACAGTAAAGTGTTTCACGGGTTTCCTCTGATCCAAGCACACGGGTTCGTCCATTGTCCATTATTATAAGGTGAAACTGCTCAGGACCATCTATCTCCCCATTTCTTCTCGGACCCGTTATGAAGGAAACATAAGATGACATTTTCTGACCTGTAGCACTACGGGCAAGGATACTTAGAAACACCGCAGCGTCCTTAAAGCTGGGAATAACCTTTTCAATCCCCATGATTGCAACGTGTACTCTTGGCACTGTGGTTACAAAGCGTGCATTGCCCTCGTTTTCAACTATAATAATCGTTCCAGTTTCAGCTACTGCAAAGTTAACCCCTGTTACCCCCATATCAGCTCTTAAAAACGCACCTCTTAACCTCTTCCTTATCACACCTACAAGGAGTTCTGGCTCTTCGTAGTAAGGTATTTTAAGCTTTTCAGAGAATAACCTAGCTATTTCATCCTTAGTCTTGTGAATTGCCGGTGCTATTATATGCGAAGGGCGTTCATTCGCAAGTTGGATTATATACTCTCCAAGATCTGTTTCAACTACTTCTATTCCTTCCCCCTCAATAGCACGGTTAAGCTCTATCTCTTCCGTAGCCATTGACTTGCTCTTTACAATGAGCTTAACACGGTTTTTCCTTGCAATGTCTAACACGGTATCTACTGCTACTTTTGCATCCTCTGCCCAGTATACTTTGCCCCCCGCCTTACATACGTTTTCTTCCAGTATCTCCAGATAATCATCCAGGTTTTCTATTGTTCTCCTTTTAATCTCTCTTGCTTTTTCCCGTAGATTATCTAGCTCTCCAAACTCCCTCTTTGCCCTCTCTCTTGCAGAGGTAAAGCGCTCAGTTGTATAGCGTAGTGCTTGCTGAAGGGTTTTATCCCCCAGAGCACGGATTGAGTTTTTCTTAAAATTTAGTTTTTTTATTTCCACACAGACCTCACCTCGATGCAAGAAGCTCTGCTATATGCATTACCCTTATCGGTAGATTTCTCCTGCTTATAATACCTCCAATGTGCATCAAGCATCCCATATCAGTTGAAACAAGTGTATCTGCTCTACTCTCTACTATACTCTGTATCTTATCCTCAACTATAGCAGCTGAGAGTTCAGGGAACTTTATAGAGAAAGTTCCCCCAAAGCCACAACATACATCGTAGTTTGTCATCTCAACAAAGTCTATTCCTCTTACGGATCTTATAAGCTTGATTGGCTCCTCTCTAATACCGAGTTCCCGAATAAGATGGCAGGAACCATGATATGCTACCCTACCCCTGTAAAAAGCTCCTACATCCGTCTCCTTTAACACATTTACAATATACTCTGAGAACTCATAAACCCTCTTGGATACGTTAACAACGGAACCATACTCCTTATCCCTTTCCTTAAACAGCTCCCTGTAGAAGATACGCACCATGGAGGTACAGGAACCAGAAGGACACACTATAAAACCATTTTTCTCTCTATCAAAAACGGAGAGGAACCTCTTTGCAACTGTACGTGCATCCTGCCAGAAACCGCTGTTAAATGCCGGTTGTCCACAACACGTCTGCCCTTCAACAAACTCAACCTCAATCCCCAGTCTTCTAAGTACGCAAACAACACTTTCAGCCACCTGTGGAAAGAAGTTATCAACCAGACAGGTAACAAATAGATAAGCTTTTTTTGATTCCATAACAAAGGATCCCTTTTCTGATTATTTCCATCAACGGTACCAATGTCAAGTTTTTATTTGTCAGCTCACATGGTTGTCGTAAAATAAATAATAAAAACATAACAGAGGTAATAGCCATGTCCCATAGAGAATTGCCCTTACCTCCCCACTTTAACCCGGACAGGGTAAAGGAAGTATGGAAGGTAGACTATCAAGGACTTTCTGGTCTTGCCAGAGACTGGGCAAAGGTACATGGTATTAAACCTGCCTCAGAGGATAGCTTGAGAGTGTGCCTTGTTGCAATCGATGTGCAAAACACGTTCTGTATTCCGGGTTTTGAGCTGTATGTAGGAGGGCGCTCTGGTATGGGGGCTGTCGAAGACAACGTGCGTCTTTGCGAGTTCATATACAGAAACCTAAATGTAATCACACAGATTGTGCCTACAATGGACACGCATCAGGCAATGCAGATCTTCCACAGTATCTTCTTTGTAGATGAAAAAGGTGAACATCCCCCTCCTTTTACCACAGTCACAGAGGATGATATCATAAGTGGCCGCTGGCGCTTTAACCCCGAGCTTGCTTACAGCCTAAAACTAGATGCTAACTATATACAACTTCACCTGCTTCACTACACACGGGAGCTTAAGAAAGGGGGAAAGTATGAGCTTACAATCTGGCCGTATCATGCTATGCTTGGCGGAATAGGCCATGCACTGGTGTCAGCATTTGAGGAAGCTGTTTTCTTTCACACAATTGCTCGCTACAGCCAGCCGTATATCTACATAAAGGGAAACCATCCACTAACAGAGCACTACTCAGCTCTTGGCCCCGAGGTTGCCACCGGACCTGATGGTAAAGAGCTTCTTCCACGAGATGAAAGACTCTTTGAAAAGCTCTTGGAATTCGATGTCATCATAGTTGCTGGACAGGCAAAAAGCCACTGTGTTGCCTGGACAGTTGCTGATCTGCTTACAAAAATTACGGCAAAGGATAAGAAACTCGCAAACAGGGTATACCTTCTTGAAGACTGTACATCACCCGTTGTGGTTCCTGGGGTAGTTGATTACACTGACGAAGCCGATTCCGCATTTAAGCGGTTTGCAGAAGCCGGAATGCATATTGTTCGCTCAACAGATTCCATATACAGCTGGCCTGGCATCAGGTATTGACATCGGATTTTGTAATTGGTGTTATATTTTATATTGCAGAGCCTGGAGGTGAGAGTTGAAAATAGCACAGGTAGCTCCCCTCTTTGAGAGCGTACCACCCAAGTACTACGGGGGAACGGAACGGGTTGTTTCCTACCTTACGGAAGAACTTGTGCGACAAGGACATGAAGTAACCCTTTTTGCAAGTGGTGACTCGGTTACCAAAGCTCACCTTATTGCTCCATGCAGGAGATCCCTCAGGTTGGATAAGAACTGCGTGGATCAACTTGCGCATCACATCCTGATGCTGGAGATAGTCTTTAAACAAGCATACAGGTTTGACATAATACACTTCCACATAGACTATCTCCACTTTCCGCTTTCCAGACGACATAATGTCCCCCATGTAACAACCCTTCATGGACGCCTTGATATACCTGATCTGGTTCCACTTTATCGTGAGTTTGGTGAGATGCCGGTTGTATCAATATCAAACTCGCAAAGAGAACCCCTACCCTGGCTTAATTGGCAAGGAACCGTCTATCACGGTCTTCCCGAAGACCTATACACCTTCAGGGAGGAGCACGGAAAGTATCTTGCCTTTCTAGGCCGTATTGCACCTGAGAAAAGGGTTGATAGGGCTATAGAGATAGCAAAGCGTACCGGCATACCGCTAAAGATTGCTGCAAAGGTAGATAAGGTGGATAAAGAGTACTTTGAAACCGTTGTACAACCCCTTCTAAGAGATCCCCTTATTGAGTATCTTGGCGAAATAGGGGATGGTGAAAAGAACGAATTCCTCGGAAACGCCTATGCTCTGCTGTTTCCAATCGACTGGCCAGAGCCCTTTGGACTGGTTATGATTGAAGCTATGGCTTGTGGAACCCCGGTTATTGCATACCGTAGAGGCTCTGTTCCTGAGGTCCTTGAAGAAGGGGTTACTGGATTTATAGTACAGGGGCTTGAAGATGCAGTTGAAGCTGTTTATAAGGTCAGAGACATAAACCGCAGACGTTGTCGCGAGGTGTTTGAAGAGCGTTTCTCTGCAACCCGTATGACAAGAGATTACCTAAACATATACAAGCAACTTCTAGAGATAAAACAACAGGCTGTCTAAGTGCCGTGATGGAGGAGATCATACAGGTAAAGGATCAATTTTATATCCTTGCAACCTCCTCTCTGGCAGACGATAGAACCAGGGTTCTTAAACACGGGGAAACCTTTGCTGTATTTGACCGCTACGGTGATATCCAGCCTGTAGGGCTTGGGGAACAGGGTATTTACCATGAGGGTACCAGGTTCCTCTCGCGGCTGGAGTTGAGACTGGAAGCAAACCGTCCCCTTCTTCTAAGCTCTACGGTAAAAGAGGATAATGCTCTCCTAACCGTTGATCTTACAAACCCGGATATTCGTATATCCGGACGTGTAATGATTCCAAGGGGAACAGTTCACATATTTAGATCAAAGTTCCTTTGGAACGGTATCTGCTATGAGAGGCTAAGATTCTGGAATTATGGGCTATACCCAATACGTTTTTCCTTCTCCCTGCACTTCCAAGCAGATTTTGCCGATGTATTTGAGGTACGGGGAATATCAAGAGAGAAAAGAGGAGAGTATATGGATACCAGCATTGATGAAAGGAGTGTAACACTGCCATACATGGGGCTGGATGGGATTTTGAGACGTACGAGGCTTGAGTTCTCTCTTAAACCCAAGAAAATCCTTCCCTCAGAGGCACACTTTGAAGTGCGTTTAGAGCCCAAAGAACAGCTTACCTGCTATATCACCGTATCGTGTGATGTAGGTAATGCTGCCACATCTATCCTAGGTTATGATGAGGCCAGGGCTAAATCGGAAGATGAGCTTACCATAGCAAGGGCAGAGGAGTGCCATATCTATACTTCCAACGAACAGTTTAACGACTGGGTAAACCGTTCTTTAGCTGATCTGCACATGATGCTTACCACAACAGAGTACGGACTCTACCCATATGCGGGAATTCCCTGGTTCACTACCCCTTTTGGTCGTGATGGTATAATAACTGCATTTGAGTGGCTTTGGCTAAACCCTGAAGTGGCCAGAGGGGTTTTATCCTATCTTGCAAACACACAGGCAAAGGAGATAGACCCAGAGCGAGATGCAGAGCCTGGTAAGATACTTCATGAAAGCCGCAGAGGAGAGATGGCTACCCTTGGAGAGATACCCTTTGGAAAGTACTACGGAAGTATAGATGCCACCCCTCTTTTCTGTATGCTTGCAGGGGCATACTATTCAAGAACAGGAGATAGGGATTTTATAGAATCAATCTGGCCAAACATTGAACTCGCCCTAAAGTGGATTGAAGCCTATGGTGATATAGATGGTGATGGTTTTGTTGAGTACATAAAACACTCTGAAAGAGGACTTACTCATCAAGGCTGGAAGGACTCCTCTGATTCTGTTTTTCATGCCGATGGCACCTTAGCCGAAGCCCCTATAGCACTATGTGAGGTTCAGGGATACACTTATGCTGCCCTAAGAGAAGCCTCAAAAATAGCACGGGCTCTTGGATACACCAGTACATCAGAAGAGCTTAACCTTAAGGCAAAAAGACTGCGTGAGCGCTTTGAAAATGCGTTTTGGTGTGAGGAACTCTCAACATATGCTCTTGCTCTCGATGGTAAGAAAAGACCCTGTAGTGTTAAAGCCTCCAATGCAGGTCACTGTCTTTTTTCAGGCATTGCAAGCCCTTATTGTGCTCATCGTGTCGCAAGTACCCTGTTATCTGAAGAGATGTTTTCTGGATGGGGTATACGTACTCTTGCCTCCTCTGAGGTAAGATACAATCCCATGTCCTACCACAATGGTTCTGTATGGCCCCATGATAACGCGCTTATTGGATACGGATTTGCCAAATACGGGTTGAAGAAAGCGGTTCTTCAGGTAATTAAAGGCCTTTTTGATGCAAGCCTTTTCCTTGATCTTCACAGGATGCCAGAGCTTTTTTGTGGCTTCCCGAGGCGTGCAGGAGAGGGACCCACTTTATATCCTGTAGCCTGTGTTCCCCAATCGTGGGCAGCTGCCTCCGTTCTCCTGCTGCTTCAAGCCTGTCTTGGGCTCTCTATAAGGGCTAATAAATCTACCATCCTTTTTTACTATCCAACACTGCCGGAATTTCTGCAAAGTGTGGAGATAAAGAATCTAAAAGTGGGAAACAGTGTCGTGGATATAGTACTGTACCGATACAAGCAAGACGTCGGAATAAACCTTACCAGGAAGGAAGGAAAGGTAAGGATCATTACGGTTAAGTAGCTCTTTCCAGCCCAAGGTGAGAGATACATCTACTGCACAAGTTTGGATAAACTGGGTTAGTACCGACAGTGGTGCTGTATGTCCAGCATCTCTCACACTTGTATCCGGGAGCTTTTATAACCTCTACTACGACCTCCGGAATCTCTGTGCTTTTAAAGATGACATTTCCTGCTTCAGGATAACCAGTTTGAATATCCATATAAGATACTATGGCAAGTGTTTTTAACAACTCCAGATTATCTTTTATAAATCTTTCCAGCTTGCCTTCTCTTTCTACAAAGACCCTAATGCCGGCTTCAAGAGAACTTCTTATAAACCTGTTTTTTCTAGCCTCTTCAAGGGCCTTTAGTATCTCATCTCTTATATCCAGTATAGTTTTCCATTTTTCCTCTATCTTATTGTCAATAAAATCGGGGGAGGGAAAATCTGTTAGATGAACGCTCTCAACCTTCTCCCCGGGCATATACTGCCATGCTTCATCCGCTGTAAAAGAGAGAATGGGAGCTGAGAGTCTTAGAAGCCAGTTTAAAACCGTGTAAATAGCAGTCTGAGCAGAGCGCCTTTTAGAAGAAGCCGGAGGGAATGTGTACAAAACATCCTTCTGGACATCAAGATAGATTGCGCTTAAATCAACTATGCAAAATCGTTGAAGCTCATGGTATACAATGTGAAACTCGTACTCATCGTATGCCTTAAGAACCCTGCTTGATACAACGCCAAGACGGTGAAGAATCCACCTGTCTATCTCCTCAAGATTTTTAAACTCTACCAGATCTCTTTTAGGGTCAAAATCAAAAAGGTTACCAAGAAGGTATCTAAATGTGTTTCTTATTTTTCTATAGGACTCTGTTAACCTAGTTAGGATTTCTTCAGAGATCCTTATATCGCTTCTGTAATCCTCAGCCACAACCCAGAGTCTTAGGATCTCTGCCCCGTATTTTTTTATAATGTCTGATGGGGCAATAACGTTACCCCTGGATTTTGACATCTTCTCCCCTTCCTTATCTACTACAAAACCATGGGTTAGAACCGACCTATAGGGTGCAACCCCCCGCGTACCAACGGATACAAGAAGGCTTGAGTGGAACCATCCCCTGTGCTGATCACTTCCCTCCAGATACATATCTGCAGGCATGGAGAGTTCAGGGTTTCTCTCCAGTACCGCAGCAAAACTAACACCTGAGTCAAACCATACATCCAGAATGTCTGTTTCCTTTCTAAAGGACCTGCTACCGCAACCAGGGCATCTTGTTCCCGGGGGAAGGAGTTTGTCTGGCTCGTATGAAAACCACACATCCGCACCGTGTTGCTCAAACAGATTTGCCACATGCTCTATAATATGTGCATCCATAACCACACATTCACATTCGTTGCAGTAAAAAACAACTATTGGGACTCCCCACACCCTCTGCCTTGATATACACCAGTCAGGCCGTTTCTCTATCATGTTGTAAATACGCTCCCTTCCCCACTCGGGTATCCACTTTACACGGTTAATCTCCCTTAGGGCATTTAGCCTGAGGTTGTTTGCATCCATAGATATAAACCACTGGGGAGTTGCCCTAAAGATAACCGGTTTTTTGCATCTCCAGCAGTGAGGGTAGGAGTGTTTTGTAACCCCAGCTTTAAAAAGTGTTTTTGTTTCCTCCAGTTTCTTTAAGATTGGTTCGTTTGCATCGTATATAAACATCCCCTTAAAAAACTCTACATCCTCTGTAAACCTTCCTTTATCGTCTACAGGGGAGTATATCTCAAGGTTGTATTTTACCCCTATTTCATAGTCTTCCTGTCCGTGCCCCGGTGCTATGTGAACGATTCCTGTTCCGGTATCAAGTGCTACAAACTCAGCAACGGTCATCATGGATTCTCTCTCGTAGAAGGGATGTTTAAAAGAAAGCCCTTGAAGACGGTTTCCAGAAAACCTCTCTATAACTCTTACATCCTCTTCAGGAAAGACGCTCTGGATAAGCGCCTCTGCAACTATAAACACCTCCCCCTTAACCTCAACCACTGCGTAAGTGTGCTCGGGGTGAACAGCAAGTGCCAGATTTGCAGGGAGTGTCCATGGGGTTGTGGTCCAGATAAGTGCAAACACCTGTTTGCCAGCTTCTAACCCTAAACCCTCTGTAGAAACCAGGGGAAACTTTACGTAGATCGATGGGGAAACCTTTTCCTCATACTCTACCTCTGCCTCTGCTAGTGCTGTTTGACAGGAGTAGCACCAGTAGACCGGTTTCTTTCCCCTGTATACATTTCCTACCTGAACGAACCTGCCAAATTCCCGTGCAATGGTGGCCTGATAATCGTAGTTCATCGTAAGATAGGGATTTGCCCAGTCTCCAAACACCCCAAGGCGCTTAAACTCCTCTCTTTGAATCTCAACAAACCTGCTGGCGTACTCTCTACAGAGTCTCCTTATCTCTATTTTGGACATCCCCTCTTTCTTTGAGCCAAGCTCCTTTGTAACCTGGTACTCAATCGGGAGGCCATGGCAGTCCCAGCCGGGAACGTAGTAAGAGTCTCTTCCCAGCATCGTTTTTGACTTTACAACCACGTCCTTAAGTATCTTGTTTAAAGAGGTTCCCATATGTATGTGTCCATTTGCATAGGGAGGACCGTCGTGAAGGATAAACTTTGGACGCCCCCTGGATTTATTCCTTATCTTCTCATAGAGCCCTATATCCTCCCACTTCTTTAGGATCTCTGGCTCCTTCTGGGGCAGGTTTGCTTTCATTGGAAATCCGGTTTGTGGAAGGTTAAGAGTGTTTTTATAATCCACATCCTTTTCGTTTTTCATGTGCTAAACTGTCCTCCATTGGCAAAGCCTTTTAAGGTTGCAGACAGATATTCTACTATCTATACAGACAGATGCCAAGAATTTAGCGGGATTTGTTCTTTAGGATTAGCTTAAGAAGGTCGTGTCTTGAAAGCATTCCGACCGGCACCCCATCACGAACAACCGGAAGGTGATTAAAATCATACTTTAGCATCTTCTCCACAGCTTCCTCTATCTCTTCCTCCTCAGAAGCCGTAATTACGGGGCTGGTCATTATATCCTTTGCCCTAAGGTTTTGAACCTCTTCGTATATCTTCTCAATGTCCTCTTTGGGCATCCACCTACCGAAGACCTGAGGAGCAAAAAACGTTGAAAACGGAAACCCCCTTTCTTTGGCCGCAAAATCAGAATCTGTTATGATCCCTACAATCTTACCCTCCGCATCCACAACAGGCATGGCTCCTATCTTGTGCTTTAGCATCTCCCCTGCAATCTCTCTAAGCGTTGTATCCTCTCTAGCTACAATAACCGGGCAACTCATTATGTCTTTTACCTTCATAATTCCTCCTATCCAAGACTCATCAATCTGAACCCTCAAGTACCTCTACAAGCTTCTCATAAATGGTCCTTGAGAACTCAACCCAGCTATCCCAGGCCTTTATATACTCTACATCCTGACTAACCTTCTTCTTTATTATGAATCCAAACTGCGTAAGCTCTATCTTAAACTCCTCTCCATCCAGTTTGCTCCGCAGGATCTCAGCATACATTATAAGGAGTTTAAGTTTTTCCTGATCCCCTTCTCTAAATTCAGCTATAAAATATCCTCCTGTCTGGGCAGCCGGCGTGGTCATAGTACTCCACCTTGGTTCAAGCCCTTTCTCAATGGGTTCAGCCTTCATTGAGATTAAAAGATCCATCCCGGGTGCGTTGCAGAGATTTATTTTAATTTTACACCAATTGAATTGTCAACCACATTTCCTACCATTTTCCCAATATGTTGGTTATGATTAATCAAGGTACAACATGGAAGGACAGGAAAGAGCTCCAAGGAAAACACAGAAGATGCAAAAGTTAAAACCATATGAGGAGAAGACATCTCTTGTCCCTGTACGTCCCCGGCTTGTTCTTGACACAAGCCTGTTTGTTAATCCTGAAACCCAGAGCAGGTTTGGAGCAGATGTAAACCAGGCTGTGAGGAACTTCCTTGACATAGTTCGCAGAAACAAAATCGAGATATACATGCCTATCTCGGTATTCCGTGAGCTTTCCCACTTCACATCGAAAGAAGCCCTTGTATTGTTTCGCCAGGAGGCCATAGTAAGGGCTCCGGATATATATAACCTCCATGTACCAGCTGCTATACTTCACATATTTATCCGGGAACTCAGGGAACGCATTAACAAGGGGTTGAGGATCGCAGAAGAGGCTATTTACAGAGAACCCACCCCTGAGAACCTAAGACGCCTGAGGCAGCAGTACAGGGAAGCACTTCGAAGCGGTATAGTGGACAGCGTTGAAGACCTTGATGTTGTGCTTCTTGCCAAAGAGGTAGGTGGTGCAATCCTTTCAGCTGACGAGGGAATTGCAAAGATGGCCGAAGCTCTGGGTATAGAGGTATATTCAGCTGATTATTTTATAAACAGATACACAAAGCCGGATGAGGAGCAAGTATGAGGAGTATGGATCGTAGTGTGGAAGAGCTCAGCTATAACGGCCTTAAGTACCTGCGTTATGCAGATGACATTGGCCACACCCCAAGGGGTACGGTTGTGCTTTTTGATGCAAGTGGACAAAGACCCATACGTACTGTACCAGGTTTTCCTCATATAAAACGCGTGTACCGCCTACACCAGGGAATACAGAGGTTCTTTCACACAGCTCCCTTCTTTGCGGAGGAAAAACTTGATGGCTATAACGTTCGCATACTGGTTCACCAGGGCAAAGTTCTTGCTATCACCCGGGGTGGCTTTATCTGTCCCTTCACTTCAGAATGGGCTGAAGAAATATGGTGGTACAAATACAAACTCAATCGTTTCTTTGCCTCTTTTCCGGATCACATCCTTTTCTGTGAGGTTCTTGGGGATAACCCTTATAATCCTCAAAGAGACCCACTGATTCCACCAGGTCTTTCATTCTTTGTGTTTGAGATCGCAAAACCAGATGGAGAGTTTATGCGCGTACGTGACCGGTATGAGATTGTAAATTCATATGGACTTCCTTCTGTTCCATTGCTGGGTCAGTTCTCCCTGGAGCAGATAGATAGGCTCTATGCGATCCTACTTGACCTTAACGACAGAGAACGAGAGGGAGTTGTTTTAAAGAGCAATTCAGGCAACCGTGCGTTAAAATTCGTTACCCCTCTAACCGATCTAAAAGACATAAGGGATAACCTTATACTCGAGTTTGATCTGGAGCCCGGCTTTATAACAAACAGACTCTTAAGAATCTCCCTCTTTGTAAGGGAGTTTAAGCTGGATGAAAGCAAGTATGCCCACCTGATTGGAAAGGCCTTTTTGGATGGATATGCTCCCCTGGAGAGCTTTGAAGGCTCAAGAGAGAAGTACACAATATACGTAAAAAACCTTCGAACCTGGAATGCACTTCGCAATCTGATCCAAACCCACGTATCTGTGAAGACCGAAAGCATCGAGCATGTGGTTCTTGAGAACACCGAGATGTTTAAGATAGAGTTTTATCGCCTATTCCGCAAAAGCACACGGCGATTCCGTGAAATACTCAAAGGCTATGGTCACATCGACTAACAAAACATGGAGGACCCACAATGAAGCTCAAAGAAAAAGTAGCCATTGTAACTGGAGGAACAGGAGCACTTGGAAGGGTAATTGTATCTGAGTTCCTAAAGGAAGGGGCAAAGGTAATATGTACCTACATCATAGATGAAGAGCTTAGGGATGTTTTACCGCTTCTCTCACAGTTTAGGGACCAAATCGTATTTACAAAAACAAACGTTATAAAGCAAAAACAGATAGAAAGAACCGTTCAGAAAACGCTAAAGAGGTTCGGGAGGATAGACATACTTGTAAATACTGTTGGGGGATTTGCTTACGCTCCAGTTGTGGAAACCGATGAAAAAACCTGGGATCACATGATGAATATCAACTTAAAATCCACCTTTCTGTGTTCAAAAGCGGTTCTACCCCACATGATAAAGCAAAACTACGGTAAGATAATAAACATATCATCACGTCCGGCCTTAAAGGGAGCCGCGGGTGTTGGAGCATATGGAGCATCTAAAGCCGGGGTTCTAAACCTGACAGAAGCAATAGCTGAAGAAGTTAGGGAGTACGATATAAACGTAAATGCGATACTGCCAAGTGTTATTGATACCCCCGCAAACAGGAAAGCGATGCCTGAAGCTGACTTTTCAAAGTGGGTAAAGCCCGAAGAGATAGCACGGGTAGTTGTGTTTCTGGCATCAGATGAGTCAAAACCAATAAGCGGAGCCGGGATTCCTGTTTTTGGAAAGGCCTAAGCTCATTTGCTTTTCCCGGTTCTGTAAAGTAGGTGTGTAGAGGTACCAAGGGCTACCTCTGCTGCTTCCATAATGGTTTCAGATAGGGTTGGATGTGGGTGTACTGTGAGTTCAAGGTCTGAGGCAAGAGCTGCCATCTCAATTGCTAGAGCTCCTTCGGAAATAAGCTCTCCAGCTCCAACCCCTACTATACCCACACCCAGTACGCGATCAGTTTCAGGCTCCAGTATAAGCTTTGTAACACCATCACTTCTGTCAAGGGTTGTTGCCCTTCCAGAGGCACTCCAGGGAAACCTTGCAACCTTAACCGGAATATTCTTCTCTTTTGCCTCGGTTTCTGTAAGCCCGCACCAGGCAATCTCTGGATCTGTAAAGACAACCGAAGGAATTGCCCGTGGTTCAAATGCCACCTTGTGACCGGCAATAGCCTCAGCCACCGTTCTTCCCTCATGGGTAGCCTTGTGTGCAAGCATTGGCTCTCCTGCAACATCCCCAATAGCGTAGATATTGGGGATGTTGGTTCTGCGTTTCTCATCCACAATGATAAAGCCCTTCTTATCAACCCTAACCCCTAAACTCTCAAGTCCAAGGTCAGCTGAGTTTGGAATCCGTCCTACAGAGATAAGCACCCTGTCAAAGACCCTCTCCTCTTTGCTGGCCCCTTCAAACCTTACCCTGATCCCTTCCCTTTCCTCCCTCATATCAACTACCTTTGTGTTAAGCACTATCTCCTCAAATAGTCTCTCAAGCCGCCTTGAAAGCACCGAAACAAGATCCCTATCAACCCCTGGCATTAAGCCCGAGGTCATCTCAACCACAGTAACCCTTGTTCCAAGGGTTGCATAAACACTTCCCAGCTCAAGCCCTATGTATCCACCGCCAACAACAAGCATGCTTCTTGGTATATCTGGAAGTTCAAGTGCATCCGTTGAATCCATAATACGCGGACTATCTATGGATATACCAGGGAGCAAAGCAGGTCTTGAGCCGGTTGCTATAACCGCATGGCTAAACCCAAGGAGTAGCTCTTCCCCTCCATCTTTCTCAATCCTTAGGGTGTTTGGGCTTAAAAAACTTGCCCTACCCTGTATGTAGTTAATCCCCCTCTTTTTTGTAAGCTGTCCAAGCCCCCCTGTAAGCTTTCTTACAACAGAGTTTTTCCACTCTCTAAGCCTCTCTATATCCACCGTTGGCTCTGGAAACTCAACCCCCCATCTGGATGCATGACGGGCATCTGTTATAACCCTGGCTACATGAAGGAGTGCCTTGGAGGGAATACAGCCTCTATAAAGGCACACACCTCCAGGGTTGGGCTCCATATCAATAAGCGTAACATCCATTCCAAGGTCTGAGGCAAGAAACGCTGCCGGGTATCCTCCCGGGCCCCCACCAATAACTGCAACCCCTGTGGTCTTTTTCTCTCCACTCATATCCCTATCCCTCAAGGATCAGTTTAAACGGCTCTTCAAGGGCCTCCACTATCCACCTGAGAAAACGAACAGCATCAGCCCCATCAATAACCCGGTGGTCATAGGAGAGAGAAAGGGGAAGCATAAGTCTTGGTTCAAAACCGCTTCCGGTAAATACAGGTTCTGTAACAGCACGTGATATGCCAAGGATGGCAACCTCGGGAAAGTTTATAATGGGGGTAAAAAACGTACCACCAAGCCCTCCAAGATTGCTTATCGTAAAACTCCCCCCCTGCATCTCCTCAAGTGTGATCTTTTTATTCCTGGCCCTCTCAGAAACATCTGTAAGCTCAAGAGAGAGCTCAAGGATATTTTTTTTATCTACATCCCTAATAACCGGCACCAAAAGCCCGCGGTCTGTATCCACAGCGACCCCTATGTGGTAGTACCTCTTGTACACAATCTCCCCACGCGCCATATCCACACTCGCATTAAACTGGGGAAAGAGCTTTAGGGCCGAGGCTACAACCTTAAGCATTATCGCAGTTACCGTAAGCTTACCCCCCGCCTCTTCCACCCTCTTTCCAAACTGCTTTCTTACCTTTTCAAGCTCAGTAATGTCTGCCTTATCATGCTGGGTTACATGAGGTGCCCTCCAGCCAAGGGTTACCTGCTGTGCAGTTTTACGACGCACACTGCTCATGGGCCTTCTCTCTACATCCCCCCACCTGCTAAAGTCAGGAAGCTCAGGCTCGGTCTGCAGAGGAGTCTCCATCCTCTGCCCTCTTATCCCCGAAATCAGTTCTCGGGCATACCTCTTTACATCCTCCTCAGATATCCTCCCACCAGGACCAGTACCCGGCACCTCGTTTATATCAACACCTAGCTCACGAGCAAGCCTCCTTACCGAAGGAGCAGCGGGTGCAACCCTCCTTGGCTCACCATGTACCTCCCTTGCCGCCTGCCGAAAAAACTCAACAACCTCCCCCTCTTGCTCCTTTTCTTCTTTAACCTCAACCTCAGCTAAAGAAGGAGCCTCCTTTTCCTCCCTGACCGCTTCCTCAACCCTTGCCCCAACCTCCTTTTTCTCCATCTCCCTCTTAACCTCTTCCTCTTTCTCTCCTGCCTCCTCTATAACCAGAAGAAGCTCTCCTACCCTTACCTTCTGTCCTTCCCTTACATGTACCTCCCTTACAACCCCATCTGCAGGAGATGGGATCTCAACAGCAGCCTTCTCCGTTTCTACCTCCATTACAGGCTGGTCCTTTGTAATCCTATCACCTACAGAAACTAGCACCTTTACCACATCCCCCTCCTCTATATTCTCACCAAGTTCCGGAAGCCTAAACTCAATCGCCATAATATCCCCCTATGAGATCATTGGATTTGCCTTTGCAGGGTTTATATCGAGATCCTTTATTGCGTGCTCAACAACCTCTATCTTTATCCTCTTCTCCTTTGCAAGTGCCCATAGGGCAGCAAGTGTGATAAACCTTGCATCAACCTCAAAGAAATCCCTTAAGGCCTTTCTACTATCACTCCTTCCAAACCCATCTGTTCCCAGTGCCACAAGCGGTTTTGGAAACCATCTCGATATGGAATCAGGCAGGGCTTTAACATAATCTGATACCGCCACAAACACACCATCCTCATTTTGAAGACACTGGGTTACATACGGGATCCTCTGTATCTCCGAGGGATGAAGCATATTCCACCTCTCAACCTCATGACCATCCCTGTAGAGCTCTTTATAACTCGTTATACTCCATACATCAGCACTTACCTCATACCTCTCCTCAAGTATCTTCTGCGCTTTTAGTGCCTCATTAAGAATCGCCCCGCTACCAAAGAGATGGGCATGTAGCTTTGGGTTCCTGTGCTCTGCTGCCCTAAATTTATACATCCCCTTTATAATCCCCTCCTTTACCCCATCAGGCATCGGCGGCTGAACGTATGGCTCATTGGTTACCGTTATGTAGTAAAAAACATCTTGCTGCTCCTCATACATACGCCTTATCCCATCCTGTATTATTACTGCCAGCTCATACGCGTATGCAGGGTCATAGGCCTTTAGATTGGGAAGTGGGTAGGCAAGAAGGTGGCTGTGACCATCCTGGTGCTGAAGCCCCTCCCCTGCAAGCGTTGTCTTCCCCGAGGTTCCACCCACCAAAAACCCCTTGCATCTCATATCCCCTGCTGCCCATATAAGATCCCCTATCCTCTGAAATCCAAACATGGAGTAGAAGGTAAAGAACGGAATCGTGTTTATCCCATGCGTTGCATATGCAGTTCCAGCCGCTATGAAAGAAGACATCGCCCCAGCCTCAGTTATCCCCTCCTCAAGTATCTGTCCGTCCTTTGCCTCCTTATAGTAAAGGAGTGTTTCCTTATCCACTGGCTCGTAGAGCTGACCCACACTTGAGTATATACCAAATTGCCTAAATAGCCCCTCCATACCAAATGTCCTTGCCTCATCCGGAATAATGGGAACAATTAGCTTCCCTATCTCCTTATCCCTCATAAGCTTCATAAGTATCCGCACATATGCCATCGTGGTAGAGACCTCTCTGCCGTTTGAACCCCTGTAGAACTCCTCAAACAACTCCTCAGGTGGAGCTTTAAGGGGTTTACACTTAACCACACGCTGGGGAACATAGCCTCCAAGCTCACGCCTCCTTGCATGAAGGTACTTCATCTCCGGGCTGTCATCAGGGGGTTTGTAAAACGGGGCCTTTGCAACATCCTCATCCGAAATCGGTATCCCAAACCTGCTTCTAAACTCCCTTAGCTCCTCCTCGTTTAGCTTCTTTTGCTGATGGGTAATGTTTTTCCCTTCCCCACTCTCACCAAGACCATACCCCTTTATCGTCTTGGCAAGTATTACAGTAGGGGCCCCTTTATGCTCCACCGCAGCCTTATACGCTGCATACACCTTCTCAGGGTCATGCCCACCACGCCTTAGCTTCCTTAACTGCTCATCCGAGAGGTGCTTTACCATCTCAAGCAGCCTTGGGTCAACCCCAAAGAAGTGCTCCCTTATGTACTTTCCTGACTCAACACTGTACTTCTGGTACTGCCCATCAACTGTCTCCTCCATCCTTTTAACCAGTATGCCATCTTTGTCCTTTGCAAGAAGCGGGTCCCAATCACTTCCCCATATAACCTTAATCACATTCCACCCAGCCCCCCTAAATATAGCCTCAAGCTCCTGTATTATCTTTCCATTACCACGTACAGGTCCATCCAGCCTCTGGAGATTACAGTTTACAACAAAGATTAAGTTATCCAGCCTCTCGCGTGCAGCAAGCGTTATTGCCCCAAGGGTCTCAGGCTCATCAACTTCACCATCACCAACAAACGCCCACACCCTAGCATCTGAAGGCTTCTTAAGCCCTCTGTGCTCCAGATACCTGTTAAACCTTGCCTGATAAATTGCCATTATGGGCCCAAGACCCATTGACACCGTTGGAAACTGCCAGAAATTGGGCATAAGCCATGGATGTGGGTAAGATGATAGCCCACCCCCGGGTTGAAGCTCCCTTCTGAAGTTCTCAAGCTGCTCCACAGTTAGACGACCTTCCAGAAAGGCACGGGCATATATCCCCGGGGATGCATGCCCCTGAAAATATATCAAATCCCCCTCAAAATCCTCCGTTCTTGCCCTGAAGAAATGGTTAAACCCTATCTCGTAAAGTGTGGCAGCAGAAGCATAGGTTGATATGTGTCCACCTATCCCCTCCTCAAGACGATTGGCCCTTACTACCATGGCCATTGCATTCCAGCGAATTATGCTCCTTATCCTCCTCTCTATCTCACGGCTACCCGGAAAGGGAGGTTGCTCCTCCACGGGGATGGTGTTTATGTATGGGGTGTTTGCTGTAAAGGGTATCTTAACACCAGCCTTCTGAGCATGGACCTGGAGTTGCTTAAGTAGCGCCCTTACCCTCTCAGGCCCACCTCTCTGAAGCACATAGTCAAGAGACTCTAACCACTCCCTGATCTCTATCTCCTCAAGCTCAGAAGACTCCTTATCCCTTATATCCTTATCCATTATACCCATTGCCCCCTCCCAATTAGCAAAAATCCAGTTCTCTTTAGAGTAAGTAAAACAAAGCTCGGTTTCAGAGAACCTTTAGGGAAACACCAATAAGTGTACAACACCCTGTCAAATTGGGTCAAGAAATATTGACCAATAAGCGCATAAGGCTATAATACTAAGCTATGGAAAAATTTAACCTTGTCGTTATAGGCTCAGGGCCCGGGGGATACATAGCAGCCATCCGGGCAGCCCAACTTGGAATGAGGGTTGCTGTTGTTGAGCGGGATAAACCTGGAGGGGTCTGTCTTAACTGGGGATGTATTCCCTCCAAAGCGATCCTTAAGTGTGCAGAACTGTACCAGACCTTTAAGCAGTCAGAGAAATACGGTATCAAGCACAACGAACTCTCCGTTGATTACCCAAAGGTCATAGAAAGGAGCAGAAAAACCTCCTCCACCCTTTCAAAGGGTATAGAGTTTCTGTTTAAGAAAAACAGAATAACCCTTTACTCAGGAATAGGAAAGCTAATTACCCCAAAGAAAGTCGGGGTTATAACCGAGAGCAACGAGCTTGAGATAGAGACGGAGAGAATCCTTATTGCAACCGGCTCAGTCCCAAAAACCCTCCCCGGTCTTGAAGTAGATGGTAAGCTCGTTATGACAAGCGATGAAGCAATAATGTCAAAGGAGCTCCCAGACTCCATAATAATAATCGGTGGAGGATACATAGGGGTTGAATTTGCCTACGTTTACAACTCCTTTGGTACCAAGGTAACCATCGTTGAGATGGAGGATCACCTGCTCCCGGGGGCAGACGAAGAGGTTGCCCAGGAGCTTGAGAGAAGCTTTAAAAAGGCGGGGATAAACGTAGTTACAGGTATGCGTTTTAAACACCTTAAAAGAAACAAAAACACAGTTGAGGTAACACTTGAGGATAGAGAGGGAAAGGAAACAAAGCAGCTTTCTGGTTCCCATGTTCTTGTTGCCGTTGGAAGAAAGGCTGTTGCCAATACAGCCCCAACCTCCCTTAGCTATTACGGAAAATCCCCTGATCTTGGCCTTAAAGAGCTAAGAATTGAGGTGGATGAACAGGGGTTTATTAAAACCGATGAATCCTATATGACCACATGCACAAACGTGTACGCAATAGGGGACGTCATCGGTCCCCCTCTTCTAGCACACAAGGCCTCTGAGGAGGGGGTTGTAGCAGTTGAGATAATGGCAGGCCACAAAAAGAAACTAAACTATGACAACATACCAAGCTGTGTGTACTGTCAACCTGAGATAGCATCAATAGGCCTTACAGAAAAGCAGGTAAGGGAAAGAGGATTTAAGTTTAACATAGGTAAATTCCCCTTTAGAGCCTCCGGAAAAGCCATGGCAGTGGGTGATACCGAGGGGTTTGTAAAGATAATCTCCGATTCTAAAACCGGAGAGATACTGGGTGCACACATAATAGGGCACGGGGCAACTGAGCTTATAGCAGAGATAGGAATCGCCAAAACACTTGAAGCCACCCCTCTGGAGATTGGCTCAACCGTTCATGCCCACCCAACGCTTTCAGAGGCTGTAATGGAAGCTGCTCTGGCTGCACTGGGTATGGCAAGGAACATATAAAATGGGCGAGGTCAGGGTTTGTAGACTAGGAACCATCCACTACAGGGAAGCCCTTGAACTCCAGATGTCTCTTCTTGAAAAGCGGTTTAAAGGGGAGATTGGGGATGTGCTTTTGCTCCTTGAGCACCCTCCAACCTTTACGATCGGAAGAGGGGGCAAAAATACCCACCTTCTTGTAAATCGGGAGGAGCTAGCGAGAAGGGGTATACACTTTGAAGCGGTAAGTAGAGGGGGAGATATAACCTACCATGGTCCAGGACAACTGGTAGGATACCCTATAGTTGATCTTGGCTCCATAAACCGTGACATATACAGTTTCTTAAGAAACCTTGAGGAAACCATTATAATTGCTCTTGGAAACTTTGGTTTAAAAGCCAGAAGGATTAAAGGGCTAACCGGTGTCTGGGTAGATAACAAAAAAATAGCATCAATAGGCATCGGTATAAAAAGATGGATAACCTACCACGGCTTTGCCCTAAACGTAAATACTGATCTGTCATACTTCAATATGATAGTTCCCTGTGGAATGCAGGACGTAGAGATAACCTCAATTAAAGAACTCCTTGGAAAGGATATAAACATGAAAGAAGTTGAAGACAGCATAGTGGACGCTTTTGCCAAGGTATTTAACAAAAGGGTCTTGGAGGCATCTTTAGATGAGCAAAGGGAAATCAAGGCTTGAAGAGCTAAAGGCACTAGTTGAGAAAAACCCCACCAACCCCCTCGGTAGATACGGGCTTGCAATGGAGTACTTTAAACTGGGTATGTACAAGGAGGCAGTTGATGAGATAAAGACCTACCTTGCCCTAAAGGACGATGAAGGTGCAGCCTATAGAATCCTTGCAAACTCCCTCCTCCAGCTTGGCATGAAAGAGGAGGCAAAAGAAGCCTACAGAAGGGGAATAGAATCGGCCATGCGCTATGGACATCAGGACATGGTTGAGGAATTTGAAGAAGCCCTTGAGTCAATAGATTAGATCCTCTCTCCCGTTAGCTTCCTTACCGCATTTATTAACCCACTTGCATGAGGGTTTCTTACCCCGCCAAAGATAAGTATATCTACCGGATCCACTGCTCTACCATAGTATGCCCTGTTTAGATCACCTCTAACACCGACTACGGAGCCCTCAAGAGACAGTCCTCCGTAAACCCCCTTTGAGCGTGAAAGCACAACCAGGTCAGCCACTATGTTTCCAGCCCCTATACCTCCTCCCACAGGGCCTGCAGCAACGCTTAGATCAGCACCAAGCTTAACCCCTGTACTGAGCAGGCGGTTAATACCGTTTTCCGTCCGTACTACAACCACTACCTCCGCTACTTTAACCCCGGCAAGAAGGCCAAAGCTTACACCTCCTATTGAGTAAAATGCAGGGCCATGCCACCTGCCAGAGGACCTATCACGTGCAATCAACACCCCACTTCCACCAGATCCCCCAACTATGAACCCTCCTTTTACAACCTGAGGGAAGATTAAAACCCCTCTTGCCTCACTAAGTAACCTTTTCCACTCCGGGTATAGGTTTACATCCATATGAAAACTCTCAGCCGTAACCTGTGCCCTCCTTACAATCTCCCTTGCGGTTTTAAGATCATCGGCCAAGCCAAACTTACCCCCCCAGAAAGGCAAAAAACAAAGAAAAACCAGCGATATTCTAAGAACTCTCCTTTGCATTTAACAACACCCCTTCTTTTTAGGTATAATTATAAAAGAACCCTTTTGGTTTTCCTAATCTGATCTCTAAAATATGGAAGAAACCCTGGAAGAAGAGCTACAATCAAGTCCTTTAGAACCTCTAAAGAAAAACTTCAGAAGGTTTCTGTTCCGATCCTACCATCTTCTCCTTAACGGATACACTTCCTTTATAATTATAGCCATTGGCATCGGTATAGCCAGTGGCCTTTTAAACTTCATCTTCGTTGAAAGTTACGAACTCCTCTACAACAGGGTGGTAATCCCTTTTTGGGGATCACCCCTTGTAGTGCTACCTCTTGTTAGCGGAAGCCTGATACTTGTTGTCCTCTCGTTTATCTTCCCCGATATACTTGGATACGGGTTTCCTCGCTTCCTCGAGAGGGTGAATCTTAGAGGTGGGATAATAAGCCCGAAAGAAACGCTTGCAAAGGCTATAGGTTCATGTGTAACCCTTGGGTTCGGAGGATCAGCTGGACAGGAAGGACCAATTGCCCAGATAGGTGGTGCAGTTGGCAGCATATTTGGTCAGGTACTTAAAGTGCCCAGAAACAAAATCCGTGTTCTGGTTGCATGCGGGGTTGCAGCTGGCATTGCTGCAACCTTTAATGCTCCCATTGCCGGTGTGCTTTTTGCAGAGGAAATAGCACTGCTAAGAGACTTTAAAATAGTAAGCTTTGTCCCAATCGTTATAGCCTCAGCCGTAGGAACCATAACATCCCGAATGTTAAGAGGCGGTGAACCCATCTTTGAGGTTCCTCCCTACCAGCTCTTGGCTTATAAAGAGCTTTTCTTCTACGCTCTATTTGGAATCATCTCTGGCATACTGGCAGCAGGCTTTATCAAACTATTCTACGGGGTAAAGGACTCTATCGGGGAACTTAGACTCCCCAACTACACAAAACCCATAATAGGAGGCATCTCGGTAGCGCTCATAGGAGTGTTCTTCCCCTATGTGCTTGGAAACGGCTACGAACACGTTGAGAAAGCCCTCCTTGGTGAGCTTCCCTTTTGGATTGCCCTTGGGCTTATAGTGTTAAAACCCCTTGCAACCTCCCTCACAATCGGGTCAGGATGGCCCGGGGGAATCTTTGCCCCCTCAATATTTATAGGAGCAATGATCGGTAACACCTTTGGACATATGGTTGAATCCGTGTTTACAAACTCGGTAAATCTAAGCAGTGCTTACGCAACCGTGGGGATGGGAACATTTCTTGCTGCAATAACCCAGGCACCCCTTACCTCTATATTCCTGATATTTGAGGTTACCCAAAACTACCAGGTGGTTATCCCAATAATGATCAGCTCGGTTCTTGGAAGTATAGTTACCCAAATCCTTGTAGGAGGCTCCCTTGAAAGCATAGAGCTAAGGAGGATGGGACTAAACCTTGAAGAGGAACCAGAGGTTAACCTCTTAAAATCAATACGTGTAAGGGATGTAATGAACCCGAAAGTAGAGTCCATCCCCGAGAATATGACCCTTAGAAAACTCATAGAATACATACCAAAAAGCCGCTATACAACCTTCCCCGTTGTGGACCAAAAAGGTCTTCTTGTGGGCATAATATCGGTTCAGGACCTAAGAGAATGGTTGTTTGAAGAGTCCCTTAAAGACCTGGTTGTGGTAAAAGAGGTTGCCACCCTGAGCGTACTAACGGTGACTCCCGATGAAACAATGGATGTGGTGCTTAAGAAGTGGAGCAAAAAGCCCGTTGAGATACTTCCCGTAGTGGAATCAAGCGGATCAAAAAAGATTGTGGGCATCCTTTCGCGAAAGGCAATAATTACCGCCTATAACAGGGCGATATCAGGTGAGCCAATTGAAGTAAGGGTCTAGCTTCTTTATAATTAACCCAAACAATGCGAATTGTCTCCCTCTGCCCAAGCAACACTGAGATACTATTTGCCATAGGTGCAGGAAAGTACGTGGTTGGAGTTGATAGCTACTCTGACTACCCTCCCCAGGTAAGAGAGCTTCCAAAGGTTGGCCCGGATTTAAAGGTAAACGTAGATAAGATTAAAGCCCTCTCCCCGGATCTAGTCATAGCTTCCCTCTCTGTACCCGGTATGGAAAGAAACATTGAGAAGCTAAGCAACCATAATATCCCCTTTGTGGTTCTAAACCCACAGAGCATCGAAGAAATACTAAATGACATAGTGTTTCTTGGAAGCATTACAAACACACTGGAAAGAGCCAAGAGCGTTGTGGATAAGATGAGGCTCGAGATCGAATCTGTAAGGGAAAAGGTAAAGTGGGTGGATTACAAACCCCGGGTTTACTGGGAGTGGTGGCCAAAACCCTATATTGCAGCATGTGGTCTTGGCTGGACAAATGAGATGATTGAAACGGTCAGAGGAGCAAATGTATTCTCAGGTATTAAAAAAACAAGCGCTGTGGTTTCCGATACGGACATCCTAACCTTCAACCCTGAGGTGGTAATTGTGTGCTGGTGCGGACCAAGATGGCAGATGAAGATGTGCAGGGAAGCTATCCTTACCAGGTCAGGATGGGAAGCCATAAGCGGTATAAGAAACAAGAGGGTTTATTGTGTTTCTGAATCTCTTTTCGGTCGCCCAGGACCAAGGATAACCGATGGGCTTAATTTGCTCTTAGAGCTTATCCATCCAGAGGTATGTAGAGATGGTATGCAGGGTAAAGTTTGAGCTTATAAACGTCTCAAAGATTAAAAACGGCAAGCCCATATTGCGAAACATAAACCTCCAGTTTCTCTCTGGTAGGAAGTATATAATCCTTGGCCCCTCGGGCAGTGGAAAAACCACCCTGCTTCGACTTCTTAACCGCATGGAAGAGCCATCCTCTGGAGAGATTCTCTTTGACGGTGAGAACATAAAGAATATACCTGTCACAAAACTAAGAAAAAAAGTCGGTATGGTTTTTCAAATTCCCGTTGTGTTTGAAGGAACAGTAGAAGACAACCTGCTTGTTCCCTACAGCATTAGAGGTGTACCTCCAAATAAAGAGGAAATTAAAAAGGCACTTACCCTATCAGGGCTTAAGGAGAGCTTCCTTTCCCAAAGGGCTATGGACCTTTCCGTGGGGGAGAAACAGCGTCTTAACCTGGCACGTGCCCTTCTAAATAACCCGGAGGTTCTGCTTCTGGACGAGCCAACCTCTGCCCTCGATTACGAAACGGCCCTAACCCTTCTTGACTCAATTAATGAGCTAAACAGGGTATTGGGACTTACAATAATTATGGTAACCCACCAGGTCGAGCACATGCGCATACTTAATGGATCAGCTATATACATTGAAAATGGAACTGTCTTGGACAAAAAAACAACACAGAGCAGAGCACTTATATAGCCATGGAATACACTCACACCCTCGTTGATCTAAACTACCTTGACCTCATTATAGCCCTTTCCCTCATGCTCATTGCAGCTGGACTTTACCGCTGGTACAGAATAGGTCTAGAGGTTGCCCTGATTATAGGCACAATAAGAACCTTTATCCAGCTTCTTGCTGTAGGATACGTCCTTAAGTTTATATTTGATTTTAACAGATGGTACCTGATAGTTCTTACGCTCCTTGTTATGATAGCCGTTGCTACAAGAACCGTTGTTCAGAGGCAGCAAAGGAAAACAAAAGAGCTTCCCTATATAGTTGGGTTTGCAATAACTGTAGGCTCTGGAATCACCCTCTTTGTAATCACACAGGTTATAATTCAAATAGAGCCTTGGTATGAACCCCACTACCTTATCCCCCTTGCAGGGATGATTATAGGAAACAGCCTAAACGGTTCAACCCTGGCTGTAGAGAGGCTTGATTCGGAAATAGCATCGAGAAGAATGGAGATTGAAGCTTACCTAGCCCTTGGAGCAACTGCTAGACAGGCAGCCCTTTCGTGTATAAGATCCGCCATGAAAGCAGCCATGATCCCCACAATTAACTCAATGATGGTTGTAGGCATAGTTTCCCTTCCCGGAATGATGACGGGTCAGATTCTCTCTGGAACCTCTCCCTTTCTTGCCGTTAAGTACCAGATTATCATAATGTATATGATAGCTTTCTCCGTTGCCATCTCCTCATTCCTCTTGACCCACCTTAGGTTCAGAAGGTATTTTACTGCTGAGCATCAGCTAAGAGAAGAAGTTTTTTCCTAAGCGTGATAAAAACCCTGATTGAAGGAGAAAAGCACTATGGGGTGCTGTTTTAAAGCTATTGGAGATGAGAAGAGAAGAAAGATACTCTCCATTCTTGCAAAGAGAAGTGCAACCGCAGGGGAGATAGCACGTAGATTTAAGATTTCCCAACCCACTGTGTCAAATCACCTAAGGATCCTAAAGGAGGCTGGCTTAATAAGAGAACGTAAGGTTGCACAAAACAGAATCTACTACCTAAATAGAAGCAGACTGAGAAAGGTTATAAACTCTCTTGAAGCCATCCTAAAAGAACATAGGGACTAACTACAGCTTCAATCTAAACTTCTTCCAGTAACGTGTAAGCCCAAGTACATTCATCCAAAAAGGATCTGCGTATTCATAGGCCTTTACAGTACTGGAATCCACTCCAGCCTCTTCTAAAACCCTATGGCACATACTAACAAACTCTGGAATGATCTCTTCATCTTCCTTTCCTTCCTCCACCTTCCTGCCTACCCATTCACTGTACTCCACTAGCCTTCTTTCAAGCTCATCCAGGTGTTTAAAAACATCTTCATACCTGCCAAAGTGGCTGAGGAAAATGACCTCTGGTCTCCTCTTACGGATCTTTCTTAAAGACTCCAGCCACCCCTCTATATGAACATCTGGAGGAGGGGTTGGTGGCAACACAGGTCCTCCCTCTATACGAATACCCCCTATGTCCCCTACAAACATGGAGTTTTCTATAAGATAAGCATGGTGATGGGAGGCATGTCCAAGTGTCTCAACCGCTTCAATCTCTATACCACCTAACCTGACACGCTCTCCATCTTTTATTGCATATACGTATTCACTTGAAATGGCTTCAACCCTTCCCCAGAGCAACTCCATCTGATCCTTATAGATTCTCCGAGCAGAGGCAAGGAGTCTTGTTGGATCAACAATGTGTGGGGCTCCGAATGGGTGTACATAAATCCTTATACCCATGCTTGCAAAGTGCCACGCCGCACCTGCATGATCCAGGTGTATGTGGGTAACAAAAACACCCTTTATATCTCTTAAATCGTATCCCAAACCCTCTATTGCACCCTTCAGGTTAGGAAACGTTGTATCCGGACCCGTCTCTATTAGTATGGGACCACTACCGGCTTCTACAAGGTAACAGGCCACAGCGTTTGGTGTAAAAAAGTTAAGATCAATTGTGTTAATCCTCATGGTAGTTAATTCCCTTTGGAAAATATCCCTGCCTTTGAGATGCTATCAAGGGCAAGTATAAGGGCTTGTGTTCCCAAACGACCATAGCCCTGAGCCTTTGTTGCTAAATACAGCTGATGCACAAGTGCCAACCCCGGAAGGCAGAGGTTCATTCTGCTTGCTTCTTCAAGGGCTATTTCCATATCCTTTATGAAGTGCTCAACGAAAAATCCAGGATTAAAATCCCCCTTTACTATCCTTGGTGTTAGGTTATTTAGAAGCCAGCTTGAAGCTGCCCCTTCACTTATTGAGCTAAGTACTGTCTCTATATTTAGACCGGATTTATACGCGTAAAGCAGAGACTCACACATACCAATCATGTTGCCTGTAACAACGATCTGATTGCACATCTTGGTGTGTTGTCCGGAGCCAGCTCTGCCCTGATATACGATTTTTTTGCCAAGCAACTCCAGTAGTGGCATAACCCTTTCTACAACATCTTTGTCTCCACCTACCATTATAGAAAGGGTTGCGTTCTTTGCTCCAACATCACCACCGGAGACCGGGGCATCGATAAAACTTGCCCCCTTGCTCTTTGCAGCGTTGTAAATTTCAATTGCCAAAGAAGGTTTTGTTGTTGTCATATCTATAAGGATTGCAGATGGTTTTACACCCTTTAGTATTCCTTTCTCCCCAAAGTAAACCTCCTCTACATCCGAGGGAAACCCAACCATTGTAAAGATAATATCTGCACTCTCTGCTACCTCTTTTGGGGATTCAACCCATATTGCTCCGACTTCTAATAACTCCCTTGCTTTCTCCTTGGTGCGGTTAAAGACAAAGGTCTTATATCCACGTTTAACTATGTGAAGGCACATTGAGGCACCCATTACACCTGTGCCTATCCATCCTATTCTGGTATTTAAGGGATTGATGTTTTCTGTTGCCATCTTCTCTTTTTCCTGCAGATTGTCCAAAGCAAACGCTATAACCTTATTAACAAAAAGATTGGTTATTGTCAACCTTTGGTAATTACTTTGCCTATCTGATATAATAAAAACGATAATCATGCTGGTTGGAGAATTCAATTATGATTGATAAGGATAGAATGACTGAGTACGTTATGGATTTAATCAGGATCGATAGCCCTTCGAGAAGGGAAAGGGAAGTAGCATTAAAACTCAAAAAAGATATGGAAGATATAGGTGGTAGGTGTGTATTTGACAGCGTGGATAAGAAAGTGGGCAGTAACGTTGGAAACCTTATAGTAAAAATTAAAGGCAATACAGAGGGAGTATCTCCATTTTTTCTCTCAGCCCATATGGATACGGTTAGCCCTGGTGAAGGTATCAAACCTCGCATTGTTGATGGGATTATAAGGAGTGATGGAACCACAATCCTTGGAAGTGATGATAAAAGCGGTATAGCCATAATAGTAGAGGTGGTTAGAACCCTTAAGGAAAGGAACATCCCTCACGGTGATATAGAGATAGCATTTACCGTTTGTGAGGAAATTGGACTTCTCGGTGCAAGATATATGGATTGTTCGGTCTTTAATTCAAGATACGGAGTTGTTCTCGATAGTGGGTCCCCTTATCACCTTATTACCAAATGCCCATCAGCCAAGAGGCTGGAGTTTAAAGTCTATGGCCTTGAAGCCCATGCAGGGGTCTGTCCCGAAAGAGGGATAAATGCTATTAAGGTTGCAAGTGATGCCATATCTAGAATGAGGTTGGGAAGGATAGATTTTGAAACCACTGCAAATATCGGCATTATAGAAGGTGGAGTTGCAACAAATATAGTTCCCGGATATGTGCGTGTGGTTGGTGAAGCACGAAGCCACAGTGAAGAAAAGCTTCTGGATCAGGTCGAGCACATGAAGAGGTGCTTTGTTGAGTCAGTGGCTGAGTATAAACTTAATCTGGAAGGTAAACACTACAGTGCTAGGGTAGAGGAATTAATAGAGAAAAGCTATGATCGGATGAATGTTTCTCCTGAGGCAAAGGTAGTTAGACTCCTGACCCATGCGGCTAGGGAACTTGGGTACCATGTTGAGTTGCATGCAAGTGGGGGTGGATGCGATGCAAACTATTTTAATAAAAAGGGAATAGAGTGTGTTAATCTGGGAACAGGTATGAAAGAGATTCACACCCTAAATGAGTACCTGGTCCTTGAAGAGTTTTACCATGCAGCAGAGATTATCCTACAGACAATTAAACTAAATGCCCTAAACACACTCTAGGATAGAGGATATGTGGTCAAAAAAGAGAGCACTCATACTTGTAGATCACGGAAGCGTAGTTAAGGAAGCAAACGATATGCTTGAGGAAATAGTAAAAATGATAAAGCAGAGCAAGAGGTGTAACTTTGATATAGTTTGCTGTGCTCATATGGAGCTTGCAAGACCAACTATCTCTGAGGTTTTTGAGCTCTGTGTTTCCAGTGGGGCAGAAGAGATAGTTGTTCATCCGTTTTTTCTTTTCCCCGGGAGACACTCTACAAAGGATATCCCACGTATGATTAGTGAGATAGCAAGGAACTACCCTAACATATCTTATAAGATAACACCTCCTCTGGGAATACATCCAAAGATAGTTGATGTGATTTTTGAGAGAATAGGAGATGTATAGAGCTATTGTATTTGATCTTTTTGATACCCTTGTTAATTTTAATCACTCAAACCCTCCATCGGTTGAGATTAATGGGGTTGAAGTTAAATCTATAAGTGCTCCTGTTTACAGGGTGTTTAGTCAGGCCTTCGGTCATATGGACTTTAATAGGTTTCAAAGAGCTTTTATAGAAAGCTACGAGGAAATTGAGCGGGAAAAGAAAAAGGAATACAAGGAGCTATATGCAGGAGAGAGATTTAGGTTGATGCTAACGAAGCTCAATATAGGTGCAGACAAGTCGTTTTTGGAAGATTTAGTAGAAGATATGGTCGTTGCGCATATGGAAACTATCTTTAACAGTGTTAGTTTTCCCAAAGAAAACAGGGATATTTTGCTTGCAATTAAGGAGAAAAATTACAGGATTGCTTTGCTTTCTAACTTTGATCATGCTCCAACAGCCTATAGGATACTTGATGCTTTTGGAATAAAAAACTTCTTTGACACCATTGTTATATCCGTTGAGTTTGGCTGGAGGAAACCAAAGCCCTGTGTCTTTAATAAGGTTTTAAGTTCTCTTGGTGTAGCTGCTGAGGAGGCAATCTTTGTTGGTGATAGTTTTGAGGCTGACGTTATTGGGGTAAAGTGGGTGGGTATGAGTGCTATATGGGTTAATAAAAGAAACGAATCCCTTAAGACCCGGGCTTTAGCTCCTGATTATGTTGTATCTAGGCTTCCTGAAATTAAGGAGATACTTTTGTAGATCCAGGTTATTTTCTGCTAAAAAATTCTTCTAGATATATGGGGGTTATACCCTCTAGGCTGTTTACCACGATATCGGCTTCCTTTAGCCTTGATTCAGGGTAGGAGTTGGCTACAGCAAGACATTTCATTCCTGCAGAGTGAGCGGCTTTAATTCCTGCGATGGAATCCTCTATAACCAAGCACTCGTTTGGGTACACGGGGTTTTGCAGTTCTCTATTTACACGGTTAAGTACCTCTATAAATGTATCTGGTGCAGGCTTACATCTTTCTACTTCCTCTGCACTTACAATCTCTTTAAATTTTTTTCTTATTCCTAATTTTTCAAGTATAAACTCTATCTCCTCTCTTAGCGCTCCTGAGCCTATTGCCAGTGTGTAGCTTTGGCTTGCATTTTCTATAAAATCTATAACCCCTGGAAATGGGGTTATTTCTCCTTTTCTTATTATGCTGGCATAGTATGCGGATTTTTGAGTTTTAAGTTTTTCTATAACTTCATTGCTTATTGCTTTTCCCCGATCTCTTAAGACTGCTCTAAAGAAGTTTGTATCATCCAGTGCAAGGTATTTATCGTAGTACTCTTCTCTTGCTAGCTGTATTCCCATCTTAGCTAGTACCTTTTGAAAGGCTCTAAGGTGGAGGGGTTCTGCATCTATGATAACACCGTCAAAGTCAAATATTATCAGCTTTAACATGGATGGCCTATTATTTTACATGATTTTTTTGTTTTGTCTTGTCTATAGCAATAGCGGAACTCGAAACCTTTACTAATTATATTCATCTAATTAACAGGTGGCTACCGGAAGTGGATATAAAAAATAAGAGGGAGGTGTGAAAGATGTTAAAGAAAGGGTTATTTGCAACCTTAATTGCCCTCTTAGGGGTTTTTCTCTTTGTTGCTTATACAGGCCTTGCAGCTCAGGAAAAAACAGGTGGGAAGGAAGTAACAATAACCGGACATGTGGTTGATCCTGCCTGCTATATATCAATGGGGCTAAAGGGTGAGCAACACAAACAGTGTGCCGTTTTATGCGCAAAGGCTGGGCAAGCTTTTGGTATTCTTGACGAAAAAGCCGGTATACTCTACCAGGTGTTAGAGGGTTCTCCAGGTGCAGATCCAAATAAACTCCTCTGGGATCATGCAGAATCAAAGGTCACCGTAAAGGGCATCGTTTTCAATAAAAACGGTATGCATGCAATAGTTCCTACAGAAGTTAAGCCGGCAGGAAGCTAAGAAGCCAGACAGGGGATGGAGTATAAAACTCCATCCCCTTCTTTATTATCCGTAAAACTCAGTTAAATTATTCAAAGATAAAATGTTTAGAAACGTACTTTTACCCATATGTCTTGTTTTGGTGCTTTTTTCCATTATCTCATGTAAGGGGGGAGAAAGGCCAGTCGATACAATATACTCTAAGGATTTCTCTCTCTTATCACTTAGTGACAATAAAAAGGTTTCTCTAAACACATTTAAAGGAAAACCACTTGTGATAAATTTCTGGGCATCCTGGTGTAGTCCCTGCCGGGAAGAAATGCCTGTCTTTGAAAAGGTATGGAGGCAATACAGAGCAAAAGGGGTTTTGTTTATAGGAATCAATGTGTTAGACGATAAAAAAGATGCAAAGGAGTTCCTAGATACCCTTAACGTCTCATATCCCAATCTACAGGACCCATCTGGAGAGATGCTCAATTCGTTTGGAGTAACTGCACTACCTGTAACCCTTTTTGTAGATAAAGAGGGAAAGGTGATAAGGAAAAACTACGGAGCATTTATAGACAGGCGTGGAGAGGAAAGCTTTATTAGCTATATAGAGGAGATATTATGATGAGCCCAACACCTGTTGGGGAAGTAAGCTGGGTACTTGCATTTCTTGCGGGAGTGGTCTCCTTTCTCTCTCCATGTGTACTTCCACTGATTCCAGGCTACATATCAATGGTTTCAAAGCTGTCTCTTGAGGAATTAAGAGACAACAATCCTTCGGGAAAAATAAAAAAAATCGTTCTTCCAACTATCCTCTTTGTACTGGGTTTTTCAGTGGTTTTTGTGATGCTAGGTGCCTCTGCATCCCTACTAGGCAGTTTTTTGCAGAAATACAAGACCGTTCTTCTCAAGCTCTCTGGAGCAGTGGTTGTGCTCTTTGGTCTCTTTGTGATGGAAATCATTAGAATTCCATGGCTATACAGGGAAAAAAGGCTTCACATAAGGGGATACAGCTTAGGAACTGTAGGAACCTTCTTTCTTGGGGTTGCCTTTGGTTTTGGATGGACACCCTGTGTTGGCCCTATACTGGGCTCAATCCTTCTTTATGCAAGCACAACGGAGGGGGTAGCCAAAGGTGCCTTGCTTCTTTTTACCTACTCTGCAGGTCTTGGCATTCCCTTCCTGATAACAGGCCTTGCGCTATCAAGAACCCTTTTGGCATTTAACTGGATAAAGAGGCACTACGGTGTATACAAGTTTGTAGTTGGAGGAGCATTGGTTGTAGTGGGGGTTCTTATGTTTACAAACAACCTATATTATCTCAATGTATACGGCCAGAAGATCCTGGACCTTGTAGGAGTGGACTTTTGGAAAACCTTCTAGGAAATTGCCTAAAACAGTTGATTTTCTTTATTCTATTGACTAGTTATTTTAGAATTTTTATACTGTTTTTACCTGGCTATAATATCTAACGTAAGGAGGTTGGCTTAAAAAGTGCCAATCTATGAGTATTTTTGCAGAAGTTGTCAGAAGGAATTTGAAACCCTTGTTTTAAACAGCACTGAAGAGGTCTACTGTCCAAGCTGTGGCAGCTTTGATCTGGAAAAGCTTTTTTCCAGGTTCGGTTTTAGGTCCTATGAATCTACCCAAGCCAGCTCATATACCACAGCCTCGGATTCCAGGGGAACAGGTTGTGCATGTAGCTCTTTAGGTTGTGGATGCAGTGCAAGAAACTAAAAGCTAATCTTAGGAGGATAAAATGCCAAAGGGGAAAAAAGATATAAGGCAGGCTGCTCTAGAATACCACAGAAAGGGTAGAAAAGGGAAACTGGAGGTAGTTCCTACAAAGCCATGTAAAACCCAGTGGGACCTCTCACTTGCCTACTCTCCCGGGGTTGCTGAACCCTGTAAAGAGATAAAAAGGGATCCGGATTTAGCCTATGAATACACCAATAAAGGGAATCTGGTTGCTGTTGTAACGAATGGAACCGCTGTCCTGGGTCTAGGAAATATAGGAGCACTGGCAGGAAAACCTGTAATGGAAGGGAAAAGCGTTCTTTTTAAGCGTTTTGCAGATATAGATGCATATGATATAGAGATTGACAGTCAGGATCCAGATGAGGTAATTAGAACGGTAAAATTGCTTGAACCAACCTTTGGTGGGATTAACCTTGAGGATATAAAAGCTCCTGAGTGTTTCTATATAGAAGAGGAACTTAAGAAGCAGATGAACATTCCGGTTTTTCACGATGACCAACATGGAACAGCAATTATTTCAGGAGCAGGCCTTTTAAACGCATGTGAACTTACTGGAAAGGATATAAGCCAGGTAAGAATAGTCTTTTGTGGTGCAGGTGCATCAGCAATCTCCTGTGCGGAGTTCTTTATACGCCTTGGGGCTAAGAGAGAAAACATAATAATGTGCGATACAAGGGGTGTTATTTACAAGGGTAGAGAGGAAGGCATGACCCCACAGAAGGAAAAGTTTGCAATCGATACCCCTCTTAGAACACTTGCTGAGGCTATGAAAGGAGCAGATGTTTTTGTGGGACTTTCAGTAGCGGGTATGGTAACTCCTGAGATGGTAAAGTCAATGGCTGACAGACCTATAATATTTGCCATGGCAAATCCTGACCCAGAAATCTCCTATGAGGATGCAAAGGCCGCAAGAAGTGATATCATTATGGCCACGGGAAGATCAGACTATCCAAATCAGATAAACAACGTCTTGGGATTTCCGTTTATCTTTAGAGGTGCCTTGGATGTAAGGGCAAAAACCATAAATGAAGAGATGAAAGTAGCAGCCGCCTATGCTCTGGCTAACCTTGCTAAGCTAGGAGCAGACTATTCAGTTGCAAAAGCCTATGGCAAGTCTCATTTTGAGTTCGGACCGGAATACATAGTTCCAAAACCCTTTGATCCTAGGGTGCTTATATGGGAATCCTCAGCAGTAGCAGAAGCAGCCATGAAAACCGGGGTTGCAAGGATAACCATAGATATCGAGGAATACAAAGAGCAACTCACAATAAAGGCTTTTGGAAAGTCAAAGGATAAAAAGAAGAGCAAGGTGATTAGCCCGAATCCGCTTGCGTCCACCCCATAGGCTGGATTGTCTTAATGTAGCAAACTAAAAAAACTTGGATCTAGATAGGTTGGATTCCTCTACTTCTGTCTTCTTAAGCCAAAGAGAAAAGAAACTTAAAACGGCACTTTTCTCTATAGGGGCATCTTCTTTTTTAATAGTACTAAAGCTTGTCTTTGGTTTTCTTACAAACTCCATAAGCATATTTGCCTCCGCCATTGATTCCCTATTTGATCTTTCAGCCTCTTCTGTAAACTACTTCTCAATTAAGAAGGCAGAAAAACCAGCAGATAAGGAACACAGATTTGGTCACGGTAAGGCCGAGGGATTAGCCGGGTTATTTCAGAGCTTTATAATAGGTTTATCCTCTATCTACCTTATATACGTCTCTGTAAAGAGGTTGGTAGTTGGATCACAGGTGCACTCCTTAGATATTGGAATACTTGTTATGGTATTTTCAGCAATAGTAAGTTTCTTTATCTCACGTCACATAAAAAAGGTGGCAGACTATACCGATAGCGTAGCTCTCTCAGCAGATAGCTTACACTACAGATCAGATGTATACACGAATCTTGGCATAGTTCTGGGATTAATAATAGTAAAGATAACTGGTCTGTTGTTTATAGACTCACTGATCTCTATATGCGTGTCTTTGTATATAATCTGGTCCACAACGTCTGTTTTTAAGGAGTCAGTAGATATACTGATGGATAAAGAACTTCCAAAAAGCACAGTAAAAGAGATTGAGGATGTAATCCTAAAGTACCAGCCCTATGTCAAAGGATTCCACAAAATGCGAACAAGAAGAGCTGGGTCAAAAAAATTTATTGAGTTTCACCTAGTAGTTGACCATACCCTTAGTTTTGTGGAATCGCATAACATTGCTGAAGATATAATAAAAGAAATAGAGAAGAAGATACCAAATGCGGAAGTAACCGTACACGTTGATCCGCACGGCTTCCCTGATTACTCATAATAACCTTTGATTTACAAGTGCGTTTTAAGTAAATTAATTCTTAACCAAACAGGGAGGGAAATATCATGGGGTAAGTAGAGAAAAGGAGAGTGTATTTTATTTTCCAGATATCTGTTATAAATCCATGAACCTCATAATGCAGAACTACTTAGATGCTTTTGAAACAGGTATGGCTTTATGGAAGAAAAATACAGAACTCATTATAAACCAGATAAATCTATTTTGGGAGTTTCAAAACCTCTTTAACGAAAATGTACAGAGGCTTTTCTTGATGGAACCCTCATTCGATTTGATTAAGCATTCTCACTCTAACATAAGACAGCTTACACATGGAGCGGTAAACCTAACCATTAAATCAATGAGAAAGAACTGGGAACTTCTAAATGATTGCATAAATCTGCTGCTTGATACTGAGTAGCCAGGAGTCCTTGAAACCTATTTAAAACAAACAGAGTTTAATAAGATAAGAATTCTCTTCAGAAAGGAGGTAAGGAGATGAAAAGGCTACTGTCAATTCTTACAATCCTAGTTGCCTTCTCCTTATTTAGTCCTAATTTAGTTTTGGCTCATAAACCCCACCATGTTCATAAACACCATTTCTACAAACACAAACATCACTACCATCACCACCATGTTGTTGTCCCAGGATACTACTATAGGCCACATGCTTACAGGTTTTACCATCATCACCACCATCACTACTACACGTACTATCCTTACTACTATACCTATCCCTTTTTCTCTCTAAACTTTGGTTTCATCTTTAAATAAAGGTAGGGAATGATTAAAGCGGTTATATTTGATATGGATGGGGTTATGATTGATAGTGAGCCCATTTGGGAAAAAACAGAGAGAATTCTTCTAAAAAGAAGAGGAATCAACTATGAGGCAACTTACAGAGAAAAAATAGTTGGCTTAAACCAGAGGGATTCTGCCCTTTTGCTTAAGGAAACATTTGGATTACCAGAAAGTATAGAAGAGCTTATTGAGGAAAGAATCAGCATCTTGCTTGATCTCTATAAAAAAGAGCTAAAACCCATACCGGGGCTTATATACCTTCTGGAACAACTGAAGGAAAAAGGTTTCCTTATAGCCCTGGCCTCAAGCTCTCCTCTAAGGGTTATAAACTTTGTGCTAGATAAGCTCTCTTTAAAGGACTTTTTCTCAACAGTTGTATCAGGAGAGATGGTAGAGAGAGGAAAACCCTATCCGGATATTTACCTGTATGCGGCAGATAAATTGAAGGTTATGCCAAAAGAGTGTGTTGTAATTGAGGACTCAATTAACGGTGTTAGAGCAGCAAAAAGTGCGGGTATGAGATGTATAGCAATACCTGATAAGAGGCTTCCTTTGGATAAGTTTATGGAGGCAGATGTAATTGTGGATAAGTTGTCTGAAGTTGATGTTTGCTTGATTAACTCCTTAGATGAAGCTGGTAAATAAAAAATTTTTGTCTTGTTTCTTCATTTGCAATAGCGGGATTTAAACTGGGTGCAGACTTGAATAGCAAATGATTTGACCTTTCCCCCTTTTTTTTGCCTCTAGAAGAGCCCTATCCGTCTTTATAAGTAGGTTTTTCTCATTATCCTTTTTGGGATCGTATTCACAGATACCTATGCTTAAAGAAACTACTATAAACTGATTACCTACACATACCGGGTTTTCATTGAAAAACGAACAGATACGCCTCATAACATCAAATGATTCTTTTTCCTTAAGACCACATAGCATAACCAGAAACTCATCACCTCCCCATCTTCCAACCCAGCTGTTCTTACCCATATCAGCTATGTTTTCCTTAAGCACATTAGCAACATACCTAAGGCATATATCCCCCACACTATGTCCGTACTCGTTATTAATAAACCTTAAGTTATCAACATCAAGCATGGCAAGAGAAAGCAATGGTGTTTGCTCACTATTTACACATTTCTTAAGACAGACCTCTGCCGAACGACGGTTATAAACACCTGTTAAATAATCAGTAACAAGCAAACTTAGAATCAGGCTGCCATCAAGCGTATTTTCCTTATTTACTTTATTATTAAGACAATAGACTTCGTAAAACCTGGGCACTTTTCCATAGGTTAAATACTCATAAAGTACCTTAAGACAACTAGAGACAGGAAGGGTCAGAATGTACAATGAGCACACCGTAAAAGAAGCCCCTAACAAGACGCTAATAAGGGCAACTGCAAAAATATCCGCTAATGCCTCAAATCTGCTCTTAGACAAAAACGGAAGGCTTAGTACAAACAAAAAGGGGAAAATAAACCCGAGAGAGGAAACCACTACCGTTGTGGTGGTGTAGTTCTTGGAAATAAAATTTGCTAAAATTATTTTTAACCTTTTTCTTAACGAATCACCCTCATTACTACCCATTACGTAATAATTTTAATTATTTTTAACCCAAATATACAACCACTTACCCTAAATGCAAAACCTGCCTTGATTTTTACAGGAAGCAAAACTATAATACAGAGCAAATGAGGTTTCTTAGCCTGCTTTTTGTTTTTGTTACGCTTTTTTGCTACACAGGCTTGTGTGCTAACCTCTGCTTCCAGGAAAACTCCTTAAGAAAAGCCAACTGTCATACCACCTCAGAAGACAACCACCAAGATACAAGCACCGCTAAAATCTTTTATAAAGAGACAACCCCACTAAAGCACCTATCTTTTAACTGTAAGTACATGCTTCCAAGCATCCCTCAGAACAATGACTTTAATTCTCTTGCCAAAGCCATCCTAGCTTTTAACTTTTTATACATCTCACACGTTATAGAGCAGGAAAAGGCTTTTTATCCCTCTATAGTAGAAAGCAGGCTTGTAAAACTCAGACCACCTGAGCTTTTCCTTAAAAACCTCTCCCTTATCCTATGATAGAACCCACCCTTTAAAGCTCTTCTATCTCTGGTTGCTGTAGGGATTCTGTGTAATACAAACACGGACTTTCCCAGCCAGAGATATACCCTCACCACAGAAAATACCGTAAAAGGGAGAGAGAATATGAAACTACTAATAAGTGGACTAGCTTTAATTCTAGTATTACTTACCAGAGTATCCTTTGCCAGTGAGGTTACAACGCTTGAATCGCTTATAAAAGAAGCCCTACAGAACAATCCCGATATAAAGGAAGCAAAAGCAAAATGGGAAGCTTCCACAAAGCGACCTTCTCAGGAGGGTTCCCTACCTGATCCCATTATTGGAATCGGATGGAGAAACGTAAGCTTTGACCGCATAACCCTAAATGAGGAACCAATGAGCATGGTTCTTTTCTCTTTTATGCAGGAATTTCCATTCCCTGGGAAACTTTCCCTTAAGGAAAAGATAGCTCTAGAGGAAGCACGTGCACAAGAACAACTCTACAAGGCCACTTTGAGAAAGGTAATAGCTGATCTTAAAGAAGCTTATTACGATTGGTTCCTAATTGATAAATCAATAGAGATAACGCAGAAGAATAAAGATCTACTTGAAAAGTTTTTAAGGATTGCTGAGACAAAATACACTGTAGGAGAGGGTATTCAGCAGGATGTACTAAAGGCCCAGGTAGAGATATCAAGGTTCATTGAACAGCTTGAACTTCTTAAAGAGAAAAAGGAAACCATAGAAGCGAGATTAAGAACCCTTCTAAACCGACCACCTGACTCACCTCTTGGGAAACCCCAGGAGATAAAGAAAATCCCCTTTAGCCTATCTATTGAGGAACTCTACAAACTCACCCAAGAGAAGGCCCCACTTCTTAAGGCAAAAGAGAAATTCATAAAAAGAGAGGAAAAGGCCTTAGAACTTGCTAAAAAAGAGTACTTCCCCGACTTTGTCTTAGGTGCAGCACCGGGTGTAATGGGAATGAGTGGGGGAGGAGTGCAGGGTGTCTGGGAAGTAACCCTTGGTATAAAAGTACCTCTTTACTTCTGGAGAAAGCAGAAGTTGGGAATAGAAGAGGAAGCAAATAAACTTGAGGCAGCACGCCAGAGCTACACAAGCACAACTCAAACCCTTTTCTTCGAGCTTAAAAACCAGTACCTAATTGCCAGAACCTCAGAGAACCTTCTTAAGCTTTTTGAAGAGGGGATAATTCCACAGGCAACGCTATCACTTGAATCGGCAATTGCCGGGTACCAGGTAGGGAACATAGACTTCCTAACCCTTCTGGATAACCTGATAACCCTTTTTAACTTTGAACTTGCATACTATACCCATCTCACAAACTACCAGAAGGCCCTGGCAAGGATAGAAGAGATAGCGGATATAACCATATGAGTCCTATCATGGATAAGATCGAGGAGGTTTAGATATGAAAAAAACTGCTATACAACTAAAAACTGTTATTATCCTCTTACCTGTTTTTATGCTTATAACAATAGCAATCTCTCTATCAAAGGATTTGGAACACAAAAAACACTCCACTCAAACAGAAGAGGAAACGGAGGAAAAGGTAGAAAACAGAGAAACAAACACACTACATACACCTAAAAGCCCCGAAGGTTTTACAACAGTATGGATAAGTCCTGAGAAACAACAGCTTATAGGGATAAAAACGGATGAGGTAACCACAAGGAGACTTGTAAGAGACATAAGAACGGTGGGAATAGTTGAGGCCGATGAAACAAAGATTGCACGGGTTAGCGTAAAATTCAGCGGGTGGATAAAAGACGTTTTTGCAAACTACGTGGGGAAATACGTAGAAAGAGGAGAACCACTTTTTACCATCTATAGCCCGGAACTTGTTTCCACACAAGAAGAATATCTACTTGCCCTTAGAGCCAAAGATTCATTTGAAAAAAGTTCTTTCCCTGAGATATCCTCGAGCGCAAGATCCCTACTTGAAGCCACCCGTAGAAGGCTCCTACTCTGGGACATTCCGGAAAGAGAAATAAAGAAAGTCGAAAACACCGGAAAACCCCTTAAGTACCTTACACTCTACTCACCCATAAGTGGTTATGTTACAAAGCGTGAGGCATTTCCAGAGAAGATGATCATGCCAAATGAGGTCATATTTGAGATTGTAGATCTCTCAACCGTTTGGGTTCTTGCAGATATCTACGAATACGAACTCCCACTTGTTAAAGAGGGACAGGAAGCAACCCTTACCCTTTCCTACTATCCGGGAGAGGTTTTCCGTGGAAAGGTCACCTACATTTACCCCACATTAGAAACAAAAACCAGAACAGCAAAAGCAAGGTTTGAGTTTAAAAACGAAGACAACAAACTGAAACCCGGTATGTATGCAAATGTGGAATTAAAAATACCTCTTGGAGAGAAACTGGCCATATCAGAAGATTCTGTAATTGACACTGGTGAAAGGAAAATAGTATTCGTTGCAATGGAAGATGGAACCTTTGAACCAAGAGAAGTAAAAGTTGGACAAAAAGCCGGTCAGTACTATGAGATTTTAAAAGGGCTAAAAGAGGGTGAAACAGTTGTAAGAAGCGCCAATTTCCTTGTGGATTCCGAAAGCAGACTTAGAACAGCAATAGAAGCATTTGGCACAGAAACACCTGGACATGCGCACGGAGGAAGCGAGACAGTTTCGGAAACCCCAAAGGAGGTAAATATCTCTTTTACACCGGAAGGAGAATCTCCCAAGGTAGGAGACAACACATTTAAGATTACCCTTACTGACAAAGACAGAAACCCTATAAAAGATGCAAAGGTAGATGTTCTACTTCATATGCCACCAATGCCCTCTATGGGAATGCCGGCTATGAGTGTTTCAGCAGAAGGTAAGCACGTTAAAGACGGTCTATATATAGCAGAGGTAAACATACCCATGGGAGGGTCATGGCAGGTAAGGATTACAGTGCAAAGACCTGGAAAAACACCTGTTTCTCGATTCTTTGAAATTAACGTAAGGTAAAAGGGGAGCAAACGATGATAGAAAAGATAATCACATTCTCATCCAAGAAACGCTTTTTGGTTTTCCTTGGGGTTATTTTCTTAACGGTATGGGGAATATGGGCTTTAAAGAATACACCACTTGATGCAATTCCTGATCTCTCAGACACTCAAGTTATAGTTTTTACAGAGTGGCCTGGAAGAAGCCCTGACCTGGTTGAAGACCAGATCACATACCCCATTACCACAACCCTCCTTGCTGCACCAAAGGTAACCGTTGTAAGGGGAATATCGATGTTTGGGTTCTCCTTTGTATACGTTCTCTTTGAAGACGGAACAGATATATACTGGGCAAGAAGCCGTGTACTTGAGTACCTAGCTGGACTAAGCGGAAAGCTTCCAGAAGGTGTTAGCCCAACCCTAGGTCCTGATGCAACCGGAGTTGGATGGGTCTTTGAGTATGCCCTGGTTGATGAAAGTGGTAGGTATGACCTCTCAGAACTACGGTCATTTCAGGATTGGTATCTAAGGTACTGGCTACAGAGTGTGCCAGGTGTTGCAGAGGTTGCAAGTGTAGGAGGTTTTGTGAAACAGTACCAGGTAAACGTAGATCCCAATAAACTCCTTGCCTATAACATTCCACTAAAAACCGTTATCGATGCTATAAGGAAAAGCAACAACGACGTTGGAGGTAGGGTAATAGAGTGGACTGGCAGAGAATACATAGTAAGGGGAAAGGGGTATATAGAGAATCTGGATGATATAAGAAACATAGTTGTATCTGTAGACGGAGAAAGGGGAACCCCGGTTCTAATAAACGATATAGCAAATGTAGAATTGGGACCCGATATACGAAGAGGTCTTGCAGAGCTTAATGGAAAGGGAGAGGTGGTAGGAGGTATTGTGGTTGCACGGTTTGGAGAAAACGCACTTGACGTAATTAACAGGGTAAAGAAGAAGCTAGAAGAGGTTAAGGATGCTTTCCCAGAAGGAGTAAAACTGGTTGTAACATACGACCGTTCTGAACTGATAAGAAAGGCTATAAGAACCCTTACAGAAAAACTCATAGAAGAGAGTATCATTGTAAGTGTAGTCTGTATTGTGTTTCTCTGGCACTTTAGATCCGCACTGGTAGTTATCTTTACCCTCCCATTTGCAATCCTTTTTTCTTTTATTCCGATGTACTATATGAAAATCACATCCAACATAATGTCATTAGGAGGAATAGCCATTGCAATAGGAGCTATGGTTGATGCCGCAATAGTTATAGTTGAAAACATACATAAGAGGCTTGAACACTGGGAAGAACAGGGAAGGAAACAAGACAGGATGGATGTAATGATAGAGGCTATGAAAGAAGTTGGAAAACCCATATTCTTTGCACTTCTTGTGATTACCGTTTCCTTTATTCCGGTTTTTACACTTGAGTATCAAGAAGGAAGACTCTTTAAACCCCTTGCATATACAAAAACCTTTGGCATGGCCTTTGCCTCCATACTATCAATAACCCTAACGGTTGCCCTAGCAACCATCTTAGTTCGTGGGAGGATAGTACCTGAGAAGAAAAATCCTGTAAGTCGGTTCCTAATCAGTGCATATGATCCGGTGGTAAGATTTGTTTTAAGGTTTAAGAAGACAACCGTACTTACTGCATTAATCCTCCTTGCAGTTACAGTTCCTGTGTTCTTTAAGATAGGCTCAGAGTTTATGCCTCCTCTCTATGAAGGGGTTCTAATGGATATGCCTGTAACCACCCCTGGAATATCAATTACAGAAGCTCAGAAGGTAATCCAGGTTAGGGACAAGATAATAAAAAGCTTTCCAGAGGTTCAAACGGTTTTTGGGAAGGTAGGAAGAGCAGAAACCCCAACTGACCCTGCCCCCTTATCTATGATAGAGACAAACATAATCTTAAAGCCTGAGGATGAGTGGCGTAAGATTCCGGAGAAAAGATGGTATTCAAGCTGGGCACCCAAGCCAGTAAAAAAGTTTCTTCAACTCATATGGCCTGAAGAAAGAACAATAACCCCAGAGGAGCTTATCAGCGAGCTTAATCAAAGGGTTCGTATACCGGGTTTTACAAACGCATGGACCATGCCCATCAAGGCAAGGGTAGATATGTTAACAACCGGGATAAGAACCCCCATAGGGATAAAGATATTTGGACCGGAGCTTTCTACCATAGAAAAAATAGGGAAAGAGATCGAGGGAATACTACAAGGAATACCGGGAACAAGAAGTGTATACGCAGAGAGGGTAACAGGTGGATACTACATAGACTTTCACGTTAAGCGTAGAGAAGCCGCCCGTTATGGGCTAAGAGTAGAAGATGTAGAGGATATAATAGAGGCAGCAATAGGGGGAAACAACATAACCCAGAGCATAGAAGGCCCCGAGAGATACCCTGTAAACGTCAGGTACTTAAGGGAACTGCGTGATGAGATCCACAAGCTTGAAAGGGTACTTGTTCCAACCCCAGCTGGAGCCCAGATTCCAATAACACAGCTTGCAGATATCCGTATAGTAATGGGCCCACCTGAGATAAAAACTGAAGAGGCAACAAAAGTTGGATACGTATACGTAGATATAGAAGGAAGAGACATAGGAAGCTATGTAGAGGAAGCAAAAAAGATAGTTGATAGCCGGATAAAGCTTCCACCAAAGTACTACCTTACCTGGAGTGGACAGTACGAGTACATGCTAAGGGTAAAAGAGCGCTTAAAACTGGTTGTACCCCTTACCCTTCTTATAATATTTGTTATTCTCTATCTCAACTTCAACAACCTTGTGGAGACAGCAATAATACTTTTATCTGTGCCTTTTGCTACTATCGGAGGAATTTGGCTAATTTATATCTTGGGCTACAACATGAGTGTTGCAACCTGGGTTGGGTTTATTGCCCTTGCAGGCCTTGCCGCTCAAACAGGGGTGGTAATGATAATTTATCTTGATGAGTTTTACCACAAAATGATAAAAGAAGGAAGATACGATCTAGAGAGTCTAGCAAGAGCAATACACGATGGAGCTGTACAGCGGGTAAGGCCAAAAATGATGACCGTTATGGCAATGCTAATGGGGCTTCTTCCCCTTATGTGGAGCCATGGAGCAGGAGCAGATATGATGAAAAGGATTGCAGCACCCATGGTAGGAGGACTTATTACATCTACCATCCTTACCCTTGTAATAATCCCTGCAGTTTATGCAATATGGAAAGAAAGAAACTTAAAACAGGAGGAGAACAAGAAATGAATTTTTTAAAGACAATTATAGTTCTAGCAGTAATAGTAGTAGCAGTATTTACAGCCTTTGTATACCTGGGCATATACAATGTTGCTGCAACAAAACCCCACACTGAGCTTGTTTCAAAGGTATTTGAATTAATTAAAACCCGTTCCATACAGGTCAGGGCTAAAAACATAACTCCACCTTCCAGCTCAGGTAATGATATAATAACGGGAGCCCACCATTACGAAGAAATGTGCGTTACCTGCCATGGAGCACCTGGTATCAATCCCTCAGAGATAGGTAAGGGCCTAAACCCTAAGCCCCCTGATCTGGGAAAAAGTACAGGAAAATGGAACTCAAAAGAGCTTTTTTGGATACTAAAACACGGCATTAAGATGACAGGTATGCCTGCATTTGGTCCTACCCACACTGATAAGGAGCTATGGTCAATAGTAGCATTCATAGAGAGGCTCCCCGAGATCTCAGAAGAAGAGTATAAAAACATGCTAGGGAAGAGTAACTATAAAGAACACGATAACAACCACCATCATAACCACAGCGATAGTGTTCACACTCGCTGAAAAGGATTGAGCATTCATTGTTTGTCGATTTCTTTTTTTTACGTAAAATAAAAATATCTAAGGGGTAACCGTAATGAGAAAAAGAAAGCTGATTTTAACTACCGCAGTTATTGTTTTTGCAATTGTAGCATTTGCAATATACAGAACCATGCCCACTACAGTTCACACCCCATCTAATACAGAAAAGCACCGGTTACAGCTTCCAGGCTACTTTTACAGTCTACCTAAGACAACAAAAGAAGCATATGAGTTTGCCATCTTAGAGCATAAAGTACTTGAGCACATGGCCTGCTATTGTGGATGTAACAGTATAGGGCACACAAGTAACAAAAGCTGTTTTGTCAAGGAAATAAGGAGAGATAGTACGGTTATCCTGGATGCTCACGGTACAGACTGCAATGTATGTATCGATATTGCACTTACAACCAGGAACTTACTTGCTAAAGGTAAAACATTATATGAGATTAGAAGCATACTGGACTCTAAATACGTTGGATATCCCTCAACTACAACTCCATATCCACCTAGATAAACGGAGACTTAAGAAATGAAGATACTCGGGACAACACTAAAACTACTCACTTTCTTGATAATCCTTTTTCTCCTGGGTCTCTTTGGTTATGCACTCTTTGGAAACAGGGCAACCATCCACCCCTCTCCTCTTCTCGGCACAGAGGCTCCAGACTTTACCCTTAAACTCTTTAATGGAGAACAGCTAAGGCTGTCTGATCTAAGGGGAAAAGCTGTACTCATTAACTTCTGGGCCTCATGGTGTGCTCCCTGCAGAGAGGAGGCCCCTGTACTTGAAGCCTCGTGGAGAAAGTATAGGGAAAAACCTGTGGTATTTATAGGTATAAATATATGGGATGATAAAGACAGTGCATTGTCATTCCTTACAAGGTTTGGAGGAAACTATCCAAACGGAGCAGATCCAAAAGGAGAGATAGCAATTAACTACGGAGTTGCTGGGGTGCCAGAAACCTACTTTATAGACCCAACAGGTAAGATAGTTGGGAAATACGCTGGTCAGCTTACCAACGAGATAGTAGACTACTTTATGGAAAAATCACTTTTAGGTTCAAAAAACACTGCTATTAGAGAGAATGAAAGATGATTAAAATAACAGTAACAAAGCTAATCCATACGGTTATCTATACAGTATTTATAATATCACTAATAGCTTCACATACACTAGGAAAAGATATAGATACCCAGGTAAGGGAAATTGCATCACTTCTTATGTGCCCAGTTTGCCAGGGTCAGGTAGTTGCAGAATCCAACTCAGAACTTGCAAAAAACATGCGAGCTATAATAAGAAAACAGCTCGAGGAAGGAAAATCAAAGGAAGAGATAATAGCCTACTTTGTAGAGAGATATGGAGACTCAATACTTGGAGCTCCTCCACCAAAGGGTATAAACTGGGTTCTTTGGGTTTTTCCAGCACTTGCACTCACAGCAGGAACAGCAATTGCTTCTTTCTTTCTCTATAGATCCAGGAAGGAAAGCAAGAGCACTGAAACCGATATAACCGAGAACAACCCAACAGCTGTTGAAATAGAGTACATAAAGAAAATCGAGAAGGAGCTAAAGGAATTTGACTCTTAACCGGGTCTTTCTTTAAATACCCTCCACCCTTTTTTCCTGATAAACCAAGGCAAAAGAATGGATAAAGCTACTACCATGAAAAACGCAAACAGCACAGCTATTCCTTTTTTTGAAATTGCCCCTCCAAAATAAGAATACACAGACGTTGCTGGAACAATGCCTAAGGCTGTAGCAAGCACATAACCCTTAAAAGGCACCTTTAACACCCCAGAGACGTAGCTTACAACATCAAAAGGGGGACCAACAGGAGATGTTCTTATTAAAAGCAAAGCCTTAAACCCATTACGGGTAAGCACCTCATCTACCCTATCCAATTTGCCTTTGAACAGTCTTTCCACAAATCCCCTTCCTAACAGCCTTGCTATATAGAAACAGATAGAGGCATTTAATGTTGCCCCAATCACAGTTAGAATCGTTCCCCAGAAGAAGCCAAATACAAATCCTCCTGCAATTGTATATACTGTTGGGGGCACAGGTACAAATGGTCTTATAGAGAAAGTATAAATAAGCACATACAAAAAAGCACTTCTAACCTTCCCAAAGCTTAAAAGATATTCCCTTACCTTTAAAGGGGTAATAGCTGAAAACCCAAATCCACCGAGTTTAAAGAACAAAAAAAACAGTGTTAAAACCACTATTACCGCTATAGACATAAAGACTTTACTTCTTACCATACTGTAATTTTTCCCTAATTCAAACTTAATATATAGTATGAGTTTAGATGGTGTAGATAAAAAAGAGATTCCGACCTGTAATTTCGGAATAAAAAGCTTGAATCCAACTAGCTACGAACTTAATCTTATCAAGTATGATAAGTATTATAATACCCACATATAACGAATCAAAGATCATAGGCGGTATACTAGACAGGTTAAATAAGATGGTTTCTCCAAGTGATGAAATAATAGTTGTAGACGGTTTAAGTGAAGATCACACAGAAGACATTGTAAGGAGATATCCCCGAGTAAAACTTCTTTTATCCCCTAAAAGAGGAAGAGCAATTCAGATGAACTTAGGAGCCAGCCAGGCTCAAAACAGGTATGTTCTCTTTCTTCATGCTGATACATTAATTGACACGAGATCGTTTGAATTACTAAAGCAGGAGATTAACTCAAAAAAGATAATTTGGGGATGGTTCCCGATAAAACTCTCATCCAATAAACTGATCTTTAGATTAATAGAGAAGGGAGCAAATCTAAGGGCCAGAATTACAAGAACCCCACTTGGAGACTATGGTATTTTTGTGGAAAAAGAGCTATTTCAAAAGATTGGGGGCTTTCCCGAAATACCAATAATGGAGGACATTGAGTTTGTAAAAAGGATAAAAAGAGCATATCCAATTGGAGTAGAGATAAAATCACCCATACAAGCAAGTGCACGTCGCTTCGAAAAATACGGGATAATAAAGACCTTCCTTGTGATGTGGACTTTGAGAACACTCTACCATCTTGGAGTTTCCCCTTCAAGACTTATAAATTACTATAAGGACATACGATAGTTTCTAGTGTCTTAAAGACCCCTAGAACCACCTAAAAAAAAAGACTTTAAATGATCCCAAATAATTAGTATAATTTGGAGAGATGTTGGTATTATTACGCTATAGATATTATCCATAGGGAATTGTATCTAACATCTTGAGTTTAAGAGGGAAAACACAGGAGGGAAAAGAAGCCATATGATTCAAAAACCAAGGACAATAGGGGAGTTAAAGGCAAGTGAATACAAGGTGCTTTCCGTAAAAGAAGAAATGAGAAAGAACCTTATTAAGAAGATGCGAAGAGGGGAAACGGTTTTTCCAAACATTATAGGTTATGAGGATACGGTAATCCCACAAATAGAAACTGCTATCCTTGCCGGACACGATATGATTTTCATAGGGGAAAGAGGACAGGCAAAAACCCGATTGATTAGGACCCTTATCAACCTTCTTGACGAAGAAGTACCCATAATAAAGGGAAGTGAGATAAATGATAACCCTTATGCTCCAATCTCTAAAAAGTGCAGGGACCTTGTGAGGGAACTTGGGGATAAGGTAGAAATAGAGTGGATTAGAAGGGAAGATAGATACGGAGAAAAACTTGCAACTCCTGATGTCTCAATAGCAGACTTAATAGGTGAAGTGGATCCAATAAAGGTTGCAGAGGGTAGATACCTATCTGATGAGCTGACCATACACTTTGGTCTCATTCCCAGAAGCAACAGAGGTATATTTGCCATAAACGAGCTTCCAGATCTAGTAGAAAAGGTTCAGGTGGGACTTTTTAATATAATGGAGGAAAAGGATATACAAATTAAAGGATATAAAATAAGACTTCCTCTCGATATCTGTATAGTTGCTACAGCAAACCCCGAGGATTACACAAACAGAGGACGAATCATAACCCCACTGAAGGACAGGTTTCAGGCACAGATTCGAACCCACTATCCATTAAACAGGGAAACGGAAATAAAGATTATGGAACAAGAAGCCCACATAATGCCAAGGGAGGGTTATACCGTAAAGGTACCCCATTTTATAAAACAGATAATTGCAGAGTTAACCTTTCAGGCACGTGGTTCTCATGAAATAAATCAACGTTCAGGTGTTAGTGTAAGAACAACCATAGCAAACTATGAAAGTATAATAGCAGCAGCGGAAAAAAGAGGAATTAGGCTTGGAGAACGCGAAGTTGCTCCAAGAATAACGGATTTCCCAGCCATTATACCCTCAACAATAGGAAAGATAGAACTTGAGTACCTTGGAGAAGAGGTATCTGAAGCAAGTATAGTGGAGAAACTGCTAAAACGTGTTATAAAACTGGTCTTTGATTCTTACTTTCCCTCATTAAACATCTTTTCTGAGTTCCTCGAAAGCTTTGAGCATGGGTACGTAGAAGTCTCAGATACAATGCCTTCTGAAGAATACCTTGCCGGTGTAAGAGAGATAAAGGGTCTTAAAAAATGTATAGATGTACTCCAGATAGAGCAAACACCGGCTCAGATAGCCTCAGCGGTTGAATTCATCTTGGAAGGTCTTCACTTAAGCAATAAGCTTAATAAAGAAAAAGTAAAGGGGAAGATAATTTACAAATGACTACCACTTACAGATATCTAAAATGGGATGGGACCCAGAGTGAGTTCAATCTGGAAGCTGAGGACTTCTTTAAAGAGTTCTCCAATTTTCTTATGGAAGGTTGGACTCCGGATGAAGCATTTGAATGGATTATGAAACAGGGAATCCGTGGAACAAGTATGCAGATCATGGGCATAGATGAACTTCGATCACGCCTTTTAAGGCATAAAGAGATGAGTTTCCAAAAGTACAATCTGAATGAATCCCTTAAAAGTGTTCAAAATGAGTTAAATCAAATAGTAGAAAAAGAGCTGAGCACGCTAAAGAGAAACCTATCCATAATATCTCCTGAATATCAGCGTAGGAAAAACTTTCTAAGAAATCTCCCAGATAAACTGAGTGCTGCAATAGAGAGCCTTTCAAAATACGATTTTATGAGTGCTGAAGCAGAAGAAAGATTTAAAAAACTCAAAGAAAGGCTGGATGAGATAAAGAAGGTTGAGAATTTTACGTACCGATACAGAGAGAGGTTCAAAGGTAAAATCCCTCTTAATTTTGAAGATACCCTAAGGCTTATTGAAGAATTCAACAGAATAGAGAGCCTTGAACACAATCTTTTGGCTGGCAATTTTGAAAAAATAAACCCTGCAGATTTAAAAGAAATGTTGGATGAGAAAAGTCATGACTCCTTTGTTCTTCTTAAGGAGCTAAAATCCACCCTTGAGCAACACGGCTTTATAAAAACACGTGGCCCATATACAGAACTTACCCCAAAGGGCATAAGAAAGTTAGGTGAACTTGCACTAAGAGATATTTTCTCATCTCTTAAGAAATACAGGTTTGGGGGACATGAAACTTCGCAGCGGGGATATGGTGCAATAAAAACGGAAAACACAAAAGAGTATGAATTTGGTGATCCCTTTAACCTAAACGTAATAGGAACTCTTAAAAAATCTCTTATTCGCCGGTTCCAAAAAAGTCCGATAAAGGTTGCGCCTGAGGATTTTGAAGTGTACGATATGGAGCATCACACACAGTCCTCCAATGTGCTGCTATTAGATCTTAGCTGGTCAATGAGCTTTCAAGGAAGGTTTCCCGCGGCAAAACGTGTTGCACTTGCTCTAGACCACCTTATAAGAACGCAGTACCCACGAGACAACCTCTACATAGTAGGGTTTTCTACAAGAGCACGACTTCTCTCAACAGAGCAGCTTGCAACAACCACGTGGGATTCAAACGATCCATTTACCAATATTCAAGAAGCTTTAATATTGGCATCCAAGATTCTTGCAAGAGAAAAAACTCCAAATAAACAGGTTATACTCATAACCGATGGGCAACCTACTGCCTACTTCCTTGATGGATACCTTCAAGTAGAGCTTCCAATGTTCTTTGGTGGGCTGAGTCCAAGAGCAACATTTGAAACCCTAAAAGAGGTAAAGCGTTTAACCGGTATGGGAATAACCATTAATACATTTATGCTCGATGATAGCCCATCCCTACGAAGATTCGTTGAGGAGATGACACGAATAAACAAAGGTCGTGCATTTTTTACAACTCCCAATCAGCTTGGTAGATACCTGCTTGTTGACTACCTTCAGAGGAAGAAGAAGGTACTTTAAATCAATTGCAATCGTATTTAACCGGAAGCCTAAACTCCACATCAAGTGCCTTGTTAAACTCCTCTTTAGAATGGTTTCGGGATCTTATAGTAACCCTGTTGGAATCACAATAAAAGGTAACTATTCTCGACTCAGAAGGCTTTAACCCTAAAAGTTCAGTTCGAATCGATGATGCATTTACAAAAACCGTTCCTCCATATTCCTCTTTCTTTACGATATTGTTTGTAAATGAATGAGGAAGATGAATGTGGCCAGAGAACCAGAGATCAACTCTGTAGTTTTTTAAAACCTCTACAAAGCGCTTAGAATCGAGAATCTGCCTATCATGCAGCGAAGAAAAAGGTATTCCACTCCCCTCAAGAGGAGCGTGCGTAACCACAACGATTATTTTATCCTGATTACCGGTCACCTGGTTTTTCCACCAAAGAAAAGTTTTATTGGAAATCTCGGTTGGCTTTCCCCTGAGCTCATCCGACATAAACAAAAAAAGGATATTACCCTTAGTAATAGAGTAGTAAAAGTCTTTTCTGATTTTTTCCCTATAACCCTCTCCCCTGTTTAGTTTTAAATCATGGTTACCTGCAATCTCATACCATTCCTTTATATAAGAAAGCTTCTTCAACGAGAGATACCAGTTAAAATCCTCTTCCTGAGCTCCATCAACAATATCTCCTGCAACTATAACAAGGTCAATATCTGGGACGTTTTTGTTTATATCTAAAATAGCCCTTCTAAATTCCTCTCGCTGATCCCTATCTCTTGGCTGAATATCAGAAATCACCCATATCTTAAATGTATCCTTTTTTCCTCCAAAGCAGATGTCGGACTTAAAAAGGACCAAGTTAAGTAGAAGAAGTATTAATGGATAAAAAGTGAGTTTACCAAACAACATAAAAAACCTTTAGAAAGAACATAAAACCCCTAAAGCTTCTTCCCCTATCACATCCCTTACCTCTACCACAACCTCATCCCCAACACTCAATACATTATCCCCAAGAAGCCTTACACTTATATAATTTGGGGTCGTTCCCTTTGACCTTCTTTCAACAAGAACGGGCAACTTCTTCCCGATAAACCTTCTGTAAAACTCTATCTTTTTCTTTATTCCAAGCTCCCTAAGTATCTTACTTCGTTCCTTAACTACTTGGGGACTTACCTGATCAGGCATTAAGGCCGCAGGGGTTCCCTTTCTCTTTGAGTAAGAAAAGACATGAAGGTAAGTGAGTTCAGATTCCTTTACTAGGCTAAAGGTATTCAAAAACTCTTTTTCAGTCTCTCCTGGAAAACCAACCATAACGTCTGTTCCAATAGCAGCCTCAGGGATCTTCTCCCTTATCCGGGTTATACAATCTATAAACCTCTCAGGAGTATATCTCCTTCTCATCTTCTTCAAGATGGTTCTGTCCCCACTCTGAAGAGCAACATGAAACTGGGGACATATTGTTTCAGAATCCGCAACAAACTGTATAAAATCGTATGTGACATCAGCGGGATCCAGAGATGTTAATCTTACTCTTTTTACGATCTTTTCCTGCTCAATTCTCTTAAGAAGTTCAAGAAGGCTTGTTCCTATATCCCTACCGTAACTTGCAAGATGAACACCCGTTAGGACAATCTCCTTGTAACCTGAATCTACAAGCAACCTCATACGCCTTAAAACTTCATCTATAGGCAGGCTTCTTGAGAAACCCCTTGCATAAGGAATAATGCAAAAAGTGCATCTATAGTTGCATCCATCCTGAACCTTTAAAAAAGCCCTTGTTCTCTCCGGGAAACACCGTATCTCAGGAGATTCAAATGCCCTCTTCTTTTCCTTAAAAAGGTCAGAGACAAAGACTTTTGGGTTACTCTGTGGTTCTCCCTCTCTAATAAGCTTTATCAGTGCCGAAAACTTATCGGAGTTACCAACAATATAGTCAACCCCCTCTACACTTCGTATCTCCTCAGGTGATACCTGGGCATAGCATCCGGTAACAATCACAATTCCATTTGGATTTATCCTTTTTGCCCGATGAATGTAGTGTCTTGCTTCTGCATCAGCTTTGTGGGTTACGGTACAGGTATCTATAACATACACATCAGCTTCCTCTGGGAAAGGAACCCACCTGTACTTACTCTCAGGTAGCATATTAAGAATAGCAGCCGTATCGTACTGATTAACCTTACACCCTAATGTAACAACCGAGACTCTTTTCATATTTAAAGCACCTCTTTAATCCAGCCTCCACCCAATACTCTCTCACCTTTATAAAATACAATTGCCTGGCCCGGAGTCATAGCCCGCTGAGGGTTTCTAAACTCAACATACACCTCGTTATCAGAGATCAATCTAACAGCAGCATCACTTTCCATATGCCGGTATCTTATCTTAGCCTTCACCTCAATCTCTCCTAAAGGAGGTTCTTCAACCCAACTTACGTTATCTGCAATAAGAGTGGTTCTAAAGATGTCCTTCTCCTCTCCCACTATAACCCTATTAGCTGAAGGATCTATCCTTACAACGTACATTGGTTTGCCACGTGCAATCCCTATCCCCCTTCTCTGCCCTATTGTAAAAGAGAATATACCGTTGTGATAGCCAAGTACATTCCCATCCGTGTCAACAATCTCTCCCCTTTCCCCATCAGGCCTACCACTTTGCCTCTTAAGAAACTCTCTATAATCCCCGCCTGTAATGAAACAAACCTCCTGGCTGTCAGGCTTATTTGCAACCCTTAGATTCATCTGCTTTGCCAATTCCCTTACCTGCTCCTTGGTCATTGAGCCTAATGGGAAAAGAAGCCTTTTAAGCTCATTTTGGGTAAGGGTAAAGAGAAAATATGACTGATCCTTTTTCACATCAAATGCCTTTGCTAGGAAAAACCTTCCTTTTGCCTCATCAAATCCAATCCTTGCATAATGACCCGTTGCCAGATAATCAGCCCCAAGCTCAAATGCCTTCTTTAGAAGAAAATTAAATTTCATAAACTGATTGCAGAGTATACAAGGACTCGGTGTTTTTCCAGAAAGATACTTATTAATAAAATCACTAACCACGTATTTCCTGAAGAGATCTATATAGTTTAGAACATAATGAGGTATACCTATCTGCTCTGCTACACGCCTAGCATCTCTTATATCATCTGAAGAACAGCATCCACTTTCCCCCTGACCATAATCCCAGAGTTGCATGGTTACACCTATTACATCATATCCCTGTTTCTTTAGCAGGGCTGCGGTTGTAGCACTATCTACTCCTCCACTCATTGCAACAAGAACCCTTTTTCTCATATCAACAAAGCTTACCTGATATTTGAATTCACTCAAATTAATCTTATCTCCTGCAATTAAGAACTTGCTTTTAAAACATAGAGTGAATAAAATCTTAGGTTGCATATATACTTACAAGCGACAAACAAGCTCTAAGAGCAGTTTCTTTAAAGATACATACCACCTGCTATAAGAGTTTTTTTAGTGTTATGGAAACCGATTAAAGGGGAAAAGAAAAAGATAGATATACAAGGAGGATATAAACATGGATACGGTGGGATTTCACTACATAGTAGAGGCCTCAGGGTGTAATGAAGATATAATCTCAAACGCAGAGTTAATAAGTGAAATACTTATTCAAGCAGCAAAGAAAGGGGACATGGATATTAAGACATCATACTTTTACAAGTTTATGCCAAAGGGGGTTAGTGGTTTTGTTGTTGTTGCAGAATCACATATATCAATTCACACATGGCCGGAGAAAAAATACGCTGCTATAGATGTTTATGTGTGTGGTAACAGATCCAAACCTGAAAAAACCATCGACTACATCCTAGAGGCCCTAGATTCCAACTACGCTCACGTATCAGAGGTAAAACGGGGTGTTCAGGATGATGATGTTTACACACATATAATCCTTACCTGGGAAGAAGACCTAAAGTCTGGAATTCCCTAGCAGACAACAATTTATGGAGTCAAGCTATACATCTTGATATGAAATAGTGTTTCCAACAAAGTAAACAGGTATAATAAACCTTGATATGAAGAACCTAAAGATTGCCCTCGACCACGGACTTACAAAAGAAGAGTATAAAAGCATAGTAGAACTGCTAAATAGAGAGCCAAATGTGGTAGAGATTGGTATATTTGCTGCCATGTGGTCTGAACACTGCTCTTATAAGAGCTCCAAGATACATCTAAAGAAGCTCCCCACCAGAGGAGAAAGAGTCGTTCAGGGTCCGGGAGAAAATGCTGGTGTTGTTGATATAGGGGATGGCATATGCGTTGTCTTTAAGATGGAAAGCCACAATCATCCATCCTTTATCGAACCTTTTCAAGGAGCAGCCACAGGAGTTGGCGGAATTCTACGGGATATATTTACCATGGGAGCACGACCCATAGCCTTACTAGACTCACTTAGATTCGGAAATCCCAAATTACCCATTACCAGATACCTCATAGAAGGTGTGGTCTCAGGGATATCGTGGTACGGAAACTGTATAGGGATACCAACAGTAGGAGGAGAAACATACTTTGAAGAGTGCTATAACGGAAATCCTCTTGTTAATGTCTTTGCACTTGGAATTACGAGAAGAAACGAGATATTTAAGGGGCAGGCAAAGGGTATAGGCAACCCAGTAGTGTATGTGGGATCAAAAACCGGACGGGATGGCATTCATGGGGCAGTAATGGCATCTGAAACCTTTACAAGGGAAACCCAGGAGAAAAGACCAGCTGTTCAGGTTGGAGACCCTTTTACGGAGAAACTACTTCTTGAGGCTTGTCTTGAGCTCTTTAAGACTGGAATAGTTGTTGGAATTCAGGACATGGGAGCAGCAGGTCTTACTTCCTCTTCAATTGAGATGGCAGGAAGAGCCGGAACGGGAATCACACTAAACATAGATAGGGTGCCGAGACGTGAAAGTGGAATGACCCCTTATGAGGTTATGCTTTCAGAGTCCCAAGAGAGAATGCTTGTTGTGATTCAGAAGGGAAAGGAAGAAGTTGCAGAAAGGATATTCAAAAAGTGGGGTCTTGATTTTGCTGTGATTGGAGAGGTTACAGACAGTGGGAGATTAAGGGTAGTAGAGAACGGAAAAACGGTTGCAGATATCCCTGTAGATTCCATTACCGAAAAAGCACCAGTTTACAAAAGACCGGCAAAGCAACCCTCTTATCTAAAGAAGACGAGAAACCTGGATTTAGAAAGCATCCCTATACCGGATAATCTTAACTCCACCTTTCTTTCCCTGCTTTCTTCTCCAAACATCTCCAATAAACGCTGGATATACGAGCAGTACGATTACATGGTAAGAACAAACACAGTTGTGGCTCCTGGCTCCGATGCAGCCATAATAAGGATAAAAGGAACAAATAAAGCCATTGCAATAACCTCAAATTGCAACTCAAGATACTGTTATCTAGACCCCTACACTGGAGCAGCAATTGCTGTAGCAGAAAGTGCAAGAAATCTTGCCTGTTCTGGAGCAATACCCCTGGCATTTACAGACTGCCTTAATTTTGGCAATCCAGAAAAGCCAGAAATAATGTGGCAGTTTGAACAATCCATTGATGGGATGTCAGAGGCTGCAGTTAAACTAAATACCCCGGTTGTAAGTGGTAACGTAAGCTTTTATAATGAAACCGAAGGGAAAGCGATTTATCCTACCCCAACCGTCGCAATGGTAGGACTTATCGAAGATATAGGAAAACTTACCACCCAGTGGTTTAAAAAGGAAGGAGACCTTGTAGTGCTCCTTGGAGATACAAAAGAGGAACTGGGAGGAAGCGAATACCTTAAGCTAGTACACGGGCTGGTTATGGGATTACCCCCAAGTTTGGACTTAGATATGGAACTAAGGCTTATTAGAACCTTACTTGAGGCCATAACCAGTGGAATTATAAACTCTGCACATGATATCTCAGAGGGGGGTCTAGCAATTGCACTTGCTGAATCCTGTTTTACACCCAATGGGCCGATAGGCGTTGAGATAGACTTCCTAGAGAATACCCTGAGAGAAGATGTGGTTTTATTTGGGGAATCTCAATCAAGGGTGTTGGTATCGCTGGACAAGAAGAACCTCAATTCTCTGGAAAGGATTGCCCTAAAGTATGGTATTCCCTTAAATGTGATAGGTAGGGTAGGAGGAAACAGGATATTCATAAAGGGGCTAATAAATACCAAAGTATCCGAACCCTATAAGGCTTGGATATTCGGTTTTGAAGATATTCTTAAAAAACATGCTTAAAGAAATAAGAGAAGAGTGTGGAATATTTGGAATCTATGGACATCCTGAAGCCGCAAACCTTACATATTTGGGGCTTCATGCACTACAGCATCGTGGTCAGGAGAGTGCAGGGATCGTTACCTCGGATGGTTTTCGATTGTACACCTACAAGGATATGGGGCTTGTATCCGATATATTTACCGAAGACGTTCTGTCAAAACTTCCAGGAAAAAATGCAATAGGCCATGTAAGATACTCCACCTCAGGTTCAAGCCATCCCAAAAACTCCCAACCCATTGTGGTTACCTACTCTCTTGGTGAACTTGCAATAGCGCACAATGGCAACCTAACAAACGCAAAGACTTTAAGAGAAGAACTTGAGCAGAACGGAGCAATATTTCAATCCACAACCGATACCGAGGTAATAGTACACCTAATCGCAAGGTCAAGAGAACAAAACCCAATAAGACGTATTGTAGAAGCCCTTTCTATGTGCAAGGGAGCCTACTCTCTTTTGTTTCTCTCCCCGGAATCCATGGTAGCGGTACGTGATCCCTTTGGATTTAGGCCCCTGGTTATGGGAAGGCTTGGGGATTCTGTAGTGTTTGCCTCAGAGACCTGTGCTTTTGATCTCATAGAAGCTACATTTGAGAGAGAGGTGGAGCCAGGAGAGGTTGTTGTGGTTAGCTCAAGAGGAATTGAATCTATAAAGCCGTTTCCAGAGGTTAAAAGACACGCTTACTGTGTTTTTGAGTTTATATATTTTGCAAGGCCCGACAGTTTCTTGTTTGGCAGAAATGTTTACCAGATACGAAAAGAGTTGGGAAAACAGCTTGCACGAGAACAACCTGCCAACGCAGATATAGTTGTAGCTGTTCCTGACTCTGGGGTACCTGCAGCAATAGGTTACTCTGAAGAATCAGGGCTTCCACTAGAGCTTGGGTTACTTAGGAGTCACTATGTGGGAAGGACATTTATAGAACCACAGCAGTCAATTAGAAACTTTGGGGTAAAGGTAAAGCTAAATGCGATAAGAGAAGTTCTCTCGGGAAAGCGAGTGGTAATAGTCGATGATTCAATTGTCAGAGGAACAACAAGTAGAAAGATTGTAAAGATGATAAGGGCTGCAGGAGCAAAAGAGGTTCACATGAGAATAAGCTCCCCCCCAATGTGTTTTTCCTGTTACTATGGAGTGGATACCCCAATACGTGAGGAATTGATAGCCTCCTCACTAAATATAGACGAGATAAACAAATACATAACTTCAGATACACTTGGATACCTGAGTCTAGAAGGGGTAATGAGGGCTGTAACAAGCTACAAGCAGATGCACGGCAAAGAGAACTTCTGCGATGCTTGCTTTACCGGAAACTATCCTGTGGAAATAGTAGATTCAGAAATCAAGATAAGGCAACTTAGGCTTTTTGATAGATAATGCCTTTCTACGTCCCAACTTCTTTTAGTTTCTCAAGAACTTCTTCCATTTTTCGTTTCTTCTGGGATAACTCTTCAAACTTCTCTCTTTCCTTTTCCACCACATCCTCCGGAGCACGCTCAAGGAAATCCTGGTTGGATAATTTCCTCTGAGAGACCTCAAGGTCCTTTATCACCTTTGATATCTCCCGCTTAATTCTTTCCATTTCCCTGTTGACATCTATTAATCCCTCTACCGGCAGGAAAATCTGAAGCCCCTCTACAACCTGAGCAATTGCCTTTTTGGGTTTCTCATGTTGAGAAATGATAACTGATGCTCTGGATAGATTCGCTATATGATCACTGTTCCTTTTAATCCTCTCAAGAACAGCTTCATTATCCGGTACCAAAATAACATCTACTTTAGATGAAGGATGTGCTCTTACAACCGCTCTTAGATTTCTTATACCCACTATAACCTGCTTAATGAACTCTATTTCCTGATGGGCATCCTCAAAGATCTCATTTTCTTTAAAAACGGGATAGGAACTAACCGCTATGCTTTCGGCATCCTCACCACCCGGAGTCTTTAAAGTAAAACCTATTCCTCGAAGCCTTGAGTACAGCTCTTCAGTTATAAAAGGAGCAATAGGGTGGAGAAGTTGAAGGGAGGATGCAAGCACTTTTATTAAGACTGCCTGAGTTCGTTTAATTGCACCAGTGTCATTTCCACTTAACACTGGCTTTACAAGTTCTATATACCAATCACAAAAATCACCCCATATAAACTGGTAGATAAGGCGTGCAACCTTATCAAATTCATATTTCTCTAAAGACTCTTCTACCTCCCTTATAACCCTGTTAAGACGTGTAAGTATCCATTTATCCGCTACAGAGAGTTCATCGCTTTTAAAGGAGAACCAAGAGTTACTGTATTCCCCCCTTAACTTTCCATCAATGTTTAGAAAAACAAATCTTGATGCATTCCAGATCTTGTTCATAAAATTCCTGTATCCTTCTATTATCGGTAAAGAGAGTCTTATATCCCTTCCCTGAGCAGCAAGAGCAGTTAAGCTAAACCTTAAGGCATCGGCTCCGTACTCATCCATTATGTCTAGTGGATCGATGACGTTTCCCTTTGTCTTACTCATTTTCTCGCCTTTCTCATCCCTCACAAGAGCATGGATATAGACATCCCTAAAGGGAACATCACCCATAAACCTTATCCCCATCATCATCATACGTGCAACCCAGAAAAATAAGATATCGAAACTCGTAACAAGAACAGAGGTAGGATAAAATATCCTAAGCTCTTGTGTTTGCTCTGGCCAGCCAAATACACCAAAAGGCCAAAGAGCAGAGCTAAACCACGTATCAAGAACATCTGTTTCCTGTTCTATATTAGGAGACAGACAGTGCCCGCATACCTTGGGTTCACCTACAGAGACCGTTATCCCACCACAGTCTCTACAGAACCATGCCGGGATTCTGTGTCCCCACCATATCTGTCTTGATATACACCAGTCCCTTATGTTTCTCATCCACTCAAAATAAGTGTTTTTCCAGCCCTCAGGTATTATCCTTGTTCTTCCCTCTTCCACCGCCTGGATAGCAGGATGTGCAAGAGGAGGAGTATGAACAAACCACTGAAGAGAAAGCATTGGCTCAACTACAGTACCACACCTATAACACTTTCCCAGCTGAAGGTTATACTCCTCAATCTTCTGTAGAATTCCCTCCCTTTCAAAGTCATCAACTATACGTGCCCTACACTCAAACCTATCGAGTCCTTTATACTTTCCTGCGTTCTCATTCATTCTTCCCTTAAAGTCCATAATCTGTATTTTTGGCAGGTTGTGTCTGCTGGCAATCTCAAAATCCGTAAAATCATGAGCAGGTGTAATCTTTAGAGCACCCGTTCCCATCTCCATATCCACACTATCGTCTGCAATTATAGGGATTCTTCGCCCTACAACCGGAAGTAGAACTTCCTTTCCCACAAGGTGCTTGTACCTGCTATCGTTGGGATTTACTGCAACAGCAGTATCCCCTAACATAGTTTCAGGTCTTGTTGTTGCAACAACAACAAACCCATCAGAAGAACCATCTTCAGATAAAATAGGATACTTAAGATAGTATAATTTCCCCTTCGTTTCCTCACGGGTAACCTCTAGATCCGAGAGAGCCGTCTCACATCTTGGACACCAGTTTACAAGATAGTGTCCTCTGTAGATAAGACCGTCGTTATAGAGCCTTACAAACGCTTCCCTTACGGCTAGAGAAAATCCCTCATCCATTGTAAATCTCTCTCTAGACCAGTCACATGATGCTCCTAACCTCTGGAGTTGTTCTATTATTCTCTTTCCGTAAACCTCTTTCCATTTCCACACCCGCTTTACAAACTTTTCCCTTCCCAGATCCTCCCTCTTTATTCCCTCTTTAAGCAGTTCCCTTTCAACTATGGTCTGGGTAGCAATTCCGGCGTGGTCAGTTCCGGGAACCCAGAGCACATTAAACCCCTTCATCTTTTTGTATCTGTTCAGTATATCCTGAAGAGTATTGTTTAGAGCATGTCCAATATGAAGTGAACCAGTTACATTTGGTGGAGGAATAACTATGGAGAAAGGAGGTTGTTGAGATGTGGTAGAGGCCCTGAAAAAACCTTTATCAATCCAGAACCTATACCACTTCTCTTCAACCTTTCTTGGCTCATACGTTTTATCCATATCAAGGATCGCACCTTCTTCCATCTAAGAAACCAACCCTTCTACTTGTTCTCTTCCATTGGAACAGGAACCGTAATCTCCTCTGGGGCTACCACCTCAATCTCTATGTTTCTATATCTTGGCAAACCAGTTCCCGCAGGGATTAATCTACCCATTATAACGTTTTCTTTAAGGCCTCTTAGGTAATCTTCCTTACCCTCACACGCAGCCTCTGTAAGTACCCTAGTGGTTTCTTGGAATGAAGCAGCAGCAAGCCAGCTATCAGAGCTAAGAGATGCCCTTGTTATACCAAGTAGAAGAGGCTCAGCCGAAGCAGGTTTACCGCCTTGGGCAATTATCTTTTCATTTTCTTCAAAAAATACCCTTTTCTCAACAGCCTCTCCAACGAGAAATGTAGTATCACCCGGATCCTTTATGCGAACACGCTTTAGCATCTGCTTTACTATAATCTCTATGTGCTTGTCATTTATCTTTACGCCCTGAAGCCTGTAGACCTCTTGTATCTCATCCACAAGGTATCTGGCAAGTGCCTTCTCACCACGAATCCTTAGAATATCGTGAGGATTTACAGCACCATCCACTATCTGATCCCCAGCTTTAACTCTCTCACCTTCCCTTACAAGAACGTGTTTCCCCCTTGGAACCAGATACTCTTTTGGCTCACCAACGTCAGGAGTTACAATTATCCTTCTTTTCCCTTTTAGATCCTTTCCGAAGGAGACAACACCATCAATTTCACTCACAATGGCAGGTTCCTTTGGAATCCTTGCTTCAAACAACTCTGCTACCCTTGGAAGCCCTCCGGTAATGTCCTTCGTTTTTGCAGTCTCCCTTGGAATCTTTGCAAGTATATCTCCAGCGTATACCATGTCCCCTTCGTTCTTCTCTATGAGTGCTCCCACTGGAAGAGTGTACTGTACGCTTTTGCCTGTGCTTTCATCCGTAACAACTATAGCGGGATGAAGGTCTGGATTCTTGGACTCTATAACCACCTTCTTATAAATTCCTGTTACCTCATCGACCTGCTCCTTCATACTTACTCCCTCTTCAAGGTCCTGGAAGCTTACCCTTCCACTAAACTCAGAAATAAACGGTGTTGTATAGGGGTCCCATTCAGCAAGCAGGGTGCCACTTTTAACAAACTCACCTTCTTCAACTCTCAATCTAGCACCAAGTACCAGAGGATACCTCTCCCTTTCGTATCCCTTATCATCAACTATAGTAAGAACTCCGGTTCTATTTATTACAACCAGTCTCCCCTCTTTGTTTCTAACGGTCCTTACCCCAATTAGCTTTACGTAACCATCATGCTGAGCTTCAAGTGTGCTTTCAGCAACCCTCTGACTTGCAGCACCTCCAATGTGGAATGTTCTCATGGTAAGCTGAGTACCAGGTTCTCCTATTGACTGAGCCGCAATGATCCCAACAGCCTCTCCTATGTCTACCAGTTTACCGGTAGCAAGATTCCTTCCGTAACAAAGCGCACACACACCATAACGTGCTTCACATGTGAGAACAGATCTAATCTTCACCTCTGTAATACTTGCAGCCTCATCTATCTTCCTTGCAGCAACCTCATCTATCTCTTCATTTGCCCTTACTATTATCTCTCCAGTAACAGGATCCCTTATATCTTCTAAAGCAACACGTCCAAGCACCCTTTCTCCAACTCTATCTATAATCTCTCCACCTTCTACAAGATCACTAACAGTTATTCCTTCTATGGTTCCACAGTCATACTCGGTAACCATTACATCCTGAGCTACATCAATCAATCTTCGTGTCAGGTAACCGGCATTTGCAGTCTTTAAAGCCGTATCTGCAAGCCCTTTTCTTGCACCATGTGTTGAGATAAAGTACTGTAGCACGGTAAGCCCCTCTCTGAAGTTCGATGTAATCGGGGTTTCAATGATTTCTCCAGATGGCTTTGCCATAAGACCTCTCATCCCAGCAAGCTGACGAACCTGGGCCTGACTTCCCCTTGCCCCGGAGTCAACCATCATGTAAATAGGATTAGAGCTTGGTTTTACTATCTCCTTGCCGTCTTTATCTTTTACAATATCAACCGAGAGCTCTTTCATCATCTCCTGAGCAACTTCATCACTTGTCTTTGCCCATATATCTATAACCTTATTGTACCTTTCACCATCGGTTATAAGCCCTTGAGAATACTGATTCTGAACCTTAAGCACTTCATTATAAGCCTTCTCAAGCAATTCCTGCTTCCTTTTTGGAATTCTCATATCATCGATTGAGATTGATATCCCAGCCAAGGTGGAATACTCAAATCCCAAGGTCCTTAGGCGATCTGCAAGCAAAACGGTGTTTTTACCCCCAGCTAGCCTGAAACAGTTATCTATCAGGTCCTCTATAGCCCGCTTGGTCATAACCTTATTGACAAGCTCAAAAGGAATTTCCTTCGTTGGCATAATCTCATAAAGCAAAACCCTGCCAACAGTGGTTTCGTACATCTTTCCATTAATCCTTACACTTATCCTAGCATGCAAGCCAACAGCTCCTGCATCGTAGGCCATTCTAACTTCCTCAATAGAAGAAAACACCTTTCCCTCACCCTTAACAAAGGGCATTTCTCTAGTCATATAATAGATACCAAGCACTATATCCTGAGTGGGCAGGATTATGGGTTTTCCGTGGGCCGGAGAGAGAATATTGTTGGTTGACATTATAAGGGTTCTGCATTCAGTTTGAGCCTCTATAGAGAGGGGTACATGAACCGCCATCTGATCGCCGTCAAAGTCGGCGTTATATGCAGGGCAAACTAACGGATGAATTTGAATTGCCTTCTCCTCAATAAGTATTGGTTCAAAGGCCTGAATGCTCAGGCGGTGCAGAGTGGGAGCACGGTTAAGGAGCACAGGATGCTCTTTTATAACCTCATCTAGGGCATCCCAAACAATAGGAGCCTCTTGTTCAACGAGTTTTTTAGCAATCTTTATGGTTGCAGCAGCTCCCCACTTCTCCAGCTTCTGGTATATAAAAGGCCTAAAAAGCTCAAGTGCCATCTGTTTCGGTAGTCCACACTGATGCAGTCTAAGTTCAGGACCTACCACTATAACAGAGCGTCCTGAGTAGTCTACTCTTTTACCAAGCAGGTTCTGTCTGAATCTTCCCTGTTTTCCTTTAATGATATCACTTAGGCTCTTAAGAGGGCGATGGTTATGCCCAAGCACAGGTCTTCCGCGTCGTCCATTTTCGAAAAGTGCGTCTACCGCCTCCTGAAGCATCCTCTTTTCGTTTCTCACAATTATGTCAGGAGCCCCAAGTTCAAGCAGTTTTTTCAAACGGTTGTTCCTGTTTATAACACGGCGGTAGAGATCATTTAAATCAGAGGTAGCAAACCTCCCTCCATCCAGAGGGACAAGAGGTCTTAAGTCAGGTGGAAGAACAGGAATCCTGGTAAGGATCATCCACTCTGGGCGATTCTTGGATTTTCTAAAAGCTTCTACAATCCTCAACCTCTTTGCAATTCGTGCTCTCTTAATTGGAGAGTTAGCGTTCTTCATCTGAACCCTAAGTTGCTCGGATAGCTCAACAAGGTCTAACTTCTTTAACATCTCTCTTATTGTTTCAGCCCCCATACCAACCTTAAATGTATTACCGTATTCCTCAAGCAACCTCCTATACCTATCCTCGCTTAGAACCTCGCCAAATTTGAGAGGAGTTGCACCCGGATCAAGAACCACGTAGGCCTCGTAGTAGAGAACCTTCTCCAGATCCTTTAAGGTCATATCCAGGAGCATACCAACTCTACTTGGAATACTCCTTAGAAACCAGATATGAGCAACTGCAGAAGCCAGCTCAATGTGTCCCATTCTCTCACGTCTTACCTTGCTCTGTATCACTTCCACCCCGCATTTTTCGCATGTGTGTCCCCTGTGTTTTAACCTCTTGTATTTTCCACATAAACACTCGTAATCCTTTACTGGTCCGAAGATCTTTGCACAAAAAAGACCACCCCGCTCAGGTTTAAACGTTCTGTAATTTATTGTCTCGGGTTTTCTAACCTCCCCGTATGACCACTCTTTAATCTTCTCAGGAGAAGCAATGGAAATCTTTACAGCCACATAATCTGAAGGGTTTTTTGGTTTCTCAAAAAGGGTATCTATATCCACGTTTACCCTCCTCCCTCTAATTTTTGTAATTCCTTCTTTTGTTCTTCATTCAAATCTTTTTCCTCTAACAACTCAACATCCAAAGCAAGAGCCTGAAGCTCCTTTTGAAGAACCTTAAAGGATTCCGGAAGACCTGGTTCAAAGTTTAGGTCTCCCTTTACAATAGAGTCAAACATCCTGGTTCTTCCAACCACATCATCGGACTTAACCGTAAGGAACTCCTGAAGCGTATAAGCCGCACCATAGGCTTCAAGCGCCCATACCTCCATTTCTCCCAACCTCTGGCCTCCAAAGTGAGCCTTTCCTCCAAGTGGCTGTTGAGTAACCAGAGAATAAGGACCGATAGCACGTGCATGTATCTTCTCCTCCACAAGATGGTGCAGTTTTAACATATACATAACACCAACAGCTACCTTTTGATCAAAAGGTTCCCCGGTTCGTCCATCAAAAAGAATTGTCTTTCCATCCTCAGGTAATCCAGCTAGTCTAAGCATCTCCTTTATTTCACTTTCGCTTGCACCGTCAAATACGGGGGATTCAATGGGTATACCGTCTTTAAGCCTTTTTACAAATTCCACAACATCCTCATCACTCATCTCATCGATAAGCCGTCTTACCTCCTTTGAAGTATAAATCTCTTTCAGCTTTCTTCTAAGTGCATTTGGACTAAACTCCCTTTCCAGGTACTCGTTAAGTTGACGTCCCAGTTCTTTTGCAGCCCACCCAAGATGGGTTTCAAGAATCTGGCCTATGTTCATCCTTGAAGGAACCCCTAATGGATTTAGAACCATGTCCACCGGTGTCCCGTCGGGTAAATACGGCATATCCTCTTCAGGAACTATCTTTGAAACAACCCCTTTATTCCCATGTCTTCCAGCCATCTTATCCCCTACCTGAAGCTTTCTCTTTACAGCTATATATACCTTTACCACCTTTAAAACACCTGGGGGAAGCTCATCCGGTTTTGTAAGTTTGGCTATTTTGGAATCATAAACCGTCTTTATAAGATCCACCTGTTCTAGAGTCCTTTCTACTATCCTTCGAACCTCTGATTCTATAGCCTCCCCTCTTTCAACCGCTATATCTGCCAGTTTTTCAAAAGGAAGACTATCAATAATCTCTTCGGTTATCTTGTCTCCCTTTTTAAGTATGGTTTTTCTGTTTACGGTTAATTTTCCAGCAGCAACCTTTCCTACCAGAAGTGATTTTATTCTCTTGAGGGCATCTTGCATCAATATGTTTATCTCATCATCCCTGTCCTGCTTGAGCTTTGTTATCTCCAGATCCTCTATACTCTTTGCCCTCTCATCTTTCTGTACAACCCTGGATACAAGCATCTTTACATCTATTACCGTACCATAAACACCGGGTCCTGCTTTTAAAGATGTATCTTTTACATCACCAGCCTTGTCTCCAAAAATTGCCCTAAGCAACCTCTCTTCAGGAGAAAGCTGTGTTTCACCTTTGGGAGATATCTTGCCAACTATAATATCCCCAGGCTTTACCTCTACTCCTATCCTCACAATACCACTTTCATCAAGGTTCCTTAGCTGCTCTTCTCCAACGTTTGGGATATCCCTTGTGATCTCTTCCCGCCCCAATTTGGTTTCCCTTGCTACACACTCAAACTCCTCTATGTGAATTGAGGTAAATTTATCTTCTCTAACAAGCCTTTCACTTATAAGGATAGCATCCTCAAAGTTATACCCACCCCAGGGCATAAAAGCTACAAGAACATTCTGCCCAAGAGCCAGCTCTCCATTAGCAGTTGAAGGCCCATCCGCTATAACCTGTCCTGCTTTTACCCTTTGTCCTTTCCTGACCACAGGCTTTTGATTCCAACAGGTATTTTGATTTGATCTTTGGAATTTTATAAGGTTGTATATGTCAACACCTAACTCATTGCTATCCTCACCGGTTACCCTTACCACAATTCTCGATGCATCAACATACTCCACTACACCATCTCTTTTTGCAACAACGGTAATCCCTGAATCCTTGGCCACTATCCTCTCAACCCCGGTTCCAACAAGCGGAGCACTGGTACGTATAAGCGGAACAGCCTGTCGTTGCATATTGGATCCCATAAGAGCACGGTTTGCATCATCGTGTTCAAGAAAAGGAATAAGAGAGGCAGAAACAGAGACAAGCTGCGTGGGAGATACATCCATAAGTTGAACACGCTCAGCTTCCACCATTAAAAACTCTCCTCTGTACCTTGCAGATACGATTTCTGATTTGAAACGCCCTTCTTCATCCAGGGGAGCATTTGCCTGTGCTATTACGTACTTTTCCTCCTCGAGGGCGTTAAGGTAAACGATCTCATCTGTAACCTTTCCGTTCTTTACTACCCTGTAAGGGGTCTGTATAAATCCGTATTCGTTTATCTTTGCGTAAGTGCTAAGGCTAGAGATAAGACCTATATTAGGACCCTCAGGAGTCTCTATTGGACATATTCTTCCGTAATGAGAAGAGTGAACGTCTCTAACCTCAAACCCCGCACGTTCACGAGTTAAACCTCCTGGTCCAAGGGCACTCAACCTTCTTTTATGGGTTACCTCAGACAGCGGATTTGTCTGATCCATAAACTGCGAGAGCTGACCTGTAGCGAAAAACTCCTTTACAACCGCAATAACAGTCTTGGGAATAAGAAGTTCGCTTGGCATAAGATTCTCAACCGTCTGATAGCTCATTTTCTCCCTTACAGACCTTGCCAATCGTTCAAGTCCATGATAAAAGCGATCCTCTATAAGTTCACCTACCGTCCTAACCCTTCTGTTGCCAAGGTGGTCTATATCGTCAACAGTTCCCCTTCCACCCTTGAGATTGAGAAGGTATTTTACCGTCTCTACTATATCCTCCTTGGTCAGGGTAAGAATATCTTCTGAAACACCATGATTTAGCTTGTGGTTTATCTTTATACGACCAACTTTTGACAGCCTATAAGTATCGGGGTTGAAGAACATGTTTTCAAAGAAACTCTCCGCCACACTAAGGGTGGGAGGATCAGTGGGTCTAAATTTTCTGTATATCTCTGTAATAGCTTCTTCACGAGTCTTGATTTTATCTGCAAGAAGGGTATTCCTAAGAGAGGCAACTACGTGTACATTGTCTATATAGAAAACCTTAAACTCCTTAATCCCTCTCAACCTTATCTCTTCTAGCTTCTCTTCTGTAATCTCCTCGTTAAAGTTAACTATAACTTCCCCCGTCCTTTCATCAACTATATCTTCCGCACTAACCCTTCCTATCAGCTCAGCAGGATCAATTGGAATCCTCTCTATCTCTGCTCGCTTCAACCTCTCTATTATGTTCCTTACAAACCTTCTCCCCTTCTTTACCAGAAGCTCACCGGTTTTTGGATCAAAAATATCAGCACTTGCCCTTTGAAAGGATATAGACTCTGGATCAAGGCTCTTCTTAAACCCATCTGACTCTATATATACGGTTTCAGTTGGATAGAAATAAAGCATTATATCCTTGGCGCTATAACCAAGAGCCTTGAGTAACACGGTAACAAGAAACTTCTTTTTTCTGTCTATACGAACGTGCAACAGATCCTTGGAGTCAAACTCAAAATCAAGCCATCTTCCATCCTGAGGAACAATGCGGGCAGTAAAAGAAACCCTTCCTACTACCTGATCCTTGCTCTTAACCTGATCAAAGAACACTCCAGGAGAACGATGCAGTTGGTTTACTATAACCCTCTCGGTACCATTTACTATAAACGAGCCGTTAGGAGTCATAAGAGGAATCTCTCCGAAATACACCTCTTGCTCTTTAACGTCCCTTATAGTTCGTTCCCCTTCAGAACCTGAGGGATTATCCCATATAACCAATCGGAAGGTTACGTACAGCGGAGCTACATACGTGTATCCCTTTAACCTGCACTCACTAGGTTCGTATTTTGGTTTATCCAATCTGTAGCTTACATACTCTAGCGAAGCCTTCTGGTTATAATCCTCAATAGGAAAAACCATTTTAAAGGCCCTGTGAAGCCCTACATCCCTTCTCTCCTCCGGCCTTACATCTTTTTGGAGAAAATCCTCATAGGATTTAATCTGAACCTCTAGAAGATGCGGTATCGGAAGTACAGATGGAATCTTAGAAAAACTCTTTCTTATTAACTCTATACCATCAAGACTCACCTTGGTATCTTCCCCCCTTTGCTTGTTTTTTTAAGCAAAATTATTAAAAACACAAAAACAACAAAAGCTAGCTCTATTGGCTAACCTTGCACCCAGCCTAATTGATCTCTACCGTTGCTCCAGCTTCCTCTAGTTTCTTCTTTATGGATTCGGCTTCTTCTTTCTTTACACCTTCTTTTACAGGTTTTGGAGCCCCCTCTACCAGTTCCTTTGCTTCCTTAAGGCCAAGCCCTGTTATTTCTCTTACAACCTTAATAACCTGGATCTTATTGTCACCAACAGCCTTAAGAACCACGTTAAACTCTGTCTTCTCAGCCTCCTGTGCCTTAGCTTCACCACCGGCAACACCACCAGCCTGGGGAACTACAGCAACCTGAGGAGCAGCAGCCTTTATTCCAAATTTTTCTTCGATCTCCTTTATTAACTCAGCAATCTCGAGCATACTAGCTCTCTCAAGGTATGATATAACATCGGCTCTTGTAATTTCAGCCATTATTCTAACCTCCTTAAACTATCGTTTATTTTTGGTAGGATAACTTAAAAACACCTAAACGCTTTTTTCCTTCTGTTCTTTCAAGGCGTATAAAGCATAGAGCAAATGTCTCTGGAGTTCTAAAAGTACATATATAAAATTTGATATAGGACTTGAAAGAAGCCCCACAAACTGTGACAAAAGTACCTCTCTTGAAGGTAGCTCTGATAGCTTGGATATATCCTCTACACTAACCACCTTTCCCTCAATAATCCCGCCCTTTAGCTTTAGTACCGGCAATTCCTTTGCAGATTCCACAAAGATCTTAGAAACAGATACGGGGTCCTCCTGACACACAGCTACAGCCGTAGGGCCCTCAAAGAGACTTTGCACTTTTTCAATCTCCGTTCCTCTAGAGGCTAACTTAAGAAGATTGTTCTTAACCACCCTGAACTCAGCTCTGGCCTTCTTTAGCCTTTTCCTGAGCTCCTCCATCTCCTTTACCTTAAGCCCCTTGTACTCGACTACAAATAGAGAGGGAGCAGATTTGAACTTCTCATTAAACTCCCTGATAATTTCCTGTTTTACAGCCTTTGTTAACATTAACTCACCTCTTGCTTACAAAGTTTTGACAGAGATTAGCAAAAGAGCCTTATGCCGCCAACTCAAACCCTTTTAATTCCTCACGAATGCTTGATATATCAACTTTTATTCCAGGACCCATTGTATTTGACAAAACAACCTTTCTTACAAAAGCCCCCTTAGATGAAGGAGGTTTCATCTTCAGAAGTGCGTCCATAAAAGCAAGAAAGTTATCCTTAAGTTTATCAAAGCCAAATGAGACTTTTCCAATGGGAGCATGAACCACTCCACCTTTGTCATTCTTTATCTCAATCCTTCCAGCCTTAGCCTCTTTTACGGCCCTAGCCACATCGAATGTAACAGTTCCGACCTTAGGACTTGGCATAAGCCCCCTTGGCCCCAATATCTTTCCCAGCTTTCCAACCAAGCTCATCATATCGGGTGTTGCTATAGCAACATCAAATTCCAACCAGTTTTCTTTTAGGATCTTGTCTATAAGCTCTTCAGCCCCCACGTAGTCAGCACCTGTCTCCATAGCTTCCTTGGCCTTTTCTCCCTTAGCAAAAACCAATACCCTTATGTCTTTCCCAATTCCATGTGGAAGAACTATAGCTCCACGAACTTGTTGATCAGCCTGTCTGGGATCAATTCCAAGCTTAACAGCAACTTCTACGGTCTCATCAAAACCTGCGGTTTTGGTTTCTTGAATGAGTTTTAAAGCTTCATCCACCGTATATGCCTTCTGTGGATCAACTTTCTTTCTGACTTCCAGATATTTTTTTCCTCGCTTCATTTACAAGCTATCTCCTTAAACAGGATTTTGGTTCTCTTGTTAAAAACGATTCAAACTATCTCTATACCCATACTTCTTGCAGTTCCCTCAACTATCCGCATTGCAGCTTCAATATCATCGGTATTTAGGTCAGGAAGTTTCACACTGGCTATCTCCCTTACCTGCTCACGTGTGACCCTTCCAGCTTTAACCTTAGGTACCTGGCCGGATCCCTTTTCAATTCCAGCAGCTTTCTTAAGAAGATAAGAAACCGGAGGTGTTTTAATTACGAAAGAGAAAGACCTGTCGGCATAAACTGTTACAATAACTGGGAGCAGCCCCTCCATCTTTGCCGTCTGAGCGTTAAAGGCCTTACAAAATTCCATTATATTTACCCCCCTCTGTCCAAGTGCAGGACCAACGGGAGGTGATGGAGTAGCCTTGCCAGCAGGGATTAAAAGCTTTATCTCTCCTATTACCTTTTTCATTCTATATCTTCTCCACTTGATTAAAATCTAATTCTATAGGGGTTGTCCTACCAAATATTGTAACAAGAACCTGAACCCTACCTTTCTCAGGTTTTACCTCCTCAATAACACCGGAGAAGTTGGCAAAAGGCCCTTCGATAACTTTTATCGTCTCACCCTTCTCAAACATAACCCTGGGCTTTGGTTTAAGCGTACCCTCTTCTATTTGCTTCTTAATCTTCATGACCTCTTTCTCATCAATATAAGGAACGGAATCCGGATCGATTTTTCCCTCTTTAAGCTTGCCCCCCACAAAACCAATAACCTTTGGGATGCTTCGTATAAAGTGCCACGTCCTCTCATTAAGCTCCATCTTTACCAGAATATATCCAGGGAAAAACCGTCTAACAGAAGTCTTTTTTTTCCCCCCTTTTGTTGGTTCAACAACAGTCTCCGTAGGAACCAAAACCTCCTCAATTAAATCCCCAAGGCCTTCAGCTTTTACTCTTTCCTCGATAAGGGCCTTGGCCTTCTCCTCAAAACCTGTATTTGTATGAACCACGTACCACCTTTTAGCCATAAGCTATCTTTTCTCCGTTTAGCTCAATATATACTTAATTATTAATGAAAATAAAAAATCTACAAACCCCAAAAAAGAGGTAAGTATAGCGGAGATCAATATTACAGCACCCGTTGAACGCACAGTTTCACGCAACTGAGGCCATGATATGCGCTTTAATTCAAGCTCAACGTCTTTTAGAAACTGAATCAGTTTTCCCACAACCTCTCTTATTTTTTCCATTTTATTCTATTTTATTCAGGGCAGGAGGGACTCGAACCCCCAACCGCTGGATTTGGAGTCCAGTGCTCTACCTGGTTGAGCTACTGCCCTTTATTATATCCAATAATTTTACTTAGTCTCCCTATGAAGAGTATGACGTCTACACCACCTACAGTATTTCTTTAATTCTAACTTTTCACGATGCGTTTGCCTGTTCTTTTTTGTTGAGTAATTCCTTCTTTTACACTCACTGCAGGCAAGTGCAATTACAACGGTATTGTCTCCCATAAGATACCTCGTTATTCAATAATCTCTGTAACGACTCCTGCACCCACTGTTTTTCCACCCTCTCTTATAGCAAACCTAAGCTTCTCCTCCATAGCAACAGGTACAATCAACTCCACCTCCATGTTCACATTGTCCCCAGGCATCACCATCTCTACACCCTCTGGCAACTTAACAGTACCTGTAACATCTGTTGTCCTAAAATAAAACTGAGGCCTGTAACCAGTAAAAAACGGAGTATGCCTACCACCCTCCTCCTTCTTCAACACATACACCTCAGCCTTAAACCTCCTGTGAGGAGTTATACTACCAGGAGCAGCAAGCACCTGACCCCTCTCTACCTCATCCTTCCCTATACCCCTTAACAATATCCCTACATTGTCCCCAGCTATCGCCTCATCAAGTATCTTCCTAAACATCTCTATACTAGTAGCTACAGTCTTTCTCGTCTCCCTAAAACCCACTATCTCTACCTCATCCCCAGCCTTTATCCTACCCCTCTCTACCCTGCCAGTAACTACAGTACCCCTACCAGATATCGAAAATACATCCTCTATGGCCATCAAAAACGGCTTGTCTACATCCCTCTGAGGCTCAGGTACATAAGAATCTACCGCATTCATTAACTCAACTATACCACCACAAAACTTACACTCATCCCTCCCACACCCACACTCCAAAGCCTTCAACGCACTAACCCTTACAACAGGTACCTCATCCCCAGGAAAACCATACTTCGTAAGTAACTCCCTAACCTCTAACTCAACTAAATCCAATAACTCCTCATCATCCATAGCATCTACCTTGTTCAACGCTACAACTATATACGGAACCCCTACCTGCCTCGCAAGCAATATGTGCTCCCTAGTCTGCGGCATCGGACCATCAGGAGCACTAACCACTAATATCGCCCCATCCATCTGCGCAGCCCCAGTTATCATGTTCTTAACATAATCAGCATGCCCAGGACAGTCTACATGCGCATAATGCCTCTTGTCAGTCTCATACTCAACATGCGCTATGTTTATCGTTATCCCCCTCTCCTTCTCCTCAGGCGCCTTGTCTATCTCCTCAAAAGGAATAAACTTCGCCATACCCCTCCTCTCAAGTATCCTCGTTATCGCAGCAGTCAAAGTCGTCTTCCCATGATCCACATGCCCTATAGTCCCTATGTTTAAATGAGGCTTCCTCCTCTCAAACCTCTGCTTGGCCATAACTATACCTCCTTGTTTAATGCACTATAGCTTTGGAGCCCACGGGCGGACTCGAACCGCCGACCTCATCCTTACCAAGGATGTGCTCTGCCTCCTGAGCTACATGGGCCTGAGAACACATGAGCGGGAGACGGGCCTCGAACCCGCGACCCTCAGCTTGGAAGGCTGATGCTCTGGCCAACTGAGCTACTCCCGCTTTTTTAGAAAAAAGCCTAATAGCAAGAAAGTGGGGAGGGAAGGATTCGAACCTCCGAAGGCTTGCGCCGGCAGATTTACAGTCTGCTGCCTTTGTCCACTCGGCCACCTCCCCATAAGGTAAAATGGAGCTGGCGAAGGGATTCGAACCCCCGACCTGCTGATTACAAATCAGCTGCTCTACCACTGAGCTACGCCAGCTTCTATAAGTTAGCATAACCTGTTTTTCCCTCTGCACTGAATCGCTACCGGGACGGCAAATGTACCCCTGTAAAATAACTAATTTTAACATACTTTATAGGATTCTGTCAAATTTAGCCTGATCTCAACCTTTTCTCTAACAACGCAACTAATTTTAACCGCTATGAAAAAGAGAAGCAAGTATATCAGCTTCTGCAACCTTTACCCCTTCAACAAAGGCATCTCCTCTTATCTTCCACATCCTGGAACGACCCCTTAGGATATGAGCTTGAAGGGTTACTCTATCACCTGGCAAAACAGGTTTTCTAAACCTGACATTCTCAAGTCCAGCAAGAGCGGGAAGACCTTCTTTAAACTCATTACCAAACGAAAAACACACTAAAATCCCACCCACCTGGGCAAGTGCTTCAACAATTATAACACCTGGAACCACAGGATGTCCAGGAAAGTGTCCTTTGAAGAAGAACTCACTTGGCTCAAAGCTCTTTACGGCAACAATACTTACCCCAGGCTCAATATGAACGACCTCATCGACAAAGAGAAAAGGTTCTCTGTGCGGAATTAGTTTTTTTATATCCTCCTTATTCATTACCATCTAATGTTTCCTTATTAAGCTAGCTGTTCTACTACTTTTACTTTTTAGCTCCCCTCTTCTTATTATCGTAAGCCTCTATAATCTTATCCGTTACATCCACCCCTTCTCCACCATACAAAACACCTGCCTCAGTTCTTTCCAAGATCAAAGCATATCCATTGGCGCTTCCAAACTCCCTTATTACCCCTTCAAGCTCCGTTAGTATCCTCTGTGTGAGCTCAAAGTCTCGCTTTTGAAGCTCATCTCGAAAGTCATCCCGCTTTCTATTAAGCTCTTTCTCCATCTTCTCTATTTCTGCAGCCTTTTCGGCTCTTGCCTTCTCATCCATAACTGCAGCCTTGCTTAAAAACTCCTGCTTCATACGCTCAAGCGCCTGACGCCTCTGTTCTAGTATGTCCCTTTTCTCTTTAAACTCCTTTTCAAAAGCTGCCTTTGCAGCCTTTCCAGCTTGGGATTCCCTAATTACCCGCTGAAGATCTATATAACCGATTTTTAGCCCTGATTGCTGGGCATAGACAATCCCCGAAACACCTAGCACCAACATAACAAAAGTAGAAAACAGAGTCTTTCTCATCTTTTTCCTCCTTAAAACAAATTAAAACAATGTTCCAACGGTAAACTGCACTTCAAAAGGGTTCTCCCCAGGAAGCCGTTTCCCCACAGGGAAACCTATCTCAAGCCTTAGAGGACCAAGAGGAGATATCCACCTGAAACCAAAACCAACATCCTTTCTAAGATCACCCGGATTAAAACTAAGGTCTTCGTTATCGTTAAAAGCGTTTCCCATATCAAAAAAAAGCACTCCCTTAAGCCCTGCTTGGGAAAGGATCGGGAATATATACTCTGCGGTAAATATAACCTCCTGTGTTCCACCTATAATAACAAAATCCCCATCATCTGTAGGAACACGTGGACCTACTCTTCTAAACTTAAATCCCCGCAGGTCTCCAGGTCCTCCAAGGAAAAACCTCTCAGATACAACAAGGTCATCCCCAGCATTCCTGAGATCAAGTACTCCATACTCTCCGGCAACAGAAAAAACGGTTTTAAACCAAAGCGGGAAGAAAAACCTTGTAGATACAACAGACTTAATGAAATCGGTGTTTCCCCCAAACGGTCCCCCAGCAAACTCTACACTTGCCCTTGATATGTTTCCTTTCGAAGGGTCAAGAAAGTTGTTCCTTGAATCCCATACAAGCCCAAAACCAACACTGCTTATGTTTCTTTTAGACTCTCTGATTATAAGAGCTGCATCTCCCGATACATCACCTATGTCAACATGCTCAAACCTGTAGGTGACCCGCCCACTTAAATCACTTATTAACCTGCGCCCAATGCTTAGGGTTGTACCATAAGAACTTCTATCAAAATCTCTAAACTCTCTATCAGTTCTAAACACCAGAAGATCAAGTTGCCAATCAGTATCAAACAGGTTTGGATCCTGATAGTTTAGTATAAAAAGCTGGGTTACACCTCCTATCTGAGCAGAAAGAGAAAGTCTTTTACCGTACCCAAAGAGGTTTGACTCTTGAATTTGCCCGGCAAATATAAAGGTTTCAACTGAACTAAAACCACCAGCTATGCTGAAAAAGCCAGTAGGCCTCTCTTTTACCTTCACATTTACGTCAATTTTATCCTCAGCGTCCGGAACACGTTCTGTTGTAACCTCTATATTCTCTTCAAAGAAACCAAGCCTTCCAACCCTTCCCTTTATTGCCTGTATCTTTGAAGAGCTATAGAGTTGTTGCTCTTCTATAGGTATTTCCCTCCTTATTACCTTGTCTCTAGTTCGTGTGTTTCCAACTATGTCAATAAACCTTATATATACCAACTTACCCTTCTCTATGCCAAAAGTTATATCCACTTTAAGCTCTTCCCTGTTAACTTTAAAACGAGGCTCTACGTTTGCAAATGCATACCCTTTATCACCGTAGAAAGTTGTAAGCTTAGACACATCCTCAGCAAGGTCACTTCGGCTAAAGATATTTCCACCCTTTGTCTTTAGAAGCTCAAGCAACTCGGATTCAGGAGCAATAAGATCACCCTCAAAAGACACATTCCCTACTCTGTACTGCTTCCCTTCCTCAATTCTAAAGGTCACAATGAATCCTTTTTTTTCTTCACTATATAGTATCTCGGGTTTGCTTACGTTGACATCTAGATAACCCCTATCCAGATAAAGCAACCTTATCCTATCCGTATCCCTTTCTATCTCCTCCTTATTAAAGACCCCTCTTTGTGTAATAAAGGAAAAAAACGACTTGGGTTTTGAGTAAACCACTTTCCTTAACTCTTTTGACTTTATATACCTGTTTCCAACAAAACGTACCTCTTTTATAAACGCCTTTTTGCCCTCTTCAATATCGAAGATAACACCCACCATACCTTCGCCCCTGGGCTCTATGGTAAAATCCACCCTTGTTGGAACTATTCCCTTCTCAGAATATAACTTCTCTATTGCCTCAGCACTTCTCCGTACCTTCTCAAGGTCTATTATACGCCCCTCATCAACCTGCACAACCTCCATAATCTTATCCGTTTTAATCTTTTTATTTCCTCTTATCCTAAGATCAACGACAACGGGCTTCTCCTTAACAACGTAAATAAGCCTTACTCCTTCAGGAACCCTCTCTACCTCAGCAACAACATCCTCAAAGAACCCCAGTTTGTAGATGTTTTTTATATCTCTTCTTACAACATCTGTGGAGAGCGGTTCTCCCACCTTTGCAGATATGTTCATTCTTATCAACTCAGCTTCGATCTTTTTATTTCCTCTAATGTCAATCTCAACTATTTTCTCTTCTGCAAAGCCACTTGAGGAGATAAGAAAAACCAGAATAAAACCTATACAAAAAAGTACCTTGGCAAAATCAATTCTCATCGACTATCTTTCCATCCAGTAACTTTATTCTTCTTCCCATCCGCCCGGCAACCTCTGGATTATGTGTAACAACAACAAGTGTTATACCATAGTCACGATTAAGTTCCAAAAGCAAATCCAGCACGGATCTTCCAGTTGCCAGATCCAAATTCCCCGTAGGTTCGTCTGCTAAAACTATTTTGGGTTTTAGAACAACTGCCCTGCCTATTGCCACACGTTGTTGCTCCCCGCCTGAAAGCTCCCCAGGTCTATGGTTTAGCCTATCTCCAAGACCCACCCTCCCAAGCACCTCTGAAGCCATATTTTTTGCCCTTTCCATATCGACTCCCTGAATTAAAAGCGGCATCATCACATTTTCAAGAGCTGTAAATTCCTGAAGCAAGTAATGGAACTGAAATACAAAACCTATCTCCCGATTTCTAAACAGGGCAAGTTCGTTATCGTTCTTTTTAAAAACATCCTCCCCTTCATAGAGAACCTCACCCTCAGTTGGGCGATCCAGAGTACCAAGTATATGAAGGAGCGTACTTTTGCCGGAACCGGATACCCCAACTACAGCAAGCGTTTCACCTCTTTTTATCTGAATATCTATCCCCTTTAAGGCCTCTACCTTGCTTCCATTGGTTACAAATACCTTCCGCAGTCTTCTAACCTCTACAAGCAAATCCGTTCTCATTCGTACCGCAGCACCTCCACAGGATCTTTACGAGAAGCTTGATACGAAGGATAAAGGGTTGCAAGAAAACATATTATCAAAGAGAAAAGAGCAACCATTATGAAATAAGATGCCTCAATCTTTACTGGAAACTCTGAGACAAAATACACCTCCGGATCAAATGGGATCAGACGCTTTACAGCGTCGTATGTCTTTATCAAATAGCAAATGGCAAAACCTGTTGCACTTCCAAGAAAGGTGCCTATAAGACCTATAATCATACCATCTGCTATAAAGATCCTCATAATTCCTGCCTTTGTTGCTCCAATGGCTCTTAAGATTGCAATGTCTTTTCCTTTCTCCATAACAACCATTGTAAGTGTACTAACTATATCCAGTGCAGCAACAAGAATTATGAATCCAAGAAATATACCTATTGCTATTCGCTCGAGACGAAGCGCACGAAAAAGACTTCTATTTACCTCTTCCCAGTTTCGTGTATAAAAAGGAAAGCCAAGCACTCTGGAAATCTCCTCCGCAATGATACGTGCCTCATACGGGTCTCTTACCTTAACCTCAATTCCAGATACCTTTTTATCCATGCCAAAGAAATCCATTGCGTATTTAAGTGACATGTAAGCAATTGAGCTATCGTATTCTATCATCCCATAATCAAAAATGCCTATAACCTCAAACCTCTTTGTTTTAGCCTGGGGGCCAAATGGGCCAACAGAACCAAAAGGAGACACAAGGCTTACAACATCACCTACTGTAACACCAAGTGTGGCAGCAACCTCTTTCCCAATTATTAAAGGTGGTCTTCCCGAACCTGTTTCCCTGTCGAGTTTGCTTATAAGCTCTTTACCAATCATCCTTAGCTGTTCGCTTTTGACCTTCTTTTGCCTTCCCACCACCCCCCTCCCAACCGCTTCCTCTATACTTGTTACACTCCCTGCATTTTTTGGATCTATTCCCCTTACAACTACCCCTACTACATTTGTCTCACTAACAAGCATAGCCTGCCCATAGATAAAAGGACTTGCTCCCACAACACCTCTAATCTCAAGAACCTTGTTTCTTAGCTCCCGGTAGTTCTCAATTGGACCATCGTAGTTTAGAACCACTATGTGAGAGTTTACACCCAGGATCTTCTCCTTTAACTCCTCTTCAAATCCCTTCATCACAGCCAAAACCACATTGAGAGACATAACTCCTATAAATACTCCAAGTATTGATATAAGTCCTATAACCGATATAAAGGCCTGCCTTCTTTTTGACCTCAGATATCTGAGTCCTATAAACAGTTCGTATCTCATTCGGGTCTCAGGTGAGGAAACAGAATAACTTCCCTTATAGAAGGAGAGTTTGTAAGAAGCATAACAAGGCGGTCTATTCCAATCCCGGCACCCGCTGTTGGAGGCATACCGTATTCAAGGGCCCTTATAAAGTCTTCATCCATCTCGTAAACTTCCTGTTCTCCTTTCATCTTTAATTGGAGTTGCTTAAGGAATCTCTCCCTCTGATCAACTGGATCGTTTAACTCAGAGAACGCATTTGCTATCTCGCGTCCCGCTATATAAAGCTCAAATCTATCTGCAATATCCGGATTAGAATCGTTTCTCCGTGCAAGAGGGGAAACATCAATTGGGAATCCGTAGACAAAGGTAGGGTCTACAAGCTCATCCCCTACCATACGTTCAAAGAGCTCAACTATAGCCTTTCCCCTAATACCCCTGTGCTCGATTCCGATTGATTCGGCCTTCTTAAACAACTTCTCATCACTATTTACAACCTCTTCTCCAACCCTTTCTTTAAGCGAGTCAATAACGCTTATCCTCTTCCAAGGTCTGTTCATATTTATCTCTTTGTTTCCGTATTTAAACCTAAGAGTTCCAAGAAGCGTTTCTGTAACAAAACATATAAGCTCTTCGATTAAATCCATCAAATCCTCGTAGGTAGCATATGACTGATAAAGCTCAATCATAGTGAACTCAGGGTTATGCTGGGTAGATATACCTTCGTTTCTAAAAACCCTTCCAAGCTCATAAACCCTTTCGAAACCACCAACAACCAGTCTCTTTAAATAAAGCTCAGGGGCTATCCTCAGAAAAAGCTCCATATCAAGTGCGTTATGGTAAGTTTTAAAAGGCCTTGCAGCAGCTCCACCCGCAACAGGATGAAGAATAGGGGTTTCTACCTCTACAAAATCCCTTTCATCCAAGAAGTGTCTTATAAGCTTTATTATCCTTGTTCTTTTTAGAAAAATCTCCTTTACCTCAGGATTCGAGATAAGATCCAGATAGCGCTGCCTGTATCTGGTCTCAACATCTCTTAACCCGTGCCATTTCTCCGGTAGGGGCCGAAGGCTTTTTACAAGCAATCTATACTCTTTTACATTTACGGTAAGTTCACCGGTTTTTGTTTTAAACAGGGTACCCTTAATCCCCAGAAAATCACCTATATCCACAAATCTCTTAAAGAACTTAAGGGCATCATCTCCCACAACATCTCTGCGTATATACCCTTGAATCTTTCCTGTCCTATCCATAATGTGAAAGAAGATGCTCTTACCAAAGTCCCTTATAGCAATAACCCTACCAGCAAGAGAAAAATCCTCAGATACACCCTTTAGCTCTTCTTCAGAAGCTGAAGAATAAGAAGAAATAAGTGCTTTTGCTTCATGAAGTGGCTTAAAGTCGTTTGCATAAGGATTTATTCCGATGCTCTTTAGCTCTTCTATTTTCTTCTTTCTTTGCTCTACAAGTTCACTTTCCATAATCTGATAATTTTTACCTAGAGAAAGGAAATATATCAAGCTATATATGATTTTCCAATCTAATCATCAAGAATTATATATGTAGCTATAGCTTTTGCAACAATCTGTTCTTTATTCTCTACACAAATATCAGAAACGGCTATTGTTTTTCCTTTCTTTACCACCTTTGCATTTGCCTCCATAACATCTTCCCGAACAGGGTTTAAAAAATTTATCTTCATCTCCACAGTTACAAACCTCTTGTCCAAACCAACTAAGGAAGCAACTGCTACAGCACCAGCAGAGTCAGCAAGCGAAAACAGTGCTCCCCCATGAACAATACCGTAGGGTTGGGTAAGTTTATTGTCAAAAGGCATACAGAGTTTTGCATACCCTTCCCTTACCTCAACAACCCTTATTCCAAGTAAATCCCAGAAAGGTACAGATACAAAAAGTTGCTCTATTTGCCCTTTATTTTTATCCATAGCTCTCTCTCCCAAAGAAACTAAAAACGAAAAAACCCACCAGACAAACTAGCCCAGCTAATATATACATGGTGTGGAAGCCAAAGAACTCAGCCACTATCCCGTAGAGAAAAGATCCAACCATACCGCCAAAGGTAAATGACACACTGCATATTGCAAAAGCCTTTCCCCTATCAACCTCAGGAGATAAATCAATTACAAGAGCGTAAATAGAAGGATAAACCAAGCCATGGCTCAACCCAAAGACTATACCAACCTCTATAAAGTGAATAGCACTTGAAACAAAACTTATCCCAATTACACTTAGTGCAAAGAAAAAAAGTGAAGGAACTGCTGCTCTTTTCTTCCCAACTTTATCTGGAATCCAACCACCAAAAATCCTAACCAAGAGTGCAGACAACGTATAAGATATAAAGAAGAGATCAAAGGAACCTATACCCACTTCCTTGGCATAAACGGGTATAAAGGTAAGGGTTGGGATAAATCCGGAACCGGATATCATAAGAACAAATGCAGAAACAAAAACACCTTTTCGAAACAGGGTGGATAACATACTGCTTCCCCTTACATACAAAACCTCCTTATCAGGTTCCCTTATCAAAAGAGCCAATAGAAAAGAGAGAAAACCAAAAATGCAAACTGTGATAAAGAAGGTATCAAAACCGTAATACTCAATAATCCTTTTGCCCACAAACGGTGCAAACGCATAGTTTACGATTGTAAATACCCCAAAAAGCCCAAGCGCCTGGCTTCTTTTTGAAATCGGAGCAACATCTGCCGTAAGCGTACCAGCAGCCACAAAGCAAAAGGAGAAAGCAATACCGTGCATTACCCTTAGCAGAAAAAACCAGAAACTCAAAGCCTGAAGGAATGCAAAGGGAAGAGTTGTTAACGACATTAAGAGCCCACCCAGTGCAATAAACCACTTCCTACCAAATCTGTCCACCAGGATTCCTACAGCAGGAGTGGAAAATATGGTACTAAGCCCTGCTGCCCCCATAATAAAACCTATGTCCGACTCACTTCCCCCAAGACCTTTTATTCTAAGAGGTAATAGAAGAAACGAATGGAAGTTAAAGAAGAAAATAAATCCTGAAAGCGTAACAATTACAAACTCCCTGTTTAGAAGACTCCTTGTAGGCACGTAAGTCCCTTCTTGATTTTTAAACCTGGTCTCCAATGCATTTTTCCTTTTCATGGCCACAGCAAGAGGAAAAATATACCTTCTTTGCTCTTAGCAAACTAGGTAGAGATTGAAACAATTAAATACACAACCCCACCAGCTACCGGAAACGAAAAAGCCAAAAAAACAAGTCTGGAAAACTCCTTTGAACCGATAAAATACGAAATCAATGCCTTTGAAATGGTATTAATACAACAGGCAATTACTATACCGTATTTAGCAGCTTCAACAGTTACAAACCTGTAAGCTAGATTCGCAAGGGAAACCGTTGGGGCATCGAGATTTACCAATCCACTAAGAGCTGAGGTTATATATAACCCCCTTGTTCCAAAGTATCTGTTTGCAAAAGAGGTAACAAGGAGAATAAGTGTAAAGAGGGCTCCAAACTTAAGAGCAGGAGTTAGGGTAAAAGGACTTTTTAGATTTACGGTAATTGTCTCCTTCTCCTCTTTGCCTTTCTGCCAGACAAAAAGAGCCCCTATCATACCTAAAGCAAACATAAAAAGTAAAGGGAAAGCAACGTCTTTAAGAACTGCACTGTTTACCACATAAATCTCTGCAAGAAGTTTTAGAAATACCGTTGAGGATGCAATTGAAGAGGAGAAAGCAAGTGAGCCAGCAAGTTTTTCTTCAACTTTACTCTTTCGCGAAGCATCTATAACCAAAGCAGTGCTTGAGATGATTCCTCCTAAAAAACCCATTACCACCATTCCCTTCCTCGGATTCATTAACTTAACTACTATGTAACTTCCAAACTCAATACCCGATATTATCACAACGATAACCCATATCCTATATGGGTTAAAAAAACCGAAATAGTCATCTCTTGGAAGAAACGGAAGCACTACAAATGCAATAACTGCAAACTTAAGGGTTGCATAGAACTCCTCATCGGTAATACGCCCAAGAAAGAGGTGAGCGGGTTTTTTTGTATAAAGAATAACCGTCGTAACAATAGCAAGTACCACAGCAACCAACCTATACTCGGTTACACACAATGCACCGTAGAGAAACGTAAGAATAGCGGTTATCTCCGTAGTGGTTCCAACATCCTTTTCCTTGTTTGAGGTTACAATGTATGCTGCTGTAACAAGAAGAATCAAACCCAAAAAAGCAACCACAAATACTGTCTTTTCAAATACCCTTGCAAAATGCAGGGAAAGCGCACCTAGAAGGGATATAAGGGTAAATGTCCTTATGCCTGCGAAGGTAGCTTTTTCCTCCCCTTGTTTACGTATACTTGCAATTCCTCTTTCTGCTCCTATAAGCACGCCTAGAGCAATAGCAATAAGAAGGGATTCAAGAAGATCAAGGTAGTTAGGCATAGCTCATCTAGGGTAAAGGGGATTAAAGCACTAAAAACAGCAAACATTGTGAGAATAAACTATCTTTCCCCCAACAATAGTGTAAATAACACAACCCGACAGCTCCCATCCGTGAAATGGAGTATTCTTCCCCTTTGAACGGAACCTATATCTGTCTACCTTAACAACCTTATCAGTATCAAAGACAACAACATCGGCAGCAGAACCAACCCTTAGTGTTCCCCTCTGAATCCCTATTATCCTGGCAGGGTTTAGGGTAAGTTTTTTAATCAACTCGGGAAGGGTTAAAACCCCATCTTTTACAAGCTTTAGAGAAAGGGGAAGAGCTGTCTCAAGTCCTGAAATTCCAAAAGGAGCAAGATCAAATTCTACTTTTTTTTCGTCCTCGCTGTGAGGGGCATGGTCGGTAGCAATAACATCTATGGTACCGTCTCTTAAACCTTCCTTTATAGCCTCTACATCCTCTTCACTTCTGAGAGGGGGATTTACCTTGGCATTTGTATCGTAATCTAAGACAGCTTTATCCGTAAGGGTAAAATGATGAGGGGTTGCCTCTGCTGTTACCCTGATCCCGCGCTTCTTAGCATCTCGTATAAGCCTAACCGATCCCCTCGTTGAAACATGGGCTATATGGAGATGAGCTCCCGTAAGTTCTGCAAGGGTTATATCCCTAGCTACCATAACTTCCTCAGAAGCATTTGGAATCCCTCTTAGACCAAGGACAGTGGAGTAAAATCCCTCGTTCATAACCCCATTTGCAGAAAGGTTTATATCCTCAGCATGGGATATAACAGGTATCCCAAATGCCTTGACATACTCCATGGCATGACGCATAACCCTTGAGTTCATAACCGGTCTTCCATCATCAGATACTGCCACACACCCAGCTTCCCACATCTCTCCAATCTCGGCAAGCACCTCTCCCCTCTGACCTTTTGTTATAGCTCCTACAGGAAACACATTTACCACTCCCTGGGTTCTTGCCTTAAGGAGTATATACTCAGTAACTGAGGCATTATCGTTAACAGGATTTGTATTTGGCATACAAACCACAGAGGTAAAACCACCTGCAGCTGCTGCTTCACAACCCGTACGAATTGTTTCCTTATGTTCAAATCCGGGCTCCCTAAGGTGAACGTGTAAATCTACAAATCCAGGTGAAACAATCTTACCGGTTGCATCTATAACCTCTACACTAGGATCTTTCTCCAGTCCTCTTATATCGGATGGAAACCCCTTAATTACACCGTTTTCTATAAGAACATTACCCACTGTATCCATTTCCTGTGAGGGGTCTATAATTCGGCCTCCTTTTATAATGATTTTCATTCCGTTCCTCCAGCAGAAGCAACAAGATACAACATTGCCATCCTAACAGCAATCCCATTGGCTACCTGGTCAAGGATCACTGAATGAACATCATCTGCCACCTCCGAAGAAAGCTCTATACCCCTGTTAATGGGTCCAGGATGCATAACTATAACGTCATCCTTTGCAAGCTGTAGCTTATCACGCGTAAGTCCATAGAACTTGGAATACTCCCTAAGAGAGGGAAACAGTCCGGATTCCTGTCTTTCCTTCTGTATGCGGAGCATCATAACGACATCTACATCCCTTATGGCCTCCTCCAAGTTATAGAAAACACTGACATCTAACTTCTCTATATCCCTTGGTATCATGGTTGGTGGTCCAACCAACCTTACCTCCGCTCCCAGTTTCACAAATCCCCATATATTAGACCTTGCAACACGACTATGGGCTATATCTCCAACGATTAAGACCTTAAGACCTCTTATCTCCTTTTTTATCTCTCTTACGGTAAAGAGGTCAAGAAGGGCCTGACTTGGGTGCTCATGTGAGCCATCACCTGCGTTTATTATGGATGCACTTAACTCCCTTGCAAGCAGCCATGGAGCCCCAGACATCGAATGTCTTATAACGATTACACTTGCCCCCATAGCTTCAAGATTCCTTGCGGTATCAAGCAGGGTTTCACCCTTTACAACACTGCTTTGAGCAGGGGTGAAGTTAAGAACGTCAGCACTTAACCTCTTTTCCGCTATCTCAAATGATGACCTTGTTCTTGTGCTGGGTTCGAAAAAGAGGTTAACAACCGTTACACCCTTAAGAGCAGGAACCTTTTTAACATCCCGCTCAGATACCTCTTTCATAGACTCAGCGGTATCGAGTATAAGCTTTATCTCCTCCGCACTTAACTCCCCAAGACCCAGTATATGTTTTCTCTGAAACCTCATATTTTACCCCTCAGTGACAACAACCTCATCTTTACCATCGATCTCCTTAAGAAGTACATTTACCTTCTGCGTTTTTAAAGTCATTATTCTAATCCCGGCATAATCTGGCTGTATGGGAAGCTCTCTATAACCTCCCCTGTCAACCAGCACCGCAAGCTGAATGGAAGATGGTCTCCCATAATCCATTATGGCCTCTATAGCTGCCCTTGTCGTCCTACCCGTATACAAAACGTCATCAACAAGGATTATGTTTCTATCCTCTACCTGAAAGGGGATCTCAGTTTTTTGAACTTTGGGCCAGTCGCTTCTCCTTCTGAAATCATCTCTGTATAGGGTTATATCCAGTATCCCTATTGGAGGTTTTATACCTTCTAACTCCTCAATTTTATCTGCAATCCTTCTAGCAAGGTAGACACCCCTTGTCCTTATACCAATGATTCCAAGATCACCAGCACCTCTGTTTCTCTCAAGTATCTCACTTGCTATCCTGGCAATCGTTCGTGCAATTGCCTCTGAATCCATAATGACTTTACCAGACATACTAGTAAACACTCCTTAATTTTCCTTCACACTCGTAACTAAAATCAAAGGTCTTTTGGTATCTTCCAAAAAAATCCACGGTGTCTCTATAGTTTATCCTTATTGTTACCCTATTCTCATTGGCATCGGTCTCTATAGTATAGGTTCTTTTATCAGGTGGAATTCCCTTTTCCATTAGAGACTCATCAATCCTTTTGGATACGTACTCCCCACCGTACTTCTTATACAGATCCACCTGCTCCTTACAAACTCCCCTTATGCCTATAGTACCTTTAAAAAATACTGGAGCAACCTTAAAGCCTACATAGAAAAGAGCAGTTAAAATAGCAAGCCAGAAAATCGATTTTATACCCATAAGACATCTTCCTCAATGTATTACAGAGAGAATCCTATTCCACCTTACCTTGTTAAGTATACCCTTATTACCAAAGTCCCACGACCAGTGTACTATAAATGCTTTACCAGCAATGTTTTTAACAGGTACAAATCCCCAGAATCTGCTGTCCTGACTGTTATCACGATTATCTCCCATAACAAAAACATACCCATCCGGAACCTTATCTACTGGGATATAGGTTCCTTTCTCAGTAAATTCCTTACCCTTGCGGTAGATAACATGGTGCTTTACCCCAAAAAGGTCTTCCTCATAGAGATCATAAACCTCTTCAGTTCTATCATCATAGTAGTCTCCGAGAAATTCCAGTGGAACTTCCCTGCCATTTATATAAAGATTTCTGCCCACTATATCTATGCTATCTCCTGGAAGCCCTATCAATCTCTTTATGTAGTAAACACCTTCCCTGGAAGGATCATGTTCGTAATTTGGATAGGTAAAAACTATAACATCTCCTCGTCTCATATCTCTTATACCAGGTAAGACAACTATATCAGTGTAAGGAATTCTTGTACCATATATGAACTTAGCCACAAGCAAATGATCCCCAACCAAAAGAGTTGGTATCATGGAACCAGAGGGTATTTTAAATGGCTGTACAATAAAAGTCCTTATAAAAAGCGCAAGCACCAAAGCTATAAGAAGAGCCTCAACGTTCTGTCTGAGCTTAGATTTGCCAAATTTAGAAAGGTGCTCATCAGCTACCTTTTTTAACTCCTCTACCTTTAGCTCCAGTGCTCTTAGATTTCCATCATCAAGAGCCCTCCTAGTCTGCTCCAGTTTATCCTGTACCAGCTCCTTAATATCGGGGTCAATACGTGAAGAGGATTTGGCAAGTAGGGTTCTAACCCTTATTATCTCTTTTCTTGCCCTGTTTTTAACTCTATATTCCCTGGATAATATTCCAAACATCTTAAGGCTTTGAGTATATATGGGGAGAGAAGTCCTTTCAATATTCCCTGCAGAAAAAAAGAGACAAGGATTTAGTCACCACCGTAAACCCTTTCTACAGATATAACCCCCTTTACTTTTTTAATCGAGTTTATAACCCCTTCAAGTTGATTCAGATCCGTAACTGCAATCTCAAACGTTCCTATGGCCCTATCAGAATCTGTTGAATGAATTTCAGCCTTTGATATATTTACATCGGATAAAGCTATAGAACGTGTAATGCTTGAGAGCATACCGGGGCGATCAGCACAAACAACCGATATCCTCGCTGGTCTTAACCCCTTAAAGTTCTTATCCCATTCAACCTCGATCTTTCTTGCAGGATCAATATCCAAGAGCTGAGAGCAGTTCTGTTTGTGTATGGTAATTCCCCGTCCTCTTGTTATGTAACCAACTATCGCCTCACCCGGCAGAGGTGAACAGCAGTTTGCAAACCTTATGAGTACGTCATCATATCCTCTTACAAGAACCCCACTTTTGGTTGAACGGATAATCGTATTGATTATCTTCTGAATTCTAGACTCTTTCTCAGGACTCTTTTCCAGACTTCCCTTTGGAACAACTCGTTTCAGTATCTCAGCAACCGATATCTTTCCAAAACCCACAGCTAGATACAACTCATCTACATCCTTAAACTTAAGCTCGGACATAACGCTTTCTAGTTCACCGTTCTTTAGCATTTTCTGAAAATCAAGTCCATACTGTTTAAACTTCCGCTCACATATGGATTTTCCCACCTGTTTAGACTGTTCTCTTTCCTCGTTCCTAAGCCATGAACGAATCTTTGTCTTCGCACGGGATGTAACAACAAATTTAAGCCAATCACGGCTAGGATGTTTATCCGAAGCCGTTATAATCTCAACTATATCTCCACTCTGGAGCTGGTAATCAAGAGGAACAATCCTTCCATTTACCCTTGCTCCGGTGCAATGATTACCAACCTCTGTATGGATTGCATAGGCAAAATCAACAGGCGTTGCCCCACTGGGTAACTCTTTCAGATCCCCTTTTGGGGTAAAAACATAGACCATATTAGGGATAAGATCCCCTTTGATTGCCTCCAGAAATTCCGTTGGATCCTTAATATCCTTCCACTCAAGGAGCTGCCTTAAACTCGCATATATCTTATCGATCTCTGAAGATTCAATTCGTCCCTCCTTGTACTTCCAGTGAGCAGCTATACCGTACTCGGCAACTTCATGCATTCTCTGTGTCCTAATCTGTATTTCCATTCTCTCTCCAAAAGGACCTATAACCGTAGTGTGAAGAGACTGGTATCCATTGCTCTTTGGAAGGGCTATATAGTCCTTAAACCTGCCAGGAACAGGTTTCCAGGTTGAGTGAACCGCTCCCAGAGCCTCATAGCATTCCCTTAAAGAAGAGGTAATTATTCTAAAAGCTATAACATCGTGAACCTGTTCAAACTCCAGATTCTGGGTTCTCATCTTGTTGTATATTCCATATATGTGCTTAAACCTTCCCGTAATCTCAGCCTTTATACCAAACTCTTCCAGTTTTTTCCTGAGCATCTCCTTTACTACCTCAACATACTTTTCCCAGTCCTTTTTTTTCTGTAAAACCAGCCTTGCAATTTCGTTATACTCATCCGGGTTCAGAAAGCGGAAGGAAAGATCATCTAGCTCTGTTCCCATCCAGTAAATGCCCAACCTGTAGGCAAGAGGAGCGTAGATCTCTTGGGTCTCCTTGGCTATACGTTTTCTGCGCTCCTCGCTTAGGTACTCAAGTGTTCGCATGTTATGGAGCCTGTCAGCAAGTTTAATAAGAACAACCCTTATATCTTTTGCCGTTGCAAGTATGAGCTTTCTAAAACTCTCTGCCTGCTCCTCAACCTTTGAGGTAAAGGGAAGCTGGCTTATTTTTGTAACACCGTCTACAAGAAATGCAATTTCCTTTCCAAACATGGACTCAATATCTTCAAGGGTTGTAAGGGTATCTTCTACAGTATCATGAAGGAGCCCTGTAACAACAGACGGGACGTCAAGTTTCATATCGGCTATGATACCAGCTACCTCAAGTGGATGGCTTAAGTAAGGTTCACCTGAACTACGAAGTTGCCCTGCATGAACCTTTGCAGAGTAAACATACGCCTTCTTAATTAACTCTACATCAGCCTGAGGAAGATAAGAGGTTACCTTCTCAACTATATCGTTTAATCGTAACATAGCTTATCTTTAAAATCTTTAAGTAGATTTATTGCCCTTTCTTTTCTGCACCTCTCAGCACGTATTACCGAAACAAGATTATCTACAGCCTCATCCAACCTGTCATTAATTATAATGTAATCATAAGAACATATCTCTTCCATCTCTCTCTTTGCATTCTCAAGCCTTTTTTCAATCTCAGCCATTCCCTCACCCTTCCTTTTTAGAAGCCTCTCCCTTAAAGCTTCAAATGAAGAAGGAGTAACGAATATGTAAACCCCAGAACCATACCTCTCCTTAATGCTCTTTGCCCCCTGAATATCTATATCCAAAATCAAGTCCACCCCACAAGACCTTGCCCTTTCTATCTCATAAATTGGTGTTCCATAGAAATGTCCATGAACAATTGCCCACTCAGCAAACATATTTTCCTTAATCATTTCCTCAAACTCTTCCCTGGAAACAAATCTGTAGTCCACCCCATCTACCTCTCCTGGCCGTGGTTCTCTTGTGGTAAAGGAAACAGAAAACCTTACATTATCAAGCACCTCTATAACGCGCCTTGTAAGTGTAGTCTTCCCACTTCCTGAAGGGCCAGATACTACAAATAATATTCCCTGATTCATAAAAATAACCCTCTTTTAATATTTTAATCCAATCATTTGCAAAAAACAGTTATAGTACCCTGGAGGAGCCTTTTAGCTGCCCTTGATTTTGAGGTTACCCTCTAGGAGATCAACCACACTTTTAACCTCTTGGGATCTGAATTTATCCATAACCAAAACCGCATCATCCGTATCCACAATTACAAGGTTCTTTACCCCAACAGCTGCTATTACCTTCTTCTCCCCCATTAGGAAACACCCGGACGAATCAACAGTTACCCCCTTTAGTTCCTCTCCCATAAACACGTTTTCTTCAGGGTCTCTTCTAAGGAACTCATCTAGAGCCTGCCAGCTTCCAAGATCACTCCAGAAAAAATCAATGGGAACCAAAACCGTATTTGCCCACCTCTCGAGAATAAGCTTATCAATGGAGTTTGACTCTATGGAGTTGTAAAAGTCAAGCAGTATCCTTTTTTCACTAGGGGTATCCATACCATCCAGTAAACTATCAAGGTATATCCCCCAGTTAGGAACAACTGAATTAAAAGCCTTTAAGATAGAGGAATTCCTCCACACAAACATCCCGCTATTCCAGTAATATCCTCCTTCATCTAAAAACCCCTTTGCTGTATCCAAATCAGGTTTTTCAAAAAAACCCATTACCTCTTTTGCCCTATGGCCGTTTTTTGCCACTATGGTAGCTCCTTCCTTTATGTAACCATAACCAGTCTCAGGCCTCCTAGGTCTTACCCCAAACACAACCAAAGGTAACTCTCCATTAGGGAGTTTGGTATTTGCTACCTCCGCTCCAAAAACCAGCGTTTCCCTAAAGGCATCTGCATCCCCTATTGCGTGGTCAGCAGGAAATACTGCGGTCAATACATCTCCATAAAGCTTTTTTATCTTAACAGCTCCTATAGCAATAGCGGAAGCAGTGTTTTTACCCTCAGGTTCAAGAATGAGGTTTCTTGGGGGGAGTTCAGGTATATGCTTTAGAGTCTCTACAGCATACTTCTCAAGCGTAACAACAAAAACCCTATCAATCGGAATCAGGGGAAGAACCCTATCAACAGTCTGCCTTATCATTGATCCCCCACCAATAAGGGAGAGAAACTGCTTTGGCCTATAACTTCTGCTAAGAGGCCAGAACCTCTTCCCCTCTCCTCCTGCCAAAATTAGCGCGTAAATCTCCATACTAATAATACTACTTGCTGGTTGTCTTTTACTCAATTCCAAGTATAGTTTTTAAGGCAGGGATTTGACAAGAGGCTCATTATATGTTGAAATTGATAATTGATTTCAGATTAAACAACCAATAAATAAAAGTCGTTTTGGGGGACAAAATGGGTATCGTTTCAAGTGAGGTTCTCGTTCAAAGCATAAAAGGGGAGAGAGATGACCAGATAATAGAGGTGGTTGTGGTTGAAGAAGACCAAAACATAAGATACGAGATACGTCTTCTTAGCTTTGGTGAGGGTATAGGTTGGTACGTACAAAAAACCCTGCCACTTGACCCCATACAAGCAAGGGCCCTTGCTGAAACCCTCTTAAGGAAAACCAACTCTTTTGCAAAAGAACCTATAAGGGAAGAGAAAATAAGAGGCGAGGGAACGGTAATTAACTTTCCTAAGTCTAGGTTATTAAAAACATAAAAAGGAGGGATATACTCCCTCCTTTTTAAAACCTAACCTATTATTTAACCTGAAATTTTACCTCTTTCTCTTTTACCTTTATTTTCTTTAGCTCTAAGACCTTTTCAAGTTCTTCACAGTCTTCTTTCTCCGTAAGGACAAAGTTCTCAATCATAACCCTAAGCGGTGTATCATCCTGCACAAGCTTTAGAAGAGATTCGTAATGTTCGTAAACCTGGTATGCAAGTTCCAAATCCTGTTTTAACATCTCCGTAAGCTCAGTTGCCTGCTTTATAGGGGCAGGTTCAACTGTTGGCAATCCACCTAGGGCTACAATCTTTTCCCCAAGCATCTTTGCATGCTTAAAGGATTCCTCAGCATGCTCCCTTAACATAGGGGCAATAGATTCCCTAAACAGTCCCTGCACAAGAAAACTGTGCTGGAGTCCCTGAATAATGCTAGCATACTCAAGGGAAAGTGCTTTATTGAGCCCATCTATAACTTTTTTAACATCCATTATCTATCCTCCTTGGATTTTAATTCCACTATAGAGACAATTCTACAAAGCTATTTTCCCTTTTTCAATATTAAAACCTGTATAATATACTTTTAGCCATGAGAAAATTGACGAAACCTACAAAGAAAATATCAGAAATTAGGCCGAAACGGGGTGTACAAACAATCCCGGATATGCTGGAGATCAGCGCAGAAACACATAAGGACAGGATTGCTTTTTTAACACCGAGAAAAGGTGAATTATACAAATTAAGCTATGGAAGAGTTCTTGAGTACGTAAAAAGACTGGGGAGATACCTTAAAGAACTTGGTCTTGGAAAGGGAGATCATATAGCAATACTAGGAGAAAACAGACCGGAGTGGGCAATAGCTTATTTTGCAGTCACCTGGATAGGAGCTATAGCTATTCCACTTGATGCCAGAGCATCTTCTGCCTTCTATAAACACGTTTTAAACTTCTCAACAGCTAAAGCTATAATACTCCCCAGCTCCTACATACCCCATATACATCAAATTCAAGATGAAGTAAATGCACTGAAACACATAATTCTTATGGAAAACCTTGAGGATATCTATAGGAAATACGAAAAGGGAACTGATAAAGAGATAGTACTTTCCGATGAGCTTGCAGAAATTCTATTTACCTCAGGAACAACCGGTACCCCACGTGGTGTTATGCTTACACACAGAAACATAATGTCCAATGTAGAAGACATATACAGTATCATAGAGCTTAATCCCGAAGATAGGACCTTCTCTATACTTCCCCTCCACCACTCCTATGAGTGTACAGCAGGTTTCTTATCACCCTTCTATAACGGTATGAGCATCTTCTATGCAAGAAGCCTAAAACCAAACGAAATGATTGAAGACTTAAAGATTTCAAAGCCCACTTTATGGCTTACAGCTCCCCTTATCCTAGAGAAGTTATACAGAAGAATAGAAAAAGAGCTATCCAACCAACACGGATTAAATCGATTCCTTACCAAAGCACTTCCAGAGAGGATTCTGGGATATAGAATAAAACAGGCACTCGGGCTTGAGAGAATCAGACTAATAGTTTGTGGAGGAGCCGCTCTTGGCTCAAGGGTATCAGAAGGCTTAGAAAAACTGGGCTTCCCCCTTATACAGGGTTATGGGCTCTCAGAAGCAGCTCCTATAGTTAGTGTAAACCCACCAGCAAAGCCCAAGAATGAAAGCGTGGGAATGATTATACCCAGCGATGAGGTTGAGATACGAAATCCAGACTCTGAAGGAAACGGTGAGATAGCAGTAAAAGGACCTAACATAATGAAGGGGTACTTCAAGGACCCAGAATCTACAAAAGAAGTTCTAACCCCGGATGGCTGGCTCCTTACAGGTGATATAGGCTATTTTGATGAGGAGGGATACCTCTACATAACCGGAAGAAAAAAGTCGGTTATTGTAACGAAAGGTGGGAAAAATGTATTTCCTGAAGAAATAGAAGAAAAGTTAACACAGTCCGTGTACATAGAAGAAGCCTTTGTTTTCAGTCCAGACGATGAAAACATTCAGGCCTTAGTATATCCAAATCTAGATGAGGTTAGAAAAAAACTTGAGCACCTTGGCAAGGAGCCAAATGACGATAACGTATGGGAGCTCATAAAGACAGAAGTTAGAAAGGCAAATGAAAAACTTGAAATTTACAAGAGAATAAGACACTTTGCTATAGTGTATGAAGAACTTCCAAAAACCACAACGAGAAAGCTAAGGAGATACGAACTGAGAAACATAACACTAAGTCCAGAAACAAGGGTTTTTAGGAAGTATTAGAGGAACTCTCTGGCTTTCTAAAGAGATCTGCAACTTCTGCAATCCTATTGGGTTCTCCAAGAACTATAAGTACATCGTTTGCAGAAATTACTGTATCTCCAGCCGGATTTGGCAATATATTGGAGTCCCTGCTTATTGCAAGGACATTGATTCCGTATCTGTTTCTAAGCTCAATTTGAGACAGGGATTTCCCAACAATTGGAGACCCTTCACTGACACGTAAGGTTGATATCTCGACATTTGGAATAAAGGATGTTAAGTCAGACAAAGATGCTGAGTAAGGAGAGGGACTACGAAACATCTCGTAGCCATCCGACCTGATTTCACTTATAAACTTTTCGATCTCATCCCGTGGAACAAGGTATTTTGTTAAAACCCTGGTAAAGATTTCTATAGAGGTTTCAAATTCCTCAGGTATTACCTCATTAGCCCCAAGCTCATATAGAGGCTTCATCTCTTCTACAAACCTAGTTCTTGCAATTATGTATAATTTAGGGTTTAAATCTCTTGCAATAGCGGTAATTCGCCTTGTTGCGGCAGGATCAGAAATGGCTATAACCATAACCCTTGCATCCCTTATACCCGCATGTTCAAGAACCGCCTGTTGAACAGCATCTCCATAATATATAGGCTCACCCCTTTCCCTTTCCGCTCTTACCGTTTCTGGGTTCATCTCTATAATCACATACGGAATACCGGCTATTTTAGCAGCCCTAGCAACATTACGCCCATTTACCCCAAATCCAACTATAATAAGATGATCCCTTAAGTGCCTTTTCCGCATTTCATCTATTTCAGACAACGGATAGGACTCCCGCTTGAGCTCTTTTGGTAAGGGTAACCCCATTATAAGGTCACTTATTCTGGGAGCAAGAGAAATGATAAAAGGGGTTGATGCCATGGTTAATATGGAGACGGAAAGAAAGGCTTGATAATCTATATCATTAAGCAAATTATATTCAAGTCCACCCCTAGAGAGGATAAAAGAGAATTCCCCAACCTGGCAAAGGGAAAATCCTACAAGAACCGCAGTACGAAGCGGAAATCCAAGCAAGATGCTGCCAAGACCCGCAGTGATAGTTTTTACAAGCAATACAATTAGAGCCACTGTAACTATAAATAATGGTTGTTTTATAAGGAACCCAATATCCAATAGCATTCCAATTGATATAAAGAAAAAGCTGGTAAATACATCTCTAAATGGCAAAAGATTGCTCAGAGCCTGATGACTGTATTCGGACTCAGATATTATAAGCCCTGCAAGAAATGCTCCCAGGGCAAGTGAAAGACCTATACTTGAGGTAAGCCATGTAACCGAGAGGCATATAACTATTATGCTTAACAGAAAGAGCTCCCGGCTTCTTGTCCTTGCAACCTGAAAAAGCAACTTTGGAACAATCCACTGGGCACTCAGTATCACAACAATTATAACACCGACCCCCTTGGCAATGAGAAAAAAAAGAGAGCTCCCTAAAGTACCTCTCTCCCCTGCAAGCAGTGGGATAAGTAACATCATTGGAACAACAACAATGTCCTGAAATATAAGAACTGCTAGAGCTATACGTCCATGAGGGCTATCAATTTCTGCCCTCTCTTGAAGAATCCTAAGAACTATAGCAGTACTGCTTAAAGATACGAGAAAACCTATAAAGATCGATTTCTCCAGAGACCAGCCAAGCCACCAAGTTATAAGTGAAACAAGCAAAATACTTAGCAGAACCTGAACTGATCCTCCAAGAAGAACCGACCTTTTTATCTGTAGTAGCTTTTTAAGAGAAAACTCTATACCAATGGTAAAAAGCAGAAGAACAACCCCGATCTCGGCTAAAATCTCAACCTCATGAATTGCCTTTATAAAGCCCAATCCATGGGGTCCAACAATTACACCTGTTAGAAGAAACCCAACTATTGTGGGAATACCCAACCTGTAGCAGATAAAGAGAACAAAAATGGATAACCCAAATATAATGGTTATCTCCGTAAGTAGCGGTATCTGCATACTATCCTGTATTCTTCTTGATTTTTTTTAATATCCAAAACAAGCAGAAATTATACTAACCACTAAATGAAGAAAGTCCAGAATCCGTGGTTTGAATCAGAAAAACATTCATGCTAGTATTTTTAACCTAATATGAAAAAGAAGACACTTAGATTCTTTATTCTTCTTAACTTTTTGATACTTACAGGATGTGCGGTAAAAGAAAAAGAAACTATAGGTGACCCTGTACCTGAGCAACCCTCTAAACCTGCTCCCCCCAAAGCAAGTCTGCTCTTAGAGAAAAAGCTAAAAAAATCCCCAATTAGAATTGGGGAAACCATATTTTACCCCTCGCAGGAACTTATACATTTTTATAAAAACCGTAACTACAGGCTCTCATGGAGTGATAACGGAAAACTCCTTACAAGGGCAAATCTGCTTGTTCAAGAGATTGAAAATTCTTCAGATGAAGGGCTAGAGCCAGAAGATTACAAAATAAATCTTATAAAAAAACTGCTTGGCGAAATCCACAGATTAGAACAAGATGAAGAACAAAAGCTTGAATCCATCGTAAATCTGGATATTTTGCTTACAAACTCATTCTTGCTCTACAGTTCCCACCTGATACATGGACGTGTAAATCCAGAGTTAATAGACGATACATGGTCAATAAATTACAGGGAGACAAACCCTGTAGAAGTTTTAGAAAACGTGATAGAGTCCAACCAGCTTATAGAAGCAATTGAAGAACTTAAACCAGAAGCACCTGAATACAAAAGATTACGTGATGCCTTAATCCAATACAAAGATATAGCAGCAAGAGGGGGATGGCCAAGGATAACAGAGGGCCCTGTCCTTAAAGAAGGATCCCGAGATAATAGGGTTATTACCCTGAGAAAAAGGCTTATCCTGTCTGGGGATCTTAAGGAATACACCCCCCCTGATCCCCAAGTATTTGATAAACCACTAGAGCATGCAGTTCGCAGGTTTCAGAAAAGGCATGGACTTGTAGTTGATGGTATCGTTGGACCCTCCACTCTAGAGGCAATTAACGTACCTGTAGAAAGACGGATAAGCCAGATCAAACTCAATATGGAACGTTGGCGGTGGTTGCCCAAGAAGATGGAGGATCGCTATATACTGATCAACACCGCAAGTTTTGAACTCCACGTTGTAGAACAACACAGAACGGTAATGAAGATGAAGGTTATTGTAGGTAAGCCTTACTGGCATACCCCCATATTCAGCGCAAAGATGAGTTACATAGAGCTAAACCCTAACTGGAATATACCCCGTAGTATCTTTGCGGAAGAGATTCTTCCAAAAATAAAGAATGACCCAGATTATCTACTCAAGGAAAGAATAAAGGTTCTAGAAAGCTGGAGTCCAGATGCAAATGAGGTAGATCCATACAGTATAGACTGGCAAAATGTAACGGAAGAAAACTTTAAATACAGACTGAGACAAGAACCCGGTCCCACAAATCCATTGGGCAAAATCAAGTTTATGTTTCCAAATCGCTTTAACGTATACCTTCACGATACCCCTAGAAAGAACCTTTTTGAAAGGAAAGAAAGAAGTTTTAGTCATGGTTGCATAAGAGTAGAAAAACCAATAGAGCTTGCCGAATACGTTTTGAGAATGAATCAGGGATGGGATAAAAAAAGACTCCTCTCAGAAATAAACAGGGGAAAAACAAAGCAGATAGAGCTCGAACAAAAAATACCCGTTTATATCCTTTACTTTACAACGTGGGTTGATGAAAGTGGAGATGTATATTTCTACAAAGACATATACGGACGAGATAGCATTCTTGAGAACGCTCTAAAAAGGGTATCACCCTCAGCATAACTACAAGTTATGCTCTTCTCTTTTTTATACTAAATCCAACCACACCAAACCCTATCATAAGGATAACCAATACTTTCCAGTAACCCCTTATAAAGCTCTTTACAGAATACAACGGATTTACCCCTACGGTAACTGTCCTCACGTATAAAGGGTACTCAACCGTTTGCTTATCACCAAAACCCCCTATGTTAAAGTTTAGAACAACACTAAGGATTAACGATTGATTTCCTGCCTTTAAGGGCATAACCCTCCACTTCCACATTGCATTCTCTCTGTTCCCTACTTCCTGTTCCTCGTGTGTTAGAGCCTCAATATAGTAGTTATTTCCTTTAAGGTAAGCACCCATTAATGGATTCAGTTTAACCGTAGCTTCTTTGTAAGATTTAAGCCTATCCTGTATTGTACCAATTATGTCTTTGGTAACCATTGTTTCAACACCGCTGAAAACCCCTACCTTCATTTCCAGAGGGACGGTAAAGGTTATATACTTTGGGGCAAACCTCTTAAGCTCAACCCCTATAAAGTCCTTTAAATCCGATGTTGAAGGTAAATTCTGGCTATAGCCTTCCTTACTTGTAGCAGATAAAGGTGGCAGATTTACAAGGGATTGTTCGGGTAACCTTAAGGAAATATGCACTCTTCTATTAAGAGAAAAAGCCTCATCTGTGATTCCCTCAGCAAATTTATCAGTTTCCCCTTTGGCTACAGTCTCTATTCTCTCCCTGCTTATCCCAAGCATTACAAGATACTTTTTTACCTCATTTGCTCTTTTTGTTGCAAGCTCAAGATTGTATGTATCGGCTCCCCTAATATCAGAGTATCCTTCAATTACTAGGATAGCATCTGGCACTTTCTTTAGTAGATCGTTAAATACTTCCACGTTTTCCTTAAGAACAACTTCCGCATCTGGCCTTATATCGTATTTGCCGGAATCAAAAAACACATCTTTAAACTTAACCTCACCAACCAGAGGAGCTATTTCCCCAGAAGGTGGTGCGGCAAAAACAACCGGATGGTTTTCTGAGATCACAAAACCCACTGAACCCAATAAAAGAAAACCGAAAAACCTTACCACAACAGGATTCCCACCTCTGTTCTTTTCAGTAATCTTACCACATACATAGATTCTTGTTCAAACACCCTCAACACAGATGTTAAAATATGGTAACAAAACCGATAAGGAGGGCAAAATGAAAAGGCAAAGCATTAAAATCCTTTTCTTTGTAGTACTTTCCGGAGGAGTTATTTGCTCCTTATTGTTAGACACCTTTAGGTATAGTTCCACAAAGGCTCAGGAAACAGGAAGGTACGAAAAAGCTATACTAGCAAACCAAATACAGATAGTAGATAAAAACGGTAATTCCCGTATATCCCTAAGTGTACTATCAGATGGAAGCCCAGATATAACTTTGTTTAACACAAGAAATCAAAAAGCCATAAGACTAGGCATGTATTCAGACGGAAGCCCTGTTATACAGGTCTATGATGGCAATGGTAAAGTACGTATAGAATTGGTTGTCCTTCAAGAGAAAAATCCACTTATAACCGTTTACGACAGAGAAGGAAGGTCCTTGTGGGTAAATCCCTAGCACTTAGCCAAAGAGCATAAGCATAAATATAGAACAGTATTTAAATTTTAACCTCAAAGTGTTAGAATAAGGCAGAGAATGGCAGGTTAGATGGATACTACTTTTCTTTTTCTTTTCTTTGTACTTGGTCTTCTAATAGGTACTCTACTTATCTACTTTATCTTTAAAACGTTATAGATATGGTGCCGAAGGTGGGAGTCGAACCCACACGCCCTAATGGGCACTGCCCCCTCAAGACAGCGCGTCTTCCAGTTCCGCCACTTCGGCAACCAGTAGAAATAAATTAGCATACAACACCCAAAAAGCAAGAGCATAACCTATTAATTAAGCCCCAAACTTGTTAAGCCTCCTTGCGTGAGAAAGAATAAGGGCCATAGCCTCAGTCGCCCTAAAGATTCCCAATTCTCCCTTAAGACACTCCTTTTCAGAAAAGGCCTCACTTCCCCCCCCACGAGTGTATGGAGATGCAAGAAGGAAAGGAACAGGATGCCAGCTGTGGGATTTCATAAGAGCTGGAGTAGAGTGATCACCCGTAACAACAAGTACATCGGGTTTTAGGCTTAAGATTTCAGGTATAAAACTGTCAAATTCCTCTATAACCTTAACCTTGGCGTCAAAGTTTCCATCTTCACCATAGCTATCGGTCTTTTTTACATGAAAGTAGAAAAAATCAAAATCTTTAAAATGCCTCTTTAACACCTCGACCTCGCTTTCTATGGAAGTACCACTTACCTCAAGAACCTCCATACCCAGCAATCTTGCAACTCCCCTGTACATCGGATACGCAGCTATAGCTGCAGCCTTCAACCCGTAAACCTCCCCAAAAGATGGAAGATTTGGGTACTTGGAAAATCCTCTAAGAAGAATATAGTTTGCCTTCTCCTCATCCCTTATAATCTCAACCACCTTCTCTATAAACCTTTCAACCACATAAGCAACCTTTTCAGCCTCTTTTCTTCTGGGAAGTGGCCTAAGTGGATGGTTCCCCTCTTTTTGAGGATCGGTATCGGATATATCATCGGCTCCTTCTGGAAGCGGTTCAGGAAACGAAAAAACTAAAGCAAAACGATGTTCCATTCCGGAAATTATAGAAACCCTGACTCCGTCTATACTTTTTATCTTACTTCTAATCTTATCGGTTAGCCTCCTGTTCTCTTCTGTCGGAATTCTCCCTGCTCTTCTGTCAATAACAACCGGTCCATCCTGCTCATATCTTACAGTTGCAAAATTGCCCCTTACCGCAAGGTCTGTAGGAGAGAGTTCTCCCCCCAGTCCTAACACCTCAAGTACACCACGGCCTATCTCGTACTGAAGCGGGTCATAACCAAAAAGCCCTAGATGGGAAGGCCCACTCCCGGGTGTAATTCCGTACGCAACGGGTATGTGTAAACCACAGGCCCCACCTCTCGCAAGGTCATCTAGATTTGGAGTATAGGCTGTCTCTAGTTCCGTTTTTCCATTAAGAGGAAGTCCACCCAGACCATCTAAAACACATAAAACCACTTTTGTTTCCCCAAAACGTATTAGATTACGAATCACCTTCTGCATCTTTCACTCCTTAATTAGCAATTTTGGTTTAGGGATCCTCTATATAGAGGTTCATTCCATCGTATCCTGGCATAATGCCCTCTGGAAGCTGTTTTAAAAGCTCTTCGTAGTCAAGTTCGTGTCCCATATGGGTAAATACAGCAAGCTTCGGTTTTATCCTACAAATAACCTCAATGGCCTGCCCAACGCTCATGTGGGCAGGATGAGGATTATATCTTAAAGCATCTATTATAAGCAGGTCAAGCCCACCTAACCTTGAAAAGGACTTTTCCGGAATCCCACTGCAATCTGTAATATAGGCCAACTTACCTATCCTGTAGCCGAATATAACCCAGTCGGCATGAAAAACCTCTACAGGTACAATGGTTATTCCCTCAAAATTAAATGTATCGGTAACGGGAATCATCTTAAGCTGTGGTTTTCCACCCATAGATAAGGAACCATCAAATATATAACCAAAGTTTCTCTTAATACTTGAAATTGTTTCTGGACTACCGTAACAGGGTATAACGTTTCCGTTGATAAAATTAAACGTCCTTAACTCATCTATCCCATGAGTATGGTCTGCATGTGAATGTGTATAAAGGACAGCATCTATCCTTGTTATATTGTTTGCCAGTGCCTGGAATCTCAGGTCAGGAGATGTATCAACTAAGATATTCTTACCGTAAGCCTGTATTAAAATAGAGCTTCTGGTTCTTTTGTTTTTAGGATTGGGAGAACTACACACCCTGCACTTACAACCTATTATAGGAACACCGGTGGATGTTGCACACCCAAGGATTACTATCCTCATAAAAAAAATTTAGCATTAAGTGTATGTTATTTCAAAACCCACACACGAAACAATTTACAATAACGCCAAAATGATTTATAATCGAAAAAAAACTAAGCTTGATTTATCCTGCCAAAGGTGAGTATTAGGATAACCACTCTAACCCTAAGCATTCTTGTTCTGCTTACTACTCAGCAGATCTTTGCCAGGGGAAAGGGTGAGCAACTCTTTGAAGAAGCTGTAAAGCTCTATAAAGCTTTGCTTTCAGACCCTGTAAAAATAAACAACTACGAAATATGGGATATCATAGCCCAGAGCTTCTACAGCATTTATAGAGATTATCCAGATAGTCCCAAAGCTCCAAACTCCCTATTTATCGCTGGCAAGGTATACGAAGAGATGGGAAACAGATTTAACTCCCCAGAGGACTTAAAAAACTCGTTAAGATACTCAAGAGAGTTCACAAGGGTTTTCCCAAACAGTAATCTTGCAGACGATGCACAGATCAGAATAGCAAGAATCCTGGAAAGAACAGACAAGTACCAGGCTTATAAAGAGTACGAAAAGGTAGTGAAAAACTACCCCAAAGGAGACATGACACATGCAGCAAGAAAAAAACTAAAAGAGCTTTCCTCTTACAAGCTTTCACAACCTCCTCCTTCCCAGCCTGCAACAGAAGCATCTCAAGAACTGGCTAGAGTAAAAGAGATCCGTCACTGGTCTTCAGAAACGTACACACGGGTTGTGATACACCTAGATAGAGAAACCTCTTTTGAATCCCACCTTCTCAAGGCAGATTTTGATCTGGGAACACCTCCCAGATTATACGTTGATATAAAAAACACCACCTTAGAGAAAGACCTAAAGGTAACCCCAATAGAGAATGGACTACTTGAAAACATAAGATTTGCAAGAAACTCACCAGATACTGTAAGGGTCGTGCTAGACATAAACAGCTTTACAAATTATAGGGTCTTTTCACTTCTTGACCCTTTTAGAATCGTTATGGACATCTACGGAGGAGAAAATAAAAACAATCTATTTGTACGGAATAAAGACTACAACAGCGCCCTTAAACAGCTCGATAAAGAGGTCTCCAGCCTGCGGGGTGTACTGGGACTTAAGGTAAGAACCATCGTAATAGACCCCGGCCACGGTGGACACGACCCAGGAGCAATAGGACCTACAGGGCTTAAGGAAAAAGACGTAACGCTTGCAATTGCCAAGGCCTTAAAAAGGAAAATAGAGCAAAATGGAAAAGAGTTTGGTATTACAAGGGTAATACTTACAAGGGAAGACGATAGGTTTATACCCCTTGAAGAGAGAACAGCAATAGCAAGAAAGCACAATGCTGATCTTTTTATATCAATACACTGTAACGCTGCTAGGGATAAAAATGCATTTGGTATAGAAACCTATATACTGAGCTTTACGAAAGACCCAGAGTCCCTTGCTGTTGCTGCAAGGGAAAATGTAACCACAACGAGAAGTATAAGCGACCTTGAAGATATAATAAAAAAATACCTCTTAAGCTCAAAGATAGATGAGTCCATACGCCTTGCCAATCACGTTCAAGGCTCACTTATAAGCCGTATATCAAGGAAATACAAGGACACCAGAAACAAAGGAGTAAAGAAGGCACCTTTTATCGTTCTTATTGGTGCAGATGTTCCAAGCATCCTGGTAGAAACCTCCTTTATAACAAACCCCCGAGAAGAAAAAAGGCTCAGAGACAGAAACTACATAGAAGAAATAGCTGAGGGGATATTTACAGGTATAAAGAAATACTCAAATGAGGTAGAAACGGCTTTTTTGGTTAAATAAACTTATCTTTAAGAAAACCCATAGAACATGAGCAAGAACGCAGAAATAGCAGATATATTTGACCGTATCGCAGATATTCTGGATCTCTTAGAAGACAACCCCTTTAGAATACGAGCGTATAGAAACGCAGCTAGAAATATCAGGGAGCTGAACGAGGACATAGAAGACGTTGCAGCACGCGGGGAGTTAACAAAAATCCCCGGCATAGGGACTGACCTTGCCCAGAAAATAAGGGAGTTTTTAACCACAGGAACAATCAGAGACTATGAAGAACTCAGAAAAAAAGTGCCAGAAGAACTTATAGAGCTTCTTGCAATACAGGGGCTTGGACCCAAAACAATAGCAAGATTAAATAGAGAACTAGGTGTTAAGAATTTAAATGACCTAGAAAGGGTTTTAGAAACCAAAGAAATACTCAAGCTACGTGGTATGGGAGAGAAGAAGGTAGAGGATATTAAAAGGGGTATAGAGTTATTTAAACAGAGCTCTGCAAGGATACCACTAGGAATTGCACTTCCCCTTGCTGAAGAGATAATTGAAGGGATAGTAAAGATACCCGGTACCAGGGGAACGATAGCCGCTGGTTCCCTACGACGTATGAAGGAGACTATAGGAGATATAGACATTCTTACCCTGGCAGAGCACAGAGAGCACGTGGTAAAAGCTTTTACCAAACTTCCACTTGTAAAAGAGATATTAGCAGCAGGAGATACAAAGGGGAGTGTGGTATTAAAAAACGGAATACAGGTTGATCTACGTGTAGTAGAACCGGATTCATATGGGGCAGCACTTCAGTATTTTACAGGCTCTAAGGCACACAATATAAAGCTACGAACTCTAGCGATAGAAAAAGGACTTAAAATAAACGAATACGGGGTATTTAGGGGAAAAGAAAAAATAGGAGGAGAAACAGAGGAGGAAGTATACACTGTTCTTGGGATTCCATGGATTCCTCCAGAACTAAGAGAAGATAGAGGAGAAATTGAAGCCGCCCTAAGTGGTAAGCTCCCTGTGCTGGTACAGCTAGAAGACATTAAAGGAGACCTTCATGTCCACTCTAAATGGAGTGATGGGAACGCAACCATAGAAGAGATGGTAGCAAAGGCTAGAGAGCTTGGTTATGAATACATTGCGGTAACAGATCACTCTCCATCCTCAAGGATAGCAAAGGGACTTTCTATTGAAAGGCTCTACGAAAAGAAAAAGGAAGTTGAGTCTTTAAATAAGAAGCTAAAAGATATAAGGATACTTATGGGAGCTGAAGTAGATATAAAAAGTGACGGTTCACTGGATTACCCTGATGATGTACTTAAAACCCTAGATATAGTTATAGCCTCAGTACACAGTGGTTTTAAAATGGATAGGGGAACAATGACCAGACGGATCATAAAGGCTCTACAAAACCCCTTTGTTCACATACTTGCTCATCCAACAGGTAGGTTAATAGGCGAGAGAGAACCCTACGAAGTGGATATAGAGGAGGTTATAGAAGCAGCAAAAAGATATGGAAAGGCCATAGAGCTTAACTCTTACTATCTTAGGCTAGATCTCAACGATATAAATGTAAGAAAAGCTATTGGATCAGGCGTTAAAATAGTTATCTCCACAGACTCCCACCTTCCGGATCACATGCACATGATGAGATTTGGAGTTGCCACCGCAAGAAGAGGCTGGGCAGAAAAAAAAGACGTAGTGAATACAATGGATTTTGAAGAACTCTCTAAATGGCTTAAGGAAACCAAATCATTATAATAAAAAACATGAAAGAAGATATAAAGCTATCAAAGGAAGAAGCAAAAAAAAGGATTGAAGAACTTAGAAAGGAAATAGCATACCACGACTACCTATACTATGTTGAGAACAACCCTCAGATCTCAGATGCCGAATACGATGCCCTTGTTGAAGAACTAAAAAAGCTAGAATCCCTTTACCCAGAGTTAATTACACCAGACTCACCCACTCAGCGTGTAAGTGGTTTTGTTGCTGAAGGTTTCAATCTAGTAAAACACAGGGTTCCCATGTTAAGCATAGAAAGCATATTTACACAGGAACAGGCACTTGAGTTTGACAAAAGGGTAAAGCGATTCCTTGGAATAGACGAAAACGTTGATATAGAGTATACAGCTGAACCAAAATTCGATGGTGTTTCCGCATCCCTTACATATGAGAACGGGGTATTTATCAGGGGAGCAACCCGTGGAGACGGAACAGTGGGGGAAGATGTCACTATGAACCTAAAAACCATAAAGACCATCCCTCTAAGGTTCTTGAACCAGAACAATATACCCAAAAGAATAGAGGTAAGAGGCGAAGTGGTTATGCCAAAAGAAGCATTTAAAAGGCTAAACAAAGAGCTTGCAGAAGCAGGAGAACCAGTATTTGCAAATCCAAGAAACGCTGCTGCAGGCTCACTTCGTCAACTTGACCCAAGTGTAACTGCAAAAAGACCCCTTGACTTCTATGCATGGGGGATTGGAGAAGTCATAGGGTATGAGTTTGAGACCCAATGGGAAATTCTAAAGACCCTTAAAAAGTGGGGATTTAAAGTAGAAAACCGTATAATGCACTGTAAGTGCATAAAAGAGGCCATATCCTATCATCACGAGATAGAATCTATAAGAGACGAGCTTCCCTACGAAGCCGATGGTGTTGTAATAAAAGTGGATAGGTTGGATTATCAAAGGAAACTTGGAACAACTGCTAAATATCCAAGATGGAGTGTAGCATATAAATTCAAGCCACGTCAGGCTACAACACGGATTCGAAACATAGTTGTGCAGGTGGGAAGAATGGGGTTGCTAACCCCTGTTGCAATCCTTGACCCGGTCAATATAGGAGGTGTTATAGTAAGCCGTGCTACCCTACACACAGAAGACATAATAAAAGAAAAGGATATACGGATAGGAGATACAGTACTCGTTGAAAGAGCTGGAGATGTAATACCAGAGATAGTAAAGCCAATTGTGGAGAAAAGGACCGGTGAGGAAAAACCCTTTAGAATGCCTGAGAATTGTCCATCCTGTGGGGCTAGGGTAGAGAAAGAGGGCTCTTATTACTACTGTCCAAATATCTCATGTCCTGCCCAGCTAAAGGGTAGGATAAAACATCTTGCCTCAAGAAAGGCCTTCGACATAGAGGGATTAGGAGAGAAGATAATAGAGCAGCTAATAAACAGAGGCCTTATAAAAGATCTTGCTGATATTTTTTACATAAAAAAGGATCAGATAATTAAACTGGATAGATTTGCGGATAAATCCGCCTCAAACCTTGCAGAAGCAATAGAGAAGAGCAAAAAGATACCATTTGATCGTTTTATTTATGCCCTAAGCATACGCCACGTTGGAGAAAGGCTTGCCCAGTTACTGGCAGAACACTTCCCAAACCTTGAATCACTTATGGAAGCTACGGAAGATAAGCTTATGGAGATCCCGACAATAGGTCCTGAGGTTGCAAAGAGCGTGGTTAATTTCTTCAAGGAAGAGGCAAACAGAAACACAATAAAAAAGATGCTAGATGCTGGAGTACAGATACAGTACAAGACAGCTGAGAAAAGGGAAGGAAAGCTAAGAGGTAAAACCTTTGTCTTTACCGGAGCCCTGGACTCCTTTACCAGAGAGGAAGCAAAAAGACTGGTTGAGGAGCTTGGAGGACATGTAGCATCAACTGTTTCGAGAAAAACAGACTACCTAGTTGTAGGAAAAGATCCGGGTTCCAAACTAAGAATCGCACAAGCACTTGGAATAAAAACGATAAACGAAGAAGAGTTTAAAGAGCTTATAGGATACAAAAGCTAGATTTCCTCAGACCTCCTCTGTCTAATAATCTCATATATAAGGATGCCTGCTGCAACCGATGCATTAAGCGAAGATACCTCGCCTACACATGGAATGGAAACCAGAAAATCACACTCCTCCTTTACAAGCCTGTGTAAACCCTTTCCCTCACTTCCTATAACCAAAACCAGATCCAGCCCCCCCAGCTTTTCCTCAAATAGAACCCGGGAAGCTAATGGGTCAGCCCCCACAATCCAAACACCTCTTTCCTTTAACTCCCGAATCACCCTAACAAGGTTTACCACCCTAGCAATAGGAACAAAGCTGGTTGCCCCGGCAGATGCCTTTACCACAGCAGGTGTTACACCAGTAGCCCTATCCTTAGGTATTATAACTCCATGTGCTCCAAGTACATTGACCGTTCTTACTATGGCTCCAAGGTTTTGTGGGTCCTCTATATGATCAAGCACAACAGCAAGCAGTTTATCTCCTTTTATACGAGCACGCTCAACAATCTCTTCCACGGAACTGTAGTTAAACTCTGAAATCTTTGCTGCAACACCCTGATGGTTTGATGTTGCCGCTATTCTAAATATAGCTTTAGAGGAAAGAAAAGAAACCTTTATATTTCTCTCTCTGGCAAGACGCACAATCTCTGAAATCTTCTCTCCCTTGGCCTCTTCAGAGATATAAACCTCTTCTACCTTAGATGAGTCTTTAACAAGCGCTTCTTTTACAGGATTTCTTCCAAAAATAATCACTTTCTAATAAATCCTAGCTCTGTTTTCTAGATTCTTCACCTTCTAAGAAGATACCTTCCTTATTATCCACTCTCTCATTAACGCCAAACTCCGCTTCTGCCTCCTTGATCTTCTTTATTATGTTATTGTTTATCCACTGTTCATCCCACCACTCAACTGGAAGTACGGGAACACCGTATATGTAGACACCAAAGTGAAGATGGTCTCCAACAGCAAGACCTGTCTCTCCAGTTTTCCCTATTATCTGCTTCTTTTTAACTCTATCTCCTAAATTAACATCGATTGAGCTCATATGACCGTAAAGAGTAGAGAGACCAAAGCCATGGTCTATTATTACCGTGTTTCCATATATCCCTAGATCTCCTGCAAAAACAACTACCCCATCATTTGCAGCCTCAACAGGATATTTTCTTGTAACTGCCAGATCATAGCCCAGGTGATACTGATGGTCTATAACCTCTCCTCCGTAGACATAAGTTCTCTCATCAGCAAAGTTTGCCTGTACCATCGAGTTTGAGAGTTGATGAAATTTCCCATGCCATAAGATCTCCTTTACAACAGAGCTTCTTCCTATTTCCCTAATCCGTGCCTCATTCTTTTGTCGGAGCTCTCTATTAACCTTAAGGAATAACTCCTTTAAATCCATATTTTTAACAGAATCAGCAGGCAGGAGTGAGGCCACTTTACTTTTAATAAAGTCGTCACTTACATTTATCGTACTCTTTCTATACACCACCTTTTTTAGTCTGAAGAAGAAACTGGTTGTCCTAAGGTTACCTGCAGCATCTTCTGCAACTATAACCGGTACCTCACTTGGCTCAACATTATAAGGATAAGCAAAAAACGCCATGTGAACTTCTGGATCTTTAAAGTAGCCACCATATCCCGGGAAAAAGTACTCTCCCACTTTTACCCCACTTCTTACCGTATCACTCGATGTCTTATAAACCACAAGGCCTGATCCACCAAGATTAACATAATGCTCCCTGCTTAGAACCTCTACCCTAGGGGGGGTAATATCAACTACCACCTTCTGAACAACAGTTACCTTGTTACCGGAAAACAGCTTTATACGTGACCTATCCTCAGCTTGAACCCTTATTTCAGCAGGTCCGTCTTTAATTCCCAGCTTTAGAGGATCAAGCTTTATATGCAGTATATCTTCTTTAACAGGTACAGGATAATCCTTACTAATCAACTCTGATTCCCCATGAGCATCTACAAGAGAAACCCTAACCCTTTTTAATCCCTTTCCTCTATCCTTTACCTCTATATCAAAAGGGTTAGTGCCAACGTAATCCGAGTCAAGCTTTATTCTTATAGAAGGTTTATACCACTCAACCTGTGGGATAATGTAAATGATTCCAGCTATTATAAGGGCAAGAATAATCAAACGAAAAAAACCTCTTATACCCTTCATAAAGGTTACCTCCACACGTAAAGCTTTTAAGATAAAACCTCTTACCTATGTTTAGCAAAACTTTTGATCATACCAAGGGTCTTCCTTAGACTCTCTATCCAGCGCTCCTGAATTTTATTGGTATTTTTGAGATAATCCCTAATGTAATCAGGAACATCAGTTTCCGAAAGAAGTCTGTTAGTTTCTTGAGTCTGGTTCTTATACTCTTCCGACATCTGATCTATGGTTTTCTCAAGGGTTTCTATAACGTTTTGTGTTAGCTGCTCCCTGAATTGCTCCACTTCCTCTAAGAGCTTCTGATGATACTGCAGAACAGGTTTTACTAGCTTCTCGCTTTGTTTTTGATAATCCATAAAAGGTTTTAAAACCTTCTCCATACGCTTTGGATACTCCCAAAGCGGCCTTGCAAGCTTCTCCATTTGTTTTCTTTGCTTCTCTAGCAACTTAACAAAATCGCTAAAAGGATCCCTTGTACTCTTTTTTGGCATCGCTACTTCCTCCTTCTAGCTCATTTTACTAAAAGAAACCACCCAATGTCAAAGAACTCGCTCTTTTCCAAAGCTTGACAACTTCCGTACAATACCGATGATTATTAAAGTATGAGCAAGCTCATAGAGCCACGTCCAGTGAAACTCTTTATAGGGATAATATACAGCAAAGATGCTCCAATTAAAGACTGTATTAATATACTTAAAGAGAAATTTGGGGAAATCGATTTTATAAGCGAAGTTATGCCCTTTAACTTTACCTATTATTACGAGAAAGAAATGGGAAAAGATCTGCTTAGGCAAATAATCAGCTTTAAAAGGCTAATAAAGCGGGAAGAGCTAATTGAGATAAAAATAACAACAACGGAAATAGAAGAGAAGTTCTCCATTGAAGGGAGAAGAATGTTTAATCTGGATCCGGGCTATATCGCTCCTGAGCACTTGATTCTTGCCACAGGAAAAGGATACTATCACCGTCCTTATCTTGGAAAAGGAGTTTATGCAGATCTTACGCTTATATACAGGCAAAGAGATTTTCAACCCCTTGAATGGACCTATCCTGATTACAGGAGTGAGGAGTTAAGAGGTATATTTAGAGAGATAAGGAAAAAGTACATGTCGGATCTTCGAGAGGAACTTGGTAAATGAAAAGTATGACAGGGTTTGGAAGGGCTGAAGGCAAAACCAGCCTTGGAAAGGTAACAGCTGAAGCAAGGACCGAAAATCACAGATTCCTTGATATAAACTTTCAACTCCCCGATATTTTCCTGCCTATAGAACAAGAGTTAACCGATATAGTAAAAAGGTACATAAGACGAGGTAAAGTAAGAATTTTAATATCACACGAGTCTTTAAAAAACAGATTGCCCACAATAAACATAGAACTTGCAAAGAAATCTCTCGAAACCGTTAAGAGATTAAAGAAAGAGCTTAAGATAAATGAGGAGATAAAACTTGAACACATTCTTATGATAAAAGAGTTTTTTTCATCTGAGACAAAACCAAACCTAAAAAAAGAAGATTACACAAAGTTAAAGGAAGTCCTAAAAAATGCAATCTTAAAGCTTGATAAAACCAGATCAACAGAAGGGAGAAAACTACAAAAGGATCTCAAACAGAGAATAGCAATAATAGGGAGAATAGTTACAAGCATAGAACAAGAGAGGAAAAACTTTACAAAGGAAACTATGGAAAGACTCAGAGACCGCATAAATAAACTGTTAGAGAATATACAGGTAGATGAAACTAGGCTATATCAGGAGATTGCATTCCTTGCAGATAGAACAGATATAACAGAAGAAATTACAAGGCTTAGGGCTCACATAAGCAGGTTTAGAGAGCTGCTTACCAAAACTGGCCCAGTTGGTAAAGAACTAGATTTTCTAATTCAGGAAATGCACAGAGAAGCGGTTACAATTTCTGCAAAATCAAAAAAAGCAACAATCTCTCACCTGGTTATAAAACTCAAATCTGAGATGGAAAAGCTAAGAGAACAGGTTCAAAATATAGAATAAAGACTATTTCCTGTGAGCACCTGCATCGGCGGAAAACACCCTAACCTTTCCCTCAACAACGGTTTCAAGGTAAACCGGACGCTTCCAGATTTTGCTCAGGTTGTTTAAAACATCCTTTGCCCAATCTATTTTTAAATCAACTCCTTCGTGTCTGTGAATCAGGTAGAGCTCACCCCTGTTCATATAATTACCATCCACAACCTCAATTATAGGCCTCCCACAGTTTGTAAGCAAGAATAGAAGCTTCTCCTTTACTTTCTTAAAATCCCGACTTTCAATTTCGTACATGCCCGTTGCTCTATTATACGTGTAGGTAAAAAGGCCATGCTCCCTGCAGAAATCCTCAGTAAGAAACTCGTCTATAAAAGTTACATCATTATAGAACTTCCTTACCTCAAATATCTTCTCCCTTCCAAGACCGAGTTTTCTATCCCAATTTCTTTTCTCCTCTATATCGTTACACTCTTCATATTCCCTTCCAAATTTCCCTTTATTCCATCTATCCTCGATATCCTTAAAAAGCTCCATTCCCAGCTTGTAAGGATTTATAACACCCGGCCTTGTAGCAAGGGTACCCGAATGGTGATCCGCATAGTCTATGATTTCCCTATCAGTTACTACCTTTTCCGTAAGGATTTTAGAGTGCCAATACGCAGCCCATCCCTCATTCATAATCTTTGTCTGTATCTGTGGGGCATAGTAATAGCTTTCCTCTCTAATCATTGAGAGAATATCCCTTTGCCATTCCTCAACCGGAGCGTTTTCTATAAGAAACAAAAGCACATCTCTTTCAGGATACTCAGGAAACCTTTTTCTCCTAATCCTTTCTTCTTCCGCTTTTTTCTTTTGCCATTCGATAAAATCTTCGGGATTTATATATTCATCCAGGTACTCATTTGGACTCCTCAACTTTGATATGGCTTTTCTCTCCCCTTCATCCTCTCTTTCCAGCAACCCCTTCCTTTCGTGGCGTCTCTTTATAAAAGGAGAATGAATATCTATCAGATCCTCTATGGAGAGACACACATCTATAAAGTTTTCCACCTCTTCAGGACCATACCTATCTATGTACCTCCTTACCCTTACCGCATGATTTGCCATCTCATCAAGCATTTTTCTGTTGGTTTTTGAGAACCACAGGTTGTTTTTAAAGAAATCTACGTGCCCATACACATGGGCGATAACTAGTTTCTGATCAATATCTGTATTACCCTTAAGAAGGTAAGCATAAGCGGGATCATTATTTATTACCATCTCATAAATCTTGTGTAACCCATAAGAGTAACTTTTGGATATCTTCTCGTATTCCATACCAAAACGCCAATGAGGATACCTTATGGGAAATCCACCATAAGAAGCAAGCATGTTCATCTCTTCAAAATCAACCACCTCAAATACAACCTCAAAAAAATCCAAGCCGTAATCTAAAGCGTGTTTTTTAATCTCTTCTATATATCTTTGGATTTCACTTGGAATCATCTCCCCCTCCCCAGAAACTGCTTTATGGAATCGTATATTGCATCCTTATCGGGAATCTTGGAGAGAACCAAATTCTCCTTGTCTCCCAAGTTATCTTCAAGGTCATAGTAAAACTGTCCACTACCGTATGGGCTTTCAACCTGACCATAGCAGAAAAGATTTACAGATGGAAGCAGGAACTCTTCCAGAATCTCAATACACTCACTGGTATCATCGCGAGACCAGTTATCACCATCTGAGAAGTGAAAAACGTATATATTCCACTCCTGTGGAGGATAACGATCAATTATCACTTTTCTGCAAAGCTTGTATGCAGATGAGATAATTGTGCCTCCGCTTTCCTTAACGGAAAAGAAAGTGTCTCGATCAACCTCGTGTGCAACGGCATCATGTACTATGTACTTTGTCTCAATATCCTTGTATTGATACCTAAGCCATGTATCAATCCAGAAAGACTCTATCCTCACTATTTCCTTTTGTTCACTTCCCATGGAACCACTTACATCCATTATGTAGATAACAACAGCATTATAAGCAGGCTCTTCTACAGGTTCTCTAGCCTTATAACGTTTATCCTCTGAAATGGGGGTAATAACGGGATTTTCAGGATCATAGGCACCCATAATGATCTGTCGTTTAAGGGCTTCTTTAAACGTACGCTTAAAGTGTCTAAGAGACTCGGGTCCCGCAGTATGAATATCCGTATACCTCCCGGAAAAGGACTTGATATTCTTTTTCCCTTTAGGCTCTATATTTGGTAGCTCAAGTTCCTCCCCGAGGATCTGGGCCATCTCTTCAAGTGTTAATTCTACCTCAAGTATATGTTCTCCTGGTTGGTTACCCGCTTTGCTATCGCCCTCACCCTCCCCTATCGCAATTGGTGTACCCTCTTCTCCCTTACCCTGTCCAACCCCTCCTGCCTTCTGAGGAGAGTGGACAAAACGCGGAATCTCTATTTGGGGAACTGGAATACTTACTATGTCTTTTCCTTTCTTACCTATAAGCTCGGAGTGAACTATATACTTCCTAAGGTTTTCTTTAATCTTTCCCCTAACAATCTCCCTGAAACGACCCCAGTCCTGTTCTATTTTTAGAACCACATTCCCCCCCTTGGTTTTTTGTTATTTTGTCGTTATTATTACCTTCTTCTTTCCCTGTAATCCTTTATGTCTCCTCTTGCAAATATACTTGCAACATACGTAAGAACATCTGTTGCACAGAATTCACAGTAGCCGTAATCACGAATAAGCCTGCTCTTTACAATATCTATCTTTTCCTGAGTTGCCTTGTCTATAACATTGGTTACCAGGCTTGTAAGTTTTATAGAATCCTTTTGATCCTCAAAGAGCTTTAACTCAAGCGCTCTTCTTAGTCTCTCATTAGACTTGTAATCAAACCTCTTACCCTCAAGAGCAAGAGCCGCTATGTAGTTCATTATCTCCCTTCTGAAATCATCCTTCCTGGATTCAGGAATATCTATCTTCTCTTCAATAGATCTCATAAGCCTTTCATCCGGTTCCTCATCTTCTCCGGTAAACGGATTCTTTACCTTTTCCCTTCTAACATAAGCCTTTACATTATCAATGTAATTTGCACATAACCGTGCAATTGACTCCTCATCAGCAGCAATAGCACGCTGAACCTCGTTCTTTATTATTTCTTCATATTCCTGTCTTACAAGGGTAAGCAACTCCCTGTACCTTCTTCTCTGTGCCTCGCTTGAGATGAGGGAATGGTGAGAAAGACCGGTTTCTATCTCCGTCATCACCATAAAAGGATTAACGCATTTTTTACTAAGATCACTTACCAGCGCATTTGAAATCTTATCCTGAATGTATCTAGGTGAAATACCCTCCATCCCTTCTCTTTCCGCTTCCTTTTTAAGCTCCCTTATGGTGTCTTCTGTAAAACCCGGAATCAGTTTTCCATCGTATAGCTTTAGCTTCTGCATAAGAGTGATTCCAGCTTTCTTAGGTTCCTCAAGCCGCGTAAGTACAGCCCACATAGCCGCAATCTCAAGCGTATGTGGAGCTATGTGCTTTCCTTTTATCCTTTCAGGATTAAAATCTCTCTCGTATATCTTTATCTCATCAGAAAGCTTTGTTATATAAGGAATATCTATCTTTATGGTTCGATCCCTCAAAGCCTCCATGTACTCGTTATTTATCAGTTTCTTGTACTCGGGCTCATTCGTATGCCCTATTATAACCTCATCTACATCCACCTGGGCAAACTTCTTTGGCTTGATCTTGTGTTCTTGAGTAGCACCTAGAAGATCATATAAAAATGCCACATCAAGCTTGAGGATTTCAATAAACTCCACTATACCACGGTTTGCAATGTTTAGTTCCCCATCAAAGTTAAAGGCCCTGGGATCAGAGTCAGAACCATAAAGTGCTATTTTTCTGTAATTTATATCACCTGTTAACTCGGTAGAATCCTGGTTTTTCTCATCCTTTGGCTGAAAAGTTCCTATTCCAATCCTGTTCATCTCCGAAAGGATAATCCTCTTAACCCTTACATGTGAAATAACCTTCTCCCAGTCTCCCCTATAGAGCTCCATAAGCTGGTTATAGTAGAATCTACACACAGGACAGAGGTCTCCTTCTACCCTTATCAACCTGTCATCTTCTCTTTCCCGGTTTATTCTGGCCAAAACCTCTTCTCTTATATCCTGAGGAATAAGTCTAAGGGGCTCTTCGTGCATGGGACAATCTACTTTTTCAAGCACACCGTTCTCATTCTTTACATTCCAGTAGAAAGAGTAAAGCGCACCCTCTTTTGTTTTTGAATACTCTTCAAGTCCCTTTTTAAATAACCTAACAATCGTGCTCTTAGAACTGCCTACCGGTCCGTGAAGAAGGATAATCCTCCGTTCCGGACCATAACCCTTTGCAGCGGCTTTTATCACATCAACCAACTTCATAAGGTGTTTATCCAAACCAAATATAGCATCCCTTCCATTTGAGATCGGATCATCAAAGAACCTATAGTGAATAACACGCTGTTTAAATTCCGTATACTCCTCCACTCCATATGAAACTATCATATCATAAAGCCTTTGAAACGAAGTGCGGGCAACTCCTGGGTTTTGATAGACTATGTCAAGATACTCTTCAAAACTTCCTTCCCAGTAAAGCTCCTGAAACCTCTCAGGGCGGAGCTTTTCTTTAATGAGAATAGAAAGCTTACTACCTCCTTTCTCCCCCATCTCCACCATTCTTTCTTCTTCTTTCATACCACTATATCCTCCCCTTAAAAACAGAGTTTTTTTCTTTATATAGAAAACAAAAGAAAGAGATTAATAATTCAGTCAACTCTCTGGTTCGCTTTACAAAGAACCCTACAAACTAAACTACCGAGACCCTTTAACCCTTTAAAATTATAAAGAGATTAACAAGACATTGTCAATACTTTTTGAATTCACGCACCTATTCTTTAAGAAGAAAATAGGACAGACAGAAACCTCCATGGCTAAAAAGCCAAAAAGAGCAAATCAAAACTATTGCAGAAAAAAAACAGAGTTAACCCCTTTGTTCTAAAGGAACAAAATCTCGTTTTTCCGGACCAATGTAAATCTGTCTTGGACGAACAATCTTTCTTTCCTCATCAAGAAGCATCTCATTCCACTGAGCAAGCCAACCTGCTGTACGAGCAATGGCAAAAAGCACTGTAAACATACTGGGGGGGAGCCCCATGCTCTGATATATAAGACCCGAGTAGAAATCCACATTGGGGTATAACCTGCGTTTAACAAAATACTCATCCTCAAGAGCAATCCTTTCAAGCTCCAGAGCAATATCAAGTAAGGGATTCTTGCCAGTTACCTCAAAAACCTCATGGGCAATCTCTTTGATTATCTTAGCCCTTGGATCGTAGGCTTTATACACACGATGTCCAAATCCCATTAGCCTAAACTCACCTGCCTTGACCCTTTTGATGTACTCTGGAATTCTGTCCTTTGATCCAATCTCCATTAGCATACGCAGCACTTCCTCATTTGCTCCACCATGGAGTGGACCATAAAGAGCTGCAATAGCTGCTGCGGTTGCCGAATACGGATCAGGCAAAGAGCTACCGACACTGCGCATTGCATTTGTACTGCAGTTTTGCTCATGGTCCGCATGAAGAATAAAGAGTATATCGATAGCTCTCTCTATAGCAGGGTTAGGCTTATACTTAAGCTCTGTCATTTTAAACATCATGTTCAAGAAATTACCTGCATAACTAAGGTCATTGTCTGGATACACATAAGGCAGACCCATAGCATGGCGATAAGAAAAAGCAGCTATTGTTGGCATCTTTGCAATTAACCTGCGTATCTGTAGTTCTCTTACCTCAGGATTAAATATATCCTTGGCTTCCGGATAAAAAGTGGATAAGGCACCCACAGTGCTTAAAAGCATACCCATAGGATGTGCATCGTAGCGAAAACCATCCATAAATTTTTTAATGTTTTCATGAATAATGGTGTGATGGGTTATATCATGGCACCATTTTTCATACTGGGACTTTGTAGGCAGTTCCCCGTAGATCAGAAGATAGGCAACTTCAAGGTAATTACTGTGTTCAGCCAGCTGTTCAATGGGATAACCCCTATAGAGCAGAATGCCCCTATCTCCGTCTATAAAAGTTATCCTGCTTTTACAGGATGCTGTGTTCATCAAAGCAGGGTCATAGCTCATCAAACCAAAATCTCCCTCAGACACTTTTATCCGCCTAAGCTCCATTGCCCTTATAGTTCCCTGCTCTATTGGAATCTCATAGGTTTTACCGGTTCTGTTGTCAATTATGGTTAAGGTCTCCTTAGCCACAACTTTATCCTCCTTATACTACGATTTTATACAACTACCAACTAAACAAAAACGATTCAGGTCAAGGATTGCAAAAACGGTTTAGTAACACAAAATATTAACTTCAATCTTATTACAAGACAATACCCAGAATAAAATATTTTCACAAGTTGCTTTAAATCTTTATAGGGACCGGAGTAAAACAACCTATAAAGACTGCAAGCGCCACTATCCCAACCAACTTTCTTCGCCAATCAAGAGGAATCTCATCGTTTAGTGTAGGGGGATGTTTCGTGCTGATAAGGGAAAGAATAACCGCCCACATAATCCACCCAAACCATCCATCAAAAACAAGGAGCTCCCTGTAAGAAGAAAAAGGAGGTTTGTTTAAAACAAAACCAAGCAAATTGACTATAGGACGCGTTCCCACACCGAGAAAAAGCAGCATAAAGATCATAAAGACGGAAGTGCGACTGTACCACTTCCTTGAGAAAAGCGCATATATTATATGCCCGCCATCGAGTTGACCTGCTGGAATAAGATTTAATGCCGTTACAAAAAGCCCTATCCAACCAGCAAAGGCCACAGGATGAAGAATGATATCTTGCCCTTGTGGAATCTTTCCAAAGCACAACTCAGAAAGAGCAGAAAAAATTAAAGGAGAGCCAAGAGCTATTCCCTGAAATCCGTCCTTTGAAGGGGTTTCTACCACCTTCGATAGCTTAAGACCTATTATTATAACAGGAATCGAAGCAACAACACCTGCAAGGGGACCAGCTACCCCTATATCAAACAGAGCCCTTCGTGTGGATATAGGGGATCTGATCTTTATAAATGCACCAAATGTTCCTATTGGAGAGATAAGGGGTGGAGCAGGGATAAAGTAGGGAGGGGAAATATCAACCCCATGTTTCCTTCCATAAAGATAATGACCCATCTCGTGGGAACCTAGGATAAAAAGAAGGGCTACAGAGAAAGAAACACCACCTATTATACTGCCACCTTGAAGGAAACCTGCAAGGAAGGTAGTAACAAGGGTTATTAAGAAAAGAAAGATGTGTATCTTACCTATAATCATCTCTTTTCATAAGGAATTAAACGGTTAAACGCCGTTTTAGCTCAATAAATAATACCAAAACTTTTTGTGAAATAAAAAGCAAATTCCTTAATCCACCTCTATTAACCTCGGGTCTATGGATTCTATAACCTCAAGGAGATATCTCCTGATCTCGGACTCCTTCTTTTCGGATAAAACAACTGACCTGACACTGGCCAGTAACTCCTCATTTACCCTACTGCACAGGTATCTTATAACAGGAACATGGTAGGGGGAGACACTGAGTATTCTGTATCCAAGGGACACTAAACACAAAGCTCCAAGAGAAGTTCCTGCCATCTCACCACAAACAGATATCTCCTTACCAACTGATTCCGCTTTGGCTAAAACATCTTTAAGCATCCTAACGATTGAAGGATGGAAGCTTGAGTAGAGATGTCCAACTACATTGGAGTTTCTATCAACAGCAAGAAGGTATTGAACCAAATCGTTTGTTCCCACAGATACAAAATCAACCAAATCACCGTAGTCCTCTAGCTGGTAAAAAGTTGCAGGAACCTCTAACATGACCCCTAATTCTGGCAGTTCTGAACTTGTCACCCCTATCTCCATACCCACCTGTTCCATTATCTCCCTTGCAGTTTCAACCTCCCATAGATTGGATATCATGGGTAGAAGGATCCTAAATCTCTTCCCCTCTGTCATAGCAAGAAGAACAGCTTTTATCTGATCTCTAAAAAGATCAAGGTATTCCATAGAAAACCTTATAGCTCTTAGTCCTAAAAGTGGATTCTCTTCCTTGGGAAAGGAAAAATAGGGAAGGAGTTTATCAGCACCTATATCCAATGTTCTTATGGTCACAAAACCCTCAAAATACCTTCCGACAGTTTCGTAAATCTTTACCTGTTCCTCCACACTGGGCCACTTCTCATACTGTGCAAATGCAAACTCTGTTCTAAATAGACCTACATCTTTTATATTGTACTGTCTTGCCATATCCACATCCACAGGAAAACCTATATTAGCTGTAAGCATAATACTTATCTCAGCCTTATCCGTTTGAGTTGTTTCTCTCTCTATAACCTCCTTTATCCTCGTTAACTTTTGATATGCACTTATATACTCTGAAACCAAGCTATCATCTGGATTTAAAAAAATAAAACCTGTCTTTCCGTCAACCAAAACCCTGTCACCAGGCTCTATAAGATTACAAACGTTCTCTATACCCACAACTGCTGGGATTCCAAGGGATTTGGCAAGAATCACAATATGAGATGTCTCACCTCCCTTTTCGGTTACTATGGCAGAAACTCTGCTCTTAAGAAGCATAGATACAACAGATGGACCGACATCGTAAGCAACAATAACAGAACCTTCTTTAGGAACAGGATAAGAAGACTCCTTCTCCCCTCTTGATTTAAGAAGTGCTTGAATGATCCTTGCTCCTATGTCACGAAAATCCTGTGCCCTTTCCCTTAAATATGCTCCTTCCATTCCCTCAAAATGCCTTACTATAGACTCAACCTCTTCTATTACAGCAACTTCCGCAACAATATTTTTGTCCCTAATCCTTTTAGCAATTGAGTCCTGAAAGGTTACACTCTTTACAATCAGCAAATGTGCTTCAAATATAGCAATCTCATCCTCAAGAAGAACCTCTCCCTCCTTAAGCATTTTAATTAAGTTACCAAGTTCTTCCTCAATGTCTAAAAAGGCCTTATAAAGCCTTTTTACCTCTTCTTCGGAACCCGAAAATTTGAGTTTACCCGTATCAACCCCCCAAAACACATCCCGAAAGATAAAGGCCTCTCCTACAGCAAAACCTGCAGACACCCCTTTCCCCTGATAACTTCTTGTTTTACCTAGAAGCCTTGTCGGGCTTTTAAGCCGCTCAAGTCTATCTGCCACCTCCAGTACACCAGCAAGACGCGAAGCTATTATCTGAAAAAGGGTTTCTTCAGCAGGATTTATCAAACGCCTTTCCTTAGTCTGGCCCACCAAAACACCTAGGCAAACATTCCGAAGCAGTATAGGAACTCCTATATAGCTTTCATACTCTTCTTCGCCTATCTCTGGGAAATACTTGTAACGTGGATGACTAGAGGCAGGCATAACAACAAGTGGTCTCCTGCTCTGGTACACAAGACCGGTTAGCCCCTCCTCAGGTTTTAAACGTATAGGGTTTGCATCGTCAACCTTTAATCCCCTTGTAGCCTTTAAAACCAGTTCTCTATCCTTTTCATTCCAAAGATAGATAGACACAACATCAAAGTGAAGGGAAGAACCAATCTTAGTGACAACGCCCTTTAAGATGTTATCAAGACCAGTAGACTGGTTAACAAGCTCCCCTATTTCCTGTATAACCTTAAGGTGAAAATCCGCTCTTTCTACAGAGGTCTGTTTACTCAAGATCTACACCCCACAAATCCTGAGTTTACTGTATTATTGTAGCATCGCCTATTCCACGCTTCACATTTACCTGGTATTCTTGATACATATAATACTATGCTCAGTATGATTTCGGTAGAGGAAGCCAAAAGGCTAATCTTAGAAAACACACATGTTCTGGATCCAGTTGAAGTAAATTTAGAAGAATCCCTAGGGCTTGTACTTGCCGAAGATATAGTAAGCCCTCTTGATCTTCCAGCATTTACAAACTCAGCAATGGATGGGTACGCACTAAAGAGCTATGATACAGAGGGAGCACATGAGGGTTTTCCCGCCTTTCTTAGGATAATGGGAATCATAAAAGCAGGAGATACAGCTAACTATGAGCTAAAAAACGGAGAAGCAATAAAGGTTATGACCGGGGCCCCCATTCCACCAGGGGCAGATGCAGTTGTAATGGTTGAACACACAGAAGTACAGGAAGAAACACTTGTTGTTAAAAGGAAAATAAAGCCAGGGGAAAACATTAGATACAAGGGAGAAGAAATAAGAAGGGGAGATGTAGCTCTTTTAAAGGGAACCGTGATTACCCCCGCATCTATAGGTTTTTTAACTGAATTAAATGTAAAAAGAGTGAGGGTTTATAGAAAGCCAAAAATCTCTCTTGTGGTAACAGGGGAAGAGCTTTTGGCTCCAGATGAAGAACCCAGACTAGGAAAGATCAGGGATACAAACTCAATAACTCTAAAGTTTGCCCTCTCAAGGGAGCCTACAGAGGTTATATCAGTTGATAGGGTAAGGGACAGAAGATCTGCTATAGAGGAAAAAGTGGAGAGGGCCTTAAGAGAAAGCGATGTTGTTGTTATAACAGGTGGGGTTTCTACAGGGGATTACGACTATGTAAGGGGGGTATTAGAGTCACTAGGAGTAAGAAGCATTTTCTGGAAGGTCTTACAAAAACCCGGAGGGCCCCTTTTCTTCGGGAAAAAGGATCTGACCACCGTTTTTGGACTTCCAGGAAACCCTGCGTCCACGCTTGTCTGTTTTTATGAATACGTACTCCCATCAATACGTATAATGCTTGGTAAAAACAATAAGTTTCTGGTTGAGGTAGATGCTCTGATTTCAGAAGAAATAAGGAAAAAAGCAGATAACAAAACCCATTTTTTAAGGGGATATATACAAGGGAATGGGAAGCATTTGTACGTAAAACTTACAGGCCCTCAGGGTTCGCATATGCTAAGATCCTTTGCCTTATCAAACTGTCTTATAGTGGTCCCCCAAAACGTAACCTATCTTGCACCAGGAAGTCTAGTAAAGGTTCACCTGCTACCAGAGGTATTTTTGTAACGAGATCATTCAACCTTGGATTCTAGATTGAGGAAGATCCTTCTTCTAAGAGGATCAACCCGCTCTACTTTCAGCTTTACCACATCTTCCTCTTTCACACTAAGCCCTGAGGTAACAGAGACAGGAACCTCAAGTAGGTAATCGGGCAGATAAACAGACGCTGTGGATTCCCTTAAAGAACTCACCACACCTGTAATATATCTACCCTCCATACCCTTTAGGTACTTTAGAAGCCAGTACCTCTCCCTTGCTCTTTCGACAATCCTTTTCTCCCGAACACTGCTTTCCACCTGAAAATAAATCCTCTCAAGTTCCTCCACAGTATAGCATGGTTCTCTCCCTTCCAGTTCAGAGAGCAACTGTCTTTGTAAAACAAGGTCAAGATACCTTCTTATAGGGGAGGTAATTTGCACATAGGCATCAAGCCCCAAAAAAGAATGTGGTTCTGGAGAAAGTCCCATCCTTGAAGGTTTTAAAAACTTTACAACCCTTAGAGGAAACAAAGGATCGTTTTCATCCAACTCTTTTGCTTCCTCAGAAACGGGTTCAGGTTGGGAACGAAATATTGCAGGAATACCTCTATCCTTAAAAAACCTTGCAGAAAGCCAATTTGTAAGAATCATAAATTCGGATACGACCAAGTGGGCAATTGTATTCATATAGATCTTTTTAATCTCTATACTACCGTCTTCTCTAATCCCTATCTTAAGGTCTGGAAGCTCAACAATAAAGGCACCGGCCTCTATCCTTTTTCTTCTTAAATTCAGAGCTATCTCAACCAGCCTGCAACCTATATGGCCACTCTTTAGGAAATCCTCTGCTTGAGAGTAACTTAGGTTCTTTCTAACAAGGATTTTGGATTTGGTAAACCTATAGCTCTTTATACTTAGATTGTTGTCAAAAAGAATCAAAAGCGAGATAGCAAATCTGGGTGTACCTTCAAACAAACTAAGCCTTGATCTTACAAGCTCCAGAGGAAACATGTGTATGTTCCCCTCTGGAAGGTATATGGTCTCTCCACGTCTTAGTGCCTCCTGATCAAGCAAGCTCCACTTTGGAATCAGGCTACCAACATCTGCAATATGGACTCCTACCATAAGACCTTCTGAAGATTCGGTTATTGAAATTGCATCATCAATATCTTCAGTTGTATCATCATCTATGGAATACGTTTCAAGATGGGTAAGATCCTCCACCCCTTCCAAAGATAAAGGTTTTTTAATTATGTTTTCCGCTTCCCTCAAAACATCTTCGGGAAACCCTTCATTAAGACCCAATCTCATAAGCAAAGGATCGTCATCCTCTTTCCAGCTTCCCGCCTTTATTAAAAACTCTATTGCTCCTTCAAAATCCTTAATACCAATCTCGGCTAGAAAAGAACGCGCTTCACTTACCCTTTCAAACTTATCCCTGTATATAACATAACCTTTTATAAGCTCTAAATAATTTGCAAAATCAGAAGAACGCTCTGGTTCTATATTGCCCTCAATAATACTTTTTGCCCACTTTAAGGCGGCTTCGTGTCTTAGCCGCTTTATATGTTCTTGTTCCTTGCGCACCAGGACCTCTTTTATCTCTTCTTTGCTCCTTGGTATGTATCCACCTTCCCCTCTTTTAAAGTAAATATCATCTTTATCAATAGCCCAGAAAAACAGGAGAAGGTCTCTATCCTCAATCTCATCACCACTAAAATACAGATCCATAAGATCCTTAAGTGGCAACTCGGTTTCAAACTCACAAACACATTCCCACAAGGTCTTTAGATCAATACTGTTTTTCCTTTCCTCAAGTTCTCTTCTTAACTTTCTTAACTCCAGTTTTCTCTCAGACTGGGTTAAGCCCTCTCCAAGGGTTATCCCCGTTGAGAGAACCACCCTTTCTGGATTAACCTCCATCTCTTTACCCTCCTCAGAAAACACTACCACCTTCCCATCCTGTCCTCTTAACACCATTCCTAAAGAAGGCTCTTTTCTTTTCCTAAAAACAACGATCTCACCGAGCCTAGAAACCTGTTTCATCTTTTAAAAACCTAATAACCCAGATATTGCTTAATATTACTTAGAAATTTGCGATTTGTACTCTAAAGCAGCCTTTATAAACTCCCTAAACAACGGGTGAGGATTAAGGGGAGTTGATTTAAATTCAGGATGAAACTGGCATCCTACAAACCAGGGATGATCCCTCAGTTCAATCATCTCAACAAGCTTTCCATCAGGAGAAAGACCACTGAGAATCATACCGTTTTTTTCCAGTATATCATGGTATCTATTATCAACCTCGTATCTGTGTCTATGACGTTCGGAGATCTCTTCCTCCTGATAAGCCCTATAAGCAATGGTCCCCTTCTTAAGCATACATGGATAAGCACCAAGCCTCATAGTTCCTCCTTTTTCCTTTATCGTCTTCTGATGTTCCATAAGATTAACCACAGGATGAGGTGTATTTGGTTCAAACTCCGTTGTATGTGCATCCTCTAATCCACAAACATTACGTGCAAACTCAACAACTGCCATCTGCATACCCAAACAAATTCCCAAAAAGGGAACCTTATTTTCCCTGGCAAACTTAACGGCTTTAATCTTTCCCTCAAACCCTCTCTTTCCAAATCCTCCGGGAACCAAAACACCGTGAACACCCTTAAGTAACGGTTCAACTCCTCCAACCTCTATTTCCTCAGAATCTATGTACTTTATATCCACCCTGCAATCATTTGCTATTCCACCGTGAGCTAGTGCCTCATGCAAGCTCTTGTACGCATCCTTTTGACTAACGTATTTGCCCACAACTCCTATAGTTACCGTTGACTCACACCTCTTTATCTTATCAACGATGCCCTGCCAACTGCTTATATCCGGCCTTCTTGTCCACATATTAAGAGACTCTACGATGATCTCATCTAACCCCTCACTGTGAAATATAATAGGAACCTCATATACGGTTTCTACATCCTTTGCGGTTATAACCGCCTCTATCCTCACGTTACAGAAAAGTGCAATTTTTTCTTTGATTTCCCTTGGGAGAAACCTGTCGGTACGACACAGAATTATATCGGGTTGAATACCGATCTGAAGCAAATCTTTTACACTGTGTTGTGTAGGCTTTGTCTTAAGCTCCCCTGCCGGTGCAACATACGGAACATAAGTAAGATGTATAAAAAGGGTATTTTCCTTTCCAAGATCACTTCTTAGCTGTCTTACAGCTTCTAAGAAAGGAAGGCTCTCAATATCACCCACAGTACCCCCAATCTCAACTATCACCACATCATTATCATCGGCTACAGCTAAGATACCTGATTTTATCTCATCAGTTATATGTGGAATAACCTGTACAGTCTGTCCAAGATACTCCCCTCTTCTTTCCTTCAATATTACCGAATGGTATATCTTCCCCGTAGTAAGGTTGTTTTTCCCCGTAAGCTTTGCATTGGTAAAACGCTGGTAATGACCCAGGTCAAGATCCGTTTCTGCACCATCATCTGTTACATAAACCTCACCGTGTTGATATGGATTCATTGTTCCCGGATCAACGTTTATATACGGATCCAGTTTTTGAAGCGTTACCCTAAGTCCACGGCTCTCAAGAAGTGCTCCAATGGAAGCTGCCGCAAGTCCTTTCCCAAGAGAAGACATTACACCACCTGTAACAAAAATAAATTTTGTCTTCTTCATAATAACCTTCCTTTCGTTTTTTACACATCCAATATAGTCAAAACCACAGGTTCTTACAACCTGAAAGAAGAAGAGGAAATACCCTAGAGCCGTGCTTTCTTTCTTCCGTTTAAGTACATTATAAGTGCCCTTAAAGCACGAGCCCTGTGACTGAAGAGGTTTTTCTCCTCAAGGCTAAGCTCAGCCATGGTTTTATCCACTTCTGGAAGCAAAAATACAGGGTCGTAGCCAAATCCCCCATTCCCCCTTGGTTTATCTACAATAGTACCCTCACAAACACCCTCTGCAACTACTTCCTCTCCATCCGGAAAAACAAGAGCAAGGCTACATACAAACCTTGCCCTTCTATCCGTAATACCCTTTAGTTCCCTAAGAAGCTTCTCTATATTCTCCCTATCCCCTGCGTTCTCACCAGCATACCTTGCTGAAAAGATCCCTGGACGACCATTTAAAGCAAAAACCTCCAATCCCGAATCGTCTGCAATGGTGGGTTTCTTAGTCAATTCTGCCACAATACGTGCTTTTTTAAGAGCATTCTCACTGAAGCTGCTTCCATCCTCAACTATCTCCACACTACAACCCAGCTCACCTAAAGATATAATCCTGCTGAAAATCGGATATAAAAGGCTATAAAACTCTCTTATCTTTCCCGAATTCTTAGTTGCAATAACGATCTCTTCCATGGCTACTCAGCCAGTATTTCCTTCTGCTTGGCTATAAGCTTTAATATTCCTTCTTCAGCAAGATTTAACATCACATTCAGGCTATCCCTGCTAAAGGGTTTTGTTTCCGCAGTTCCCTGAACTTCCACCAAAAGCCTGCCGCTTGTCATTGCAACATTCATATCAACCTCTGCTATAGAGTCCTCTTCATAGGTCAAATCAAGTACAGGCTCACCGTTTACAATTCCAACGCTTACTGCAGCAACAAAATCGGTTATAGGATTGTTTTCAATAATTCCTTCCCTTAAAAGATACTGAACCGCATCGCTAAGAGCAACATATGCACCTGTGATAGAGGCGGTACGGGTTCCACCATCAGCTTGAATCACATCACAGTCAACGATTATAGTCCTCTCTCCCAGATACTCAAGATTGACCACAGCTCTTAGGGCACGCCCTATTATTCTCTGAATCTCCTGGGTTCTTCCACCCACCCTTCCCTTTACCGATTCTCTAGCCGTCCTTACCCTAGTAGCTCTTGGAAGCATGGAGTACTCCGTTGTAATCCAGCCCTTTCCACTTCCTTGAAGGAAAGGAGGAACCCCTTCCTCAATTGTAGCAGCGCAAAGAACCTTTGTCTCCCCCATCTCAATTAAGGCTGACCCCTCAGCGTATTTCATTACCCCACGCGTAATTTTTACCTCCCTTAGTTCATCCCACTTTCTTCCATCTGAACGCATGTGCCTGAAACCCCTTTTAAATTTTATACGATAACAGAGTAGAGCTGGTGGAGGCGCTGGGAATCGAACCCAGGTCCGGAGAAGGGCTTTACCCAGCCTCTACATGCTTAGTCCATCTTTTAGATCTCGCAGTGAAAACTCCGATGGACAGGATTTTCACTGCCAGCTTGGGAACAAATCTCGTCCCAGGTGTCCCAAGCACCACCTGAAGACCAGCCCGTCTAGCTCACGCCTCGTAAAAACCCAACGGGCGAGGTTTTTAGAGACGTCGCTGCTTTAATTAAGCAGCGAGTGCATTGATTGGTTCGGCACTTCTATGTGCTCTGCCAGTTTTACGAGTTAGCAGAAACTCGGCATGCAGCTTGAGCTATCCCGTTCCCCGTCGAATCCTCTTCGCCCCCACTTGTCAAAGAACCAAACAAAGGTCTATCTATAATATTTTAACCATATTAAAAACCACATTCAAATCTACATGCGGCTTTTCTTTAAAACCTTGTCCATCTCTCTCTGAGCTTCCCGTCTTTTTATATCCTCACGTCTATCATGCAGCTTCTTTCCCTTTGCAAGTGCAAGCTCCACCTTTGCACGTCCATTTTTAAAATAAATCCTTACAGGAATAAGGGTATATCCTCTAATCTGGGTCTTTCCGATCAAACGGTTAATCTCCCGTCTGTGAAGAAGAAGCTTTCTATCCCTAGTAGGGTCATGATTAAACCTGCTGGCACTACCGTAAGGAGCTATGTAACTGTTTATAAGAAATACCTCTCCTCCCCGAATTAGTGCAAAGCTCTCCTTAATACTCGCCTTCCCTTCCCGCAGAGACTTAACCTCAGAGCCCTTAAGCTCTATACCTGCCTCGTAGACCTCTTCAAGAAAAAAATCCCTTCGTGCTTTTGGGTTTTGGCAAACAACCTTTTCCATCCCTGTTTAATATAGCAACTGAGGCCTTAAAATCAAATCTGCTTACTCTATCCATAAAGGAGAAAAACACAGTTTGAAAAACCCGATAAATTCAAAGAAAATTTAATTAGGAAAGATGAAGTGGAAAACCCTGGTGGATTTATTCTACGAAATCTTGGATAAATCGGGAGAATTTGTAATTTACAACAACGGATTCAGAAGCTGGAGTTATACCTATAGAGAAATAAAGGATGCATCCTTTAGCTTTGCTCTAAAGCTACAGAGGATAAATATCAAGAAGGGAGACAGGGTCATTATATGGAGTGAGAACCGACCAGAGTGGGTAGTTGCCTTCTGGGGATGTATCCTTATAGGTGCTGTTGTTGTACCAATAGATTCAAAATCTTCTTTCGAATTCCTAAGCCGCATCCAAAATACCGTAAAACCTTCCTTAATACTAATAGGGGAAGAAATCCCAAATATCAATATCAGTGGAGAAACACCCATTTGGCACCTAACAGAGATAATCAAAATACCTGCTAATAATGATAGCGTTTCCAAAGAAGAGCTAAAGACCTCAGAGTTAGAACCCATAACACCTGATGATACGGTAGAGATAGTGTTTACCTCCGGAGCCACAGCTGAACCCAAAGGGGTTATAATAAAACACCGCAATATAATAGCAAACCTCATTCCAATAGAGCAGGAAATAGAGAAGTTAAAGCGATACATTCGTCTGTTTCTTCCGTTCCGTATACTTTGTCTACCACCGCTTAGTCACATGTTTGGACAGGCTATGGCAGTATTTATAATTCCAATGCTCTCCAGTACAACCGTTTTTACAAACATCTACAATCCTCAGGAGATAACAAAACTGATTAAAAAGCATAAGATCTCGTTTGCTGTATGCGTACCAAAGATACTTGATGTGCTACGCCAATACCTTACAAAAATAAAACCCTCTCTATATAAAACCCAAGAGCGCAAACAAAATTTCCTCCTTAGATGGCTTAGACACATTAGAGTTCATCGCATCTTTGGGTTAAGGTTTTTTGGGTTTATAGTAGGGGCAGCCCCACTTGAACGTAGGCTTGAAGAGTTTTGGTCTAACCTTGGATTCCTTGTCATCCAGGGTTACGGGCTTACAGAAGCAGCACCAATAGTTAGCTTCAATCATCCTTTAAACACTCGAAGGGGTTCTGTAGGTAAGGTACTGCCCACCACAGAGATAAAGATAGCACCAAATGGAGAGATTCTGGTTCGCGGTGAGAACGTAACCCCGGGTTACTACCAAGTCAACCAAGCAGATAAGACCTTTGAAGGTGGCTGGCTCCACACGGGTGACATAGGAACTTTAGATGAGGAAGGCAACCTATACATAGTGGGACGGAAAAAAGAGGTAATAGTTACAGCAGAGGGATTAAATGTCTTTCCAGAAGATGTAGAATGTGTTCTCAATGAAATACCGGGGGTAAGGGAATCTGCAGTTGTTGGAATCTCAGATAACGGGCAAGAGCACGTGTATGCCGTAATTGTACCTGAGTATGATTCAGAGGGAAAGCCATTGATTGAGCCAGATGAGGTAATGAGGATCGCAAACAAAAGGCTTTTAAATCACCAGAAAATTCGTGGCATAACGATATGGCCGGGCCCCAGACTACCCCGTACAGAAGGTACACAGAAACTCAAGCGTCTGGAGATTAAAGAATGGCTGGAGAAAGGAAAAACCACTCAAACGGGCTTTAGAGATTACTCCATAGAATCTATACTGGCCAAGTACACAGGAAACCACACCCCCAGACCTGATACCACCTTAGATGAATTGGGCCTAAGCTCACTCGAACGGGTAGAGTTACTTATAGAGCTTGAAAAGCGGTTTAATACCTCTATAGATGAATCGACGTTTGCAAGTGCAAGAACCTTAAATGAACTTCGATCTGTAGTAGAGCGCTCCCTTGCAGAACCAATCATTGAAGAACATCAGGAGTTTCCCACATGGAATCAGCTTTGGCTTTTTAGGGCAATTCGAAACTTAAGCCTTATAACATGGCTTTTACCTATTTGCCGAATGTTTCTCTGGATTCATGTAGAGGGGAAAAATCAGCTAAGTTCCATAAGGGGGCCGGTAATCTTTGCGGCAAACCATCAAAGTATTATGGACGTTCCTGCTATTTTATCATCTCTTCCAGCAAAATGGCGGTTTGCGGTTGCCACAGCCATGATAAAAGAGCACTTCAGTGCTCATTTCTTTCCCAGCAGATATCCATGGTACAAGTGGTTTGCAAATAGCCTAGAGTACTATTTGGTAACCGTGTTTTTAAACACGTTTCCCATATCACAGCGTGAATTTGAAACACGTAAGACCCTTAAATTTATAGGAGAACTTACAGAAAAAAAGGTTTCAATTCTAATCTTTCCAGAGGGGGAGCGCACCGAATCTGGTGAGATAAAGGCATTTCGCCCGGGTGTAGGGATGATTGCCTCCTCTTTAAAGATCCCCATTGTCCCAATATATCTAGAGGGTATACACAGGGTTTTACACAGAAGATGGTGGTTTCCACGCCCAGGCTACGTAAGGGTTGTATTTGGATCACCCATTTACCCGACCGCAAAAAATCCAGCAGCAATTGCAAGGGAAGTTGAAGAAGCAGTAAAGAGGCTAGGCAAACACCTAAGAGAGAAATAGAATATGCTTGTACCTACCATATCAACGGTCATCTTTCTTTTCCTTACAGTGCTTTTACTCAGAGTTATAAACGCTACAGGCCAAAACGATATACTTCCTCTCTCCGGAGATGAATTGCCAGAAAATCCCCCAATGGTATCCATTATCGTACCCATGAGAAACGAACAACGCAACGCAAAAAGGTGCTTAGAAAGTCTTCTATCACAAAACTATCCAATCTTTGAAATAATAGCCATAGATGATAGATCCGAAGACAATACTCTATGTATCCTTAAGGAGCTTGCTTCAAAGCACAGCAATCTTAAAGTAGTAGAGGGTAAACCTTTACCTAAAGACTGGGTAGGGAAGAACCATGCAATATGGCAAGGGATACAATACGCAAAAGGAGAGTGGCTTCTTTTCACCGATGCAGATACCGTATCTGATCCAAACATGCTTCCTTCGGTAATAAACTACGTTGTTAAAAACGGTATAGACATGCTCTCCATTTCCCCCTTTCAGATACTAGAAACATTCTGGGAACGGGTCATCCAACCAGTTATATTCTGCTCAATCCATTATGCCTTTTCCAGAAAAAAGGTAAACGATCCCAGAAGCAAAACAGCCGCAGCAAATGGTCAGTTTATTCTAATTAAGCACTCAGTCTATCAGGAACTAGGAGGACACCTTGCGATAAAAGACAAGATAGTTGAGGATTTTGCCCTTGCAAAGCTGGTTAAAGAACGGGGTTATCGACTAATCGTACTTAGGGGAATAAGACTGGTAAAAACAAGAATGTATACAAGCTTTTCTGAAATATGGGAAGGGTGGACAAAAAATCTTTTCTTGGGGATAGGCCAAAAATGGGGACTGCTTCTCTATTTTACAATAACTCTTTTTCTATGGGGATTTACACCGTTTATATTGCTTGGATGGTCCATTTTTGGTTTTTTTTACACACAGATAAGCCTGACAAGTTTGCTCATTACACTGACCGAAGGTCTTGTGTTATTTACACTAGTAACCTATAATGCTTGGAGTTGCACACGTTTCTTCCGTTTGCCCAGCTATTATGCCTTTACGTTTCCCCTGGGAATCTCAATATACATAGCGATCATCCTCTCCTCCACATACAAGGTTGTAAGTGGAAAGGGAGTTACATGGAAAGGTAGGCGATACAGGGTACAGGAATTAGGATGAGCTATGAAACCTGTTGTTGGTATTATCTTTAATCCCTATGCGCGTATAAACAGGAAGCAAAAAAACGTGCAAATCCGCCTGATGGAGGAAATCTTAGGAGAAAAAGCCCTTATACGTGTAACATGGACCCAGGAGGACATAATCCCGGTACTTAAAGAATTCAAAGAAGCAGGGATTAAAATAATCGGTATAAGTGGAGGAGATGGAACCATAAGCTCAGTTGTTTCAGCATACCTTAACTCTTTTGGTGACCTAGAGGTTCCTATAATTATTCCTATAAAAGGCGGTACGATGAACATAGTTGCCAGCGAGGTTGGTATTAAAACAAACCAGGCAGAGACGTGCACTATTCTTAGCAAATACTTAAAAGACGGGACAGTTCCTATTATAGAAAAAGGTACTATAAGAATAACCGACCCGCGATACAGATACCCTATATTATACGCCTTTACTTGGGCAGATGGTTTGATTTACAGATTTATAAAACATTACTACAAAGAAGGAGGTGGAAAAGCAAAAGCACTAAAGCTTATGTTTAAAACAGCCTTTCTTTACCTTATAAACCCTGACAACAGTTACTTTAGCGAGATCAAATCAAAGGTTTACATTGATGCAGAAGAGATCCCTTTTGAAAGCCACCTCTTTATATTTGCCTCCAGTCTTGAAAGAACTGTTTTTGGGTTCCGTGTATTTAAAGAAAAGATAGAAACAGGAGAAAACTTTGGGGTACTATATGTAAAGTATTCATTTTTACAGAAATCTTTCTACAGGATTCCTCTTTTTCTCTACTTCGGTATTAACACAGACCCATCAAAGATCGTTATAAGCCAGGTTGCAAAGACACTTACAGTAGAGGGTAACATGGGATACACATTCGACGGGGAGGTCTATGATCCGGATAAGGAAGGATATGTAAAATTAGAAGCAGGACCAAAGATAAAGATAATCTCACCTAAGGGAAAACCGATTTCAATTCGCAGTTAGAGATAAAAATACTTGAAACAAACATCTCAGCTTTGCTATAATTTGGTTAACCGATTTAAATCTCCTCAATAAGGAGGAAGAAGCTATGGAGGTTATTAGGTTACTAGAAAAGACCTTAAGTAAAACCTCAGACATAACGTGGAAGGGATTAGGAATAATAAACGAAATTATTCCTTCAAAACCTTTCCAGCCTGTATGGGCACATGCTCCTTTCCCAAAGTCAAGTGAGAGAACAAAACCCCCACTTGGCCTTCCAAGGGAAACAGACTCGTTATGTCCGGGATGTGTAAAAGAGCTAAGAGAGGATATACAGCAGGACAGGAAAGACTGGAGGGATATCATAAAAGAGAACCCAGCGATGATAAAGGCCTACATATACGAAAAAGACGGCAAGGTCATTATGGAAAAAACCTGTGAAAAACACGGACGGTTTGAAGATTTAATCTCAATAGATCCTAAGTTCTTCCTACATATAGAATCCCTTTTCATGGGAGATGACCCACAGATTCCCGAAAACATACTGCGTACTCTTCGCAATCATGGAGCATCATCTATAAAGTACAGCAGAGGGGGATGCATGATAGTTGACCTCACAAACAGATGTAACATGATGTGTAGACCCTGCTTCATGGATGCAAACCAGGTTGGTTATGTCCACGAGCTTACCATGGACGATGTAAGAAAGATACTCACAGATGCAGCCAATTTCAAACCAAGACGCCAGACTGCTGTTATGTTCTCAGGAGGGGAACCAACGCTTTCTCCTATCTTTCTAGACGCATGCAGGTTAGCTAAAGAACTTGGATTCTTCTCAATACAGGCTGCTTCAAATGGACTTAGATTTGCACTTGAACCTGAATTTGCCTACAAGGCAAAGGAGGCGGGTCTTAGGATAGTCTATCTTCAGTTTGACGGCATAGGGAATGAAGCCCATGCCCACAGAAGGATTGCAAATCTCTATGACGTCAAGCTTAGGATAATAGAGAATCTACACAGGGCTGGAATTAATGTTATGCTTGTCCCAACGATAGTTAACACGGTAAACAATGACCAGGTTGTGCCAATAGTAGAATTTGCTGTTCAGAACGCCGGAAAGCTAGCAGGAATAGCTTTCCAGCCAGTTTCATTTACAGGTCGTGATGATGATATACCCGAAGAACAGAGAAGAAGGGAAAGATACACAACCTCTCACCTTGCCCACGATATAGCAAAATGGAGAGATGGGCTTGTAGATCCAATGAGGGATTGGTTTCCGCTTTCAGCACTAGCACCGTTTGCAGATGCTGTTGATATGACCAGGGGACTGGATGCATCATGGGGATCAATGAAATGTGGTTGTCATCCAAACTGTGGAGCAGGATTTGTTCTTCTGGTTAACAAGAAAACCAAAGAGGCAGTACCTGTAACCAAGTTTATAAACCTTAAACAGATGCTAAAGGATATGCAATTTATATCTGATCACTACAGAGGTAAAAAATGGGCAATAGCTCAGATGGCCCTTTCCCTTATGAGAAACTACAATCCCGATGCAGCACCAAAGGGCTTGGATCTTCATACCTTAATACAGCTATTTCTTGATCAATCAGGTGTTAAAAACTTTGGGGTACCAATACCTCCGGATAAATATGACTGGAGTGTCCAGTTTATAGCAGCCATGTGGTTCCAAGATGTATACAACTACGATTTCAGAAGAACCGAAAGATGCGTTATACCATATGGTACACAACTTGGAGAGATCTCCTTCTGTGCCTACAACACAGGAATAGGATGGCGATGGATAGTGGAGAAGGAATTCAGAACAGCTTCACTTAGAGACTGGTACAGAGAGCATGGAAGACATCCAATCTACGCAAGTAAAAAGCCAAAACCCATTCCTCTGCCAGAAGAACCTCAGGGAGTTCCTGTAAACCTAGTAACCAATATAAGAGCAAATGGAAAAGCCAACGGTAAACTAAAAGAAGCTTAAGATTTTGGTTAGTTAGTTTAAAAGATATAAGACCCCTCACCAAGGAGGGGTCTTATATCTTCTCTAAAAGACCTTTTTGCTATCAAGCAGAAGGGTAACAGGTCCTGAATTTACAATAAACACATCCATAACGGTACGGAATATCCCTGCTTCTGCTTTTAACCCGCTTCTCCTTATCTCCTGTATAAAAAGGTTATAAAGAGCCTCAGCTCTATCAAAAGGGGCTGCTTTATCAAACGAAGGCCGTCTTCCCCTTCTACAATCTCCATATAAAGTAAACTGTGAAATTACCAGGATTTCCCCTCCTATCTCTTTTACAGAGAGATTCATCTTGCCCGTTTCATTCTCAAATATCCTTAATCCGGTTACTTTATCCACCATGTATTTAATATCGGCCTCAGTATCATCTTTTCCAATCCCGATAAAAACAACCACTCCTTTTCCAATCCTGCCAACCACATCTCCATTTACCTCAACTCTTGCCTCCTTTACCCTCTGTATCACTGCACGCATTTTAAAAGCTCCTTTAACTTAATAAAAAAGAGATTAAAATTAATAATACCAACTAAAAGGAGAATTACACTATGGGTATCCCACTCGTTGTATGGATATTGTTACCTTTGCTCATTATAACACCTAAATTAGAGGCCAAAGAGAAACCACAATATCAGGGGCAAGTCATCACACACACTGTAAAAAAAGGAGAAGAACTGCATCTACTTGCCTCATACTACCTGCTGGATGCAAGGAAGTGGCACATGATATATTTATGGAACTCCAGTACTATAAAGGACAAAAATAGAATCTACCCCGGCCAGAAGCTTATCATCTATACCGATAAAGACTGGAACCCACCTTATGATCTCGATGAGTTTCTAAGAGGGATAGGTCGCAGATAGGAAAAACTAAAATATTGTAATCACCCCCAGAATAGCTCCAAGGGTACTTACGGGAGCTAAATCTTCCTGAACATCTATAGACCTCTCAACCCTTTTAACCGCATTTTTTGTATCAAAATACAGAGAATCATCACTTACGAGCTTGCCTAGTGTACCCTCTCCTCTGTTTATCTTATCAAGTATTGAATTTAATTTTGTAGCCGCCTGCGCTGCCTGATCATAGAGCGTATCATCATTCATAAGCTTACCAAACGTTCCCTGAGAACTGTTGAGTCTACTGGCAAGATTACCAAGATTTTCCATGGTCTTTTTTGTTTCATTATAGAGAGCCTCATCCTTTACAAGCTTACCCAGGGTTCCTTTTCCCTCTTTTATAGAGGCCGATATCTCCCTGAGATTGGCAAGAACCTGTTTTCCCTCGTTATAAAGTGAATCATCCTTAAGAAGCTTACCAAGAGTTCCCTCACCACGAGACATACTGCCAAACACCGAATCCAGGCCGGTAAGTATGCTATCCAATTTCTCTCTGTTTTCCGTAAACACAGACTCAATAGAACCCACTGTACTCTCCACCGAACTTATTGCAGATTCAAGCTTAACAAGCATCTCACTTATATCTGCAGGCTCTCTACTGGCCAGCACGCTTCCTGGAGTAGCCAGCGGACTTGTAGGGGAGCCAAAAGTTAAGTTTATATAGCTTGTTCCAAGAAGACTGGTAAGCTTTATTGTAGCAACAGAATCTGTCCTTACTGGCACATCTTTTTTAATCCTCATTGTTACCTCAATCTTTCCATCAACAATGCGAATTGCAGATACCTTTCCAACCTCAACCCCCTGAAGTTTAACAGGATTACCCTCTTTAAGCTCACCCACGGATTTAAAGTAAGTCTTTAGTGTATACTCCTTTCTGAGAAACGGTATTTCTCCCACGAATTCAAAGACTGCAAGAAGTATCACCAAACCCACTATAAAAAATACACCAACTTTAAATTCTGTTTTCATGGGTTACCTCCTTTTTCCTCCTATTCAAAGCGTGTGTTTATAAAACCCTTTACAACTGGATTTTCACTTTTCCGAATCTCCTCAGGGGTTCCAACTTCTACAATCTTTCCATCGCTTAACACCGCTATTCTATCAGCGATATAGAAGGCAAGGTCAACATCATGTGTAACCACAACCTGTGTAACCTCAAAATGCTTTCTAAGATTCTTTATCACATCCCCTATGGTACGGGTCATCATGGGATCAAGCTCTGCTGTTGGCTCATCAAAGAGTATAAGATCCGGATTCATTGCAAGGGCTCTAGCTATAGCAACTCTTTTCTTCATACCACCACTGAGCTCCGAAGGCATAACCTTTTCCTTACCTTCGAGACCAACTACCGAGAGAACACTTCTTACGATTTTCTTTATAGCATCCTCATCCTTAACTATGCCATGTTCCCTTAAGTACAGAGCTACGTTTTCCTCTACAGTAAGCGAGTTAAAAAGGGCCGATGACTGAAATACCATAGCTATAACGTATTTCCTCTTTGATCTCGCCTCGTTTATATCTTCACCATTTATAAGAATCTTTCCAGAATCTGGTTTTTCAAGGCCCACTATATGACGGAGCAAAACGCTTTTTCCAGAACCACTCTTTCCCAAGATAACTAGGGTTTCACCCGGCAGTATCTCCAGATTCAGATCCCTCAAAACGTGATTATCCCCAAAGGATTTGTTAAGGTTTATTATCCGTACCCCTACCGGCCTTGCCTCTCTATACTTAAAGAGAGGCTTAGAAGTAGCAACTGATTCTTTCTCTTCAGTCCTTATAGCCATTTTACCCTAATTCTAATCCAAACCAACTAACATCAAAAGCCTGGTTATATAATAATCAAAGATCAGGATAAGAATAAATGATAGAACCACTGCCTTTGTTACAGAGGTTCCTATTTCCCTAGGCCCACCCTTTGTCTTAAGACCAACATAACAGCACACAACAGAAACCACAATACCAAAAACCATAGCTTTAACCAGCCCATTTACCACATCTGAAAAGTCCACCAGCTCCGAGAGATTCCTATAGTATACACTAAAACTAACATGTATATCAGGATTTACAGCTGAGACCACAGCACCACCAAACCAGCCTATTATATCCATGTAGATAACCAGAAATGGAAGCGTTAAAAAGCTTGCAAGAAACCTTGGCATAACAAGGAAACGTACAGGGTTTATATCCATTGTTCTTAAGGCATCGATTTCATCGTAAACACTCATGGAACCAATCTCTGCAGTCATAGCTGAACCCACCCGTCCTGTAACGAGGATAGAAGCCATAACAGGACCAAGTTCCTTTACCATGGAAAGACCAACAATCCCCCCAATGTTTTCCTCTATTCCAAATTGGGCAAGCTGCGGTCCAGATTGGAGGGCCAACACACCACCTATAAAAAGCGAGATAAGAGCAGCTACAGGAAGGGTATTGTTTCCAATCTCCATCATCTGCATAAAAACCTTATCACGAGACCTCCAAGCCGATTTAGACCAATATATGCTTTCTAGAAACAATCTAAGTATCTCTCCTGTGGTTTGAAAAAAGGTTGCAAGACCATTCATTGCTCAAATCCCTCCTTTACCTCCTCTGTCTTTTTGAAAAAACTAATTGGTATGTAAAAGAGCTTTATTGTCTTTTCGTACTCACTTGACCTATATCCCAGAAAACCTCCTAGAAGGTAAATCTTGGATCTGTTCTCCGAAGACTCCAAAGAAAACAGGGGAATAATAGGGCGAACCTTGATCTCTAATTGCTCCTCTTCATTCTGGAACCTTATTGTATTCCAGAAAAAAGACATAAACCAACTTCCATCTTTACTTCTTCGCCACTGATAGATTCTCCACAAAGCTGCATAGTTTCTATCAAGCCTTTTATTAGACAAAAAAGGCTCAAATAAAGAGAACATGTAAAAGTTCTTGTTACCATCTCTGTCTCTCCTATAGGTAAAAATTGGCCAGAGGGAAATTCTTCTCCCTTCCCTTCCGCCTTCCAGAATCGGCTTTTCTTCTACATCCGAATACAAAAATAACAAAAAATCTCTTCTTGTTCTCACAAAGTCTTCAAGCGCAAGGGTTTCGTACCTGTAAAGAGGCCAGAGGAAAAAACCTTCTTCATAGGTTTTTCCCTTTTCGTTTGCATAGAAAGGGAAAAACCTATTCTCACTTTTTGATCCCCTTGTAATGTTTAGAATCGGCCAGGGCACATCCCACCTTTCAATATTTTTTTCCCTATCCCTAAGGTAACCAAAAAAAGGCCATAGATAGGTGTTCTGCTCTCTTTCCGAGGATCTAAATGTAGAGTAAAAAGGAAACAAAGAAAGGTAGTCTGTTTCCTTACCGTAGTAAACCCAGTGCTTAGATACATAGAGAGGCCAAAGGATAAAATCTTCTTTTAAGGTCTTTCCTCTTTTCCTATACCCAAAAAAAGGCCAGAATCTAAAACCCTCCTGTCCTTCTCCAGTATAGTATCCCAAAAAAGGCCAAAGAAAGCTGTAGTTTACAAACTTATCATTTCTGGTTCTCAAAAACAAAGGAAAAAGAAAGAACTCAATTTCGTCTTTTGAAAACTTATCCCTCATATCCCCGTAAATTGGGAAAAAAGCAAAAAAACTCCTATCGCTATCCTCTGATTTTCTGGCAAAGATAAGAGGGAAAAGCGTAAAATCCTTTTCCCTAAATTTGCCCTCCTTTAAACCTGACTCATATGAGAGAAGATACAGAAGCATCTGAAATTTTTTGCTTTCCTCACTTCTCTTATAAGTTACAATCGGATAGAGAAATTCAAACTCAGAAAGATCCTTTTCTTCGTCCATAAGAAGGTAAAAAAAGGGATGCAATCCAAACTCTTTTTTCTGTTTTTCCCTCTGATAGGTAATAAACGGTCCGAGTGCTTCTACCTCCTTTACCTCTCTGGATCCATACTCTCTGATGTTTAAAAGTGGTCCTAGATTTACCACCTCTTCTGAAAAGACAGGAGCACTTATTAAGAAAAAATAGATAGATAGGGAAAACAGGAATAGTTGCATCATCTCAATCCCTCTCATACTCAGATAAAAGCCAAGGTCCCAGGCTGTAAAAACACATTATACATAAATACGTGGTATCCTTTTTCCAATTATAGAAAGAATCTCGTAGGAGATAGTATCTGCCCACATTGCTATATCTTCAACCTTAATCCCATCATCGCCAAAAAGAACTACTTCATCCCCAACCCTTACATCCGGTACATCTGTAACATCAACAATGGTCATATCCATACATACGCTCCCGATAACTGGAACCCTAAAACCCTTTATCGAGACAAAGGCCCGATTGGAAAGCCTTCTCATATACCCATCACCGTATCCTATAGGAAGGGTAGCAATAAGGGTTGGCCTTTTTGTAACAAATGTTCCCCCATAGCTTACAGGACTGCCAACTGGAAGGCTCTTGAGTTGAACCACCCGGGTTTTTAGCTTCATTACCGGTTTTAACTCCCACTGTCCCAGCTTACCAGAGCCATAAAGCATTATGCCAGGACGTACAAGATTCATATGAGATTCGGGGAACCTCTGAATTCCCGCACTGTTTGCCATATGCATATACCTGGGAGAAAGCCCTGCCTTTTTTAAGGTATAAATAACCAATTTAAAAGAGGAAATTTGCTTAAGTGTAAAATCCCGGGAATTACTATCAGCACTGGCAAAGTGGGTAAACACTCCTTCAAGCTCCAGATTCCTTAACGAGGTAAGGCAGTTTAAGAAACAGCAAACCTCATCCACACTCAAACCCAATCTGTTCATACCGGTATCCACTTTAAGGTGAAATCTCACCTTTTTACCGACCCTATACGCGTATCTGTTAATAGCCTCAGCAGAAGATAGGGAAAAAATAGAGGGAGTTAGAGCATACCTAACCACAAGCTCAGCTTCTTCCGGTTGGACTCCACCAAGCAGCACAATTGGTACCTTAATACCTGACTCCCTGAGCTCAATTGCTTCCTCAACAGTAGCAACACCTAGCATATCGGTACCAGCTTCAACAAGCGCTCTGCTTACTGCTATGGAGCCATGCCCATAGGCATCTGCCTTCACAACAGAAAGCACACAGACATTACTTCCAACTATCCTCTTTACCTGATTAAAATTGAATTTAAGGGAATTTAGGTCTATTTCAGCCCAAGTAGGTCTCATATCACAAAGCTGTTAAATCAATCCAATGCAATAAATATATCTCTTGCATCTTTGGATGTAAGCCTAGAGATAGCAGTTACCTTATCACTTAACTTCCTTAACGATTCTACACTCTCTCTACCCGTTAGATCTATAAGAATTGAAAACACTTTAAAGCTAAGTTCCTTTTTCTTGTCCAGAAACTCACTAAGCCAACTATCACTTACATCGCACTCACCATCGGTGATAAAAACTATATCTCCATTTTTGAATTTCGACATCTGCAAGAGTTCAACTGCCTTATTAAGCGGATCCTCAAAATCTGTCCCACCTCCAGGGAAATAGTCCGCAAGCTCAAGTATATCGCCTTCTTTCATACCCCAACCTTCCCTTAAATCAGAGTTAAAAACCCTAAGAGGAGAACCTTTCGATGAAAAAACAATTACACTAAACTTCCTTCTCTGCCTTCTTGCAATCTCAAGTATGGTCAAACAAACGGCTTTAGACCATATTTCCTTGTTACCATCCATTGAAGAGCTACCATCCACACAAACAACAATAGGACCCCTTCCCTTTTCCTCTCTTAGATAGTACTGCAGGAGCTTTTCCTCAACAAACCTCTTAAAGAAGTCTTTTCTTAATACCTTATGTCTTAGAAACACAAGTTCAGTGGGTATAACACGTCCCAAATCGTCTCCAATCGATATATCGTAAACCTCACTTCCTCTCTTGGCCCAAACCTTTCTTCTCGTAGAGAACATCTCTTCCTTCAAACTTCCAACCATCATAGCAAGCTTTCTAAGCTTCTCACTCTTAAAGAGCTTAGCAGCAAGGTCAAGTTTCTCACCAACTGTCCTTTCCTGAGGAACCCCCATAGAAGTTGCCCACTGCATAAGTTCTCGCTCTGATTCTTCAGCTCTCTGGTGGGCTTTCTCCAGTGCAGAACGGATAAGGTTTTGAAGCTTCATATCCGCACGTTCAAGTATGTCTTTATGCTCTTCCTCAAGCTCTTTTAGTTCTTCTTCCTTCTTTCTTATCTCAAACTTTACCTTTTTCTTTACATACTCAAACGATTTACCAATAGCCTCTTTATCTTCAAGTTCCTTCCACATTTCCATTTCCTCTGCAAACTCCTCGTACTCCTGTTCTGACTTCTCCAACTCCCACTCCTTTATAAGAGACCTCTCAGAAAGCCCTTCCTCAGACTTTATCCATCTTACAACCTCACCTGCTAAAGTAACAGTAGCAATAGCGGCTTTAAACTCATCCAGTATGGTTTCTTCTCTAAGGTTATTGTAAACCTCACTGGAGAAAGCCTTCTCCAGTAGCTTCCTGTTGATGAGAGCGCTTCTCTTTACCTTATCCTCGGGAAGAAAGATAACATTGTACTTATAAAAACCAGCAAACAGGTCAAGCAAAAAAGAACGGAAGTTGGGCAAAAGATTTGAGCCTTTTTTTATAACCTCTTTAAGCTCTTCAGAGTTGGCCTCCAGTTCTTCAAAGCGTTCTCTATCGAAAGAATCAATCTCTATATTATTTGGAATCCTCTTCGGATACATCCTATTTAAGGTAACACACATTAGGAAAAGTAGCAATTTCAAATTAATTGACAATGAAAAACGGTTTTTGCTAATATTGTAATTATACAATGCACCCATCAAGCACTAGGAGGTGATGCTTATGGCCGCTAAAAAGATCCTGATGCTCGTAGGAGACTATGTTGAGGACTATGAGGTTATGGTTCCCTTCCAAGCACTTCAGATGATTGGGCATAGTGTTCATGCAGTATGCCCGGGAAAAAAGGCCGGAGAATCTGTAAAAACAGCAGTTCACGATATGGAAGGAGATCAAACATATACGGAAAAACGTGGACATAACTTTACACTTAACGCATCCTTTGATGAGGTAAAGGCTGAAGACTACGATGCTCTTGTAATCCCTGGAGGTCGTGCACCTGAATATATACGTCTTAACGATAAGGTATTGCAGATAGTTCGCCACTTTGCCAAAGAAAACAAACCAATAGCGGCAATTTGTCACGGGATACAGGTTTTAATAGCAGCAGATGTTGTTAGAGGGAGAAGTTGTTCAGCATACCCGGCAATAGGACCAGATGTACGAATGGCAGGTGGTGAGTATGTAAATATACCTATGGACAGAGCACATGTAGATGGAAATATTGTAACGGCTCCTGCCTGGCCTGCACATCCAGATTGGCTTGCAAAATTTTTAAAGGTGTTGGGTACAAAAATAGAGCCGTAGAATTCAACCAGACCTATAAAAAGACACTTGAAGTGGGGGTATGCTGTTTTTTCTCTACCTGCTCTTATATTAAGACACCTGACAAAACCCAACTTTATGGTAAAGTCTTATTTCTTAGAAACCAGCTAGAATAAAATAAATTATGAGAAACCTAACCGCAGAGGAACAGCAAGTAGTCGATAACGGATTAAACCCACAGGAAACCCAGGCAATAATAGTCGTAAGTTTTATAGTTGCACTTAGGCTTCTGGGAATATTTCTTGTTCTTCCCATATTCAGTGTATACGCAATTAAATACCCAGATGCAACAACACCACTTGTGGGAATTGCCTTTGGTATATATGCCCTCGTTCAGTCCCTGTTACAGATTCCCTTTGGATGGGCAAGCGATAGAATCGGCAGAAAACCTATTCTTCTCATTGGTCTTTTTTTGTTTGCCTTGGGAAGTCTTATATGCGGTATGGCTGAGAACATATACCAATTAATATTTGCTCGTGTAATTCAAGGATGTGGTGCTGTAAGTGCTGTGGCAATGGCAGCCCTTGGTGACCTGAGCCGTCCTCAGGTAAGAGCCCAGGCCTTTACCCTGACCGGTATCAGTATAGGTGCAGCCTTCTTAATAGGTATTTTAGGTGGTCCTTTCCTTGCAGGTAAGTTTGGATTTCACTCTCTCTTCTACATATTGGCAGGTCTAAGTTTTTTTTCGTTTATTATAACGGCACTTTTCTTCCCACAAACAAATGAGAAAAAACTCAAGGAAGCTACCCCAAAACTGGGGGATATAACATCAGGAAACGAGATCCGCAAAATATACATTGCGGCATTTATACTCTCCTTCATGCTAAACTTCTTTCTATTTATCTATCCCCTAAGCTGGACAGAACTTGGGCTTACCAGAGCAGAACTCTGGAAGGTTTATTTGGTCACCTCTCTTCCAAGTATCCTGCTTGCATTTCCATACATCCGTTATGCTGAAAAAAAGAGAAAGCTTCAGCCAACGACAATCGGTGGATGGGCCTTTATTTCAATTGGCCTTCTGTTGTATCTATTTGGTGCACATAATGAATGGCTACTCTATACCATAGGCGGAATATTTTTTCTTGGTCATACCTTGTTTCAATCACTCCTTCCAGCCTTTCTTACCCAAAGGGTTTCATGGGAAAGCCGTGGTTCTGCTACAGGAATATACAATCTACTTGGTTTTCTGGGAGCGTCTTTTGGAGGAATGTTTGCAGGTTTTTTGTATCATCTAAATCAAAGGACTCCCCTTATCCTCGGGCTAGTCATACTAGCAGTCTGGGCATATATGGGCTTACCAAAACCACCTGATACAGACTCTTTGGAATAGTTACCATAGGGGTATAGGGGTAAGATCCAAAAATTGACACAAAAGCCAACATAATATAACTTAAATTACTATGAAGAACATGAAATCTGGATGCCACTGTGGTAGCGGGAAAAGAGCTGAAGAGTGCTGCTATAGAGATGCCTCGGTGGTAGACCTTACCCAGTATAGATTTGATCAGGCAGAAAGAGAGCTCAGGATAAAGCTTGTTGATTTTTCCCACCGTCCCGAGATTCAGGCGCAACTCGGTGAGGCATTTTACATATGGAAAAACGATCCGGAACTTTCTCTAGCCGATCTCAGCGAAGAAGATATAGATGACCAAACCTTTGAAAGGTTCTTTGACTGGTTCATATTCGATTTTAAACTCTTAGACAGTGGGAAAAGGCTTCTTGAACGATTTTACGAAGAGTACGGTGAAACACTTTCAGATACGGAAAGAGCCATCCTAAAAGATTGGATGGGTAATACATACAGCTTCTTCGAAGTTGAAGAGATAATAGAAAAAGAAGGTTGCTATATAAGAGATATATTTACCGGAGAAGTTGTCCAGGTAAAAGACTCCTCAGCCTCCAATAAACTCTCTCGAATGGATATAATAGGGGCCAGATTGCTTAAGACCGGAAACAACGTTTATTTCTCAGGGGTAATATCGGTCTATCCTCAGGCCTTTAAAACACTTATCATAGACTTTGTTAGCCGAGAGTTTAAAGAATATAAGAAAACATTTGGCAGAAAACGCACTTACCAAGAGTACCTAAAAGACTGGGGATACTTAATTGGGCAGTATATAGAGGATATTGTGAAAAAACCCAAGTTCCTTACATCTGAAGGGGATGAGCTTATATTTGCCTCAGCGATATACGAAATTTCAGATTACAATAAGGTTCTGAACAGGCTCAGAAAGATAAAAACGCTAAATGAGATAAGTGGCGGAACAGATGAATTGAGGGTATTTTCCTGGATAACAAAGGGTAAACACAAGCTATCAGGCACTATAGAACTAGAAAAGGATAGACTTACAATAGAAGGTTACTCCCTTAGCTTACTTGCCAAAGCCAAGGATCTGATTGAAAGAAAACTTCATGGACTCGTTACCCACAGAGAGGATAGAATCAAGGAGTTTGAATCACTTCCTAAATCCCCCACCTCAGAAACCCAAAAGGTAAAGAAGCTTCCTTTTGGTGTAAAAAGCTCAAGCGAACTGGATACCATACTGGATGAATACTACGATAAATGGATAGATACTCCTCTTCAGATCCTTGAAGGGAAAACACCTAGGGAAGCGCTTAAAACAAAAAAGGGAAGAGAAAAACTAGAATACGTACTTAGGGAACTTGAAAACGTTTACCAGCATGCAAAAGAACGTGGTGAACCTTACTACGATGTAGAAAAACTCCGCAAGAAACTCAGGCTTGAGTAAAGTTGGGTGTCCTTTCTTTAATCGCCAGGGTTCAGGATATACAAAGGTTAAGGCAGATTCTTAAAGTCTTTGCAAAGTACGGCTATGGTCACGTTATTGAAAGAATGGGTCTTCAGAGTTCACGGCTCCTTGGTGTAATTCTGCCACAACCAAGTATAAAATCCCCTTCCGATCCAGAACAACTTCGAAGAGCCTTTGAAGAACTGGGCCCCACCTTTGTTAAACTGGGTCAGGTACTAAGTACACGGCCTGACTTAATACCCCATACCTATATTGAAGAGTTTTCAAAGCTTCAAGACAAGGTGTCTCCTTTCCCTCTTGAGGAGGCTAGAGAAACATTCGAAAAAGAGCTCGGATACAGCTTCGAAGAAGCATTCTTAGAGTTTGATTCAACCCCCATAGCTTCAGCCTCTCTTTCACAGGTCTACAGAGCCACTTTGAAAGATGGAACCCGGGTTGCTGTAAAGATCCAGCGCCCCGGGATAAAACCTCTTATCAAAAGCGATATTGATTTACTCTATATCCTTGCCCGCATTGCTGAAACAAGCATACCTGAGCTTAAGCTCTACAACCCAGTAAAGATAATAAGGGAATTTGAACGAGCTATAGAGAAAGAGCTTGATTTCACAATTGAAGCTGCAAACGCAGAAAGGTTTAGGAGAAATTTCCATTCAAGCTCCGATATATGCTTTCCAAAAGTCCATGATAGATTCTCTAGCAAAAGAATTTTAACCATGGATTTTATAGATGGTGTAAAGATAACTGAGGCCTCTTTATCTGGTTATGATCCAAGAGAGCTGGCAAGATGTGGACTTAGAACAGTCATTCAGATGATATTTAGAGATGGTTTTTTCCACGCTGATCCTCATCCTGGAAATGTAATTGTAACAAAGGACGGTAGACTTGCTTACCTGGATCTAGGACTAGTTGGAAGGGTAAGCGAAGCTACAAGAGACAAAATGCTAATGCTGCTTCTTGCTATAATTAGAGAAGACTTTGAAGAGGTTACACGCATCTTCTACAAGATAGGAATAAAAGAAGACAGGGTGGATATGGAGGAGTTTCGCTCAGATGTAGTAGATATATGTGAAAGACATTTTGGAAAGCCTCTAAAGTTTATTGAACTGGGAACATTCATAAAGGATCTCTTAGAGGGAGCTTTAAGGCACAGGATACGAATACCACATGAATACGCGCTTATGTGCAAGGCCCTTATTACCATGGAGGGTGTTGGGAAAAAGCTGGATCCAGACATAAATATCTTTAAGGAATCTTATCCTTACCTGATAGATATATTTAAAAAAAGATACAGCTTAAACAGACTCTCAAAAGACCTTTTAACCGCTTTTGTAACTGTCTCTCAACTGCTTCAAGAAATTCCGCCACAGTTAAAGGAAACAATAAACAACATAGAAAGAGGGGGAGTAAAAACAAACGATATACCGGAGCACAAAAAGATATTTACCTTGGAGAGGATAGTAAACCGTGTTATAATTGCCCTCCTTACCTGTCTATGTATCGCAGTTTCCATCATACTTTTCGTTTTTTCAAAATCCCTCTGGATGGTATCCTTTAGTGTGGTATGGCTCTTAACTGGATTTCTTTTAGGTACTTGGTTGATAATCTCCATACTGAAATCTAGAAACTTTTAATTGTTATTTCTTTTCATAGAGAAACCTGGTAATTACCAAAAGCAATAAAGCCAGAGAAACCTGAAGAACAACAACAGAGATAATCTTTAAATAAGCAAATAAAGGACTCAGATACCTAATAAACCATCCACTGGCAATATCGCCAAAGGCAGACACAAACGAAGAAAGAATAAGCATTAACTTCCAAGAGTTTTTTATCCGAGCAAATAAAATAAGGTGATTTAATGTAACAAGTATAACAGCCATAGAGAAGAAATGAAAATGGGCTTCTTCAAGCAACCCTATATAGCTCTTAGGGGGCCTAAATGTCTCTTCGTTTCCTCGATAATACTCGACAACTGAATTATAGCTTAAACCTATCTTGAGGTATAACAACAAATTGGTAACCCAAAGAAAAAGAAAGAAAACCAAGGTAAAAACTATAATCAGCTTCAGTAAACTATTTGTTCTTATATCGTTTGATATAAAGAACCTCAATTTATACCTACCCCCTTGGTAACAACCTGGAATGTTGCAAGTATGCGCCTTACCACTTTTACTATGGTATTTGAGGTTATTGTTGCCCCTGTAATCCTGGGAATATCTCCACCAAGTCTTAGAGAGGTAGAGAGTTTCTTATCTTGAAAAAGCTCAAGCCATTTTTCCCCTGGCATATAATCAGGGGGCTCAAAAAAGGCAAGTATCTCCACCTGCTTAACAGTTCCATCCTGGTTTATAACAACCATAACCGTTTCACTCTTTGTTCTCACAGTATGAGTATCTATAACAGCATAACCCAAAACTTTTTCCCCTTTCTTGCCAACAAAATAAACAAATATCTTTGAGTCAACCTTTGTTCTGGATAAGGACTCAATCTCTTTAACCTGATCATCTGTAAGAAAAAAGACCTTTTTATCAACCATATCTGCATCTGGAAAAGCCAATTCTAAAGCCTCATCCCTTGTCAAATAAACCTTTGCAAAAGAAGTAGAGGCTAGAGAAAGGAATAAAAAGCATATAACCGCAAAACTTACTCTAATCATAGATAGAAACCCGAGAAAAGATACCGGAGTGCGTGCTCCCACACACTCCGGGAATATTTAACCTGAGTTAGAACACAAATCCAAGCCCAAGGTTAAACTGGTCGCTGCTAATATCGGCTTCGTTATCTCTTCTTTGATAGTCAGCCTTTATAACCACTTGAGGAATAGGCTTGTAGCTAAATCCAAGGGTCAAAGTCTGTCTATCATTAGCAGGATTTCTGGTAAAACCAGCAGGAACACTCTTTTGTGTATCAAACTTCTCAAACCTTATAAAAGGAGCAAAATACTGTAGATACTCTCCCCAATCAACCAGAGAAAACAGATTATAGCCAGCCTCAACATACCACCCAAATTGCTCATCCCCAACAGATTCATCCCCTTCAAGTCCGTTATTAATATTTATAAGGTCTGCATCATCCAAAAAGCTATACACAAAAAGTGCCCTTGCCTCTAGCCCTTTCCACAGAAGCTGCATATCAGCTTCATACATTTGAAAGAGCCCATCTATCTTCTCACCGTTTACCCTTTCATTCTGACCGGTCTGCCCAATAAACCACGAACCACCAAACTTAATTCCAGGGAAAGGGTCATACTCAAGCCTGGATACAAAAGCAAAATCATTAAACCTCGCTCTGTTTCCACTTGGTCTTGCATCCCTGTTACCAGAAGCACTAAATCCCCTTGAATCAAGGCTGTTAATAACATAGGCTCTGTAACTAAGTGTTCCAGGAATTATATCACTTACCTCCCCAAAGATACCCGCACCACTTTCCCTCCAGGTTGTTGGGATCACAAACCTTTCAACATCAGGTCTTAGAACACCAAAGAATGTGGTTGGCTCATGGACTTCGTTAATTATCCCAAAGGGAACAAGCAGTAATCCTCCGCGGAGGTTAAAGTAATCATTTATGAGAAAATCAAGACTTGCAAATTCAACCGATACAGACCCTTCTCTTTCATCGAGGTTTTCTTCCGTTGTTCCATGTTCAAACTCTATTTCGGAGTTAAATATAATCCTGTCATTAAACTTATACCCGGCGTAGAGAATAAGCCTTTGAGCATCGATTATATTATCTTCATCCTCCCTGAACTGACTAACTGCCAATTCACCATACCCAGCAATGGAAAGCCCCCTGTTTATTCTGTATACCTTAGAGGCAGCAGGTCCTAATCCAAAAGCTCTTTCGTAGGTGGGCTCCTCAACCACAGCTGCAGACTTAATATCCTGGATTTCCTCTGCAAGTATCTCCAACCTTCTCTCTATCTCCTCAATCCTATCCTCCTTCTCAGTAGGCCTTTCTGACTTCATTTTTTGAATTTCTTCCGTAAGTAGCTGAATCTTTTTTTCCAACTCCCTTATGCGTTCCTCAGGTTTATCCTCAGAAAACACATCTAGGGATGGAAATAGAAAAAGAATCAAAAGAAAAACACCACCAACCCTCCACATACTGCTAAATGCATTCTTCATAGTTTACCCTCCTTTATTAAAATTGATAATCATTTTCATAATCAAATTACCAAAAACACCCCACTTGTCAATATCACAAGCAAAAAGATAAAAAAAACCAAATACCTAAGGATTATTAAGAGTGTGGTTTACCTCAAACTTCTTAAACGCATCGTTCCTGTAAACAAAAGGACTTTTTGAATCTCCAGCAATCATCATAACACCTACGCTAGAGAGCTTATCCACAAACTCCACTCCCTTTTCAATCCCCATAACCGAGATAGCAGTAGAAAGTGCATCCACTTCGGTAGCACTTTTAGCAAGTACAGTTACAGAATGAACCCCGCTTACTGGAAAACCGCTTCTTGGGTCAATTATATGAGAGAATCGCCTTCCCTTTATCTCAAAAAACCTTTCATAATCTCCAGAAGTAGATACTGCCATATCGCTAATCTCAATATAACCGATGACTTTGTCTTTACTCCAAGGATCTCTAATCCCTATTCTCCACGCACTCTTCCCAACAGGGGAACCCATAGCATAAATATTTCCACCAAAATTTACTATTCCTCTTCTTATCCCTCTTTCCCTCAGAATCTCCACCACCCTGTCAACTGCATACCCCTTACCTATTCCACCAAAATCTATGGAGAGACAGGAAGAGTTTAGAAAAACCTTCCGTTCCCTAGGATATAGCATTATCTTATCGAAACCCACACACTCAGAGACAGTCTTTTTCAAAGTGTTTTCATCGGGAATAACGTTTTTACTTTCGCTTTCTTTCCACAACCTTACTAGCCTTCCAACAGTTATATCAAAAGCTCCATTTGTTATCCTGGAAAAATAGATAGATCGTCTGGTAATATCAAAGAACTCTTCAGGGACAACCACAGCCCTTTTTCCCGCAACTGAGTTTAGCTTAGATAAATCACTATCAGGTTTGTAGTTACTTAGCATATCATCTAATCTTTTTACTTCAGAGTAAGCTTCAAATACCGCATCGTTACAACTCTTTTTGTTTTCACAATGGAGTTCAAATTCGAGAATGGTTCCCATAACGAAGAAAGCCCTTTCAACAACAACCAGGTTTACCTGGGTTAACAACAAGCTAAGAAACAGTGTTATCAAACCCATTTTTAGTTCTAAAAATGAAATTCAATTTCATTTTTGAAAGTTAAAAAAATACCCTTCCCCCTTCGAAGTGTCAATAGAAAAAGTCTGGGTTATCCTTAGAAAACTAGGATTCTATGAAAGAGTTACCCTTATACTTAAAACCCCTTGACGTAGCCTGAGAACCAGACTCTACCAGACTCACAACACTCTCTAGAGCCTCGGTAAAGGACTTAAGTTCCTTATAACTTAATCTAAGGGTTACATAGCCAAAGGTAACATAGTATCCCCCGCAACTACACTCCTGAATATTTCCGTAAGGAAAGGTAGCCAGCGTCTTTCTTATACACGACTCACTCATAAAGATCTCCTTACAACCTAGGTTACAGGTAGATAAGATAAGCAAAAAACTAAGCCACTAGGATACCCAAATCCCTTACAAGGTCAAACCGGAATTGTAAAAATACCCAGCTTGCTTCTTGAATGAGTAGAATTAATAAAGTAATCTATCGGGGTAAAAACCTAAATCCCCATTAGCAACACCCATGCGCTTTCCAGATTTCTTTAAATGTGCAAAAAGACCGATAATCTCGTTTGAGATTTTTCCACCAAAAACGGAAAAGGCACTAGAGAATCTGCTTCAGGTTATACCAGAGCTAATAGAGCTTTCTCCAGATTACATAACGGTAACCTACGGTGCAATGGGCTCTACAAGGGAAAAAACCCTTGAGATAGCTTCCCTTATAAAACAGCACTACAATATGGAAACTGCTTGTCATCTTACATGTGTAGGGGCATCACAAAGGGAGATTGATAACATACTTATACGAATATACAAGGCCGGAATACAAAACATAGTAGCGCTAAGAGGAGACCCTCCCAGAGGAGAGAGGGATTTTACTGCCCCTGCAGATGGTTACTCTTATGCATACCAACTGGTTGAACACATTCGCCGATTTGAAAGGACATTTATAGGACAGGAGAACTTTTTTGGAATTGCAGTCGCAGGTTACCCCGAGAAACACATAGAAGCACCAAGCCTTGAAGAGGATATTTTGCACCTTAAAAGAAAAGTAGAGGCTGGAGCCGACATTGTTATTACACAGCTTTTCTTTAATAACGAGTTCTATTTCAATTTTGTAAAAAAAGCAAAGGCATCTAATATATCAGTTCCTATAATACCTGGCCTTATGCCAATTGTTTCGGTAAGACAGATCAAACGTATTACCTCCATGTGTGGGGCTACTATTCCCCCTTCGCTTCAGGAGGAACTTGAAGAAGCCATAGACGATGATGAAAAGGCAAGCGAGATTGGGATACGACAATGCATAAAACAGGCAAGAGAGCTTTTAGAAAGCGGAGTGCCGGGTCTTCATTTTTATGTCCTTAACAAATCACAACACATAAGCCGTATAATGAGCGCTATTAAACCATACATATATCCTAGGAGCTAGGTTTTCCCTATCATGCCTGAAACCAAACCTATATTTAACAGAGTTGCAAGATACTATGACATGCTAAATACCCTATTTAGCTTCGGAATAGATAAGCTCTGGAGAAGAAAACTTGCAGAAAATATATCTTCTTCAACACTTGTTCTTGATATAGCAACAGGAACTGCTGAAGTAGCTATAGAGATTGCCAGACAAAAAGTACCATATGTAATAGGGCTTGATCCAAGCCCACACATGCTAAAGTTAGCCCAAAAGAAGATAAACTCACTAAGATTAGGAGACAGAATTACCCTTATTCAGGGACTTGCTGAAGATTTACCCTTTAGAGACGGGATATTTGATGCCGTTACCATAGCCTTTGGCATAAGAAACACCATTAACCCCCTCGAAGCACTTTGCGAGATGAAAAGGGTTTTAAAACCCGGAGGCAAAATTGGTGTTCTTGAATTTGCCGTTCCGCAAAAGCCTTTTTTCTCGCCTATCTACATGTTCTATATAAAAAATATCCTACCACTTATAGGCTCAATTTTCGGAAGAAAGGAAGAATACAGGTATCTTGCAGATTCCATTCAGCGCTTCCCTCAAAGAGATTCATTCTCAAAACTTATGAATGAAGCTGGATTCAAGGTTCTTCAATCTCTAGAACTCACCATGGGGGCTGTAATCATATACATAGGAATAAAGGAAAGCTAGGTTAATACAATAACGGGGAGGTACTATAAGATGGGTGGAAAGGTTGCTTTAATAACAGGTGGTGCTCGTGGAATAGGACGGGCAATCGCCCTTGCTCTAGCTGAGAAAGGATGGTCTGTAGCTATCTGCTACAGAAAAAGTGAAAAAGAGGCAAAAGAAACCGTAGAGGAGATAGAGAAAAAAGGAGCTAAAGGATTTGAAACAAGATGCGATGTATCAGATCCACAGGCTGCTGAGAGCCTTGTAAAAAAAGTAGAAAACATTTGGGGTCGCATCGATGCACTTATAAACTGCGCAGGTCCTTACCACCGTGTAAACATACTTGAGGAAACAGTTGAGGGATGGCACTCAATGTTTAATAACAATCTCCATCCTGTTTTCTACCTAAGTAAAGCTGTAGCACCCGGTATGAAGGAAAGAAAGTGGGGAAGGATTGTAACTTTTGGCATGGCAAACGCAGATAAACTCTCTGCACAGCCTGATATAACCGCACACTATATAGCTAAAATAGGGGTAATTGCTTTAACAAGAGCACTTGCACGTGTACTTGCCCCGCATGGAATAACAGTAAATACCATATCACCTGGATTCATAAACTCTGGAAGTGCACCGGAAGAAGAGCTTTCAAAAATGGTAAGGTTTATACCTGCAGGATACATTGGAAGCACACAAGATGCGGTCTCTATCACCTGTTTTCTTCTCTCAGACGAAGCCAGATACATAAATGGTGCAAATATATACCTGAGTGGTGCCTGGGGAATATAGAGATAAACCCTATGGGGCTAGACGTTCTATGACCCAATTCCCGTTGTCAAGCAACCGGTAGCGGAGTCTGTCATGTAAACGATTTGGCCTCCCCTGCCAGAACTCAAAAGATACAGGAGAGAGACAGTACCCTACCCAGTAAGGTGGACGGGGAATATCTTGATCCTTATATTTAATCTCCAACTCATTAAATCGGTGATTTATTTCCTCTCTACCACTTATAACCTGGCTTTGATTGGAAACCCATGCTCCAATCTGACTTCCTCTTGGACGGGTTGCAAAATATGCATCCGCTTCCTCATCTGGAACCACACTGACACTTCCCTCTATTCTTACCTGACGCTCCAGCTCAGCCCACCAGAATACAACAGCTGCATACGGATTTTCAGCCAACTCAATTCCCTTTCTACTTTTACAATTTGAATAGAACAAAAATCCTCTCTCATCAAAGCCCTTAAGCAACATCATCCTGACCGATGGCCTGCCCTCTTTCGTTGCCGTTGCAAGTGCCATAGCATTTGGAAGAATCAGGTTAGCTTCTAAAGCCTCATTAAACCACTTCTCAAACTGCTTAAACGGATCCGGATCAAGATCCTCCTCATTTAGTTCAAAAAGACCATATTCTCTGTTTACATCACATACGGACAACTTCATGAGATTTCTCCTTACAATCGAGTTTGTTTTAATCTTAGCCATTTTCTCAACTACATTCTTCCAAGAAGATGTCTTAAAGCAACTTCCAGATCCGGATAGTGAAACTCATAGCCAGAGTCCAAAAGCCTCTTGGGCATAACTCTAACACTTGCAAGCAGCATCTCCTCACCCATCTCTCCAGCTACTAACCGAACCAAGGATTCGGGCAACGGAATAAAAGCAGGCCGACCTAGTACCCTACCCAGGGTTTTTACGAACTCTCTGTTCGTAACAGGATTTGGAGAAACAACGTTTACAGGGCCTTCAAGCTCCGTTTTCTTAATTGTGTGATAAATGGCTCCGATTGCATCATCCAAAGCAACCCAACTCCAGTACTGCTCTCCACTTCCTATTCTTCCACCCAATCCCAATCTAAAAGGAAGGAGCATCATACCAAGGGCTCCCCCCTTTGGACTAAGCACTATACCAAAGCGAAGGTTTACAACCCTTATTCCCCTTTTAACTGCGGGCTCAACTGCAGATTCCCATTCCGAACACACGTCTGCAAGAAACCCCCTCCCCTTTGGCTTCTCCTCAGTAAGGACCTCATCACCTCGGTCTCCGTAGTACCCTATAGCCGAAGCACAGACCAAAACCTGTGGAGGCTCTCCAAGCTTTGAGAGAGACTCACATAAGAACCTGGTTCCCTCAACCCTGCTCTCTCGTATTCTTCTTTTCTTTTCTCCAGTCCATATACCCGCAATGTTTTCACCAGCAAGATGTACTACAACATCGTGTCCTTCAATACCGTTAAGGTCTATTCTTTTTGCTTCTATATTCCAGAAAATTTCATTTCTGTCAGAAGGAACCTCCCCAGTACGCTTTGAGTGACGAAGCCGTGCAACCTCGTGTCCACCTGCTTTAAGGAAAGCCGTAAGTGCAGAGCCGATAAGACCACCTGCCCCGGTAACCAATATCTTCATATTTCCCTCTCCGTATCTTTTATACATCTCTATATCTTCTTTTATAACCCGATGGCGGTAGCTAAATACAGCTTTTAACTTATTCCTTACAAATGAGCTTCCAACAATACTACCAATCCAGCCAAAAGGAAGAACGTACTCAATCCGATCCTCGATAAAGCACCCCGAAGGCCCATCGGGTTCAAAGAGGTGGCTGTGTTCCCATAATTTAAAAGGACCAGAAACCTGAACATCCTTAAATCCAATTCCCTCTCTGTAGTCTCTGTGTTCTACAACCCAACGTCTCGAAAAAGGACCTATCTTTAGCTTTATTACAGCCCTGGTTCCATCCTTTATACAACTTGGCCGTTCAAGTATTTCCCATCGCTCCCAAGGGGGCATAAGCCGCTCCAATGCCCCGGATCTGGTATGCCACCTAAAAACAAGCTCTAAAGGAGCTTCAATACGTGTTCGGTAGGTAAAGACCTCTTTTTTCATATTAAGCTAAAAGGTTAGCACGGGAAACCAGAAAGTAAAAGTCACCTTCCAAACGTGTTCAGTAAAGCCCTCTGATACTCCCTTACCTCTTCAAAGTCCAAAAAATAATGTGGGGCACTGAGAATAGGTAGGTCTATGTGATTCATATACTCTTTTATCCTTTTTCTGCACTCATCAGGGGTCCCAACCACTGCGAAAGCATCAATCATATCATCACTTACGCCCTGAATCATAGACTCAACATCACCCTTAAGAAATGCCTCTCTTATCTGCATGGTTTCCTTCTCAAATCCGTGTAGCTTAAATGGAGGCTCATAAGTACGGACAGTAGCATAAAAGGCTATTGTGGCCCTTGCTGCCTGCCTTGCTCTTCTTTTATCATTTGATACAGCACAGGTTATAATTGAAGCAACCTTAAAATCCCTGCGATCCTTACCCGCTCTATTAAGACCAAGCTCTATGCTCTTGCTAACAACTTCCTTTATATACCTCAAAGAACAAACAACATGCCCTATATATCCATCAGCTACCTCTGCTGCAGTTCTTGTCATGTACTTACCAACACCGGCAAGATATATAGGTATCCTGCCTCTTACTGGTTTAAAAGGGCGATGATACCCTTTAATATTCACACTGTAGTACTCTCCATTATAGAGGATGGGTTCTCCAGATGTGCATTTATCTATTATCAACCTTATTACTTCTATACATTCCCTTATTTTAACGGTAGGTTTACCATAACTTACCCCATGCCAGAGTTCATTTGCACGTTTTGCACCTGTTCCAAGTCCAAGTATTAACCTGCCAGAGGATATCTCATCGAGATCAAGCGCAGTAAGCGCGGTAATAAAAGGACTTCTTACAAAAGCCAAAGCAACAGCGGTTCCCACATGTACCCTACTGGTAGAACATGCTACAGGAGTGAGTTGCTGAAAGGAAGTCCTATAGAGTTCCGTTGTCCACACAGAATGAAACCCAGCATCTTCTGCTTCCTGGGCAAGCTCAACCAAACCAGAGATACTTTTGGAATCGAGTATAAGTCCTGTATCATGCATAAATAAAAGGCTATTGCTGGGATTCTCTATTCGATTGTGTTGGCTCGCCTTCCTCCTGCTTGGACCCTTCTAAACTTCCCTGATCGGTTTTTTTATCAGCCTCAATTAAACCTAGCTCCTCTGCCGCCTCTTTCTTTCTGCTCTTGGCCTCTGTTGTCTCAGTAGCAGGAGCCTGCCTTTGAGTTGTCTCCTTTGACTTCTTCTTGCGCTTCGGTTTAAGCTCTTCTTCAACAAGCTCTAACATTGATATCGGAGAGCTATCACCTCGCCTTACCCCGAGCTTTATTATCCTTGTATACCCACCAGGGCGGTCCTTATACTTTGGGGCAATCTCATCAAATAGCTTCTTTAGCACTCCCTTATCACGTAGTAGGGCTGCCACTTGTCTTCTGGCATGGAGTGTTCCCTCTTTTGCAATGGTTATTATCTTCTCTGCAAACCTTCTAAGTTCCTTAGCCCTCGTATCAGTTGTTTTAATTCTTCCGTAACGAAAAAAATCCGTAACCATATTTCTTAACATTGCCTTTCTGTGTTTTGTAACAACACCCAGTTTTCGTCCCTTTTTTTTATGCCGCATCTAAAGCCTCCAAGTTAAACTTCTTAGAGATTAATGGGATGCTCTTTTCTCCGCGTTTATGCGCCTGAGCTTCTCAGACTCAAAAACCTCCCTGTTAATCTTCATACCCAAGCTAAGACCCAACTCCGCAAGCCTCTCTTTTATCTCCACAAGAGAACGTTTACCAAAGTTTTCCAGATTCAAAAGCTCTTCTTCAGTTTTTTGAATTAAATCACCTGTGTACTGAACCCCTGCTTTCCTCAAACAGTTTAAAGACCTAGCAGAGAGATCCAACTCTTCTATAGAGGTAAAGAGAATATCTTCCGTTCCATTTATCTCCTTTGTACCCTCCACACTGGTAGTTACCTGATCCACTTCCTTCTCATCAAAGTTTATAAAAACGTTTAAATGTTCCTTGATAATCTTGGCAGAATAAGCCAGAGCATCCTCAGGAAGGATAGAACCATTCGTCCAGATTTCCAGCGTCAGTCTTTGATAATCCGTTCTTCTACCAACCCTTGCGTTTGTAACAGTAAAGTTTACTTTTCTTACGGGAGAGAAAATAGCATCAATTGGGATAACCCCTACCTCACGTTGAGCATCCTCCCTTCTCTCCACCGGTTCATATCCGCGTCCCATCTCCACTTTCATCTCCATAACAAGCCTAGCCCCTTCGGAAAGAGTAGCAATATGGTGATCAGGGTTTAGAACCTCAACCTGATGTGTTGTTATTATATCCCCTGCTTTAACCTCACACTCACCCATTGCACTTACCCTGAGTATCTGGGGCTCATATGTATGCATCCTCAAACACACACCTTTTAGATTGAGTATAATCTCGGTTACATCTTCTTTAACCCCGGGAATGGTAGAAAACTCATGCAGCACCCCCTCAATTTTAACTGATGTAATAGCAGGTCCCTGAATTGAAGAGAGAAGCACCCTTCTTAGAGCATTTCCCAAAGTTATCCCATATCCTCTCTCAAGTGGTTCGCATATAAACTTACCGTAAAAAGGAGTAGCTGTTTTTTCTTCTTTTTCAATTCTCTTTGGTTTTATAAGATCCTGCCAGTTTCTTTGAAAATCCTTCAACTTAACATCCCTCCCTTTTGTTTATCTTTAGGGGCTTGAAAAACAAAAGCAAAAACAACTCTAAACTCTGGAGTAGAACTCAACTATAAGTTGCTCTTCTATTGGAATTGTAACATCTTCCCTAGCAGGCAATCTCTTTACCACCCCTCTGTAGTTTTCCCTATCCAGCTCCAGCCACTCAGGCAAACCTCTTCGTGCAAGTCCTTCAAGTGATTGATTTATCCTCTCCATACTTCTGCTTTTCTCTGTCACTTCGATAACATCTCCCACTTCTACTTCGTATGATGGAATGTCAACCTTTTTACCATTTACCAGTATATGCCCAGCACGAACCAGCTGACGTGCTTCTTTTCTGGAGCTGGCAAACCCAAGCCTATACACAACGTTATCCAACCTTCTCTCCAGAAGGGATATAAGAAGCTTACCTGTAACACCTTTAACGCGAGAGGCTCTTTCAAAGTACCTGCTAAATTGCTTCTCTGTTAATCCGTAAATACGCTTTACTTTTTGTTTTTCCCTAAGCCTTATTCCAAATTCCGAAAACTTTGGACGCAAAAGCCCGTGTTCCCCTGGAGCCTGTTCTGGACGTCTTTCAACAGGACACTTGGGGGTATAGCATTTCTCCCCTTTTAGAAACAGTTTCATCCCCTCTCTTCTACAAAGTCTACAAACTGGCCCTGTATATCTTGCCACTTATATAAACCTCCTTATCAAATACTAGATCATTCAAATTAGACCCTTCGTCTACCAGGTGGCCTACACCCGTTATGAGGTATAGGGGTAACATCTCTTATAAGAGTTATCTTAAGTCCCGCAGCCTGAAGAGACCTTATTGCAGGTTCCCTACCTGGACCAGGTCCTTTAACATAAACTGCCACACTCTTCATTCCCATCGAAGAAGCCTTCCTGGCAGCATCTTCAGCAGCTACCTGAGCAGCAAATGGTGTTCCCTTCCTTGTTCCCTTAAACCCCTTTACACCACCACTTGACCAGGCAACCACATTACCCTGAGGATCGGTTATCGTAACTATAGTGTTGTTAAATGTGGCTTGAATATGTGCTATACCATGTTCTACAAACTTTTTGGTTTTTTTAGCTCCCTTTTTCTTAGCCAACTTTTACCTCCACTCTATCCTTTGGTCTTCTTCTTTTTAGCAATAGCTGCACCTCTTGGCCCCTTTCTTGTCCTTGCATTAGAACGGGTTCTCTGCCCACGAACAGGTAAGTGAAGCCTGTGCCTTATACCCCTGTAGCAGCCTATCTCTATGAGACGTTTAATGTTGTTTTGGATTTCCTTTCTTAGTTCTCCCTCAACGGTGTAATTCTGCTCAATGATCTCTCTTATCTTGGCAACTTCCTGCTCAGTAAGTTCGTGTCCGCGCTTGTTCATATCTACACCTGCTTCAGCCAGAATCTTCTTAGAGGTTGAACGACCTATACCGTATATGTAAGTAAGCCCAACCTCTATTCTCTTATCTGCAGGTATATCTACACCGGCTATCCTTGGCATCTTTTATCCTCCTACCCTTGCTTTTGTTTGTGTTTCTTGTTTTCACAGATTACGCGTATGGTACCCTTTCTCCTGATTATCTTGCACTTATCACATATCTTTTTTACCGAGGCTCTTACCTTCAACCCGAAACCTCCTGTGTAATTATTTTTTTAACCTGTATACGATTCTACCCTTTGTAAGATCATAAGGTGAAAGCTCAACCTTTACTTTGTCTCCCGGCAGAATGCGTATAAAGTTGGTTCGCATTTTACCGGATACATAAGCAAGTATCCTATGCCCTCCTTCAATCTCTACCCTAAACATAGCGTTGGGAAGTGCTTCAACCACTACACCTTCAAACTCCAATCTTTCTTCTTTTCCCATATCTCTCCTTTACTCTTCAAACTGGGTTAAGATAACCGGCCCTTCTTCAAGTATTGCAACTGTATGTTCAAAGTGAGCTGAGAGCGAACCATCTACCGTAACTGCTGTCCAACCATCGTCTAGAATCCTTACATCCGGTCTCCCAACATTTACCATAGGCTCAATTGCAATTACCATACCCGGCTTTAATCTGATTCCTTTACTCCAGTTCCCATTATGAGGTACAAAGTTAGGCACCTGTGGCTCCTCATGAAGACTTCTTCCTATCCCATGTCCAACAAATGTTTTTACAACTGAGAATCCCTCTTGCTCCACATAACTCTCTATAGCATGGGAGATATCAAAAAGCCGATTTTGTGGGTATGCCTTCTCTATCCCCCTGTAGAGAGAATTCCTTGTAACCTCCAAAAGCCTTCTAGCTATGGGAGAAACATCACCTATAGGAATAGTGATAGCCGAGTCACTGTAGAACCCATCCAAACACGCACCAAAGTCCATACTCAGTATATCACCCTCTTTAAGTATCTTCTTCTTAGAAGGAATCCCATGAACAACCTCGCTATTAATGGCAAAGCAGACCGAGGCTGGATAGTTTCTATACCCCTTAAAAGCCGGCACCGCACCCATACTTATACAGAGCTCTTCAGCAATCCTATCAAGATCCCAGGTTGAAACCCCGGGTTGGGCCTCTTCCTTTAGTTTCCTCAATACCTCAACCACAATCCGTGATGCAGCCCTTATTTTTTCAATCTCTTCTTTGCTCTTTAAAAAAATCATCTTTTCTCAACCAAAGATTGAAGAACTCTATCTATTCTGTCAAACACCTGCTCAACCGTTCCGGTACCATCAACACTGTGTAGTATACCTACCTTTTTGTAGTACTCCTTTAGAGGCTCTGTTTGGTTTCTGTAAACTTGAAGTCTCCTGCGCACTACTTCTTCTTTATCATCATCTCTCTGGAAAAGTCTTGCACCGCACCTATCGCACAATTCGTTATTTTTAGGTGGATCATAAATAATATGATACATTACACCACATTTTTCACAAACCCTTCTACCGCTTATCCTCTTGATAACCTCTTCATCCTCAACCTCGATTGATATAACGGCATCTATTTTGAGCCCTTCACTGCCTAGCATATTATCCAGTGCCTCTGCCTGAGGTATGGTTCTAGGGAAACCATCAAGCATAAAGCCATTTCGAGAATCCTCTTCTCTGATACGTTCTTTTATTATGCCTATAACCACTTCATCAGGCACAAGCTCTCCTTTATCCATATACGACTTTGCAAGGTTTCCAAGTGGTGTCCCTTCCTTTACAGCAGCTCTTAAAATATCACCGGTAGAAATATGTATTATACCATACTTTTGGGAAATCTGTGATGCCTGGGTACCCTTTCCTGCACCTGGTGGTCCAAACAGTATCAATCTCATTCCTCACCTCTTATACATCATGTGTTTACTATATACCGTATCTTCTGGGTCCTTTCATACCCCGTTTTCTTATAAAACCCTCATAGCTGTGAGTAATAAGAAAAGACTCAATCTGCTGTAGTGTATCCAGTGTAACCCCCACAACTATAAGAAGAGAAGTCCCTCCAAAAAAGAAGGGAAGATTAAAAGGGGCTCCTTGGAGTATTGAGGGAAGCACACAAACGGAGGCAACGTATATAGCGCCTATAAAGGTAATTCTAGAGAGTATCTTCTCAATGTACTCGGCTGTTTTCTTTCCGGGTCTAATTCCTGGAATAAAACCACCATTTTTCCTTAAATTCTCCGCTAGATCATCAGGATTATATATGATAGCGGTATAGAAATAGGCAAAAAATATTATAAGACCAGCGTATATAATGTCGTGAACAAAACCTCTAACCAAAAACGTATCAGTTATATCTCTTAGAAATTGAACGTTTACAAAGGTAAGAATGGTGGCAGGGAAAATCATAAGAGAAGAAGCAAAAATGGGAGGAATTACACCAGCCGTATTTACCTTCAACGGCAGATGGGATGTCTGTCCCCCATATACCTTTCTTCCCACCACCCGTCTTGGATATTGAACCGGAATCCTTCTATAGGATCTCTCAAAGAAAACAATAACCCCAATTATAACAGCAAAAAACATAAGAAGAAGAAACATACCAAATACGGTCATCTCACCTGTCTTAACTAGCCTCACCAGATCCCATAGTCCACCAGGTATCCTTGTTATAATGGAAGCAGCAATTATAAGCGATACTCCATTTCCTATACCTCTTTCAGATATCTGCTCCCCTATCCACATAACAAACAGCGTTCCTGCAGTGAGCGTAATAACCGTTGTAATCCTAAACATCCATCCGGGTTCCCTTACCACAGATGCACCTATTCCCAGTCCTCCTTCAAGGGTAACAGCCAGCATAAAACCTTGAATACAGGATATAAGTACCGTACCGTACCTAGAGTACTGATTAATCTTCCTTCTTCCAGCCTCCCCCTCCTTCTGTATAGCCTCTAATGTAGGAAAGGCCTTCACAAGAAGAGACATTATAATAGAGGAAGTAATGTAGGGCATAACCCCCAAAGCAAAAACAGATGCACGTTCAAGGGCTCCACCTGAAAACAGGTTAAGAAGATCAAAAATCGTTCCTCTGGTTTGCTCAAAGAGCTTTATAAGTTGCTCGGGGTCTATACCAGGTGTTGGGATAAACACACCTAGCCTATACACAATCAACATCAAGGCTGTAAAAAGCAGCCTTCTGTTTAACTCAGGAATCTTAGGTATGGTTGAGATATTTCTATTCATATAATCTCTACTCTACCACCACGCTCCTCAATCTTTTTAATAGCCGTTTTGCTAAAACTATGAGCCTTTACAACCAAGGTGCGTTCAAGCTCCCCATCACCTAGAACCTTAACAGGGTTTTTTCCGCTAACTAGCCTAGCCTTCTTAAGCTCTTCTGGAGTTACCTGTTCACCTTCATTAAAACGATTCAAATCCTTAAGATTTACCACATCATAAACTACTTTAAGAGGATTTTTAAACCCCCTCTTAGGTGTCCTTAATCTTATAGGAGTCTGTCCTCCCTCAAACCAGATAGATACATTACCACCTGAACGAGATTTTTGCCCTTTGTGGCCTCTTCCGCTAGTCTTTCCATGACAACCAGGACCTCTTCCTACCCTTTTTCTTCTCTTTACCGCACCTTCAGGACATTTTAACCTGTTTAACATCTCTTATCTCCCGAAAATAACTTAAAATCCAAAATACCTTGGCAAATCAAGCTCTTTTAAATCCTTTCCCCTTATCTTTGAAACCTCTTCAGGAGTTCTAAGGGAAGAAAGCCCCTTAATCGTGGCACCTACCACATTTAAAGGATTGGTTGATCCCAAAACCTTTGAAAGAATATCCTGAATTCCAGCAAGCTCAACCACAGCTCTTACAGCACCTCCGGCAATTACCCCTGTCCCAGGGGTAGCAGGTTTTAGCATAACCCTGCTCGAACCATACTCTGCCATAACCTCATGAGGAATTGTGGTCCCACGCCTAGGAACCCTTATAAGGTTCTTTTTTGCTTTCTCTATAGCTTTTCTGATAGCATCGGGAACCTCATTGGACTTTCCCAAAGCAGCACCAACAATACCGTCACCATTACCGACGACAACAAGAGCAGTAAAGTGGAACCTCTTTCCTCCTTTCGTTACCTTTGCAACCCTCCTTACATGAACTATCTTTTCCTTCAGTTCAAGACCTGTTGGATCAATTCTTTCTCTCTGCAATCCTCATTGCCTCCCTTAATTTGGATTTAAAACTCCAAACCTGCTTCTCTTGCCCCCTCAGCAAGTGCTTTTACCCTACCGTGGTATGGGTATCCACCACGATCAAAACATACCTTCTTTATTCCTTTAGATAAACAAAGCTCTCCAACATACTTACCAACCAACCTTGCAACCTCAACCTTCCTCTTTTTTTCCCCACCCAGAATCTCTCTGATCCTAGGGGTAAGGGATGAAGCAGCTACAAGTGTATGTCCCATTTCATCATCTATCACCTGAGCGTAGATGTGCTTTGATGACTTAAAAACCGAAAGCCTTGGCACACTTGCAGTTCCCTTTACCTTCTTTCTTACCCTTCTGTGCCTTATAGCACGCCTTTCTTTCCTGCTTTTTAACTTGATCATTTCTTAGCACCTGCCTTTCCAGGTTTGAGCTTGAGAATCTCTCCGGTATATCTTATTCCTTTTCCCTTATAGGAATCTGGAGGCCTAAGCCTTCTAATCCTTGCCGCTGTCTCCCCAACCAACTCCTTATCTATGCCATGTATAAGGACCCTAGTTCCCCTTTCCTCTACCGTAACACTAATACCCTGAGGAAGAGAAAACTCAACGGGCTTTGAATAACCCAAACTAAGTTTAAGAGTATCCTTACCTAAAAGCTCTGCCCTGTAACCAACACCCACTATATCAAGTGATTTGGTAAATCCCTCCGTAACCCCTGTTACCATATTTGATATAAGAGCACGGGTAAGCCCGTGGAGGGCTTTTATCTTTTTTTCTTCACTTTCTCTCTCAACAAAAATCTCGTTACCCTCAACCCTGACCCTTATGCCGGAAGGCAAACTCCTGGATAACCTTCCCTTGGGACCCGCTATCTCTATAAAACCGTCTCTTAACTCTACCTTTACCCCATTTGGTATAGCAACTGGTTTTCTTCCTATTCTCGACATAACAACCACCTCATAAGACTGTGCATATAAGTTCTCCTCCAATTCCCAAACGGCGCGCTTGTGCACCTGTCATAATCCCCTTTGATGTTGATAGTATAGTGATACCCAATCCACTTATCACCCTTGGAATCTCCCTTTTATTTACATATATCCTGCACCCAGGCTTGCTAATCCTTCGAATCTCTCTTATTGCTGCCTCTCCTTCGGGCGTATACTTAAGCTCAATTTTTATCTTTTTTGCAACTCCCTCTTCCACAACCGTATAATCGCTAATATAGCCCTCCTCTTTTAGAATCCGTGCTATTTCAATCTTAATCCTTGATGCAGGAATCTCTACAGTTTTGTGCCTAGCTACAAGAGCGTTTCTTATCCTTGTAAGCATATCAGCAATAGGATCAGTCATAGGATTTCCCCTCTTTGTAAAGAATAAATAATTACCAACTGGCTTTTCTTACCCCAGGAATCTTTCCAAAACTTGCTTTTTCTCGGAAACACAACCTACACATACCAAATTTACGCAGATAAGCACGTGGTCTGCCACATAAAGGACACCTGTTTCTGGCTCTTACCCTGAATTTAGGCTCCCTTTTTGATTTCTCTAAAAGCGCTTTTCGTGTCATTCGTCTCCCCTCTAATTTGTTCTAAAAGGCATACCAAAACCCCTAAGCAACTCTCTTGCTTCCTCATCCGTCTTTGCAGTTGTAACTATAGTTATGTTCATCCCCTTAGCTCTATCAACCTTACCGTATTCAATCTCAGGAAATATTATATGCTCCTTCAGTCCCAAGGTATAGTTGCCCCTACCATCAAAAGCATCATCCGGCACCCCACGAAAATCCCTTACCCTAGGAAGAACGATGTTTATCAGCCTGTCCAAGAACTCATACATTCTATCCCCCCTGAGGGTAACCATGCATCCAATAGGAGCTCCTTCTCTCAACTTGAACCCGGCTATAGACTTTCTGGCCCTTGTCACTACAGGTCGTTGCCCGGCTATCAAGGAAAGCTCTCTTACAGCATCATCTATAACCTTGGCATCTCTCCCAGCATCGCTTATCTTCCCAAGTCCCATGTTAATCACTATTTTCTCAAGACGTGGAACCTGCATAGGGTTTTTGTATCCAAACTTCTCCGTAAGCAATGATATAACCTTTTCTTTGTATAAAGCCTTAAGTCTTGGAACCATCAGTTCTTAATCTCCTCACCACATCTTTTACAGTATCTAATCTTCTCTCCACTTCCCAACCTCTTCCTTCCCACTCTGGTAGGACGACTACACTTTGGGCAGTAAAGCATAAGATTTGATATATGAATACCAGCTTCCTTTTCCACTATACCACCTGCTGGATTCTTGGGGGAAGGACGCATATGACGCTTTACTATATTTAACCTTTCAACTATAGCCTTATTCTTATCCCTTAGGATCCTAAGGACCTTTCCCGTCTTACCCTTCTCTTTTCCTGCAATTACATAAACAGTATCACCTTTTTTAATATGAAACTTCTTTCGGGTAACCTCCATCGGCTTAAACAACCTCCGGTGCAAGTGAAATTATCTTCATAAATCCTTTAAAACGAAGCTCTCTAGCAACAGGACCAAAAACACGAGTTCCAATAGGCTCCAACTCTTTTGTGATAAGAACCGCAGCATTGTCATCAAACCTGACATATGATCCATCTGGACGTCTTTGCTCTTTCCTCGTTCGAACAATAACAGCCCTATGAACGTCTCCCTTCTCTACTTTGGAATTTGGTATTGCTTCCTTCACAGAAACCACAACCACATCACCAAGCCTGGCATACTTTCTATTAGAACCCCCAAGGAGTCTAATACAAAACAGTTTTTTTGCTCCCGTATTATCTGCAGATTCAAGAACCGTTGTTGGTTGAATCATGTTACATTTCCTCCTTCTTGAGAAAGCTCTTCAGGAATCTGTTCTTCAACAGCTACCTTGCGTTCTAGAATCTTACTAACCCTCCAACGCTTTGTACGACTAAGAGGTCTTGTCTCTATTATAAGAACCTTATCACCAATCCTGCACCTATTTCCTTCATCGTGAGCTTTAAATTTGGAAAGCCTCTTTATAGGCTTTTTATACTTTGGATGCCTTATTATCTGCGTTACGCTAACAACCACTGTTTTATCCATCTTATCGCTTACAACCACACCAACTCTGGTTTTCTTTTTGCCTCGTGCCATTTACCTTCTCCTTATTCCAAGCTCCCTTTCTCTAAGTATAGTAAGTACCCGTGCCAAATCCTTTTTTAGTTTTCTTACACGTGCAACGTTGGTTGTTTGGTGAGTGGCAATCTGAATCCTTAGATTAAATATCTCGTCCTTTAACTCTTCCTTTTTCCTGCTCAATTCACTGTCACTTAGCTCCCTAATGGCATCCGCTTTCATATCAGAAGAACCCCCTCTTTACGAATTACTATACGTGTCTTTACAGGTAGCTTATGAGAAGCCAACCTTAAAGCCTCAAGCGCATCTTCTTCTGAAAGCCCACTCACCTCATAAAGCATGGTTCCTCTCTTTACAGGTGCAACATAACCAACCACATCACCCTTACCCTTTCCCATTCTTGTTTCAGCCGGTTTCTTCGTTATAGGCTTATCAGGAAATATCCTTACCCACAACTTTGCTCCTCGTTTCGCATGACGTGTTATTGCAATACGTGCAGCCTCAATTTGCTGGGCAGTGAGCCTACCACACTCAAGAGACTGAAGACCATACTCACCAAAGGCAAGGGTTGCACCCCTTGTTGCACGTCCTCGTGTTCTTCCCTTACGCTGTTTCCTGTATTTTGTTCTTGCTGGTTGAAGCATAATAACCACCTTCTTAGATTCTTTTAACTAACCTGCTTTGCTTTTCGCTCTAAAACCTCCCCTTTAAAAATCCAAACCTTAACCCCTATTATCCCATACGTTGTCTTTGCCTCGGCAAAACCGTAATCAATATCAGCACGAAGCGTAGTAAGAGGCACTCTTCCCTCTCTGTACCATTCTTTCCTTGCAATTTCTGCACCTCCAAGCCTTCCAGCAACCATTATCTTTATTCCCAGGGCTCCAAGCCTAAGTGCAGAAGCCATCGCTCTTTTCATTGCACGTCTGTAAGCAACACGTCTTTCAATCTGCAAAGCTACATTTTCAGCAACCAACTGGGCATCAACCTCTGGTCGCTTTACCTCCCTTATGTCAATAAAGACCTCTTTCCCGGTCATCTTATTTAACTCACGCCTAAGTGACTCTATTTCCTGACCTCTTCTTCCAATTATCATTCCCGGACGGGCTGCATGAATAACCACCCTGACTCTCTCAGATGTTGCTCTCTCTATCTCTATTCTAGAGATACCAGCCTGATAAAAACCTTTCTTTATAAAAGATCTTATCTTTATATCCTCATGAAGGAGTTCTGTGTACCTCTTCTTTTCAGCAAACCATTTAGAGTCCCAACTCTTTGTAATTCCAATCCTAAGTCCTATAGGGCAAACCTTTTGTCCCAATGTTATAACCCCCTTTCATCCAGAACTATCTTTATGTGACTTGTTCTTCTCTTTCTCATATAAGCCCTTCCCATGGCACGTGGTCTGAATCTCTTAAGGGCACTTCCCTGAGAGGCATAGACTTCCTTTATGTATAGGGTTTCGGTATCGGTATGTCCTTTCTCAGCAGCATTTGCAACCGCAGATTTTAAAAGCTTTGCCACTATACGTGCAGGTTTCTTCCTTAACGAAGAAAGAACGGTAAATGCCTCTTCAACGTTCATACCTCTTATCAAATCGAGCACCAACCTAACCTTCTTGGGTGAAGTTTTTGCATATTTAAGCAGTGCTTGAGAAACCATCACTCTATCTCACCTTTAAATAAATTATTTGGATTTTTCCCTAGCAAGTTTTGCTTTCTTATCCCCACCTGGATGCCCAGTAAAGGTACGTGTGGGAGCAAACTCTCCCAACTTATGACCCACCATGTGCTCGGTTATGTAGACCGGAATAAACTTCTTCCCATTATAGACAGCAAAAGTAAGACCAATCATCTCAGGAATAACCATTGAGTCCCTTGACCATGTTTTAATTATTCGTTGCTCTCCTGAGGCTCTGGCAGCCTCTACTTTTTTAAGCAATTTTGGATCAACATAAGGTCCTTTCTTCTTTGATCTTGCCATCTCCTCTCCTTAATCCATTCCGTAACCTATTCTTCTACGTTTTACTATAAACTTATCCGTTCTCTTATTCCTTCTGGTTTTATACCCTATAGTAATCCAACCCCAAGGTGAGACCGGGTGAGGATTACCCTGAGGAGCCTTTCCCTCTCCACCGCCATGCGGGTGATCAACCGGATTCATTGCCACACCTCTTACATGCGGTCTCCACCCCATATGCCTGCTCCTTCCGGCCTTTCCAATAATTACAAGCTCGTGCTCGACATTTCCAACCCTACCAATCGTTGCCATACAATCAAGATGGACAAGACGGATTTCACCCGAACCAAGTTTTAGTTGTGCGTAATCCCCTTCCTTGGCAACGATCTGAGCAAATGCACCAGCGGCACGGGCTATCTTACCACCACCCCTGGGCTTTAACTCCACGTTATGAACGGAGGTTCCAACAGGAATATGCCTTAGAGGCAATGCATTACCAACCGTTATATCAACGTTTTCTCCGGTAAGGCTGGATATCACAGTATCTCCAACATTTAACCCCTCTGGAGCAAGTATGTATCGCTTCTCGCCATCAGCGTAACTAAGAAGCGCAATCCTTGCAGAACGATTAGGGTCATACTCGATAGAAACAACCTTTGCAGGGACATCGAATTTGTCACGCTTAAAGTCTATAATCCTATAAAGGCGCTTATGGCCACCACCACGATGACGAACAGTAATTCTTCCGTCTGAGTTTCTACCTCCCCGTTTCTTTAGAGGAACGGTAAGGGGCTTATAAGGGCTATCCGTTGTAAGCTCGGAGTAATCCGGTGAAGTCATAAACCTTCTTCCAGGGGTTACGGGATCATATTTCTTTATTGCCATATTAAACTCCCTCAAAAAACTCAATCGTACCTTCTTTCAGCTTTACATATGCTTTCTTTAGAGGAGGCCTTTTACCAACAGGCCTTCCAAATCTCTTAACCTTCTTTCCTGTAAGAATAAGGGTTCTTACCTTATCCACTTTTACCTTAAAAAGCTTCTCAACTGCTTCTTTTATTTCCTTCTTGTTTGCGTCCTTATCCACAGCAAAAACAAACCACCCTTTCTCCCTTATAAATGAAGCTTTCTCCGTTATAATAGGGCGCTTTATTATATCTCTTGGGTCCTTCAATTGGCCAACACCTCCTGCACTCTAGACAGCGAATCTAGGGTAAGAACCAGCGTATCGAATTTAAGGATATCATAAACATTTAGTCCTATCGTTTTTAGAACCTTTATGTTATCCAAGTTTCTAGCTGACTTTTCAAGGTTCTCATTGCTTTCATTTATTACTATTAAAGCCTTATCCAAATCAAATCTTTTAGCGAACTCAACAACCTGTCTTGTCTTTATCTGGGAAAGGGAAAAATCCTTTAGAATAATCAGCTTCCCTTCCTTACACTTTAGAGAAAGAGCTGACTTAAGAGCCTCACGTCTTACCTTCTTTGGCAAATCAAAAGACCAGTCCTTTGGTTTAGGTCCGAAAACAACACCTCCCTTTCTCCAGTGTGGAGCCCTTATACTTCCCTGACGGGCGCGTCCCGTATGCTTCTGCCTCCAAGGTTTTCTACCTCCTCCCCTTACCTCACCCCTTGTCTTTGTTGAAGCAGTACCACTACGCTTATTGGCTAATTGCCAATTTACAACATAGTAGAACAGGTGCTCTTTTACAGGACCTCCAAAAACCTTCGGGTTAAGCTCTACAGTGCCCACTTTGTTTTTATCTAAATCATAGACCTCATACTGCACGTCTTAATCTCCCCTTTGTCGTATGCTTGATGATAACCATACCACCGTCAGGCCCAGGAACCGACCCCTTTACCAAGATCAGATCTCTTTCGGGATCAACCTTAACCACCTTGAGCCCCTGAACGGTAACTGTTTCCGCTCCCATATGACCAGCCATTCTAAGCCCTTTCCAAACCCTAGCAGGAAAAGAATGCTGACCTATTGAACCTGGCCTTCTATGAGCCATGCCACCGTGAGAATCAGGCTGACCGGAAAAGCCATGCCTTTTCATAACACCAGCAAATCCCCTTCCCTTGCTTTTTCCAGTAACATCAACAATGTCACCTTCTTTAAAGATATCAACCTTGACCACATCGCCGGGATTATAATCATCCAAACTACCGTCAAGCAACCTAAACTCCCTTAAAAACCTTAAAGGAGGAACCCCTGCCTTTCTAAAATGGCCAAGCAAGGGCTTTGTAACCCTTTGGGGCTTTACCTCTTCAAACCCAATCTGAACAGACTCATATCCATCTTTTTCAGCAGTCTTTTTCTGCACAACAAAACAAGGTCCCGCCTTTATCACGGTAGCAACCACCACCGTGCCATCTTCTAGAAAGAACTCCGTCATTCCTATTTTTCTTCCTATCAATCCTTCTATCATATGAACCCCTACGATCCTGTAAGTTTTATTTCAACCTCAACCCCCGAAGCAAGATCCAGCTTCATAAGAGCATCGATTGTTTGCTGTGTAGGTTCAAATATATCAACCAATCTTTTATGAGTTCTAACCTCAAAGTGTTCCCTTGAGTTCTTATCCACATGTGGAGATCTAAGCACGCAATAACGGCTTATGTGGGTGGGCAAAGGAACTGGTCCAGCTACCCTGGCACCGGTTCTCTTGGCCGTCTCCACAATCTCCATTGCAGACTTATCAAGCAATCTGTGATCAAATGACTTTAATTTTATTCTTATTTTAGGAGCACGATTCATATCTCTTCCCTAATCCTAACTAGTCTTATTCAATAATCTCTGTAACGACTCCTGCACCCACTGTTTTTCCACCCTCTCTTATAGCAAACCTAAGCTTCTCCTCCATAGCAACAGGTACAATCAACTCCACCTCCATGTTCACATTGTCCCCAGGCATCACCATCTCTACACCCTCTGGCAACTTAACAGTACCTGTAACATCTGTTGTCCTAAAATAAAACTGAGGCCTGTAACCAGTAAAAAACGGAGTATGCCTACCACCCTCCTCCTTCTTCAACACATACACCTCAGCCTTAAACCTCCTGTGAGGAGTTATACTACCAGGAGCAGCAAGCACCTGACCCCTCTCTACCTCATCCTTCCCTATACCCCTTAACAATATCCCTACATTGTCCCCAGCTATCGCCTCATCAAGTATCTTCCTAAACATCTCTATACTAGTAGCTACAGTCTTTCTCGTCTCCCTAAAACCCACTATCTCTACCTCATCCCCAGCCTTTATCCTACCCCTCTCTACCCTGCCAGTAACTACAGTACCCCTACCAGATATCGAAAATACATCCTCTATGGCCATCAAAAACGGCTTGTCTACATCCCTCTGAGGCTCAGGTACATAAGAATCTACCGCATTCATTAACTCAACTATACCACCACAAAACTTACACTCATCCCTCCCACACCCACACTCCAAAGCCTTCAACGCACTAACCCTTACAACAGGTACCTCATCCCCAGGAAAACCATACTTCGTAAGTAACTCCCTAACCTCTAACTCAACTAAATCCAATAACTCCTCATCATCCATAGCATCTACCTTGTTCAACGCTACAACTATATACGGAACCCCTACCTGCCTCGCAAGCAATATGTGCTCCCTAGTCTGCGGCATCGGACCATCAGGAGCACTAACCACTAATATCGCCCCATCCATCTGCGCAGCCCCAGTTATCATGTTCTTAACATAATCAGCATGCCCAGGACAGTCTACATGCGCATAATGCCTCTTGTCAGTCTCATACTCAACATGCGCTATGTTTATCGTTATCCCCCTCTCCTTCTCCTCAGGCGCCTTGTCTATCTCCTCAAAAGGAATAAACTTCGCCATACCCCTCCTCTCAAGTATCCTCGTTATCGCAGCAGTCAAAGTCGTCTTCCCATGATCCACATGCCCTATAGTCCCTATGTTTAAATGAGGCTTCCTCCTCTCAAACCTCTGCTTGGCCATAACTATACCTCCTTAAACTTTTAATCACATTCCTTTCGCTTTAGCCTTAATACCCTGAGAAAGAGCCTGAGGCACCTCAGCATAGTGCGAGAACTCCATGGTAAACGAGCCTCTACCCTCGGTTATAGACCTCAGATGCGTTGCGTAACCAAACATCTCGGCAAGAGGAACCTCCGCCCGTATGGCTTGCAGATTGCCTCTGAGCTCAGTTCCTATTATCTTTCCCCTTCTTGAATTTAGATCACCTATTACAACACCCATAAACTCTTCAGGCACCACAACCTCTACCTTCATAATAGGCTCAAGTATCACAGGAGAGGCATTTCTTACCGCATCCTTAAACGCCATAGAGGCTGCAATCTTAAAAGCAAGCTCCGATGAGTCCACCTCGTGATAGGAACCATCATAGAGGGTAACCTCAACATCAACAACCGGATATCCAGCAATAACGCCGGTTTCCATTGCCTCCCTAATCCCCTTCTCAATTGCAGGTATAAACTCCTTTGGAATCACGCCACCTTTTATCTCATCTATAAACTTAAATCCGCTTCCTCTTGGAGCAGGAGCAACCTTTATCTTTACATGGCCGTACTGACCACGTCCACCCGTTTGACGTATAAATTTTCCTTCAGCATGAGCAGTTGTGGTTATGGTCTCCTTATAGGCTACCTGAGGCCTTCCAACATTTGCATCAACCTTAAATTCACGCTTAAGCCTATCAACTATTATCTCAAGATGAAGCTCTCCCATTCCAGAAATAAGCGTTTGCCCAGTTTCCTCATCGTACCTGACCCTAAAAGAGGGATCTTCAAGAGCAAGCTTGCTAAGGGATATACCCAACTTCTCCTGATCCGCTTTTGTTTTGGGCTCTATAGCTATCGAGATAACAGGTTCAGGGAAGGAGAGGCTCTCAAGCACAATTGGTCTATTTTCATCGCATAGCGTATCACCCGTAACCGTATTTCTAAGACCAACAGCCGCAGCTATATCTCCTGCGTTTATCTCCTTAATCTCTTCACGTTTATTTGCATGCATCCTAAGAAGCCTTCCTATCCTCTCCTTTACCCCCTTTGTGGAGTTAAGCACTGTGCTTCCTGAACTTAGCTTTCCAGAGTACACCCTTAAATAGGTAAGCTGACCCACAAAGGGATCCGTCATTATCTTAAAAGCAAGCGCAGAAAACGGTTCGGATTCATCGGGGTACCTGACTTCTTCCTGATTTGTATTAGGGTTAATTCCCTTAACCGGGGGCAAATCAAGAGGAGAAGGTAGGTAATCTACAATCGCATCAAGAAGAAGCTGAACACCTTTGTTCTTAAAAGCAGAACCGCATAAAACAGGAACCAGCTTTAACTCAATCGTCCCCTTTCTTAGAACCCCCTTTATTTTCTCTTCAGATATAGGCTCTCCATTAAGGTAACTCTCCATTATCTCTTCATCCAAATCAGCAAGTGCCTCAATAAGCCTTTCCCTAGATAAACCCACTTGATCCTCTACATCCTCAGGAACAGGAACGAGTTCATACTTGGCACCAAGAGACTCCTCATCCCACACGGCAAGCTGCATTCTTATGAGATCTATTATCCCCTTAAACTCGTCATCCTTAAACCAAGGAATCTGAATTGGAACCGGGTGGGCATTTAACTTGCTCTTAATCTGCTCAACAACCCTAAAGAAATCAGCCCCAACCCTGTCCATCTTGTTTACAAAGGAAATTCTGGGAACCTTGTATCTGTCTGCCTGACGCCATACCGTCTCAGACTGTGGCTCAACCCCTCCAACACCGTCAAATATGACAACCGCGCCGTCAAGAACCTTTAGAGATCTCTCAACCTCGATCGTGAAGTCCACATGTCCGGGTGTGTCTATTATATTTATCCTGTGATCACGCCAGAAACAGGTTGTGGTAGCAGCAGTGATTGTAATTCCCCTTTCCCTCTCCTGTTCCATCCAGTCCATTGTTGCAGTGCCTTCGTGAACCTCACCCAACTTATAGGTTAAACCGGTATAAAACAGTATTCTCTCAGTGGTCGTTGTCTTCCCCGCATCTATATGTGCTACTATTCCAATATTCCTTATTCTCTCCATAGGTATCTTACTCACCTTAAAACCTCCTACAACCTACCACCTATAATGAGCAAAAGCTCTATTTGCTTCTGCCATTCTATGTGTGTCTTCTTTTTTCTTAACCGCTCCACCCCTTCCCTGAAATGCATCCAGCAGCTCAGCAGCAAGCTTTTCTTCCATAGATTTTCCCTGCCTTTCCCTGGCAGCATTTATTATCCACCTTATAGCAAGAGATTGTCGCCTAAAAGGATTAACCTCCATAGGAACTTGATAGGTTGCCCCACCAACCCGACGCGATCTTACCTCAAGTACGGGTTTCACATTATCAATGGCAGAGCGAAATACCTCCAGTGGGTCTTTTCCAGTCTTTTCACCCACCATCTCAAGTGCCGTATATAAGATTTTCTCAGCTTTGCTTTTCTTCCCATCATACATAAGCGAGTTTATAAACTTTGCAACAGTTACATCCCCGTATCTGGGATCAGGAGGTATCTGTCTTTTTGGAACCGGACCCTTTCTCGGCATCTTAGTATTCCCTTTTACTTAGGTCTTTTAACACCATATTTAGAGCGACTCTTGCGCCTGTTCTCAACCCCAGTTACATCCAGCGCACCCCTAACAATGTGGTACCTTACACCGGGCAGGTCTTTAACCCTACCACCTCTGACCAACACAACAGAGTGCTCCTGAAGAGAATGCCCTTCTCCAGGTATGTAACCCGTTATCTCTATACCGTTAGTTAGCCTAACACGAGCAACCTTTCTAAGAGCAGAATTAGGCTTTTTGGGTGTTGTGGTATATACCCTTACGCAAACCCCTCGCTTTTGAGGACATCCCTGAAGCGCCGGGGCTTTGCTTTTCTTCTGTACTTGCTCTCTACCCTCTCTGACTAACTGATTAATTGTAGGCATTAACTCCTCTCTTGCTTTGTTGATCTGTCAAAAGTGAATCTTTAAATATTTGCATAAAATTTAAATCTTGTCAAGAAGCAAACAGCACACAAAAACAAAGATATTAAAGCTAATCAGGTGGAAAATCTTCTTCAGCTTTTTTCCTTGCTAGTACCTTTTCGGCACCTATTGGGGTAAGCGGGGATAAGTACCAGCCGGGCTTCCACCTCTTATCCTTAAAGCCCTCGAGTTCATCCTGGGTTACCCTGATCAAAACACCAACGTAACCCATTACCTGATCTATAAGAGGATTACCGGTTCTAAGGTCAGGAACCTTATCCGGCTCACACTTCCAACGCCCTGGGGATAGATTGAATAACTCTATACACTTGTCGAACTCAAACCTGTACCTTGGCTCTTTATTCTCCAGTGTTTTTGTTTCCATCTCTAGGTACCACACCTCAGCCATCGCTACTGTGTTCTCCGAAAGTTATTTATTCTAATTATTATAATTAAATAACGCGCTTTAGCAATAACCCTAAAGATATTTAAGCGCCTTCTTTCCTATATCCTTTCTGTAGTAAAGAGATCCGTCGTCAATCTTTGAGACAGCACTGTATGCCAGATAAATAGCCTCAGGTATAGTCTTTCCAAGAGCAGTAACACTCAACACCCTTCCTCCATCTGTAACAATTTTTCCGTTGCTAAAAGCCGTTCCAGAATGAAAAACAAAAACATTTTCCATAGCTTCGAGGTTTTCCAGTCCCTTAATTTCAATCCCCTTCTTATAGTCACCAGGGTATCCCCGCGATGCCATAACAACACATACAGAAGCCTCATTTTTCCACTCCACGATCTCTTCTGAAAGTCTCTCATCAACCACGGCATTAAGCACCGGAACAATATCTGACTTCATTCTTGTTATAAGAACCTGAGCTTCAGGGTCTCCAAATCTGGAGTTAAATTCCAAAACCTTTGGCTCTCCATCTTTTATCATAAGCCCTACATAAAGAACTCCTTTATATCTCCTCCCCTCTTCCCTAAGAGCATTTATGGTCGGAACAACTATCTGATCCATTATCTTTTTATAAACTTCAGGCGTAACAACCGGGGCAGGAGAATAAGCCCCCATTCCACCGGTATTTGGCCCCTGATCCCCATCGAGCAAGGCCTTATGATCCTGAGAAGTTTCAAGCGGAACAATAGCCTCTCCATCTGTAAATGCAAAAAACGAGGCCTCTTCTCCTTCCAAGAACTCTTCGATCACAACCCTGCTTCCTGCATCACCAAAGATTCCTCCCCTCATCATGGCATCAAGCACCTCAATGGCTTCTTCTTCCGTGTGACATACCACAGCCCCCTTACCAGCAGCAAGCCCGTCAGCCTTTACAACAAGCGGTGGCTTTACCTCTTTTACCCATCTAACCGCATCCTCAAAACTGTAAAACGTAGAGAAGAAAGCTGTAGGGATTTTATATTTTCTCATAAGGTTCTTAGCAAAAACCTTACTGCTTTCGATTTCAGCAGCTAACCTGGTTGGACCAAAGATTCTAAGTTTTTCTTCGGTAAACCTATCTACTATTCCAAGTGCCAAAGGAAGTTCAGGCCCCACTACTGTAAGCTCAATACCCTCAGCCTTTACAAACCTGATCAGGTTCTCTATATCAGTAGCCTTTATATTTACACACTCCGCATGTTTTGATATTCCAGCATTACCTGGAGCACAGAAAACTGCCTCTACAAGTGGGCTCTGCCTTATCTTCCAGCAAAGAGCATGTTCCCTTCCTCCACTTCCAACTACGAGAACCTTCATGAACCTATAACCTCCTTACAGAAACAGATTTAATTTACCATACAAAAAGAAGAATTCGTATGGTTTCAGGCTCTACTCAACGGTAACAACCTTGGCAAGATTCCTTGGTTGGTCTATATCCGTTCCCCTGTAACTGGCAATATAGTACGCTAGAAGCTGAAGCGGCACAACAGAAATAAGAGGACTCAAGAGGTAAGGGGTTTTAGGGATTTCTACAAACCTATCCACCCATCCGTAAAACTCATTCACACTGCCCTTCGATGTAAGAAGTATAACTCTTCCCTTTCTCGTTTTTACCTCCTGTATGTTTCCAACCAGCTTCCTGTAAAGCAATTCATCCTGAGGAGCAACCACAACAACAGGCATCTTTTCATCTATTAACGCTATGGGGCCATGTTTCATTTCCCCTGCAGCATACCCCTCTGCATGTATATAGGAGACTTCCTTTAGTTTTAATGCTCCCTCAAGTGCGATTGGATAGTTTAAACCCCTTCCCAGGTATATGAAGTTTTTGTACTTGTAAAACTCTCCGGCAAGGACGCTAATTTCACTATCCAACCTGAGAACATGTTGCAAAAGCTGTGGCAAAGCAAGAATATCTTTAATAAGCTGCAAAGAGTAAGCATCTGTCAATCTGTTTCTTGATATACCCAGAAACAGGGAAAGTAAGTAAAACACAACCAGCTGTGTTGTAAAAGATTTTGTGGAAGCAACCCCTATTTCGGGTCCTGCATGAGTATATATAACCACATCCGATTCTCTTGCAATTTTGCTGCCAAAAACATTTGTAATCGCAAGCGTTTTTGCCCCTCTCCTTTTTGCCTCCAAAAGAGCATAAGAAGTATCAGCAGTTTCCCCAGACTGGGAAACTGCTATAACCAAGGTCTTCTCATCAACTACAGGTTCCCTGTAGCGAAACTCTGAAGCCAAATCCACATCCACAGGGATTCTAGATAACTTCTCAATCATGTATCGTCCAACAAGACAAGCATGATAAGAAGTACCACAACCAATTGCCACTATTCTATTTACATCAGCAACCCAGGAATCCTCTACCCCTTTAAAAAACACCCTTCCCTCTTCCAAAAAAACCCTTCCTCTTATAGTATCCAAAACAGCCTGCGGTTGTTCGTGTATCTCCTTTAGCATAAAGTGTTTATATCCACCCTTCTCCACAGTTATGGGATCCCAATCTATAGGAAAGATATCCCTTTTTACCTCTCTTCCCTCAGAATCAGTAATCCTGAATCTGTTTTTCTCCAAGATAGCAATGTCACCATCCTCAAGTAAAACCACATTTCTGGTAAAAGGCAAAACAGCCGGGATATCAGATGCCAAAAACACCTCACCATCTCCAATTGCAAGTATAAGGGGAAGGAACTTTCTAATCCCCACCACCTTATCAGGCTCCCTTTCAGAGATAACAGCCACCGCATACGTTCCCTCCAATAACTTAAAAGCCTTCCTTACGGATTCTTCAAGTGAAAACCCCTTAAGAGAAAAATCCTCTATAAGGTGTGCTATAACTTCTGTATCTGTATCGGAGTTAAAATGGTATCCTTTTCTTTTTAACTCATCTTTCAATTCCTGATAGTTCTCTATTATCCCGTTGTGAACCACCACAGTTTTTCCCGAAACATGGGGATGAGCATTTCTTTCACTTGGAACTCCGTGGGTAGCCCACCTCGTATGCCCCAATCCAGAAGAACCACTTAAAGAAACCCCCTCCAGCCTGCTTAAAAGATTTAACAGCTTCCCTTCACTCTTTACTATCCTTACCCCACTACTTCCTAAAACAGCAATACCTGCAGAGTCATACCCTCTGTATTCAAGTCTTTTTAGCCCCTCTATCAAAACATGAAGTGTTTTATCAGGTTTACCTATGTAGGCTATAATACCGCACATTTAATCCTTTTCTTTCTTTCCTCTGGGTCGCCTTTTCCACTCCTCAATTATAACCTGCCTAGCCCTACCTATTGCTAAAGCCCCAGGAGGAACGTCTTTCGTTATGGTAGAACCAGCCCCAGTTGTAGCACCTTTTCCCACTTTTACAGGAGCAACAAGCATCGTATCACTTCCTATAAACGCATGGTCATCTATTGTGGTTTTGTGCTTATCAAAACCGTCATAGTTGCAGGTAATCGTTCCGGCACCGATGTTTACCTCACTGCCAACACAAGCATCTCCTATATAGGAGAGATGGGGAACCTTTGACTTTCTTCCAATGGTTGACTTCTTGATCTCAACGAAATTGCCAATTTTTGCACCACTCATTATCTCCGTTTCAGGACGAATATGAGCAAATGGACCAATGGCTACATCGTCCTCTATTCTTGCCTGTACTATGTAACAGGAAAAACCAACGGTAACCCCATTTCCCAAGAAAGAATCCTCAATCCAGGCAAATGGGCCTATCTTACACCCACTTCCTATCCTTGTTTTACCGTAGATAAATGTATTAGGATATATAATAGTATCAGCTTCGATAAGAACCTCAGGTGATATGTATGTAACCTCGGGATCTATTAGGGTTACCCCAGAGAGCATAAGCTCTCTGTTAACTCGATTCTTAATAATCTGCTCAGCTCTGGCAAGTTCGAGACGATTGTTTATGCCCAAGACCTCACAAGCATCCTCTGCAACAATTCCTAAAACAAGTTTACCCAAACCGGAAGCTACCTTAACTATGTCCGGTAAATAGTACTCCCCTTGCTTGTTATCAGAACCAATCTGCTCAATTGCTTCCCAGAGAAACTCCGAATCCACACAGTACACACCTGAATTGATCTCTTTTATGTTTTTTTCCTCTAAAGTCGCATCTTTCTCCTCTACAATTCCAACTATCTCACCACTAGAGCCCCTTAAGATCCTCCCATAACCATAAGGCTCTTCAACAACCGCTGTAATAACAGAGACACAGGCCCCTGCTTTTCTATGAGCATCTACCAACCCCCCTATAGTTTTAGCATCTATAAGAGGAGAGTCCCCATTAAGTATAACTATTTCCCCTCTAAAACCTCTTAACACCTCCTTTGCGTATAAAACAGCGTTTCCGGTACCAAGTTGTTTAGGCTGAAAAACATATTCAATACCTTCAGAAAAGCCCATTGCATCCTTAATTGCCTCTGCACCGTATCCAACCACCACCACCGTTCTTTCAGGAAGCAGTTTCTTAACGGTATCCATAACATAACCCAGCATAGGACGTTTAAATATAGGATGAAGCACCTTTGGGATACGTGAATTCATTCTTCTTCCAATTCCAGCTGCAAGAACTATCACAGCAAGTCCCATATCTAGACCCTCCCGTACCTATCCTCTAGTCTTACTACATCATCCACCTCGGGAGTAGATACCTCAAGCACATAGCAATCCTCAACAGCGGTCATCCTGTGCTTCGTAAGGGGAGTAATCCTTACAGAGTCACCGGGGAGTATCTTTATAACCTCCTTCGGTTTTCCTTCATCCTCAATCTCTAGAATCATGGTGCCTTTTTGAAGGTAAAACGTTTCATCCTTTACCCTGTGAAACTGATAACTTAGACTATGTCCTTTCCTGATAAAAAGTATCTTTCCCACGTACTTCTCCGTATAAGCCCACCATAATTCATAACCCCAGGGCTTTTCAACCTTCCTTACAGCATTTATCCTTCTTTGCCTTAATCTTTCCTCATCCATAATCCACTTACTTTAGCAAGGGAAATCCTAGAAAGGAATATCATCGTCAGAGGTGAACGATTCCTCTATATCCTCTATGTCTTCTGGAAGTTTCTCCTCTTCTTCAATAATTGCTGTTTCCCCTTTATCATAGGGGCTAAGTATCTGCATATTTTGAGCAAATACCTCAGTGGTCCATCTTTTTCTGCCTTCCTTATCCTCCCAAGAGCGGGTCCTAAGTGTACCCTCTATATAGACCATCTTACCTTTAGATAAATACTCCCCACATATCTCAGCCAATCTTCCCCAAGCTACAATACGATGCCACTCCGTAAATTCCTGTCTGTCACCGTTTTTGTTTGTTCTTGTTTCCGTGGTAGCCAAGGTAAAATTGGCAACTGCCTGTCCACTCGTTGTATACCTGATTTCTGGATCACGCCCCAAATAACCTATTAAAATTACCTTGTTTACACCTCGCATTTATCAATTTCCCCCATCCTTTTTGCTGTTTTTACTTGAGGGAAGTTTATCATCACAAATACGGAAAATCCAGAAGGACCAACCCCCTACTTATTAAATAAATGTCCCACCAAAGAGAGAAATTGAAATAGAATCCTTCCCGTTATTCCCCAAATCGTATAGCCTCTGTACTTAAATACATAATCCTTTATACGCCTTCCGTCCCTCTCCACAGTTCTTATACTAAGGGTTCCCGGTTCTTTTAGAAAGGAAAGTGGAATCCAAACGACTTCTGCTACCTCTTTTTTGTTTTCCCTTATCTCTACCCTATCCGTAAGAAAAGCAACAAAGGGAGAAACAACATAGTGTTTTGCTTCCGGATTAACCGGATTAAAATCATCAAGCTCCCCCAGGATAACCCCTTTCTCCCTTATATCTATACCGGTTTCCTCAAACGTTTCACGAATTGCGGTATCAAGCTTATCTCTATCCCCTTCTTTCATCTTACCACCGGGAAAAGCCATATGACCTGAGAAGATATCGCTTGTGTTCTCGGGTCTCCTTATAAGGAGGATAAAGTACTCTCCATTCTCTTCTCTAAGAACTATCATAACTGAAGCATGTACAAAAGTTCCTTTTTCTCTTACCTTTAGACTTTTTCGTCCTTTTATGATCCTTTCAATATCTCTTAGTATTGTGCTGTTGGAAGGCATAAATACTCTCTTATTTATTCCGTGCTTTAAAGCCAGAGGAATTAAATCTATTTTTTTTGATCCAGATATCTCTTAAAAACGCTAAAAGTAGCATCATCAAATAAAACAAAATAAACCTTTTCTATTGAAGATTCACCACCTAGATGCTCCAAAACGGTATCTATCATAACCTCCGCACACCTTTCTACCGGAAATCCTCCAACTCCGGTTCCAATTGCAGGAAAGGCAAGCGTTTTAATGCCCTTCTCCTCAGCTCTAAGGAGGCTGTTTTTTGTAGCTTTTCTAAGAGAATCCTCACTTACACTACCACCAAGATGCATTCCAGCAGCATGAATAACGTATTTTGCTTTTAGGTTTCCAGCTCCCGTAACAACTGCTTCTCCCAGAGGAATTGGACCCAGTTTATCACACTCTGCCTGAATCACATCTCCACCCTTTTTCCTTATAGCTCCAGCAACCCCACTTCCAAGGAAAAGGCTGGTGTTTGCAGCATTCACTATGGCATCAACTTCCATCTCAGTGATATCACCTTTTACTATCTCTATCTTTTCTATGGAACCCATGGTAAAACACCCCTTTAGATATTTTACAAACCCATCCCCCAGGGAGCAACAAATTCGTTTGTATTACCACGATAAAGTAGCTAAAATAAAAACCAAAAGTAGAAAATGAGCACTTTAAGCATAGAATTTTACAGGCACTCTCTTCTCAACAGAGGCGGGGATAAGATGATAGTTGAGTATGCAAACTATTTCAGCAAAAAAGGCTATAAGGTTACACTTTGGTATAATATACAAAATACGGTTTTTAGATTAAACCCCCATATATCACTAAAAAAGATACCTTTACCCACAAAGATAGGAACGATCCTTTTTTTGCTCTTTAGAAGGTTTACTTCGGATTTTATAATTGTAGATATAATTCCACTTGCACTAGCAGTATCTATAAGATACAAACCCCACCTGATATACTTTGCACAAGACTACGATGAATCTTACTATAAGAACTCAGCTTTAAAACTTCTTATAAGATCAATGTATTTTCTTTGTCTAAAACTCTTTAAAATAAAAACCATAACCGTATCCAAGGACCTTGCGAAGCTTTTTAAAGATAACTATAGTGCCGACGTAAGCGTAGTTGAAAATGGTATACATCTACAAACCTTTTACCCAGAGCCCGACGAAGAGCTTTTAAAACTCAAAGGCAATAGAAAAGCCATTCTTATATTATCTAGAAGGGATCACAGAAAAGGGTTTGATATTGCGGTAAAAGTTATAAACAAGCTAAGTGCAGAACTAAGAGATCAGGTAGAGATATGGGCATGTGGAGAAGAGTTAAGAGAAGATGTGTTAAGGCTTAGGGTTAGAAACTTTGGTTGGGTTAATGAGGAAAAACTAAGAAGGCTCCTTAGCAGTGCCGATATCTTCCTCTATCCAACAAGACACGAAGGATTTCCTCTTTTTCCGCTTGAAGCCATGGCATGTGGATGCCTGGTGGTGACAACAAAAGCTGTTCCCTATGTTAAAAACAGAGAAAATGCCATTGTCTGCAATATAGAAAGAGTAGATGAGATTAAAGAAGAGCTTGAACTTATACTAAAAGACGAGAACCTAAGAGAAGCAATAAAGCAAGAAGGTTTTAAAACCGCTAGAGAGCACAGTATTGAAAATAGCTTCAAAGAGTTTGAAAGGTTAATCTTAGATAGATACCGTTTTCAATTTCAACAACTCTCTAGCCCCAAAGACACTCTTTCAAATGAATAGCAAAAAGAAAGGTCATCTACTTGTATGCACCTACTTCTTCCCTCCCATAGGAACACCAAGAAGCTACAGGTGGGTGGAATTTGTAAAGTACCTTTCCTCGAAGAACTGGGATATAGACGTTCTTACCGTATACTCATTCCCCACTCATCCAAACTACGATTATACACTCCTTAAAGACATACCAGAGAGAGTAAGGATTTTTAGAACCTACCCTGGATTCATGCACCACCTCTCAAGCCTTTTATTACAAACCACTATCAATAAAGGGAATAGCAACTCCCCTATTTTTTTTGAATCATTTACCAGGAAAGGTGGAAAACTCTTATTTAGACTATTTGAAAGCACCTTAAGACCACTATTTATCCCTGATGAAGCGATAACATGGCTTCCATTTGCTCTTGTAAAAGCAAAGAAACTAATTAAGGAAAACAAGTACACCCTGACCATATCCTCTGGATTCCCTTTTACCTGCCATATACTGGGTTTTTATCTAAAAAAACTCATTAGAGAAACACCTTGGATTACGGATTACGGTGATCCCTGGGTATATAATCCATCTTTTCCCTTACCAAAATGGCGGTCTTACGTAGACAAAAAAATAGAATCCAGAATAGTCACCTCTTCCGACAAGATAATAGTAACCACAGATAAGACAAAAGAACACTACCTTAAACTATATCCCTTTTTAAGACCCGAAAAGATAGAAGTTATACCCCAGGGATTCTCTCAAAAAGAGTTCATAGAGGCTAGGCCAGAAACCACAGAGAAATTCAGGATTGTCTATACCGGCATATTCTATAAAGACGCAGAACCCTTTACCTTCTTTAAGGCACTTAACCTTATAAAAAATACATGTAAAGAGCTTGAAGTAGTCATTGCAGGGAACATACCAAACGAGATATACAAATCGTATATAGAAAAAAGCAATCTCTCAGAGGTTGTCCACTTTGTCGGTTTTGTTTCCAAACAGAGGGCTATATCACTTCAGAAGGGCGCATCTGTTTTGCTGCTGCTAGGACATGGAGGAGGCCTACAGATTCCTGGAAAAACCTATGAGTACATAGCTGCCCAACGTCCCATACTCTCTATCAAAATGGATGAAAACGATATAGCATCAACGATTATAGAGAGGCTAAGGAGGGGAATCTCTGTTAAAAATGATCCAAAACGTATAGGTGAAGTGATATCATACCTATACAACCTTTGGAAGAAAAAGGAAATAGAAAAAAACTTCAACCTAGAACAGGTAGATGAGTTCTGCTGGGGCAAATTAGCAGATAAACTTGAAGAAACTATATTAGAGGTAGTAGAACATGCAAATCAGCCTACATCTAGACAGTCCATATAAACCCTGTATGTCTCATTAGCTATATAATCCCAGCCGAAATTTCTTATAATTTCTAAGTTATACTTACCCATTTCTGAAAGCTTAGAAGTTAACGCTTGCCTCATAGCATCAACCAAACCACACTTATCCGAAGGATCATACACAATTCCACCCTTGGGATGTAAAATCTCGGTTATGCTCATTAAACAAGGGGCAATAACAGGTTTGCCAAAGGACATAGAAAGCACAAGTGAACCTGAGGTTGAACTTTCCCTGTATGGAAGAACCACAATATCTGCAGCGTTCATGTATATCTGAATCTCATTATCCGGGACAAAGTTAAATACAACCCTAATACGTCTATCATCTTCACACTCTTTAAGGACACACTGAGCTATATCCTTATTAGCTGGTTTACCAACTATAAGCAACCTTGAGTCTATGTGTTTTAAGCTTTTAAAAGCCTCTATCAACTCAAGCACTCCCTTGTAAGGTCTTATCATACCAAAATACAAAAACACAATCTCTCTCTCATCAAACCCAAGAAGCTCTCTAGCTTGCTTTTTAGAGACCTCATTTCTGTAGTAATCAATGTAGTGTCCATGAGGTATCACTTTGATTACGTAATTATCCACACCATATAACTCCATTACCTTACCCTTTACATAATCTCCATGCACAATCACTCAGCTACAGAACCTAGAGAAGATTTTTGTAAAGAACAATTCCATACGCATAAAACGGGAATCGTGGCTTAGAACATTGTGAACAGTCCACACGATTTTTATTCCAAGGAGTTTTACCATAACCAACTCACTTATAAAGAAGACCGACTTTACAAAAGCCTTTACCCAAGAATCACTAAGTAGAAAAGGATGTAGCCAATGAACGTGAAGTATTTGTGGCTTCCAGTGACAAAGCACCTTGAGGATTAAAGAAAAAGGGTAGTAACCGGCAAGAGATATAGTAGAGACAAGTACACCTTTTTTTGATAGTGACTTGATTAACAGTTTCTGATAAGGGTTAGAATCATAGTAAGGAATAAAAACTACATTCATCATTTAAGTTAAGGGTCTTACAATACAGGTAAGATCAAATCAAGTTCTCTTTCCGTATCCTTTAACTCTCTTTTTATCTTATCTCTTTCCAAAGGATCAAAAACCACATCACCCGTTCTTCCACGAAGATTAATTTTTATATCCAGCATCGCATCTTTAACCCAATCCTGATGAGGTAAGATAACCCTCTCAGCAGCGAACTTGTGTTTCTCTATCATTGACTCCACATAATCCACACCCAAAAACGTGCACACCTCTTTTAACACTTCAGGGGTTCTAGACACCAAATTCTCGTATCTAACTAAGAGATGGCCGGGTTTACCAAAACAACTTAAAGAAATCCTAATATCTTTTTTCCATCGTCTTATACACTGCTCAATGGAACGTTTTCCTCCCCAAAATTCAGGATAGGCATTTGTAACTCTAAACAAAGAAGCTATCGTATTCTTCGAATTTCTTACTTGGTCTTCAATTCACAGACAAATACCTACTTACCGAGTTCAGTTAAACACTGTCTAAGCAAATTTAATAAATCATAATTGAACAAGCTTTTTATGACAACTATAACACATATATAAAGAGCTATTCCTGCAAACAGATATACAGTAAAAGAAACGATGCCAACACTAAACAAGGCAAAACTCTTTAGCGTAAATAAAGAAACACACATAAACACTGTGGCAAATAAAGGAAACAGAATCAATCGAAGGACTTCCCATATACCTGCATGAATTATCTTAGCACTTTTATAAATAGCCACCGGATTGATTACAAGCGCACTCAAAAGTACTGCCAGTGAAGTTCCAAGAATCCCTAACCTCATCGTAAGGGGATAGATTAGAAGCGCAAGTAAAACCAAAATTGCAAACTGAAGCTTAACTCCTACTTGAGGAAATCCGGTAGCTTGAAAAAGGGGTCCTGTGGTTGCCCCGACAGAGCGGATAAGCCCCCAAAGTACCAAAACCTGCATTGGATGAACTATAGACACCCATTTTTCCCCTAAAAATACAACAACAAAATCGGGTGACATTGCAAAGATTAATCCAGCAATCGGAAAAGAGAAAACCGAGGTAGTTTGCAAAACCTCTAAATACGCCTTTTTTAAATTGGATAAATTGCTCTGTAGCTTTGCATAAGCCGGAAAAGTTATCTGAGAAAGGACATGAGTAATCTCAGTTGCAGGCATATTTGATATCCTATAAGCCATTTGATAAAATCCAAGGGCGGTTGCACCTAAAAACTTACCTACAAAAATATCGTCCCCCTGGGTAATAAGAAAAACAAGAATACCAGAACCCGTAATCCACCTTCCAAACCTCCATAACTCTGCTACCTTGTTTAACTCAAAGCTCAACCTAGGTCTGTAAGGATGGATAATATAGCTCGTAAAACACCTAGTTACCTCTCCAGCCAGCAATCCAAAAACAAGTGCCCACACGTTTCTCAAAACCAAAGCACTCAGTATAGAAACCGTAAAATCTATCAGTGTACCCAGAAACTCGTAAACAAACCTTTTATCAAATTCAAGCTCCTTCTGAAAGTACACAATCCCAATATTGGTAAGAGATTTAAAAAGTAAAGAAGTACCTATTACACGAACAACCAATACCGCTTCAGGTGTATTAAAAAACATACCCACATAAGGAGCTCCTAGAAAGAGTAACATAAACAGAGAAAAGCCCCTTAAGATAGAAACTGTCCATGCACTATCAAGGTAGCCTGATATGTCTTCATTCTTCTGTATAAGGGCCTTTTGAAAACCCGTTTGAGAAAACGTATCCAGAACCAACATAGTCAGAAGAGCTATCCCCATTAAACCAAAATCGTAAGGGGAGAGCAAACGAGCAAGCACAACAAGTCTTATGAAGTTAAACAGTACCTGGGTTGACCTCAGAGCAAATACCCAAAACCCACTTACCACAACCCTGTGGTAAAGGTTCTCCCCAGGTTTTAAAAGATTACCTACTATGTACCTGATATTGGTTATAGACATAAACCAAAGAAAATTTAAAATAATTTTTTAAAAAGTAAATCTCAAAAGAGTCGGTATATTTAAAACAAAATGAAACCCCCTTTTGTCTCTGTTATAGTCCCCGTTTTTAACGACTCCGAAAGATTAAGACTATGCCTTCAAGCCCTGCAGAACCAAACGTATCCACAAAACCTATATGAGATTATAGTGGTAGACAACGGATCAGATGAAGACACAGAAGGAGTGGTAAGAGAATTTAACAGTGTAATTTTACTGCACGAGAAGAAACGCAGTTCATATGCTGCAAGAAACAAGGGAATTTCCTTCTCAAAAGGCGATATCCTAGCTTTTACCGACTCAGATTGCATTCCAGCTCCTGATTGGATTGAAAAGGGGGTTATAAACATACTTAACATACCCAATTGTGGTCTTCTGGCTGGGAAGATAATCGTTTTCTTTAAAAACCCCCAAAGACATACAGCGGTAGAACTCTATGAGGCTACCCTAGCATTTCCCCAAAAGCACTTTGTAGAGAAAATGGGTTTTGGAGCAACCGCAAACACTTTTATGTTAAGGGAGGTTATAAATAAGGTGGGCGTGTTTAACGACAAACTTAAATCCTGTGGGGATGTTGAATTTGGACAACGTATATCATCACATGGATATAAGGTGGCTTATGCAGATGACACATGTGTATACCATCCAGCAAGGCAAACTCTACGAGAGCTATACGAAAAACACTCTAGGATAATCAAAGGACAATGCGATCTGCTCAGGATAAAACACCATTACCCATTTTTAAGATTACTTAGAGACCTTTTCATTGAACTGCTACCTCCTGTAGTATCCATAACACGCATTTGCTTCGATAAAAGATTTAAAGAGCTAAACACATTAAGCCAGAAACTCAAAGTGCTTTCCATCTTCTTCATTGTAAGGGGAATAAGGATTATAGAAAGGCTTAAGCTACTGTTAAGAGGACAATAGGAGGGCAACAAACTAACAGCTATACCTTTGCTACAATATTTCCCCAGTCATCCACCTCGCATCTAAACTCAGGAGGGATAAAAAGTGTTGAGGTATCCTCTACCACCAAAGCAGGCCCCTGGAATTTAAACCCTGAAAAGAAATCCTCCCTTATATAACACCTTAGCTCTATTTCACTACCTTTAAAAAACACCCTTTCCTTTCTAAATCGAACCTCACCTGCTGCCTTGTTTAATAAAGGAAGCTCTATCCTGTTTCTCCTCTCTATTGCCCTTACCCTTAGGGTAACAATTTCCACCTCACTCTCAGGCTTTGCATAGCCGTACAACCTCTTGTGAGCCCTATGAAAGGCATTTACAACATCCTTACCGTAAGGGATCGTAATCTCGTGGGACTGCCTCCTGTAGCGTGCATCTACAAAACGCTCAAAGCGTATCCTGGTAGCTGGAAAATCCCTATACGCCCTCTCCTCAAGCATCCTAAAAGACCTCTCCAAGGACTCTTTAGACAAACTCTTGCTTGTAAAAAAGGTTGTAAAACTGTAGTCCTTAAAGGAATCAGCCATTAGCATTCCAAGGGCAGAAAGTACCCCGGGGTTTTTAGGAAAGATTACCGTTTTTATTCCAAGTCCAGCAGCAAGTTCACAAGCATGAAGCCCTCCTGCTCCTCCAAAGGAAAGAAGCGCAAAGTCTCTTGGGTCAAAGCCTCTTTCAACCGATACAACCCTTAATGCCCTCTCCATGTTAGCGTTTGCAACCCTAACTACCCCCTCTGCAAGTTCCTTTAAAGGAATCTCTCTTCCAGATAAAAGCTTTTTAAAAGCAGAAAATGTCCTCTCAGGGAAAATCTTCATCTTCCCCCCAAGAAACCAATCGGGAAGAATTCTTCCAAGTACAACATTTGCATCCGTTACCGTAACAAATTCTCCCCTTCCATAACATGCAGGCCCTGGGTCAGCTCCTGCACTTACAGGTCCTACCTTTAAAGCCCCTCCCGCATCAAAATAGGCTATAGAACCGCCTCCTGCTCCAATGCTTACCACATCAACCATTGGAATCTTTATGGGAACACCATCTATAACGGTTTCGGTCGTAAACCTAAGGGATCCATCACACAAAGCCACATCCGTTGACGTTCCTCCCATATCGTAGGTTATCACCTTACTGTATCCCATTGCCTCCGCAATCCTAAATCCACCCACCACACCACCTGCTGGCCCTGATAAAAGAATCCTAACCGGCTCTTTCGCTGCCTGCTCGGGTGATATAAGACCCCCACTTGACTGCATTACAGATACCCTACACCCACTAAGCTCACCCTCTAGGTTCTTCATATACAGGCTTACCCTGGGCAATAGATAAGAGTTTGCCACAACTGTGGAGGTTCTTTCGTATTCCCTAAATTCCGGCACAAGCTTCGATGAGGTTGATATAGGAATACCAAGGGAACTTAAAAAGCTTTCAGCCTTTTCCTCATTCAAAGGATTTGCATAAGAGTGGAGAAAGGAGATTGCAATGCAATCAACCTTTAACCTTTTTAGTTTGCCGTAGATCCTTCTTAAATCATCAATAGCCACTTTCCTTAGCACCTTGCCGTCGAAAGAAACCCTTTCCCTAACACCCAGTCTAAACTCCCGTGCAACAAGTGGTTTTGGACGATCCCAGAAAATATCATAGAGTTTTTCCCTGTTCTGTCTGCCTATTTCTATAACATCCTCAAACCCTTTTGTTGTTAAAAGGGCAACACAAGCCCCCTTTCTCTCAAGAAGCGTATTGGTAGCAACGGTAGTCCCATGTATAACCTCAATGTCTCTAACCTCTCCAAGAAGCTCAAAAAGCCCCTTTATAACAGCCCTTGAAGGGTCAGAGGGAGTGGAAAGCACCTTATGAGTAACCACCTTATCTCCATCAATCAGAACAAAATCTGTAAATGTTCCGCCTGTATCTACTCCAACTCGCAAAGAACCTCTCATCCTGCAATCCCTTTGCTACAGTTTTCCCGAAACCATATCCATTATTCCCCTTCGCACCATCATAATGCCTATGGCTGCAAGGAGTATACTCATTACTTTCGCAAAAGCACGAGCACCACTCTCACCAAGATATAAAAGTATTACCTCTGATTTAAAAAGGATAATACCCAGAACGAAAAGATTTAGCCCAAAGGCAATCAAGGTCACAAAAAACCCCTGAGAATCCACAAGTATTATGAGGGTGGTAAGCACAGCAGGACCCGCTATAAGAGGAGTACCCATCGGAAATATCCCGAGAGAAGAACCACTAATACCTTTTACCCCGGGATTCTCATCCCTTAAAAGATCCAAAAGGGAGAAGGCAAACAGAAGAAGTCCGCCTGCAATTGCAAAGTCTGAAACGCTTATACCCAGAATCCTGAATATAAATTTCCCGCCAAGAACAAAAACAATTCCTATAGCGCACGCAGTAAGTATGGAATCCTTTGCAACCTTTTTTCTCTCTTCAGAGGTCAAATCCCTTGTAAAGGAAAGATACAAAGGGATAATTCCAATGGGGTCTATAGCGACAAAAAGAGGAATAAAACACAAAACCAAAGACTCTATCATCTACTTGGTCTTGTTATCGTAACCCGGAGGATAGATAACCTTTACCTTACCTTCTGCAATCTCCCTTAAGGCAAGGACAACGTGCTTATTTTCAGATTCCTCACATAAAGGTTTTGCTCCCTTAACGAGCTGCTTTGCCCTCTTCATTGCAGCTATAGAAAGGGCAAATCTGTTTCCCACCTTCTCAAGGCAATCCTCAATTGTGATTCTTGCCATCCATTACCCTCCCCTATTGGTTTGTTGTTACATTTTTTTATAAAATATAAGCTACAAACCCAAGGTAGTAAAGTTTTTCTGGATATCAGCTCGATACAGAAAAATCCGAGGGTTAGTATAAGCTATGGAGGAGCAAAATGAATACAGAGGATATAAAGTTTGATGACAGAGGGCTTGTTCCAGTTGTTATTCAGGATGCTGAAAATGGTCAGGTACTTATGGTTGCTTATGCAAACAAAGAGGCAATTGAAGAAACACTAAGAACAAGAAGGGTACACTTCTGGAGCAGATCACGAAACAAGCTATGGCAAAAGGGAGAAGAATCAGGGAATTTTCAGGAGGTGAGGGAAGTCTTTGTTGATTGCGATAAAGACACAATCCTTATAACCGTGAACCAAAGAGGGGTTACATGCCATACAGGTCAAAGGAGTTGTTTTTTTAAAACCATCGAAGGACAGGAAAGAAACGCCCCAACCTTTGGAGCTCCAAGACTAGGTAAAACACTAGAAGAGGTATACAACGTGGTAGAAGACAGGAAACGAAACCCAAAAGAGCACTCATACGTAAGCTCTCTTTTCCAGAACGGAATAGATAGGATACTAAAGAAACTGGGAGAAGAAGCAACTGAGGCCATAGTAGCAGCTAAAAACGGTAGCAAGGATGAGATAGTATACGAAACAGCGGATCTATGGTTTCACTCTCTTTTAGTGCTTGCATACTTCGGTATAACCCCTGAGGATATATACAAGGAGCTTGCAAGGAGGTTTGGAAAACCCAAACACAAATACCGTCCTTCCCCGTAGTTTCTATCAGCAAACAGGTTATCTAATCGTTTTATGCCTATCTTTAGGCTCTATATAGTCGGTAATTACTGTTCTTGCTCTAACCTCAGGGGGTAAACCCGAGAGGTCTGGCTTTGGCATGTCCGTGGAGAGATCAGAAACAAGTGCAAATGAGGAAAACAGACGCTCCAGTTTCTTTGATTTACACTTTGGACAGCTTAGCTTTTTTTCCTCCTCTTTCTCCATTACCAATTCAGCAAACTTATGCTTACACTTTAAACACTCATACTCATATAGTGGCATTTTACCTCCCCTTTTAATCGTTAAAGTACTGTTCCAGATACTCAGGGCCAACCCATGAGCTTGCTATCTCTTCATCCTTCATCTTCTTATAATCCAGATGCCAGGCAAGCTCATCACCCGGACCAGGAGCCCTGTCTCTCTTATCAAATATTGCTTTAAAGGTAGAAAACACCCTTCTTATCCTATCGCCCCTGCTACACAGCGGGCAGATAAGATTCTTCTCTTCCTCTTTATCGTATATTAACTCAGAAAATCTAAAGTTCTTTAACTCAAGATAAAGAATCTTGTTATTTTTAAGCTTGTAGCGAAACCTCCTTATGTTAGGTTTTCCCCTCTCACCCAAGGCAAATACAAGCTTTTTTTTCTTATCATCAAAAACCTCTATGTAGAAAAACTTTGGGTTCTTCTTCATTATCCTTGAAGCGTTTGACTTATTAAGTCTTGCAACAAGCGCTGATATATCAGAGTTATACTCATCAACACAGTTATCACACTCATACTCATATACGGGCATGGCCAATTTCCTCCTGTTTTAACAATATTAACAAAAATCTCCTAAATATTCCAGTTGTATTTACAGTAGCTTAAGATTTGACAAAAACTATCTTTAAACATAATACTAATCCCAACCACTTAAAGGAGGAAGCTTGTGAGCGGTGAGTTGCTCTTACAAAAAGACAATCAAATATGCACCATAACCCTTAACAGACCGGAAAAGAGAAACTCCCTGACACCTGGTATGCTGCTTGAACTAAGCAAAGAACTTGAGAGATTAAAAAGAGAGGAAAAAATAAGATGCGTCATAATACGGGGAGCTGGAAACAGGGCATTTTCAGCAGGCTACGACATAATGGCAATAGGGAAAGACATAGAGGATGATATGATGAGAGACTACTTAGAAGACCATCCTCTAACAGTTGTATCCAAAGCAATAGAAAGCTTTCCCCATCCCATTTTAGCAATGATAAACGGATACGCATTCGGAGCAGGACTTGAGCTTGCTGTAACCTGTGATCTAAGGATAGCAGTTGAAGATGCGGTTTTCGGCATGCCTCCAGCAAAGCTTGGTGTTACCTACTCCTACATGGGTATACGTAAGTTTATTAACCTAATTGGGATTGGTTATACCAAGGAGCTATTCCTACTGGGGAAAAACATTGATGCAAAAAGAGCCGAAAAGATAGGGCTTGTAAACTATGTGGTTCCAAGAGAAAGACTTGAGGATCTAACTTATGAGATTGCATCCGAGATATGCGAGAATGCACCACTTTCAATGACCACAATGAAAGAGATAATAAACGGATGGCAAAGAAATCAGCTACTTAACGCAGAAGATGAGGAACGTGTAAAACAAATGATTAAGCTTGTTCAGGAAAGCAAAGACTACAAAGAAGGGAAAAAAGCATTTTTCGAGAAGAGAAAACCAAAGTTTGAGGGGAAGTAAACCTTTTTGTCTTTTTTCTAACTTCCATAACCAAACTCTCTTATTAAATCAGCCCTCTGTGTCCATCTTTCCTTAACCTTTACCCAGAGCTCAAGATAGACCTTGGCTCCAAGTACCCTTTCTATATCAGCCCTTGCAAGGGTTCCAATCTGCTTTAGCATTCTTCCCTTCTCCCCGATCACTATAGCCTTATGATTTTCCTTCTCAACATAGATTACCGCAGAAATCCTTACAAGGTTTTTATCAGGAACATCCTTAAATTCCTCAACTACCACAGCAGCAGAATAAGGAATCTCCTGGCGCGTTAGGTTAAATATCTTCTCCCTTATAAGCTCGGCTACAAGAAACCTCTCAGGTTGGTCGGTAATCATATCCTCAGGGAAATACTTGGGGCCCTCAGGAAGATACTTAATTATCGTGTTTATAAGGTCATCAATTCCTTCTGCTCTGATAGCAGAAACCGGTACAACTTCTAGGAACTTTCCCTCAAACTCCTGTGATTGTGCCATAATCTCAAGTATCTTACCTTTCCTTACGGTGTCAATCTTGTTAATCACCAGTATAGCTGGTTTAGGCAGACTCTCAATTATGAAACGATCTCCTGGTCCAAATGGCTCATTTACCTCAATCATCATAAGGATTACATCCGCTTCCCCTATTGTATTTACCGCAGCTTGAACCATTGCCTTCCCCAACTCGCCCTTTGCCTTATGTATTCCCGGGGTATCGAGAAAGATAAGCTGAGCATGGGGAAGGGTCTTTATACCCACTATTCTGTTTCTGGTTGTGTTGGGTTTTTCAGAAACAGCGGAGATCTTCTCACCGACTATTACATTTAGAAGTGTAGACTTTCCTACGTTTGGTCTCCCAATTATCGAGATAAATCCCGAACGGAAACCCTGCTCTGTTTTTTTCTCATCCTCTAGTTCCAAGATGCCTCTCCCCTTTGATTATGTTTTACAAAATATTATATTACACAAACGATAAGCTAGACACCTCTGTAACCAACGTTAACAACAACCTGCTTAAGCTGGGTGTATTCCTCAACTGCGTACGTACCAAGTTCCCTTCCGATACCGCTTTGCTTATATCCTCCCCACGGAAGCTGAACAAAACACAACTGGGAAGAGTTAACCCATACCACCCCAGCTCTTAGCTTTTCCACAACCCTATACACCCTACCTACGTCTCTTGTAAAAACCGCCGCCCCAAGACCGTACCGTGTTGCATTTGCAAGCTCCACAGCCTCATCCTCATCCTTAAACTTAAAAACCACAAGCACGGGGCCAAAGATCTCATCCTGAACTATGGCCATATCGTTTCTACAACCCACAAAAATGGTAGGTGATAGGAAAAAGCCCCTTTTAAAACGCTCATCCATAAGACGAAAGCCTCCACAGAGAACCTCTGCCCCCTCTTTCTTACCCAGATCTATATAGTGAAGAACTCTCTCCAGGTGACTTTTGGATATTACAGGTCCCATCTCCGTAGCCTCATCCAGAGGGTCTCCTATTTTAATCCCCCTTGTTATCTTAAGCAGCTCTTCCAGAAAGCCATCATATATACTTTCATGAACATAGAGCCTTGAAGTAGCAGAGCAGACCTCACCCTGGTTCATAAATATCCCAAACTGCACCCACCTGGCAGAAAAAGGCAGGTTAACATCGTCAAAAACAATTGCAGGAGACTTTCCTCCAAGCTCAAGAGAGATCCTCTTTAAACCCTCTGCCGCAACCCTCATAAGTTGCTTTCCCACCTCGATACTGCCGGTAAAAGAGAGCTTATCCACATACTCGTTTCTTGCGATCTCCATACCAACAACAGGACCAAGACCATTTACAACGTTTACAACACCATCGGGAAACCCAACTTCCTTAATTAAACCTGCCAGTTCCAAAGCCGTAATAGGGGTTAACTCAGAAGGCTTCAGAACACAACAGTTTCCCATAGCCAGAGCGGGAGCAAGTTTCCAGGCAGCTATAAGAAGAGGAAAATTCCAAGGTATAATCTGGCCTATAACCCCGATTGGTTCTCTAAACACCATACCTAAAAAACCGGTATCCGGTGTAGGGACAATCTCGCCTTTTACCTTATCGGCAAGGCCTCCATAGAATTCAAAGCAATCGGCAGCCTCTTTTACATCAACCCTTGATTCACGTAAGGGCTTTCCACAGTTTAGGCTCTCCAATCTAGCAAGCTCTTCTGAGTGCTCTCTGATTGCGCGTGCAAGTGCTAAAAGCAGTTTACCCCTCTCAACCTGGCTCATGGTTCTCCAGGGTCCATTCTCAAAGGCATCTCTTGCACTCATTATGGCCTCTTTGGTATCCTCTTCATCTGCAAAAGAAACCTCAGCTATAACATCCTGATTTGCAGGGTTTATAATCTCAACCACTTTATCAGGTGAGGTATTTACCCACCTGCCACCTATAAATAAACCATACCTTTTGACCATTGTAAGAACGTCCTTGCTTGCCAAACTCGTTATAAAGGTTAACATTTTAAACACCAACTATAAACTGTTAAAGTATTAAAAAGGAGTAGTGCGCATGTTTGAGCTTCTTGGAGACTGGAAAAGAACAGACTACTGTGGAAGCCTTGGAATTAAAGACTTGGGCAGAGAAGTTATCTTAATGGGATGGGTTCACTCAAAAAGGGATCATGGAGGACTCATATTTGTGGATCTAAGGGATAGGGAAGGGGTTGTTCAGATCGTTTTTAATCCTCAAGTAAGCGAGGAATCACACAAAAAGGCAGACCTTTTAAAGGATGAGTGGGTTATTGCAGTAAAGGGAACGGTTGTAAGACGACCAGATGAGACGATAAACCCAAACATAAAAACTGGTGAAATTGAGGTTATAGCCAGAGAACTAAGAATACTTAACAGATCAAAGGTTCTTCCATTTCCAATAGAAGATGAGATAAAAGTTGATGAGCTTATCAGGATGAAATACAGGTTCCTGGACCTTAGAAGGCCGGTAATGAGAAAAAACTTAATGCTTAGACACGAGGTTATGCGCGCAACAAGAAGCTACCTAGACTCAAAAGGATTCATAGAAATAGAAACCCCCTATCTTACGAGATCAACCCCTGAGGGAGCAAGAGACTTTCTCGTTCCAAGCAGACTTAACCCGGGTGAATTTTACGCACTTCCCCAGTCTCCACAGCTACTTAAACAAACGCTTATGATCTCCGGTTTTGATCGATACTATCAGATAGTCAGGTGTTTTAGAGATGAGGACCTAAGAGCCGATAGACAACCAGAGTTTACCCAGATTGACCTTGAGATGTCCTTTGTTACCGAAGACGATGTCATAGAGGTGGTTGAGGGGATGATAAAGGCCATATTAAAAGCTACAAAGGGAGTAGATATAGACATACCCTTTCCACGAATGAGTTACGATGAAGCCATGTTAAGGTATGGAACAGATAAGCCGGATATAAGGTTTGGTCTTGAGCTTCATGACATAACCGCGGTGTTTCGTAACTCAGAATTCAAGGTGTTTAGTGATCCGGTAAAGAAAGGAGGTATAGTAAAGGCTATTAACCTTAAAGGCAAAGCTCAGCACCTATCAAGAAAGGAATTGGATGAGCTAACTGAGTTTGCAAAATCACTCGGAGCAAAGGGGCTTGCCTGGATCAGGATTTCAGGAGATGAATGGCAGTCTCCCATAACAAAATTCTTAAGCGAGCGTGAAAAGGAGGAGCTAAAACGTCTTCTTACCATAGAAGACGGAGACGTCATATTCTTTGGAGCAGATACAAGCTACACGGTAAACCTTGTTCTCTCAAACCTGAGACTTCGCCTAGGAAATCGGTTTAACATGATAGAGCAAAACAGGTTTGCATTTCTATGGATTGTGGACTTCCCGTTACTAGAATTTGATAAAACCGAAAACCGATATGTTACAATGCACCACCCTTTTACCTCTCCAAAGGAAGAGGACATAGAGCTACTGGATACGGAACCGGAAAAAGTAAGGGCAAGGGCTTACGATATAGTACTAAACGGGGTTGAGATCGGAGGAGGAAGCATAAGAATACACAGAAGCGATATACAGAGAAAGCTGTTTGAAAGAATTGGCCTAGGACCAGAGGATGCAAAGAAGAAGTTTGGTTTCCTGCTTGAAGCCCTTGAATTCGGTGCCCCACCTCATGGCGGAATTGCACTTGGACTGGATAGGCTTACCATGCTCCTTGCAGGAGCAAGCTCAATAAGGGATGTAATTGCATTTCCAAAGACACAAAAAGGGTTCTGTCCGCTTACAGAAGCACCCTCACCAGTAGATCCCAAACAGCTACTAGAGCTCAGAATAAGGGTGGATGTAAAGGAGAGATAAGGTATTACCTCTGCCCGGATATATCTTCTAGGGATCCGGTAATACTGGATAGGGCTTTATCCTCAACTGTATAGACAGGCTCTTTACCAGCAACCTTAACATAGACCCCATTATCTTCTGAGTGCTTTCCAAAAAGCAGTGTTATCCCCTCTTTCTCGGGCTTAGAAGACACGGTAACCTCAACAGCGGGGGAATCAAGTCCATACACGGATAGATCCTCAGGGCTGTCACTTACAAAATCCCTAACCTCAAGCCCAACGATGCTTGAGATTACCTGAGATACCTTTGTCTGATCAACCCTTACTGCCCCGTTTTTCTGCTTAAGCTTCCACTCATCTCCTTCCTTTACCAGGGAAACAACCTTATCCCCGTTTTTAATACTTAAAAGTTTTACATCTCCGACATTTAGATTTACAAGCCTTCTAACCCGAATATCGCTAAGGTGCTTTGGGAGGGCATCAAAAACAAAGTCAGATACAGAGTAGATCTGAGGGTCTGAGGCAAGTTTAACGTAGTAGTCGCCGTTCTCATTTCTATTGCCAAAGAGAACCTGTATCTTTCCCTTATCAGATGTATGGAGCACAACCTCGGCCCGAGGATTTTCAAGTCCATAGGTTTCAAGGTTTTCTGGATTCTCGTCTTCAAACTCCTTTATCTCGAAATTGGAAAAGGTTCTTAAAATGTTTAAAACCTTGGAGCTATCTACCTCAACATGTTCTGGCATTCCCTTTACAAACCACCTATCCCCTTTTCTCTCAAGCTCAATCGATGTTTCACCTACCCTGAAAAACAACCCATTCACGCTATCCGCATCCAAGCTGATTATCGTTTTGTTTCTAAAATCGTTAAAAGACCTCCCGACAAAGTTCCATGAAAATTCCCTATCTACAAGAAAAACGTTTCTCTTATCATCCACACGTATATAGACCCCAGAGCCAACCGGACTTTCATCCCCCACCAATATACGGTGCTCCTTTAGAGGGGTTCTAAAAACCACCTCCACCCTAGGACTCTCAAGCCCAAACCCTGATAAATCAGATGTATCCTCAGGAATAACCTTCTCAACCTCCAGCCCCTTAATGTCATCTACGATTCTCGATATTAATCTCCCATTTGCCTCAAGCTTTTTTAACCCCTTAACTATCACCCACTCATCTCCCTCCTTACTGCAGAAAACCTCAAAAGAGGGATACTTAATCACAAGCTCAACTATCTGCTCACCCGAGATATCAGGGAAAACCTTTTGTCTTTGCTCTTCCCTCTCAGTTGACCTCTGAAGGTAGAGGTACCCCAGAAGCGCAACAAGAACAACAACCGCAACTAACGTTTTTGAAAACCTTGCTGTGGATGACCTCATATTAAGCAAAAGACCACTACATATTTTTTCGCCTCCACCAGACAACCAGACCCGAAACAAGAACAAGGGCAGGCACAACAATTACGGTAAACGAGAACAGCATCCTCATCTGGTTACCAGTAATAGCAAGTTTTCCCTCTCTGGCTACCCGTGGTCTTATAGAGATCAACTGCGTATCACCAAAGATCCAGTTTACTGTATTTAAGAAAAGGTCACTGTTTCCTGAAAAATCGATAAACCTATTAGACACCAAATCGACACTGCCAAAGACAGCAATTCTTGTATTCTCTCCAATCTCACTAACCGCAAAAACCCCAAGTGGCCCCACCCTATCACCAGGATCACGCTGTGCAATTCCCTGGTCAAAAAGCGCAAAGTTTGTCTCAGCCCAACTGTACTCGCTCGTTTTAGCAATCACAGTGGATCTGATTCCATCCCTGTTAACTACCTCAACACTTCTACTATAAGGGAAAAGGGTTGCAAACCTAAAGCCCTCTGTAATCTCATGAGGCAAGTATTGAGCCACAACAGGCGCAACATCTCCTCCACCCACAAGTTTTGATGATGGATCAACTATAATGTCATCCCCTATATTAAAACCGTAATCCCTTAGAAACGAAACTAGTTCACCACCCAATCTAGGCTCAAGCATAAATACAGCCTTTCCACCGCCGTCAAGATACTTTTTTATCAACTCTATCTCCTTAGGAAGCAGAGGCTTTTTTGGTCCAGCAACCACAAGCATCGTGTTTTTAACAGGGATGTCTGGTTCTCTTAGCAAAAGTAACTCCTTAACCTCATAGCCTTCGTTCTCAAGTAGCTGTCTTAATCTCCCAAACCCTTGAGGTTCGGAGTTGTTGTTAATATCCCTCTCACCGTGCCCCTTTAGAAAGTAAATCGTCTTTTTTATATCTTTTGAAAGTTTTATAAGTGCATTTGTAATCTCTTCTTCAGCATTGTCAACTATTCCACCCGATATAAGGTCAGAAAGCCTTAGATTTATGTTCTGGGTGCCACTTACAAGCACTACCGTCCCATATTCCGTAACCCCGTATTTTCTAGCAACTCCCGGCTCTTTATCAGGGTCAACAAACCGAACCTTAATTTTACCGCTTCTCCGCTTATACTCTCCTATTAGCTCCTGAAACTCCTTCCTATCGGTTCCAACCTCCTTAAAGAAGGCAAGAACCTCAACCTCTTTGTCCAAATTATCCAATACTTTCTTTGTCTGGTCCGAGATCGAGTAGAGCTTCTCCCTTGTAACATCTAACCTGCCTCCCTTACTCCACGCAAGATAGTTTAGCACAACAAGGATTCCAAGAACGGCAAGAACAAAGATAAAAGTATTCGTTCCGTAGATCAGTACCCGCTTCTTTCTCATCTCCACCTCTCCGAATCAAGTGCAGCATATGTTAGCAAAAGTCCAAAGCTCGTAAAAGAAACATAGTAGACAACATCTTTTAGCTCGATAACACCCTTTGTAAAACCATCCAGGTGATTTATTATGGAGATGTATCCAAGCACTGAGCTTTCAGGATCAGAAGAAGCGCCAATTATCCAGAAAAAAAGCAGGATTCCAAAAGAAAAAACCGCAGCAACTATCTGGTTATCAGTAAGGGAGGATGAAAATAGCCCAACAGAGATAAAGCTTGCCCCAATAAGGACAAGCCCAAGGTAACCCGATAGTACAGGCCCAATATCGGGATTCCCATAGATCCCCAGAAAAACTATATAGATAAGGGGAAAAACCAACATAAAACAGAACAAACAAAACGAGGCAAGAAACTTGCCAAAGACAACGTGCACCACCTTTACAGGAGAGGTAAAAAGAAGCTCTGCCGTGTGGTTTTTTCTCTCCTCGGCTATAAGCCGCATTGTTATAATGGGAATCATAAGGAGAAGGACAACGCTTATTGTCCCAAAATACGGGCGAATCACAAACTCGTTTAAATTCAATCTTTCTCTGAAGAACTGAAACCTTGGATCAAACTGGGATTCAACAAAGCCCTGTAGATAGATAAAGAAGAATATGCCGGATAAAACAGAGAAAACAAAGAGAACCATATAGGCAATGGGAGAAGCAAAGTAAGACTTTAGTTCTTTTTTAAAGATAGTATATATCCTCATCCCTACCCACCTTCGGTTGAGATAACCTTAAGAAAAACCTCTTCGAGTGTGTGCGTTAGAGGTCGAAGCTCAAGCAAACCACATCCGCTTTCTACAACGGTTTTTGCAAGCTCTTCTCTTATATCGATACCATCCCCTGACCTGACTATAAACTCCCCAGAAGAGCCTTCATCCACATCCACAACACCCCTTATGGATAGGAGCCTATCCCTTATGTCTTCACCCCCACGGCTTACCCTTAGAAGGATACTCTGAGCACCTTCTACCTTGCCTGAGAGCCTTTCTAAGGATTCTTCAAGAACTATTTTACCCTCGTTAATTATCACAACCCGTGTACATATCATGGTAACTTCCGGAAGTATATGGGTACTTAGGATAACCGTGCGTTCACCAGCAAGGCTCTTTATAAGGTGTCGAATCTCTATGATCTGCTTTGGGTCCAGCCCAATTGTGGGTTCATCCAGAACAAGAACCGAAGGATTATTAACAAGGGCCTGAGCAATACCCACCCTCTGTTTAAACCCCTTAGAGAGATTTCCAATAAGACGCCTTCTTACCTCAGCCAGCCCACACCTCTCAAGGGTAAATTCTATATTGTCTCTCTTCTCATTTCTGGAAACCCCTTTTATATCAGCTACAAAATCCAGATAAGACTCAACTGTCATATCGTTATAAAGAGGGGGATTTTCGGGAAGGTAACCAATTCTCTTTTTTGCCTCTATTGGTTCTTCCACGATATCAAATCCGTCTATCTCAACCTTCCCCTCGGTAGGAGGCATATACCCGGTAATAATCCTCATAGTTGTTGTCTTTCCTGCACCGTTTGGACCGAGAAACCCCAGAATCTCTCCATGCTGAACCTCAAAAGAAATCCCATTAACCGCAACCCGCTCTCCATACCGCTTTGTAAGGTTCTGAACTCTTATCATGGTGTTAATTTTAAGAAAAACTTAATCTACAAGGTATCTTTGTCAAGTATAAAGTTTATTTACTACGAAGCAATTTATGATATATTTAGTTTATTAAAAACAAAACTCTGGAGAAACTTTAAGGAATCATGGATATCCGTAAAGAATTTCACGGACCCAATTTGGGTTATATAATGGAACTTTATGACCGCTATCTGAGGGATCCAAACTCTGTAGACAGAGCAACAAGAGCGTTCTTTGAAAAGTGGAAACCGGATATAGATGGAATGCCCGAGGTCATTGGCGTTGATGTAAACAAAATAGTGGGTGTAGTAAATCTTGCCCAGGCAATACGTGCATACGGACACCTTGCAGCTAGAATAGACCCGCTTGGGAGTGAACCACCTGGAGACCCATCCCTTGATCCCGCATATCATGGCCTAACCGAAGAGGATCTAAGGCAACTACCTGCAAGCCTTGTAGGTGGACCTGTTGCTGAAAACGCCTCAAACGCCCTAGAGGCGATAGAGGCCCTAAGAAGGGTGTATTCATCAACAATCGGCTACGACTACGAACACATACATGCCCCGGAAGAGAGACAGTGGTTAAGATACGCAGCAGAATCCGGTCAGTTCAGGCCACCTAAAGACCCTATAAACCCCAGAAGCGTTCTAGAGCAACTCACCCAGGTAGAGGTTTTTGAGCGTTTCCTGAACCGGATCTTCCCGGGAAAGTTCCGATTTTCAATAGAAGGCGTTGATATGCTTGTGCCCATGCTAAACGAGATAATTGGAGAGGCAGCCGAATCAGGGATCCTAAATATACTTATCGGTATGGCTCACAGAGGTCGTCTAAACGTTATGGCCCATGTGTTAAACAAGCCTTATCCCTACATACTTGCAAAGTTTAAGGATCCGGTCCGTTCAAGCCATTTCCGCGATGACCTGGGGTTTACAGGAGATGTAAAGTACCACGAAGGGGCAAGAAGAGCACTAACCAACGGCAAGGAAATAGAGCTTGTTGTTACACTTGCTCCCAACCCAAGCCACCTTGAAGCCGTAAACCCTGTTGTTGAGGGTATGGCTCGTGCTGCTGGAACCCGGGTTGATAAACCCGGAGCACCTGAGTTTGACTACACGGCAAACCTACCCATCCTTATACATGGAGATGCAGCATTCTGCGGTCAGGGGGTTGTAGCAGAAACACTAAATCTTTCAAGGCTACGAGGCTACAAAACCGGTGGGACAATTCACATTATCACAAACAACCAGCTGGGATACACAACCCCTCCCGAAGCAGGACGTAGTACCCTCTATGCAAGTGATCTTGCAAAGGGTTTTGAGATCCCAATTGTTCACGTAAACGCAGATGACCCAGAGGCCTGTATTGAGGCAGCACGTCTGGCATTTGCATACCTCATGAGGTTTCAGAAGGACTTTCTCATAGATCTTGTGGGATACAGACGACATGGGCACAACGAGGCAGATGAACCTACCTTTACCCAACCAATTATGTATCAGAAGATTGAGAAACACCCCACCGTGCGCGAGATATGGGCAAAAACACTTATAGAGCGGGGGATAGTAAAGGAAGATGAGCCTGAAGAGCTTATAAACAAGTATATGAAGGAACTCCATAGCGCCCTTGAGACCGTAGAGTCAAACGAGGAGGCCTTTATTGAACCCCTGCCAAAACCACCCCCACGTGGAGCAGCCCGAAGGGTTAAGACCGCAGTTCCAGCCGAGCGTCTTAAAGAGCTTATTGAGTCCCTAACAAGGGTGCCACCTGGTTTCTCCCTGCACCCCAAGCTAAAACGGTGGATAGAGCGAAAGCGTATAGCCTTAGAGAATATGGATGAGCCATCTGTAGACTGGTCAATGGCTGAAGAGCTTGCATTTGCCTCAATACTTGCGGATGGAATCGCCATAAGGATAACAGGTCAGGATACCGAACGTGGAACATTCAGTCAGAGGCATGCGGTTCTTCACGATGTAAAAACAGGGGAAACATTTACACCACTCCAGGCCCTTCCACAGGCAAAAGCCGCCTTTGAGATATACAACAGCCCGCTTTCGGAGAACGCAACCCTTGGCTTTGAATACGGGTACAACATACAGGAGCCCGAAAGGCTTGTGATATGGGAAGCCCAGTATGGGGATTTCATTAACGGAGCACAGGTAATAGTGGATGAATTCCTTGTCTCAGCACGTGCAAAGTGGGGACAGACCCCTTCCCTTGTGCTTCTGCTGCCACACGGTTATGAAGGGCAGGGACCAGACCACTCCAGCGCTCGCCTAGAGAGATTCCTTGAGCTGGCAGCAGAAAACAATATGCGTATTGCCAACTGCACAACCGCTGCCCAGTACTTCCATCTCCTAAGAAGACAGGCAGCACTCCTTAAGGTTGATCCACTGCCCCTTATAGTTATGACACCAAAAAGCCTCTTACGTCACCCAAAAGTTGCCTCACCGCTGCGCGACCTTGCTGAGGGAAGGTGGCAACCTGTAATAGATGATATGGAAGCCCAGAAGAAACCAAAACAGACAAAACGCCTTATACTGTGTAGCGGAAAGGTCTACGTTGATCTCATAACAAGTGAATTTAGGGCCCAACATCCAGAGATCGCCATAGTAAGGGTTGAACAACTCTACCCTCTACCTTTTGATGAACTCAAGGAGGTTATAGAGAGATATCAGAAAGCAAAAGAGGTTGTATGGGTTCAGGAAGAGCCTGAGAACATGGGAGCCTGGAGATACATATGGCCATATCTTAAAGAGATAATAAGGGATCAAAGGCCACTACACTATATCGGGCGTCGGCCAAGCTCAAGCCCCGCAGAAGGCTCGGCAGCACAGCATAAGGTCAACCAGGAGGCACTTATTGAGCAGGCCTTCAACATGGAGAGGGAAATAGAGGCAGAGGGAGTAATCTGGCTAAAAAACAGATAAAAACAAGCGTTTTGGAGAAGAACAACCATGGCAATAAATGTAGAAGTACCACAACTTGGAGAATCCATAATAGAAGCCACAGTGGTTCGCTGGCTAAAAAAGGAAGGGGAGCTGGTAAAAGCCGGTGAACCAATAGTAGAGCTGGAGACGGAAAAAGCAAACTTTGAGGTGGGAGCTGAGAAAACGGGGATACTGGCACGCATAGAAAGAAAAGAAGGTGAGGATGTAAAGGTAGGGGATGTACTCTGTGTAATAGAGGAGATCTCAGAGGAAGAAAAAAAGGCACTAAGGGAAGAACCAGCGGTAAAACCCGCCCCCAAAGAAACGCCAAAAGAGGTAGAAGAAAAGCCCTCCGAAATACCTGCTGAAGAAGAACCCGCTTTAAAGAAGAAAATCACCCCTGTGGCAAAACGCCTTGCAGAGGAGCACGGTATTGGTATAGAAGATATAGAAAAGTTGGCGGCAACCGGTCCTGGAAACCGAATAACAAAGGAAGACATACAGAGGTACATTGAGCAAAGGACACAGCAGAAAGAATCCCCTGTTACCGAGGAGCAGAAAGTATACCAACTAAAAGAAGAGCGCTTAACGGAGAAGGCAGAGAGGGAGACACCATTAGAAGCCCCTCAAATACCCCCGGTTCAAAGATACAGAAGGGAAGAGAGGGTACGTATGTCGCGAAGGCGGCGGACAATTGCACGTCGCATGCTTGAGGCACAAAGAACAGCAGCAATACTCTCCACATTTAACGAGATAGATATGAGTGCTGTTATGGAAATACGAAGGCGAAGGAAGGAGTATTTCAGGCAGAAATACGGTGTCAGTCTCGGTATCACCTCATTCTTTGTAAAGGCTGTAATAGGTGCCCTCAAAGAATTTCCGCTGCTAAACGCTGAAATACAGGATGATGAGATAGTTATAAAATACTACTATGACATTGGTGTAGCTATAGGAGCAACAGGAGGCCTTGTTGTTCCCGTACTAAGGGATGCCGATAGAATGAGCTTTGCTGACATAGAAAGAGCGATAAAGGAGTTTGCTGAGAAGGCTGAAAAAGGCACCCTTTCCCTAGAAGAGTTACAGGGGGGAACATTTACCGTTACAAACGGAGGTGTTTTTGGCTCACTCCTTAGCACACCAATACTGAATCCCCCTCAAGTTGGTATACTCGGTCTACACAAGATCGAAGAGCGCCCTGTGGTTGTAAACCATGAGATAGTAATAAGACCAATGATGTACGTTGCCCTGAGCTACGATCACCGTATAGTGGATGGCCGTGAAGCCGTTCAGTTTCTTGTCCGGGTAAAAGAGCTTATAGAAGACCCAGAATCCCTCTTTCTTGAGGGCTAGAAAAAACAAGGGAGGGAAAGATATGGAAAGGGCTGTAGTAATCATAAATGAAGCACCAAGCAATATGAGGGCATGGAACGGATTCAGACTCTCAGCAGCCCTTATAGGGGCGGACATGGGGGTTGAGGTTTTTTTGATAAACGATGGGGTTTTCTGTGCCCTTAAGGGGCAAACCCCTCCTGAAGAGATATCGGGTCAGAACACAGGAGCAAAGATCAGAGAGCTTATACAGATTGGGGCAAAGATTAAGCTATGTACGCAATGTGCTCAGACAAGAGGGATAAGTGAGAATATGGTGGTAGAGAACGTAGAGTGGGCAAGTATGGTTGAGCTTGCAAAAGCTATAAAAGAATCAGATAAGGTTATAAGCTTCTAGCGACCTAAATTATCTCCCGGGCAAGCCTCTCAAGCCGTGCAATCCTTTCCTCAACAGGAGGATGTGTGCTGAAAAGACCAGCTATTCCCCCTCTAAGCGGGTTCATTATAAACATGTGTGCGGTTCCAGGATTGGCATCTAAGGGCAGTTTCTCCGCCCCATAGCTTAGTTTCTTTAGGGCACTTGCAAGAGCAAGAGGGTTTCTTATCAACTTGGCCCCAGTTTCATCCGCCTTATACTCCCTTGCCCTCGATATGGCAAGCTGTATGATAAGGGCAATTATGGGGGCAAGGATTACCATTATAAGCATACCTATAAGGTTACCAGCCCCTTCATCGTCATCACCCCTACCGAACCCACCAAATATAAAAGCCCACTGAGCCATGTTTGCAAGATACCCTATGGCCCCAGCAATGGTTGCTGCTACCGTACCTATAAGAATATCCCTGTTCTTTATGTGTGCAATCTCATGGGCTATAACGCCTTCAAGCTCGTGTGGTTCAAGGAGCCTGAGTATCCCTTCAGTAACCGCAACTGCGGAGTTATCTGGTCCCCTACCAGTGGCAAACGCATTTGGTGAGGGGGTTGGAACTATATAGACCCTGGGTGTTGGAATTCCAGCCTGTGTAGCCACTTTCCTTACCATACCGTAGAGGGTAGGAGCCTCCTCAGGGGTAACCTCTCGTGCACGATACATTGAAAGCACGATCCTATCGGAGAACCAGTAGGATACAAAGTTAATAACAAGCGCTATTAAGAACGCAAATGTCATACCTGCAGTTCCGCCTATCAGCTTACCAGCATAAACAAATATAAGGGTTAGTGCTGCCAGCAAAAGAGCCGTCTTTATACTGCTGCTCATATCTATTATCTACCTCCCCAAATTCGTTACTTTATTATATTCTAAAATTTACTTATATCGTAAACAATGTCAACCTAAACCCCTTCCCTACGAAACAGCTGCAAGCTCGAGTTTATCCCCCCACCTTTTCATAACTTCGTACAAAAGGGCCTTATGGTTCCTAAGTGCAGGATCTTCTCTTACAATCTCAAATGCATCCTCTCTGGCCTCAAGGAGAATCCTTGTATCACGCATAAGATCAGCAAATCTAAACTCCGGAAGACCAGACTGTTTTGTTCCCAAAAAGTCCCCAGGACCACGTAGCCTGAGGTCTGCCTCAGCTATCTTAAAACCATCCTGGGTTCTCTCAAGTATTGAAAGCCTTCTCTGGGCTATATCCGTCCTTTTTGAGCCCGAAAAGAGGATGCATACAGAGCTGTGCTCTCCCCTTCCAATCCTTCCCCTTAGCTGGTGAAGTTGAGATAGCCCAAACCTTTCGGCATTCTCTATAAGCATTACCGTGGCGTTTGGTACATCTACCCCCACCTCTATAACGGTGGTTGAAACCAGAATATCCAGCTCGTGGGAAACAAACCTCTTCATTACCTCATCCTTTTCCTCCGTCCTCATTCTTCCATGTAGAAGACCAACTCTGAACTCAGGAAACACACTCTTTTTTAGTTCCTCTGCCATCTTTGTAGCGTACCTTATGTCCTTAAAATCCGGATTCAAAGACTCCTCAATTAGGGGGTAAACGATATAGGCCTGTCTTCCCTTTCTTACCTCCTCACGTATTATGCTGTAAGCCTTCTCCCTCATTCCCTTTTCTTCATAGAACACAACGGTTTTTACAGCCTTCCTCCCAGGAGGCATCTCATCCAGTACAGAAACATCCAGGTCCCCATATACTGTCATGGCAAGGGTTCTCGGTATAGGGGTTGCAGTCATAACGAGGACATCCGGATTCCTGCCCTTGCTTTTTAGCTTTGCCCTCTGTATCACACCAAACCTGTGCTGCTCATCAATCACAACAAAGCCGAGGTTTTTAAACTCCACCCCCTCCTCAATTAAAGCGTGGGTACCAACGGCAATATCTACCTCGCCTGAGCTTATGCCATTGTAAATTGCAACCTTCTCCCTTCTACCCAAACCGCTCTTAAGAATTGCAACCCTTATCCCAAGGCCCTCTGTATACCTGCGTATGGTTCTAAAATGCTGTTCTGCAAGGATCTCGGTAGGAGCCATAATAGCGGCCTGATACCCGCTCTCTACAGCCTTAAGCATTGAAATCAGAGCAACCACTGTTTTTCCGCTACCAACATCACCTTGTAGCAACCTGTTCATCGGACGCTCTGAGAGCATATCCGCCTCAATCTCTGAGAGAACCCGTCTCTGAGCCTGGGTAAGATTAAACGGAAGCCTAGCAAGCAGTCTCTCCGTAATCTTACCGGTTGGACGGAAGGCAATTCCTGGTAAGGATGAAACATCTCGCTTCTTTAAGGCAAGACCAAGCTGCATCATAAACAGCTCATAGAAGGAAAGCGTTCTGTGGGGAATTGAGGCGTATACTGAGTTTCTGTCCGCAAGATCAACCAATCGGTCAGATTCGGACGGGAAGTGAGCCCTGTAGAGGGCATCGCCAAGAGCGATAATTCCTCTTTTCCTCTTTATCCTCTCGGGGATAAGGTCGTCAAGGTAACCACAGTAGGTATCCACAATAGACTTCATAATCCTTCTTATACGTCGCTGTCCTATCCCCTCAGTTAGAGGATATATGGGAACTATACGGTTAAAGTTTAAAAAGTCCTTTTCAAACTCTTCTTCCTCATCCACTACCTCAACGTCTTCAGGTTTTGGATGGATAATCTGGAGGGAACCGCTGTAGGGATCAAGTGTAACCTCACCACTTAAGACCACAGTTACCCCCTTTCTGTAAACGGCTCTAAGAAACGATTCATTGAACTGAAACCACACAAGCACAAGTGTTCCTGTTCCATCAGATAAAACCACCTGAAATATCTCCCTGCGTCTTGTTCTAACCGTTCCCAGAAGCACCACCTTACCCATAACCGTTTCCCTGGTACCAGGTGTAAGCTGGGATATCTTCTTTATACTTCTTCTGTCCTCGTACTTTCTTGGAAGGTAGTAAAGGGCATCTTCAACGGTCTTTATACCTTTTTTAGCCAGTATAGCGGCAATCTTTGGCCCTACCCCCTTTACATACTGAATCGGTATCTCAGAGAGGTTTTTTTGCCCCCTTTTTCCGGAGACAAAAAGGTTTTTCTCCCTTAGCACAGACACCACCTGCAGAGAATCACTTATTAAGCGCTTCTTCTCATGAAATGAGAGCTTGCTGTAGTGTGCAAAAGACCGTCTGAGCCCTTCCAGAATGGAGGCGCTCTCAGAAGAAAGACCCTCTAGGGAGAGAGCCTTAAATGAGAGGTCCTCTACAACCCTGTCTATACCCTTTACCTTGTGTATGTTAAGAAAATTGTTTCCAGAGGCAAATCTAAGTGGTTTTTCCAGCGCTTCGAGTATCTTTAAGAGCTCACCCATTTTGTAGAACTTAAGCCTCTACGGCCTTAGAAGAGGAAACCTTTTTAAAGGACTTCCTCTTACCCCGCTTTTTTCCCTTACCCCCATCCTCCAGATCAACCACAGTATCCTCATCTTTCTCCACATCCTGAAACCGCTTTACGTTTTTACATGCAGGATACCCACTACACCCGAGAAACTTTCCGTACTTACCTGACCTTACCACCATTGGCTCTCCACACAGATCACACCTTATATCGTGTCTGATCTCGGGCTCACTCCTTTCTTTAACCCTTATCTCTCCGTTACCAGAGTACTCAAACTGTTTTGCATTCTTACAATCCGGATAACGGGAGCATGAGAGAAACTCACCTCTTCTACCCCATTTTATTATCATATACGCACCACACTGGTCACACCTTACATCTGTGGGAACCCCTTCACGTTTTAGACTCCTCATGGAAGACTCTGCGTTCTTTAGCCGTTTGCTAAACTCCTTGTAGAACTCCTTAAGAAGCTGAACCCAGTTTATACTGCCCTCCTCTACCTTATCAAGCTTCTCTTCCATCTCAGCTGTAAACTGCACATCCATTATCTCCGGAAACCCCTCAACAAGAAGATCAGTTACAACGCGGCCAAGAATTGTGGGCTTCAACCTGTTTTTTTCCTTTATAACGTACTCTCTCTCCTGGATGGTAGAGAGAATCGTTGCATAGGTTGAAGGACGTCCCACTCCCTTTTCCTCAAGTTCCTTTACCAGAGAGCTTTCAGTGTATCTTGGGGGGGGTTGTGTAAAGTGCTGTTTTCCCTCAAGACCAACTAACATCAACTCCTCTCCCTCAAAAAGCTCAGGCAACCTCTTCTCCTCGTCTTTATCTTCCTCTTCCTCCTCCTTTCCCTCCCTGTATACCAGGGTAAACCCTGGAAACTTGATCAGGCTACCGGTTACACGGAATACACCCTCACCGGCCTCAATCTCTACAGTTGTCTGGTCATAGACAGCAGGATTCATCTGGGAAGAGATAAACCTCTGCCAGATAAGCCTGTAGAGCTCGTATTCATCCTCGGTTAAAAAGGGCTTTACCGATTCAGGTGTTCTTAGAATGGAGGTAGGGCGTATGGCCTCGTGCGCATCCTGGGCAGTTTTTTTGATCTTAAAGGTGTTTGGTTGTTCCGGCAGAAACTCCAGACCGTATGTATTCCTTATGTACTCCCTCACCTCACCAACCGCATGCTCAGAAACCCTAACGGAGTCCGTTCTCATGTAGGTTATAAGACCAACCGGTCCTTCATCACCAAGGTCTACCCCTTCATAGAGCTTCTGGGCAATAGACATGGTTTTCTTTACGGGAAACCTGAGCTTTCTTGAAGCCTCCTGCTGGAGCGTACTTGTAATGAAGGGGGGAGGGGCGTTTCTTAACCTCTCTTTCCTCTCAACCAGAGCCACCCTGTATTTTTCTCCCCTTAAAGCCTCAACTACACCCCTTGCCTCTTCCTCACTCTTTATATCAACCTTTTTGCCTTTAAACCTGATAAGTGTAGCAACAAACGGCGTTGAATCCCCAAGAAGCTTTTTTAACTCGGCCTCTATTGTCCAGTATTCCTCTGGCTTAAACTCTTCTATCTCCCTTTCCCTGTCCACTATAAGCCTTAGGGCAACGCTCTGAACCCTTCCAGCACTGAGCCCCCTTTTTACCTTTTTCCAGAGAATAGGGCTTACCTGATACCCAACCAGGCGATCCAGAATCCTTCTAGCCTGCTGGGCTTCAAACCTATCACGACTAAGGGTCGTTGGGTTTCTTATAGCCTCAAGAACCGCCTTTTCCGTTATCTCATGAATGAGAACCCTGTATGCCTTGTCCCTTATCTTTAGCCTCTCAACTATGTGCCACGCTATTGCCTCACCTTCCCTGTCCGGGTCTGAGGCAAGGTAGACTTTCTCCGACTTCTTTACCGCCTTCTCAAGCTGATCAAGAAACTTCTTCTTCTCCTTTATCACCACATACTGTGGCTTGAAATCCTTCTCTATATCCACACCCAGCCTGTTATCGGGAAGGTCAATAAGGTGTCCAGCGGATGCTTCCACATCAAAGTCCTTTCCAAGATACTTTTTTATCGTCCTTGCCTTAGCAGGTGATTCAACTATTACAAGGGATTTAGGCATCTAACCTCCTTAAGTTAACCAGATTTACTTATTATAAAGGATAAATAAGCTTATAAAAAATACCATCTAGATTCAATTCTTAAGTAAAAAGCAGTATAATTTCAAATTGCGCCAACTAAACAGGACAAAAAATGTCAAAATTTTAACTCATAAGAAAAAAAAGATAAATCTGGAAATCCATAGTGTATATGCATATAACCCATTGAACTCTTTAACGTTTATTTCTAAAATAAGAGTATTCTCCAAGTGCTCTATACCATTATATTAACTGGTATGATATTTGCAAGGATTCTATACACATAAGGATATCACATGGATTCAAAGAAAACCCTAAACGTAGTTATGGCCTCCACCTCAAGGCTCTTCCTAGAGGGGCTTAAGAAGATCCTTGAAGAAACGGGTGAGATAAGTGTTGTGGCTGAGGTTTTTTGCCGGGAAGATATAAAGAAAAGCGTTACGGAGAAAAAACCTGATCTTCTGTTTATCGATAACAGAGTCTTTAATATAGACCCTGTAGATATATCAAAGACGGTGGCTAAAAAAACCCCCACTACCAGGATAATAATCCTTGAGAACAACCCTGAGAGGATGCCTTCTCTTCAAAACACCCTTTATGTATCAAGGGATACAAGCTCACAGGAACTCCTCTCCCTTATAAAGGAAAAACAAAAACCGGTTACCGAAGGGTCAAAAAAGAACCTTCAGAAGAAAAAAAAGCTTACACCCATGGAAACCCAGATAGTTGAGCTTATTACCCATGGCCTTAACAACAAAGAGATAGCAAAGAAACTGCGTATTAGCGAAAAGACCGTTAAGGCCCACCTAACAAGCATATTTACAAAGCTGGATATCCAAAACAGATACCAGCTAATGGTTTATGCAAAGAACAAAAAAAACCAAAGTTCTGAGAAAAACTCCTCTAACCAGAGGTAAAACCCCACCTAGGCGCTGTTTCTATAGTAGTTGTAGCGGTAGTAGTAGTTTTCGTGTTTTGAATCCAAGCGGTTTACAACGACGCCGAGAAGCCTGGCACCAACATTTGAAAGCTGCTTTACGGCATGGACAATATCACGCTGCATGGTTATCCCGGAGCTTACAACAAGCACTGTGGCATCCGTAAGTTTGGAAAGCACAAGTGAATCTGAAAGCCCTATTGTTGGAGGGCTGTCAACAATCACATAATCGAAATCCTCCTTTAGCGAATCAAGAAGTTTCTTCATCTTCTCAGCCTGTAGGAGCTCAGATGGGCTTGAGGATATAATGGAGCCAGCGGGGATGAAAAACAGCTGCGGTGTATCTGTAAAATGGATTATATCCTCTATTTCAGCATCGGCAAGAAGGAAGTTACTCAGTCCGGGTTCGTTTCTATCAATGCCAAATGCCCTTCCCAAGGATGGATGACGAAGATCAGCCTCCAGAAGAAGCACACGATTTGGGCCAAATGCAAGAGAGAGAGCAAGGTTTGAGGCAAGGGTAGACTTACCCTCAGTGGGCCAGCAGCTTGTAACAAGCACCGAACGCAGTGAGTCCCCACTCTCAGATGACATCACAATGGAGGTACGAATCGTACGTATGGCCTCTGAGAAAGGAGAGCCGGGTTCAGCAACGTATAACCTTGCGGAACTCCCAACCCTCTTTTTAGAGCTACCAGATAACTTAACTATTGCACCAAGAACAGGAAGGTTCATCTTTTCGGTTATCTCCTCAGGTGTCTTAATGGACCTATCAAAGAACTCCCTTACAAAGGCTATTCCCACAGCCCCTATAAGCCCAACCAGAAAGGCAAGCAAGACGTTTCTGGGGATGTTGGGTTTAAAAGGAGTAAGTGGAACAGCAGCATGGTCAAGCACCTGAATCGGATTGGACTTTATCCCTCCTGTAACATCGGTTTCCTTTAGACGCTGAAGCAATGACTCATAGACGGATTTATTACTCTGCACCTCCCTTTCAAGAATCCTGTACTGGATTGATTTCTCATTGAGCGCCATAGCAAGCTTTTCCTGTTCCTCAAGACGCTTTTTAAGCCCCTCTTCCTTTAATATGGTCTGCTGGTAGTCGGAACGAAGTGCAAGTATCTTCTTCTTTGTCTCCTCGTTTATACGGTTTCTGATTCCGCTTATCTTGGCCTGAAGTTGCTTAAGAGGTGGGTACTCGGGTTTAAACACGGCGCTTAAATTGCTGTACTCAACAAGAAGCCTGTTGTACTCACTTTTAAGCTCCCTGATTAAAGGATCCTCTATAACCTCTATTAAGGTAGATGGGTCTCCTGACTCAATTGACTTATAAAGGGACTCCTTTGCTGTTCTCTCAGCGGTGGTTCTTGCAAGTGAGGAGTTTAGCTCTTCAAGCTGACGGTAAACAAGGTTCATGTTTCTGTCCAGGGAAACTATGTTGTTTTCCACCTCAAACCTGTGAAGAGCCTGCTCTGATCTCTCCAAATCAGCCTTTACCTCCTCAATCTGCCTCTCTAAAAACTCCCTTGCATTACGTGTAGCCTCAAGTCTCCTATCAAGGCTCCACTCAACAAAGGTATCTGCTATGGCATTTGCCATCTTTGCAGCAAAAGAGGGGCTGTAAGCCTCAAAGCCAATGTAGATTATACGTGAGTCCTGGGATGGAACCACCCGAACCCTTGAGAGAAAAACATCTATTATCCCATCCTTTCTCTTTCTCTCCCAGTCTATCTCATCACCCCCACTTCCCCCTGCAACACCGGTCTCCGAGCTGGTAAGAGCTAGTTTTATAGGATTTACCACAGCCTTAGCAAAGCGTATCGCATAGGAGAACACAATCGATATGGGGTTTAGATTTGGCTGAAAGGTATAGAACTCTGGATGCTCCCACAAATCAAACTTAGAAAGCACTGCTTCTGCCATTGAGCGGCTTTTAATAAGGTCTCTTTGGGTGTTAAAGAACTCAGGGTCCTGGGTGTTTACCTCAACAACCTCCTCAAAAGCAACCACCTTTGGTCTCTCAAGGGCAATCTCAACCGTTGACTGAGCATAGTACATCGGTTTTGTGATAAAAGAGACAACAATTGCCGTAATCAAAACAACGGAAAAGAAAAGGAAACCTATCTTTCTGTGCTTCCATATTACCTGTAGATAGGTATAAGGGTCTATCTCCTCCTCTCTGGGGCCTGAGGTTCTGGGAACATCAACGTAATCCTTTATAACCCTTCTCTTAACCCTGGCAGGAACAAGCCCTTTTTCTCCGTTTTTTTCTTCATCTCTCATATTTACCAACTCTCCTTAAATTTACTGTGGAGCAGAACCACTTAAACTAAAGGGCGGGAAGAAAAACCCAAGCCTTAGTGTCTGGAAAAAGGCTATAATCGCATTCTGGTCAACAAATACCACATCCTGGTCCTGAAGGGCAATATCTTCCTGCTCCCCTCTCTCGATAGCCTTAAGGTCAACAGAAACCATCTCCCTTTCCCCGTTTTTGCCGAACCTTATCAACTTTACCTCTGAGGATTTTGCACCCGTTACCAACCCACCTGCCATTCCTATGGCTTTGCTAACCGTTACCTGATCCTTTATTCTGTACTCTCCCGGTCGCTTTACAGCACCGTTTACGTAAAAGACCCCTGCCTCGGGAACAAAAACCGTATCCCCCATGCTAACTGGTATATTTAAACCGGTATTACCATCCATAAGAAGCTCATCAAGGTCAATTGCCACCTGCTCACCTGTACCGTACTTTGTTACGTAAACCATCTTACCTGCGTTTTCGGTAAGTCCTCCAGCCAAGGCAAGGGCATCAAGAAGACGTCCCTGATTTAAGAGCTCATAGTTTCCTGGTTTGTTTACAGCTCCAACAACAGCAACGTTTTTGCTTCTGTACTCCCTTATAAACACACTTACGTGCGGGTCCTTTACGTACTTTGCCGCAAGTAGATCCCTTAGTTTCTGCTCCGCTTCCTGAACCGTAAGTGAGCCAACCTCAACCTCACCAAGAAGGGGGTACGTAACAGTTCCTCTTGAGTTAACCCTTGCAACGGTACTTAGGTCCTGGGCTTCATACACCTTAACCTCTATCAGATCACCCGGGCCTATCCTGTAATCACTTACCGAAAAATCGGTAGAAGACCTCGTTATAATCCTTGTGTTAAGCTTTTTAATCTCATCATTACCAGATGACTTAAATTTGCTTGGAATCATTGATTCGGGAGATTTTCCCCCACCGCAACCAGCAAGAGCTATTGCGGTAAATAAAGCCAATAAGAAAGAACTTCTTAAAAACATAACCTTCCCCCTGCTTCTACCTTTAGTTATAACCCATATCTTAATAAGCTAGTCTTTTCTAGAGGATTTTCAATTGGACTTTTGTCTTTTTTTATTACATACATAGGTATTGTGCTTCCATCTGGGTAGGACTTAAGACCTAATTCCCAACTTCCCTAAATGAAAGACGTCTTATACCTCTTGAAGCAAACACAAAATAGCCCCTTAAGTAAGCCCAAATCACTTCTAAAACAGCTCCAAAAAACACCCCGATAAAACCCTTTTTCTCCCCACAGCCAGTAAGCACCCTCTTTGAGAAAGAGTAGATAAAGCCCTCCGGGATAAAACCCCCTTCAGTATCCGATGATAAAAAAACAAACCTCTTTATTAGAGCCTTTAAAACCCTATCCTCCAGCGAACCAAAGGGGACTTCCCCTTTTAACCTAAGCAAAACATCCTCTGGAATGTCGGCATCCAAAAACTCCCTTACGAACCAGAGTGGATAGTATATGCAGGGTGCCATTTTGTGCTCCATGGACTCTTTTAAAATAAAATCCCAGTTTATCTCCGTTTTAAACTTCTCAAGAAACTCACATATATCACACATCCCCCTAAACCTTCCGGCATAAGACCGACCGTTTACAAGGTGAACACAGAAGTGCAGGCAAAGGTGTAAAACCGTATCCTCAGGTGAGAGAACAAGGGTATCGTTTCCGGCTATCTCTACCCTTTTTGCCCTCCTCCAGAACCCCTCTATATCAAGCACAACGGGAAAGGTTGGCTTAACAATGTGGGTATGCACCTCCATACGAATAAGCCCATCACCGGAATCGTATGGAATGATATGGTGTAGGTCAGCGTAGTAATCGCTGGGTGCAGAATCCCTACACGGGCTGTAGCCTGATTCCCTTAAAAGAGCCTCACAGGTTTTTACATCTTCCTTTCTAACCAGAATATCCACATCGGTCATTGTTCTTAGAGCCCTGTTTGGGTAAACAAGCTCAGCAAAGTAAGCACCTTTTAAGACTATAAAGGGAATGCCAAGCCTGTTTAGAGAGGAAAGTATCCTACCAACCTCCCTGAAAAGAACCATGTTTCTTGAGGCATTTAGGTAATAGCTTCTTTTAAGCTCATCGACATAAACCCTAGGGATAAGCACTTCTATCCCTTTACACTCCCCTATTAAAGAAGAAAGTGTGTTGTAAACAAGGGGAGAGACCTCCAATTCAGATACATTTGATAAGAAACGCTCCCATAAAATCCCATCCCTTATTATGTCAATAGATTCCTTTTTTTGCTTCGGGGTTAAACTCGTTCTTGAGAGAAGGAGAAGAAGTCTTTCTTCTCTTTTTTCCAGGCTAGCAGATTTGTTTCTATTCAACCTCAACAAGCCCCTTCTCAAGCATATACCCTATGGTGTTTAGGACATCGTTTAGGACAACCTCAGAATCTACGTTCAACACGCTTGAGATCTCAAGTGATATCTGAGCAGGGGTATTTTCTCCATCACATAAATCCCATATAACACCTGCAATCTGATTAAGCACATAGGTGTTTTTGGTTCTGGAGTCAAAGAGTATGATCTCTCCTTCAAGCTCCTCACTAAACACCCCTTCCCTTCTTCTAAACTTTCTGTCTCTGTATATTTCTTTTTTATCACTTGACATAACACACTACCAGTTAAATAAGATTGCTTATTATCTCACATGCCTTACTAAGCTCTTTTGTCCGAAGCATATAGCAATCAGTCTGTCTTACAAGGTTAACCGCTGTTTTAAACACCTTATCCTTTAGCTTACGCTGGTTAAAAGAGCAGCGCATCACATTAAAAACCGCCTGAGCCTTACCAAGCTCATCAATGGAGGTAGTACCGTTTGGGGTATAGACAGGAAAGATAATGGAGGAAACAGGAAAGGACCTTGTAACAGAAGCGGTTTTCCTCCTTGAAGGGATACCAAAGTGAAGCTCAACCGTTCTCTTCGCACCGGGGAAGCTAAAGAACCTGTAATTTATTTCAGGCTCCAGAGAGGGAAAAAGCGAAAGGGTCTTCTTTCTTATCGCTATTGACCTTGGAAATCCCCTTACCCTAAGGGTTTTAAGGTTTATAGCCGCTACCTCATCCGATAGATACCTAAAACCACTTTTTATAAGGGCTATGCTAAGGGTGCTTTTTCCGCTTCTTGATTTTGCAGGTAAAACTATAGCCCTCCCGTTCTTTACAAGAACGGCTGCATGAATAAGAAGATAACCATCTATTGATTTAATGAAATCATCTAAGAAACAATCAAGGAGAAAAAGTAAAAGCTCACTGCGGTAAGGTGTCTGGTATATAGGCCTTTCATCTCTAAGGAGTATATAACCTCTCTTTCTCTTTAAAGCTACGTACTCAACACTTACCTTCTTACCATTTTCACTAGGGAATTGGAAAAAGGGTGTAATTGTAAAGAGCTCATTTAACAAAAGCCTTGAGTTTGTAAAGACCTTGGCACAGAATGAAATTGCTTTAAGAAAACAAGAGTATCTGTAATTAGAAGATTTTACCTTAAACATAAAAACTCTCTTCTTTTATCCGGGGAAAGACAGGAAATCTGGTACTCTTTTAGCGTCCTCTTCTAAACCTGTTAAAAAAGCTTGAACCCCTTCCACTTCTTAAACCTGAGCCTCCACCTGTTGGTCTACCTCCCGGGGTAAAAGACCTTCTTCTCCTTCTTCCAAACCTTCTACTTGTTCTTGCTTGAGAGGCGGTACCTATAAGAAGAACAGCAGGTATAGAATAGACCCCTATCTGTAGCAACTTTCTCCGTGCACTGTTTACCGTATCCACAGTTCCTTTCTCCTGCATAATTACCCCCTTTTACCGTTGATTCTTATCCTTTTAAACAGATACTAAACCATTACAAGGCCTAAGTAAACTGGACATAGGGCTTAATTTAGGTTAGAGAGAAAGTATTAGCCAAACAAAAATTGTCAAACTCTTTCCAAGCATTTTGCCAATTTTTGTAAAGCAACACCTTGCACAGATCAAAAGAACCTATTAGAAGCCCTTTATTTAAAGGGCTTTTTCTATCTTGGCCAATCTTACTTTAGATGGCATGGGTTTTGCAAGTAGGGACTTACGCAAACATGAAAATACCAAGTATGGCTTTTGAAATCCTAACCGACAAGGGCAAACCATCTGAAAGGGTGGGACGCAAAGCCACAGACCTAAAGGTTGTAGGAGCAACCCATGGTGGCTGGGCTGCCGAAGTAGGATTTCAAGTGCCGCTCCCCGTGATAGCAACAGTAGGAGTGTGCCGCCTTGAGGTGGATTTCAAAAGCCTCAAGGAGGTTGCAAAATGTCTACCTACTGCACATCCACGGGATGGAAACTTCAAGACACTAATGCTGGAGTTACAAGATGTCTTTTAATTTTAATCTTTATTCTCTACCCGGCTTCATCACTGGCCGAGAGCATAACCCTTACACCGGTTATGGATACATACGTAGATAAGGCTAAACCTACAAGGTCATACGGGGGCAGTTCAAAACTGAGTGCAGTATACGACCCCGGTGCAGAGCAAACCTCCACCTCAACTACCGAAACAGGTTATGCAAGCTATGGTTTCTTTGGAAGAGAATCGGGTAAGACACGGTGGGGAAGAGGAGGGTCTTCAAGGGATTCTGGATTTTCCCTGCGTAGAGGCTCCCGTTTTAAATCTACCTCTAAGGGAAGAGAGGTTCTTCTTCATTTTGACCTTTCTCAAATTCCAAGTGGTGCCGAGATTAATAGAGCCTCTCTAATGCTCTACAGCAGATACGACCGCAAATTCAGGGTTGATAGTGCTACAAGGGTCTATGCAAACCTGAATCCCTGGGATGAAAAAACCGTATGGAACACAAAACCCAACATAGCTTCCCTCTACGAGGACAGTATATCGGTAACAGCAACCAATAAGTACTTTGAGTGGGATGTAACAAACCTTGTTCAGAACTGGATTGATGGAAGCATAGAGAACTTTGGGGTTACGGTTAAGTCAGAGGGAGGAGGAGAGCTTTACTTTAACAGTAGAGAAAGCTCTTCAAACAACCCCCTACTCTACATTGAATACACTTTGCCAAATGCTGTCTCTCAAAACCAACCCCCATCACTTGCACTTCAGGCAACACCTTCAAGCGGAAGCTCCCCTCTTACGGTTACATTTGAATCAAATGCCTATGACCCTGATGGTGAGATCACAGAATACAGGTGGGATTTTAACGGTGATGGGATCATTGATGAGATAACATACTCAAACCCGGTCTCTTATACCTATACAGAACCGGGAACCTACCAGGCCACAGTTGTGGTTGTAGACAATGCTGGCCAGGAGGCCCTGGATTCAGTCGTTATAGAGGTTATATCGCAAACAGAGACAAGCCCTACCCCTACTCCAACTCCTACACCAACTCCGGAACCAACACCAACACCAACACCAACACCCACTCCCACACCTACGCCAACACCTACTCCAGCTCCAGAGCCAACGCCAACGCCAACTCCAACCCCGGACCCATCTTTTTCTGAGCCTGATTCAGGAGTATCTGAAGCTCCCATAGTATGTGTAGGTGAGGTTATAAAGACGGTTTGTGCATCTGGTTGTGACTACACAACAATTCAGGAGGCAGTAGATGCCTCACAACCAGGATGGACTATACAGGTTAAAAACGGAATTTATACATCTGGTGGACAGGATACCTCAGTTGTTAACATAATTGGCAAATCTGGAACCAAATCCAAACCCATTTGCTTACAAAATTTCCCAGGACACAACCCAATCATAGACCCAACTGGAGACGTAGTTACCCAATCACCCTACCAAAAGGGAATAAATATCTTCAACTCAAAGTGGTGGATTATAGAAGGATTTGAAATAAGACACGGTTGGGAGGGTATTAAAATACAGCCACAATCTTCTGGATCATCAAGCAATATAACTATTCGCAATAATTATATACATGACAATAATTTTGCCGGTATAGCACCACATAATGCAACTGACATCTATATTGCACATAACGAGATATCTTCAAATGGTGATGATACAAACGAGTGTCTAGAATACAATCCTAATAAAAAGAACTGCCATAACATATATATCAAATACAATCCTAAAGTAGGGACCACAATACCCGAGAGGATAACTATTAGAGGAAATTTTCTTTATAAAGGAAGTGGTGGTGCTATACATGTATACGAAAGAGGCACAAATATTCTAATAGAGAATAATTTAATTATAGTAGATGGTGTATGGGGAATTGTATCTTCAATAGAAAACAGCACTATAAGAAATAATACAATATTAATTATCGACCCATTACCTATTGAAACAGGGCTGACTTATTATGTTTTAATTGATTTTCGTTTTGGAACATCTACAAGATCGAATAACAAAATTGTAAATAACATATTCTATACAACTACAACCAGCTTTAACAATAAAACCGTGTACATGATTGGAACTCCAGATAAGCCTGAAATTGATACATGGACTGTAGATTATAACCTATGGTACACCCCTCCAAACACAAAATGGATATGGAAAGACAAAAGCAAAACGGATTTTAACTCTGAATACAAATCAACAACAGGCTGGGATAAAAACGGACCCCCCATACCATCTGACCCACAATTTCTAGATTTATCACAACACAATTATAGTATACGGTCTTCATCGCCTGCAATTGACAATGGTGATCCAATGAGTGCCTCGAAACTAGATTTCACTAGAAAACCAAGAGATAGCAAGCCAGATATTGGAGCTTATGAATACTAAATTTTTATTAAAACTGAAACAAAAATAAAAAAACTTTTACGCTATTATCCTGCAATTATGCTCCAGTTCCATACTCTTGTTCTCTCATAATCAATTGTAATTGTAGAAATTGGTTAAGAACCTGGTTTGATAAAAAACCTTTTTTAACTAAAGCTTCCCCAATTTTTATTCCCAAACCCCTCTGATAAGCTAGAGCCTCTTTAAGTTGCTCCTGGGTTATAACGTTGGCTTCAATAAGTAGCTGACCTAACGGTTTTACCAATGATATAGAAGGTTGCATTGTTTTTGCAGTTTTCTTCCTGACCAGCACACCTAATTTATCCTCTCTACTCTGCCATTTTCCAGTAAACGTAATCCAGAAAGAAAGCAATATAAGCTTTAAATCTAAAATAAAACTCTGATTCTTAATATAGATCAAATCATATCTTAGTTTATGTTGTGGTGGAGTATCATACCTTCCATACACCTGAGCTATGCCAGTCAATCCAGGTTTGACAATGGTTCGAAGGGCAAATGCAGGAATGTTTCTTTTAAACCTTGCCGCTAGCTCTGGCCTCTCAGCCCTCGGGCCTACAAAACTTATATCCCCTTTCAAGATATTTATAAGTTGTGGTAGCTCATCTATAGCAGTAGCTCTAATAAACCTTCCCACCTTCGTTACCCTGGGATCATTTTCCATAGCCCATACGGGACCTGTACTGTCTTCTGCATTTTTCACCATTGAACGAAACTTAAATAGCCAAAAAGGCCTTTCATGCTTTCCCAACCTCTTTTGTTTATACAGTATCGGCCTTCCGTCCTCTAACCATATTGCTATTGCTACAATAACCCATATTGGAATTGAAAAAATAAGCCCTATCAAAGCAAGGGAAAAATCAAAAATCCTTTTAAAGGCATATTCCTTAACAGTAAAATCTAATCCTTTGACAATGTACCGGTCTTGATCTGTATGTTTAGCTAGTATAGGCAAATCTTTCTCCTTAATTAATTAGCTTGTTATTTTTTTGTTATTTTTTTCCTTAATTTTTTACCAGTTTTAAAAACACATTCAATTAGACTTTGGTTGGGTTACAACTTAATATAGATTGCTAAAGTCAGCGTAACAATAAAACTTAGGTTTAAAAATAAATCATAACTTAAAAGAATAAAGGATCTTTTTTTCTTAAGTGGATTACTGTTTGCCAACAAAATCTACCAAAAAAAGGAAAAACAGCCATAACCAGCTGGTCTACTGCATTTAACATGCTGCCACATTTCTTAATTATCTTCTCATTTTCTGTAACCAGCTTAAACATATAAGCAAGAAAAGTTAATAGAAAATGCTCTGTTGCAAACATCAATTTTAATTGATTTAAATGAGAGAGAAACAAGTAATAGCAAAAATTGGTTTTCTCCTCCACCCCTTACAATCACATGGATGTTATAAACTACAGCCATAAGGGATACAATCTTTTTCTTCTTCCCCCACTTCCTCTCCCTTATACTATCCCCAAACTTCCTTTTTATCACTGAAATCATTGTCTCACATAGCCATCTTTTCCCATAAATACCACTCCATCTGGAAATCATATAAACCATGTATGCTAAGATTCTATCCAAACTCCTTATACTCCCACCTCTACGAATAGGTGGAATAACCCTTATTGGAAGTCCAAATCTCATATTCCCACTGCCATCAAACCCCCTGTCCATTACCTCTATTAAAGGCCTAATGGGTGAGTTCTTCTCAAGTTTAGAAAGCCCCCAGGAATCCCCACTTGGCCCTC